>JAEEGJ010001972.1_pt1 | contig 198840 bp, 170 predicted proteins | sample 8958761 | NCBI WGS metagenome assembly JAEEGJ01 (sample SAMN16246546, study PRJNA631951) | gut metagenome | biome: gut microbiome; feature: rumen; material: RS-attached | host: Bos | place: Iran: Karaj | collected 2018-10 | reverse complement strand
GTACACCAACATTCCCCTTGCGACCATCTATCAGAAACTCGCGAATAGGGAAATTCCCGGCTCCAAGCCAGGCAAGCGATGGGTCATCTATCTTGACGAGATTGACAAGTGGCTGGAGGCGAACCGCAAGAATCCCATTCCTTTGACGGATGAGGAACAGAACGCTACAATCCTTGCATCGCACAAGCGCAAGCCGAAAAAAGCGGACTGGCAAACTGACCCTATTGTTGAACCTTCAAAAAAAGTGAATGTAGCGAGCACAACTACTTCACCCTCCCCCAAAGCGATTGCAGACCCAGCTATAGCATCATCCAACGCTGATTGCGTTAATGTTGTTGACATTCCAGATGATTCTGAGCAATCTAACGATGGCATCCATTCAACAGAATCCGACAATGCAACCAGTATTGACGGTATCAATGCTAGCGATGTCACCTCTTCCTTTGACCAATTGAAGTTCATCTACAAGAAGGTTGGTAACAACGAATCGCAAGCCTTTGGCGTATGGCAGCAACTGAGCGAAAGTGAGCGAACGGCTGCATTCGCACATACCCAGCGATTGCAAGGTGACCTGAGTTTACGTTCCTATCTATATGTCTATCTGCGGGACAAGGAGTGGATGAAGGCAATGTAGCTATGAAGTAGAGGGCTTGCCCGATGCTTGCCACATAAAACAAGCATCGGGAAGCTCACTACCCGTTCCGATTTTCATCGGGCGGTGGACTGACCACATAAATCTGCAAGCAGAGGTCACGGTATCTGACACAAAAGTGCCGCCCACATGGTCAGATATGAATAGACGGTGGTGAAATCTGAGGATTTTATCCAGTTAGTCTTATCGGCTTGCCGATGCCACATTTTTCAAGTAGTGGGTAGCCTAATACCCCATCCTCGCTTTGCTTGATTGGATCCTGCCACCCTATAGGCAAGCCAATTGTGGCGCTGAGCCGTTTTGTGTTACACACTAATTGCCCCTATAAGGTCCATTTGGGAAACAATGAACCCACTGACATTTTGCATAACTGCTGATAGTCAGTGGGGGTGCTCTTTCCGTTATCAATCTTGATAAGATGAACAAGCAAACTAGTTCTTGAAATATTACTTTTCGCTTTGTTTTAACTTGTTGTAAGCTTCTTGTTGAAGGCTTTTCAAATCATCGTAGCAGAACATTGAACGATATTTCTCTTTGATTTTTGCTTGTTTTTTTGCAACCCATAAACTATGAACTTTTGGATCTATTAAGAGAGGTCCTTCTGCAACATACATTTCGTACAACTCCTTTTTTCTCAATGCTTCAAAAAGTTCAGGATTTTGATTGGCTAAATCATAGTAAGCGTCAAAAATAAATTCTTGGGTATAATATATTAATCCTGATGATTGCGCAAGTTTATAAAGACCATAATCTTCTGTCAAAGATTTCATGTAATTCTCATAAAAAAATAACCAGGCTTTTTCTAAAACCTCAGGCAACACTTCACCAATTGGACCTGTGACAGCTCTAAATGGCGCTCTTTGCGTCGGATCAATATATCTTATTACAGTCTCTCCATTGCACATTGATAGATTGAGCATCAATAGATTGTATGATGCAATATTAATAGGCCTTATATAATTGAAGAGTTCTTTCCATGTGACCATTTCCATTGAGCCTAATTGAAGTCCATCTGATGAGCCATGACATTCAATTTGAAGAATTGGCAACTTGTTACTTGTTGTGACTTGTTTTTCAATATCCTTGATAGTGCAAATTAAGTCATTAGTGTCATGAACATGAGTATATTGACAATCAAAATCAGGAATCAAATTCTGGTCATACCAAATCTGGCGAAGATTATCTTTCAAATCTTCACCAGTCCTTTTGTCTCCATTACGAAGCGATTCGATTATAAAGACCTTTATCCCATCTAAATTTTCTAATGTCATCCTTGTTGAGCAAAATTTATAACCAAGGCACTCCGTAATTTATATTAGAGTCATCAGCCACAAAGAAGTTGTCAAGAGGTAAAATGATTTTTGCCTTAGCCAATCTTTCAAGATAGTCGCTACGAACGGCACTATTCTCTATTTCTTTCCTTCTAGCTTTACTCATTGAGAGGAACTCATCTTCTATTTCTAACCCAAGGTATTTTCTGCCAAGTAAGTTTGCTGCAATACCAGTTGTCGCACTCCCATTGAAGGGGTCAAGAATCCATGCCCCAGATTGAGTACTGGCTTGAATCAATCTTGCCAAAACTCCCAGAGGCTTTTGTGTTGGATGCTTGCCACATGACTTCTCCCAACGACCAATGGCTGGCAATTGCCAGACATCTGTCATTTGTTTGTCTCCATTAAGTTGCTTCATCAAATCATAGTTGTAGTAATGAGCTACTTTTTGTGACTTTCTTGCCCAGATGATGAACTCTGTTGAGTATGTAAAATATCGACAAGAAATGTTTGGCGGAGGATTGGTTTTTGCCCAAGTTATCACATTCAGTATTTTGAAGCCCAGTTTCAGGAGTTGTTGCTGAACACTAAATATATTGTGATGAGTACCAGAAATCCAAATGGTTGCATTATCTTTCATGTGCTTTCTGCAAGCAGATAGCCATTTAAGATTAAACGCATCCATTTCTTCATGAGTTGAAGGTTTATCCCATTCACCTTTATCAACACAAACGACCTGCCCACTTTGACATGATATGCCACCACTAGACAAAAAGTATGGTGGATCAGCAAAGATCATGTCAAATCCAAAGTTGAATTTTGACAAAATCTCCACGCAATCACCTTGAATCAAGGTAAAGTCGTTGTTGGGTGATTTATAGTATGATGGAATCATTGTTCAGGTACAGGCAACCCCAATTTTTGAAGTGGAATATAATCAAAGTAATAATGGCAATTTACACTAATTATGTAGTCCAAGACATCCTTATATTTTGGATTCTTAAACCATTGACTAAGTATGTAAACGTATTCTACTTCGATATTTAACTGAGATAGCAATTTAATATATTGCTTTCTCTTGAAATCGCATGTCTGCAATTTTTCATCAACACTACCTCCAACATTTTGATTCTTTACTTCAATAATAAACAAAGTGTTGTTAACAATTACATAAATGCAGTTGTCAGGAAGTAACTGACTAGAAATTATCTGTTTCCAGTCAACGCCATTTGCATCTAGGAACCTGTAAAACTCATGTTTTTTAAAAACATAAGCAACTACATCCCCTTTATAAAAGACTTCTAAGCCTTTTACTTCATAATCTTTTTGTTGAGATAGGTAGGTCGATAGGTCAACCTTTCCTTCATAAATTAATCCTGTGATGGTATTACCACCACCTACTCCACCTTTAATCATATTAATTGTCGTCGTTTGTTCGTTGGCATACTCCGTGATAATAACCTAATGCAAAAGCTGCATGTGGGCTTTTATGTCGTTGCGCTTTTGCCTGGCTTTCTTCCAAGTGTAATAAAACATTATCAACACTCAACGTACCATTAAGATTGTACCCTGCTTGATACCCTGCTTCGTAAGCACAAGCTGCACATTTATGTCTGCCGACTCCACCTTGGTCAGTAGGCAGAGTTGCCATAATTCTTTGAATCTGAGAATGATCTTTATTACAAGCCATATTATTTTACAAGTTCAATAAAATCAACAATATCTGTAAGGTTGTAGATACTTGGAATAATAGAATAAGCCTCTTGCAATTTGTTTCTTGCACTCTTCCAACCAATACCATCTGTAATCCACACAAATTCAAAACCTGGCACCGAGTTAACCTTTGGTGCAATATCTGAATAAGAGCGTGCGACTTCGTTAAGTTTTGAACCACCTCCACTATAAAAATTCACTTCTATCAAATAGGTTTTTGAAGTCGTTTGGATTACGAAATCAAATCTCTTTTCATCATCGCCAAGGACTTTCTGGAGGTTTGGCCATTCCGTTGAATATACCTCCTGACGGTACTTAACTCCATTCTTGTCCATAATGTTAGCTACCATACTTTCCATGACATGACCACTACGATTCTTTCTTGCATTACTATCAAGACCTGTTTCGATCCCAAAAACATAATCAACCAAATCGTTTATTTTCTTTTGACGGAACAAATCTGCAAGACCTGTTCCTTCAAGATACTCCAACACGCCATCAATACTGGTGAAGAGTCTATCAAGAATAATACATTGACCAGCGGAATTAAGAACCGCTTTTTTGCCTTCGCTACGAACAGCAATAAGAATATCCATTACGCTGAATGCGGTACGGTCACGATTCCATATAGTTTCAACACTCTTCCTTAAATCTGTAGTGCCAATCATACTATTTAGCATACATAAGCTTAGTTTGATATTATCTACATTTGCAGCAATTTTGTCGAAATCGCAGAAGAAATCAAGTGTTTGGTTCGTCTCTTGAAGCTGAGACATGAATTTGTTAAAGTCTCTCATATTATATTATTGATTTACAGCCATTTTAGCAATTCGGACATTTTCATTTGCCACAAATTGTAAAAGGCTTGTCTGATAGTTATGCTTAGTGTCCAGATAATTGTGAACAAGTATTTCTGTCAACTTTCCTCGCTTTTCTGGATTCGAGTTAATGCTTCTTGATGCCCATACTCTTTCTATCTGATATGCGCCATACAATACATCAAAGAAGTTGTCATTTTCATTCTTGCCCTTACAATCCGAGTTGCTTAGCATGAAATGAAAACCTGCTTCGTTAATATGGTCGCAATACTCTTTTAGACGCACCTGAGCATCATCATTAAAAGCTTCTTTCGCATAATCATTGAAACTTGAAGTGTCGCTCAGCGGACGGTATGGAGGGTCGAAGTAGAAAAGAGTATTGCCACGTGCATGTTCAAATGTCACCTCAAAGTCACTATTTAGAATCTCCACGCGCTGCAACAACTCGCTATCTTTCCTTATGGTTTCAGGATCGCATATTGTTGGATTTGAATATTTCCCGAAAGGAACATTGAATAATCCCTTCTTGTTTACTCGATAAAGACCATTGAAACAAGTCCTATTCAGGAAGAAGAATTTTGTTGTATTCTCAATGGGATCAAGATTCTTCTCGTTATATCGATAACGAACAGCCATGAAGAAGTCTTTTCTTCCTTCTTCCGTTTCAAGAGCCAAATACGCATTCTCTATATCCATCAATGACTCTATTAACTGTTCAGGGGTATCTCTGACAGTTCGGTAGCATATAGCCAAATCAGGATTTATATCATTGATGATAGCGTGTTGGATATTAGGATAACGTTGAAGCATATAGAAGAGCATTGCTCCACCACCCACAAAGGGTTCTATGTACGTTACATTCTCCCAATTATCAAAGTCAGCTGGAAGTTGTGCATCCAGTTGTTCAATGAGCTGGCTCTTGCCGCCAACCCACTTGATAAAAGGTTTTGCTTTTCCCATAATATGCTAATTTTATTTTTCAGTTGAGTTCAACAAGTCTTTTACGTCAATGTCAAGGAGCTTTGCGATTTTGTCTAATGTCTGCAAGTCTGGTTGCGTTACATTCGAGCACCACCTGCTTGTTGTGGCGACATTAACCCCCAACTGTTCAGACAACCATTTTCCGGTCTTCCTTTGCTCAACCAGAACAACTTTTATTCTATTCAGCGCATCCATTGTAAATATATTGATTTTTGGTGCAAAGTTATATAATTTATTCGAGAAACACGCAGAAGAATGAAGAAAACTGTTTGTCCTTCACACTTTTTACACAATTTGGTATTTGCAATTGCCAAATTCTGCGATGAAAACCACATTGCAATTTTCGCACATAGAACATACTCGCTTATAATATTCTTCCATAGGACGATGCGATTCAAAATGCCAAAACTGGAATATTTCCGATGTCTGTGCGCCCTTAAGAAAAGTTAAATAAGTTAAATATGCATCTCTTCTAATCTCAATAGAATCTACGTCATAGCTTTTCTACCTTTTTATGTGTAAATGGCTGACAGAAAAAGACTTGCAAATTCAGTGGCTGCACTGAATTAACACAAGTTACTATTGGTAGTGGTGTTGCTAGCATCGGGAATACTGCTTTTTATAATTGCTATAGATTAGGTCAAATATATCTTCTGCCATTAGAACCTCCATATCTAGCTGATCATTATAGTAGGAATTATACTTTTGATGATAATGATAGACAAAAAGAAATCTATCAATATGCATACGTACATATTCCAAAAGGTACATACGAAGCTTATTCCAGTGCCTATGAATGGCGTTACTTTGAGCGATTCAAGGAAGATTTGTCCATCAACGGTACTCCATATTATGTGAAGTTGAATGTGTCTGACTCAAATAATGAATACGTTGAACAGTATGTAAAAGTTGATGAATCATATACCGTAAAATTCGGTAAGAAGAGCAAAGCTGCTATCAAGAGAGTGAAATTCAATGGTGAAGACGTCACAGAAAGTATCAAAGATAATACATACACTACTCCAAAACTGATAGAAGACTCAAATATCACAATTGAGTATGATGAATCAAATAGTGATATCAATGGTGATGGCATTGTAGATACCCAAGATGTGCTATAAATCTATAAGTACATTCAAGAGCATTAAAATGGAAGACCCCCTCAAGACCCTCCTCCAGTCCCCCCTTTATTATGGGGAGAGCTTGCGGAGGAGCTATATACTATAACACATAATAACCGGACAGGGATTGCTCCTTGTCCGTTTGTTGTGATATTTGCATTCGTAGCTATATACCAAAGAAGCGGTCATAGACTATATAGTGTCCCTGATACTGATATACAAGCTGACGTTCAACAAGTGCTTTTAATGCAGTCTTAATGCTACTAAGGGCTGGAAGGCGATATTTCATGATGAAAGAACATGCCATAGGGGTTTTCACACATTGTTCTTTGGCAGTAGCCCGAAGAAGTGCACTCTGATTAGCTGTCAATGATGTATAGTAGTTCTCGAAAGCTACTTCCTGCTCCAAATAGTAAAAATGACACTTTCCCAAGATTTGGAAAGGGCGTTCTATGATTTGTGGTGTTTCCTGCTCGGTTAAACCTTTGAGGGGAAATTGTATCATAATTGGTAGAAGAACCTTTATAGTTTAGCGTTCAAGGGATTGATAGTTTAGGATTCAAAATAATATGAAAAGAATGAAAGTATTACGTGGTATGTGGCTGATGTGCCTGATGGTTATCGGTAGTGTAGCAGGATGGGCTGCTGATGGTGTGAAGATAACAATCACTTATAATGAGGGTACTGTGAAAGTGGATCAGCCGAAGAACAGCAAGAAGATTAATGTGACGCATACAGGTGCGAAGGTGGTAGTGGACAGTCAGGTGACTGATGAGGAAGTGGAGTATGTGCTGAAGGGTAGGACGGGTAATGGCAGCTTTGAACTGAACGGCAGCTACAAGGCTACGGTGACGCTCGACGGGTTGACGATGAAGACTCCGGAAGGTCCTGCAATCAACCTGAAGTGTGGAAAACGGATGAAGCTGACGCTCAAGAATGGTTCGAATAACATGCTTGAGGATGGACCAGACACCCTGCACAAGGCTTGCATCTATACGAAAGGACATCTGGAAATCGGCGGCGGCGGACAGCTCTCGGTCACTGCGAACTCGAAGAACGCTATCGCTGCGAAGGAATATGTGGAAATCAAACCGTCTACTGGCAAGATAGCCATTTCTTCGGCAACGGGTAACGGTATCAGTAGCGGGACCGACCTTACGATCGATGGAGGAACTATTGATATCAATCTCTCGAGTGTGGACAAGAAAGCATTGAAATGCGATTCGACCTTGACCATCAATGGTGGAACCTTGAAGGCTGTGTTGACGGGTGATGGAGGAAAGGGAGTGAAATGTGATGGCGACATGGTGATGAATGGTGGTTCGCTCGATATCGAGACATCGGGTAGTTATGTCAGCGAACGTCAGTTCGGCTTTGGCGGTTTCGGAGGCTTCGGTGGCGATATGCCTGATTTTGGTGGCGGAATGCCTGACTTCGGAGGTGGTGGTTTCCCTGGCTTCCCTGGAGGTGGCTTCCCAGACTTTGGGGGTGGAAGACCTGGTGGTGAAAGGGCTGGTGGTGATAGACCAGGTGGTGGAAGACCGGGAGGCGGAATGCCTGACTTCGGAGGTGGAGGCGGTTTCCCTGGTTTCCCAGGAGGTGGTTTCCCAGACTTTGGGGGTGGAATGCCTAACTTCGATGAAATGGGTGATTTTGGAGGATTTGGCGGCTTTGGCGGCTTCGGGGGTGGAAACCGAGGCGACCGTATCCAGATAAGTGACTCCCTTCGTCAGATTCTCTTTGGAGATGAGCGCGAGGAGCGAGGAATGGGGTTCACAAAGCGTAAATATAATGGTAGTGCAAAGGCTATCAAAGTGGTGGGAACCATCACGATTAATGGCGGGGACGTCAAGGTGAAGACAGCTTCCGATGGTGCCGAGGGAATGGAAGGCAAGAAAGGTGTGACTGTGAATGGCGGAACGGTGTATGTGAAGGCGATGGACGACGGTATCAGTTCGAACGGCCCGATTCAGTTCCATGGAGGCGATGTGTTCGTGTGGAGTGTGGGCAACGATGCTATCGATTCAAATTCAAACAGTCGTGAATCGCTTATCATCACCGGAGGGAAAATTACTGCCTGCTCACAGGTGGGTTCTCCTGAGGAACCGTTCGACAGTGACTTCACGCAGATGACCCTCACAGGCGGAACCGTGTTTGGAATGGGTGGCTCGATGATGGGCGAGGCTCCGATGCCCAAAGAGTCGTCGGATACCCAGCTGACTGTATCACTCAACGGACTGCCTTGTCCGGTAGGCAAGACGCTGCAATGTGTAGATGATAAGGGTAAGGTGCTTTATTCGTTTGTCATCCCATTCACGATGCAAAGCAGCAGTAGCATCTTGTCGCTCCCTCAGTTTGAGAAAGGAAAGACCTATAAGGTAAAGATAAAAGAGCCCGATGTGACGTTGAAGGAATTTACGTTTTAAGCGGTTATCGGTTAACGGTTAACGGTTAACAAGGTGAAAATGCATCGAAAGTTTTGTGCTTTCGATGTTTTTTCGTAATTTTGCGCCAAAATTTGTATCGTGGAACGAAAACGAGTATTGATAACAGGTGCCAGCGGATTCATCGGCAGTTTCCTGTGTGAGGCCTCCTTGCAGCGAGGCTGGGACACATGGGCTGCCTTGCGTGCCACATCGAGCCGACGTTGGTTGCAGTACGAAGGGTTGCAGTTTGTGGAACTGGACCTGACGGATGTGTCGCGGCTGACGCAGATGCTGCAAGGCTGTGAGGCGCGATGGGATGTGGTGATTCATGCTGCAGGAGCAACGAAATGTGTGAAACAGGAAGAGTTCGACTTCCACAACTGCGACTGTACGCGTCATCTGGTGGAGGCATTGCAGGCAGCCGGTAAGATGCCGCAGCAGTTTGTTTACCTAAGCAGTCTGAGTGCTACATACGGGTCGGCTTATGGTAACAGTAAGCTGAAAGCGGAGCAATGGTTGCACAAGACGCTAGACAGCAGCGAGACCGGATTGGTGGTGTTTCGTCCCACAGGTGTGTATGGACCCCGTGAGAAGGACTATTTCATGATGGCACAATCGATAGACCGTCATGTGGACTTCGCCGTAGGGTTTGAACCGCAGGTGCTGACGTTCGTGTATGTGAAGGACTTGGTGGGTGCCATTATGGCAGCCATAGAGCGAGGTGTGACGGAAGGCACGTTTAATGTGACGGATGGCGGAGAATACCCCAGCCGTGCTTTCAGCGACTTGATTCAGCAGGAGATGGGTGTGCAGCATGTGGTGCATATCACAGCTCCGCTATGGGTGCTGAAGGCGGTATCGGTGGTAGCGGAAGAAACGGGTAAGCTGACTGGCCGCCCCAGTACGCTCAACAGAGATAAATATAAGATGATGGCACAGCGCGACTGGCGTTGCGACATCAGTGGAATGACGGATGTGCTGGGCTATCACCCACAGTGGAACCTGGCACGAGGAGTAAAAGAGACGATAGCATGGTACAAGGAAAACGGTTGGATTTGAACAGCGCAGAACTGACGACATTAGTCTATATGGCCATCACGACGGTGATGATTCTCGTGTTTTGGACACGATTGAGCGACCCCTGGGCAATGTTGGGGCTGCGTGGTGTGGCGCTGCTTTCGATGGCGGTCACTCAACTCACCTACCGCTTCATGCCTCGGCGAGTAGCGATGTTCTGGCGCTGTCTCCCGTTGTTTGTCCTGCTGATATGGTGGTACCCTGAGATTCATCACTTCTGCTCACTCTATCCCTATCAGGATCATGTGTTTGCAGCCATCGACCAGACGTTGTTCGGCTGCCAGCCGGCACTTGAGTTCGACCAGCATTTCAGTTCGGCCCTGTGGAGCGAACTATTCAATATGGGCTATTATGCCTACTACTATCTCATGTTTGCAGTAGTGGTGTTCTACTTGATTTGCCGTACAGACGAGTACGATAAGGCTGTGTTCGTATTCCTGGGTTCGTTCTTCTTGTTCTACCTCTTCTATGACTTCCTTCCCGTAGCTGGCCCGCAGTATTATTTCTGTGCGTTACGTAACATCTATGGCGATGCAGGGTGGGGCGACAGTTTCCCTGCGTTGGGCGATTACTTCAAAGACCATTTTGACATGATTGTTCCCGAAGTGAAGGGGCTGTTCGGCCAGTTGGTCATCGGGGCACAGGAAATCGGTGAACGTCCTGCAGCAGCCTATCCCAGCAGTCATGTGGGCATGAGTACGGTGTGCATGTTGTTAGCTTGGCGCACAGGCAATAAGTGGCTTGTGGGTGTACTCGTTCCGTTCTATGTGTTGCTTTGTTGCGGAACGGTATATATCAAGGCCCACTACCTCATCGACTCCATCTCAGGTCTGTTTTTTGCCGCCTTCTTCTTCTATCTAACGAATAAGGTCTATGAAAGCTATCATCGATGATAAGATACCCTATATCCGTGGGCAGATAGAGCAGCTGGCCGACGAGGTGACATACCTCACAGGGAGTGCCATCAGCCGCGAGGATGTGCGCAATGCTGATGTGCTGATTGTGCGTACCCGTACACGTTGCGACCGCTCCTTGCTGGAAGGCTCGAAGGTGAAGCTGATTGTGACTGCTACCATCGGCTATGACCATATTGATACCGACTATTGTGAGTCGGCAGGTATTCGTTGGACCAACTGCCCGGGATGCAATGCCAATTCCGTCTGTCAGTATGTACATCATGCGTTAGAGGCTGTTGGGCGACTCAACCCGATGATGACGGTAGGAGTGGTCGGAGTGGGGCATGTAGGCACACTCGTTGCTGCCGATTTGGAGCAGTGTGGCATGAAGGTGTTGCTGTGCGACCCTCCGCGTGATGATGCTCACGATGATGTGGAAGGACATCCTTTTGTGGCGCTTTCCACCATCCAGCAGGAGGCCGATATCATCACGTTTCATACCCCTCTGACCAAGGAAGGTCCTTATGCCACCTATCATATGGCCGACGAGCACTTCTTCTGCCATTTATCCCATCGCCCACTCATTATCAATGCCTCACGAGGTGGGGTGGTCGATAACGAAGCCCTGTTGCAGGCATTGCACGACGGACGGGTGGCTGATGCGGTGATTGATACCTGGGAAGGCGAGCCCACCATCAATCGTGAGCTGTTGCAACAAGTGGCGATTGCTACCCCCCATATAGCCGGCTATTCAGCCGACGGGAAAGCCAATGCAACCCGTATGTCGCTCGAGGCAGTAGCCCGGTTCTTAGGGCGCGACTTCACTCCCCAAATCATATTGCCCGATGCTCCTAAACTGACCGTCGAGACCTTGAGAGACGACTCCGAACGGTTGAAGCGATGGCCCGAAGGGTTCGAGGAGATGCGCGGTAACTACCCGGTGAGGAGAGAGTAAGTTTTTTTGCTTAATGGCTTAGTAGCTTAGTAGGTTAGTAGGTTAGTAGGTTAATAGCTTAGTAGCTTAGTAGGTTAGTAGGTTAGTAGGTTAATAGCTTAGTAGGTTAACGGTTATAAGTTTGGGATTCAAGGATGAGAGCCGAAAGATATATCATACTGATGCGGACCCTATTGCTGATGATGGCGATGGGAGTAGCGACCGTTGTGTGGGGCTTTGAAGGAGTGGAAGCAGTAGGAGAATCGCCGACATTGCCCGACAGCATCTGGCACGATAAGGTGACGGGCAGACAGATACACCTGCAGCGTCTTGGTGGCTTGGACACGTTGGTGCAAACGCGTCCGAATGCCTTGAGAGCTTTGGCGAAAGACCTGTCAATCAATGCGTCGATACTGTCATGGGACTATTTCGTGCAAAACAGAGATTATGCCCGTATCTCGCGACATGTACTCAAAGACCATTTCTCCCACTTACCCGTCTTCGATAACGACAGCTTCTCAGGCAACCAATTCTCACATCCCTATCATGGTTCGATGTTCTACAACACGGCTCGCTATGAGGGGTTGAGCTATGGAGTGTCGCTGTTGTACCCCATTTTGGGAAGTGCAACTTGGGAGTGGATGTGCGAAACCAATCCCCCATCGGTCAACGACCTTTTATCCACGGGTGTAGGAGGAGCTGTGCTGGGCGAGGTAGCACATCGCACGTCCGACCTCTTCTTCGACAACTCCAGCATCGGCCTCGACCGTGTGACACGCGAAGTGATAGGCTCGTTGCTCAATCCTGTCCGTGCCGTCCACCGCATTCTCACGGGTGAAGCCTGGCGGGTCAGTCATGCGCGAGGCAAGCGTGTCGAGCCACAGCCCTTCTCGTTTGAATTCGGAACAGGTTATCGCAGTATGCAGGAGCTGAAGGGCAACCGCGACTTCCTGCATTCGCCCTATATGGAGTTCGAACTGCACTATGGTCAGCGCTTCAACGAAAAGAAAAAGAGCCGTCCGTTCGACCTCTTCTCCCTCTCCCTTCTGCTCAATCTCTCTGACGACCATCCCACCGTTGGCAACTTCGAAATATCGGGTCGTCTCGCCAGCAAGCAAATTGACCTGAAGAAACACTTTCAACTCGACATTGGTTTCTATCAGAACCTGAAATACGTGGACCATTATTCCAAGCACGAGCAGGCGCCCCATAACTTCTCGCTCATCTCTGAGGCAGTCAGTTTCGGATGCCAGGTGCACGCTGAGCGCACCACCAAGTGGATGAGCATACAGCACAGTTTCATGCTGAGCGGCATCGTCCTCGGAGGTTCGCCAGCCGACTACTTCCCTATGCGTCGCTATAACTTTACCAATGGAGCCAGCATCCGCGACAACACACGCTACTATATCAACCAGAAAGCGTTAGCAGGCCATAAGTTCTACTTCGCACGCCTGTTCAGCACCCACGGCTACGATGCCCAGGAACTTCAAGAGCGATTGAGCCGACAGGAAGAGTTGAACTGTACAGGCGACCAGGGAGTACACACCATCATCACAAACAACTTTTTCATCCAATACAACATCTTCAAGTCGCTGCGCCTGAGTTTCGACTATCAGATCTACTATCGCAGTTCGCACTACACTCATTACCCAAACGTTCACGCCAAGAGTCATGAGTGGAAGATAGGAGTCATCCATTCTATATAGCCATTATAATCAATCTGTAGAAGCAATATGAAACAACTGTCAGTCATCCTTGCCATGATGCTCGTAAGCATCAGCAGCGGGGCACAATCAATGAAAGAACAAGGCTACGTCAACATCAAGGATGTAGATCCCACGATACGTGTCAGTCTCATGTACACCCGTCCCGACAACTTCACCGGTCGTGTGCTCTATACCGATTTGAAGGATGCTTACCTGCATCCCGATGCTGCTCAGGCATTGAAGAAATGTCAGCAACGCCTCAAGCAGATGCGTCCCGAACTCAGTCTTATCATCTACGATGCAGCTCGTCCGATGTCCGTACAGCAGAAGATGTGGAATGTGGTCAAAGGAACTTCAAAGAACATCTATGTCAGCAATCCAGCGAATGGAGGAGGACTGCACAACTACGGCTTTGCCGTCGATATCACCATCTGTGACGAAAAGGGCGACAGCATCCCGATGGGTACCAAAATAGACTATATGGGCCGTGCAGCCCATCCCGAGTTCGAGGACGAGATGGTGCGCAAGGGAATCATCACCCAGGAAGCAGTCAACAATCGCCGCCTGCTGCGCGAAGTGATGTCGGCAGGAGGGTTCAAGGTCCTGAAAACCGAATGGTGGCATTTCAACCTCAAGACCCGCGCGCAAATCAAGGCAGAAGGCAGAAAACCAATCAAGTGAAGCGAGACTCTTCAGGAGTGGAGACTTCTATTTTGCCAACTATCGGTTTATCTGTTCTTAGGACTACGGTGCCCGTGTCCTTTCTATGCCGTTGTAAGGTACTTTCCACACCGATGTTTCGCCCTTCCTACGCCATGTCTTTTCCTCACTATTTTAGTTGCAAAAGTTATAAACTATCGGTATTTATTTGAGCATGACAAATGACAGATGACAGTTTTGTAGGGAAGGGGTGCTTGAGTATTGACTTGGTTTTTTGTTAATAATTATATATATAACATTATATTATTATTTATATTATTAGTATATATATTTATATTACTATTATATAAGTATATTTATTTTATATATTTCACCCTATACCTGACTATACCCCCTTTTATTAAAACTGTCATCTGTCATTTGTCATCTATCAGTGGGAACAGGCTCTTCTTGTTTTGGGTTAAGCATATTGTAACCTTATGATTGTTTTAGGATTCGAGCAAAAAAACAACGATTTGTGTCAAAGATACATAATTTCATCGAGAAGTTACACCTGTGAAACTGCTGTTTGAACTTTTTTCGTATCTTTGCACCGAAAATTTATACGACAAGCCAATAACAAGTTAGAACGACTAAAACAATGCTGATATGAGACGACTGTTTCTGATATTTGCCGGATGCCTGATGATGACAGGCACACTGATGGCGCAAAAGAACGCTAACAAGGACTTTGTGAAGGGTGCCGACGTAGGATTCCTCACAGGGCAGGAGCGGCGAGGTGTGGTGTTTCACGACCGGAACGGCAAGGAACGTGAATGTCTGGAACTGCTGAAGAACGACTACCAGATGTCGGCCATCCGTATGCGTGTGTGGGTGAATCCACGAGGGGGCGACTGCGATAAGTATGCCCTGCTTGCGATGGCCAAGCGGGTAAAGGCTTTGGGGATGGACCTCATGGTTGACTTCCACTACAGCGACTCATGGGCCGACCCAGCCAAGCAACCCATTCCGAAGGCATGGCAGAGTCACGACTACAAACAGATGCGCAAAGACCTGCAGGAACATACAATCGATGTGCTGACACTATTGAAAGATAACGGTATCGAGCCTCGATGGGTGCAGGTGGGCAATGAGACAGCCAACGGACTGCTCTGGCCTATGGGGCATATCGAGCAGAATCCGAAGCAGTATGCAGGGTTCATCCGAGCAGGCTATGATGCCGTGAAGAAGGTGTTTCCAAAGAGTATCGTCATCATACACCTCGACAGAGGACATAAGCAGAGCCTCTATGACTGGAACCTCGACATCGTGAAGAAGTATGGCGGCAAGTGGGACATGGTGGGCATGTCGCTCTATCCCTATTGGGCGATGGACGGACATCCCGAACTGAATGCGGACGACATCATTACCGACTGCATCGCGAACATCAGACATGTCAGCACGAAATACAAGTGTGACGTGATGATTGTGGAAACGGGCTACGAAGTAGACGAACGTCACCCGGAGAAGATGGAGGAAGGCCGACGTCAGCTCACCCGCGTGATACGTGAGGTACGAAACGAGACGAACGGACGTTGCCGTGGTGTCTTCTATTGGGAACCTCAATGTCTGCCAGGAGGCTATAAGCTTGGTGCCTTCGACAGCAAGGCTGCTCCAACTGCGATTATGGAGGGGTTTGTCGAATGAAGTAAGAATTAAGAATTAAGAAAAATAGTGTGCTGGTGATAGCTTCAATTTTTTATTTTAATATTTTTTCATTTTACATTTTTCTTTAGCCCTTCCCCCACTGTGTAGGCGACACGCCGTACATGGCACGGAAACAGCGACTGAAATAGCTGACAGATGAGAATCCCGTGTCGTAAGTGATTTCGGTGATGCTCAGGCGACCTTCGCGCAGCAGCTCGGCAGCACGACGCAGACGAATGGTGCGGATGAATTCGGTGGGCTTCTGTCCTGTAGCCGACTGTATCTTGCGATAGAAGGTCATACGGCTCATACACATATCGCTTGCCAGTTGTTCCACGCTGTAGCTGTCGTCCGGGATATGCTGTTCTACCACAGCGATAGCCTTTTGCAGCCATTCGTCCGTCATGACAGGCTGCTCTTCGGCAGGCTGGTCTTCGGTTTGTGGTTCTTGGTCTTTCACTTTCACTTCTTTTTTGATGGCAGCAAGGAATCGTTCACGCTGTCGCTTCAGTTGCCAGATATAACCTATCAGGGCAGAGAGAGTCAGGATAAGTACTGCCAGCATCCACCACACCCACCCGGGCATACGTTCCACAACTTCTTCTTCGGGTTGGCTCCATCGTTTACCAGGCTGTGTTTCCTGTAGTTCGATGCGATAGACGCCTTCATCCTCGATGTTTTGCTGCCGAAGTGTTTGGCGTACAGGGTCGTACAGACGTACGTAGCGCTCGCTGACCAGCAGCAGGCGTCCTTGACTGTCGATATCGAGATGAATCACAGCATCGCCATATTCGTTTGAGGCATATTCGTCGGTAGTGAGCTGTCCGTTCTTGTAGGTCATCAAGGAGCCGAAGATGGTGGCGAGCCACAGAGTACTGTCGTTTGTGAAGGTCATGGCCGATACGTCTTTTGTATCAGACAGTACCACCTCTTCCTTGCCTTGCTTCATTACGCGGATGTCCTTGCCTGTACTGAACCACAGTTCGTCAGCATCCTCTGTCCCTCTTCCCATAGTGCGAGGAGGAATGGCTAAAGCCGTGGGGCGGGCAGATAGTCCGCGAGACATGCGAATAGAGTCGGCAATAGGTCTAGTCAACGTAGCACCGCTAAACCAGGATTCTTGTTCATTGGTGCTCGATGCATAGGTGTTACCAAACATATCGGTTACAAGCCGACGACCTTGGCGGTCGGTCATCTCACGATTGAAGTTGATGCTGTCGGGCCACTCAGAGGTGACTTGAACAAGCCGTCCGTCCTCCAGCCAAAGTATTCCGCCTTCCCATTCTATGCACCATATACTTCCTTTCTGGTCTTCATGTAGCCGGAAGATATATTTATCGCCTCCAGGATACACATTCAGCAGCACTCCGTCAGCCGAATATTCAAATAGCTTTTTGTTGGCCGTCAGCCACCAATGGCCGTCGTGACTCACGACGATGTCATCCACCCGTTTGTCGTCCACTTCCTCTAACCTGCGAATGCTGTAGTCACTCTTATCGAGCACATTTGCCCCATGAAACGTACCTATTATTATATAGCGTTCGGCAGCCTCTGCCAGGCTTGCCACATCATTGCTGCATAAGAGGTCGGGATGCTCTGCATCGCTGCGGAACACGATAATTTGCCGGCCGTCATCACGACACACTCCTCCACCCTCGGTGGCATACCAAAGGAAACCCTCCGAATCTTGTATCACCTGCAGCACATGTTGCGATGAGAGCTGCTCTTGGCGCGGTAGCGAGAGTCGCTGTCGGTCCTGTGCCCAACTGACGACAGGCAACAGCACGAAATAAAACCAGATTATATAGCTTACTTTTTGCATCATCTTGTGAAAAAACGCTGCAAAGGTACAAATAAGCAGGCGAATAAACAAATAATTAATGACCTTTTACAAGCGAAAAACCTTCGATTCAAGTCAAAGATACATAATTTCATCGAGAAGTTACATCTGTGCAACTGTTTTTTGAACAAATGCAGTATCTTTGCAAAAAATTATCAAATAATTATCAGATGTAAAATCAAACTAATCATAACGAATATGAAAAAACGACTGACATTATTCGCAGCTATTGTCGTTATGGCGACATACGCAGTTGCACAGCCAATCACGGCAGGACAGCACACTCGTGTTGAGACCATCTATGGCACCATCGAGGGTTATCAGGATGGTAGTATTTTCACTTTCAAGGGCATCCAGTATGCCAAGGCAGATCGGTTTATGCCACCGCAGGCACCCGATAAATTCGCAGGTATCAGACAATGTAAGGTCTATGGCCCTCAGGCTCCACAAGACGAGTCTTTGCGTTGGAACGACCGTAACAGCCAGACTGACTACGGCTTCGGTAACCAGTTTGTGACAGAGCCTATGGACGAAAGGGCTTGTCTGGTCTTGAATGTGTGGACACCTAGCATCAAAGACCAGAAGCGTCGCCCCGTCTTCGTGTGGATTCATGGAGGCGGTTACACAGGCGGTTCTGCTCACGACCTGCCCTGCTATGAAGGTCGCGCACTAGCTGAGGCAGGCGACATCGTTGTTGTGAGTCTGAATCATCGCCTGAACATTCTTGGATATGCCGACCTGACAGGTCTTGGTGGTAAATATGCTCAGAGCGTCAATCTGGGCATGCAGGACATTGTGAAGGCTTTGGAGTGGGTGCGCGACAACATCACCCGCTTTGGCGGCAATCCCATCGAAGTGACTATCGGCGGACAGTCGGGCGGGGGTGGAAAGGTGTCTACACTGTTAGCTATGCCTTCTGCGAAAGGACTGTTCAAGCGAGCCATCGTGCAGAGCGGCTCCACATTGCGTCAATCCCTGCCCGAGCAGACGCGTCCCTTCGGACCTGCACTTGCACAAGAACTGGGACAACCGGCAACCGATCAGGCAGATTTCTCTAAGTTCAGCTACGAAGAATTGAACCGTGCTGTCAGCCGCATGGGTCAGCGTGGCATCCGCAGCGGTTACTCACCTGTGGTCGACGGTACCATCCTGCCGCAGCATCCTTTCGAGCCGGCTTCGCCCCTTTCGAAAGATGTACCAATGCTCATCGGTACCGACTTCAATGAGTTCACCTTCGATATAGGTCGCGATATGACATGGGCAGAAGCCGAAGCAGCTGTGCGTCAACGTCAGGGTGAACGTGCCGACCAGTATATTGCAGCCTTCAAGAAAGCCTATCCCAATGCCGAGCCGAGAGAGATGACCTACGTCGATACCGGTTTCCGTGCAGGAGCCGTCCGTCAAGCTGCTGCCAAAGCAGCACAAGGTGGCGCACCTGCATACCTCTATCTGTTTACCTGGAAACCCGAAAGCAATGCACTCGGAGCCTCACACGGTATGGAGCTGCCCTTCATGCTCCACAACGTAAGCCTGCAGCGCGAGATGACCGGAGCCTCTGAGAAAGCTTATAAGTTCGAGCAGCTCATCAGCAGCATTTGGCTCGCATTCATCAAGACCGGCAACCCGAACACGAAAGGTCTGCCCAAGTGGGAACCCTATAATGCAGAAACAGGTGTCACGATGATTCTCGACAACAAGTGCGAACCCCGTCAGCACCACGATCGAGAACTCATGCAGATGAGCCGCAGCATCTGGTAATGATTATAATAACAAAGTCAATGAAACAGCTTGTATCTACAACGCTACTGCTCCTGATGACACTGATAGCAGTGGCTCAGACGGAGCAGCAATCCGCAGCAACGAAAACAAATACCCAAGAACGGTGGATTGAGAATGGCAGCCGCCGTATTTATGGTGAGCTGTTCACCCCGCAAAATGCTAAGAAGAACGGTCCCGTAGCAATTATCGCCCATGGTTTCAATGGCACATTCGATTACGGACGCAACTACTACGATGTGATGGACCGCTTGGGCTATCGGTGCTACACCTTCGACTTCCCATGTGGCTCAGTACGCAGCCGTAGCAACAACAATACGCTGAACATGTCAATCCTCGACGAGGTAAGCGACTTGAAGGCAATTGTCAATTACTTCCGCAAGCAAGGACATCAGCATATCGTTCTCATTGGCGAGAGTCAAGGTGGACTCGTATCTGCCCTTACCGCAGCCGATTTGAAGGAAAAAGTGAGTCAGCTTGTGTTGGTCTATCCTGCCCTGTGCATCGCAGACAACTGGCGACAGCGTTATCCACGCTTGAAGGACATTCAGGACGTTACCGAACTGTGGGGGGTGAAGATGGGACGTAGATTCTTCGAGGAGATTCATGATATGCGTCCCCTTGACCTCATAGGCCAATATCGTGGTCCTGTGATAATCGTGCAGGGTGATGCTGACCGCGTGGTATCGATGGACGACTCACATCGTGCCCAGCTGCTCTACAGCACAGGTACACGTCTCCACATCATCCCCGGTGCAGGTCATGGTTTCAAGCCCGATGAATTGAAGCAGGAGATGAAGTATTTGGAACAATTCCTACAAGAATAACAATACTATTATTATACATTATTTGGTGTCCGCTAAAAGTTGAAAATCGATAAAGTAAGTCCCCTCCATACGTCATATCCTTCTTCTTTAGCGGACAGTCAACATAATAGTTTATAGTTTAGAGAGCCCCCCAAAGGGGTGAAGACAGCTACGAGTTAAGACTTTAGTTGTTAGAAGTCCATTGTCTGAATGGCAAAGGACGGGCAGCTAATTCAAAAGGTAAAAGCAGCCGACTCAATCGGGAAAACGAACAATATTGCGATGTGACAAAGTGACATTGTCACATCGCATATTGACTGTATTACTTCACCATGACTTTCCGTCCATTGACAATGTTGATTCCTCGCTGCAATTGTTGCTGGCGTTGTCCGCGCAGGTTATAAATACCTTCATTTTTTAATTTTTCAATTTTAACATTTTCCTCGATTCCTGCTGGCGTATTGAGCAGTTGGTCAACAAGGTTCCACAGCTTTGTATTCAGGCTGCCTTTCGTATTTGTGATGCAGGCACCATGATTCTGGGCACTGAGGATATACTTGTGGGACATCTGGTTGTCGATGCAGTCATCGGGAATGGCGGCTCCTGTCCAGGTATCATCACCTCCATAGATGTAGAGGATGGGGCGCTTGGCTGCCCGGGTTGATTCAAGCACCTTGTCGCGCAACGTACTATCGTACGTGATCGGTTCATTGAATGGATTGCTGAGTATGTATGGGTTGCCTAACACCAGTTCCTTGTTGCATTGTTGAGCCAACTGCTGTTCGTCGGCATCAAACAGATAAGTGAAATCCACACCGAAATAGCCGTCTTCGTGCAAGGCCTGATAGTCGAAAGCGGTCGTGGAAACATTCCATTTGCTCAAACTGATTGAAACGGGTCGGAAAACCTTATGAATCCAGTTCTTGACAGGAACGACTTCCTGTACACGATGCTTCGCACCGTAGGTAGAGAGGAAATTCCAAGCCTCGTAACTGCTAAGAGTGCAGTAGTACACCATCACTGCATCCAAATAGTCGGACGAAAGGCCTTTTTTCATCAGTGCCTGCTTGCGGACTTCGTTGATAGCAAGTGTGTCGATCAAAGCCTGACGGCTCCAATAGGAATGAGCATCGAAATCCATAATTGCAATGTTTTTCAAATAGGATGAGCGCCACATATTTGCTGAATAGCCAGGGAAGTTAGACTCGCTCCATGACTTGAAATACTGATACGACTGCTGACTTTTTACCAATCGACGCTGCAAGGTCTTGACTTCGTTTCGCAAATCTTCAGTCCATGGGTATGTGGTCCAATAAGCCATCATGCTCATATCGTTCGTCCCATCACAGAATGGTGCTGAATAAGGGATATAGAGATCTACGTCGTCAGGATAATATGCATGCTGATAGGCTGTGACCTTACCTCCCTTGCTCACTCCACTCATCACCCATTTCCCTTTCAACGAAGTCTTGAGTGCTGTAATCAAGGCATGATAATCGGCGGCTGCCTCTTCGGCTGTACAATACTCCACTCGCTTCCAGTAGTTTTTGGGAACGGACTGACCGAAATAGCGATGCTCCAGATATACCCAATTGCCATTGTAATGCTTTGCTATTTCGTTCGCACCGTCGGGATAATACCAATTGCCCATATATAGGCATGGGGTGTTCCACCAAACATCTTCGATATCATAACCTGGGGAATGACACTGTGTCAAAGCGCTCTCGAACTTTACCCCTTTACGTATCAGCAAAACAGCACGTAACGGCATCTGCTCGCCATCAGGGTTGGCGTGAGTCAGAGGTTGGTGGTAATAGATATGATAACTGGAGTATCCGAATCTATCAGCATACACATCCGTACGATTCACCACGATGGAATCGATGACATCAGGGTTCTCGTTCACAATGTTCTTTAACCAAGTCTGCGCATGAGTTGTGAGCGAAATGCTGAGTAAACCAGCAAACGTCAACACCTTATTTATTTTAGAATACATCATCTTTTGTATTTAGTTTTGTGATTTGAGTGCAAAGTTATAAAAAATAGTCGAGAGGCATCGCTTTTCATCCTCTTTTTTCACGAACTTATCAATACTAGTTGTCAATAACTGCCTGTATGTTCCTCATCAGCCCTTCATACTTGGCTCGCTTCACGGCAGATCCTCGGAAAAGCTGTTGGTATCGCTCTCGGGTAAGAGCCTTCCAGTCGGCAGCAGTCATGGAGAGAAGGGAAGTGTTGATGGGTATTCCTGGATCTCCGGAGTTTTCGTAAAGGCGGTTATGCGGACAAGCCAATTGACAGCGGTCGCAGCCATAGATGTATCGAGGTGCCGGCTGGTTGCGGACCAGGTCTGCCTGCTCAGGACTAAAGGGTCCACGATGCTCAATGGTGAGGTAACTAAGACAACGACGGGCATCAATGCCTTCATCTGTAAGTGCACATGTAGGGCAAGCATCGATGCATCGGTGGCAGGAGCCGCAGTGGTTGGTAATTGGGCTGTCGTAGATATCGACTTCAGCTGTCAGCAACAGTTCGCCAAGGACTACGAAACTGCCTTTATGCGGGATGATGAGATTATGATTTCGGCCTATCCACCCAAGGCCAGCCTTCACCGCCCAGTAGCGCTCAAGAATGGGTGCTGTATCGACTGCAACGCGATAGGGAAGCCCCTCTTTGTCCTGCGGACATCTCTCCCGAGGGAGAGAACTATCTGGATTATTGGAGTCACCTCCCCCTCGGGGGAGGCAGGGAGAGGGGCCGCTGATTGCAACTGCCAACTCTCGAATCTGCTGCTTCATCACATCGTGATAGTCGCGCCCATAGGCGTAGTAGGCTATCTGAGGCCGATCGACAGGGATGGTCGATTGGGGCATGTAGCTCAGCGCCAGACTCACGATGGTGCGGCAACCAGACAGTACACTCTCGGGATGGAAGCGTGCATCACCATAGCGGTTCATGTAGTCCATATCACCATGATGACCTTCAGCAATCCAACGGTTGAAAGCATCGGCAGTCGAGGTATCGACAGGCGTCACTCGCACCAGACCACAAGCATCAAAGCCGAGGCGCACGGCTTCGGCTTTGATGAGAGAGGATGAAAGTACACTATTCCTACCCTCTCCAACGAGAGGATTGTCATGATGACCTGTCATATTATTTTAAATGTCGGCTTCGTGGTTGGTTGGCATCGAAGAGGCGGAACTCGTAACCTTGCTCCATGAGCCATTCGATGGATTGTGGCAACGCTGTACGCAGTTTATCAATACTCTTGAGGGAGTCGTGGAAGGTGATAATACTTCCGTTGCGTGTGTAACGCTTTACGTTTTCGACCACTTCATCGGCGGTGAGCAAGCGACTATAGTCACGTGTGACAACATCCCACATGATAATGGTGAACTTGCGGCGAAGACGCATATACTGAGTCCAACGCATCCAACCACGGGGAGGTCGGAACAAGTGTGAGTGTATCAGTTTGTCGGCTTCGTATGTATCGCGCAAAAAGGTTTTACTCCGGTAGCCAAAACCTCCGATGTGATGGAAGGTGTGGTTGCCGAGCCGATGTCCACGTTGCTCTATGTCTGCCATCAATTCTGGGTATTTCCTGACATTATCGCCCACCATGAAGAAGGTGGCCTTCACCCCATAACGGTCGAGTGTATCGAGGATGAAGGGAGTTGCCTCGGGGATGGGGCCGTCATCGAAAGTGAGATAGACGGCCCGTTCCGCATGAGACATGCGCCAGATGGCACTGGGATAGAGCCAGCGAAGCCACGTGCTTGGTTGCTCGATAATCATAGGAAGTTATGGATTGATACCAAGACTCTCGGCACGCGAAGCCAGCAGACTATACGTATGGTTGAGGTATGCCATGAGGTCTTCAGCTTGCTTCTTATACATCGACGCCTTCGAACCTGCTTCCTGTGAATCGCCCAACTTCTCGAATGAACGCTGTATCTCTGCAATAGCATAGATCTCGCTACGGCAGTCACGCCATGCTGCAGCGAAGCGTGCGTTACCAAGCGATGCATAGAAGGTGATGTACTCGCGCGAAGTCTTCTCCATCGCATTGAGTAATTCCACTCCCCTGTCGATCTTACCACAGGCAATAAATCCTTGCGCAATCTCCAGACCACCATTGTCGCCCTTATAAGGCACGTTATATTCAGGTATCTCTACATCACACTTCTCGAGTGCCTGAAGTGCTTTATCCGTCTTGCCCTCATCGAGCAAGGTAGTGATGAGATGTGCGAACCAACGACGATGAGTCCAGCACATACGCATAGTGGTCTCGTCGAGATAGAGGTCTGGTTGCTTCAAGTTACCGTAACTGTACTTATTCATCATATTGTCGAACATCTTCTCAGAGTCGACCACAGCCTGCTGTGGCATATTCTCCTCAAAGGTGAATGGTGTGATGCGCCAAGCCAAACCTTCCTGTACGAAATGGTGCCAGAGATTACCGTAGTTCTGCGGGCCCACAGTGGTCGATACGTAGAGCGGACGCTTGAACTCGCTTTGAGCAATCATCTCGAGCATCATGGTAAAGTTCTTGAGGATGTGGTCCTGACCAGCAAGACTGATAACCATCTTGTCGGGGATGCTGTCGTTCGGAATCATCATACCCGACTTACGTACAGCTTCCTTGTTGACCGTAACGTAAAGAGTGTCGGATGGTAAACAAGACGGCAGGTCTTTCACCATGTCGGCAAACTGTGCAGGGATGTCTTCCTTGAGGAGGAACTTCTTGATGGCATTCTTCAACTCGAACGGTTCGTCACCCCAGATGGCACGTGCTGTCTCAGGATCCTGACTATACATGGTTTGAACCAATTCCTTCATCGTAATCTCGCGCCCACCGAGGAAGAGCGGTGGATTCACCTCAGTCATCTCATTCTTACCTGAGACGTATTGCAGACGTGTCCACGAAATCGGTAGTGGTGTCGATTGTTTGTCGCCTTCGAAAGCAGGACGCTTCATCTGGTCGATGTACCAATCGGTCTGCAGGTACGAGAGGTTACACACACGCACATCGGTGCGGTTGCCCTCTGTATCTTCGTTGTACCAGAGCGGGAAGGTATCGTTGTCACCATTGGTATAGATGACACCATCGTGAGGAATGGTCTCAAGATAGTTCAGTCCGAAGTCACGACACATGTAACGACCGCTACGATCGTGATCGTCCCAGGTCTGGCTGACCATCTGCAACGGAACGGCAATCGCAGGAATGACTGCGATGACTGATGCCACAATAGCACCGAGACGAGGTTGCATTTTCTTGTTCAGGAACTTCTCTAACCATGCATAGATGGCCATCACACCGAGTCCGCACCAGATGGCAAAGGCATAGAACGAACCTGCATACGCATAGTCACGTTCACGTGGTTGTCCCGGTGTCTGATTCAAATAGAGTACAATTGCGATACCTGTCATAAAGAACAAGAAGCAAACCACCCAGAACTGCTGGATACCCTTCTTTCCACGGAAAGCCTGCCATAACAGGCCGATGATACCGAGCAGGAGTGGCAAGCAATAGAAGACGTTGTGTCCCTTGTTCTCTTTCAGTTCGGTCGGCAGGAGATCCTGATTGCCGAGGCGAAGGTCGTCAAGGAACTTAAAGCCTGTAATCCAGTTGCCATGTTCTGTCTCACCAAGACCTTGCAGGTCGTTTTGACGACCAGCAAAATTCCACATGAAATAGCGCCAATACATGAAATTGAGTTGGTAGGACAGGAAGTAGCGCAGGTTGTCGTACTGAGTAGGTATTTCAAGCTGATGAGAACCCTGACCCGGGATGGTGTAGTTGACCGTCTTATAATGAACGTCAGACAACCATGAAATGTATTTCGCTGCATCACGTTCCTCGTAGATGCGAGGGAAGAACATACATTGGTCGGAAGGATAGACATAGTCGAACTTCTCACGGATTACTTCATATTCATCCTTCTCGTCTGCACTTGCCTTCTCTTTGCGCTGATATACCGGTGCACCCTTCGAGGTGTTGTACATCAACTTGTCGCCCTTCTGGATAATCTCGGCCTTCGAACGGAAAGTAGGACCATAGAACAGCGGGCGGTCGCCATACTGCTCACGGCCTAAGTATTCCTCAAGAGTGAACACATCCTCAGGAGAGTTCTGGTCCATTGGAGGATTGGCAGTCGAGCGAATCACGATGAGGGCATACGATGAGTAGCCCACTACCATCAGCGCCATACAAAGGAGGATGGTGTTGAGACTCTGTGAAGTAATCTTCTTGTACATGAATACGACACAAGCCAAAATGGCAAGGATGACAATACCGATGAGAGCACTGCGCCAACCGAAGCTATAGAACGGGATGCCAAGCATTGCCACACTGAGGAGGAACGCAATGTTCATACGGGTCTTACTTACAGCCTTCGTTGATTCGATAATGGCCCAAACAAGGCAAGCAACCAAGAGAATGAGATAGACGTAGAGACCGGTATTGAATGACATGCCGAGCATGTTGACAAATAACAGTTCGGACCATCCACCCACCTTCATAATGCCAGGCACCACTCCATACAGTACTGCAGCAATGATAACTGCAGAGATACCTACTGCAATGAGGGAACCGCGACCAGTAGGATTCTTAGAACGCTTGTAGTAGTAAACCAAAACCATCGCAGGGATACAAAGGAGGTTCAGCAGATGCACACCAATAGATAAACCAACGAGGTATGCGATGAGAATCAGCCAGCGATCACTTCCAGCCTCATCTGCCTTGTTCTCCCACTTCAAGATGAGCCAGAATACCAGGGCAGTAAGGAAAGAGGAAAAAGCATATACTTCACCCTCGACTGCACTAAACCAGAACGTATCGCTCCATGTGTAGATAAGTGCTCCACCAATACCGCTCGCCATAATGGCTATTATCTTGCCGATGGTCAGCTGCTCATCGTCTTCGCAAATCAACTTCTTGGCGAGATGTGTCACTGTCCAAAACAGGAACAGGATACATCCAGCACTCAGAAGTGCCGACATGGTATTGACCATCTTGGCGATTTGGGTAGCATCGCTGGCAAACTGTGAAAACAGGTTTCCTACTAACATGAAAAATGGTGCGCCAGGCGGGTGTCCTACTTCCAGCTTTGCTGCTGTACTGATGAATTCCGGACAATCCCAAAAACTGGCTGTGGGTTCGATGGTGGAGCAATAGGTAAATGCAGCTATTGCAAAGACAATCCAACCCATCACGTTGTTAATGATCTTGTAAGTCTTCATTTCGATTTTAATTATTTGTATATTGTTCTATCTTACTACTTGTTTCCATCCCTCATAGGTCTGTACGCGAATACAAACGGAATCGCATGTGTATTGACTGAGGGGAATACTCATGAATATCTCCTTTGTGTAGGACTCTGCGTCTTCTTCAGGACGTCCATGCATGAGTGTGAGATACACCATCTGGCATCCACTCCGGTTCACCACACTATCCTCGCAGAAACCAAAGCGATGAGAACCTACATCGGTGGTCAACAAACCAATATGCAGGTTCAAATACCCGCCCGACTTCCAACAGCTCGTCAGGTTCACCGGGTCAAAAGCAACAGCCTTGAAGTCCGCTCTCTGACGAGGATTCGCCGAGAAGATATGTGTCAAGCCATACACACTTATCTTTTGGTTGGCATTAATCATGTAGGTGCACATACAGCGGTAGGTAGTGTCTGCTGTCTCAGCTGCAATAGTTTGGTCGACAGTATATGTTTTACCATTATCAAACCGAATAACCGACACATTCCCGTCGTGATCGGTATTTGCCTCCACCAAGTCTATCTTGTAGGCAGGCACCACATCGTCCTCATCTGTGCTGCATCCAAACCAACAGAACAACATCAACACAAAGAGGATGGTTGATGCAACTGGTCTGTTATGATAAATGCTCATATTATTCATTTCTACAATCTTTAATTTCCTTTCGCCTTCTGTTGGTTACGAGCAGGATTGGCATACATGGTTATCATCCGTTCACGCAGGAAAGGAATGTCAGGATTGGCGAGTGACACCTTGCCCAACTGTGCATCCAAGTAAGCATTGAACTTGGCCACTTCCTCATCTGAAGTCTCCATACCCGCAGCTACGAGATTGCATGGATAGAGGCGGTAATGAGAGTGGATTTCTTTGTCAATATGCTCAGCAATGAGCGGGAACAGTTCCGACTTTGGCATCTCAGGATCTAGAGTGTCAAGCCAGTCATTGATACATGGAGCGGCGTGGTAGTGAATATGCCCTTTATAGCCGAAGATACCGATGCTCATATTATCGAGGTCATCTTGCTGGCTCTTTTTAAATCCTTCTATGTCGCGCTTGTTTTGGAATTCCTCTGCCTTGAGGTAGTCGCAGGGGTCGAACTCATAAGAGATGGCAAGCGGTACGATATTGAGTGACTTCAAGCTCTTTATGACATCTTTGTCGCCACCAATGGCCATCATCTTCAGCACACTGTCCTGAGTGCGGTCATCGCTGTCTTTGGCGCGACCTTCACGCTGTGCAATCCAAAGATTGCCTCCTTTCTCCTCAATAACGTAGTGCATGTATTTCGACATCTTGGCAGATGCCATCAACATCTGTCGCATGGTCAGGGCTCGCTGTACGATAAACGAACGATTGACACGCACAAGGTCCTTAATCCAAGGATACACTAGCAGGTTATCACCAATGGCGATTTCTACCGTGTCGCGCTCTTTATCAACCAAAGCCATATCAAGCAGAGCTGAGTCGAGCACGATGTCACGATGATTGGAAACAAACGTATAACCATTCCCTTCGATGGCTGAGAAGTCAGCAGTCAAGCCTTTACTTGCTTTAGCAAGCAGACCTTGGAGAACTGGGTACACACATATTTTTTGAAACTCCAAATTGGTTCTTCCTTTACGCACCATTGCCTCTATTTGCTCGAAAGGCACTCCCGGATAAATGATTGGCAGGATGGCCTTGAATCGTTCGTCGTTCAGTAGTCGGTCATAGGCTGCCGGAAGTTCCTCTGGAAGGAACGGGCGTATGTCGTCAAATTCGTGAATATCTGTCATATGATGTATTATACTTATTCGTTAACAACCAGTTTCTCTTCGATGATTTCTGTCAATATATCTTTCATCTCCAGTCCGTCAGCACGTGCCTGCTGAGGAATGAACGACGTCTGCGTCATACCTGGAGTGGCATTGATTTCCAACAGATTGATGACATCCTGTCCGTCGTTCTTTGTGATGATATAATCCACTCGCATGATGCCACTACCGCCAAGTATGGTGTAAATAGCTTTCGTAAGAGTCTTCACTCGCTGAGTGGTATCGTCCGACAGTCGGGCAGGCGTAATCTCTGTAACTTGACCATTATATTTCGCATCATAGTCGAAGAATTCATTTTGGCTAACCACTTCTGTGACTGGAAGAACGTATGCCTCGCCATTCTTCTTCTTGTAAACACCATTAGCGATTTCCGTTCCCTTCAATTCCGCTTCGATCATCACGTCGTCGCTCTCATGGCGTGCAAACTCAATCGCTTTCTGAATATCCTCTTTATGAACACAGCGAGTGACACCAAAGCTACTACCGGAACCATTGGGCTTGATGAAGCAAGGCAGACCGATTTTATCCATCACTTCCTCATCGGTAATCTCTTGATTCTTACGCAGTAGAATCGATTCGGCAATCTTCACACCATATCCTTTCAAATACTGGTTAAGGGTGAACTTGTCGAACGTAAGTGCTGCTACAAGCAGGCTACAACTTGAATAAGGAATGTGCATGAGGTCGAAATACCCCTGCAAAATACCATTCTCGCCTGGTGTACCATGAATGGTAATGTAGGCAAAGTCGGGTTTTACCTTCACGCCACCTTCCATAAATGAGAAGTCGTGGCGATTGACTTCGGCTGTCGAGCCATCCTGCAGACGAGCCGTCCAGTCAAGGCCTTTCACTTCAATGGTATATACAATGAACTTCTCGCGGTCGAGCCATGAACTGATGCCCGCTGCACTACGGAGCGAGACATCATACTCTGACGAGTCTCCTCCTGCTATGATTGCTATAATTGGTTTCATCTATTAACTCTAATCTATAAACTGATTTTTTCTCTCAACTCTCTTTCATTCCCCTCCACTTCTCGATCAATGCTTCCATATCAGATGGCAACTCAGAAGAGAACATCATCTCCTTGCCCGTCTTGGGGTGAACAAACCCCAACGTCTTTGCATGGAGAGCCTGTCGCGGGCATATTTTGAAACAATTCTCCACAAACTGATGATACTTTGCGAAGGTCGTTCCTTTCAGGATTTGGTCACCTCCATACCGTTCGTCGTTGAATAAGGTGTGACCAATGTGCTTCATATGGGCTCTTATCTGATGGGTACGTCCCGTTTCCAGAATACATTTCACTAACGTGGTATAACCAAAGCGCTCGAGCACATAATAATGAGTCACCGCATGCTTGCCGATACCTGAGTCTGGGGGAAAAGTCATCATCTGCATCCTGTCCCTGGGATTGCGAGCAATATTGCCTTCTATCCTTCCCTCGTCTTCAGTAAAATTTCCCCATACCAACGCATTGTATTCACGCTTGGTGGTTTTGTTGAAGAACTGAAGTCCGAGACTGGTCTTCGCTTCCGGTGTCTTAGCTATGACAAGTAGGCCACTTGTATCCTTATCGATTCTGTGCACCAAGCCTATTTCTGGGTTGTTGATATCGTATTGGGGCTTGTCCTTTAAGTGCCAAGCAAGGGCGTGCAACAGCGTAGCGTGCCAATTACCGTGACCAGGATGGACCACCATTCCTGCCGCTTTGTTCACCACCATCAGGTCACTATCCTCATAGACGATATCAAGCGGTATTTCCTCAGGCTTGATAGTGTTGCTGTATAGAGGCCGGTCAAGCATTACTTGTATTACATCAAAAGGCTTGACCCTGTAACTGCGCTTGATAGGGCGCTCGTTACACATGATAAACCCTGCGTCAGCCGCCTTCTGAATACGGTTACGGGAGATGTTGGCCAGATGATCAATGAGGAACTTGTCGACTCGCATCAATCCCTGCTTGGCATCCGCCACAATGCGATAATGCTCATACAGTTGCGACGATTCATCATCGTCTGCATCCATCTCCTCGATGTCGAGCGCATCCAAATCCTCTAATTCCTCTAAGTCCGCCATTCCACTAACTACTAACCGCTAACCACCTACTTACAACTGCTCGTCAAAATTGCTTTCACTGATGTCTGTATCAATATCATACTCTCCGTTACCATCATCGAAATACAGAGAATCTTCTTCTATCTCACCGGCACCTACATAAAGGGTAAGCAAACGCTCTCGCGAGATCATTTCACCAGCATGGACATCACGGTTACCCTGACGTATTTTCAGTATCTGATCTTTGTCGGCACCTTCGATATACTGAGGTTCCGTGAGTTTGAACCCTAACGACCTTAGGATGATTTGAGCCTCGCGGAACGAACTGTTTCCAACCAGATCGGGCATCTTTACCATTGGCTCACCCAACATATTGACGGTGAGATATACAATACGTCCGCTCTTAATCAGCGTACCCGACTTTGGTGTCTGCTCAAGTACCGCACCCGGCTTAGCCGTTTTCTTGTAGGTAGAGTCGGTGATGACTGCTTCAAACCCGCTGCTTGCAAGTGTTGTGCGAGCCTCGCGGAAGGTCTTGCCCACCACCGATGGAACACTGATTTTCTCACCATGATTGGTGTACGAATCAAGGGTGTTGAAGGCAATGACTGGAATGCAGAAAAGCAGTCCCAGAGCCAATACCACGTTGACCCAGAAGATGACCCCCGTCTTGCCTTTGAAATACTTTTTTAATCCCATTGTATATCTTTCGTTTTATTAGTTGCAACTATTTCAAGATGCAAAGATACGACAAAAAAGCTAATTGACCATTGCCGATTGACATTTTTTAAACATTTACGATTAAAAAGGTACATTCTCCCCATGATTTCATTTCTGTGTGCGAGCACAGCGAAAAAATATCATGAAAGTTTTTGTTATAATAAGAATAATGTGTACTTTTGTGCCACCGAAAAGATAGTTCGTAAACTAAGCGATAGCTCACAAATTTAATCAACCAATATCATTAACAATTTAAAACAATTTCGTATGAAGAAAATTTTACTCTCTTTAGCCGTTTTGGCTTTTTCATGTGCTAGTGCTTTTGCAGAGGATGTTGTAATGAAGTACTCTGGTACTACAACAACAAACTTGAAAGCAGATGGCTCAAACGAGGCTGGTTCTGTTGGCCTTGATGATGCAGCATGGTCTGTTGTCGCAGACAGAGGTGGCAATTCAAATGCTCCTGGTTTGAATAAAGCTGGTGACATCCGCTTGTACTACCACAAGGATGGCAGCAACACAATTACAGTTAAATCACTTACAAATGCTACTATCAACTCGATAGCTATTACATTTACAGATGCCCAGTATAGCAATGTCTCTGTTACAGTTGATGGCAATGCAGTCGCAGGAACAGATGGTGTTTTTGAGATTAATAGCACTTCTTTTGTATTAAGCAACGCGAATACAGAAAACATACAGGTTCGTATTTCACAGATTGTCATTTCGTACACTGGTGGCGCACCAGTTTCTGTTCTGCCTCCAAAGTTCAGTGTTGAAAGTGGTATATATTTTGAACCTCAAACTGTTGCTTTGACTTGCGAAACAGAAGGTGCTAAGATTCTATACACCATTCCTGCAGGACAAGATCCTGAATACACAGATGATGACAATTATACAGGTGTATTCTACGATGGAACTCCTCTAACGATATCCAAGACAACCACCATTAAGGCTATGGCTGTAAAGGATGGTAAAGTTAGTAGTATCGTAACTGCTACCTATACGATTGTGAATGTTGAACACGCAGGAACAGAAGCGGACCCCTACACAGTGGCTGACGCTCTGGCACTGATTGATGCATTGGCAAATGGTGCTACAACCTCTGAAACATATTACGTTAAAGGCGTCGTTGTTGGCACACCTGATATACAAAAGAAGGATGACGGAACATTCTATGGTAATGCAAACTTTGATATTGCTGATGACGCCAATGGAAACAAGCTCACCGCATACCGTCTGAAGGGCTTGGAGAATTCAAGTATTGAAAGCAGCGACTACATTAAGGAAGGAGATGCTGTCATATTGAAGGGTCAGCTCCAGAAGTATGTCAAGGATGGAGCAGTAACTCCAGAAATTAAGAATGGTTATATCTACTCACTGACTAGCGTTCCTACTGGCATCAATGCAGCTAAGGTTGCTAACAAGGCAGCAGTTATCTTCAACGCTGCTGGTCAGCAGTTGAGCGCTCCTCAGAAGGGTATCAACATCATCGGTGGCAAGAAAGTATTCGTGAAGTAATAATCTCACATTATAAACAATGTGCTCGGGGTTTCGGCCTCGGGCACACCTAATAATAATTGCATATGAAGAAATATTTACGCTTTTTGTTTGTAGCCTTCTTGGCTATGCAAGGAATGAACGCAATGGCCTCTGACTGGGTTATTGATTTTAACAAGATGACTGTGGCTACATCTTCGAGTGATAGCCAGGATGGTGACATCAACGAAACCACAACTTTCTGGGACGAAACTAAGACCGTCAAGATAGAAGTGTCTCCTAAAGATGAGAGCGCTACGACTGCCAATCGCTTCTGGGGAACGTCAAATGGTCCTCAGCTTCGTATGTACTCAGGTAGTATTACTATCACCACCACAGGTGCTGCTCTTAAGACAATCGTTTTCAACAACGGTAAGTGGAACACAGGCAATACCGCAAGTGTAGGTTCGTTGGCAGAAGGTAAGTGGACATTTGCAGCAGGTGCATCAAGTGTTGTCATCACCATTGCAGGAAATACCCAGCTCAACAACATAACCTTCAGCACCGAAGCTTCTGAGCCAGAAGAAGAAGTACATATTGCCAACACACCAGAGACGGCTTATACCGTTGAACAATGTGTAGACATTATTCAGGCAGGCAAAGCATTGTCAGAGAAGGTTTATGTGAAGGGTTTTATCACCGACATCGATGAAGTAAGCGTTGAATACGGCAATGCAACCTTCAAGATTGCCACCAAGAAGGGAGATAAGGATGCAGAATATAAACTGAAGATATACAGATCTAAATACTTTGATAACCAGAGGTTTTCGGAACAAGATCAGATTGCCATTGATGACGAGGTGATTCTCTACGGACAGCTTCAGCTCTATAATGGAGAAGGAGAGATGACGAATGGATACCTCTATGCTCGTAATGGAGAAACCAGCAGCATTCATCTCATCCAAATGGCAGAGCAGGCAGATAAGATCTACAACACTGCCGGTCAAAAGCTCTCAGCACCTCAGAAAGGACTCAACATCATAGATGGCAGAAAAGTCATGGTGAAGTAACAATACGACCATACTATTTTTAGTTGGTTGTTGCAGGTCTGCTGAATATTAGGGCAATGATATAACAGTTGGCACAAACGCTTATATTTGTCGATATAAAAATGTGCAACCCCGTGGGTCTACAACACAGAGATAATCTCTGTTTTAACTTACGGAAGAAATTACCCTTAAGGGAAAAAATTGTTACCCTTAGGGGTAGCAAAAATTCCCTCTAGGGGGAACAAAAATATGAGCCAAGCCACAAACCAGTTCGACTAGCTCACAACAAGATAGATGAAGATGATGCATTTGTGCCAACTTCCTTATCATTGCAAATATTATTTAGGTGTAGAACTCTCGGGCTACACCTAAATTATGGAAGCACATAATAAAACAAGAGACATGATGAAAAAGTAAGAAAAACATAGTATTAATCATAATTTATTAACAGGTAATGAGAAAGATTAGGATGATGGCAATTGGTGCCATCCTTTCAGTATGCGGCATAGGCACCACTGTTTTGGCTCAAGAGGCAAGTGAGCAGTTCACGATTGCGACTCTCAACGTGGATGGATTGCCGCAAAAGATTTTGGTATTGAAACTGAATACCGACGGCCCAGGAGGAGCCGGAACAGCACGAATCGGCAAGTACTTGCTGGCCAAGAACTACGACTTGGTAATGATGCAGGAAGACTTCAACTATCATGATGTCCTGACGATAATGATGGAGGATGCTTATGGTATGGACGAATGGAGTGGGGAAATCGGTATCGAAGACCGCAAGATTGACTTCCTACACCTTCAAAACCACCGTTTCGAATGCGACGGACTGATGGCTTGCTGGAAGAAAGACTTGCAGGTGACACCCTCAGGACGCACAGCATGGAAGCAGAACTTTGGCAAGTTCAGTCACGCAAACGACGAAATCGTAACGAAGGGGTACCGACGCTATGAGGTGACCCTGCGTAGTGGCACACGCATCGTGGTATACAATATGCACATGGATGCAACGCTTGATGAGGACGAAGCAGAAAAGAATGGTGCAAAAGACCGTGAAGCGCGTATTGCACAATGGAACCAATTGAAGGACGAGGTACTTGCGAACCTCGACAGCCGGCCTATCATTATCACTGGCGACATGAACAGTTTCTATAGTCGCGACGATGTGAAGAGCCAGTTTATCGATGCCATCAATGAATCGGGCCGCGGTACAGCAGCCGACGTATGGGTTGAGTTGCAGCAAAAAGGTGTTTACCCAGCTGTGTTGGAAACGGAAGAGACAACAGAACTGAGCAACATCCGCGGAGAAGAGTCGCTCGACAAGATTATCTACATCAATCCAATATTGGGAACGTCAATTGTGCCGGTTTCCTACAACATCGATACCGAAGATTACATGTATAACGGCAAACCCCTTGGAGATCACTATCCCGTAGTGGCAACATTCCAAGTCGGTAGCGAAGACAAGCAGGTAACAGGTGTGAAAACCATCGAGAATAGTAGTGCCAGCAGCAAGAGCATCTACAATCTTAACGGTGTGCATGTGAGTCAGCCAGTCAATGGTGTTTATATACAGAATGGCAACAAGACATTTGTGAAGTGAATGCAAAAGATTTAGGTTTAAGCATTAAATAGTAAACGAAAAATGAAAAAGATAGCAATCATCATGCTGGCATTCATTGCAGTTGCCATTACCAGCAAGGCACAGGCCACATACAACGTCATTTCAGAATGCGACACAACGGTGAAGGCAAAACTTAACAGCTTGTCGCTAGGTTCGCGTGACGTACACCACATCATTTATGAATACCCGTCAACAGATGCCGACGGGCAGCCGGTCACCATCAGCGGCGTAATTATGATTCCGCAAAACATACTCGACGGATCGGTACCATGTGATGGCGTCATCATGTACAATCATTTTACCATCGGTTCGCCTGAGGATGCTCCGTCAAAGGGTGGCGAAGGACTTACCGCCATCAGTGCGATGCTCTCCAACCCATTGAAGCCTAACTATATCGTCGTCGCGAGTGACTACATCGGCTATGGATCGTCCATAAGCCACGACGTAAGCTACATTTGCGGTGATACCAACGGACGAAACTGTCTGGACGGACTTCTGGCAGCACAGCAACTAATGGAGGACCGCGACATTCCGCAGGGTAAATACCTATTCAACATGGGCTACTCGCAGGGAGGAACCGAGAGTATGTATGCAGCTCGCCTTACCGACACGGAAGAGAAGTACAAAGGTATCCGCTTCGATAAGACATTCTCGGGTGGCGGTGCTCTCGACTTCGAAAAGATATTCAAAATCTACATCGAGCGCGATGCCTGCGAAGATTTAGCCGACGTGGTTCTTATGATTATCTCCGTCAATGAGAACTACCACCTCGGAATCCCATACGAGGCAATCTTCAAGGAACCGATGGCTTCAAAAGCATTAGAGTATTTCAAGACAAAAGAAAAGCGCATAGTATCAGAAATCGGGGTGACCTCAATGGACTCCATCAGTGAGGTGCTTCAGCCAGAGTTTATGGACCTCAGCAGTGAGTATGCGTCGAAGTTCATGGCAAAGTTGAAGGACATTAGTATTACAGAGGGCTGGGAACCCGACGTGACTAAGAACTACTACTTAGCCCACAGCCGTCACGACAACTACGTGCCTATCCAAAGCGGACGAGGTATGATACCATGGATGCGCGAAAAGGGTTTCACCCCCAGCATCGTGCCGGGCAAGACCTCACTGCAGACCTGTACCGTTATTTTTAAACTCAAACACCAACAGGCAGCCATCGTGTGGGCTATACAGACCTTTGCTGCCATTCAGTTCTGGCCAGTTCTCTACTATGAGGGCGAGCAGAACCGCTACTTCCACGACATTGTGAAAGACATGAATGTGATGAAGGTCATCAAGACAATTGAGAGCCTCGGCATCGATTTGCAGAAGCTCGTACAAGAAGGGAGCCTTGCTAAACGCAGGATGCCCGATCACTACACACTTTTCGATATCATCCCCGACATCAACAGCTACTTGTCGAAAGTGGACCTCACGACCGACGACCTTGAGGAGATGTGCGACGATGCCGGCATCACGCAAGCCGACTTGCTGACAGCATACCTCTACCTAAAGACAGGCGAGGAGAAAAAACCTGCCGCAGCACCCCTCGTCGAGCGAGTAGAAGCACCACTATACCTACTGCGCAGCTATGAGAACCAGCTTGCTGCATGGTTCATGATGGCTGGATATGACGTTGAATACGAGAAGTGGGGAATATAAGACAAACGATTCCAACACTCTATCAGCAAAGACCCTCCCCTTGCCTTAAGATTTAGGAAGCAAGGGGAGGATCTTCCATTTAGTTCAGGTCGATCACACAGCCGCCAAATGTTTCAGAGATACTGATTTTTGAAAAACTATAGGCATCAAAAACGAGAGCCACACACCTTATTATATGTAATATATCAGTAGATAATTAATCCTGCTAACCCCGCAAGCAATATCATAAGAATGGGATGAACCTTGAACAGGCGAGTTCCGATGAAGGAAAAAAGAAACAGTAGGATACTGACAGCAAACTGGAATGTTTGGTTGGAAGGACTGCCGAAATTATCGGCAGACATCAGCAGGATTGCAGCTGCTGCAATAAAACCCACAATGGCGGGACGAAGCACAGAGAAGATGTTGCCAATCGTCTGATTCTTGCTATACTTCAGCAACAGTTTACTGATAGTAAGCATAAGCAGGAACGGTACCCACAACACACTGACTGAAGCCAGAACGGCTCCTAAGACTGCCATCCACTCGGGATAGCCTTCGTTAAGAACTGCAGTGTAGCCCGTATAGGTCGCGCAGTTAATGCCAATAGGGCCAGGCGTGCTCTGACTGATAGCAACGATATCGGTAAACTCAGCAGAAGTGAGCCAACCATTCTTCTCAACCACCTCATTGTGAATAAGTGAGAGCATGGCGTAACCACCGCCGAAATTGAACGCTCCTATCTTTGTAAAGACAATGAATAACTGCAAAAACAACATTGTTTAAAGTCCCTTCTACTCTCCAAGGGAGAGACTTACCCAGGGGATGGGTTTATTATGATTCTATATTTAATATCTAGCTAAAAGTCCTCTTCATCATCAGAGTCATCTGGCGTTTGTCTCTTAAATCGTCCCCATACATATCCAGCAACACCCGCTACCAGTACAATCCAGATGGGTGAAACACCGAACAATGTAATCAACAGACAGGAAACCACGGGAATCCAAAGATTACTGAGAGAAAGATGAGCGACTCGCGCCATTGAAAAACATGGTGCAGCAATCAAGGCTACCACTGCCGGACGTACACCCATAAATATCTTTTCGATATACACATTATCTTGATAGGCACGAAAGAACATAGCAATGAGCAGGATACTGATAATAGAAGGCAATGCGACACCTATAGATGCCACGATACCCCCCATCAATCCTGTGATTTTATTGCCGATATGGCTCGCCATGTTGATAGCAAACAGTCCGGGAGTGCTCTGCGCCACAATCAGGACATCCACGAACTCTTCGCGAGTGAGCCACTGATGGCGATCCACGATATCCCGCTCCATAATGGGTACCATAGCATAGCCACCACCAAGGGTGAAAGCGCCAATCTTCAAGAAAATGAGAAACAGCTGGAATAAATTGCTATTCATAATTGTTCTAACTTCTTATTGCTTACCTCTTTCCTCCCATTCTTCTTTAGTACGCGTCCATCGCTTATGCGTCCAGAGCCACAACTCAGGATGCTGTCGGATATCTTGTTCCAACAGTTCCATATACCTGTCAGTAATCTGATAGTCTGGCATATCATTCGGATGCAAGCTGATCGGGATGATCTTGCACTCATAATAACCGCGCTTCACACGACTGACACTTCCGTAATAAACCAACGAGTTCAGTTTCTTTGCTACTTCTTCCGTTCCAATGAATACAGCAGAATCGTGACCAAGAAAAGTACTAAAATGATGGATGGCATCCCATCGGGGCTGCTGATCAGCTATCATGCCACAGATGACGGGTTTGTCGCCAGCATTCAGCTGCAGCAGTCGTCGCACCGTTTTGCGCATTGGAATACATTCTCCTCCATATTGCTCGCGTAAGTCAAGGAAGAGTTTGTCGAACATATCGTTGTCAAGACGATGGTACACCTGCGAGCATTGCACCCCTGGAGTCCAGTACTGAAGGGAAGCTATCCACTCCCAGTTGCCATAATGTCCAAGCATCAGAAACAGAATGTTCTGAGCGGGATTGAAGGTCGCAAGTGCTTCATTGCAATCGATAAACACCATACGCCGCATCATTTCTTCGCGCGACATCGAGAACTGCTTGACAATTTCAACGAAGAGGTCGCAGAACTGGTGGTAAAAAGCACGCTCAATCGCTTTAATCTCTTGCAAAGTCTTTTCCGGGAAGCACTCCGTTAGCTGCTGTCGCACCAACTTGCGGCGGTAGAATGCGCGAACAAAAGGACACACCATATCGGAGACAATATAGAGCACCCGCATCGGCAAGAGCGAAATGATGTAGAACAGTGTTCGTACGATGTGGTATAATATATTTTGTGCTTTACTGAGCTTCATCTTGAACTTTATACATAGAACTTTGACCATTGAACAATAGTTCTTTGACTTTGTTCACTATCTTCTCCGGAGAGATTTCGCGCAAACAAGGGTAATCACCCTTACTGCAAGGCTTACTGCCATAGATGGAACAGGGACGACACGGCATATCTACCTGAATAATCGAGTCCTCTGGTTGGTTCCAAGCCACAAAGCCTGCCTTAGGATGTGTGGCACCCCATACCGATAAAGTACGAGTACCCATCATCGCAGCCATATGCATGTTGCTTGAGTCCATAGAAATCAGCAAAGAAAGGCGGCTCATCAGTATCAATTCGTTTCGCAGTCCGCCCAACATTCCCACAATCGATATCACCCCTGCTCTTTCCCAAGACTCCAAGATGTCCTTCTCTTGATCACCTGCACCGAAAAGGAACACCTGCACACCACTGTCAGCCAAAGAATCGACCACCTGCTTCATCATTTCCAAAGGATATATCTTCCCCGAATGGGCAGCGAAGGGTGCAACCCCAATAGCAGGCGATGCGATAGGAAACGGGAATGTTAATTCGTCTTTAGGAATACGAGGCGGAGTATAGGATGCATTCAGATTTAACCCTAACTTACGGAATACTGATGCATATTTCTCCGTAACAGGCATTAAGGCATCGTGATCCAATCCATGTCCTAACAACGCCTTACGTTCTGAACGCGACTTATCGATGACCGAAACCCTCGTTCCTTGCAACAAAAACCTCATGCGCAAATACTTGGTTCGCAACACATCATGGATATCGGCCACTGCATCGAACCGATAGCCCCTCAAACGATGAAACAACTTACCCAACCCCCCAATACCGTGATAACGGTGTAAGTCTACCCCCAACACCTCAACATTGGAGGGCATCCAAGAGAACAGAGGTACCATACGCTGCTGGGTAAGAACCGTGACTTCTAGCCCAGGATTGCTTAGCGCCAAAGAGGTAATGACTGGCACCGATATTGCCACATCGCCCATTGCCGAAAACCGTATGATTAGCAATCGCTTCATCAATTAAATATAAGGAATACCCTGACCCTATATGGCTACTTCTTTCCGTAAAGAACTGGATTGGTGCTCGGGTCATTATACATCTTCATCTGCTTGTACACTTTCATATACTTGCGTCCAGTTGCAATATCGTCAATCAGCTGGTCAATAGCAGACGAAAGGTCTTTCTGCTGCTCAAGCAATACATCGAGTTTCTGCTGACAGAGAGCCTTATGGTCGGCTGTAGCATCACCACGCTGAACCTGCTCCTGCATGTGATAAATCTTTAGAGCAAGAATGCTCAGGCGGTCAATCGCCCATGCAGGACTCTCAGTATTAATGGTCGCATCCTCAAGCGTCTTCACACCGCCATATATAGAGAGAAAATACGAGTCTATCCGCTCCACTAAGTCCGTTCGGTCCTGATTACTCTTATCGATTCTTCGTTTCAAGGCCAAAGCATCAACTGGATTGATATGAGGGTCACGGATGATATCCTCCAAATGCCATTGAACGGTATCAATCCAATTCTTAACATAAAGATCATACTCAATGGTACCCAATTCGTATGGGTTCTTGATGTCTTGATCAACATCGTCCAACAGGTGATAATTTTTGATGACTTGCTTGAATATAGGGTTACAAATCTGTGTAAATGTCATAAAACGATAGTATTTCCTTATTTTTCTCTTAATTCTTAACTCTTAACTCTTAATTTCTTTGTATCTTTGCAGTCGCGAATGCCTCCATAGTTCAATGGATAGAACAAATCTCTCCTAAAGATTAGATCCGAGTTCGATTCTCGGTGGAGGTACAACAACTATCAAAAACCTTAAATCAAACGCACAACAGCCTTATTCGTAATACGCCATCCGTCTCCCTCACGAACTGCAGTACCAAGTTTCTCTGCAAGAATTTCAACAGGATCTGCCACTGTGTTCAGCACCTTACAAGCAGGTTTCACCATATCGTTCATTGAAATCAGAGCAGCAGCGATAGCTTCAGGAGTATTCAGAATCTGGAACGTAGCATGTACGTTATCGCTCGTCTTCATCATATATAACGATTTTCCTGGCTCAATATCTGTCGTACCATTTACAAACACACCATTCTCAGGAACCGGATAGAACATCACTACAGAGAACTTAGGACGTGCTGCAGACTGATCTAAGATTGATGCCACAGGTTCTACAAATGTCTCCTTTGTTTCAACTACAGCCTCAGGGAAAAGAGAAGGTGATTCTGCTGCTGCTTCAACTCGTTCCTCTTGCTTTGGAGCTTCAAACACCTTGACCGGTTCTGGCTGCTGCTTCACTTCTGGCTGCTTCACTTCTGGCTCAACAGGTTTTTGAGAAGTTACATTTGCCTTCGATGAAGGATGATTCTGCTTCTGTGCCTTTATGTTCTCCATTTCGATTTCTACCGACTTGATGCGCTCCATCAAACGGACACGCTCTGCACGATACTGTTCCATCGATACCATTTCCTCTGAAGCCGAACCATGCTTTCTTGAACGGATAAACAACCATACACAAAGCGAGAGGATTAGATAAACACCAAGCGAAACCAATACGGCATCCAACCATGAGATACCGCCGCCGTCAGCAAATGCTGCTCCGTCCTGAGTATCCTCTGCCGTTGCTTCGTTATCTGCTTGTTCATTTTGAGTTTCCTCCACAGTTTGTATATCAGGTGCAGGAGCTTCAACTGGTTCCTCTGCAGTTTCGGCAACTGGTTCTTCCTCCACCACTTCGTCATCCTCAACTACTGGAACTGCAGTCTTTGCCTTCTCAAGATCTGTCTGATACTCCTTCTTTGCTCCTGCAGGAACGAAGGATGCCAGATTACTGTCGTTCGTTGCTCCGATGATGTTGTTCACACGGCTCTTGTCCGACGGATTGGTTACCTTCTTGATGGCATCACTAATCAGTTTATTCTGTTGGAACTCTCCAAACGACTTGAATTCCGTCACATTCAAGCGAGCGATCTGCTGCCCCTCGGGCTTGTTATAAAACGTTTGCTGCAAAGTCCATTTTAAAGCACAAATCTTCTTCTGATCTAACGTTTGCGCGCTGATGCTCAACACAGCGAGCAAACAACAACTGAAAATCAATACAATTCTCTTCATAACTATTTTTATTTATCTATTTTGCTAATGGTTTTGTAGGAGAACAATGATATTGTTCCTAAATTATTTGCAAAGATACAAAATAATTCATAATTCATAATTCATAATTCATAATTATTTCATTTTTTCAGAACTCTTAACTCTTAATTCTTAATTATTTACTATCTTTGTGCGAAAAAACAAGAACTGATGTTTTCCACCCGTACATATCGCGTCCGAGTACAATTCAGCAACTGGATGCTGATAGCCGTTTTATCGGCACTGACCATCTACCTCATTTGGGAGGGGAACGGTATGCTGATTGCGGGAGCACTTCTCTTGTTGCTGGTCATCATCGAGCGGACAATCCACACCGAATACCAGCTAAGCAAAGAAAGCCTGACGGTCAACTACGGGAAACTGTCGAAACGGCAGATCATTCCGATGAATAGCATCAAGCGGATCGAACGGATTCGGCGGATACGAATAGGGAAGAAAGCCCTCATCACCTATCTGCTCATCGTCTATGGTGAGGAAAAAACAGTAGCTGTTATGCCGAAGGATGAAGAGGCATTCATCAAACAACTCATGGAAATAAAGAAGTATGAAACCAGGCAATAGATTTATCAGGAAAGTGCTGTCAGGTGTTCTCTGCCTGATGGTTGTAGCGAATGTACAAATCATAAAAGGCCAGGAATATACTGACTCTGTAGTAATTGACACGATTGTAGAAAGTTGGTCGGACAGAGTCATCGAAAAACTGACCCTTCTCGCCCAAGAGGCCGATCGCAGCTATTACAACACGGGCATCAGCATATACGACCTGACAGGCGACTCACTTATCTTCGCCTACAACCAACAGAAAATGATGCGTCCGGCATCTACGCAGAAAGTCCTGACTGCCATCAGTGCGCTCGACGTACTGGGAACCTCACACAACTACCGCACAGCAGTGTATGCAGACGGAAAGATAGCGGCAGACGAGAAGGGAGTACAGACCCTGAATGGTGACATCTATGTCATCGGCGACTTCGACCCGAAACTGACAGTCACTCACTTGAAAGAGATTTCAAAAGCAGTAAAAGCGGCAGGAATAGGACGCATCAATGGGAACTTATATGCCGACCTGTCGATGAAGGACACACTCTGCTTAGGAAACGGATGGTGCTGGGACGACGAACAGCCTTACCTCACGCCTTTGAGTCTGGGAGGCGATGCCTACGAATGCAAACCTACCAAAATCAACAGATACAGTCCTGCACGTAACTTCTTGCAGGCTTTAAGCCGCCAGCTGGAGGCCGAACACATCAGCACAAACGGCATCGGGACAGCAACCTACCGACCTACAGGCAATTCGAAACTCATCTGCACGATTGTCCATACGGTAGAAGACATCTTAATGCAGATGATGAAAGACAGCGACAACCTCTACGCAGAGTCTATGTTTTTCCAGTTAGCAGCCGACCAAAAGAAAGGAATCGGATGGAAAGACTGTGCCGCAGTAGTGGAAAGTGTCATTGAAAAGACGGGGTTCCCCGCAGCCTATGTAAAGGTTGCCGACGGTTGCGGTCTCTCTTTGTACGACTATGTTACTGCATCGCTCCACATAGCACTATTGCGTTACGCCTATCAACACGAGGAAATCTTCACCCCACTCTACAAGACCCTCCCTATAGCGGGTATTGACGGCACATTAGAGAAACGCATGACATCAGGGGCAGCACGCAATAATGTTCGCGCCAAAACAGGAACCGTAACGGGAGTCAGCGCATTAACCGGCTATGTCACAGCATCTAACGGCAACCTCTTGGCATTCTCTATTATCAACAACGGAAATCGCACTGCGGCAGAAGCCCGTGCTTTCCAAGACAGAATCTGCCAAGTGCTGGCCGAATAACATTTCTAAAGTCTAGAGTCTAAAAAACAAACAATGAGCGTCTAAAGTCTAGAGTCTAACGCTTTCTGATAGCATACACGACATAGTGGCTCGTATTCGTTGACTTCGCCGAGCAGCACACGTTTTTCCTCCTGCACCTTACGGTGCGACACGTACGCTAATGCTCCACAGCGGACACAGATAGCATGCACTTTCGTGACATCATCGGCTACCGCACAAAGGGCAGGCATAGGGCCGAAAGGCACTCCTTTGAAGTCCATATCGAGGCCGGCAACGATAACCCTGATTCCCTTCGAAGCCAGCTCGTTACACACAGCGACAAGATTTTCGTCGAAAAACTGCGCCTCGTCGATTCCTATCACGTCACATTCATCACCGAGAAGCAGGATGCTTGACGAATTATCGACAGGCGTAGAATGAATAGCAACACCTTCGTGCGTCACTACGTCGTCATCTGAATAGCGAGTATCGATGGCGGGCTTGAATATCTCCACCTTCTGATGCGCGAACTGCGCCCGTTTCATACGACGGATCAGTTCTTCGGTCTTACCTGAGAACATTGAGCCGCAAATAACCTCTATGCGGCCTCGACGGATGATTTCACCACTATTATAATCTATCATACCATTTACTCATTTACTATTTAGCCATTTACCATTTGGCGACTCCCCTACTCGTCCTGCACGAGACATTCACCGTGCTTCGTCACACCTTCTGCCGATATATCAACAGTAGTGCAGACAGAGTTGTTGTAGAACTCAATAGATGCCTGCCCGTAATTATCGGTCGTCACCTTCGGATTCCAGTAAAGCGTGCGTCGGTAGTCTTTTATCTCGGGCAACTTTGCCTTGCTATAGTCGGGATTGTAGTACTCTGCTGGTCGGTTGAAGCCTTGGAGATAATAAATACGACCCTTGATGTCGGGACGATCCTCCTTATCAATAATAGAATAGTTGATGAAGGCATCGATTCCAACCGTCCCATTGCCTGACTCCTGTCGGTCGAGGTGGTAATGCTCGAATGGTGTGGGTCGGCGCGGCGAATCAGACACAACTCCTACGGATTTCAGAGATGGAAGGAAGGAGAAGTTGTCGGCATGTTCGTTGTAATCGCCCGAACTCCAGTTGATGGCTGATATGTGGGTTTCATGGGTGTTATATTGAGTCGTGTACTGATGTCGGACAAATCCGTCGACAAGCGTCTGGTGATCCATCAGGGAGTACTCCATCCCATCGAGCAGGTTGAAGGTGTCATAGTAGCCTTGGTCCCACTTATCGTTGACGAAATCGAGGAAAGGAACCTGATAGACATACTTATCGCGCTGACGTTTGGCGTGAGGTCGGCGTTTCGACTTGATATTTACCTGCGGAATCCACTCGCTGGCATAGATGTCTTCCTGGAACTCTTCCCATGTGAGTTTCCTGTCCTTGAAATTATCCGGGCTGTGGGTCTCGTACCACGAATATGCCCGTATGCCCTGCGGATAGAAGTACTGTTTGCGAAGGAATATCTTCGAATCGTGTTCCACTTTGTCATAGTTCTTCTTCTCGAGTTTCTTGACAAACTTGGCACGAAGCGTAAGACGTGCAGTGCCATAGAAAGGCTCGTATGGTATCTGGAAATAGCCAGCGGTGTCAGCCTTGATATTCCCTTCGAAGAGGTATGTGTCACCTTCCTTCAGGTCGTTCGATGTATTGAAGAGCCGCGCTGTGATTTGCAGCAACCCTTGGTCCTTCGTAAAGAGGCTTCGACGCAAAGGCATCGCATTTCCGTAGATAATCATCTTCTGTTCGGGCAGATACTGAAGGGTAAACTGCTCGGGCGAGATGACGTAGTGCCAGTCATAGCGTCGCCAGCCTTGAATCATCAGCAGGAGGTCGAGCGCCTGCTGGTGCTTCTCGTCGTTTGCCTCGAAATAGTAGTCGGGCGTCTCCACGAATCCCTTGATTTCCGACTCGAGGAGTAGGTTGGTGAGGATGTTGCCCGAAGCGAACGTGGGGTCAAGTTGGTCTGCGTCTCTCACAGCCACAGAGAATGTCTGGTTCTTGAGCGGCGACCCCTTGCTATCGGTAGCGATGAGGTTGAGCTGGATGTGTTCGAGCGGACGATACGGGCGGTTGGGTATACCGCCTATCAGAACGTGTGCTTTTGCCTCGTTGATGCGGTTGATGAAGAAAAGCCGGTCGGCAAACACGTTGCCTTCGTTGTCGGTGAGTACTGCCTGACATACTCCTTCGGGCAGGTCTTCCTGATACATCGCATCTTCCCATACAGCCTCTCCGCCGGCGATGTTGAATGTCTTGATGCGCTGCCCGCGACACAGCACCATAAGGATGAGTTTACGGTCCTCCTTGAAGTTACGTGCCACATTGAAATATACGCCCTGCTCATCCTGCTCCACAACGAGCCGTGCTCCATAACGCTCTGCATCGGGAAGTTTGAAGTTGAACTTATGTTCGCCGAATACGAAGCGGGCCTTGTAACTCTTGCCGTGCTGAGGGGTGAAGGTAAACATGCCTCGCCCTGCATGGAAGGGACGAATCGAATCAATCTCCTCGCCATCTTCCAATAGAACACCACTCACATTGAGGCGCTCCAACTCTTGGTTCATCGCCTCCCAAGCCACCTTGCAGGGGAATCCTTCGACGAGGGTACCACCTTCGGGATAGAATTTGACGTCAAACTCCGGCGTGAGCCAGTTTACTTGGAAGTCGCCCATCGTAATCTTCGTAGGGATGATCTTGCGCATATAGTTTTGGGCGCTATCGGGTCGTGAATAGACGGGGATGACGCGCGAGAAGAGGTTGCTGTACTGACGGTAATTCCGTTCCATACCGTCCTTGTCGATGTTGAATGCTGTATCGTACTCTCTGTCCTTTCTGACAATCGACGACACCTTCTTCTGCGTCTTCTCACGTTGGTCTATCTCCTTTCCTTCGTCATCGAGATAGATGTCCATACTGCCCTTGAAGACATACTTAGGGTCGGTGTCGTTCTGTTGTTGCTGCATCAGGGCTTGCAACTCATCATTTTCGACAGGATACCACCCATTCTCCATATCTGGGCGGTACCACGACTTGGAGTACCATGAATAGATGTGTTCGTATCCGAAGTTGAGCATCCATTTGGTATAGGCACGTACTTCGTAATATCCTGCGAACGTCGTGTCGCAAATAGCAAACTGACCGTTAGCCTGCCCGTTGTCGTCGACCACCAGTTGCTGACGTTCCAAGATGTAGCCCTGCTCGTCCAGCAGTTCCACGTAGAGAATCTTACTCAACGGCTGCGGCGTGTTGTCGTCGGCAAGCACCACATACGCCTTATACCAAATAGTATCGCCAAGGAAGTAACAGTTGTTGTCGAAGTGCAGGTACACCTTCTCCTGCACAGGCAGCACTGCCTGCGGCTTCTTGTCCGGCTGGTCTGCAAAAGCAGGGATGAAGACCAGCAATGCAACGATATGGAGTAAAAATCTAATCATCGAGCCTGTGAATATTGACTGTTAAACAATACCTATTGTGAGCCTGCCGGGATTACTCGTCACGCGAGAACGACAGAGTCGTTCCGTCGGTAAGTGAAAGGAGCGAGAGGGCGTCGTCGGTAAGCAGGTCTATAGCATATTTGTCGGTACGGTCTTCCAACTCGAAGAATATATCGCCGCCAATGACGTGCCAAGACAAGTAGTGCTTGTCAAACCCTTCGCTTGAGAACGAACCGTCGGAACCGAACGTGAAGGATACCGCTCCAGCCTCGTCGCTACTCACCCATCGATGACTTAGTGTAGAGAAATTGACGATATACAGAGCATTATATTCACCGTCAATGTTCTTATATTCCACATAGACCGAATCGCCTACTGCCAAACCGCCAACCGCGTTGTTCTCATAGACGAAATACAGCGTATCACCCTTCTGATTGATGAGTTCCAGAGAGTGCATCGAAGTTCCGTCGCCCACCGTACCGAAGGCAACCAACATAGGAGGATTCTCTTCGTCAGGCTGCTGTATCGCAGTCTGAGGCTTTGGTGTATCAACACACGATGTGAATGCAATGAGCAAAGCACAAATGAGAAGTAATTGTTTCATATTCTCTGAGATTTATTTTATTCTTTTTTTCATTTCGGCTGGCTCACGACAAGTCTGTTCACGACTCTCACGGTCGACAGCAAGTTCCCCTCCTCGTCCTTCACATCCACGTTCCATACATGGATGGTATGTCCGGCGCTGACGAGCGTAGCATAGCCGACCACCTTTCCCTGCGTGGGCGACATCATCACGTGGTTGCCGCTTACCTGAATGCCACACACGTTAGCGTCCATACCCGCCACATGAAGCGAGCCTGCTCCGGCAGCCGTCTCTGCCAATGCCAGGTAGGCACCTCCGTGAACAATACCCATGTGCTGCCGCGTCGACGCCGATATAGGCATCTCCACAACTGCGCACTCATCGTCGGTGGGCACGAACGTCAAGCCAAGTGCCTCCATCAAAGTATCCTTCTTGAACGAGTTCATCACCTCGCACTCTTTTTCAGTCAGCATAACTAATAATTCTATTGTTCAGAAGTTCACCTCTGTTACTCCTTAATTATCTATTTTTCAACTATCAACTTTCAACATTGCTTTGCAAAGATAGCAATTATTTATGATTCGACCACTTACTCTATACGTTTTTTTGTGTAGAGAGCATCAAAAGAACCATCCAGCATCCTATTTTCAACTCTAACTGAGTCATCTGCGTTACCAAACGTACTCCTTTTTTCTATTTTATATACATATAACGCACTAAGTACAAAAAAGTCAAGTGCAAAAATACACTTTTTTAATTATGCTGAATTATTAGGCTTCTATCTCCTTTTACACAGGCACTCGGTCTTGGTCAGTTGGTAGCAGGGTACTTCGCGTGTGCCACCATTAGGCTGTACGATGGTTCGCGATGTCAGCCGAAAATTCGACCCACATGTTTTCTCTCATGCTGGCTCCATCTTTCGAATAACTATCCTGTTTAGGTATTTTTTAGGTAATTTCGTTTGCAAATGACACATTTTTGATGACATATCCAACGAAAAATACAGAAAAAACACCGGCTTTTCTACCTCTATAACGCAAAAAGGGCAGGAAATATCAAGTAAAAAAAAGCAAAAAGTTTCATAAAAACATGAAAAAAACATGAAATATCACTGATTTTGCCCCATTTCATCGGGATAGTATCAGAACAAATTGTTAACTACATACCACATCGCGGTCATTTGGTCATTTGGTCATTTGGTCAAAATGAAAAATGAACCCCGTATTCGGCTCACTATAGTATATTATTAATAATAATATACTATAGTGCGGATTTTCACCCTACCAGAAATCGATTTTGACAAATGACCAAATGACCATCGTGACCACTTTTTTACAGGCGTAAACAAATAAAGCCGAAATTGACATCTATACTTTACAATACGAAATGTTTGTTTACAAAATTACATTCAATAGCTGATTTTTTTGCCTTGTTATTTGGTTATGTCGCAATTAATTCGTATCTTTGCTATGTGATTAAGACAGCGGTCTTAAGCAGAGTAAGATTGCATCTTCTCTGCACGAGTTTCACTCGAAATCCCATTGCGAATCAGGCGTGATTGCAGCACTTTGTGGTAACAAAATTTCCCCTTAGAGGGAATACAATGTACCTTTTCACTCTTTATAACGAGCCGTATCGCCCCAGCGCGAGAGGCCATTACAATATAACCGTAGGTATTCAGCGGAATTGACGGCATAGTCAGGAAAAAAAATCCCCCTGACTATGGAGAAACCTAATTTATTGTATAAACATCAGGAACGTACTTGCAAGGCATTATTTCATGTCGATGCGCATCGTGTTCACCCCATCGGCGGATCTCAGGGCTGCTTCTGCTTCATATTTCGTTATGACGGAATGACGGCAAAGAAGAAAAAAAAGCCGGGACTGAAGTCCCGACTTTCATATCACTTCACGCTCCACTCGTAGAGTCCGCATGATTTGTCGGAAGGCTGAACCAGTTCGAGTTTCACGGCTGAGGTCTTCACAGCATCGAACGAAACGGTACATGCAACACCTTTGGTGGTAGGGTATCCGCTTGGGTTCTTCACTTCTACCCAGTTGCCTGCTGCGTCCTTGTAGTAGAGTTTCCACGAATCGGGCACCTTACATCCCTGCCAAGGCTGGTCGTCGTACCAATAGACGGTTGAAGTGCTGATGGTGGTCGGCTCCTTGAACTCGTAGGCAAGCCATTCGGTGGAGTTGGTCTTTGGCCACCAATGGGTGTAGGGGATGCTGCGGTCGTTGCCGTCGGAAGGGATGAGACGGTCGTTGATGGCACGAATCGACGGGAGGTTGCGCTGTGAGGCTGTAATCTTCGACTCGGATGCGATTGTCGGCGGAACGGCAGGAGTAGAGGCGCTGAGGTCGATTGGAATCCATACTGCCATATTGCCGTTTCCACGATGTGCCCACGCATAGTAAGGGATGAGTGTGAGACGCTCGTCGGTAGCGGTGAGACGTCCGCGCTCGTCGAATTTCAGTGTCTGTGCACCGGTTATCAATGTCTGTACGTCGGTTTCGGCGATGGTGACGTGACCCATCTGGTACTGAGGCTCCTGATTGAGCAGCACGCTCAGCACGTCGCAGGTGTTGTCGGGCCATTCGGCGCAATAGACCAGCGGACCGCGCTCGATGGCTGCACGTCCCTTATCGGCTGCAACCTGACCGTTAGCACGAACCAAACGTGGCTCCATATCGAAGTGAACGCTAACGACGTCGCCTGCCTTCCACTTGCGGTCGATGACGAAGTAACCGTCCTGCAACTCACTCTCAGCCTTCACACCGTTCACGCTGACCTGATAGCCAAGATGCTTGCCGTCGGCATAGTGATAGAGGTCGCTTGGCACTACCTGTCCGCGTACCCATCCCGGAATACGTATCTTGAGCGCAAACTGGCTGTTGGCCTTCTTCATCGTCATCTGGATGTCGCCGTCCCAAGGATAGTTGGTCGTCTGCTGCATCGTGACGGGCTTTCCGCCTACTTTCACGGTGGTTTCGTTGCCGGCAAAGAGGTTCACATAGAATGCGTTGTCCTTCACTGCATAGATGTACTGAGGGAACGAGGGGATGAAACGTGCTGCATTCGACGGACAGCATGCACAGCCGAACCAAGCCTGACGCTGGTGCTGACCCATCGACTGCAAGGGGTTAGGATAGAAGAACTTACCGCCGTCGATAGAGATACCGCTGAGCACACCGTTATATAATGTACGCTCGAGCGCGTCGTAGTACTTACTCTCTCCGTGAAGGAGGAAGAGGCGGTAGTTGAGATATACCTGTGCGATAGCAGCACACGTTTCGCAGTAGGCGCTCATGTTGGGCAGTTCGTAGTTGTCGCCGAATGCCTCGCCGGAAGATGTGGCACCTACACCTCCTGTGAGATAGTATTTCTTGCCCACGATATTCTCCCAGATGCGGTCGATGGCATCGATGTAGCCCTTATCGCCAGTCAGTGCAGCCACATCGGCCATACCTGCATACATATATCCGGCACGTACGGCGTGACCTACTGCCTCATCCTGCTCGAGTACAGGCTTGTGGCTCTGAGCATACTCGTCGAGTTTGTGGAGGTAGCCGTCAGCATCGCGCAAACCTCCGCGGCCACGTGTCCACGATGCATCGCGCTGACCGCGCTGATCGAGGAAATACTTGGCCTGCTCAAGATACTTCCTGTCTCCCGTAGCGGTGTAGAGCTTAGCCAAGCCCATCTCTGCTATCTGGTGTCCTGGTACGACTTTCGCCTGACCGGGCTTGCTGCCGACTTCACGGCACACACAATCGGCGTACTTCATCGCGATATTGAGCAACGTCTTCTTGCCTGTGGCGTTATAGTGAGCTACTGCAGCTTCGCAAAGGTGTCCGAGGTTATAGAACTCGTGTGAGAGGTCTTCCACCAATTCCCAACGCTTAGTTCCTGCCCAGTTGTGAGGCTGCGCAGGGTTCTGGGTACGAGCCGTATAGAGGTATCCGTCGGGTTCCTGAGCCGAAGCGATGATGGCAATCACCTTATCGCAGTATTTGTCGATAGGCTCGCCGTTGATTTTTGCGTTAGGGTGTGTCTGCATCAGATAGGCAGCACCTTCGAGGGTCTTGTAAGGGTCGGTATCATCGAACGAATAGCCCATCGTCACCTTAAAGGTCTTGCTGGGGTCCTTGATGTGCTCGGCAGCCTGCTCGAAGTTCTCGTAGCGGTGCTCTGACTCGCACTTACTGAACGCCAACGGAATGGTGACATCGCGACTTGCCTGAAGACGCTGTCCCCAGAACGTGTTGGGGGTCACCTTCACCGCGGTGAACGGCACAGGTGTAATTGGATAGCCCGATTTGTCGCTCTGGGCATTCAGACTTCCTGTTGCTATCATAGCCAACAGGGACATTGTGAAAATCTTTCTCATAAAAATTCGTAAATATTGATTAGTATTTTGTGATAGCTTATGTATCGTTATTTCTGACAGCTTATTGCATGTTGGTCAGGAACAGCACACGCTTCGTGCATCGTGCCTACGATTCCGGCTGCAAAGTTACGAGTATTTCCCCTCGTATCGTTGCGGTTTTTGCATCATTCTTTATCGGTAATCGGTTCAACTGACTCATCAATGGGCTTCGAGCCAATTGGCACCCCATCCTGAGTCTGCCTCGAGCGGCACACTCATCTTGAATGCATGCTCCATTTCCTCAACGACTAACTGTTGAATCCGCTCTTTTTCTTCCGGCACTACGTTGAAGTTCAACTCGTCGTGCACTTGCAGAATCATCTGCGAACGGAGATGCTCGTCCCATAGTCGCTGGTGGATGCGAATCATCGCTACCTTGATGATATCGGCAGCCGTTCCCTGAATGGGTGCATTGATGGCATTTCGCTCAGCATAGCCCCTCACTACCGCATTGTGGCTGTTGATATCGGGCAAGTGACAACGTCGGCCAAAGAGTGTCTCGGTGTAACCTTTCGAGCGCGCCATCTCGACCGACTTCTCCATATATTCTTTCACGCGCGGATAAGTGGCAAAGTATTCGTCAATCAAATCCTTTGCCTCACCTCGACTCACCTGCATACGCTCGGCAAGTCCGAAGGTCGTGATGCCGTAAATGATGCCGAAATTGGCTGTCTTGGCCTTACGACGCTCGTCGGAGGTCACCTCTTCGATAGATTTCTTGAAGATTCTAGCTGCCGTTGCTGCATGAATGTCGTACCCGGTATTGAAGGCTTCTATCATATTAGCATCACCGCTCAGGTGTGCCATAATGCGGAGTTCTATCTGGCTGTAGTCGGCGGAGAAGAACAAGCACCCCTTATCGGGAATGAACGCCTTACGCACTTCCTTTCCGTTATCGTCACGCACAGGGATGTTCTGCAGGTTGGGATTGCTCGAACTGAGGCGTCCGGTAGCAGTCACAGCCTGGTTGTATGAGGTGTGGATGTGTCCCGTCTGCGGGTTGATCAACTGCGGGAGCGAGTCGATATATGTGGAGAGCAGTTTCTTGTAGCCGCGATAGTCGAGAATCTTCTCCACAATCACGTGCTTACCCTTCAGCGACTGCAGTACCTCTTCCGAAGTGACGTATTGGCCCGTCTTTGTCTTCTTGGCCTTCTCTACTATCTTCAGGCGGTCGAACAACACCTCACCTACCTGCTTCGGCGACGAGATATTGAACTGCATGCCTGCCAATTCGTACACTTCGCGCTCTATGTCGTTCATCTTTGCAGAGAACTCCTTTGAGGTCTCAGCCAATGAGTTCACGTCGATGCATACACCGTTCAATTCCATCTGCGCCAATACAGGCACGAGGGGCATCTCTACCGTCTCAAACAACTCGTACAACCCCTCCGCTTTCAGTTCGGTTTCCAACTTGGCTTTCAGCTTCAAGGTGACATCAGCATCTTCGGCTGCGTAGTCACACACTATCTCGGGCGCTACCTCGCGCATCGTCTTCTGACCCTTCCCCTTCGGACCTATCAGCGCATCTATGTGGATGGTCTGATAATTGAGATACACCTCTGCCAGCAAATCCATGTTGTGGTGCATCTCGGGCTTGAGGATATAGTGGGCTATCATCGTATCGAACATCCTGCCCCGAACCCTCACGTCATAGTTGGCGAGCACAATGATATCGTACTTCATGTTCTGCCCCACTTTCAGAATCGAAGGATTCTCATACACAGGCTTCAATCGCGCCACTAAGCGTTTCGCATCTTCCTTCTTTGCAGGCACGGGCACATAGTATGCTTCTCCCTCCTTAACTGCGAAACTCAATCCCACCAGTTCTGCCATCATAGGTTCTGTACTGGTAGTTTCGGTATCGAAACAGACGACGTCGGAATCCATCAGCACCTTCACCAAGCGGTCGATAGCCTCATCCGAGTTGACCAGATGATAGCTGTGCGGGATATCTTCCAAAGTGGCAAACGTGCTTGCGGCAAAAAGCCCACCGAAAGCCTCAGCCTGCTCTTGCGACTCGTTCGGCGTCTTTGGCTCATGAGTCTGTGAGGTATCATAGGTAGCAAAGAGATCCAGTTGCCCGTTCGATGGAATCGGCTTTTTTTGCGGTATTCCCTGCTCAGGAACCGCTACTGCACCTCCCATCACTCGCTGTAGCAAACTGCGGAACTCGAGTTCCTCAAACAAAGGGCGCAAGCGCTCCATATCAACGGGCTTACGACTCAGCAGGTCGAGGTCGAGCGATATCGGCACATCTGTCTTGATGGTGACAAGCAATTTGGAGAAACGAATACCCTCCACATTATTCTCCACCTTCTGACGCAACGCACCTTTCAGTTCTGACGAACGTTCAATCAACTGCTCGATACCGCCAAAGTCACCGATGAGTTTCACTGCAGTCTTCTCGCCAACTCCCGGACAACCTGGTACGTTATCACTCGCATCGCCCATCAGTCCCAAGAGATCGATGACCTGTAAGGGCGACTGGATGCCGTATTTCTCGCACACTTCCTGAGGACCTAAGATGTCGAAATCATTGCTTCCGTGACGAGGACGCATCATCTTCACATTATCCTTCACCAACTGCCCGTAGTCCTTGTCGGGGGTCATCATGTAGGTCATAATGTCACCCTGCTGCGAAGCCTGAGTGGCCAAAGTACCTATCACATCATCGGCCTCAAAGCCGGGAATCTCCAATACTGGGATACGATACGCCTCGAGTATCTTTTTGATATAAGGAACTGCAACACGGATGTCTTCAGGCGTTTCCTCTCGTTGCGCTTTGTATTCAGGATAGATCTCATGCCGGAAAGTACCACCCTTGGGGTCGAATGCCACACCGATGAAATCGGGGTTTTCGCGCTTCAGCACTTCCTCCAGCGTGTTGACAAACCCAAATATAGCAGAGGTATTCATACGTTTGCTATTGATACGCGGCGAACGTATCAATGCATAGTATGCTCTGTAGATCAGGGCGTATGCATCGAGCAGGATTAACTTCCTCATATCAGAATATGATTATTATGGTTGCTTGCCTATATATGCAAGGATTCCACCATCTACGTAAAGTACGTGACCGTTGACCGCATCTGATGCGTGACTTGCAAGGAATACAGCAGGTCCGCCCAACTCCTCAGGATTGAGCCAACGACCAGCAGGGGTCTTAGCACAGATGAAACTGTCGAATGGGTGACGGCTGCCGTCGGGCTGACGCTCACGCAGCGGTGCTGTCTGTGGGGTAGCGATGTAACCAGGACCAATACCGTTGCACTGAATGTTGTACTCACCATATTCTGAGCAGATGTTGCGGGTCAGCATCTTCAAGCCACCCTTCGCTGCTGCATAGGCGCTGACTGTCTCACGTCCCAGTTCGCTCATCATAGAGCAGATATTGATAATCTTACCCTCACGTCGTTCCATCATCTCAGGGATGACGGCTGCGCTGACGATATATGGCGCTACAAGGTCCACATCGATTACTTGCTGGAACTCTTCGCGCTTCATCTCGTGCATTGGGATACGCTTGATGATGCCTGCGTTGTTGACGAGGATATCGATCTGTCCCACTTCCTCATGAATTTTCTCTACGAGCGCCTTCACTGCCTTTTCGTCTGTAACATCGCATACATAGCCCTTTACGTTCTCTATGCCTGCTTCCTTATAGTTGTTGAGCCCGCGCTCCAACGCTGCCTCGTTGATATCATTGAATACAATATTCTTAATACCTGCAGCAACAAATGCTTTAGCAATATTGAAACCGATGCCGTAGCTGGCACCAGTAATCCAGGCGTTCTTGCCCTCTAATGAAAACATATTTGTCATAATACTATATACTATGTTTTATGCCCTCTCACGCTCCCCTCTATGGGGGCAAAGGGCGGGTCTGTTATTTCAAATCTGTTATTTTATAAAAGTCCTGATCACCGTAGTCTTGGTTCTCACCACCCATACCCCAGATGAACGTATAGTTGTGAGTTGCGGCAGCAGAGTGGATGGACCACTCGGGTGAAAGAACAGCTTGGTCGCCCTTCATCCAGATGTGACGTGTTTCCTCGATTTCACCCATAAAGTGACAAACAGCCTGGTCTTCAGGCACTTCGAAATAGAAGTAAGCCTCCATACGGCGGCTGTGGATATGTGCTGGCATCGTGTTCCAAACACTGCCTGGCTTGAGTTCCGTCATACCCATCTGTAACTGACACGAATCGAGTGTTTTCTGTACAATCATACGGTTGATCACACGGTCGTTGCTGTCTTCCAGACAACCCAAAGCTAACACGTCGGCATCAGCTTTCGTTACCTTCTTACAAGGATACTCCTTGTGGGCTGTCGTAGAGTTAATGTAGAACTTGGCTGGTTTCTGAGTATCCTTGCTCTCAAACACCACATCGCGGTCACCACGACCAATGTAGAGCGCTTCCTTATAGTCCAGTTCGAAGCTCTCATCACCTACGCGTACAGTACCTGCACCTCCTACGTTGAAGATACCGATCTCACGGCGAGTGGTGAAATAGGGGGCTTTCAGCGGATCGATAGCTTCGAGTTTCAGCGCCTCTTTCACAGGCATCGCACCACCGACAATCATACGGTCGTACATCGAGTAGACCAAGTTCACCTCATCCTCACTAAACACCTTTTCAATCAGAAAATCACGGCGTAAACGCTGCGTGTCATAGTGCTTAGCATCCTCGGGATGGGCTGCATAACGAATTTCATAATTAGTTTTCATTTTGTTTACATGATTTGATTATTGATTCTTAAATCCGTGCAAAGTTAAGCATTATTTTCGAACCTACCAAAAGAATAGCAAGTTTTTTTAGATAAAAACAATCCTTTCCGTGTCCATCATTTCCTCCATCTCTTCAACATCGGGAAAAAGCCCTGCATCATTTGCTTGTACTCTTCCTTGGTCAAAGGCTTAGGCATCTGTTTATTTACTTCGTCGACAAACTGTGAACAATGTTCAATCATCTCGTCCATCGTACAGTCCTGCAAGAACTTACCATCTTTGAAGCAGTACTGACAATAGTCGAAGTTTATGCTTCCGTCAGCGTTGGTACCACAATCTTCGTTACGAGTGAGAGGCATACCACAACTCTGACAGAACTGAGGCAGTTGGCCATTTTGAAAAGCCTTTTCTTTTATGGGGAATGTGGCTTCGTATGCCTCGAAAACCTCTGGATGCTCGTCAGCGACAAAGTATCCCTTAGGCGGACAATAAGTCGCCTCAGCGATGCCATTCTCTTTCAACCAACCAGGAATTAGTTCCAAGGCGAGGAAATAAGGCACTTCAGCATCATGAGGCTCCGCGTGATAGTGAATGTTCAGTTTGCTGGCGAGGTCAAAGCCTGCATGACTGTAAAATGCAATATTACCCTCCATGCAGATGAAACCAACGCCCCTCTCGCGGGCCTTCTCCAACGCATACTGTAATAGTTGAAGACCATAGCCCTTACGCTTGAGATCAGGCTGGATGCAGATGGGGCCAAACGTCCATGAGGGTATCTTGCTACCATCTTCCAGGATGAGTTCTGCTTTCGAAAACATAATGTGACCAATGATGCGGCCATCTTCTTCCATCACAAAGTCAAGTTCTGGAATGAAGTCGGGATTCGTTCTGTACTGATTAAGTACAAAATGCTCTGTACATCCTGGACGATACACATTCCAGAATGCCTCTCTTGTAAGGTTCTCAACCTCACGATAATCTTTTGGTTGTTCTAATCGGATATTCATTGATATACTTCTTTGATACTTTGTTAAATAGTACTGATATCTTCTATAACACAGCCTCCTTTCACGGCTTTCAACCGCAAAATTACATATAATTGCGGAAAAACATATTGTAGAATCAAACAAAATGCAAAAAAACATCTGACACAGAGATTATTTTCGTAACTTTGTCTTTTGAATTGTATTTTTGAAGAAAAAGTTGAACTTTTGATAACATATTACATTCTTATGAAACACCCTGTAAAAAGTTGGATTTTAGCAACTCGTCCTTGGTCTTTCCCTGCATCAGCGATGCCTGTAATCGTCACAATTGTATGGTTGTGGAGTGCTGGTTATGATGTACATTGGTGGTTAGGCCTATTGGCAGTAGTGACGATAGTTTTTGTGCATGCTGCAGGAAATGTGTGGAGCGATATAGCAGATTATCGCAAAGGGGTGGATGCCCCCGATGTTGTCTGTACACGTCTGCTGGTCGATGGAGTTTTTACGGTTCAGGAGTTTAAGCGGCTCTCTATTTCGCTCAATTGCGTTGCTGTCCTATTGGGATTGCTGACCGTCTTTCTCACAGGACCTGTTACGCTATATATTGGTATTGCCGGCATCCTGCTTTCGCTCGGCTATCCGTTTCTGAAATACATCGCTTTGGGTGATTTGGTGATTCTGCTTTGTTACGGCTTCCTGCCGATGATAGGCACTTCCTATATTGTCACAGGTGCGATTGTGTGGGATGTATTGTGGCTTACGGTTTCTATTGGACTGATCACGCTGGCTATTCTGCATGTCAACAACGTGCGCGATATTGCTACCGACCGTCGTGCCGGCATCCAAACCATTCCGATACTGACTGGTGCTCAGGCGGGAGTGTGGTTGTATGTGTTCTACGTACTTTTCCCATTTATTTGGCTTGTTGTCATTGTTCTTCTTGGGAAAGTATCGTGGTGGGCACTCATCGCGTTGCTGGCATTACCTATTGCTATTACGAATGTGCGCACCATTATTGCCGAACGCAAAAAGCAGTGGGTGAAGAGTGCATTGCTCGATGAAAAGACGGCCCAACTCCAATTAGCATTCGGTGTATTGCTTACGATAGGTATGGTGTTGGCTCATTTCTTGTGATTCCATCCATAATAGCCTATGATGAAACAACTCATCTGCTCGTTGCTGATTGCAGCTCTCTTGTGGTTCCTGATGTTTTCACCCATCATCAGCCTGCCTGTCAGTTTCTGGTGGGCAATGACCTTTTCGGCAATAATTCTTATCACATTGGCATTTATTTTGGGAGGAAAACAACCTATTCGTATTCGTTTGAGTGAAGTCGGTATGGGAATAGGGATTGCTGTGTTGCTATGGGGTATCTTTTGGGTAAGCGACAAGATGTCACAATGGATGTTCGACTTTGCCCGTCCGCAGGTTGACCTTATCTACGGGATGAAAGATGGACAAAGCCCTCTCTGGGTTTCTTTGGCTCTATTACTGATTATCGGACCAGCTGAAGAGCTGTTTTGGCGGGGATATATTCAGCGTACCCTCTCTGCGACCTATTCCCCAAATGTTGCGTTTCTTGTAACAACAGCCGTTTATGCTTTAGTACATCTCCCTTCCGGCAATTTCATGCTCATCATGGCTGCTCTTGTTTGCGGCATCGCCTGGGGAGGACTTTACCGTTTATTCCCACATCATTTGGCGGCTATCATTCTCAGTCATGCCCTTTGGGATGCAGCTGCCTTTGTGTGGTTCCCGTTCTGAAATGAACGAAAATAGCAACTATTTTATAAAATATGTTGTTTTTTCCTACTCAATACGAAAAATTGTTGTATCTTTGCACCTTCAAAGTACATAGTACTTTAAACCGTTGACGAAGAATGATACAGTCATTACATATTGAGCATTACGCGTTAATCGACAGGCTAGACATCTGTTGGCATCCGGATTTTTCTGTCATCACTGGCGAAACGGGTGCCGGAAAATCGATTATTCTTGGCGCCATCGGCTTGCTGCTGGGCGAAAGAGCAAAGGGGCGGTCGCAGCTGGCGATGGGAATAAGCAAGATGAGAATATCTGCGAGCGAGAGGAGCGGGGATGAAAGCAGGATGGAAACACTGCGGAGCGAGAGGAGCGGGGATGAAAGCAGAATGGAAACACTGCGGAGCGAGAAGCGAGGGGATGAAAGCGGAATGAAAGCGTCGGGGAACGAGAAGTGTGTGATTGAGGCGGAATTCGAAGTTGGCGGGGCGCTTAGCGACGGTGAGTTTTTCAAGAGGAATGACCTTGACTTTGACGGCAGGCACTGCATCGTGCGGCGGGAACTGACGTCGGAGGGTAAGAGCAGGGCTTTCATCAATGATACGCCTGTGAACTTGTCGCTGCTGCGTGAACTGGGAAATGAACTGATAGATATCCATTCGCAACACCAGAATCTGTTGTTGGGAAAGGAGGATTTCCAACTGAATATACTTGATGTGCTGGCGCATGATGGTGACGACCTGAAGAAATACCGGGATTGCTATTCGCATTACCTGTCGGTCCGCCAGCAATTGCAGGAAGCGAGGGAGCGTGCTGTGCGTAGCCATGAGCAGGAGGACTACCTGCGTTTCCAGTTTACTGAATTGTACAGCGCTGACCTGAGAGAAAATGAGCAGGAGGTGCTGGAGGCTGAGCAGGAGATGTTGACACATGCGGAAGACATCAAAGCGGGGCTTTACGAGGCCATCGGATGTCTAAACGCGGAGGATGAGGTGAATACGCTGCAAAACGTGAAGCGTGCGATGGCTGCGCTGAGGGGTGTGAGCCGAGTGTTCAGTCAGACGGAGGAATTGTCGGAAAGGCTGGATAGTTGCTTTATCGAGTTGAAGGATATTGCGGATGAAATAGAGCGAAAGGCGGATGAGATAGAGTATGACCCTGTGCAACTGGAGCGAGTGAATGCCCGTTTGGACATGATCTACACGCTACAGAAGAAACACCACGTGGATAGCGTTGCAGCGCTGCTGGCTTTGCGGGATGAATTTAAGGAACAACTTGCATCGATTGGCAACAGCGGGGAGCTGGTTGCGAAACTTGAGAGCGAGCTTTGGGCTGCGAAGAAGGCAGCGAGGGAGGAGGCGAAACGGCTGACGGCGATGCGAACCGAGGCGAAGAAGGTGCTGGAGCAGGAGATTGTGGGCCGCTTGCAGTCACTGGGTATGCCGAACGTGCAGTTTGAGGTGAACCTGACTTCGGCTGAGCTTGGCTGGAAGGGCTCCGACAAGGTTGAATTCCTGTACTCGGCAAATAAGAACGTGGCACCGCAACCGCTGTCGCAGATAGCGTCGGGCGGCGAGATTGCACGCGTGATGCTGTCGCTGAAGGTGCTGATGGCGAGTGCGATGCGGCTACCGACAATCATTTTCGACGAAATCGACACGGGTGTGTCGGGAAAGATAGCCGAGCAGATGGCTACGATGATGGAAGAGATGGGACGGCAGGGCTGTCAGGTGATAAGCATCACGCACCTGCCCCAAATTGCTGCTAAAGGGCGGCATCACTATAAAGTTTACAAGGAAGAGGGTGCGGATGCTACCCGAACACATATCGCTGAACTGACTGCGGACGAGAGGACGGAAGAAATAGCCCATATGCTGAGCGGCGCCACGCTGACGGAGGCTGCGCTGAACAATGCAAGGAGTCTGCTTGACGGTTCATCATGCAACGTGCAGAAATAAGAAGATTGAAAATCATGAAGCGAATATTTTTTATTGCGTTACTGGCAATGTCGTCGCTGATGTTGCAAGCGCAGGAGGCTGCGGTGCCAAAGTGGGGCAGCAAGGCGATGAAGAGCATTGTGGAGGTGCTGACGTATGACAAGGACGGCAATCTAAAGTCGCAGGGCACCGGATTCTATATCAGTTCGGACGGTGTAGCGCTGGCCGACTATGCTCTGTTCAAGGATGCGTATAGCGCCGTGGTGGTCGATGTGAACGGCGAGAAGAATGACGTGAAATGGATTCTCGGCGCCGACGACACGTACTCGATGGTGAAGTTCAAGGTGGCGACGGCGGGTTCGTCGTCGAAGAAGAAGGAATCGCCGGCTGCGCTGCCGATGGCCGAATCTGCGGCATCGGAGGGTGCGATGGTTTTCACGCTGAAGTATTCGAAGGAGAAGGTGAAAACATGTGCGACAGCGCAAATCAGCAGTGTGAAGACGGTTGCCGACAGCTGTCTGTACTATACCCTATCCTACGCCACGGACGATTCGTACCTGTGTGCGCCCGCCTTCAATGCGAAGGGGGAATTGCTGGGTGTTACACAGCCATCGATGGGCAGCAACGGCTATGTGCTGGGCATTGAGTTCGCAAATAGAATCGGAATAAAGGCAATCACGACGAAACTCAACGCACTGGCTTTGGAATCTATCCATATCCCGAAGGGATTGCCCGACAACGATTCGGAAAGTCTGGTGTACCTGTATATGAACTCCAACAGCATGGAGAATGAGCAGTATCTCGACCTGCTCAACCTATTTATAGAAACGTGGCCCGACAACGCCGAGGGCTACGTGCGCAGGGCATCGCCGCTCATCGACATGCACAAGTTTGAGGAGGCCGACCAGGACCTTCAGACGTATCTCCGCCTGAGTCAGGACAAAGCGCTGGCGCATACTAAGATTGCCGATATTATCAACACGAAGCTGGTTTACCAGCCCGAGCCTGCGTACGAGCCTTGGACGTTCGACGTGGCGTTGGGGCATGCCAACGAGGCGATAGCGGCACAGCCCGACCAGTTGGAGTATAAAATGCTGAAGGGGCAGATTCTGATGGCGAAAAAGGACTTCCGCGGAGCGATTGACCTCTACGACGAAATCCTTCGGAGCCCGGACCGCTCGCCCGAGATATACTACGTGTCGAGTCTTGCCCACGAGGGTGCGGGCGACAGTATCAGCGTTGTGATTGCCGCTCTCGACAGTGCATTGGCCATGTTTCCGAATCCGATGCCTGCCGAAGCCGCGCAATATGTGCTGCGCCGAGGTCAGCTTTACTCCGTAGCCGGCCGCTACCGCGATGCCGTGAACGACTACAACCAATATTGCTTCTTGTGCAACAATCGCGTGAACGTGTCGTTCTATTACGACCGTGCGAAGCTCGAAGAGAAAGCGCGGATGTACCAGCAGGCGCTGGATGACCTGACAACCGCCATCGGAATGTCGCCGAAAGTGCCGGTGCTGTATATAGAGAAATGTGCGTTGCTGCTGAAAGTGAACGAGCTGGGCGAATGTGTGAATACGGCGAAGCAGTTGCTGTCGTTTGATGCGCAAAACGTGGATGCGTTACGCATCATGGGCTATGCGCAGACGCAAAGCGGAAACAAGGCGGAGGGCAAGGCCAATCTGCAAAGGGCAGCCGAACTGGGCGACGAGTCGGCGAAGGAAATTCTGAAGACAATCGAATAAAGAATACTGATAAAACTTCTCGCTCCACCGCTCTCATGAAGGGGAATGGGGGTGAAACCCAAGGCGCAGGCGCGAAACCGATTGAGGACGGGGGTGAAGCGGGAGGAAACGATACGAAACATGAACTATACATATCCCATCAACACGGCGAAGGAGATAGCGACACTTTCGAGGTCGATATTATTTCCTGATTTCTACGGCGACGATATTCGGAGCGTGGAAACGAAGAAGATGTTACTGAAAGACCTGCTTGCGACGCGCATCGTGACGGAGGCGCAGGCGGCAACGTTCATAGAAAGGCTCGATGACATCGGGCGGAGCCTCCAAACCGATGTGGAAGCGGCTTATAACGGCGACCCGGCTGCCAAAAGCTACGACGAAATTATCTGCTGCTATCCAGTGATCAAGGCGCTGATAAACTATCGGGTGGCTCACGAGCTGCTGAAGATGGGCGTGGAACTGGTTCCCCGTATCCTGACCGAAATGGCTCACTCCGAGACCGGGATTGACATTCACCCCGGTGCTGAGATAGGCGACTACTTTACGATTGACCACGGAACGGGCGTCGTCATCGGCGAGACATGTATCATTGGGCGTAACGTGAAACTTTATCAGGGCGTCACGCTTGGCGCCAAGAGTTTCCCGCTCGACGCCAACGGCAATCCCATCAAGGGTATTGCCCGCCACCCTATTTTGGAGGACGACGTGATTGTGTATAGCAATTCCACCATCCTCGGGCGCATCACCGTGGGCCGGGGGGCTATCATCGGCGGAAATGTATGGATAACGCAGGATGTGGCGGCGGGCGCGCGCATCGTTCAATACCGAAACTGAACTGGAAACATAGCGGCGCCGTGTGCAAGAATATGAAACTGAATAGAAAACATATATGAAAATCATCGCAAAGACATTTGCCGGACTGGAAGAGCTTCTGGCAAAAGAATTAGAGACTATTGGTGCTCAGGATATTGAGCAAGGCATCCGCATGGTGTCGTTCACGGGCGACAAGGAGACGCTTTACCGCGCGAACTTCTGTTTGCGAACGGCGGTGAAGGTGCTCATGCCGATACACGAGTTCCAGGCTTCCGATGCCGACGAAGTGTACAGCGAGGTGAGGAAAATCAATTGGGAACAGTATATGGACGTCGACAGCACGTTCGTCGTGGACGCGGTGGTGTTCTCGGAGGCGTTCCGACACTCACGCTTCGCTGCCTACAGGGTGAAAGACGCGATTGCGGACTATTTCCGCGAGAAGACGGGCAAGCGGCCGAACGTGGGGATATCAAACCCGGACCTGCGCATCAACCTGCACATCGCAGAGACGACAGTCACGATTTCGTTGGACAGCTCGGGCGAAAGTCTGCACCTACGGGGATACCGGACAGGCACGGTCGCTGCGCCGCTCAACGAAGTGCTGGCGGCTGGGATGATTCTCCTGACGGGATGGGACGGCCAGACCGACTTTATCGACCCCATGTGCGGCTCGGGCACCATTCTCATCGAGGCTGCCCTTATCGCAAGGAATATCTACCCGGGCGTGTTCCGCAAAGAGTTTGCATTCGAGCGCTGGAAGGACTTCGACCCCGAGCTTTTCGACCGAATCTACAACGACGACTCGCAGGAGCGCGAGTTTCACCATAAAATCTACGGCTACGACATCAACCATCATGCCGTTGCCATAGCGACGGAGAATGCGAAGGCCGCCGGCGTTGCCAACGACATCGTAATCCGTCAGCAGGACGTGCGCGACCTGGAGCAACCCGCCGAACCCGCCATCATGGTGACCAATCCGCCCTACGGCGAGCGTATCACCACCGACGACATCCTGAGCCTGTACAGCGACATCGGCCGCACGCTCAAGCACTCGTTCGTCGACAACGACGCATGGATACTCAGCTATCGCGAGGAGTGCTTCCAGAGCATCGGCATGCGTCCGTCCACCCGCATCGTGCTCTACAACGGTGCGCTTGAGTGCGAATTCCGCCGCTACCAGGTGTTCGGAGGCAAGTTGAGCGACAGGCGCGAGGAAGGACTGGAAATCAAGACTGAGGAGGACCTCGAGCGAAACCTGAAGTTCCGGAAGAAACGTGCGGTGGAACCGTCGGCTGAGGGTGAAGACCGACCGCAAGACGAAGAGCCGCGGCTCAACCGGCACAACTTCAAGTGGGGCGACCGCGGGGCAGATTACCGTCCGGACAATGACGACCACTACTTCAAATCGCGCCCGTTCGAGAAGAAACCCTACGAACGCCGGCCGAAAGACGACTCAGACCGTCAGCATGAGGGTGAAGACCGGCCGAGAAGCTATGACCGCAAGCCGCGGGAGGGCGAAAGCCGTGAGAGAAGCTACGACCGCAAGCCGCGGGAGGGCGAAAGCCGAACGAGAAGCTACGACCGCAAGCCGCGAGAGGGTGAAAGCCGAACGAGAAGCTACGACCGCAAGCCGCGAGAGGGTGAAGACCGGCAGAGAAGCTACGACCGCAAGCCGCGAGAGGGTGAAAGCCGGGGCAGAAGCTACGACCGCAAGCCGTGGGAGGATGCCCGCCGCGGGAAAGGCTTCGGCGCCAAGGGCGACGAGCGCGGGGCAAAGCCGAAACTGAGGTTCGACAGCGAGGGGCGCCCCATCAAATAGACTGAAGGCGGTGAAACGCCCTGCAACAGGGCCGACGGCACCGCCGATACCATCAAATCATTACGCAACAGTGACAACCAAAAACAAGATACGATATGAGCGAATTTAAAGTAGGAGACAACGTCTGCGGACTCTGCATCAAGGGTTGCGACAAGCAGACCGACAAACTCAACACATACGATTGGCTGGCAGACATCCCGGGCAACGCACTGTCGACCGAAATGGTCGAGATACAGTTCAAACCGCCACGCCGAGGGTACTATCTCAACACGAACGGGCTTCAACTGCAGAAGGGCGACATCGTAGCCGTCGAAGCCAACCCGGGACACGACATCGGCACGGTGACGATGACGGGGCAACTGGTAGCGCTGCAGCTGCGGAAGGCAAACCTCAGGCCCGGCACCGAATTCAAACGCATCTACCGCAAAGCCCGGCAGGTGGACATGGACAAGTATGCCGAAGCCAAGGCACGCGAGCACGAGACCATGATCGAATCGCGCCAGATAGCCAAAGACCTCGGCTTGGAGATGAAAATAGGCGACGTGGAGTATCAGGGCGACGGCAACAAGGCCATCTTCTATTACATTGCCGACGACCGCGTCGATTTTCGCGTCCTCATCAAAGTGCTTGCCGAGCGATTCCGCGTGCGCATCGAGATGAAACAAATCGGTGCCCGCCAAGAAGCCGGCCGCATCGGCGGCATCGGTCCGTGTGGGCGTGAATTGTGCTGCAGCACCTGGATGACAAAGTTCAACAGCGTATCGACAAGCGCAGCACGGTTCCAGGACATCTCGCTCAACCCGCAGAAGCTGGCAGGAATGTGTGCCAAACTGAAATGCTGTATGAACTACGAGGTCGACCAATACGTGGAATCGCTCAAGGGTCTGCCCTCGCGCGAAATCACCCTCCAGACCGAGGACAACGAATATTTCTACTTCAAGGCGGACATCATGAACAAAAACATCACGTATTCCACCGACCGACATATACTGGTACACGAAACGACCATCAGCGCAGCGCGGGCACTCGAAATCATCGGCATGAACCGCGAGGGCAAGAAGCCGGCATCGCTCCGTGAAGACGAACATATCCAGCAAGGCGGCAACTACGACCTGCTCGACCAGGACAACATCAACCGCTTCGATGCAGCGAAAAAGAAAAAGAAAAAGAAGAAGAAAAAACCTGCGAAGAGTGAAGAGTAAACACAAATACCGCTGGATTTACGTGCTGGCAGGCCTTCTCACATCGGCTTGCACCGACGGCACATTCCTCCACGAGTATCGCGACGTCGATCTATGGGGATGGGACGGCGACGACACCGTGGCGTTCGACCTTCCCGTCATCACCGCATCGGGCGAGGTGGAAGCCATCGTCGGGGTGCGCCACACCATCAGCTACACCTACAAAGACATCGTGCTCCTCGGCACCGTGGAACGCGACGGCGCCAACGTGCAGACCGATACCATCCGCGTGAGCATCTACAAGGCCAACGGCACCAACGAAGGCGATGGATTCCCATACATCACCACGGAGCAAAACGCAGTAACCTTCCCCGTCGATTCCGGACATACGTACCGCTACACCATCTCACATCTTGCAATACCCGAGCGGACGAAAGGAATCACGGGGATTGGGTTGCGGTTGAAAACAAAGGGAAAGTGAAAACGGAACATGCCATAGCAAACGGAACGGGGGTGAAAGCCCCCGTTTTTCGTGGCGTAGCCGAAAGAAACAAGACGAAAGCAAAGCCGGAACAAGGCGCAGCAAACGGCACGGGGGTGAAAGGGAATGAAAATACTCCTCCACCATAAATGGTCCCCCTCCCCTAATTAGGGGAGGAGTTAAAGCCGAAGGAACGGAGGTGAAAGGGAATTGGGAAGGGCATAAAAAAAGCGGGGCAATGCCCCACACAAAATAATTACTTAATACGATGCTGAGATTCACATCTCGGCTGGTTTTACTTCGCCCCATAGGGGCTGGGTAAAAGTCAAATAATAATGTATAATTTACAAAAACACGGAGATTCACATCTCGGCTTATTCTACTTCGCCCCATAGGGCTTGGTAAAGATTAAAAATAACGTAAAGTTTATGAAAAGATGCAGAGATTCACATCTCAGCTGGTGGAACATTGCCCCGCTGGGCAAGGTTATATGGTGACTGTCAAACCGAAACTCCCCATAGGGACTGGTAGCTGTAAAAGTCCTATTTACAATTACTTTGAGGAACGGAGATTCACATCTCTATTAAAATCAATTCGCCCTGAAACAAAAGGCGGAAAACCAATTTATTAAAATTATATGACTATGCAGAGATTCACATCTCAAGAAGAATACTACTTCGCCCCGCCGGGGAATGACAGTATGATAATTCGTTTTGAAAAGACCCCATTGGGACGAGCAACGATATGAGAAAATAATATAATTTCTAATAAAAAAGTGGAGATTCACATCTCGTTGGCAAATACCTTATTATTCCATGAGGAAATATAAAGCATATTAGTATTTATGATAATATTTCGCTGAGATTCACATCTCTGCTTTTGCTGCGTCGCCCCGCTGGGGATGGGTTTGCCGTGTTACCGTCACGGGCTACGGCAAATTATGACAAAGATATGTATAAAACTGAGATAATCGGGGTTGTAACATCAGTTTTGGTCGGTCACCGTACCGTCGGTGCCGCCGTCGCCCCCGGCTGGAGGGGTGTCGGTGCCGCCGTTGTCGTCGCCGCCGGTGGTTCCGGGGTCAACGGGTGTGACGGGGTCGGTGGTGGTGTGTCGGGCTCGATGGGGGTATCGCCTGGTGTGGTACCTGCATTTGATGGGCTGACACTACCCTTCTTCCGGCTTTGTCGTTGGCAAAGATAATGTAATTCGTCGAAATGACAAAAAATTTCACACCTTTTTTATTATTACGCGCGTAAAAAAGGCGAAAGCGCGCCTATTTTCGCTTGAAATTGCGCTCGGCATCCATGCGCAGGAAGATAAACAGGAGGATGGTGAAGCCCCAAAGGGAAGAGCCGCCGTAGCTGAAGAACGGGAGGGGGATTCCGATGACAGGCGTAAGTCCGAGCACCATGCCGATGTTGACGAAGACGTGAAACAGGAATATGCACACGACGCTGTAGCCATAGACGCGGCCCCAGGTGTCGGGTTGGCGCTCTGCCAGACGGATGAGGCGCCAGATGAGAAACAGGAATACCGTGAGCACGCCTGCCGACCCCACGAAGCCTTCCTCCTCGCCGATGGTACAGAAGATGAAGTCGGTTTCCTGCTCAGGCACATACTTCAGCTTGGTCTGCGTGCCCTTCAGGAATCCCTTGCCGAAGAATCCGCCCGAGCCGATGGCAATCTTCGCCTGGTTCACGTTGTAGCCAGCCGAACGCATGTCGGTGTTCTTCCCGAGCAGCACCTCGATACGCGTCTGCTGGTGTTTCGGCAACAGATTGTGGCTGAAAACGTAGTCGCAGACGTAAAACACACCGGTGGAGGCGATGAGAAACACGATGATGAGCAGATAGCGGTATGAGCGGGTGACGGCGAACTCGAATCCGAGGTAAACCAAGACGCCGAGATTGACCAAAAGCTGCACGATGCAGAAATCGAACGGGATGACATAGGCAGAAAACAGGTAGGCAGCCGCCGTCAGACCCAGCGAATAGATGAGCAGCTCGCCCAGCGCCCGGGTGTCCTTGCAATAGCGCCATATCAGGAAGAGCGTGCTTGCCAGCGACAGGAACAGCACCCACGCCTCGCCCACCGACGCCGGCATCATCGCCACGTGCTCGTCGCCGAACTTCACACCCACAACCACATACGTGATGAACATAAACGCAGCGAACAGCACCGAACCCGTCATGCCCTCGCGGTAGAGCACCAGGAAGAAAGCCAGATATACCAGCGCCGTACCCGTCTCCTTCTGCGCAATGATGAGCAGCATCGGCAAGATGAACAGCACCACCACCCGCAAGAAGTCCTTCGAATTCGACAGACGGAAACCATAACGCTCCATCAGCTTCCCCACAGCCAAAGCCACCGCAAACTTCGCAAACTCAGCCGGCTGCAACTTCACAGGCCCCAGCGGAATCCACGAGCGCGAACCCTTCGTGTCGGGCGCAATGAAAATCGTCAGCAACAGCAGGAACATCATCAGCGCATACACCAGCATCGACGATTTATAGTAGAAACGCTTCTCGATGAGCAGCAACGCACCAGCCAGCAGCAGCGACGAAAGTATCCACACGAACTGCTTGCCCGAATTAAGCTCAAAGCTGAACAGGTCGGGGTGGTGATAGTCGTAGCAAGCGCCACACACCGAGAACCAGCCCCAGAACAGCAACACCACATACAGCCCGATGGTGACCCAGTCGAGCGACATGAAGATTCCCTTATTATTCGATTCGCGTTCTAACATCAGCTAAGCGTTATAATACCAATTCAAAATAAAATGTCGGCATCGCCGAAAAATTAAGCGGCAAACCCGTTGCCAAAGTCGGCATCGCCAACGGTCGGAGTGACATTCCCACCAGGAAACACCCCCTAATTCACCGCACGGGCAGCAATCGAAGCCGCGCGGGCCTGGCTCGCCGCCGACAACTCCCCACGGATATACTGTTCCATGATGAGCGACCCGATAGGCACCCCAAACGTAGCGCCGAAGCCACCGTTCTCCACGTACACCGCCACCGCAATCTGCGGATTCACCCGCGGCGCAAATCCCATGAACACCGAGTGATCGTGACCCCTGTTCTGAGCCGTTCCGGTCTTACCGCAAACCTCATACCACGGATTCTGAGCGCCACGGCATGTTCCGATGCCGCTTGTCACCGCACCCCGCATTCCGCTCACCACCTGCTCGTAGAACCGAGGCTCAGCCTTCGTGAAATGCCTGCGCGTAAGGCTGTCGGCCAGCTCGCCGCCCACGATACGGCGAACGATGTGCGGAGTGATGTAAAACCCACGGTTAGCTATCGTAGCACCCTGGTTAGCTATCTGCAGCGGCGTCAGCGTCACCTCCCCCTGCCCGATGGCGATGCTGATGACCGTCAGAGCGTTCCAGCGATTCAGATGCTTGTCATAATAGTCGGCGTTAGGAATCATGCCACGCGCCTCGCCCGGCATATCAAGCCCGAGACGGTAACCGAAACCCATCGACACCATATAATCCTTCCATACAGTCATAGCCCGCTGCACGTTGGAGTACTTGCCGCGATTTCCGAACATATAGTAAAGTCCCCAGCAGAAAAACCCGTTGCACGACGTCGAAAGCGCCGGACCGACACTCAGCGGCGAAGGGTGAGAGTGGCAACCCACCTTCAGATTGCGGTAACGGAAGCCGCCCGAACACGGATACGAAGTCACATCACCCTGAATCACACCTTCCTGCAGGAAAGTCAAAGCCTGAGACGGCTTAAACGTCGAGCCAGGAGGGTAAGTGCCCGAGATGGCACGGTTGAACATCGGGCGCGAAGGGTCACGCAACATCGACATAATCCGCTCACCACGCTCCTTCCCCACCATATCGAACGAACTGTACGACGGCGCCGAAACCATGCAAAGAATCTCACCCGTCGAAGGCTCAATCGCCACGATAGCCCCACGCTTGCCACGCATCAGCCTCTCGCCAAGCGCCTGAAGCTCAATGTCGAGACTCAGCACGATGTCCTTGCCCGGGATAGGCTGCTGGTCATCACGCCCCTCGTTGTAGCGGCCCTGAATCTTGCCACGCGCATCGCGCAACAGCACCTCAATGCCCTTCTGACCCCGAAGCACCTCCTCGTACGAACGCTCCACACCCTGTTTACCGATATAGTCGCCAGCACTGTAGTAATCGCTCATCGCAATATCGTTGCCCGAAACCTCAGCAACATATCCCAACACGTGAGCCGCATTCGGATAACGATACTGGCGCGCATTCCGCTCGCGAACATAGAAACCCTTGTAGCGGAACATCTTCTCCTGAAAAACCAAGAAGTCCGCCGACGAGATTTGCGGTCGGAACAACTGCTCAGAGTACGACGAAAACCCGGGATTCTTGTCGCGGTCCGTAATCCAGCGCATCCGCTCCTCAAACTCCTCACGCGTCATGTGCAACGTCCGGCAGAAATCCAAAGTATCCAGACCCCCCACCTCACGCGTAATCACCATCACGTCATACGCCGGCTCATTGTAAACCAGCAACTTCCCGTTACGGTCATAGATAGAACCGCGCGAAGGAAAGATAATCCGATTGTAAATAGCGTTGTTGCGCGAAATCTCATCATAATCATTCGGAAAAAGCTGCAAAAACGCCAGGCGCAGGATATAAGCCAAAACCACAACAAACGCAATCCCGCCAATCACATACTGACGACGCTCAAACTCATACGCCTTCATTTCGCCACATCCCTTTCCTCAACACGAGTCCGAACAAAATACTCCGCGCAAACAGTAATCAAAGTAGCCAACACCGTCCCACCGATCATCGCACCGATAGTCAGCAACAAATCCGACAAAGAAAAAGCCTCGAGGAAATAAAACGAAAAATGAAGAAGCCCCATACACGAGAGCGAGTACCAAATATACCTCGACATCCCCATATTCTTCAGCGTAGGCTTAAACGAATCCACCGTTTCCCGTGGAATAAACAGCTTCACCACCGAAGGCTTCACCATTGCCAGCAAAGTGCAACTCGCAGCACCCATCCCCATCGTATTTGAGAATATATCATACAGCAAACCAATGCCGAAACCCCAGAACAAGTGAGAAAGACGCGATACACCAGTCTCCAGACACAGAACCATGTAGCCAATCAGGAGAGGAGTAGCATACCCGAACAAATGCAGATGATTCAATATCAACAGCTGCACCGCAAGTAGCAACACCATCCTGCCAAACCGTATGTAAGTATCACGTTTCATACCACTGAAAATCCAATCGATTCAAACACATCCCAATTTCAAAATATCTCATAGCCGCCAGCAACACCGCCTTTAGCCTTTTAGCTCACCACGCAGCCGCCAGTTTCACCGCCTTTGACAATTAATTTCACCCCTGTGCCTTCGGCTTTACCCCCAAGTTCATCCGCAATCACTCCAAAGTCATCAGCGAATCCGCCAAAAACTCCAGCGTTCGCTTCTCCGCATGATGATAGTTCGTAATCACACTCACGTTATGCACAGAACTGAAGTCCACGGCAAGTTTCACAGTCAGCTTCTGCGACAAACCGTCATCCGAATGCCCCATCCGTTCCACCTTCCCCAAAGGAATGCCCGAAGGAAAGATATCCGAATGTCCGTTCGTCTCCACAATCTCCCCCACATCAGCTTTGATATGCAAAGGCAGCCCGGTCATGTTCGCGTACTGGCAATCGCCAAACTCCCACTCCATCGTGCCGAAGGATTGATGGTCTTTCAATTGACAACTCACCTTAGATTTAACGTTGATAAGAGGCATCACCACAGAATAGCGGTCCGACACAAGGAACACGATACCCACCACTCCGCTTGAGCATATCACGCCCATTTCAGGCTTGATTCCATCCAGCTTTCCCTTATTCAACGTCAGCAAGTTCAAGCTGTGATTCGTGGTGGCGTTCACAATCTGCGCGCTGACAAAACGGTATCTCGAACGGTTGAATCCCTCAAACTGCAACGTATCAATGCGACGAGCTGCTAACTCACGCTTCATTTCATGCACCTCTTCCCGCAGCAAAGCATTCTCAGCCTCCAGCTGACGGTTCGCCGCATTCAGACCCACGTATGAAGTCACCCCATCCACCGCCGAATAGATTCCGCCTACAAACGAATTGGCAGTCGTGAAGAACACGCTGCCCTGGTAGTTGTTGAAACGAAACAATAAAGCAAGGCAGAATCCCTCCATCAGGAAGAATACAAACCAATGCTTATATTTGACGATGAAGTCAATAAGATTCTGCATGGTCTGGGCGTGTTATCTCATCAAAACTGCGTCATACAGATGAATATTCTTTAATGCGATACCAGTACCCTTTGCCACACTGTGCAGCGGATCCTCCGCAATGTGGAACGGAATGTGAATCTTGTCTGTAAGGCGTTTGTCAAGTCCGCGCAACAAAGCGCCGCCGCCGGTGAGGTAAATACCGTTCTTAACAATGTCGGCATAGATTTCTGGCGGTGTTTTCTCAAGCGCGCTCAGTATAGCCGTCTCAATCTTGGCCACCGACTTATCGATACAATGCGCAATCTCCTGATAGCATACCGAAATTTCCATCGGTAGCGCCGTAATTCGGTTTGGACCATGCACCACATATTCTTCTGGAGCATTTTCCACAAGATCCGTCAATGCCGAACCCACGTTTATCTTGATGCGTTCAGCCATACGTTCAGACACTTTCACGTTATGCTGACGACTCATGTATTCCTGAATATCAGAAGTCAGTTCATCACCCGCAATTCGGATTGAACTATTCGACACAATACCACAGAGTGAAATCACAGCGATTTCCGTCGAACCACCACCGATATCAACCACCATATGACCTTCAGGAGCGGTTACATCAAGTCCTATACCGATAGCTGCAGCCATTGGTTCGAAAAGCAGATACACATCGCGTCCTCCCGAGTGCTCTGCGCTGTCGCGAACAGCTCTCAGCTCCACTTCCGTAGAACCAGAAGGCACCCCAATGACCATACGAAGAGAAGGAGGAGCCATGAAGCTACGTCCTGTATTAATTTTCTTAATCAGTCCGCGCATCATCTGCTCACATGCGTTGAAGTCAGCAATCACACCGTCTTTCAGCGGACGGCATGTACGAATATCCGGATGAGTCTTCTCATGCATCATCTTAGCCTTCTTACCCACCTCCAACATCTTATTTGTCTTGCGGTCTAATGCTACAACAGAAGGCTCGTCCACCACAATCTTACCATTACTGATGATGATGGTGTTGGCAGTACCAAGGTCCATTGCAATGTCCTGCGTCAGTGAAAAAAGACTTGAAAAAAATCCCATAAACTAATGTATTGCGTTGTATGTTTAATGTGTGTCGAATTTATGCTTTGAAATAAGCGTCAATAGCAGTGTCGTAGTGTGAACTGGTAGCAAATGCACGCTCTGCAAACCACTTGCGCTGCTCCTTCGTTGTCTCGGCCCCTTGTGCCTTGATAATATCAGTCAGCGGGCCATATTCTGCTTTGCTTGGCACAATCACTACGTCATTGAAGTTCTTTGCTGCGGCACGAATCAGCGATATACCGCCTATATCAATCTTTTCGATAATTTCGGCCTCATCTGTAGTGTTGGCAACTGTTTCCTCAAATGGATAAAGATCCACAACCACCAAGTCAATCTCAGGAATGGCATATTTAGCCATTTCTTGCTGATCGCTTTCAAGTTCTCTTCGACCCAGGATTCCACCAAAAACCTTTGGATGCAACGTTTTCACGCGACCACCCAAAATCGATGGATAAGTAGTCAAGTCTTCTACTTTCTCACATGCATACCCCAGACTCTCAATAAAAGCCTGTGTTCCTCCTGTCGACAAGAACTTTACACCATTCTTGTTCAGTTCTGCCAATAATTCCTCAAGTCCGTCTTTATGAAATACTGATATCAGCGCTGTTTTTATTCTCTTCGTGTTCATTTTTTCCTTCATTGTAATTTGATTACCACGTTTGAACTGCAAAATTACAAAAATAAACTGATAGTAAGTGAATATTCTGCTATTTATTTTTCAAAAAGACAAATATTCTTTATTTTTGCACTCAAAACCATCGAAAAATGAGACAATTGACTACATTTCATTTCACAGTCAGCCGATTAGCTCCGCTATTCTTTTGGGTAATCGGACTTTTTTGTTGTTCGTCAACCAAAGCCCAAATCTTTGATTTTGGCTTCCCACGGATTGAACGCCGCCAAGCGCCTCAAGACCCCATCGAACCAGCCAAGTTCAAAGGGGGTAATGCAGGTCTTAATCGCTTCCTCGAGAAGGAGTTCAAACGCAACCCGGAAAAAAGCGATATCCAAGGTCAAATCGTGGTCGCTTGTATCATTAACGAGAAAGGGAAAATATCTGAAACACAAATCTCTCGCAGCCTCGACAAAGACCTCGACAATGAAGCTTTACGGGTCATCAAAAAACTGAAATTCAAGCCTGCCAAACAAGGCAAGAAGGCCATTCCGAGCCGCATCAATATCGTGTTTCCTATCCGCAGAGGAAAAGTATCTTTCTCCACCCTTAAAACCATTGATGTATAAAGGCAAAATTTTGTTCCCCCTAATGGGAATTTTTGCAACCATTAAGGGTAACAATTTTTCCCATTAATAGAAATTATCATTAGCCTCATGGGGAAAGAACAAAACAAATTATTGCTGTCCGCTAAACTTATTAGTAAAGAAACAAAATTAGGCTGAAGTCCTTGTTTGGATTCCAGCCTTTTTTGTTACCTTTGTTTCACCACAAAACCAAAGTAACAATGAACAAAGGTATGCATTTTATCGGACAGCCGATGTATGGACAGCTGTTAAATTTGCTTGACAAGTCGAAAATTCTTCGTTTCAGCCGTGAAAACGGCGGTGAACGTTACATAAAACACTTCGATGCGTGGCAACATCTGGTGATAATGCTCTATGCCGTCATCAGGCGCTTCGACTCCCTGCGCGAGATTACGGACTCCATGTTTCCAGAAGCCCGCAAACTGACTCACCTCGGAATAAGCCTCATGCCGCGTCGCTCGACGCTGTCTGATGCGAATGCCCGCCGCAAGGAATGTGTCTTTGAAGCTGTATACCGGGACCTGTATGCAACATACAGGGATGAACTTTCCTCGGACAGCCGACGCAGGCAGGTCCCCAAATGGCTCAACCGGCTGCAAATCATTGATTCCACGACCATCACGCTCTTCTCCAACCTCATCTTCAAGGGTGTGGGCCGCCATCCGAAGACAGGAAAGAAGAAAGGCGGGATCAAGGTTCACGCCAACATCCATGCCAACGAGGGAGTGCCTTCGGACATCCGCTTCACCTCGGCTGCCACCAACGACAGTTTCATGCTCCGCCCCTCTAACTATACCTGCGGGGATATCATCGCGCTGGACAGGGCATACATCGACTATGCCAAGTTCGAGGAACTGACCGGAAGAGATGTGGTATATGTCACGAAAATGAAGAAGAACCTTGTCTATGAGACGGAAAGTGACACTATGTACATGAATCCTGAGGGACTGATGGAGTATCGCGTGCAGCACGTCATCTTCCGCAAACATGTCAAGGATGGAGATGACATCGTCCATCATGCACGCATCATCACCTATGCGGACATCAGGAAGGGAAAGGCGAGGCTCGTGTCACTGCTGACCAACGACATGGAGATGGAAGCGGAGGACATCGTGGAGATTTACCGCAAGAGATGGGAGATTGAGCTGCTCTTCAAGCAGTTGAAGCAGAACTTTCCACTCAGGTATTTCTACGGGGAGAGTGCTAATGCCATCAAGATACAGATCTGGGTGACACTCATCGCCAACCTGCTGCTCATGGTCATGCAGAAGAGGATCTGGCGTACTTGGAGCTTCTCTAACCTGGCAACCATGTTCAGAATAATGCTCATGTATTATGTCAACAGCTACACTTTCTTCGAGGAACCGGAAAAAGACTGGGCAAAGATTCTCAAGGATTTGGAATTACAACCTCCAGAGCCAACTCTGTTTGACTAGGAGGGGGCTTACTATTTTAAACAATAATCCGCAACGTCTGTTTAGCGGCATAGCGGATAGGTGTTTGATGAGGTTTTGAGTTTTAGCGGACAGCAATAAAAACAAATACAAAAAGCGCTGAAAATCTTTCGATTTCAGCGTTTTTTGATGTGGTACCTCCAGGATTCGAACCGGGGACACACGGATTTTCAGTCCGATGCTCTACCTACTGAGCTAAGGCACCATTTTGGTTGCATTTTTCGTTTGCGGGTGCAAAGGTACGAAATATTTCACAATGCACAATGCATAATTCCCATTTATTTTGCAAAAAAGTAAGAAAAAGTGCATTTCGTTGCCTTTTTTCGCACAAAATGGAGGAGTTATACGCCGAAAAAGTGGTTTAAGGCTCTTTCTACTCCACCCTCGTCTACATCATCCGTTACATAGTCAGCTGCAGCCTTTACTTCCTCGCGAGCATTCCCCATTGCCACACCACAACCCACATGACGCAACATTGTCATATCGTTACCTCCGTCACCAAAAGCCATCGTCTCTTCAATCGAAATACCATAATGGTTAATGATGGCATCAATACCTATCGCCTTGTTGTTGCCTTGACAGATGATATCGGCAAAGAAAGGATGCCATCGTTGTTCTGAGCAGCCACTAAGCACCTCGCTCATAATACGAGGGTCATCACAATCCTTGAAGAAAGCAATGATTTGCATTACATCCATATCGAGACATCGCTCAATGGGTGCAATTGGCGGACATTTGAGATTGAGAATCTTGAGCACCTCAAGAGTCTCAGGCGATGTCATTGTGATAAAGATATCGTCATTGGCAGCAAAAGCCAAAGGGAAAGGACGCTCATGATAATAATCAACAAGACGTTTCAGGTCTTCCTGCCGTATGGGCTGATGACGAATCACAGTACCATCTGCCGTCTGACAACTGGCTCCATTGACTGTCATAATGCCATCATACTCTAACGTTCCCAGATTGTCCACAAAAGGCAGAGGGCGTCCTGTGGCAATAAACACTTTCACACCTTGCTGTCGCACGGCATGAATGGCTTGAAGCGTACTGGATGGTATCTGATGACTTCGAAATGAAACCAAGGTGCCGTCTATGTCGAAGAAGATAGCCTTGATCATATCAGGGTTGCTGCATCAAGTAAGCCTTAAAGTCATCAAACGACTTTGTCATCGGAACACTCTGTTTCGTTCCCCTCATGAAGGCTTGCAACTTAGCTGGGATTTCAATGTCTGTTCCAAGGATGTTGTCAACCGTCGTTTTGAACTTTGCAGGATGAGCTGTTTCAAGAAAAACGCCCATTTCATCGTCCCGAAGTCCTTCTGCAAGAGCACGATAACCACATGCGCCATGAGGGTCACACACATATCCCGTCTGCTGATAGACCTCACGCATCGTATCTGCTATCTGAGCATCTGAATAGGTTGCTCCACTAATGTCTTGACAAATGGCTTTATACTCCTTATGATATAAATCGTATACGCGCGCGAAATTACTTGGGGCACCTACGTCCATTGCATTGGCAATTGTCTGAACAGACGGACGAGGTTGGTATTCACCTGTCTGCAAGTATTCATAGAACACACTGTTAGCATTATTGGCAGCAATAAAACGCTCGATGGGCAGCCCCATCTGCTTAGCAAACAATCCCGCACAAATATTACCAAAGTTACCTGATGGTACACATACTACGAGCGGATGATTCGTCAAACCACTACGTTTCATCTGTGCGTATGCATGGAAATAATAGAATGCCTGAGGTAGGAAACGGGCTACATTAATGCTGTTGGCAGAGGTCAACTTCATATGCTGATTGAGAGTCTCGTCCATGAAGGCACTCTTCACCAAAGCCTGACAGTCATCGAACACACCATCAACTTCAATAGCAGTGATGTTCTTACCCAACGTCGTGAACTGACATTCCTGGATGGGACTTACCTTTCCTTTGGGATAAAGCACATAGACATGAATACCTGACACTCCAAGGAAACCATTCGCCACAGCAGAGCCAGTATCTCCAGAAGTAGCCACGAGTACATTTATCGGATTACCCTTAGTATTCCGTGTATTCTGAGTGAAATACCTCAGCAATCGCGCCATGAAGCGAGCACCGACATCCTTGAATGCCAGTGTGGGACCATGAAAGAGTTCGAGACTATAGATATTGTCTGTTACTTTGACAACGGGACAGTCGAACGACAATGTGTCATAGACGATGTCCTGCAAGGCATCACCATCAACATCCTCACCAAAGAAAGCACTTGCCACATTGTAGGCAATCTCCTGAAACGTAAGGTTTTGAATCTCATCATAGAAAACCTTTGGCAATTTCTTGATGGTCTCAGGCATATACAGACCTTTATCTTCTGCCAAACCCTTCACAACGGCTTTCCTTAAATCTGCTATAGGAGCATCTCCGTTAGTGCTATAATAATTCATACTTCGTAATTTTAATATTCAATAATGTAACAATTAATACTATTACATTTTACTATTTTTACACAGTCACGTTGTCCTCAGCCATGAGGGCTTTCATAAAACCATCAAGTTTAAGAAGTCCAAATGAACCGTCAACACAACTCACCTCGTCATATTGCTGCACCTCGTCAGGCTCAATTCCCCGATACCAAATCAAGAATGGGACGGGTTGCCCCACATGGATGCGCATCTCTACCGGAGTGAGATGATCGGGCAACACAGCTATGCACACGGGGTCGTCCCATGACTTCACCTCCTTATATATTGGAGCAATGAGTCGTTGGTCAAGATACTCGATAGTCTTGAGTTTCAAGTCCAAGTCGCCATCGTGGCCTGCTTCATCACTTGCTTCTACATGCACAAAGACAAAGTCCTCATGACGCAGCGCCTCGATAGCAGCTTGTGCTTTACCTTCGTAGTTAGTATTCGCAAGTCCCGTGGCCCCTGGAACCTCTACTATCTTTAATCCTGCATAGTGGCCTATGCCGCGAATCAGATCGACTGCCGATATTACAGTACCACTCTTCACCTGAGGATATTTTTCCATCAGCGTCTGCATAGATGGGCGATAGCCACCACTCCACGGCCAAATACTGTTCGCTTGTCGTTCCCCCTTAGCTGCCTTTTCGAGGTTATAGGAGTGCTTCGCCAGTAGTTCCTGCGAGCGTAGGATGAGGTCGTTCAACAGGTCTGCAGTCTCTTGTGCCGTCATTCGACCTTCCTCAACGGGAGCATTCTCTTCTGCTTTCACTAACAACGGACGCCATGCTTCATTGGGGTGATCGTGAGGTGGTGCACAGACGATATGTTTCGAACCTCCCTTGATGACCAGCAGGTGACGATATTGAATACCAGTAATGAAATGTACACGATCGTTGCCCAAGTGTTCGTTCAAATACTTGATAAGCACATCACCATCCTTGGTCTCCAAGTTACCGCCATTATGGGTGATAATCTTACCATCCTCAAGTGTGATGATGTTGCATCTGATGGCAAAGTCGTCAGCTGCCATCTCGTAACCAATTGATGCAGCCTCCAAAGGTCCGCGACCTTCGTACACCTTATTCAAATCATAGCCAAGAATAGCGGTATTAGCTACCTCTGAACCTGGGGGAAAACCTTCAGGGATTGTTACCAATCTGCCCGTCTTGCCTTCACGCGCCAACTGGTCCATCATTGGCTTATGGGCATATTGTAGCAGCGTCTTGCCACCGAGTCTTTCAACTGGCAGGTCGGCCATTCCGTCACCCAGTATAATGATATGCTTCATAAGGGAAAATGGCTGGACGGCAAAACCGTCCAGCACACTATTTTAGATATTAGCGATTGACATGATGTTTGCAAACACACCGGCAGCCGTTACAGCTGCACCTGCGCCATAGCCCTGAATGAGCATTGGGTATTCCTTGTAGCGCTCTGTTGTAAGCAGTACAATGTTGTTTGAACCTTCCAGCCCATAGAATGGGTGACCATACGGAACCTCCTTGAGAGCCACATTGGTCTTACCATTCTCCATCGTAGCAACAAAACGCCAGCGTTTGTTTTCCGACTCCAGCACCTTGCGACGAGCCTCGAAGTCAGCATCCAGTTCAGGCAAACGCTTCCAGAAGTCATCAAGCGAGCCTTCGAAATAATCGTTAGGCACAAAGAGGTGCTTCTCCACGTCATCCTGTTCCACCTTATAGCCAGCCTCACGCGTCAGAATCACCAGTTTACGAATTACATCCGTACCGCTGAGGTCGATACGTGGGTCGGGCTCACTGTAGCGCTGTTCTTTAGCTCTGCGCACAGTCTCAGAAAATGGTACGTCTGCTGCGATCTCGTTGAAGATGAAATTGAGCGTACCGCTCAAGATAGCCTCAATCTTCAATATCTTATCGCCCGAATTACACAGGTCATTGATAGTACCGATAATTGGCAAACCCGCACCTACATTGGTCTCGTAGCGGAACCACACGCCCTTATCTCTGGCTGTCTGTTTCAACTTCAGATAGCTTTCGTAATCGCTCGAAGCAGCAATCTTATTGGCTGCCACTACAGATATGTTGTGCTCTAAGAAGGTCTGATAAAGCATTGCAATCTGACGGCTGGCGGTACAATCCACAAATACACTGTTGAAAATATTCATCTTCACAATCTCATCGCGCATATGCTCTGTATTGGCAGGGAATCCTGCTCGCAGAATCTTCTCGTAGTTATCAAGGTCGATACCGTCACGATCGAGCACAAAATTATCAACATCGCTAATGCCGACCACATTCAGTTTCAGGCGTCTCGACTGCATAAGGAACTGCTGCTGGGTACGGATTTGCTCGAGCAGCATACCTCCTACTGTACCAATACCACAGATGAAGAGGTTCAGTACCTTATATTCCGAAAGGAAGAACGAGTCGTGGAGCACGTTGAGCGACTTGCGCAAGAATCTACCATCCACGACAAACGATATATTGGTCTCTGAAGCACCCTGTGCACAAGCTATCACACTGATACCGCTTCTGCCCAATGTACCGAACAGTTTACCTGCGATACCTGGTGTCTGCTTCATGTTCTCACCCACGATAGCGATTGTGGCCAGACCACTCTCCACCTGCATGGGGAACATCGCACCTGTCTCTATCTCCTTGGCAAATTCATCATTCAGCACCTCTGCTGCAGCTGCGGCATCCTCATCGCGCACACCAATTGATGTAGAGTTCTCCGATGAAGCCTGACTCACCATGAACACACTGATACCTTTGTTGGCTAACGTGGTGAAGATACGACGGTTCACACCTATCACACCCACCATCGACAAACCGGTCACTGTGATGAGCGAAGTACCCTTGATGCTCGAAATACCCTTAATGGGTTTGTTGTCATCATCTATTTTTTCTTTGATGAGCGTACCTGGGTGTTCAGGGTTGAATGTATTTTTTACCTTTATAGGAATATTCTTAATGCAGACAGGATAGATAGTAGGCGGGTAAATCACTTTCGCGCCGAAGTTACACAACTCCATCGCCTCGACATACGACAGTTCGTTGATGGTATAGGCACTCTGAATCACCTTCGGATCAGCAGTCATGAAGCCATCCACATCCGTCCATATTTCCAGTACTTCGGCATTCAGCACGGCTGCGATAATCGAAGCCGTATAGTCGCTACCGCCACGTCCCAGGTTGGTAGTCTCATGGGTATTACTATCTCTGGCTATGAACCCAGGCACCACATATACACTTTTTTCGTTGAGGTCTTTGAAAGTATCCTTCACCAATCGCTTCGTCTCCTCAGTGTCGAGCACATGCTTACCGTTCTTTTTCTGTGTACGGATAAAGTCACGGCTGTTCATACGAACGCCATTCTTTACAATTCCTGCTACAATGTGCGAACTCAGTCGCTCACCGTAGCTCACGATGGTGTCCTCGGTCTTCTTCGACAGGTCATGAACCAAATACACACCATAGAGGATGCTCTTCAACTGGTCGAAGAGACTGTCCACACTATTAAATAAGTCTACGCGCTTTTTGATGTCATTGATGATTGTGTCGATCATCAGGTGGTGGCGTCTCACCATCGCATCGAATTCCTCACGATAGCGCTCGTCACCCTGTTTTGCCATCTGCGACATTGCTATCAACTTGTCTGTGATGCCGTCGAGTGCGCTTACTACTACTATGACAGGTTGTGTCCGAGCCTCTGCCTCCACAATTTCTTTTAAGCTCAAAATGCTTTTTACGGAACCTACGGACGTTCCGCCGAATTTCATTACTTTCATATTTCTATGCAATTTATCTTTCCGAATGGTACCCCTCAACAAACGGGGCTTCCTCCATTGGCGGTGCAAAGGTACAAAATATTTATGAAAATTGCGGTTAAGTGAGCGCTAAAAAGCTTGTTTTTATTGCCGAACGTTAGCATTTTGGGCTTTAAAGCCAATTCATAATGCATAATTAATGCGAATTCACTTCGTGCAGAATGCTATCGCTCGGCATAGTTTAAGTAAACTTGACTCCGCTCTTGCTTAATCGCATTATTCCTGTATTTTTCGCCTTCAATCCTTGGTTTTGTGCTTTTTCCATATTAATTCCACCTCCCCCAAAAACACAAGGGATGGCATTTCCATGAAATAACCAAAAGAAATGTTATATTTTCTTATCAAAGTGGTGAGATATTCTTTTAATTTCATATCTTTGCAAAAAATACAGTAGAAGGACATGAGATATAAGATTCAACATTTGGTTTGTATTGGCATCATCATTTGCAGTGTTTCGTCATGCGTGTTTGCCGGAAAGGATATCTTATACGGACAGCCAAAAGGTTTCGTGAACGATTATAGTGAGAAACTGAATAATATCGATCAGATGATTAAAGTTGACGGATATTATCAGTCTGACAGATTACCATATAATACGATATTATCACTTATGTTATACAGAGATGGTACTATCTTTAGTATACGTACATCACCAGCTTACGACGCAGATTCAGATTTAATCTTACCCGATAATCAAAGTTGGAAAAACAGATGGGGGAGTTATCAAATATGTGACAGCAACATTTATGTTCAAACGATAGAACAGATTGAATGGTATTATGTCACACATAATTATATTCTCGAAATCATAAATGACACAACACTCTTGTACAAACCAATGATCCGTAAAAACGCTAAGAATGAAATAATAAAAGTGTTTAATTACATTGAAGAAACAACAAAAATGCATTTTCATCCCCTTCCGAATCGTTTAGATTCAACATGCTGGGTAAAAAACAAGAAATGGTTCTGGAAAGATCGAGAAGCATACAAAAAATATAAAAAAGAATTAAAGGAAAGAAAAAAACAGAATAAAATATGAACGACAGAAACAAATATATAAAGGTGGGGCTGCTGGCTGTGCTTGCTCTTGTTGCCATACTGGGCGCCATCGTGTTGACGAACAGGAAGAAGGTGGCGGAATGCCCTTCGACGGCTACGATTCTGTCGACAATTCAGCAGGAGGCGGACCTGGTCACCACAGAACTGACCATCCGTAAGATTGCCTATTACGACAGCAGTCAGCATGAGCAGATATTGCTCAGCGACCCATCGACTTGGAAATACGGGGAACGGAAATGTATCGTGCCCGTAGAGGTGAAGATAAAATACGGTTACGACCTGCGCGACATGACGCTAGACAACGTAAAGTTAAACGACAGCCTGCGTATCATTGAAGTCACCCTGCCCCAACCCAAAATCATCGATTCAGGCTACAACACCGCTGTCGATTACGACAAAGTGGTGTGCATCTCAACTGGATTGCGCGATCAAGTGGGACACGAAACCATCGAAAAGATACGCCAGCAAGCATACGAAGCCGTGATGAAGGACGATTTTCAAGAATTGGCAGGAACAGAAATCCGGCATAACGCACAAACGCTCCTGAATTCCATTGCTATCAGCATGGGATTCGCAGGATGCGAGGTCAGATAATGGTTATTGGTTATTGAAGATTATGAAGACAGACATTCTCTCACGACTTTTGAAAGGGACATCGCTCATGATACTCCTGGGCATCCTTGCCGTCATTATTTTGGTGATTGCACTCCTTAGCAAATGTATGCAATCATCAGACGGCACCATCTCCATTGAGCCGACACCTAACGAAATACAGCGTATGATGCCACAGAACGAACTCTACGTTGCAACTGCACTCATCGAGGACTACACCACACTGCAACAGACGGAATATCATTTTGAAGTATTCCCTGAGGAACATTCGTGCGTACAGATCCTGCAACAGAAGGTAAGTTACAAACTTGACCTCAGCAAAGTGGAATACACCCCGAAAGAAAACCATATCATGGAAGTAAGGATGCCCGAGTTGGCATATACAGCATCAACCCAGGCATCTCAATTCATTTCCGATGATGAATCCTATTGGATAGAAGCATTACCCTCCACCAATGAGTTACGTCACAAGGTTGAGCAGCAGATCCGTACCCAATTCGATACCCCCGAGAACCGTCAGAAAGCACTCCTTTTTGCCCAAGAAGCGATTACCCACATCCTTACACAATTGGGATACCAACCCCAATTCATCAATACCATCACTCCTCAATCAAAAGAAGAACTGTCCATGTGAAACAAATGCCGCTACCCTCACGGACAGTAACATTTATTATCGACCTATGGTCTGTCACTTAACAAATATCTTCTTTCCATCCACAATATATACTCCCTTCGGGAGCACAGAGGGCGCAGAGGATTCAGAGGACACAGAGATTCTTTGGCCTTGGAGGTTATAAATACTTGTATTTTTTAAACTTTCAATTTTTACATTTTCCTTGATTCCTGTCGCACCTTCACCCATATACTGTCCCATGAAGAGGATGACACCTGTCGATTGTTCGCTGATGATATAAATGAATGGTCGGTTGGCATAGAAGGTAGCTGGTTCGGGTCTGCCTGTATATACATCTATTCCCGTAATAGCGGCTGCCGTTGTACCTTCTTCGTCGAGGTCGATGACGGCTTTCTGGAACATATCATCGATGAAAACACCACGGTTGCCGAAATAAGGGAACTCTGCATCCATCGAGAACGCGGTCGGCATACCTAAGTCTTTCATAATCTGCGCTAAGCTCAATTTCGTTTCGATTTTGAAACGAGGCAACTTTAGGTCTACATCATAATCAGAGAATACAGGTTGCCAGTTCTTACCGTCCATCTGGTCGAGCACATCGCCGATGGTCTTTCCTTCGTGAGGCAGGATCACGGTCATCTGGTAGGCACCGTTGCCGTAAGGCAGTTTCACCGCTTGATAAAGGCCGTTGTTCATATAACCTAATTCCTCGTTCTTGCACATCATCGGCACCTCAGCACCGCCATTGAAAGGTTCGTCGCGGGTGTACTCTTTTTGAAACTTGTTTGCCCATGCACCCTTGAAGTAGAGGGCATTGAGCAGTAGGCTGGCAGCATCACGGGAGAATGTTTCTTCATTAACTATCTCTGGAATCATGCCGTGCGTGTGGTCATTCGCCCATTGGTTGATGATGCCTATCGTGGCGTCATCAAAGAAGTTGAGTGCTTGTGGTTCTGCATCGTAGAACTCATTGGCTTTGTCCACGAACCCTTGTTGCAACTCGTAGCCTATGCCGCTGTTCACATAGATGGTATTGGCAATTTCGGCTCTTGTCTCCTGGTCGAGGGTAGGTGCTTCGGTAAGCAGTTTGCGGCAGAAGTTGTTGATAGCATCTGCTCCTGTATCGCCAAATCCCAGCACGTCGTTGATTTCCTGCTGCGTCTGTCCTGCTGCACCGTTGTTCAGCATACCCAAGGCATAGGTGATGCTCAATGGCGACATGATGCTACTCTCTTCTCCGCGTGCCTTGCGGAACAAGTTGAATGCGAAGTCGTTGTTGCTATCCACCAACTTTCTCTCCTCTGTCGTGAGGTTGATGTCGTGGCGCAAGTTCTTGATAGGTTCACCCATATATTGCCCGATGAAAAAGATGCTGCCCGTCGAGCGTTCGCTAATGATATAAATGAATGGACGGTTGGCGATAAACTCTACGGATTCTGGCATCGCTTTGTCGACCATCCCGATGACCGTAGCAGCGGCTGCTTCCGTGCCCTTCTCGTCGAGTTTCAGGTGAGCTTTCTGTCGCATCAGGCTTATCCAGCACGGGTCGGAGTCTTTCTCGTCATCACCCCAGTAGCAGAAGTCCCAAAATCCATGTGCATCTTCGTTTTTCAGGAAGGCATTCTTCATGCCCAGCGACTCCATAATGTCTTCTAAATCTTGATTGGTGTCGGTCTCTATGCGCGGCATGCTGAGATATACTTCATAGTTCTCGTATGCAGCCGTGTTCCAGTTCTTGCCGTTCAGGGCAGCCAACACATCATCGAGGGTTTTTCTGCCGCGTGGGAGGAAGATTGTCATTTGGTACGATCCGTTGCCGTAGGGCAGGATAACGCTCTGGTATAAGTTGTTCTCTGCGTAAAGAAACTCATTCACCTGCCACATCATCATGGCCGTGCGCTTCCAGTCTTCACCGAAATACCTGTTCTCGGTATATTTCTCATCGAACGGACTGGCCCATGCACCTTTGAAGCAGATGGCATTCAGCAAGAAGCTTACCAGGTTGGGGTCTTGCATATCCTCAGGCTTCAGCAGGTCGCGAATCATACCGTCGGTCTGGTCCGTAACCCATTGGTTGATGATGCCCAATGACGCCTCATCCCTGAAACTGAGCACTGAAGGGGTCGCATCATAATAAGTTGCGGCAGCATCCTTGAAAGCCGACTTCAACGCGATGTTCTTCCTGTCGCCATTGAAGTAGATGGTGTTGGCAATCGCCACACGCGTCTTTTCGTCGAGCAAAGCACTCTCCGTCAACATCTTCCGGCAGAAAGCATTCATCGCCTCCACATCGGCATACCCCTCCGTCTGTCCGCCCGATAGCACCTGACAGATCTCCTCGCGGGTGATGCCCTCAGCACCATTGTTCAGCATCCCCAGCGCGTATGTGATGCTCAAGGGCGAAATCACGTGGCTCTCCGTGTCGCGTGTCTTGCGAAACAGGTTAAAGGCGAAGTCGCTGTTCTGCTCCACCAACTGCCGCTCTGCATCAGTCAGCGAAATGGTTTTCGGCTTGCCGTCTTGAGCCATAGCCGTTGCCGTCATGAGGACACATAAGGTCATGCATGCAATCCTCTTCATTATGTTCTGAAAAATAATCTGTTTCATAGTTATACAAGCCTGTTTAGCCGTTTACGTTTTCATTAGTATATGGGAGTGGCTACCTCTAATGTGACTCTGGTGGAACGCTTATTTTCTTAGCGATTCAGTCCGGAGTTAATTGGGAGTTACTTGGGAATTGCCCCCTCGGTTTTTTGCCCCCTCAAAAGCACTACAAAGGTACAAAAAATTTCCAATAAAACCAAGGAAAAAAGCATCTTTTCTTGCCAATATTATTATTTTGCAGACAATCATGTCTTTTTGTAAAGTACAGATATCAATTTGCAGTTCAATTTAATTAAAATTAAATTGGAGAAGCAGAAGTGGTCACGATGGTCATTTGGTCAAAATGACCGCACCCTCCCAAATCGGGAGAGTGCTTTTGGTACCCCTAAGGGAAAATTTTGTTACCCCTAGGGGCTGCAAAAAGCACAAGCCTGATAAATAACAGCTGTTTTGCCAAGTCGGGGTTACAACGTAGAGGATAAAGTCCACTGTCAACAACAAACTGATGAGAGGTTATTCACTTATAACTTATTCACTATGGACATTTATGTTTTGGAAAAATCGAAGAAGAAAAAATTAATATATAATATATATAATATATATATTATATATATTATATATTAAAATTTATTATTAATAATTTCTTGTTTTTTGTCATCATGTGCAGTTCTATGTTTGCGAAAAAGTAAATGTCCATAGTGAATAAGTTATAAGTTTATAAGTTCATGTTCTAAATAGGCGCAAAGAAATATAGAAAACTCTCAAATTATCTGGTAGGTTCATAGAAAGTGTAAAAGAGTAACAGCAGCTCCTATCTGTATTGATTGTATCGTTAAATATGTAAATTGAATGCCGCTACTATTACGAGCAGCGGCATTTACATTTAATTATTCGTTGCCTTTATTTCACCCACACCTTTTTTCCATCCATTATATTCAAACCCTTCTGCAAAGTTTCGATTCTCTGCCCCTGGAGGTTGAATATTCCTCTCCCCATAGAGGGGGAGTCGGAGGGGGTCTCTTCTATCCCAGTTGTATTAATTTCGAATTCTCCTATGAATGTCTCGTTGCTGTTGTCAATCGAAATCTTATACTGCCCCTCTGGATACTTGGAGATGTCGATGTTCAGGCCTACGATACTGCCTGCATTGATGGTCTTCTCATAGAGGGTTTCACCTGTCTTCTGATTGGTGATGCATACCGAGTAAGCTTCGTCGAGAGGATCGAGTCGGATGTCGAGCGACTTTTCGTTGTATTCACCATACAGAGCCGCTTCTTCTCCTCTTCGACTTGGAGTCTTCGGCTGTATCTTGACCGTATGGGTGAAGTCGAATCGACGCTTCTTGGTCTCCATACTTGGAGTGGCCCCATCCTCATATTCGTCGTTAAGATAGATGACTTCATCACCAACCGTACATGACATCAGGAATGTGTAGTGTCCTGTTTCTCCATTATAGAGATTGTAATAGGGGACGTCTGCTCTACCTACACCTTCCAGCCAACGATTATTCCATAATGGCTCTTCATATTCTTTCGGTTCTGTGTATGGAGTCAGGTCATAGTAAGTTCCTTTGAATTCTGGCATTCCACCTGATGCCTTTGCTGTCATCACATAGTCGAAGATAGTGTCGCCAGGCATAACAGAGAAGTCGTACAACAGCCAGAAATCATTCGCATACAATCCTCCCAATTGATCTTCCCACGGCTGGAAATACACCTTCTTATCCTCCTCATAGAATGCTCCTATGCGGAAAAGTGGTTTGTATGGATCCTCATGTCTGTATAACGTATTATAGCACCAGCTGCCTTCGTTGGCATATTGCTGACACCACATCCACTTACACGCCTTTCCGTCAACGATTGTGTCGCCATCAAAATAGAAATACTCTACCATCTGCACAGGATTACCTGACCAAATACCGACTTTCCATACCTTCCCATCTTCAATGAATGGACGATAAGCAATTTCCGGGGTAACCTCAACACCTTCGTATGGAAGGGAATCCCCCGTATTGTTTTCGTAATATACTACCCATCCCTTGGCTTTTGCTATTGCCACTTGTTCCTTTGAGCAGATATTGTGGTCGGGGGTATGGTCATAGCTACCTTCTATCGTACTCTCACTATAGACAAACATAAATGCCCCATCGCTCTCATCACGTTCGGGGATATTGGTCATGATATGCTGGAAGGCATCGAGGCCAAGGTTATTAAACTCGCATAATAAATGTATGAGCTTAGAACATCCCGATACATTGATTGAGGTGAGAGCGTTCATAGCGCAGAGAATCGCCTGAAGTTCAGTAAGACCAGAGCAGTCAAGTGTAGTCAGTTGATTCTCCTGGCAATCGAACGACCGTAGTGCCTTACATGCAGATATGTCAATGGTGGTGAGCTGGTTTCCGCTACATACGAAAGACATCACTTTTTTGCAAGGTGACGGATCGATAGTCGTAAGCAAGTTCGTGCCACAATCTAAATAGATGAGTTCCGTACAATCAGTAAGGTCGATTGCTGTGAGTTTGCATCCGTGACAATAAAGATGCTGAAGCGCTTTGCAACCCGAAAGGTTGATTGATGCCAGCTGCTTGTTGAAGGAACAATCGAGAGCATTCAGTTGAGGACAACCGGAAAGGTCGAGCGTTGTCAGTTCATTTATTGAACAGTACAAACTTGTCAGCGATGTAAATTTCTCAATTCCTTGCAGATTTGCAATGTCTTTCTTCTCTACATTTATCTCCGTAATATCACTTATCTCTTCATCTGTCAGTATGCCGTCTTTGCCATACTCTTGACTGAGTAACCAATTGCGGAAATTTATATCAGGGAAGTTGGTTTCGTTGATAGCAATTTCATTAGGTGTTGGTTCGCTGCCATCGTAATCTGCCCATTCGCCACCATTGTAAGCAAGCACAGTCCATCCCTTTACCTTTGCTGCTGCAACTTGCTTGACAGTCATCACATTATGTTCACCTTCGCTGTCGGCAACGAGAGCATGCATCGTTCCTTTAGTAGATGCCGATAAGCCCGCTACGAGCGTATCCATTGCAGCATCATGAATATCATTATATTGGCAGGCAAGGAGTGACAGTGCCGTATTCTTCGAGACATCAAGCGATGTCAGCTGGTTCTCAGAACATCCAAGTGATTTTAACGCCGTATTTTTCGAGACATCGAGTGTTGTCAGCTTGTTGTTAAAGCAATAAAGTTCTGTCAGCACTGCATTTTTTGAGACATCAAGCGAAGTCAGCTGGTTGCGACCGCAATATAGTCCTGTCAATTTTGTGTTTTTCGAGACATCGAGCGATATCAGCTGGTTGTAAGAACATCCAAGTGATTTTAACGCCGTATTCTTCGAGACATCGAGCAAAAACAGTTGGTTGTGAGTACAAGACAGTAATGTCAGTGCCGTGAAATACTCTATACCTTGTAAGCTTGTGATATTTTTGCCTGATACCGAAAGTTCCGTAATTCCACTTATCTCATCGTCTGTTAGCAAACTATCAGCGCCATACTCCTGGCTGAGTAAGTAGTTACGGAAGTTCTCATCCGGGAAGTTCGTTTCGTTGATGGCAATTCCGTCAATCAGGAAGAACAGATCGGGATAATAGTTCTGACTCTTGTATATCAATTGACCATCACAATAGAAAAGGTTGAGGTTCCAGGTTCGAATAATACCATCCCAATAATCCATTCTTTGTAAAGGATAAGGAAAAATCAAGTCTAATTTACTTCCAACCTCTGGAATAACATAGTTGGATGGACTATTGAAGTCATAAAGGACATACTCGTCATCCTCTTTCGTTAAATTCCATTTTTGCTCCTCGTATGAAAACATCATCAATTGTTTGTCATACTCCTCTACATTGACAAATACCTTACCTTCCTCTTCTCTCACTCCCATCACATAACCACTCCCATAACTGGTTCCTGGCTTTTTCTTAGGATGGGATTCGGTGTTGCGATATATGAAGTCGCCCCATAGTTGTTTATACTTCTTCTGGTTGATAATCGTATCGCCCTTGAAATAGTACTTCGCGAAATTCTCCTCAACGACAATAGAGGTATCTACCATTTCACATATATTTGCATAATGCCACTCATTACCTTCGTCAATGAAGGTTGGATATGTACCGTTAATTATTATCGGTTCGCTGCCAGCATCGTGAATTACAATTGGCATCTTTTCTCCATTGTTCCATATTCTAACTTGAATAAAAGCACGTAAAGCTCCGACATAAACATTATACCTATTCATATCATTACGACAATCTGATGTGGCATCAATTGTATAATAATAATAGGAATCTTTATATCCGATGACGTCTTTAACATATGTTCCGATGAAGGAAACCCCATATATGTTTGTTGAGTCTCGCCTATACCCAGTCAAATCCAATGCGCTTATATCAATGCTGAAATCCTCGTTTGGAATAATGATATAGGGAACACGAGCCTGTGGATGAGGCTCCTCTTCAAAGATAATCTGATAATTCTCAACTCGGTCTAACCTGTAGTATCTTCCTTTGTCGGCATCAGGTGTTATGGGAAGGATGATAGTTGCCCTTTGCCCCTTGGTGAAAGAAACTATACCATCTGCCTCATATCGAGCAGACATCGTGATAGTTGCAAGCACACACGTAAGAAATAATATAGTCCGTTTCATATGTTATTGTTTTTGATAATATGACATAATTTCCTCATAAGTTTTTTACCGAATATCAGCATCTTTGCAGTTGAATGCTGATTCCGCTGCAAAGTTACAACATTATTTTCGAATAACCATCTGTTACCCCATGGAAAAATATGAGGAGATTTGTGCGCATAACTCATTGGGAGTCAACGATATAAATATACTACACTTATACCACCCATGGAAATTTTCTCACAACCGCATGGAAAACAGTATATTTTTAGTCCTAAAACTATATTATGGGGCAAAAAAACTCACCAACAAAACATGATTGCTGGTGAGCTAGAAAACACCCTAATTATTCGAGCTATGGAAGGTGGGCCAACGGTCGTGCTCTTTCTTCAAGGCGTTCGACTTGAAGTTCAGGGCTACTTCCTCGCTGACTTCCTCACCATCGCAGGTATAGGTATCGACTTCGCCTTCACATGCAGTGTATTCGAGGGTTGCCACTTTCTTGCTGTTCTTCATCGTGATGATCTGCGTGTAGATGCAGGGACCGCCACAAGGACCGCTCACGAGGATGGCACCTTGATAGAGGGTTGCCTGTATCTTCGAGTCTGTAGTGCAGAGTACGGTTGGGGTGTCCTTGATGGAGAGGATAGCACCGACTTGGGGGTCGTAGCTCTTCAACCAGATTTCGTCTGTTCCGTCTTTATCGATATCGATATATGCCCAGCAGTTGAGGTCGTAGTTCTTATACTCTGGATCGTACTCGACAATGGCCTTTACATACTTCTCCTTATCTTCCTTCCACAGCGGCTTTGCATAGCCTTCGTCGATATTGACATAATAGCACGACTGATCTGCCTTGACGAGTTTGCCATCACGGATATAGATATGGCCTGTGGTACAGCTCTCGGGTGCATGATGGATGTAGCACAGTTCGGGTCCCTCCGGCCCGTCGAACGCCATCGTGATATCGGAAGGCAGATAGATGCCTTCATCATCGACATTCCATGTAGGGCCGTATCCTGGCTCGTAATAGCCTTCGACCGGATAGGAATATACTTTGTCGCCTTCGGTGATGACTTCAAGAGCAAGTGCCTTGTCGTCCTTTGCCTTAAACTGTACGGTTCCGTATTTATAGCGCTCACCCAACAGGGCAGAGATATGCGAACGCTGTGCCTTCATGCCGTACTCTTCTTCCAACTGCTTCACCACCTCTTTAGGGAAGGGCTTATCACTGCGTGTACTGCTCCAAATGTTGGTCTTCACCGGCATGATCTCACGTGTCTGAAGGTATTCATCGGCAACCAGCAGATAAAGTTCTCCCCATTCTGAGGACTTCAGTTTCTCCTGTGGGTCGGCAAATGTGTAGCGCAGACCTGCTGAAGGCATCGTGGCACAGTGCAGCTGTCCCATGCTGTAGAGTTCGCCATCGGGGTTGATATAGCGTTCTTCGAGGAACTTCACTTTGATATACCTGTCGCCTGAAACATACATACGGTTGTACTTGTCGGCATTGCGGAGCAAAATATCCTGTTCTTTCCAACTACGTAGAGCACCATCGTACCAGTCCTTGTACTCATCGTCGTCAGCTGGCTTCTCAGGAGCATCGTGCAGTGTCCAATAGACCACCTGCATGTTGTCTTTGTTGAAATAGTAGATGAAGGAAGGCATCAGCACTTCAACTTCTTCTGCTTCAACAGCTGTTTCTACAGCCGTTGAGTCGATTTCAGCGGAATCGACATCAGCATCACTGGTTGTCTGTCCACCCTTGCAACCTGTCATCATGACTGCTACACAAAGTGATAAGATTAAGTATTTCTTCATTAGGCTGTTATTGATTGCGTTTGATATAATCTCTCATGCTACTCATGTAGTCGTAGTTGTATTCATAGTACCCTCCGCCTACAATGAAATTCCGAATGAGCCACTGATCGCTTATCTTCTTCAGTTGCCAGAGAATGGGAATACTGTCGCCCTCTGCTGGTTTCAGGAAGAAATAGAGGTCGGCTGTAGAGTCGTTCGGAAACTCCACTCGCACGACTTCCGTCGAGAAAGGCAGATTGTGTGACCCCATCGTCCACACATTACCTCCTACGGCAAAGAATGCTTCATCGGCTTGGCCCTGTTCAAACTTCTGCACTTCTATGGCATGCAACGTGTCGTACATCTGCTGGTATTCCTTCGTGGTATAGAGTTCCTCCATCGAGTTAGCATAGCAGTTTACCTCACTGTCGTTATCCCAGCGTAGATTCACCTCCTGATACACTTCGTCCAGCATCGTTCGCAACGCTGCCTCTTCCTGCTGGCTGTCGAAATCAGAGACCACCTCATGAGATTGTTGTTGGCGGGACTGACATCCCACCAACAACAAACCTAAGAGCAAACACAAGAACCCCTCTCTTATCTCCCCCAAGGGGAGAAGATTTGCCCCCCCTCCTTGGGAGGGGCTGGGGGAGGTTTTTCCTTTTCTCATAATCTTCTAAGCCTGTGCAGGTTCATCTTTTTTCTTATTGGCCAGCTCCTTGATTTTGTTCTTGCCGCCAAAAGCAAAAATCCAAACCAACAGACCTGCTATCACAAGCAGCGTTATTCCCAAGACGGGTCGATAGAACAGCCATGCGATAGCGATGACGATCAATGACCATACAACACCTACGATGGTGCATACAAGACCTACACCCCATCCCACGATGTTTGCCAGGAATGGAACCACCTTGAGGATAGTTTCGATGAAGGCGAACATCGCCTTCAGACCCCAAATCACAAGCAGTGTACCGAGCAGACGGAACAGCCAAGTGAGGATAGTGTTGACACTTTTTTCTCCATCGAAAATCTCTTCGATGCTCTTCTTACCTGTCACCAATTTCTGGAAAAGCTCACCGTTGCTTGCCTTGAACGGCTTGAAGGTATCATCATCAACTACAGAGACGACTGTCACCTTAGCAGGCATCACCTTCTTGAAGGTAACGCGTACGTCGCCCACCTGTGGGGCTGCTGCATTCAGACCGACATAAAGTTGGTTGTCGCTCACATGGATGTAGTGGTAACCGCTATCGGTAGGAAGAACGGCTCTCTGACCATTGAAACGCTCGTATGCTTCCAACGTGTTCTTTTCCAACTGGCCCATCAACTCGTCGCTGAGGTTCAGTTCGAGCGGCTCAGTAGAAGACATGCTGTGAATGAGACTCTCATTCAGGGTATATGCGCCAAAAGTGACGTTCTGTGCCCATTGCTGTTCAGGCTCGACAGTAGTCAACGCATAGTTGGTATGACCCGATTCCTTGAATTCTGCTGAACTGATAGGGCTGTCGACCCACTTCTTATCGTAAGTGTAAGTGATGGTTTTCTCTTCCTTTCCACCCAACTTATCTTCAGTCTCTTCATGACGACTCTCTACCCACTGGAAATACTCCACCTCGCGTATCAGCGAGATTGCATTAGCACCAATGCCGAAATCTTTATCGACAAGTGAGTCCTCTGTGGTGGCCATAGCGGTTCCACATACCAGTTCGCCCTCAAGACTCTTATCTTTCTTGCTTGGGTTTTCCATCACCACACATGCCTTCTGAGCCTCTTCGAGCATGTCGGCAGTACGAACTGCTCTACCTTCATTCCACCACAGCAGCACAGTACCACCGATGAAGAGGATGATACCTGCGAGAATTCCCTTGAACGAGCGTCCTACGCGCGTTCCGTAACTTGTTGTTTGTTTTTCTGTATAAGCCATAACTAATGTATAATTAATATTTCAAAAATGTTACATGGTCACATTGTGACATGGGGTTACCATCTGTCCTCTGGATAAAGTTCGTTGTTATAGACAGAACGTGGGCACAGTTCCATGTAGTCGAATGCAAATGAACCGTTCGTCGTCTCCAGTTTCTGCTGTACTCTGACCCAATGGTCAGTCTTTCCATCAGAGTGGAAGGTAGTGTATATGCGTCGCATGTCATCACGGATGGTACGCTGAAGTGTTCTGCCTCCAGTACCGTCAGCTGATGTTGCGCCATACGATGCTGGTCCCTTCATCCATCCGCGGTTGTGAAGTGCCTTGTCGTAGGCACTTATTGCCTCCTCGTCGCCTAAGTCGGTATCTGAACGCCAGCCGATTGAAGGGTCGTCCCCATGTTTTCTGAGGTCGACAGGAATGCCGCAGGGTGCTCCGTCGAAATATACTTGGATGATACCTCTGGTGGCAAATCCGATACATACCTGCACACGGAACTCGTAGTCGCCTTCTGGTACAGGCGGAATCTTGAATTGGATATCATACATACCTGTTATCTGCACCTCATCGCCCTGATATGACCAGAAGTCCAAGTAGCGGTTGCGCACATGAATGTGAGTCTTGGTGTCCTCGAACTTGAAGTTCTTGAGCGAGCCAGCCTTAAATGCCAGACAGGTATTTGGATTCTGAGCAGGGTCGTAGGAAGTGCTGCGTGCACCATACTGACCCGGATATTCCGGACAGCCTCCTGCGCCCCTCACTCCGTGTCCACGTGCACCACTGGTGATGAAATCGGGCGACAATGTGGTTGCATCGATACGGAGACGTTCGTTGAGCACCTCTTCCTGAGTCTGACGTCCATAGTCAATGATATCATTGAGATAATGGTACACTCCGTTGGTAGCCATCAGATTGATAGACGATTCGGATGGGGAGAGAATCTTCGAACCTGGGATGAATACCCCTCGACTGTCCTTACGGTTCTGCACACCGCGACGGTTGACATATCGTCCGGAAGCCGAGCCTGCAGGGTAGGATATTTTCATGATCGAATGAGGCATCATCGTCTCATACCAGTCAGCCACATCCCAATGACGACGGTCGAAATTGGAATTGAGCAGACGGTTGTCGCAAGTGAGCATGTTGTAGATGATACGTTCGGGCAACAGGTGGTACGACACAAAACGGTTGAGTGAGTTTCGCCTGTCGGTCTCATCTGTCACATTGGCATCTTCGGGATACATCTCGTCGTACACCTGCTTGGCGTAAGCACGAAGGTCGTCTATGTTATTGATTCCATGCTTGGCAAACACTTCGTTCTTTTCCACGAAGGCCGTGAAGCAGATATAGCGCGTCTCCATGTACGACACATTATCGACCGTAGAACCTGTGAGATGACACACGCCCTCAGCAAACGAGTCAACAGAGCAATGATAGTTCTCGTCGATATAGTCGCGGAGAGAATCATCCATGTGGGTAAGGAACAGCGCCTGAGTGAACAGCGAGATGGTTGAGTCCTGCAGCATAAAGTCAGGCAGCATTTCTGTTGTTGCATTGATTACGTGGTCGATTGTGTGAACCACACCGTTCTCTACCGAGTCGTCACGATGAATAATCAGTGCCGAACGGTTGATGTAGTAATTGATTGGCACAGATTCAGTCTCCGTCGTATCCTCCTCACAGGTGATGGTCAGATAACGGTCGAGCATGTTCATCGTAGGCAGCGTTGCATCAGAGAAATTGTAGGTGAAGAACGACTGCTCAATGATATGTGTGGCTGCTATCGTATCGCAGTCTTCCACACTCAATTCGTCAACAGAAGTCTTGCCGCGTTCAGCCAGGAAGAGGTCGATAGCCTCATCTGTAGGAGCAAACACCGTATACGAACCATAAGTTCCCAACAGGTCGAGACTGACCATGTTTGACTTATTGATGATTTCTACAAACTTGCTGAACGTCTCAGGCCGGTTCAGCAAATACGCATTAGCCATATCACCCTTAGCCGTGTAATAATTCTCTTCGTCAGGGGTGTCGTCACAGCCTGTCAGAACCACAGAAACTGACAAAGCCATCACAAACAGACAGAATAAGTATATTTGTTTCATTTCTTAGTTATGTTTGATTAGTTATAATCCGTCCACAAAGTTAACAATAAAAAACAAATACACAATCACTTACTATAGAGTTTTGACGTTTTTTTGTGATTTTTGATAATTAACACCAAAAATGTACTGATTTCGCGACTAATCACCTATTTGGGTTGAATGATATCAACTCCAACTTAATCGGAGCTGTCCAACTTGAGGAAGATACCCTTCAGGATGGTCATAGCATCAGCATCGTCGACATCCGTCACATTGATGCCTCCAACCCAGATGAGCGACTTAAAATCGTCATTGAAGGCATAGTACTGCACTTTATAGTCGCCTTCGTCGGCAGTGAACGCCTGCCAAGTCACATTATTCACCTCGATGTCTTTCGCTTTTGTCTTACCTTCGGTCCACTTCTCTATGCTACCGTTATACTCGTCGCGCACCTTGAACTCCTTGTTGTTACCTTGGCGGGTAATCACAGCCTCCGAATATGCATTATCCACTTCCCAGCCGGTGGGCTCCACAACAGTATATGCTCCACGATCAAACATATCAGGCTCTATCGCCTCTTCCACTTCAGCAGTTGTGCTGTCCGTCTCGTTCCCTTCAGTCGTTCCATTAGGTCCACCACATGCCACCAAACACATCGAAATCGCTGCGATTGCCAAATAAAAAGTCTTCTTCATTGTTTGTTGCTTGATAATATTAAGTAAATGGATTAAGTTACTGGTCATCTCAACTGGTCAACTGTAAATCGCTGCAAATATACACTTTTTTTTACAAAACAGCCAAAAAAAACGAAAAAATATCATATAATTAAGGTTATTTTGGCTTGAATCGTTAGGAAATGTAACATGACTTTCAACAAATTGTTTGTCACAATCCATCCTTTTTTGCTTGTTTCACCCCAAAATATGTAAAGTCGCATCCTCGATGAAATGGGCATTTTTTATCCTTCTCAAAAAAGTGTGTACTCTGCGTGTACTCAAAACCACGAAAATATTTGTTCATTTCCAACAAACCACCTATCTTTGCAGCGAAATAATTAGTTGCATAATAACAAAACGTTACGCTTATGAAAGCATTAGTATTTTTATCCGTTTTATTAATTTCTATGGACTCTTATGCACAGAATCATGATTTGAGCGAGATGACAGAGAAGGCAAGGAACAGGTATTTGACAAAACTTGCCAAAGAGGTAACGAATAATTTCGGCCCTGAATGGCTTCAGGGTAATGTGTCCGCATCCGTTTCTCCATTACAAGAGTTTGACAATGACGGTGACTATGATCCGTTAACAATGCATCTTGGCAGGAAGTATTATAAAGTTACATTCACCTATGATGAAAAGACAAAAAAAGAAATAGGATGGGAGTATGCCTCAATAGTCAGTATTTGGGAGGATAGTGGCGAACCCATGGATGTGATATTAGGTCTTAATTACAGACATTTCCTTGATAAACCTTACAGGGAATTTGTAAAGGAAGGGATTGGTCCTACAGATCAAGTGAAGTTTGAAAAGATGTATATTCCTGAGTGGATGAAATTCCGTCTTATGACTGAAGAGGAGCGGAAAGAGTATTTGATAAAGAAAGCGATTGAAGTCACCCAAAACTTTGGGCCTGGATGGTATCGTGAATCTGTGGTACCAATCGTTTCTGATCAGAAGGTCTTTGATGAAAGCATAATACCTAAGTCACAACCTAACATCAGAAAGTATCCAGGAAGGAAGTATTACATTGTAAGGTTGGATTTCGATGAGGAAACTCGTAAGAAATATGTATGGAGTCATGCTTCAGAAGTCCGGATTTGGGCAGATGATGGCGAACCGTTTATGATTACTTTTGGTAACACCTATGGTGTCAACTTCTACAGTAAGTCCTATCACCAATGGTTAGAAGACGGAATCAGCGATGAATATAAAAACTTTTTCGATGAATATACAATGGAAGAATTCCAAAAGGATATACAACCCATGATAGAGATGGCTGAAGCGTCAAGGGAGGCCCAGAGTCATTATTTAAGCAACATGACAGAAGAAGCTAGGAATGAGTATTTGGTGAAGAAAGCGAAGGAAGTTGCTTTGGCCTTTGCGCCTGAATGGATGCAATGGGAAGTAACTCCTCAGGTTTCTCCAAAGCAGAAGTATTTCTCTAATAACCAAAGGCAGGATATTCAAAAAAACGTAGGAAGGGAGTACTATGCTGTCACCTTTTATTACAATGACGAGACAAAAGCAAAAATCAAATACGACTATGCAGCAACAGTGCGTATATGGGCAGATAGCGGAGAAGTCGCAGATATTGGTGCAGGGGATTGGGTCAAAGCATTTCTCGATACTTCTTGCGAACAAATGAAAAAAGAAGGCATCAAGCCTGAAGACCAGCTGCATTTCGAGCCGATTGACGGCAAGCTCGCTTTAAGCCAGATGACGGAAGAAGCACGGAACGAGTACTTGTTGAAGAAATCCAAGGAAGTAGTACTGAATTTCGGTCCTGAATGGTATCAGGAGCCTATGACTACCACGATTCGTGGTCCTGTAGCGTATCACGCCATGGATTCACGCTCACAAAAGTATAATGGCAGGCAATGCTATTTCGTGAGTTATTACTACGACAAGTATAAGGATACAGGATTCTCCCGTGCATTCACTGTCTGTATATGGGAGGAGGATGGAGAACCTGAAGGTATTTTATATGGTAACGAACATGGGCAAGCCTTTTTCGGCTCGTACAACAAAATGGTAAAGGACGGGGTCAAGAAAGAACAGCAAATGTCTTTCTGGAAAGGATATTATGACCATTATAAAGACATAAATACTGATTATTAGAGCTGAAATTTAATCATTTAAACATAGAAAGCTATGAAACAGATTGTATTGACCGTAATGGCGATGCTATGCTTGCCTTTGTTTGCACAGATTGATTGTTATTGTGACTTGGAAATAGAAGTGGAGGATACTATAAGCCAGTCATCAATTGCTAATGTTGAGTCACCAGATTCAAATGAAGTGTTTCAAGCGGTCGATGAAATGCCGGAATTTCCTGGCGGAATGGAGAAATTAATACAATTCATTGCTGACAGCATTCACTTGCCGAAGTGTGTGACAGAAGGAAATGTGGAAGGCCGCAGCATCGTAGAATTTGTGGTGAATAAGGACGGCACATTATCTGATTTCAAGATTGCCGTTCCGCTCCACAAAGAGTGTGACGTCGAGGCAATCCGAGTGCTCACATTGATGCCACGCTGGAAACCAGGCAAAGAAGACGGAGAACTTGTTCGTGTGAGGTATGCTATTCCTGTGAGGTTCAGGCGTCCATAAGGAGTGGATCAAGCATAATGTCACACAACGTATGCCGCTCCCAAAACAATCGTTACACAACATTTTTCGCTTGATAATTTGGTAGTTTAATTCTTTTTTTGTATCTTTGCACGCAAAAGCACGGAGATAAAGACGGAGTACCAAAGGAGCATTTCAAGTATTATTCGATTTATTCTCCGTTTGCTCTTCGTTTGTTCTTCGTTTGTTGTCCGTTTATTAATCGAAGAACAAACGAACAACAAATGGAAATGAAACGGATAATAATATGAAGAAGATTAGATGGCTTACGAAGGGGGTTGGGAAATAAATGGGGTTTATGTGTAACTAAAAAAACGGGAGATTGATAAGATGAAAAAGAAAAGTACAGGAAAAGGATTGATGCTGATTGGCAGCATGCGCACAAGGGATGTGACGGTATATTTGAAGCAAGGAAAAATGATTACCCGACCATCACACTCGGAAAAATCGGGCTGCAACACGCGCCCTCAGTTCGTACAACGCCAAAAAATGCGGCACTCTGTGGCATTGTGGAAGATGCTGGCGTTCTGTGATACGATGTTTACCCAACACCTTACGGCTTACAACAACTTTCTGTCGTTAGCCAACAGGCTGCCTGTGGTGTATGTGCCGAAAGGGGTACAGGAAAAGGCTTCGTTTCTGATGCCAGGCATACCTGTGAGCGACGGCACTTTGCCGGCCCTACAGCTGCAGTTGGGCGAAGTGAACGGCATCCCTGCCCTGCTGACGGATATCAAGACAGACGAACAGGTATTCCACGAAAAGCTGTGGCTCTATACTGCTATGCAGAACATTGAGGGTGGTATGCCGCGAGTGAGGTTCAGTATGCGTGAGGTGTCACGACTTGAGATGACTGCAGTCGATGGACGTTTGGCGCTCACAGGTGAGGAGTTTTCCGACGAAATGAAGGGTTGGGCGCTTGTGCGGGTAATTGATGACCGCTGTTCGCCTCAGACCATCGTGACCCGCTGCACCCTTTACCAGCAATACACGACAGAAGAAGCTCTTCAGGAAGCTGCTAAAAGCTATGGGGGATTGACAGAATAAACTGCTCCACAGTCAATCTGCCAACTCCATTTTGCAATAAGGCTTTGGGAGAATAGACGCTTTACGGAATTGTTCCGATTTAACTACCTTAACGTTGTTCCTTTGTGAGAAAAGGCGTATCTTTGCATGTAGAAATGAAATAGTAGAAGTATGGATCTTTTGAAAACTGCAGAAATCGTTTTGACCGTATTCCTTGCGGTTTCGTGCAATCATACCAGTATTGACAGCCAGTATCCGGAAGAGGATTCTGTGCTTGGCGAATCGGATGAAATACTCGATGAAGCCAAACTAACATCCTACGATGACCATTTGGATTATCATTTTAACCTTGAGGAAATTGGTAACTTTTGGGAGGAAATAAATGGCCAAGACACCCCTCGAGCAGCTAACGACACATTGACTGATAGTGGTTTTGACGGATTAATGCATCGTTATTTCAGAGAACATCTTTCCTATCCGAAGACGGGTGAAGAGTTTTGCAAGAAATACCACTTGAAAGACCTATTGAATGGCTATGATTATTTGATGTCGACTTGCGACTACGCAGGACATCGTAAAGATTTCGTCCATCCTCATCTGCTCACCTATCAGCAATACAACGAGTTAATGGATAAACTGTATGAGGATATATACAAAAAATATCTCGATCCTTTACATCCATATTATGGGTTATTGGCCGATAATCATTCGCTTCCTTTCATCTTAATACCCGATTGGCAGTACATCTATCGTAATCAATCTGCTATTACCTTTTCAACAAAAGGCGACAAACTGCTGATGAAGAATGCGGCAGACGGACGCATCTTTGCTACGGAGAATTACTTGTACACATTACCTCGCTACGTGGAAGACACCCATAGCATACCCTTTGATGTAAAAAGAATAACTAACTTAAACGAACTTCGCCAAACTAATGCCTACACGGCTGATTCCACTCAAATAGAGTTGTCGCAATTCTATAAGTATGACAAGATGAATGAAGAAGAGATCGTATACAAACTGAACATAGCGTATAAGTTCCAAAAGAAGATAAACGAACTCATAGCAAGCAAATACCCAAAGTCAATCATCGACAATGACAACATACGCCCCAAAAGATATATTTTGCAATATAAGAAGACGGGGGAGATGACTGATTTCTTCACCGGAAAGTCTGCCCCAGCAGGCATTGCTAACAATACGGAACTAAAGAGCTATCTGGATTACCTCGTCTCATTGAATCCAAGAATAGCATTCGTTCAGTTCGAAGCATTTACTTTAAATTCTCATTAATAAACAAAGGTTATATAAACATGAAAATCGGAGACAAGGCGCCTGAGGTATTGGGCAAGGACGAACAGGGACGGGACATCCGTCTGAGTGATTATAAAGGCAGGAAATTGGTATTGTATTTCTACCCAAAGGACAACACAAGTGGCTGCACGGCTGAGGCTTGCAGTCTGAGAGATCGCTACAGCGAGTTGCAAGGGGCGGGCTACGAAGTAGTGGGTGTGAGCAAGGACTCGGCTGCCTCGCATGCGAAGTTCAAGGAGAAGCATCAACTGCCTTTCCCACTCATCGCCGACATAGACCACACGCTGTTGGAAGCTATGGGAGCCTGGGGCGAGAAATCGATGTATGGGAAGAAGACAATGGGAACCATCCGCACCACTTTCATCATCAATGAGGATGGTATCATCGAGGACATCTTCGCAGGCAAGCAGGTGAAGACGAAAGAACATGCGGAACAGATTCTATCGAAAAACTGATTTTATGGAGATTGAACACCAAACATTTATGCAAAAAATAGGGGTAGATACTTAATAAATCCTAAATTTTGAAGATTTCTCACCTTATTATATACGTCATAAGAATCTTTTTACTTAACTTTGCCGCCGATTTTTAAAATCGTCGGCCAAAATGCTAATGCTTGGCAAAGTTCAAGCAAGCTTGGACTCCGTTCGGCCTGAGCTGAGCTCACGACGAAGGCTGCACTAGCTGAATCGCATTTTTGTCGCCCCAAATTGAAGAATTGAAGATAGAATAATGAAAAATCTTGTGATTGTTGAGTCCCCTGCTAAGGTGAAGAAACTAGAAGAATTCCTTGGCAAGGACTATAAAGTGATGTCGAGTTATGGTCACATACGCGACTTAAAGAAAAAAGACTTTGGAATAGATTTAGAGAACCTGACCCCTGAATACGAAATTCCTGATGACAAGCTGGCGCTGGTGAAGTCTTTGAAGAAAAATGCACACGACGCAGAAACAGTGTGGTTGGCATCGGATGAAGACCGTGAGGGAGAAGCTATCTCCTGGCACTTAGCTCAGGTGTTGGGGTTGGACTTAGAACATACAAAACGAATCGTATTTCACGAAATCACCAAGAACGCCATCTTAGAGGCTATCAAAGCTCCTCGCACTATCGACGAGAACCTGGTGAACGCACAGCAGGCACGCCGAGTGCTTGACCGCATTGTGGGTTTCAAACTTTCACCCGTGTTGTGGAGAAAACTGAAACCATCACTATCGGCCGGACGTGTGCAGTCGGTCTGTGTACGACTGATTGTGGAGCGTGAACGTGAAATCGAGCAGTTCAAGGCAGAGTCAAGTTATAAGGTAGAAGCAGAGTTTGAGACGACTGACGAGAAAGGTCAGAAGATCTGTTTCCGTGCCGACCTGAACACACGTTTCAAGACAGAAGAGGATGCACGCAAGTTCCTCGAATCGATTGAAGGCAAGACCTTCACTGTGGCAGACATCAGCAAGAAGCCGATGAAGAAAACCCCTGCCCCACCATTCACAACCTCTACGCTGCAGCAGGAAGCTGCCCACAAGTTGGGCTTCACAGTATCGCAGACCATGATGGTGGCTCAGCGCCTGTACGAATCGGGATTCATCACCTACATGCGTACTGACTCTGTGAACCTGTCAACCCTGTGTCTGGGAACCAGCAAACAAGAAATCATTGCTCAATGGGGTAAGGAGTACAGCAAGACACGCAACTACCACACCAGTTCGAAAGGTGCTCAGGAGGCTCACGAAGCTATCCGTCCGACCTACATCTCTAACCACGAGATTGCGGGTAACGCCCAAGAGCGCAAGTTGTATGAACTGATTTGGAAACGTACGCTGGCTTCACAGATGGCTGATGCCGAGACAGAGAAGACAACTATCAAGATATCCCTCGACGGTACTGACTACGACTTCACAGCAAGTGGCGAAATTGTAACTTTCGACGGTTTCCTGCGCCTGTATCACGAATCGGTAGAGGAAGAGGATCAACTCGACGATGAGACTCGCCAGTTGCCCAACCTCAAAATCGGCACACAGCTGCAACCTGTGACCCTACAAGCAATGGAGCGCCTGTCGCAAGCTCCTGTGAGATATACAGAAGCCAGCTTGGTTCGCAAACTGGAAGAGTTGGGCATTGGACGTCCTTCGACCTATGCGACTTTCATCTCGACCATTCAGCAGCGCGAATATGTGGCAAAGGGCAATAAGCCAGGCGAGAAGTATCAGTTCCATATCTTGAAACTGCAAAAAGGCAAAATCAAAGAATCGACCAAGACTGAGGTTGTGGGGCAGGAGAAAGCCAAACTGCTGCCAACAGACATTGGTGTAGTGGTGAACGACTTCCTGATGCAATTCTTCCCAGAGATTATGGATTACCACTTCACAGCCAATGTGGAGAAGGATTTCGATAAAATTGCAGAAGGAAAGACTGACTGGCGAAAGGTCATCAGACACTTCTATCGCGACTTCGAACCGATGGTGGAGAAGACGATGAACGACAAGATGGAGCACAAGATGGGTGAACGAGTGCTGGGTACCGACCCAAAGAGCGGCAAACCTGTATCTGTGAAAATCGGACGATTCGGTCCCGTGGTACAAATCGGCTCGGCTACTGATACCGAGAAACCACGATTTGCCCAATTGAAGAAAGACCAGAGCATCCAGACTATTACGTTCGAGGAAGCAATGGACCTGTTCAAACTGCCTCGCACTATTGGTGAATACGAAGGGGCAGAGGTGACAATCGGCACAGGAAGATTCGGGCCATACGTGCTTCACGACAAGACCTACGTGGGTCTGCCTGCCCAATACGACCCAATGGCAATCACGCTCGAGGAAGCAGTCGAACTGCTGAAGCAGAAGCAGCAAAACGAAGAGCAGAAGCACCTGAAGCAGTTTGATGGCGAACCAGAACTTGAAGTACTCAACGGCCGATTCGGGCCATACCTGCGCTACAAGGGGGCCAACTACAAGCTGCCAAAGAGCATTGAGAACATCGACAGCCTCACTGCTGAGAAATGTATGGAAATCATTCATGCTCAAGAAAACAAGGGAGGAAACAGCCGTAGTCATCGAGTAAAAACAGCGAAGAGCTGATGAAGATTGCACTGATAGGATACATGGGAGCCGGCAAAACCACATTGGGGAAAGCGCTGGCTCGACAGATGGGACTTCAGTTCTATGACCTGGATTGGTGGATAGAGGAGAAAGCCGGTTGCACCATCGCTCAAATCTTCGCCCAGCAAGGAGAGGATGCATTCAGAGAAATGGAACGTCAGGCTCTCCACGAAGTGATGCAAAAGGACGATATCGTGCTGTCAGTCGGAGGGGGAACCCCCTGTTTCTTCGATAATATCGACTATATGAACAGTCAAGCCAATACGGTGTACTTAAATGCCTCAGTAGAAACCCTCAAAGCACACATCAGGATGGGAGGCTCGAAACGCCCATTAGTGGACGGCAAGAGTGACGAAGAACTGACGGCGTATATCACCACCTCGCTTCAGAAGCGCGAGAGCTATTATCGACAAGCCACCTATCAAGTGCAGATAGCAACGATTACACGTGAGGAACAGATCGAGAACTACGTAGAGGAAATACAGCGGAGAATTAGTTGTTAGACGTTAGATAATTGAAGATGGAAAAGCTGACAATCATAAAGGTAGGAGGAAAAATCGTGGAAGAACCAGATTCGCTGGCTCATCTCCTGAATGATTTCGCTCGTATCCCAGGCCACAAGATGCTGGTACACGGGGGAGGACGCAGTGCTACACGCATTGCTACCCAATTGGGCATCGAAACCAAGATGGTGGACGGACGACGCATCACAGACAGTGAAATGCTGAACGTAGTAACAATGGTGTATGGAGGATTGGTAAACAAGAACATTGTTGCTAACCTGCAAGCCAGAAACATCAATGCGTTAGGATTGACTGGTGCCGATATGAATGTCATAGAGTCGCATAAGCGGCAACCCAACCCAATTGACTTCGGGTATGTGGGCGATGTAGATAAGGTGGACGGAGGCAGGCTTGCCCAGCTAATTGATTCGGGCATTGTACCCGTGATGGCTCCCCTTACCCACAACCGCCAAGGTAACCTGCTCAACACGAATGCAGACACGATTGCAGGTGAAGTTGCCAAAGCAATGACACCTTATTATAATATATCACTCATGTTCTGCTTCGAAAAAGCAGGGGTATTGCAAGACGAAAACGACGAATCGACCGTCATTCCACATATCAACGCTGCCGACTTTAAACGGCTGGTGGATGAAGGCGTCATTCAAGGAGGTATGATTCCTAAGATACAGAACGCTCTCGAAGCTGTCGACGCTGGTGTGAAAGAAGTTATTATCACCAAAGCAACAGCCATAGACGGTAGCAGAGGCACGAAAATAACAAATAATTAAAAAAAATGCGGATGAGCTGTAACTTTTATACGGCTCATCCGTCTTACTAATAGAGAGATGAAAGAAATCAGTTTCAAGAACGATGTGTTGCCGCTGAAAGACAAGCTCTTCAGGTTGGCCCTTCGCATTACTCTCAACAGAGAAGAAGCCGAGGACATTGTTCAAGACACGCTGATGAAACTCTGGAATCAACGCGATGAATGGAGTGCCATTCAGAATATGGAAACCTACTCGATGACCATCTGCCGGAACCTCTCACTCGATGCTATCGAAAAGAAAGAAAGGCTGAACATATCGCTTGACGAAACGGTTCATGACCGTCCAGACACCTCTCGAACGCAGGATGAGGAGCTGATGAAACAGCAACAGCTGAACACAGTGATGCGCATCATCGGACAACTGCCCGAAAAACAGCGAACCATCATGCAACTTCGTGACATCGAAGGCAAAAGCTATCAGGAGATTGCCGACATCATGAGCATCAATGTATCAGACGTCAAAGTAAACCTCTTCAGAGCACGCCAAAAGGTGTTAGGAAGCGTTAATAAAGAATCATAGAATCGCTTAATGTTATCAAATAAAAGCCGATGAATTATCAATATATAGAACAGCTATTGGATCGCTATTGGAACTGCGAAACCACACTGGAGGAAGAACAGATTCTCCGTTCGTTCTTCAGTCAGGCAGACGTTCCCAGCCATCTGAAACAATATGCAGCGTTCTTTGCTTATGAGGCAACTCAAAAGGAAGAGAAACTCGGCGAGGACTTTGACAAACGCATTTTAGCGATGACGGAAGAAAAGCAAGCCGTAGAAGCAAAAACAGTGAAACTCTCTACTCGCATTGCACCATTCTTCAAAGCAGCAGCAGTAGTGGCAGTAGTGCTGACGATTGGCAACATCGCAGAACGAGCACTTCAAAACAATGCTGTCAACAGTACAACAGTAAATGTTACTGATACCTACACAAAAAAAGAAGACATCACAGCTAAAATCAAAATCATAGATCACACCCGCTCGGAAGCAATGGCTAAGACCGATTCACTGAAGACTCAGACACCAGCCATCAACCAAGATCCATTGATTATCGAATAGCTGGACAAAGAGATAAAATAACAATCATTTTCTTTTATATGCTTTAACTAAAACCTAAGAAACGAAACTGCGAAGTTTCAATTCTCTCAAAAACCAATTAAGTTTGAACTAAACTTTGAAATAGAGCTGACGGAAGTCGGCTCTTTTCATTTTTAATCGGAGTACCTGTTTTAGAGGTACATAGGCGCAAAATACAAAGCGAAAGGGCAATTCATACCATATTTTTTTGGTTAATACTCGAACTTTGTGTAACTTTGCACACAATTATAAATACCAATAGGAAAAAATCATGTCAGACGAATTGGAAATCAAAGAATTGGAAGAAGTCGTTGTCCGATTCTCAGGTGACTCAGGCGATGGTATGCAGCTCGCCGGAAACATCTTCTCAACAGTATCTGCAACAGTAGGAAACAGCATCAGCACGTTTCCAGATTACCCTGCCGACATACGTGCCCCGCAAGGGTCGCTGACAGGTGTATCAGGCTTTCAAGTTCACATCGGAGCAGGTCAGGTCTACACACCTGGCGACAAATGCGATGTATTAGTAGCAATGAATGCAGCAGCCCTAAAGACACAATATCGATATGCGAAACCGGGGGCAGCTATCATCATCGACACAGACTCTTTTGGTCCTAAGGACCTTGAGAAGGCGGCCTTCAAGACAACTGATTATCTCGGCGAAATGGGTATCGATCCAGATCGAGTGATTGCCTGCCCTATCAGTCAGATGGTGAAAGATTGTCTGGCAGACTCAGGTATGGATGTGAAGGCGATGATGAAATGTCGTAACATGTTTGCGCTAGGTCTGGTATGTTGGTTATTCGACCGCGACTTGGACGTTGCTTTCAACTACCTCAAGGAAAAGTTCGCAAAGAAAGCAGGAGTGGCTGAGGCAAACATCAAAGTCATCAAGGCTGGATATGACTACGGTCACAATACCCACAGTTCTGTTGCCAACGTCTACAGAATCGAAACCAAAAACAAGGTACCAGGACGATATATGGATATCACTGGTAACAAAGCAACTGCATACGGATTTATCGCTGCAGCAGAGAAAGCGGGATTGAAACTTTATCTTGGTTCCTACCCTATCACCCCAGCTACCGACGTATTGCATGAATTGTCAAAACACAAATCATTAGGAGTAACCACCGTACAATGTGAGGACGAAATCGCAGGCTGTGCATCTGCATTGGGAGCGTCGTTCGCAGGTGCATTGGGTGTCACTTCCACATCAGGTCCGGGTATCTGTCTGAAAAGTGAGGCAATGAACCTTGCTGTTATTATGGAACTTCCGTTGGTAGTACTCGACGTACAGCGTGGTGGTCCTGCAACAGGTCTGCCGACTAAGAGTGAGCAGACCGACTTGCTTCAGTGCCTGTTTGGCCGTAATGGCGAGAGTCCAATGCCTGTAATTGCCGCCACTAGTCCTACCGACTGCTTCGATGCCGCATACCAAGCTTCGAAGATGGCCCTTGAACACATGACTCCTGTCATTCTGATGACGGATGCCTATATTGCGAATGGTTCTAGTGCCTTCAAACTGCCTAACCTCGCTGACTATCCTGCCATCAACCCTCCGTACGTTCCTGAGGAACTGAAGGGCAAGTGGGCACCCTATCTGCGCAATGAGGAAACTAAAGTGCGCTATTGGGCCGTTCCTGGTCGTGAAGGATTTGAACACATCCTTGGCGGACTGGAAAAGGACAACCAAACAGGTGCTATCTCAACCAACCCAGAGAACCACGACCTAATGACCCGTCTGCGTAAAGAGAAGGTGGACAAGATTCCTGTTCCTGACCTTGAAGTACTTGGTGACAAGGACGATGTCGACCTGCTGATAGTAGGATTTGGCGGCACATATGGTCATCTGCATGCAGCAATGGATGAAATGCGCGCTTCAGGCAAGAAGGTTGCAATGGCTCACTTCAAGTTCATCAACCCACTCCCCAAAAACACTTCAGAAGTACTTATGAAGTACAAGAAAGTGGTAGTAGCAGAGCAGAACATGGGTCAGCTGGCCTCATGGCTCCGTATGAAGGTGGACGGCTTCGTACCTTATCAGTTCAACCAAGTAAAGGGACAGCCGTTTGTGGTTGAAGAGTTAGTTAATGCTTTCGAGGACATTTTAAAGAAGTAAACAATTATGAGTTATTCAGCACAAGACTATAAAAAAGGACAACCACGTTGGTGTCCAGGATGCGGCGATCACTTTTTTTTGGCATCGCTCCACAAAGCAATGGCAGAAATCGGTGTTGACCCATGGAACACAGCTGTAATATCGGGTATCGGATGTTCAAGCCGTCTGCCTCATTACATGGCCACATACGGTATGAACACTATTCACGGACGTGCTGCTGCAATTGCTACAGGAGCGAAGGTAGCTAATCCTAACCTGACTGTATGGCAGGTCAGCGGTGATGGTGACGGACTGGCTATCGGTGGTAATCATTTCATTCATGCCAACAGACGTAACATCAACCTCAACATGATTCTTTTGAACAACCGCATCTACGGACTGACAAAGGGTCAGTACAGCCCTACCAGCCCTCGCGGTTTCGTTTCGAAATCAAGCCCTTATGGCACCGTAGAAGATCCATTCCGCCCTGCAGAACTCTGCTTTGGCGCTCGCGGTCATTTCTTTGCGCGTGCCGTAGCTACTGATGCCCCAGCAACCGTTGAAGTACTCAAGGCTGCTTACCAACATAAAGGTGCAAGCGTATGCGAAATCCTGCAGAACTGTGTTATCTTCAACAACGGTACACATGATAGTGTTTATACCAAAGAAGGTCGTGCTAAGAACGCCATTTATGTGGAACACGGGAAACCCCTCATCTTTGGAGAGAACAATGAGTTCGGACTTATTCAAGAAGGATTCGGACTGAAAGTTGTGGAAATTGGCAAGGATGGTATTTCTGAAAAAGACATCTTGGTTCATGATGCCCATTGCGAAGATAATACCCTACAGTTAAAGTTGGCACTGATGGGTAATGGTGACGGATTCCCTATTGCATTAGGAGTTATTCGCGATGTGGAAGCTCCGACCTATGACGATAGTGTTACAGCACAGATTGAAGAGGTGAAAGCAGTCAAAAAGTACCATAATTTCTCAGAACTGCTCGAGACCAACGATATCTGGGAAGTGAAATAAATGAACACTGACGAACGATACATGCAGCGATGCATACAGCTGGCGAAGAACGGCTGTCAGAATGCAGCCCCTAACCCGATGGTGGGGGCTGTCATTGTTGCTGACGGACGTATTATCGGCGAAGGGTATCATGTACGCTGTGGTGAAGGACATGCAGAAGTAAATGCTTTTGCATCAGTTCGCCCTAAAGACGAACCATTGCTGAAGGAAGCAACGATTTATGTCAGTTTGGAACCATGCAGCCACTACGGCAAAACACCGCCTTGTGCCGACCTAATTATTCGTAAAGGAGTGAAGCGGGTGGTTGTAGGATGTGAAGACCCTTTCGCAGAAGTAAGCGGACGAGGCATCCGAAAAATCCAAGCTGCAGGTATCGAAGTTGTAGTAGGCGTATTGAAAGAGGCATGTGAAGAACTGAACAAAGTATTCTTTACCTACCACCGCAAGAAACGTCCGTTCATTACATTGAAATGGGCAGAAAGTAAAGACGGATTCATCGCCAAAATCGATGCTGAAGGTAAGACACAACCCATTCAGATTTCAACCGCGCTGACCCGTATGCATTGTCACAAACTCCGTGCGGAACATCAGGCAATACTTATTGGACGCAGGACTCTCGAAACCGACAATCCTTCGCTTACCACTCGTTACTGGAAGGGCAACAATCCTGTTCGAATTGTTTTAACCCACAACACTCCCGACAAACACCTGAACATCTTCAGTGACGAGGCTCCGGCACTTATCATGGGAGGCAATCTTGATGACTTGATGCATACGATACATGCAAAGGGTATTCAATCCGTTTTAGTTGAAGGAGGAAGGGATGTGCTTCAACAATTTATCGACCAAAAACTATGGGACGAAGCATTCGTCGAAAAGGGTGATATCATAATCGGAAAAGGAGTTAAATCACCCATATTCGGCCCGGCAAAAACAACTAATATAAACTGGGAAGGTATCATAAAAATAACCCCTGTTTAGGCGTTTAGGGCATAAAAGAACAAAAAAAACATATAAAAAACATTAAAAGTCTGCCAGATGCTTCTCTATAGCAAAAAATGTTCGTACTTTTGCATGTTAAAACGCATACATGAGTATAATGAGAATATATATTACAGTCATAACGTTTGCCATCACATGCCTTTCGCTGATGTTTGTCAGTTCGTGTATCAAGGACGAAGAAGAGGTACATACACCAACTTGTGCGATTACATCCATGTCGGTAAACGATATCACATCCTATTTGACGACCAAAGCATCAGACGGGACTGATAGTATCTATACACGAACCATCAGCGGTCGCTACATCAAATTCAACATCGACCAAGTGAACGGTCGTATCTATTCCATAGATTCACTCCCCAGCTGGGCCAACCTCAAAAGAGTGGTTGCCTCGTTTAGCTACACAGGAGTGCTCTATGCCAAATGGTCGGGCGACGGCAACTATTATCCAATCAGCAATGGCAAGGATTCGTTAGACCTCTCCACCCCATTGGATTTAATGGTAGTAGCTAGTGACGGTGTTTCGTCCAAACACTACACAGCGGTGATCTATCGCTACACGGCAAATGCAGACTCTATGTTGTGGGCTGCTCCCATCAACTTAAACATTCAGCCGACATCCTCTCCCAAACTCATTTCAGCAAATGGTCAACTATACATCTTTACCGATATAGCAGGTAAACCGACCGTAAGCTACGGGATGGCAGACGGTAGCGCATGGTTCACCAAAGCAGAACTTAGAACCCCTGCCACACATCTTGACTGTCAGTCTGTTCAATACTTCAACGGCAAGTTTTATGCCCTCGATGTCGATGGAACCATCTATTCATCCACAGACGGAATCACATGGGATGCCGCTTCGACCCTAAAAGTCGTGCGACTGCTGACGGCCGACCGCTTCTATCTCTATGCATTTGATGGCACGCAGATTCTCGCTACAACCGACCTGAATACTTGGACAACGAATGGCACACGCTACATGAACTTGCTGCCCAGCCAGTTTATCTCATCTGCAGCATACAACACCCATACCAACGATAATCTGCAAGTCGATGTCCTGACAGGTGTATGCAGCCAAGAAAGTAGTCAAGCAGTAGTGTGGTACAAGATTGCAGCCAAAGAGCAATCAAGCAACCAACAATGGGACTGCATGAGCATGACAGCTAATAACCCATATCCACTACCCGCACTCAATAATCTCACCATCTTCCATTACAACGATGCCCTTTATGCCTTAGGCGGTAGTAACAAACAGTTCTACAAATCTGAAGACAATGGTATCACTTGGAAAGAAGTAACTGAGAATCAGTTCCCTCCTTCTGGACTCATACCCGACAAACATGTCAGCGTGGCTGTCAGCAACGAACATGTCATCATGGTTCAGACGAATAGTGAGGGTGGTGTGACAATGTGGAAAGGCAAAATCAATAAGCTGAAATGAGGTTGCACAAGTTCATATTGATGCTGGTATGTGTGCTTGGCACCATCAGCCTGCATGCTCAAGAACTCGAATACAAATACGAGTTAGGCGGCATGTTTGGCACAGGCTTTTATATGGGCGATGCCAACTACTCATCGCTTTACAAGAAAAGTCAGTTGGCAGGCGGACTCTTGTTCCGATACAACATCAACCCACGCATGGCCCTCAAGTTCGACCTTATGTACAGCGGTATTGCAGGTAATGCTCTGGAGTTGAAGAACAAATATCCCAACGTAACGAATCAAGAATGGGACTTCAAAAAATCTGTCTTCGACCTTGGCTGTCAATACGAGCTTAACTTCTGGGGCTATGGCACAGGAACGAGTGGATACAAAGGGCATAAACGTCTCGCACCCTATATCCAAATGGGGTTGGGATTCACTTACGGCAATAAGACCGTAACGATGAACATCCCGATAGGATTTGGCGTAAAATATAAGCTAAAGGAAAGAGTCAACGTAGGTTTCGACTGGTGCATGCATTTCAGCATGAGCGACAAGTTGGATGGAATCAGCGACCCCTATTCTATAAAAGGCGGTTTCCTGAAAAACAAAGACTCGTACTGTCTCACCAAAGTATATCTGTCATTTGACTTATGTCCAAGGTACAGAGAATGCAATAACGATTAATTGAACAATACAAAATATGTCAGTCCAGTTAGATCTCAACAGAATACCTCGCCACATCGCCATTATTATGGATGGCAATGGGAGGTGGGCAAAAGCACGCGGGCAAGAGCGCACCGTTGGTCATCAGCAAGGGGCACAGCAAGTTCATGAAATCATGGAAGAAGCTGTACGTCTGGGTGTTGACTACCTCACACTCTACACGTTTTCCACAGAAAACTGGAACCGTCCCAAGGAAGAGATTACCGCCCTCATGGCATTGTTGTTACAACATCTTGACGAAGACACGTTCATGAAGAACAATGCCCGATTCAAAGTGATAGGGGACGTTCAACGCCTCTCTCCGATTGTACAAGATGCTGTAGCGCATCTGGCAGAGATCACGAAAAACAATACCAACACCTGCATGGTCGTGGCTTTGAGTTACTCATCGAAATGGGAATTGACCAAAGCCATGCAAGATATTGCAGCTGAGGTGGAACAAGGAAAACTGAAAAGTACTGATATCACAGAAGAAACCATCAACCAACATCTGGAAACCAAGGGTATGCCAGAGCCAGAACTGATGATCCGCACAGGTGGAGAATTACGTTTGAGCAATTACCTGCTATGGCAGTGCGCATACTCTGAGTTCTATTTCACAGATGTATATTGGCCAGACTTCACCATTGACGAATTCCGCAAGGCAATTGCCGATTATCAAGGACGTCAAAGACGGTATGGAAAGACTGGCGACCAAATAGTTGAAGAAACGAACAAGTAAGAGGATGAAATCATTGACATACATAAAAAGCCTCATCGTTGCATGCCTTTGTATGGGCCTTGGTTCAACAAATAGTATGATGGCGCAAGACAAGCCAACCATCATCTATGGACAAGCCCATGACTATGCCATTGGCGGCATTACGGTAGAAGTCACAAATGAGGGGGTACAAAAATACGAAGACTATATTCTGATTTCCATTTCCGGACTGACAGTAGGAGAGCACATCACTGTACCTGGTGATGATATTACCGATGCTGTCAAGCGCTATTGGAAGCATGGTTTGTTCTCGGATGTCAGGATAGAGGCATCAGAAGTCCGCGACGATAGTATTTTTCTCAACATCCGGCTGAGCATCCGCCCAAAAGTGTCTGAGGTCAATATTAATGGTGTGAAAAAGAACGAACGCGACGATTTGGCTGATAAGATAGGCATTGTGAAAGGTAACCAAATTAGTCCGAACATGGTCGATCGTGCCAAGATTATCATCAAACGATACTTCGCAGACAAGGGATTCAAGAATGCCGAAGTAGAAATTGTTCAGAAAGACGATATCGCGCACAATGACCAACTGATTGTCGATGTCAATATCAACAAAAACGAGAAGGTCAAGATTAACAAGATTTACATCACTGGTAACGAAAATATTCCTCGCAAGAAATTCACAGGAAACTTCTTCTCTGGAGGTCTGCTGAAAAAGACCAACGAGAAAGGATTCAAGAGTTTCCTAAAAGCAAAGAAATTCATTGCAGAAAAATATGAGGAGGACAAAGAGCGTGTGATTGAAAAGTACAACGAGCTGGGCTATCGTGATGCGATTATCGAATCAGACAGTGTCGTAGATTTAGGCAACAACACTGTTGACATCTATCTCAACATCTACGAAGGACAGAAGTATTACCTGCGCGATATCAGTTGGGTAGGTAACACCATCTACAACTCTGCAGCCATGTCAGAGGCGTTAGGTATGAAGCGTGGAGATGTCTACAACCAGAAGAAACTGACAGAACGCCTCAACAGCGATGACAACTCTATCGGCAACCAATACTATAATCACGGTTATGTATTCAGTCGTGTCATGCCAAAAGAAGAGGAGATCGACGGAGACTCTGTCGACTTGGTCATCTATGTGACAGAGGGTAAGCAGGCTACCATTAATAAGATTCAAATTTATGGTAATGAGAAAGTGTACGAGGAAGTTGTTCGCCGCGAATTGAAGTTGAAACCTGGCGATTTGTTCACAATGGATGCATTCAAGACCACCGCCCAGGAAATTGCTCAGATGGGACATTTCGACCCTGAGGCACTTGATCCCAACAAATGGATTAAGGCCGACGAGCAGAATGGAACCCTCGACCTCAGCATCGGTCTGACTCCAAAGCCAAGCGATCAGGTAGAGTTCTCACTGGGTTGGGGACAAACAGGTGTTATCGGACGTGCCGGACTCAAGTTCTCAAACTTCTCCATGCAGAATCTCTTTGGCAAGAACAAGAACCGTCGTGGCATTCTGCCCCAAGGTCATGGACAGCAGTTCGAACTCAGTGCGTCAACTAATGGAAGCTACTATCAGTCGTATAGCGTTTCATTCTCCGACCCATGGTTCGGCGGCAAACGTCCGACTCGCCTATCCGTATCCGCCTTCTATTCCAAGCAGACCGACGTGAACAGCAGCTACTACAACAGCAGTTACTACAATTCCTACTATTCGATGCTGTATGGAATGGGCAACTATAATAGTTCATATTACAACAACTACTCATCATACTACGACCCTGACAAGTATATCCAATTGTTCGGTCTGTCGGTAGGATGGGGAAAACGATTGAACTGGCCTGACAACAATTTCTATCTGAATGCATCACTGGCGTACACACGATATATGCTGAAAGACTGGGAATACTTCCTGATTTCGAATGGAAACTGTAACAATATCAATCTGACTCTCCAATTGATTCGTTCGTCAATCGGTGCAACATTCTTCCCACGTCACGGTTCAGAAATATCACTGTCAGTAAGTGCCACCCCTCCCTATTCGTTATGGGACGGAACCGACTATAGCCAGCTTGCGTCATCGCCAAGCGATGCCAGTTACCGACACGACCTCCAAAAGAAATACCGCTGGATTGAATATCACAAGTGGAAGTTCAACTCCAAAGTATATGTTCCGTTGTCAAGTGCAAAGAAGAGTTTTGTGCTGATGGCTCGCTTCGATGCAGGCTTCCTCGGACACTACAACAAAGACAAGCGCTCACCATTCGAGACATTCTATGTGGGAGGTGACGGTATGTCGGGCTATTCGACAAGCTACTACTCAGAAACCATTGCCTTGCGTGGTTATGAGAACGGAGCCTTCACCCCAAGCGTAGGAACCGAAGGATACGCCTACACGCGTATGACCATGGAACTCCGCTACCCATTATTGCTCGAAGGCTCTACCAACATCTATGCCTTGGCATTCCTCGAAGGAGGAAACGCCTGGAACGACATCCAGAAGTTCAATCCGTTCGACATGAAGCGCTCGGCAGGTGTCGGCGTCCGTCTCTTCCTCCCGATGGTAGGACTGATGGGTATCGACTATGCATACGGATTTGACAAGGCATTTGGCTCATCAAGTTACGGAGGCGGACACTTCCACTTCGTATTAGGACAAGAATTTTAGAATTTATCAACTCATAAAGAATCAGGTATATGAAGAAACTACTCATCATCGCACTCATAGCACTACCAATGAGTGTATTTGCGCAGAAATATGCGCTGGTCGACATGGAATACATTCTCAAGAATGTGCCTGCCTACGAACGTGCTAACGAGCAGCTGAACCAGATTTCCAAGAAATGGGAAAGCGAAGTAGAGGCTATACTGACAGAAGTGGAGACAATGTACAAGAAATATCAGTCGGAATCAGTATTCCTCTCCGATGCACAGAAACAGAAAACCGAAGAAGCAATCATGGCAAAGGAAAAAGAAGCCAGCGACTTGAAGAAAAAGTACTTCGGCAGTGAAGGTGAACTGTTCAAGAAACGCCAGAGCCTGATGGCTCCTATCCAGGATGAAATCTACAACGCAGTACGCGACATCAGCGACCAGAAAGGCTATCAACTCATCCTCGACCGTGCTTCGGGCGGCAGCATCATTTATGCCTCTCCGAAAATCGACATCAGCGACGAGGTGCTGCAGAAACTCGGCTATTCAAACTAAACGAAATATTCATCAATTAAATTATAACGAAAAATGAAAAAACTGATTATTCTCGCACTCATTATGCTTCCTATGAGTGCATTTGCACAGAAGTTTGCACACGTAAACTCAGCCGTTATCATAAATGCAATGCCTGAATATACCAAGGCACGAACCGATCTTGAAGCGCTTGCAAAGCAGTATGAAGACGAGTTGAAACGTATTCAGGACGAATTCAGAACCAAACTCGAGGACTATCAGAAGAATGGTGAAACGTTGCCTGAAACCATGAAGCAACGTCGTCAGCAGGAGTTGCAAGACCTTGACACCCGTATGACTCAATATCGCCAGACAGCAGAGGAAGACCTGTCAAAGCAAGAGAGCACCAAACTGGCAGAAATCTCCGAGAAAGTAGGCAAGGCAATCAAGGAAATAGGCTCAGCAGGCGGATATGTCTATATCATGGACGTAACCTCTGGCATTCCATTCATCAACGAAACCCTCAGCACAGACGTAACCGACCAAGTCAAAGCCAAACTCGGTATCAAGTAAGCCTTCAAGGTTTGCTGAGCAGTTGTTTTATGTGCGTTTCGAGAATATGGAACGAAGGGTCAACCATCGAGCCATGATCATGTCCCTGTAGCTCATAGAGATATGTTTGCTTGTGACCCACAAGTTTCATCATGCGAGCCAGATACTGGTTCTCGTCATATCGGCCATATAATTCCTGCTCACGATCGCCACAAATAAGGACGAGCGGGGGACAGTCCTTGCGAACCCAATAGATGGGTGCAAACTCATCGATGGTAACCTGTAAGGGTTGGAGACCTCGCATCTTGCGCACATTGTAGTGAGTGACAGCCTGTCCGCTGAATGGCACATAGAGCATCACATCGTCGGCATTGATGTCGTAGGCAGCAAGCCAAGACTTGTTGAGGCAGAGCAGCATAAGGATATAACCACCTGCTGAATGGCCTGTAAGTGTGATTTTCTTCGTGTCGCCTCCGTATTCCGCAATATGGCGGAACACCCAAGCCACTGCTTCTGCAGCGTCATCCATCGTTTCCTTGATGGTCACCTTGGGCAGCAGACGATAGTTCACTCCTACCACCACCCATCCCCGCTGGCGTAGCTGGCGGGGAATTTCTTTGTTACCACCTTCAAGTCCTCCCCCATGAAACCACACGACCACCGGACAGTCCTTTTGTCCCTCAGGATAGTAGATGTCTAATTTCAGTCGTTCCTGTGCATACGCGTCAGTCTTCTTCGTGTACTTGATATCACGCTCCTGCTTATAACCGTTCTGGGCACTGATGGTTAGAGCCAGCAGGCACAAAGCCAATAATGCGATTGTTCTTTTCTTCATAAGAATATCCGTTTTAATGGTATTTGCTGCAAAGATACAAAAAAATCGTCATGCACCATACATAATACACCTTTATTTTATTTTTTCTATGTTTTTACGTTTTTTCGTTTCGATTATTTTGCTAAATTGCAAATAATGTGTATCTTTGCAGTACAAACTAAATAACTTATTTTTAACTTGATAACTATATGAAGAATTCAATCGTAACTTTCCCATGTCCGGCTAATGAGCCGGTAAAGGCATACCTGAAAGGTAGTCCTGAACGCATTGCACTCGATGCAGAGTTGAAACGCCAAAGCGAGACGGTGCTCGACATTCCTATCATCATCGGCGGCAAGGAAATCCGTACAGGAAACACAGCTGAGGTGGTTTGTCCTCACGATCACAAGCATGTGCTGGCTCGTTATCACAAGGCAGGCGAAAAGGAGATTAAGATGGCAATCGATGCTGCGATGGAGGCTCACAAGCAATGGGCTAATACCGACTGGACTACTCGTGCTGCCATCGTGATGAAGTGTGCTGAGTTGCTGGCAACGAAGTATCGTCCCATCATGAATGCATCGACGATGTTGGGTCAGAGCAAAAACATCTATCAGGCAGAAATCGACTCGGCTTGTGAAACCATCGACTTCTTCCGCTACAATGTGCACTATGCTTCGAAACTCTACAGCATTCAGCCAAAAGACGGTTCAGGCAACATCAACAACACAGAGTATCGTCCGCTCGAAGGATTTGTGCTTGCTGTCACTCCATTCAACTTCACATCTATCGCCTGCAACCTCAACATGACACCTGTGCTGATGGGCAACACTACTATCTGGAAGCCATCATCGACGGCTATCCTGTCGAACTACTACCTGATGCAGTTGTTCAAGGAGGCTGGTGTACCCGACGGTGTCGTGAACTTCGTTCCAAGCAAGGGTTCAGAAATCGGCAAGATATGTTGTGCCAGCAAAGATCTCGCAGGCATTCATTTCACAGGTTCTACTGCTACGTTCCAGACGCTGTGGCGTTCAGTAGGCGAGAATATCGCCAACTACGTAAGCTATCCTCGATTGGTTGGCGAAACTGGCGGTAAGGACTATATCTTCGTTCATCCATCTGCCAATATCGACGCAGTGGCTCATGCTGCCTTCACCGGTGCTTATGAATACCAGGGTCAGAAGTGCTCTGCAGCAAGCCGTATGTACATTCCGAAGAGCCTGTGGGGTCCTGTACTCGACAAGATGAAGGTTTGGGCAAAGGAAATCAAGATGGGCGACGTATGCGACAGCAACAACTTTATCAATGCAGTGATCGATGAGGCTTCGTTCGACAATATCGCATCATATATCGAATATGCCAAGGCTTCGAAGGATGCCAAGATCGTGATGGGCGGAACATGCGACAAGAGCAAGGGTTATTTCGTAGAGCCAACAGTCATCGAAACTACCGACCCACACTTCAAGTCGATGGAAGAAGAAATCTTCGGTCCTGTGCTCACCGTCTATCCTTATGACGATGATAAGGTGGAAGAGGCTGTGAAACTCTGTGATACGACCTCACCTTACGGACTGACAGGTTCTGTATTCGGACAAGACCGTCTGGCTGTTGAAAAGATTGCCGACGAACTGTGCTACACAGCCGGTAACTTCTACATCAACGACCGCCCGACAGGTGCTGTAGTCGGTATGCAGCCATTCGGCGGCAGTCGAGCATCCGGTACAAACGACAAGGCAGGAGGCGAGTTCAACCTCATCCGCTGGGTCCTCCCACGTGTCATCAAGGAGACCCTCGTGTCACCAACCGACTATCGTTATACCTATATGAAGTAAAAAAATAAGCCCCTCTATCTCCTCCTTCGGGAGGAGAAGAGTTCGGGGGTGGAAAGATTAGAGCCATGAAACGATATCTTTTACCAATCCTCTTGTGTGTATTCATTACTGCCGGGGCTCAACGGAATCGCCCGAGCATCGATGAAACAGCAGGAAATTACTATCAGAAGCAGGCATACGCCAGCGGAATCCATATCCTTGCGTCTGACAAAGCACCCGACAGTTGTCTGGTGAGAACAGGCGAACAACTGAACTATCTCATGAGCCGCGTATCGCAAGATGTGCTCGATGCGATGGGCGACGAGCGATGGACTGTTATAGCAATGGGGCGCTATGAGGGCATCACCCAACTGCCCGAATTCAAGAACTACCCGGGCATAGAGCCCTGGTGGGACATCCACAAGCGCGGTTGGGGTGCTACCAGCGAACTGCCGTTTATGCTTTGTGCCGAGGAAAATGTATTGGCATACCAGATCGACCCCAACTATGCCGAGGACATCCTTGTCAATTCGTTTGCGAAAAGCCTGTTCGAATGCGGCATCAAGAAACTGAATCATTCAGCAGAACAGCGGCTGGCTGCGTTACTCTCGCGCGCCAAAGCAGCAGGTAAATGGCAAAACACCATCGCCGGACAGAGTGCGCTCGACTACTGGGCAGAGGGTGTGCAGGACTGGTTTAACGTCAACGCAGAAGCACCGCTACCTAACGGCGAACACAATTGGGTGAATACGGCGGAAGACCTGCAGCGCTACGACCCTGCCCTATTTGAGTTTATCGGGACCTATCTGCTGCCCGACATCCGTCATGAGAGCAAGCATCCCAAGGTCAATCTCTACAAGAAAGACAGCAAAAGCGCATGGGCAAAACTCAACAAAGAGAAGAAACTCAATATCAATGTGCCTGAATGCCGGGTTGAAGCAGTATCAGCCGAATTGGCAAACAGACTGCATCTCGACACCTCTTTCTATAAAAAATATGTCAATGCGAACGGCATCCATATCCTATCTTCAGATGCCGTACCCGACATCTGTCTCGTCCAGGCTCATAAGACCGTCTACTGCATGACCAGCATGCTGCCACAAGCCGTGCTTGACGCAATGACACGTGTAGATACCCGAGTCGTGGTGATGGGACGCAAGGAGGTCACCATAGAAGTGCCAGAGCATCGCAACCTGGCACGCGACAGAAGCCTGAACTGGAACCTGCGAGCCCGAGGACTGGGCGGAACCGTACAGGAGCCGATTACATCGTGTGCCGAGGAAAACGTGATGGCATACCCTTGGGACAAATACCACGCAGAGGACATTCTGATACATGAGTTCTCACACTCCATCCATCTGGTAGGTATCGTACAGGTCGACCCCACCATCAACCAGCAACTGAAAGATCTGCTGGCGAAAGCCCGTGCTGAAGGGAAGTGGGAAAACACGTATGCAGGAACCGTGTTCGAGGAATACTGGGCAGAAGGTGTGCAGAACTGGTTTAACGTGAATGCAGAGACCCCATATCCCGACACCAAGCACAACCCGGTGAATACTCGCGAGGAACTCAAGCGATACGACCCGGGACTCTATGCCCTGATTGCGAAGTATTTCCCGGAAACCAATGCTCAGATTGGCAAACATAAGAAAGAAAACCTATATCATATCAAATAAACAATGAAACCATTCAGTAAAGAAACCTACATTCAGCGTCGTGCTGAATTGAAAAAAAGAGTCGGGGAAGGCCTCATGCTTTTCCTCGGAAACGGTGAAGTCGGTATGAACTATGCCGACAACGCCTACCGGTTCCGCCAAGACAGTTCATTCCTCTATTATTTCGGGGGCGACTATGCCGGACTGGCTGCTGTGATAGATATCGAGAACGACAAAGAAATCATCTTTGGCAACGAACTGACCATTGACGACATCGTGTGGATGGGCTATCAACCCACTATCAAGGAAAAAAGCGAAGTCGTAGGCATCTATGAGACACGTCCGCTGGGCGACCTCGCCTCATACGTCAAGAATGCCCAAGCCAAGGGTCAGACCATCCATTTCCTCCCCCCTTATCGTGGAGAGCATCAGGTGTGGCTGCAAGAACTGCTGGGCATCAATCCTGCTGAGCAGGCTGCCAAGGCATCAGTGCCGATGATTAAGGCGATTGTCGATATGCGCAATCACAAGACCCCGGAGGAGATAGAACACATCGAAGCAGCCATCGACGTCAGCGTAGATATGCACCTTGCTGCATACAGAGAGGTACGTCCAGGCAAGACAGAAGCACAAATCGCCGCTGCTGTGGAGCTAGCCGTGATGTCACAAGACTGTTTCCGCTCCTTCCCTACTATCGCCACCACGAAGGGCCAGACGCTGCATCAGCATGCCTTTATGAACACATTGCACGAAGGCGACATCTTCTTGCTCGATGCAGGAGCAGAAGATGCTCTGCACTATGCAGGCGACCTCAGTTCGTCGATGCCTGTCAGCGAGAAGTTCACAGAGCAGCAGGCAATGATTTACGACCTGCACCTCAAGACCTTCCAGGCAGCAGTCGATACCCTGGCACCAGGCGTTCCGTTCAAGCAGGCACACCTCAATGCAGCAACCGTGCTGTGCGAGGGAATGAAAGAAATCGGACTGATGAAAGGCGACCCCAAAGAAGCTGCCTACAGCGGTGCATACGCCATCTTCTTCCCTTGCGGACTTGGTCACATGATGGGCCTTGACGTTCACGACATGGAGAATCTTGGAGAGCAATACGTAGGCTATCCCGAGGGCGTGAAGAAAAGCACTCAGTTTGGCTTCAAGTCACTCCGACTGGCACGTCCGCTTGAGCCGGGATTCGTGTTCACGGTCGAGCCGGGTATCTATTTCATTCCCGAACTCATCGACAAGTGGCAGGCAGAGAAACAGTTCACAGACTTCATCTGCTACGACAAACTCGATGCATGGAAGGGTTTCACAGGCTTGCGCAACGAACTCGACTACCTCATCACAGAAGACGGGGCAAGAGTACTGGGACACAAGAAGAAACCAATGACCATCGAAGAGGTCTATGCAGCCAAGGGATAGAACGACGAAAGAGGGTGTGACACTTCACACCCTCTTTTTTCATCGTACGCTTTTCAAGCGAGTAGTCTTACAGCATTGCGCGAAGGAACCCTTCTGCACCAGCGGCGTGCATAGCTGCCGATACGCCGAGTGCTGATGCGATGCCTGTGAGTACAGCGATCAATAGCTTGATCCAAAATCCGATGTTCTTGCCGTTATCCGGCCGTTCGTCTGTTCGCATAGTTGGTATGGCTGTTAGTTCTGATCAGTAGTGCTGCCGTCGTTGCCGCCACCGTTGTCATCGCCAGGAGTATCAGGAGTGGTAGGAGTGGTTCCGCCTTGGTTCTGGCCTCCCTCGCCTTGAGGAGTGGTTCCCTGTGAGGTGCCTTCCTCACCGTCTTCCACCTCGCCGCCTTCGGTAGTGATGCGCTTCACGATGTTGCCGTTGCGGTCGATGCAGGTGATGTTGATGTTGGTGTTCGCCAGTTCCTCCTTGAGGTCCACCGATGGGGTGAACACGATGCGCTTCGCCTTGATGAGGTCCACCTTCACCTTGTCCACGTCTGCCACTGCCTGCGAACGTACTGCGAATCGCATGGTGCCCAGTCCTGGGAGTGCCACCGAGTGACCCTCCGTTGCCCATGCCTTGATCACCTCGCCTGCTGCGTCCCAGCATGCCTGCATCACGCCCTGACTCACTCCGCTGCGGAGGGCAGCCTCGCGGATCACCTTCTTCTGATTGAGTGCCAGATACAGCTCGGGAGTCATCACGTAGTACCATCCTGGCTTCTTGCCGATTTTGAGTTCGGTTTCTCTTGCATTGATTTTGATTGCCATAGTTTTTTGATTTAGTTTACCGTTTACCGTTTACGGTTTACCGTTTTTGGGTTTGCGGTTGGTTAACAAATTGGTTAGTTTCTCATTATCGCAGTCGGGAGGTCGCGCGGAGGGCATTTCGTCGCTGATGATGCAGGTAGCAGAGCCGGCCGTTGCAACTGTTAAGCCTTGCATTTTCGGTGCTTAATGCCCGCAATTTCACCTCTTTCCTTTGACATTGCAAAGTTACGAAAAAATCTCCATATAACAATGGATAAATATGCTATATTAGTGTAGTTAGAATAAATCAGCAAACAAACATGCCTTTTTGCAAAGTCGGGATAGCAATGGAGAATGCGGAGAATGGGGGAGGTTATAAGTGAATAAGTTCTTGAAGAAAAATGTGCATTTGCTTGGTGGATTCAGAGAAAAGCCGTACCTTCGCAAAAAATATGAGACTATATGAAATCGCCTGAGTTGTTTAAGAAATACATCTGGTTAGTGAATTCCATCTACCATTCGCGTGGCATTTCGCTCTCAGATTTGAGTAATCGTTGGATGCGGACTGAGATGAGCGGTGGTATGCCGTTGAGCCGCTCCACCTTCAACCGTCATAAGGATGCCATCGAGGATATGTTCGGCATCATCATCGACTGTGACATGGATGATGATTACAAGTACTACATAGGTAATCCAGAGGTGCTGCGTGAGAACACCGTTCAGAACTGGATGCTCACCACGCTCAGCGTGAGTAGCCTTATCAGCGAGAGCATGAGCCTGCAGCGTCGCATCGTGCTCGAGAACGTTCCGTCGGGCGGTCACACGCTCCGTCAGATTATCCAGGCGATGAAAGCCAACCGCCTGCTGTCTGTCACCTATCGCCGCTATGGCACATCAAGCAGTAAAACCTTTACCGTAGCAGCCTATTGCGTCAAGCTGTTCCATCAGCGTTGGTATATGGTGGCTAAGTCCGAGAAAAGAGGGCTTGCCGTATTCTCGCTCGACCGTATTGAGTCGTTGTCTCTGCTGACAGAGAAATTCGTCATCGATGAGCACTTTGATGCCACATCCTTCTTCAGCGAGTGTTTCGGCGTAGTCGTTGGCGACGGAAGCAAGCCCGTCCGCATCCTACTCCGTGCCTATGGCAACGAGTCCAACTACATGCGCGACCTGCCCATCCATCCCTCCCAACGCGAACTCACCACGGAAGACGGCCATACCGACTTCGAACTCACCCTGCGTCCCACCTCCGACTTCAAAGCCCACCTGCTCTCACGAGGCGAGTGGATTCAGGTGCTCGAACCCCAGTCGCTGGCCGATGAAATCGTGGAATGGCATCAGAAAGCAATTGACCGCTATCTGAAAAAGCCGCAAACGACAATGTAAAAAAAATAAAAATAGACCCTAAAACAAAAAAAAATTGCAGAAAAAGTGAAAAAAGTCGGAGGGTGTACCGCGTTATGGTACACCCTCCGCTTAATTTTGCAGCGATTCTCGGCGGTGCCTCGGCATAGCTCAAACAAGTCTGAGTTCCTCGAACTCAGTCGCGACTCGGCCAAATTGATGCAAGCATCATTCGACTCTCGCTGCTTCTTCGTTTGGCTCTGCGCTCGACTTGCACGAGAATTGTCACCGTGATTCAGACGATGTCTAAGACATATTATAAATTATTAATTATCAATTATTATCGTTATGGCAGCAAAAGTAGAACATCTCATCGAGGACACCCTCACTCATCTTTTCCTGAAGATTACCTCAGTCGTTAATCTCTTGTGGTTAGTTATAGAATAAGGCATTATATCGTGTTTTTCGTATAATTGTTTGGTGGGTTCAAAAATAAATAGTATTTTTGCATCCTGAAAGGTTGCAATCAATAACTAATGGAATAGGGAATTAAAGAACCGTCCCTTGAATCAAATGAGGGAGATACAAAAGGCATTGGAGGAGTTAATATAGAAATCATTGAACTATGAGTGAGCAACTCTATATCAATTTCGACGAATATATCCGTCAGGGGGAGCCTGCACAAAGGGAACGTGCGGATGCTTGGCGTGCGGCTAATCGCAACGTGGTGAAAGGTGTTGAACGGGAGCCAATCTTCCTGATTCGCTTTTTCCGCAACCTGCTTTTAGGTGAGGATAATCCGCTTAAAAATCGGTATATGATGGTCAATCCACCTGAAGAGTGGAAGACGCCAGAGAGCGAACAAGCCTATGGTAATCGAATAGGTACCTCAACTCAGCAGAGAGATATCTTTGGAAACAGCACAGGCACAACGCAACAAAGGAGCAATAATACCAATACCCAGATTTGGACCTGGTAATGTTTCTTAAATTTATATGATATTTTAGTGTATATACATCTTTTTCATTTTTCAAGTGATTGTTGGTTGTATCATAATATTATAATTTGGTAAGATGGTGAATAAATATCAAATACCCACACTGCCGCTTCCATACGATTTGGAAACCGTAGCAGTCTTAAAGCAGCTGAACAAGGCTAATCGTAAATTAGCAGAATTGAAAGGTGTAGCTCAAACTATACCTAACGAACGTATTCTTATCAGTAGCCTAACGCTTCAAGAGGCAAAGGATAGTTCGGCTGTTGAGAATATTGTGACCACACAAGATGATTTATATCGAGCAGGGCTTGACTTCAGTCATCAATTTATTAATGCTGCAACCAAAGAAGTTTTGTTCTATCGTGAGGCCATTAACGAGGGATTTCGAATGGTTAGAAACAAAAATGTTCTTACACTTAACGACATCAAACATGTCCAAGAGATATTGGAACAAAACTCAGCCGGATTTCGTACGACACCTGGCACGCAATTAAAGCGTGAAAATGACGGCGCTATTATCTATACGCCCCCTCAAGACGGACAGGAAATCGTTAAACTCATGTCAAACTTGGAGCAATTTATCAACGATGAGCAACTTAGCCAATTGGATCCCCTCATCAAAATGGCCATCATTCACCACCAGTTTGAAAGTATTCATCCATTTTACGATGGGAATGGCCGTACAGGACGTATCATCAACATTCTTTATCTTGTGATTACCGGTTTGCTTGATTTGCCAATACTTTATCTTAGTCGTTATATCACACATAACAAAGGCGAGTATTATCGTTTAATACAAGCTGTTAGAGATAAGAATACAAACAATGCCGCTGAATGGGAAGCATGGATTCTTTTTATGCTGAAAGGTGTTGAAACGACAGCTGAAGACACCATCTCGTTGGTAAAAAAAATGGGACGTCTGATGTCGGAATACAAGGCTATCATTCGTCCAAATTTTGGGAGCAAATACAATCATGAACTGCTCAACGGTCTGTTCTATCATCCCTACACAAAGATAGACCACGTTGTTACCAACATGCAGATTTCCAGACAAACAGCCTCAAAATATTTAGAGAGAATTGTGTCTTTGGGATTGCTCCAAAAAGAAAAGATGGGCAAAGAGAATTACTATATCAACACTCGTCTTATGAATCTATTCATCGATTTTGGAAAGTTAGAACCTGCTGAACCTCACATTGGTATAGAATCTGTTTATGATAAAGAATTACCAAAAGATTAACATATAGAAGAAGTCATGTTAAGGAAATCGTTTTTTTTTAACATGAAATCAAGAAAGAGTTAAGTTTTAACATAAAAGTATACAACTGATATGGCGAACAAAGGAAAATATTACGAAAGTCAGTTTGAGGAGGCTACCATTGAACTTCTGCAGGAAGTGCAATGGCAGTACACCTTTGGCGACGAGCAGGGCAAGTGAAATAAGAGAGAAAAAGAAAATAGTAATAATTTGGTGGATTCAAAAAAAATAGTATCTTTGCATCCTGAAAGGCTGCAACCTCGACTTGGTGTCCATTCAGAACCCGAAGGAGCAAGAATGGAAAGGTCGATTTGATAGAATAGGAAAGCCTAGGAGTTTCTAGGAAGGCCTAAGATAAGAAACAAATAAAAACAATATGGAATACAATACTAAAGGCAAGGTGCTGAAGAAGGCGGTGGTTTGGAAAGACCTGTACTTCTATCGTAAGAGCGATGCGCTCTACCAGATAACGGTGGAGTTCTGCAAGCGGTTCCTGCCTGCTCATGGCGATAGGACGGTGGATCAGATGGTGCAGGCGGCTCGGTCTGGGAAGCAGAACATCGTGGAGGGCAGCGAGGATGGCCAAACCAGCTCTGAGATGGAAATCAAGCTGATGAATGTGGCGCGAGGTAGCTTGCAGGAACTCCGTGCCGATTACCACGATTACCTGAACACTCACCATCTTTCCATCTGGCCTAAAGATAGCCAGCGCCAACAGCGACTACGCGACTTCTGCCACTCCCATAATGACTATAGCGATTATCAGCCGTTACTTGCAAAGATGAACGATGAGGAGATGGCGAATCTGGCGCTCACGCTTTGTCATCAAACAGACAAAATGATGTGTGCATATATTGAGAAACTAGAAAAGCAATTTGTTATAGAGGGCGGTATCAAGGAAAGAATGCATGCTGCAAGGACGGGCTATCGCCAAGAACAAGATGCTCATATGAAGGCGCTAGAAGCAGAGAACGCCGCCCTGAAAGCCCGCATCGCCTCGCTTGAACGCGAGATAGCGGTGCTGAGGGGGGCTGGAGAAACTGGAGATTCTATATAAGCCGTAGATTCTGGCAATTCTAGAGAATCTAGTGATATAGAAGCACCATGATCTGACAAGTGACAGGTCAAGGGAAACTGAAGGGAATGAAAAACTAAAAACAGGCCCTAAAAACAAAAAAATTGCAGAAAAAGTGAAAAAAGTCGGAGGGTGTACCGCGTTATGGTACACCCTCCGTGTAAATTTGTACTCGGTTTTTATTTATAATTCAAAAAACGTGAAATATGAAGAACGAATTAATGACTGTCTTCCATGAGAAGATGCGGGCTGTCGAGGAGATGGTTCGGGCAATGGATGTACGGCTTGAGACGCTTGAGGCTGAGAATACTGAGCTGAGAGCGAAGCTGAACGACGGTTGGTATGACCGTGTGACTTTTGAGAATGTGGTGGAGCAGATTGCGGCATGTGAAGATGCTAAAGAGCGCGATGAGGCACGCAAGATATTCGAGCCTATGCTGAAGAAAGAGATGGCACGTAAGTTGCGTGCAGAAATCAAACGGAAGGTGAAGGAGTTGAACGATGGGGATGGTAGCCGCACCTTCAATAACTATGGTACTTATACGGAAGTGCAATCGGGTGGTGTAAATATTAATGAATAAGGATATGGAGGTAACTAATTTCTACAACTACGGCACGATGAACCAGGTGGAGGCAGGTGCCACGCAAATCAACTACAACAACTATGGCGGCGGTTCGGAAGAAGAGGATGGCAATGAGCAGGAAGAAGGTGCAACGGCAATGCCCTCGGCGGATCTGCTGTTCAAAGCGACAATGAAAGTGCAGAACTGGTTTTGGGGTAACAGTTCGTATGCGGTATTGTTCTGCGTGTGCCGCGATTTTTATGGATATCCCAATAATATGTCGATGTTTGAGAATGAGTTTTCCGAGCTGTTCAATGATGAAAGACTGCATTATAAATGTACGCCTGGCACGATTGTATCTGCGTTCTTCAATAACAGTTTCCTGAGATTACCTGTCGAAAAGTGGAATGAGAACGGTGCAAAACAACGTGCTCTGATATTGGCAGAACGCTTTAAAGAGGCACTGTCGGAATTAACTTCTGAAACATAGTTTAAGAATAACTTTAATAACTTTCATAATTAGTTTAATGAGCGTCTAAGGTATTTTAGGCGCTCTTTTTTTATGCGTAACTTTGCAGTGCGATTAAGACAGAGGTCTTTCGCAGAGCAAGATTTCATCTACTCTGCACGAGTTTCACTCGTAATCCCACTGCGAATGTTGGCTGCACCTCGGCAATTCAAACAAGCTTGATTGCGCTCGGTTTGCACAGCATTTGTCAGCGTGAAAAGACACAACAACAAATTTTAATCAACATTTCAACCCCCGCTGAAAAGGCAGCGGGATGCTGAGTGAAGTGAAGCTGCGGAATCTCCATGGAGACAGCTGGCCAGCGTTCCGAAGTCTTCCAATGCTCACAAAACTCATCAACAAAATGAAGAAATATGTAGAAATTCCTATGGAGTCGCTGGAGCGGCTGAATGGAGGAAAGTTTGTAGAAGGTTCACTCAGAATTGACGAGTGCACAGGTAAGTTAACATTCAGAGCGTATCAACGTAAGACGCGCATGAGAGCAAAGGACAAGACCGTCCTCACCCTGGAACACGGGTGGGTGAAAGAGAGCGCACAACGCATCAAGTTCTTCAGCTCTGTGAAGAAAGAGCTGGGCATCACGAAAGTGACGAAGGCGATGGAACGTGAGATGAAAGAGGCAGTGAGGGAATTGAAAACAGAAATAACGGTTATTGGTTATAGAAAAGACCTTAGACCTCAGACCTTAGACAATAAGAAGTAGTATGGAAAAGACAGTAAGAATCATTTCACAGACGGGAGCAACGACACGCTCCTACACCGACAAGCGTACCGGTGAACAGAAAACAATGACCTCGCGCTCGTTCAGACTGACGGACGGTGTGGACACCTTCGTGGCCGAGATGACAGGCGAGAAAGCACTCAACTGCCCCACGCTCGACGTGCATCAGCTGTACCGCGTGCAGTGTACGATGGTGACCCGCGAATGGACGTCGCAGAACGGTGAGGCAAACGTAACCAATTGTATTTACCTTGACAAAATCAATGTAGTATGAAAATCATCGCAGTAAACTCTAAGCACACGGGCGACCGTAAGAAGGACAACCGTGGCTATGCCGAGACGTGGACTTCGGAGCAGCTGGATAAGCTGCTCTCCGAACCATGGTTGGCGGAGATGGTGGCTGAGATACGTGCTGGCAGGGAAACGCTGAAGAACCGCCTGCCCTACATCTGTCCTCACTACACTGAATTCCGCAACAACCACCGTGCTCAGGCGGACATCATCCCCGAATCGTTCACCTTCATGACTTGCGTGGATGTAGACGACCTCAGTCTGGTGGACAAGGCTATCAAGACAGCACGACGCCTGAACCGCGACAAGTATTCGGAGTGGTACCGTCAGGTGCTCCGCATCGAATATTCGGCACGACGGAAGGTGCATATCTACATCCGCATTCCCAAGGGCATGACCATCGAAGAGGCACAGAAAGCGTTCTGTGCTGACATGAACATCCCTTACGACGAGTCGTGTGTGACTCCCGAACGATTCATCTACCTCACCGGCAAAGATGAGGAGATCTACCGCTCGAAGGAGTGGCTCAAGCCGCTGAGCGAGGAGGAGATGAATGAACGGAGGGAAGCATATCTGAATCGCGGCCTTGACCTCGACGGCCGACCGTTAGGTAAAGTTGACCGTTCAAAGATGGCAGTTGACAGTCAGTTGAACAAGTCGAAAACAGGGAGTCAGACCTCTGACCTCTCACCTCTTGCCCCTATCAAATGGCACGGATATGATTTGCAGTCGATTATCGACAAGCGGTATGAGAAGAAACTGCCATGCAAGGATGACTCGAACCGTCACAATGAGAGCCTGAAGCTGGCGAGCGACCTGCTCGTGATGCTTGACGGTGATAAACAGGCGGTGTTGCAGGCTGTGAGCGCGCAACCATGGGTGCAGGAAATCATTGCAGAGAGGAATGAGGATGTGGAACGGACTGTGAATAGTGCTGCAGAGCAGATGGCAGAAAAGGAGAAGAAATATGTATCGCAACAACCTTCGGCTGCTATGCGGACTGCGATAGCCGATGTGACTGGAAAGTCCTATAAGGAGGTGATTGAGGGGGTAGCGGATAAAGGCGAGGAGCCGGAGCGCGCGCCTGTCTATTCCGCCCTTTCGCTGGAGGCATGGGCCTCGGAATTGAAGGAGTTGGCGCAGTTGTTCCCATGTATGAAGGAGCTGTTCGCAAACGTGCATCCGATGAAACTGCCTGCTGTGCTCTTCTCGAGTGCTGCGATGCTGGGTACGCTGATGACGAGAACGTGGTATCACTTCTGGTACGAACCTAACCTGGTGCGACGTCTGAACTACAGCATCTTCATCATCGGCGACCCAGGAGCCGGAAAGAACCTCATTGAGAAGTACTACCATCTATTGATGACACCCATGAAGGAGGCAGATCGAGAACTGGTGGCACAGGTGAACAACTACAAGGACAGCCGTACGGAGCGCAGCACAAGCACCAAGGCACAGAAGGGTGATGCCCTGAAACGTCCGATCGTGCCGATACGCCTGCACCCTGCACGCACCGCTACGGGGGAATTCATCCGCCACATGACGGCAGCGAAGGAGACGATACAGGGTCAGGAGCTGTATCTGCACATGTTCTCGTTCGACTCGGAGCTGGACAACGTGACGAGCAACAGCAAGGGCGGCGACTGGAAGAACCGTGACGCAATGGAACTGAAAGCGTTCCACAACGAGGAGGACGGACAGATGTATGCCAATATGGAGAGTGTGACGGGGATGTTCAACGTGTATTGGAACTTCATCTATACAGGTACCCCATACGCCCTGGGACGCAAGGTGACACAGCGGAATTTCGGCAATGGACTGGCTACCCGACTGGCTGTGATTCCGATGCCCGACGTGGGGATTGCCACACGTAAGCAGGAGAGCACCGTAAATGTTGCCGACACGCTCACGGAATGGGTTTACCGCCTGGATAAAGTGGAAGGAGAACTGCCTATCGAACCGCTGAACGACGAGACCTACGAATGGCAGTCGGGCCATCTGGAAATCGCGGAGTTCAATAACGACAGAGCAGACAGAACCCTTCTGAAACGTGTCCCATATTATGGAATCGCTGTTGCCATTCCCTTTATCCTCATGCGCCACTGGGAAGAGTGGCAGGAGAAGAAAACCCTGACGATGGACGAAAACGACCGCAGACTCTGCCGTCTGGCAATGGAGATTCAGTACAAGTGTCAGCACTTCTTTTTCGGCGAGATGGCGCACACATATTTCGAAGATCAAGGAAAGGTGTTCGTGTCGCGAAAACGTACCAACCGCTATCAGGAGTGCTATCAAAAACTACCTGAGACATTCTGCTCAAAGCAGTTCCAGGAGGTGTTCGGCTGCAGTCAGCCTACTGCTTCTAAAACCATCAACCGTTTTGTTAAAGACGGGATGTTGAAGGTGGTGAGTTATGGCCATTATAAGAAACTAGTAAATGCGCTAAGGTGAAGTTATTCAGTTATAACTTATTCACTATGGACATTTAATATTTTATGAAAATGAATCAATAAATTGTAATTATGACAAGAATAGAAAAAGCAGCAATATTGCTACGTATGTGTGAAATAGCATACGAAACAGCCAAAATGGTAGGAGACAAGACAATGGTGCAGGAAAGCATCCAAGTGTACAAACAGGCGCAGGAGACATTCGATGATGTTGTGAGGGATGTCATTAAGACCGATGAGTCGCTGGTAAATTACCTCACGTTTCTCAGGTTGAAATTGTTCGACTGAAAGGTGAGATAAAATTACAAAATCAAAGAAACGGAAATTAAATGAAAGAGAATGAAACTGACACCACACTTTTCATTCAGGGAGTTCGAACGCAGTGACACTGCAAAGCGACTGGGCATCGACAACACGGTGCCCAAGGCTCTGCGCCCGAATATTCAGGCACTTTGCGAGAACGTATTGGAACCCGTACGCCAGCATTTCGGAGTGCCCATACACATCAGCAGCGGCTACAGATGTACGGCTCTGAACAAAGCCGTAGGCGGTGCACCGAAGTCGCAACACATGAAGGGACAGGCAGCCGATATCTACATCAACGCACCGCCACTCACCCTACGCGACATCTACCTCTGGATGGTGGACAACCTCTCGTTCGACCAACTCATCTGGGAATCAAGAGACGGAGGACGCCGCAAGTGGATACACGTCAGCTACGTGTCGGAAGTGACGAACCGTCAGCAGGTGTTTACGTGCAGAAAATAGATTGTACAACTAAGCCGCCGTCGGAGTGACAGCGGCTTTTTGTTTGTGTGTTGTCTGAAAATATGGCAAACTGCTGATTTAAAACTCGGAAATATCACTTTTTCCGTGTTTTTGTATACATCATTGAATTCTTTTATGTAAATTTGCAAACGAATCAAGACAGAATATGCGAAAGGCAAAAGATTACATAGAGTTGATATCTGCTCATAAGGAGGAACTGCAGACGCAATTTGGAATTCGTTCATTGCGCCTGTTCGGCTCTGTTTCGCGCGGGGAGCAGAGAGCAGACAGTGATGTGGATGTGTGTGTGGAAATGGCTCCAAGTCTTTATGCATTGGTTCGCCTCAAGCGCTTTCTGGAACAATTGCTGCAATGCTCTGTAGATGTGGTAAGAATGCATAAACATATCAATCCATATCTTCTGGAAAATATCGAACGTGATGGAATTTACGTCATTAGATAATCGCAATCGTGTAAAGGGTACACTTACACAGATAAAAATTGCTATTGGGCAGTTGAAGGAGTGGAATAAAGCAATCACTTCTTCTGAAGATTATTATACATCTCCAGGTGGAATGCAAAAATTGGCAGCAAGCTGTATGTTGATCGAAGCAATTGGAGAGGGTTTCAAGCAAATCAATAAACTCACTAATGGAGAATTTTTGTCGATGCGCCCAGAGATTCCATGGGAAGACGTTATGGGTATTCGCAATCATATAGCTCATGGATACTTTGATATAGATGGAGATGTTATATTTTCATCGGTCAAGGATGATTTGGATGCATTAGATGACGCTACAGACTTTCTATTGGAAGCGATGAAGTAAATTACTAAAAACCTAATATAAAGACTTTTACAACTATGAGATTAGACGGAAGACGCGAAAGCACAAATGTAGACGACCGCCGAGGTATGGGCGGTAAGACCAAGGCTGGATTGGGCATTGGAGGTATCATCATTGCTGCACTGATTGCATGGATCAGTGGTGGAGATCCATTCGCTGCTGTAGTAGATACTGTACAGCAGAATGGTGGATTAGGCTCTATTGTTGGCGGCAATACTGAGGTGGCTCAGGGTCAGCAGCGAGAGTTTACGGAGGAAGAACAGCAGCTGGCTACTTTCTCAAAGCAGATTCTGGCAGGTACGGAGGACGTATGGAAAGAAGTGTTCAGACAGAACAACTGGGGTGAGTATGAATATCCTCGTATGGTGCTCTATACGGATGCTGTGCAGACAGCTTGCGGTAACGGATCGGCACAGATGGGCCCGTTCTATTGCTCGGGCGACCAGGCTCTTTATATCGACCTCTCGTTCTTCATGACGATGAAGCAGTCGTTGGGAGCAGATGGTGATTTTGCTTATGCCTATGTGATTGCACACGAGGTGGGCCACCATGTTGAATATCTCAACGGTACGTTGGGCAAGGCTCATCAGCAGATGGCGAAACTCAGTAAGGAGGAAGCCAACAAGGTTTCTGTCAGACTGGAGTTGCTTGCCGACTTCTACGCCGGCGTATGGGCGCACTATGACAACAAGATGTTCAACTCATTGGAGGATGGCGATATCGAGGAAGCTATCCGCTGTGCACAGGTCATCGGCGACGACTATCTGCAGAAGAAAGCACGTGGCGTTGTGGTGTCGGAAGAGTTCACTCACGGTACTTCCGCCCAGCGTTTGCGCTGGTTCAAACTGGGACTGCAGACGGGTGACGTCAATCGAGGCGATACCTTCAGCCGAAGCGACAGCGAATTGTAGTTTTTTATCACACAAGAGTGCCTTACATTTTTGCGAATGTAAGGCTTTTTTTTTACAATATACTGTTTTTTCGTAAAAAAAACAGGGAATTCATCGGAAAAAAGGCGAATGTTGCTATTGGTGTGATTTTTTTTTCTTACCTTTGAATGCCGAATTGTGGCATTACATATATGGGCGATGAATAGTTGATAGTCGATAGTTGATAGTCAGTGGTGAGTTGAAAGTAGAAAGTAAATTTACTCGTTAAACTGACTTTAAACCATAAACTTAAAACATTGAATTTTCTTTTCGCCCCCCGACAACGCTGATTAATAAACGAAATATAGATGAATTATCAATGGAACTACAAACCTTTAACACCTCAAGAGGAGGAGAAAGCACAGGAGCTGGCAGCTAAGCTAAGCATCAGCCCGGTCTTGTGTCAACTGTTGCTCAAGAGGGGCATCACCACCGAAGAAGAGGCGCGTAAGTTCTTCCGACCCCAATTGCACGACCTCCACGACCCATTCCTCATGCGTGATATGGACTTGGCTGTGGAGCGTTTGAACGAAGCAATGGGCAAGAAGGAGCGCATCTTGATTTACGGTGACTATGATGTCGACGGGTGTACGGCGGTTGCATTGGTTTATCGCTTTCTCCAACAGTACTATTCAAACCTCGACTATTACATCCCCGATAGAAACGACGAGGGGTATGGCGTGTCGAAACAAGGAATAGACTATGCGTTTGAAACGGGTGTTAAACTTGTCATCATTCTTGACTGTGGCATCAAGGCCGTCGAGGAGATTGCCTACGCCAAAACGAAAGGGATAGACTTCATTATCTGCGACCACCATGTGCCCGATGAGGTGTTACCGCCTGCTGTGGCTATCCTCAATGCAAAGCGGAAGGACGCCACATATCCCGACAAGAACCTGTCGGGGTGTGGTGTGGGATTCAAACTGGTTCAGGCATTCGCCCTGAGCAATGGAATTGCGTTCAACAGTCTGTTGCCACTCTTAGACCTTGTGGTGGTAAGTATTGCTGCCGACATCGTGCCGATTGTCGGTGAGAACCGCATATTGGCCTATCATGGTATGCGCCAGCTGAACACAAAGCCGAGTACTGGATTGAAAGCCATCCTCGATATCTGTGGATTGGCTGAGCGTGATGTGGTGATGGCGGATATTATCTTCAAGATCGGTCCTCGCATCAACGCATCGGGACGTATGCAGAACGGAAAGGAGTCGGTATCGTTGCTGATAGAGCATGACCCCGAAGCTGCCAGGAAGATGGCAGAGCAGATTGACCAATACAACGAAGAGCGAAAGGAACTGGACAAGCGTATGACGGAGGAGGCAAGCAATCTGGTGGCCAACATCAGCGGCGGTGAGGACGAAAGCGCTATTGTCATCTACAACGAAGACTGGCACAAGGGCCTGATAGGTATTGTGGCATCGCGACTGACGGAAATCTACTATCGCCCGGCAGTTGTATTGACGAAAGCAGGCGATGAAATCGTGGGTTCTGCCCGTAGTGTGGCAGGGTTTGATGTCTATGCAGCCATCGAGAGTTGCCGAGATGTGTTGGTGAACTTCGGCGGACATACCTATGCAGCAGGCCTGTCGTTGAAGGAAGAACATCTGGAGGAGTTCAAGCAGCGTTTCGTAGCGTATGTCACGGAGCACATCAATCCAGAACACATCAAGGCTGCGCTGGAAGTGGATGCAGAAATCAACTTCAAGGAAATCACCCATAAGTTTTTCGGCGACCTGAAGAAGTTCCGTCCGTTCGGCCCGGAGAATCCAAAGCCGCTTTTCTGTACGCATCAGGTGTACGACTATGGTACCAGTAAGGTAGTAGGAAGAGAGCAAGAGCATATCAAACTTGAACTGGTGGACAGCAAGTCGAGCAACGTGATGAACGGCATCGCATTCGGACAGAGTTCAGAGGCACGCTATATCAAGACCAAGGGGTCGTTCGACATCGTCTATTCCATTGAGGAGAATACCCACAAGCGAGGAGAAGTTCAGTTGCAAATCGAAGATATACGAGGAGATAAAGGAGGTGGGTGATGACCTTTCGTGAACTGTTGAAGGAATACTGGGGGTATGACTCGTTTCGCGGAATTCAGGAGGAGATTATCGAAAGTATTGCCCAGGGAAAGGATACGCTGGGACTGATGCCTACGGGTGGAGGAAAATCTGTCTGCTTCCAAGTGCCGACATTGGCGATGGAAGGACTGAACATCGTGGTGACTCCGTTGATTTCACTGATGAAAGACCAGGTGAGCCGTCTGCGTATGCATGGCATCAAGGCCGAAGCCGTTTATTCAGGCATGATGGCCGACGATATCAGCCGGGCTTACGACAACTGCATCTACGGCCGATATAAGTTCCTGTACATTTCGCCCGAGCGGTTGTGCTCAGAGATGTTCAGGCAGAAACTGGCTCACATTCCCAAGATATGTATGATTACGGTGGACGAGGCACATTGTGTGTCCCAGTGGGGATATGACTTTCGCCCGTCCTACCTCAAGATCGTTGAGGTGCGACACCTCATTCCCTATCATGTGCCTGTATTGGCCCTGACTGCCACAGCCACCCCCAAGGTGGTGGACGATATTCAGGATAAGTTGGAATTCAAGGAGCACAATGTGTTCTCGATGAGTTTCGAACGTAAGAATCTGGCATATATCGTACGTCGGACAGCCGACAAGACGGCAGAGATGCTGAGCATCCTGCAGAAAATGTCGCAAGGAAGTGCCATCGTCTATACACGCAGCCGACGGCTGACCAGCGAACTGGCGCAGTATCTGATAGCCAACGGCATCACTGCCGACAACTATCATGCAGGACTGACTGACGCAGAGAAAGACCTGCGGCATATCAACTGGGCGAAAGGCAGAAATCGTGTGATGGTAGCGACCAACGCATTTGGAATGGGAATCGATAAGGCAGACGTGCGACTGGTGATTCACTACAATATACCTGATTCCATCGAGTCGTACTTTCAGGAAGCAGGGCGGGCAGGACGAGACGGGAAGAAAGCCTATGCGGTGCTGCTCTACAATCCACTGGACAAAGTCCAGTTGCACAAGCGCATCAGCGAAACCTATCCCGATCCGGAATATATCCGTCAGACCTACGATGATGTGTGCCACTTCCTGCAAGTAGGAATGGGCGAGGCGCGAGGACGGACTTTCGACTTCAGTATGGAGAAGTTCTGTAAGTACTTCCGTCATTTCGCCAATACCGCCAACAACGCACTGCGGCTGCTCAACAACGCCGGCTATATCGACTATGTGGAAGACAACGATTTCAAGTCGAGAGTGCATATCATCCTTCGTAAGGACGAACTATACCTGTTGAACAGCAAAGAGGAGTTGGTAGATAAGGTGATACAGGCTTTGCTCAGAAACTATACAGGATTGTTTGCCGACTTTGAGTATATCGACGAGATGTATCTGTCGCACATGACAGGCATAGATGCAGAGACCATCTATGATGTGCTGAAAGACCTGAATCAGCGGCGTGTCATCGATTACATCCCACGACGCAAGACGCCTACGGTGATGTTCCGAGTAGGAAGGGTCGATAAGGAAGATATTGGTTTACCGCCAACGGTGTATGACGACCGCAAGGCAGATTTCGCCCGACGGATTGACGAGATACTCCGCTATGCATCAAGCGAAGACCTGTGTCGCAGCCAGCAACTGTTGCAGTATTTCGGCGAGGAAAAGGTGAAAGAGTGTGGGCAATGCGATGTGTGTGTCAGTCGTAAGAAAGGCAAAGGAAGTAAGGCTGCCAAACCCTTGACGGAAGAAATCCGGCTGCTATTAGGCGATGGTGAATGGCATCAGATGAAGGACTTGCTCGCCATCTCCGGTAATACGGAAGAAATCCAGGCACTTGTGCAGGAGATGATAGCAGGGGAAGAACTGATTGTGAAGGGAACGAAAATCAAACGGAAATAAAAACAATAAGATATGGGATTTTTCAAGACATTATTCACAGGTAAGGAAGAATCAGAAGAAGAGAAACAGGAACAGCAGATGAAGAACCAGTTCGATGTGTTCAAATACGATGGTATTCAGGCACAGCGATACGGGAAAACAGATTATGCGCTGGAGTGTTTCAGACGTGCATTGGAGTTGCAGGATGATATAGAGACGCGTGTCATCTATGCAAATGCACTGGTTGGCCAGAACGACCTTGAGGGTGCGATTGAGCAATTGGAGAAAGTACGCGAGACCACACCCGAGGATAAGGAAGTTCTGCTCAACTTGGCAGAACTCTATTTCCAGACGGAGCAATACGAGCAGATGGAAGGTGTGTGCAATGCAGTTCTTCAGTTCGATGAGTCGGAGGCTGCTACCCATTATCTGCTTGCAAAGATGTACAAGGCGAAAGGCGACATGATCAATGCTGTGGCACAGTGTACATTGGCAATCACTAAACATGCCGATGCACCATTCGCTGAGGCTTATTATCTGAGAGCACAATTGCTGTTCGAGATGCAACAATACAAAGAAGCGGAGGAAGATATTGACACCATCCTCCAATACGATGAAGAGAACGATGAGTTTCTGATGATGAAAGGAGAATGTTGTGAGGCATTGCAGAAGCAAGAAGAAGCCAAAGCGTGTTATACAAAGGTGAAAACCATCAACCCATACGTTACGAAGGCTTATCTGCGCCTGGGTGCCATTCTGATGGCGGAAGGGAAGAAAGACGAAGCGGCAAAGATTGTGGAGGAAGGATTACAGCTTGCGCCAGAGGAACTGCAGAACGTGAACGGTGAGTACACGAACGTCGAACAGGAAATGCGTGATGCTTACAAGACGATGGACCCGCTGGGGTTCAATGTGGGAATATGAGACATATTGGCCCAATTCGCCTAATAAGCCCAATGAAAAAAGGAAAATAAGAATTTAAACAAACATAAAATGGAAACAGTATTAAGTGGAATGCGCCCTACGGGCAACCTACATTTAGGAAACTATTACGGAGCTGCTCGCAGCTTCGTGAAGATGCAAGATGAATATAACTGCTATTTCTTTATTGCCGACTGGCACTCTCTGACAACCCATCCCAAACCCGAGGATATTCAGCGCAGTGCACGCACCATCCTTGCAGAGTATCTGGCATGCGGTATCGACCCGGAGAAAGCAACGATTTATATCCAGAGCGATGTGCCCGAAACCATTGAGCTCTATCTCTATTTCAATATGAACTGCTATCTGGGTGAGTTGGAGCGTGTGACGACCTTCAAGGAGAAAGCACGTCAGCAACCTGATAACGTGAATGCCGGCTTGTTGACCTATCCTACCTTGATGGCAGCAGATATCCTTCAGCATCGTGCGGCAAAGGTGCCTGTCGGGAAAGACCAAGAGCAGAATATGGAGATGGCACGTAAGTGTGCCCGCCGCTTTAATAATATATATGGTGTAGAATTCTTCCCTGAACCACAGAATTTCTACTTTGGCGATCATGCCATCAAGATTCCAGGATTGGATGGATCGGGTAAGATGGGAAAAAGTAACGGCAACTGTATCTATCTCTATGAGGACGAAAAGTCTATCCGCAAGAAAGTGATGCGTGCTGTAACAGATAACGGACCTACAGAACCCAATAGCGAGAAGCCAGAGGTGATTCAGAATCTCTTCACGCTGATGGAGATAGCATCTTCGAAGGATACCTACGACTATTTCAATGAGAAATGGAACGACTGCTCTATCCGCTATGGCGATTTGAAGAAGCAGCTTGCTGAAGACCTTGTTCAGACATTGGCACCGATTCGTGAGCGCATCATCGAGATTTCATCTGATCAAGACAAACTCGAAAAGATAGCACGTATGGGTGCAGAGAAAGCACGCGAGAGTGCAGGAGCAACCTTGCGTGAGGTACGTAAGATTATCGGCTTCAAAGTATATTAAGGAAAGATTCTTGCATCCTGATGCTTAGTTGCGACCCGATTCCCAATAAGCGAGATATTGGCTGGCAACTTTCAAGTAGTCGTGATGCTTTCTAACATACTCGACGCTTTGTCGTTTCAGTTCAGGAATACGTTCGGGGTGGAGCACCAGTTGTTCCACCTCTTTGTATACACTTTCGTAGTGAGGCTCTACATTGATAATCGGACGCAATTCCGTCTCGTTGATGATTTCATAGTTCTCAGGTTCTCCGCCACCAATACAGATGATGCCTTTCGACATTGCCAGCAGCGGATTCATCGAAGGCGTATAGGAATAGAGTTGGTCAAGGATGGCATCACTTCCGTCCATCATCTGCTGATACAGGTCAAAGGGAACCGACTCGGCTTTCATCAATTCCATCTTGTCGGGATATTTCGACAGTACGTCTTGGGCAGCTTTCAGCATGATGTCTGTGCCTTTATAGACAGAGCGGCTGCGATTGATGCCGATGAAAAACCTTACTTTCGACGGTACTTCCCCAGAGAGTTTTACGTTTTTTGGACAGCGGATGGGGAAGGGGATGAAAGTGGTTTTCCTTGGCAGCGTGGGGTGATAGCATGCCCAGTATTCGTAGAGGCCCGCAATGATGCCGTCGCAAGTCTCTGCTATATGTTTGTTGAGCTGTTCCTTGGGTGTCCCTATCCAGTCTTTCTGCTCTTTCAGGGCTTCTTCGTCAGTACGGACTCTGTCGCCAAAGTTGAAGTCGCTGTATCTGAGCGGTTTCTTGACGCTGCAATAGTAAACCCAATACCAATCCATTCCGAAGGCTCCAAGAAATACTTTCTTGTTGTGTTTGCGCAGATAGTCGTAGAAGTAGAACAGCCGTTCGGCCTTCAGTTCGAAGAACATAGGATTGATCAGTTGCACCACATCATAGCCTTTCATTTTGGGCAGAAGCCGATAGAGACGCACCAAGAGTCGCAATCCCCCGAATCGTCCCTCAGGGCGGGAGACATCAATGTCGCGCGGATAATTCTTCCAGAAATCTCCATTCGAAATCACTGTAACCTCATGCCCCAACTGGCGAACTCCTGCTGCCAGTGTTGCGTGCACATTGCTATATTCTCCTATTAATAGTATCTTCATTTTTCCTTAGGGATTAATGGAATGATGAAAGTCAGCAGGTTCAAGCCCAACGAGTGATTGGTCATGCGGCGGAACCATGTATATTTAAGGGTATAGTTCTTGTCAGGCAATGGGAACAACTCCTCCTTGCGTAGTCCATCAATCTCCTTCTTCAGTTCTTTCATCGACCCAACCATACGGATATGGTTGTATAGATAATCCATCGTAAGTTGCGCTACACGTCGCTGGAGTGCCTGCTTCTGATGAGTATCTGTAAGGTTGGCGGCAGTTGTATGAAGTCGGGAAATGACGGAACGTGTGTCGTGAAGTCTTTTCAGGTAACGCTCTGTCTGCTGGGTGGCTGATGTTTCGTGCCGGCGATAAAAATATGCATTTGCATCAGTTACAATGACTGATGGGGTTTGAAGCAGCAATCGTGCGGTAAATTCTTCGTCTTCCCCATAGGAAGTATCGGTATTGAAACGCAAGTTCCCCAGTAATACCCGCTTGAAAATCATTCCACAGACCGTTCCGCGGATATTACGACTTGCCATCAGTTCCGCACCCGTGAACGGTCCTTCGGCTGAGAATGCGTTTTGGGTTGGCATCTTTGAGCAGAAATCGAAGACAATCATGTCAGCATTCTCTCGTTTCAGATGTTCTGTGCAGTAGAGATAGGGCGTTTTGATGAGCAGATCGTCAGCATCGACAAATTGGATGTATTCACCAGTCGCTGATTCCAATCCCAGATTACGTGCCGAGCTGACACCTCCGTTCTCCTTGCGAACGTATCTGATGTCGTCTCCCAGTTGGAATAGCGTGTCTTCAGGACTGACATCCGAGCCATCATCCACCACGATGATTTCACGCTCATCCGCCTGCAGCGGAAGGGCTAAGATGCTTTCGATACACTCGCGCAACATATCTGTGGGTACGTTGTAGTAGGGGATGATGAAACTGATGCAGCCTGCTTTCATAGCCATTGTTTGAGTTTGCAGAGCACACTGAGGCCCAAGGTGTTGAGAATGAAAATCTTGATACGCTCATGGGCAGTCCTTCCGATTTCTGAAGAAAGCTTACGGGCAGGTAGGATAGGGGATGCCTTGCATCGTTTGCTGACATCCAACTGGATGTTGAGCACATGCAGATAATACAATGAAGAGCCTTCGTCTTTCCAATCGATATGCAAAGTCTTTGCTGCTTCTATCTGTGCGTCGAGCAGCTGCTGAAGGTCTGTCCCAGATGCCTGTACGGTGATACTGTTCTCATTCCAGCAGTAGTAATACATCCCTTCGGATATGGTCATGACAACAGGCTCATGCTGAAGAATCTGCGGCAATGTCCAAACATCTTCAAACTTCTTGCCTTTGGGAAATTCTGCTCCAAGGAAGAGATAGCGGCGGAACACTTTGTTGCAAGCGTATGAGTGTGCGTAAGCTTGCCCTTCGAGCCAATAAGTGTGCGAGTCGGGGTAGATGATGTTGTCGAATTTCAGTTCGTACTCGCTGGCATGTCCGACATGAACGGCAATAGGGTATTCGATGATTTCCAAATCCTCCTCCTCGCTGGCCATCTTCATCACGAGCTCGTAGGTGTCCTGACGGATATAGTCGTCGCTGTCCACAAAGGTCACAAACTCTCCTTCTGCCACTTTCAACCCTGCGTTGCGAGCATCACTCAGTCCTCCGTTTGTCTTGTGAATCACACGAATCCGATGGTCCTTCTTGGCATATTCGTCGCAGATGCTGCCACACTCATCGGGCGAACCGTCATCTACAAGAATCAGTTCCCAATCGGAAAACGACTGTGAAACGATGCTGTCGACACACCTACGAAGTGTGTCTGCAACACGATAAACGGGAACGATGACGGATAGTTTCATGGTGCAAAGATAATAAATATTTACCATTTTACCATTTACCATTTACCATTTTTCCATTTTTTCAATTCTTTCAGTCTTTAATTCTTCTTTTTTTCGTAACTTTGCACCCAAATATGCTAAAGCAAAATCGTAAATAGTCAATTGTCAAATAGAAAATAAAATGATGACTGCAAAAGAGATACGTGAATCGTACAAGAAATTTTTTGAGTCGAAGGAGCATCTGATTGTGCCTTCTGCTCCAATGGTAGTAAAAGACGACCCTACGCTGATGTTTACCAACGCAGGAATGAACCAGTTTAAGGATATCATCCTTGGAAACGTACAGCCAAAGTGCCGCCGCATGGCCGACTCTCAGAAGTGTCTGCGTGTGAGTGGTAAGCACAACGACTTGGAAGAGGTGGGCCACGATACCTATCACCACACCATGTTTGAGATGTTGGGCAACTGGTCGTTTGGCGACTATTTCAAGAAGGAAGCAATCGGTTGGGCATGGGAGTATATCGTTGATGTGCTGAAAATCAATCCTGCCGACCTCTATGCAACTGTCTTTGAGGGTTCGCCAGAAGAAGGACTTGAGCGCGACAACGAAGCGGCTGCCATCTGGGAGCAATTCCTGCCAAAAGACCATATCATCAACGGCAACAAGCACGATAACTTCTGGGAGATGGGCGATACAGGGCCATGTGGACCTTGTTCAGAGCTACATGTCGATTCCCGCCCGGCTGAAGAGAAAGCCAAGCTGCCTGGACGCGAACTGGTGAATAAAGACCATCCTCAGGTCATCGAAATATGGAACCTGGTGTTCATGCAGTACAACCGTAAGGCTGATGGTTCGCTCGAACCGCTGCCTGCCAAGGTCATCGATACCGGTATGGGCTTCGAGCGTTTGGTTCGTACCCTCCAAGGTAAGACTTCCAACTACGACACCGATGTGTTCCAGCCTATTATCAAGGTCATTGGGGATATGGCAGGTAAGCAGTACGGACAGGACGAGAAGACTGATGTGGCGATGCGAGTTGTGGCAGACCACCTGCGTGCTATTGCCTTCTCAATCGCTGACGGACAGCTGCCCAGCAATGCAAAGGCAGGCTATGTCATCCGTCGTATCCTTCGTCGTGCCGTACGCTACGGCTATACGTTCCTCGACCAGAAAGAAGCGTTCATCTACAAATTGGTTCCGACCCTGATTGCAGAGATGGGCGAGGCATTCCCTGAGATTGCTGCCCAGAAGGAGTTGATTATGAAGGTGATGAAGGAAGAGGAAGATTCGTTCCTCCGTACGTTGGCCAACGGTATCAAGTTGCTGAACGATGTGATGGACGAAGTGAAGGCTGCAGGTAAGACTGTGATTCCTGGAGAAGAGGCATTCAAGTTGTTCGACACCTTCGGCTTCCCACTCGACCTTACCGAACTTATCTGCCGTGAGAATGGTATGACGGTCGATGAGGCTGGCTTCAATGTCGAGATGCAGAAGCAGAAAGAACGTGCCCGTAATGCCGCTCAGGTTGAGATGGGCGACTGGACAATTCTCAACGAGGCTGAAAGCCAGTTTGTAGGCTATGACTATACAGAATATACTTGCCACATCCTCAAGTATCGTGAGGTGAAGCAGAAGAAGGGTGTGGTGTATGAGGTTGTGCTCGACCAGACTCCGTTCTATGCTGAGATGGGTGGTGAAGTAGGCGACACGGGTGTGCTCGTCAACGAGAATGAAACCATCAATGTGGTAGATACTAAAAAAGAAAACGGTCAGTCTATCCATATCGTCGACAAACTCCCACAGGATGCTACGGCTGAGTTTATGGCTTGTGTCGATGTCGATCGTCGTCGTGCCATCGAGGCCAACCACACCTGTACACACTTGCTCGACGAGGCGTTGCGTGAGGTGCTTGGCACACATGTAGAGCAGAAAGGTTCGCTTGTGACAGCCGATTCTCTCCGATTCGACTTCTCACACTTTGAGAAGGTCACTCCAGAGCAGTTGCGTGAGGTAGAACATATCGTCAACGAGAAGATACGTGCCAATATCCCATTGGAGGAATTCCGCGACACACCTATCGAGGAGGCCAAGAAACTCGGCGCCATTGCCCTCTTCGGAGAGAAATATGGCGACAAGGTGCGTGTTGTGAAGTTCGGCACCAGTGTAGAGTTCTGCGGAGGATGTCATGCTCATGCTACAGGTCAGTTGGGAATGGTTCGCATCATTTCTGAGAGCAGTATCGCTGCAGGTGTTCGTCGTATCGAGGCCATCACAGGTAAGAAAGTTGAGGAAATGCTCGATACGGCTCAGGATCTTATTAGCGATCTGCGTAGTTTGTTCAACAATGCGCCCGACCTCATGTCGACCATTCAGAAGGCAATTGCCGAAAACAAGGAACTGCAGGCACAGGTTGCTGAGTTTACGGCTCAGAAGGCTCAGGAGTTCAAGAAGTCGCTCATCGAGCAGGCTCAAACTATCAATGGAGTGAAAGTCATCAAGGGTGTGCTTCCTATCGATGCACAGAGTGCCAAGGATATGGCATTCCAGCTCCGTACACAGTTCCCAGAGCAGTTGCTCGTAGCCATTGCCTGTGCGCCAGACGGGAAGCCCTTACTTACCGTTGCTCTTTCCGACGACCTGGTAAAGGAAGGCAAGAACGCAGGTCAGTTGGTTCGCGAGGCAGCCAAACTCATGCAAGGCGGTGGTGGAGGTCAGGCTCACTTTGCTACAGCAGGTGGTAAGAACTCCGAAGGCATGAAAGCCGCAGTAGATAAAGTCATTGAGCTATTTTCAATTTGACGATTTACTATTTACCATTCAAATAATTAGACATTCACCATGATCAAATCCTTTTTCTTTAAGTCTTCCCCCCTTGGGGAAATAAGAGGGGGGCTGTTCCTCTTCTTGCTTCTTTGCCTGCCAATGATGGTCCAGGCTCAGAAACCCGACAAGAACTTCCATATCTTCCTCTGCTTCGGACAGTCGAACATGGAAGCTGGTGCACGTCCTGCCGAACAGGACAAAGACTTTAACGACCCGCGGTTCCAGTTCCTTGCTGCGGTCAACATGCCGCGTACACAGCGCGAGATGGGACATTGGTACACAGCCATTCCACCTATCTGCCGTGAAGGAAACAACATGGGACCTGTCGATTTCTTTGGCCGTAAGATGATTGAGAGTATTGATAAGCGCTACCGCATTGGTGTCATCAACGTATCGGTCGCGGGAGCGAAAATCGAACTATGGGACAAAGACGACTACAAAGAGTATATCGACAATGAGCGCGACTGGATGAAAGCTATCGTCAACCAATACGACGGCAATCCCTATAAGCGACTTGTCGATATGGCACGTATTGCACAGAAGGATGGTGTCATCAAGGGCATCCTCATCCATCAAGGTGAGTCGAACTCAGATGATCAGAAGTGGCCAGAGCGTGTCAAGAAGATTTACAATGACCTCTGTGCCGACCTCGGCCTCAATCCAAAGGATGTGCCTCTGCTTGCAGGCGAGTTGAAGCATCAGGAGCAGGGTGGTGTGTGCTGGCGCTTCAATGTCGACATTCTGCCTAACCTGCCTAAGACGCTTCCCAACTCTTACATCATCTCTGCGAAAGACTGCGAGAGCACAGGCGACCAGTTCCATTTCAGTACCGAAGGTATGCGCACCCTCGGCTACCGTTATGCTGAGCAGATGCTGAAATTGCACAAGTATAAGATGAAGAAGAAGTAACCGCCAGGACGATTATGAAAACGAAAACAAAAACAATGATTTGGCTAGCTGCCCTTTCCCTCATGCTCACAGCTTGTGGAGAGAAAAAAGCCAAGGATGTGCTTGTTGCCGAGGATAAGACTGAGGCAGTAAGCGAAAGCCAAACCGAAGATGAAGACGATATGCCCGAGAGCGAGGTCGATGTCGTCAGCTGTGTGTGGGATATGATTCCACTCACTGGCGTTGCAAAGGACGGCAAGGTCGGCATCGAGCAGTTTGCCAATAAATTCTGCTACGAGTATAGTAACTACAAGCCCAATGAAGTGCTGTGCGACTATCTCCGCGACCCGGCGAAGTACGATAACGAAGACTTCGATATCAACTGCCAGCCGAAGAAGGGATATATCAGTTGCAGAGGCATGTTCCAGTGTGGTTACGACACGGAATGCTGCTACTGGAAGCGCAAGAACGGACACAGCCTCGTAGCCTTCTGGCTGTCCGAAGGGCATGAGAGTGGTGCCGAGTACCAACTCCTCGCCTTCTACGACTACGACCCCGATACCGACACCATGACCCCTGAGCCTGCGTTGAGCAAAAAGCTTACAGACGTCGTGGACAATTACGACTCGTACAGCATCACCCTGCCTGAAGAGGGTAAGGACATCGAACTCATCGGCTATACCGACGACGAGGAAGAAGAAGACTGCATCGTTACTTGCTTCCAAGCTCATTGGAACGGTAACGATTTCATAAAGATAGAGGAGGTGACTACGACCCCGATACCATAACCTTGGACGTGGAGTAATCATCCAGCCGACCTTGACTACAAGCAGGGTTTCAGTTTCTGCTGACGCCCTGCTTTATCACTTCAACTAGGAACAATAAGCGTTTTTTTATAATTTTTATCTGTAACCGCGCAAGATTTTCATCCTTTCGGGATTATATGGTTGTATAATTTTTAATCCAGCAAACGTTATGAAAAAAAGAATCGTATGTGGAGCCGTCACCCTGACAATGATGACAGCAGTAGTCGTAGGATGCAGCAACGATGAGGAAAGCAATAATCCTCTTAATCCTGATCCGATAGTAAAGCCTGAGAAGGTGACGCTGACCCGCTCAGAGCAGCAGTTGGTTGCCAGCAGTAATGCCTTTTCGTTCAATCTGTTCCGAATGGCGCAGGATCAGGAGGAGAGCCAAATCCTCTCGCCACTCAGTATCACCTATGCTCTTGGCATGCTCAACAATGGTGCTTCGGGCGAGACGCAAGAACAGATAAATAAGGTGTTAGGCTTTGGTGATACAGGAGCCGACAGCATCAATGCCTTTTGCCGTAAGATGCTGACGACTGCCCCGCTGCTCGATCCTCAGACGAAGGTGATGATTGCCAACAACATCTACGTCAACAAGCCTTATCAGTTGAAAGCAGACTTTGTGCAGAAAGCAAAGGTGTTTTACGATACTACTCCCGAGACCCGCGATTTTCACGACGGCAAGACAATCGATGTCATCAACCAGTGGGCGAGCGACCACACAGAGCGAATGATTCAGAAGGTGCTCACGGCCGATGAGTTCAATCCCGATGCCGTCAGTTATCTGCTCAATGCTATCTATTTCAAGGGTACTTGGGCTGATAAGTTCGACAAGGCGAAGACGAAGGACGAAGACTTCTGGCAGGCAGGAGCGGAAAGTGCACGCACTAAGATTCCGATGATGCATAAGCTAGACCATCTATTGTATGCCGAGAACGACCGTTATCAAGCCTTGTCCTTGCCCTACGGTAACCATTCCTACCATTTGACGATACTCCTGCCTAAGGTTTCTACGAATGCTGTGCCCCCAGTGCCCACCATCGAAGAATGGCAGCAGTTGCAACGAAGCATGTATGGCAAACCTGTTGACTTGAAACTCCCACGTTTCGAAACCGACAGTAACTTCAATCTCGAAGCCATTATGTCTGCATTGGGTATGCCCGATGCCTTTGATGCTAAAAAGGCCGACTTCAGTCTCTTCTGCAACGTACCGACCTATATATCGCTGATGAAGCAAGTGGCAAAGATTAAACTCGACGAACAGGGTACTGAAGCAGCAGCAGTTACCGTGATAGGCATGGAGTTGGCGGCAGTAGAGCCCAATCCCACTCAGCCAATCGACTTCCATGCTGACCGTCCTTTCCTCTATGTCATTAGCGAGTCGCAGACGGGAGCCATCTTCTTTATCGGTCAGTACACGGGCAAATAATTGATGTGATAATTACAGAGAATGTAGAACAGCGCCTGTTAAAGCGTTTGCAGGACGGCGATAAATCAGCCGCCCGCGAATTCTATACCCTCTATGCTGACTATCTTGCAGGAATCTGTTCGCGATACATTGATGATGAGGACGACCTCAAGGACGTCTTCCAGGATGCTTTCATCCATATCTTTACTCATATAGGCGATTTTCGGTATCGCGGGGCAGGTTCCTTGCAGGCATGGGTGTCGAAGGTGATGGTCAATCAATCGCTGAAGTTCTTGCGGACGAAACGACGGCATGAGTTTGTACAACTGGACGAGAGCATGACTGACGAGTTGGAAGATGACGAGCCGCCCGTCAGCGATATTCCGCCCGATGTCATCCGGCAGATGCTGAGCCGCCTGCCAGTCGGCTACCGCACGGTGCTCAATCTCTATGTGTTTGAAGACATGAGCCATCAGGAGATAGCCCGGCTGCTCGGTATCAAGGAAAACAGTTCGGCATCGCAGCTGCACAGGGCGAAACGCCTGCTGGCAAAGATGATTAGACAATATAATGAACATATCCCCCCACAATCATGAACGCACAATGGAGACAACAGCTGAAAGATAAGATGGAAGGCTATCAGCGGCCTGCCCCGGAGGTGATGTGGAGTGAAATCGACAAGGTGCTCGATGCCCGTAGGACGCACCGGGCTTGGCTGTGGCGCATAGCGGCAGCAATTGCTGTGGTGCTGACGATAAAGGGTGCCGGCTACTGGATGACTCGTCAGGATCCGACCGAGCAGCTCCCACTGACTGCCAAGACGAATACTGACGATAACCCTGTGGAACCAATCAATTCCATCGCTCCTGCCAGCTCAACAGTCTGCACAACTCCCACAACTTCCGTAACTCCTATGAACCGCATAAATGTTGTGCAAGCCTCGCCCCATAGTGCTGTGCAACAGCAGAACACGGCCTTGCCGACAGAGGATTCGCAAAGCGCGGATGCTGTGGCTACTGTCGATGCTGTGGCTACTGTCGATGCTGTGGCTACTGTCGATGCTGTGGCTACTGCCGATACTGCAGCAACATCTACTTCTACTGCTCTTGCCCAAGGAGAAGAGTCGCATCTTTCCTCATTAAGGGAGATAAGAGAGGAACTCCAGAGGCAATTGCCTCGCCGTTCCGATAGCCGTTTGATGGCGAAGGTCTACATGCAGAATATTTATGAAGTCGGTCGTCTCGTTAAGCCGGAGTATAATTATAAGGAGAATACTCAGACTATTATCAACACCCCCGAAACAGTCATCCCCGTAGACGAATGGACCTCTACGGATTCTACGGATTCCAAACCGATACCGCGCAGGGGACCTGAGAACAGTCATTCCATCCGCTATCATCAGCCAATTCGTCTCGGCGTTTCGCTTCGCTATCGACTCGACGACCATTGGAGCGTGGAGAGCGGCTTGTTGTATTCCTTGCTTGTGACTGAAGTCGACGAGGAGGAGCAACGTCATAGTTACATCGGCGTGCCGATGAATCTCGGCTACCGGCTATGGGTAAGTCGTCGCTTTGGCATGTATCTTTCGGCAGGCGCTACAATTGAGAAAATGCTCGATGCCAGTCCTTGGCAGTTTTCCCTGAACACAGCCGCCGGTGTCGACTATCAGCTGACCGACCGTCTCAGCCTCTATGCCGAACCAGGGGTAGGGTATTACTTCTCGAACCGCAGTAGCATTCCCGCCGTTTATCAGCATCGCCCGTTCAATTTCGACCTTAGTTTGGGTGTGCGCTTCGACTTGAAATAATGCCTTGCAAGTACGTTCCTGATGTTTGTACAATAAATTAGGTTTCTCCATAGCTAGGGGGATTTTTTTTCCTGACTACGCCGTCAATTCCGCTGAATTCTTACGGTTATATTGTGATGGCCTCTCGCACTGGGCGATACGGCTCGTTGATATGAGTAGCCCTCCGCTAAAGGGGACTAAGGGAAAATTTTGTAATCCATAAGGGCTGCAAAATCACGCTTGTTTTTCACACTACAAATTTACGGATTAATTGCGACATAACCAAATAATAAGGTATAAAAAACAGCCACAAAATGTAATTTTGTAAACATACATATCATTTTGTAAAGTACAGATGTCAATTTGGGACTTTGTTTGTTTACGCCCATAAAAAGTGGTCACGATGGTCATTTGGTCATTTGTCAAAATCGATTTCTGGTAGGGTAGAAATCCGCACTATAATATATAATTTTTAATTATATATTATAGTGAGCCGAAAAGTCCCTTCCATTTTTCATTTTGACCAAATGACCTTGACCAAAATGACCGCGATGGTGTGTCTTTTCCTGATTTTGGTTGACAGTTTTTTGTTCCGATATTATCTCGATGAAATGGGGCAAAATCAGCGATATTTCATGGGTGTCTCATGTATTCTTGAATTTTTTTTGCAATTTTTACTTGACATTTCCTGCCCTTTTTGCGTTATGTATGTAGAAAAGTCAGTAGTTTTTCTGCATTTTTTCTTTGGATTTGTCATTAATAATGAATATCTTTTGCAATGAAACTATCTAAAAACACCTAAATATGACAGCTATGAAACATCTATTAGTAATCATCTGCGTACTCTCAGACCGCCTTTGCTCAGCGATTTGAGTTGCAAACGTACAAACCGAGTAAGGATATCCAGAACGAGATTCACGACTGGGATGACAGAGACATCTTTCAGAAGGCAGTGAAGCATGTCACTAAGATTCCGTCGAAGATACGGTATGACGGAGGTTTCACGGATCATGGCTTCAACACGTCTGCACCAGGAATGGTGGGATGGTCACTTTATTAATCTTGGCTGTCTTCTTTGGGCCAGTTTACCAAATACACTTTTTCGGTGGCGCGGGTGAAGGCGGTGTAGAGCCAGCGATAGCAGTCCGTGCCCATCATCTCCTCTGTGACATAGCCTTGGTCGATAAACACCTGCGACCATTGTCCGCCCTGCGCCTTATGACAAGTGACGGCATAGGCATACTTGATTTGCAGGGCATTGAGATAGGGGTCTTCCTTCATCTTGCGCATGCGTTCCTTTTTTGTCGGTATATCGGCATAGTCCTCCAGCACACGGTTCCATAGCTGTTCGCTCTGCTCGTGGGGCAGGGCAGGAGCCTCGGTATGGAGGGTGTCGAGCAGGACTGTGACAGTGAGTTCCAGGTCGTCGTAGTCGGGGAACCGCAGTTCGCAGTCAGCAAAACGGAAGCCGTAGAGTTCTCGTTCGTTTCGCACTCGGAGCACCTGGGCAATATCGCCGTTAGCAATGAATGACAGAGAAGCGCCCTCTGACTCCCCTAAATTAGGAAGGAGAGAAGTCCAGTAATAGTTGTTCTTCACAATCATGATGAGGTCGCCCGAGGCGAGTTCTTCCTCGCGGTCGAGTATCTGGTTGCGGATGCCCATGTTGTAGATATGTGCACGCTTGTTGGAGCGACACACGACGATGGTGTCGTCGATGCCGTAACGATGGTAGCAATTGGCAATTTCCTCTACGAGTTCGTTACCAGGGATGTTGCGCACGTCCTCTTGCCATTGTACCTGGAACTTGGAACTTGGATCGTGCTGGTCGATGATGCCACGCAGGAGTGTGGCATTCTGGAGGATGCCGGAGAGATTGTGCTGACGGACCACCTGTGTGAGGGTGTAGCAGGTGACGGAAAGGCTGTAGCCCCTCAGCACTTCGGGTTGCAAGGCAGGGCTGTAGATGTTGCCCACAGGGGGCAGCTGGGCGATGTCGCCCATGAGGATGAGACGGCATCCAGGGGCGGAATAGACAAACTGGATGAGGTCGTCGAGCAGGCGCCCTGTTCCGTAGATCGAATTAGAGGCATCGTTGGAAATCATCGAAGCCTCGTCGACGATAAACAACACATTCTTCAACGTGTTATACCCCATAGAGAATACGGTGTCGTCATCGATGGATTTCTGGCGGTAGATACGTTTATGGATGGTGAAGGCTTCGTGACTGGCATAGAGCGAAAACACCTTTGCTGCGCGACCCGTCGGAGCCATCAGTACACAGCGACGATCGAGTTGCTCCATCGTTCGCACCAAGGCAGAAACAAGCGAGGTCTTGCCCGTTCCGGCATAACCGCGAAGGACGAAAACATCGGTATGCCGTGAACTCGCTTGCCATGAGTTTTTCGAATGAGTCGAATCGGCATTTCGTCCTGACGAAGTCGGTTTTTCGGCAGAGGCGTCGGAGTCGGCTCCAGGCAAAATGAAATCTGCCAATGCTTCGACAACTTCTTGCTGTTGAGTAGTCGGATTATGACCGAAATTATTTAAAATTAGCTCCTTAAAGTAGTCAATTATCATCGTATTATGCAAAAAAATATGGTTTATGCATTGTGAATTATGAATTATTTTGTATTTTTGTGCCACGAATATACAAAAAAAATAAATATTACGAACATTATGTTGAAAAAAACTTTCATTTGCCTGCTGATTTTAGCAGCTTTGGGTCTCGTAGGTGCTTGTTTCATGAGCATTTATACAGACATTGCATTCGACAATGAGAAGTCGGAGAGAGAACAACTGGTTATTGCGCGTCTTATGAAGATTCGCGATGCAGAGGAAGAATTCCGTAAGGGACATGGTGGCGAATTCTGTGGAACGATTGACTCTTTGGTGGATTTCGTGAAGAACGGCCGTGCTGTTGTCAAGGTTGACGAAGATGTATGGACCGACGAATTGGCAGAGAGTTTTGAAACGAAGCGCGATGCCATCCTTGCCGGTAAGTTCCGTAGTGATACCGTATGGCAGTCGGCTGCTGAGAAACTGGGTATCGATAACCCAGACTCTTTGAAATATATACCAGTAGGTAGAGCCGGTGCTACATTCCAGCTCCGCAAGCATGAGGCATTCAACCTCAAGTCGAACGAATTCGACAAAGTATGCGAGGTTCGTGCTGCGCTCGACGACTATCTCGATGGTATGAGTGCCAAGAAGGTTCGTCTGCTGAAGCAAGACCTGAAGAAACGCGGAAAGAACCGTGCTGACTTGTATGAAGACAATGCCGACGACTTCGAAGGCGAATGGTACGGTCTTCGTATGGGTGACCTCAAGGATCCGCAGAACAAGATGGCGGGTAACTGGGAATAATGCCTACACCCTAACCCCTCCGTCAAGGGAAGGGCAAGAATTTATGCGCGTTATTGCAGGTAAATACAAAGGAAAACGGTGGGATGTGCCTCATACTTTCAAGGCACGTCCCACTACTGATTTTGCCAAGGAGGGGCTGTTCAACATTCTCCATAATGTGTATATCGACTTTGACGAGCACCCTTCAGCACTCGACCTGTTCTGCGGAACAGGAAGTATCTCGCTCGAACTGCTATCGCGCGGTTGCTGCCCCGTGGTGTCGGTAGAGAAAGACTTCAAGCACTATCAATATCTCCGACGGATTTCTGCAGACCTGAACGACCCGAACTGGCATCCAGTGATGGCCGACGTGTTCAAGTTCCTGAAAAGTCCTGCGGTAAATGGGAAATGGTCTGACGGAAAACTATACGACCTTATCTTTGCCGACCCTCCGTACGCTTTGGAAAACCTGAAAGACATACCGGATTATATCTTTCAAGAAGGTCGCACGTTGCTGAATCCAGAAGGCATCTTCGTGTTAGAGCACGGCCGCGATTACGATTTCTCGTCGCATCCCCACTATGTGGAGCATCGCAATTATGGCTCAGTCAATTTCTCCTTTTTCCAATAAGAGAAAGAATTTCGCCGATTCACCCTTTTCATTGATTAGGTAAAAAAAGCCCTGCTGAACAAATCGTTCACAGGGCTTTATCGTATCATAAAGTGGGGCTTTATCTCCATCCTCTATTCCATCCTCCGCCTCCGGCAGAGCGTTCGTCGTCAGTTCCCATCACGTTCTTGCCTCCAAAGATGCTGAACTTATAGATGACGCGAACCATACCATATTGATAGATGGCATTGTAGCGGGAGTCGCTACGCATCAAGGCTGTTATATTACGGCTGATATTGGTCTGCTGACCAAGGATGTCGTTCACCTCGACCATCACTGTGAGGGCTTTGCCCTGCAGGAATGAGTGTGAGAGCTGGGCGTTCCACAGCAATTCGTTGGTATTCATCTCGCGCTGGGCATATCCACGGCGGCTGCTCATACCGATATCGGTATTGATGGCAGAACCCCATGGGGTGGTCCATTCGAACTCGGCGCCATACGAGAAGTCGTAGGTGTTCTGATTTGCCATGGTGTTCATGTTGTTTTTGGAGTTTTGATAATCCAAACGACCGTTGAGCGCGATACTCACTTGTTCGGTACGGTAGGAGAGTTCCAAGCCGGTATCGAAGCCGAATGAGTTGGTGATAGACTTGATGTCGGTGTTGTCGGTTGTATTCATCACATTGTTGTAGAATCCTACGTTGTGGGAATAATTACCGCCTAGATCGACATCGAGATTGAATGCCTTTTCCTTACCCAGTCCTGTGTTGAAGCCAAATCCGCCACCTCCATTCCAGTTGCCGTTGATGTTCATAGGCATGGTGGTACGCACACCCTGTGAGTCGTAGGTGGTCTTATTGTCGATGCTGTTGCGAGTAGCGTTGAACCACATCCACGAGTAGATGCCTCGCTGGAGGTCGGCGTTGTAGGTGTTGAAGTTGGCATTGATGTTGTGTGAGAACGAGGGCTTCAAACCTGGATTTCCCTTTGTGATGACCAATGGGTTAGAGTCGTCCTTGATGTCGAGCAGACTGGTCATGCTTGGCTGACGTGTACGTCCGTTGTAGCGCACATTGAGGTTGGTCTGCTTGTTGAAGTTCCAACGCAAATTGACGCGTGGAGCGAAATTGAAGACATTACGGGTGACTTCCGGATACTCGTGACCCATGTATCGGTAATCGAGTGTGCTGCGTTGCGGAAGCAGGTCGAAACCGATGCTGAAGTTGTATTCGTCGCGTACCTTGCGGAAACTGAGACCGATGGTTTGGTTGTAGTTGCGATACTCGGAGTATTGGCTGAGTGCGGTCGTGTCGCGAAGCATATAGCCTGTTTCTTCCATAAACCGTAGTACGGCATTGATGTTGTAGCGATTGGCTGCGAGGCTCTGCGACAGGTTCTGATAGGCCTGTGAGTCGTAGATCTGTGCACGGCGGTCGTTCTTGCTGTAGCTGTACTGATACTCATAGCTGAACTGCAGGTAGGTGCGGTCGGCAATCGGTTCGCTATAGGTGATCTGAGCGCTGATGTCGTGGTTGTTGGATGGCGTGTAGTAGTAGCGATTGTTCTGCTGGGTGGTACCTAATGAGTTGTAGGTGATATTGGCAGCAGAGAGTTGCTTGTTGGTGCTTTCGTTGAATCCTCCACGTACTCGCAAAGTGATGTTTCGTCCTCTGTCGTTGAACTTGCGGTTGAACTGAATGTTACCGTTGAAGTTGGTGCTGGTGCTGTACGACTGTCCACGATTGGTGTTGGTATTCACAACAATACCCATGAGGTTGTTGAGAATGGTGTTGGCAGGATCGAGGGCTGCTCCGCCGGATATGCGGGCAATCTGGTCGTTATAGGCAAGCGCCTCGTTTGTATAGAGGTTCGGGTCGTCGTCGTAGGAGCCGGAAAGACTGTTCGACATGCCGCGGTTACGGGAATATGTCAGGTTAGGGCGGAAGATGATGTTGGTCATCGTATCGGGCTTCCATTCGAATCGGAAGTTACCAAACACGCGGTTATTGCTTGAAATGTTCTTGTTGAAGCTCTCACCGAACTTACCTTTGGTAGCATTGAAACTTTCAGTAGATGAGGTGTTCTCATTGTCGTTTCCGTCGTAACGATAACGGATGCTACCTCCGCTCTCCAACTTAGGTTTATCAGTGGCGTAGTTGGCTCCTATCTCCTTGCTGGTGCGGAGACCGCCTCCCCAGCCTCCCCAACGGCCGCCTCCACCTCCGAAGCCTTGGTCGGCTACGTTGTTGGCACTACCGAGCAGGGTTGCCTGGAAGTCATCATTGAAACGGTTTACATTGAAGCGTGTGGCATAGCGATGCTTGGTTCCTACACCTAGATTCAGGTTGCCGAACCATCCGTTCTTCATACCTTTCTTGACGGTAAGGTCGAGTACGGTTTCTTCTTCACCATCATCAATACCCGTCACACGCGAGAGGTCGCTCTTGCGGTCGTAGGTCTTGAGTTTGTCGATCATCTCGGTGGGGATGTTCTTCATAGCGACTGACTTGTCGTTGAGGAAGAATTCCTTACCATCCACCAGAATCTTATTGACGGTCTTTCCGTTGATGGTGATATTGCCCTCGCTATCGACTTTTGCCCCAGGAAGCTGCTTCACCAATGCTTCCAACGTGGAACCTTCAGGCACACGATAGGCTGCTGCATTGTAGACAAGTGAGTCGCCCGAAACTGCTACCTTGGCTGCGTGGGCTGTTACCTCTGTGGCTTTCAGCAGTACGGCATCGGTCGCCATAGTGATATAGCCGATGTTGGCATTACGGGTCTTTTGAGTGTTTAGATCTACATCCACGTATTTGGTGATAAAGCCAATGTATGAAATCTTGACCGCATACTTCCCTTTCTTGATGCTCTTGAAAGAAAAGTCGCCTTGAGCACTCGTGGCAGTTCCTTCAACAAACGAACTGTCGGGGAGGGCAAGTAACTGAATGGTTGCTGCCACAACGGCTTCACCTGTCTCTTTTTCAATCACTGTTCCACTTACATTGAATGTGTTTTGTGCTGATAGCTTGAGGATAGACAGCACAATCATGGCAATCAGGAATACTGATTTCTTCATCGTTGATCCTTTTAATAATTAATCTTTTTACCTTTAACTAAAACAATAGCAGCAAATAGAGCCACACAATATCGAGTGCAAAGTTACGAATTAGTTTAGACAGAACGGGATTATTTAAGTTATTTTATCATTTGAATTTCACTTTTTAGGCGAATTCCTTAGAATAAGTCATTTATTATCCGTAATTTTGCAACGCAAAACAGAATCGTATGAAGATTAGAAGCATGATAATCACGATGTCGGCTGTGCTGTTTTCAATGAATATGCATGCCCAGTTCGTGAGATTGGAGAAGTATCCGACCATACCGGTAGAGTATGAGGCTGCATTCGTGGATCAGGTGACGAATTATGTATCAGGTGTCGTAAAGTCGTTGTATGGGCAGTATTTCGGACAGCTGTCGCCCGAGGGAAACATCTATGGCTATGGTTCGTTCTATACGGATATGGATGGCGAGGTGTATGGCCTGTATCGCAATGGTGACCTGGCCTTCGGTATCAAGAAGGGAGCAGATATCGCCAAGGTGGGAACAAATGACCATTTCATTGCCTACGACCTGCGTACGGGTTACCCTATCTATATCATGAAAGACAACCAGAAGTACAATCCATCGACCGATATGCGTGAGAAGAACAAATTCATGGTCTTGACATATCCAAATGGAGATAAATACGTGGGTGAAGTCATAGATAACAAGCGTGAGGGATACGGGCTTTATTTCTATGCAAACGGTAATTATTATTATGGTAAGTACAAGAACAACAAGCAATACGGATATGGAGCTTTGTTTAAACAACAGAATAATAATGTGACAATTCAGTATTGGGATGGAAGCGATGAAGACTAACGGACTGAAAGCATGGGTGTTGGCATCAAGACCTAAAACACTGACGGGAGCAATCGCTCCCGTCTTAGTTGGTGGTACGTTGGCTTTCGCTGATGTAATACATCTTGAACAGCAGGCATGGTGGTTAGGGTTATTGTGCTTGCTGTTTGCCGTTATCATGCAAATCGATGCCAATTTGGTGAACGACTATTTCGATTTCAAAAAAGGGACCGACCGTGAAGACCGTCTCGGCCCTGAGCGTGCCTGTGCTCAGGGGTGGATTACCCCGACAGCGATGCAGTGGGGAATAGGGGTGTGTACCCTCTTGGCTTGTGTGGTAGGACTGGTGATGTTGTTTCTTTCCCAACGATGGGAACTGCTGATTGTCGGCATCGCTTGTGTGGTAGGGTGTTTTCTCTATACCATCAAATTTTCGTATTTGGGATTGGGTGACATACTGGTTCTCTTGTTTTTCGGCATTGTCCCGGTAGGATTCACCTATTATGTCATGACGGGCAGCTGGACACTACCTTTGACGCTTGCTGGTATCGGAATGGGACTTGCGACGGATAATCTTCTGATGGTGAATAATTATCGGGATATTGAGCAGGACAGGCAAAGTGGGAAGATGACGATTGTGGTAAGGATGGGAAAGCAAGCAGCATTGCAACTCTACCTGTGGTTAGGCCTTGTGGCAGCAATGCTGATGATGGCTGTTGAAATCATCTTGTTTTTTACTGATCATCGTAGTTTGGTTGGCTTGCCTTTCGTGACTATTTACCCAGTTTGGCATATATCGAACTATCGAAAAATGAGAGCTCTCACAGGGAAAGCTCTCAATATGGTGTTGGGAAAAACGGCGGCAGGTATATTCCTTTATGCTGTCGTGTTTGCTGTTTCCTTGCTGATTAATGCTACAGCATAGGCGCTGATGCCTTCTTCTCGTCCCGTAAAACCTAATTTCTCTGTCGTTGTTGCTTTGATACTGACAGCATCGATATCCACCTTCATGCATCTTGCCAATACTTCCTGCATCTCAGGGATATGAGGATTCATCTTGGGATGTTCGGCACAAATCGTAGCATCGATATTTTCTACATGATAGCCTTTCTGTGCGATAATTTCTATCGTCTTTTGTAAGAGAATCTTTGAGTCGATATTCTCAAACTCATTTCCTTTGATAGGTGGAAAATGAAAACCGATGTCACGCATATTCGCAGCACCAAGCAGGGCGTCGCAAATAGCGTGAATCAAAACGTCAGCATCGCTATGTCCGGCTAATCCCATCGTGTGTTCCAATTTGATACCGCCGATCCATAGGTCCCTTCCAGTTACCAACTGGTGGACATCATACCCCATTCCGACTCGAAACGTACTCATGCTGTTGGTGTGTCTTTATCTTTTCTTTTTACCGAGAATATCACCGATGCCGTCCATATCGAATGCAAGTGTGAAACGAAGCGTCTGGTCCAATGGGTTGCTTTGAGATGCAGAGATGATATAACCTGCATCGATAGAGAAGACGTTCATCTTGAAACCGGCACCGAGCGTATAGTATTTACGGTTACCTTTGTTAGGGTGTTCGTAATGATATCCGGCACGAAGGAAGAACTGGTTGTTGTAAGCATATTCCAAACCTGCACTCCATTGGATTTCCTGCATTTCTTCTTTGAACCCATTTGGTGCATCGCTAAACGACTTGAAGATACCAGAGATAGAAGAGATGTTGTAATAGCCTTCGTCCATCAACCAACTGGTGTAACCGGAGAAATCTTGTTCGTCTGCTCCTGTTTCCTTGATATATTGGTCCATGGTAGGACGGGTAGGAACCAATAGCTTGTTGGCATCTGCACTAATGCTGAACGTGTTGTACTCATCGATTGGAATCATCAGAGATGCACCCAGACGTAAGTTTGTGGGGAGAAACTCGCTGGTGGTTCCTTCATCGTAAGAGATTTTACTACCGATGTTGTTGATATTCAATCCCCAACCTAATTGGCATTCGCGGTTGCCGAGATTCAAGTATCCGTTGTGATACATTGCCAGGTCGGCTGCAAATGCAGAACCAGGTGTCAAGTCATCTGCCTGACCCATGTCGGAGTGAATATAACGCAAAGCGACAGCTGCGGAGAATGTTTCGCTCAACATACGAGAATAAGCTACGTCAATTGCCATTTCGTAAGGCTTTAAGACTTCCTCAGTACCCCATACCGTTACCTCACCAAGCGAGAAATAGCGTAACGAACCACTCAACGCATCGTAATTGCCGATACGGTAATAGCCAGTTACGTTGGCAAGGTCAATGTCGTTTACAATCTGACGTAACCAAGGTGTATAGTTGAGTGCAACACCCGAACGGCTGATGGTAAACGGATACTTAGCTGGGTTCCAATACTGTGAGTTGACATCGGGATCGGTGGCAGCTCCTATATCACCCATACCGCCACCACGTGCATCAGGGGCAATTGCCAGTGAGTTCACACCATAATAAACAGGATTGAACTGATTCTTTACGTCCTGTGCTTGTGCTGAGATGCAAAAAGCCGTATTCAAAATGCTAAATGCAATCAATAATCTCTTTATCATATTATATTCTTAATCTGTTTTGTAATGTGGCGTTGCTTTTGCTAACACCTTATTATGTATATAATAACTCAAAAACTCTGTTTTTATTGTGCTGTGACCACAAACTTTTTTGATTCGGACGCTTGAGCACCATTACCCGTAGAGATGCTGGCCTTGCAGATATAGATGCCGGGTTGCAGATGTCCGTTCATTTCGTTCAAGTTGCAAGTGTATGTGTAATAATTAGAAGCACTTACACCTGTCTCTCCACCCCGCCATACTTCTCTGCCCTGCATGTCGAAGATGCGGACATCAATATTCAATGCTGAATTTGGCCTGTCGTTTTCAATCAATACAGAAAGTATGTTGTTACGACCAGGACTGTTTATCTGCAAACTAAGGAGATTAGGCTTTAAGCCTTGGTATACATCAAATTCAATTTCAAGCGTGGATGGATTGTTCAGGACATCCCATGCTCTAAATAAGAGGGTATGTCTGCCTTTTGACAATTCCGGCAAATTGCAATAGACGGAACCGGTGGTCCAAGTACCTGTTGCATACTTGAAGGTTCGGTTCAGGTCAAATGTCATATTAGGATCGTTGTCAACTATGACAGTAATCTCATGACCGATACCACTACCTGTAGCGTTAATGCCGTTCTCGTCTTGAATCACTCCTAAGAAATACGGTGTTTCATGCATTGGAACAGTAGTGGTCTGCAATACATTGCTAATGGTAGAGTCCGTTGATATTACATTCGAAAAGCGTTCTCCATTCAGGGATGCGACTAATACGGGACCTTGTGTATTTGTGGATATGTTGCTATCAGTACCTCCGATAAAGAAATCCTGGAAATTACCATTTGCCTCAATGCTTCTTTCCTCATTAATGGCATAGAAGCACATAAAGCCGTTCTCATCGGAGTAGTTGATGTCGAGCGGTACAGGGAACGTGAAATTGAATTTACCCTCTTTAATAGAGTCGCTACCCGCAAATAGTGTTCGGGTGCGTGCATAGAATTGGAATGGGGTTACATCTTCTTTCGCGTTGTTGTTGCAAGTGATAAACTCCATGTTATCGAAGACTGTTGGGGTAATGAGACCATTGAAATAGGGGGCATCATTACCATCTTCATCCACGATATGTCCTTGTACAGAAACAATAGAACCGGCACTGATGGTCTGTTCAGGATCGTCTTCTACTGCAATGTCGTTTACCTTGTCGACCTTTATCTTGTATGTAGGAACAGGTAGAGCAATTGCGGGGTCGCCAATGAGTACATAGTGCGCTTTGTTGAGGGAGTCGCGATGCGACAGGGCTCCTCTTCCTATCAGGTCGCTTTTTGCTTTAGCCAATGCTTCTCCAAGGGTGTATTGCTTCCCATCCTCTTTTTGAGCCAACACACTTTTCATGAAAGCCTGGTTGATCTTGCTGTTTTGAGCGGCATAAACGGTACGAGTGGTGGTAATCATGCCTACAGCAGCACCTTTATTGTTTTGCAATGCTGTCTCTGCAATGTTATCAATATTCATGTCGAATGGGGTAACATCGCATGCGGCAATGAACCATAGGGGCAGATTAGGGGAATCCCACTCCGCAAAGTCAGACCTGCTGATGACCTGCTCGTGCGATAGAGTGTATGCGGAACCGTGTCCTGTGTAATTCATGATGAGAGCACCTTCTGCAATCTGATTTACGATGTCCTTACGGGCATCTGGATATGAGTGGCCTGCACCACTTTCTTCTCTGTTGTAGGCGTCCCAGTAAATCTTTCTCATTCTATAATTTGGGTACATCGCCTCAACCTGTTTGGCTGTTGCATCCGCATCTTTGATATGAGTGTTGGCATTTCCGTCATCTGCCATAATACAGATGGTATTCTTCCAAGCACCAGCATGTGAATTGTCGATATATCCAATGAGTTTGTCTACTACATTTCTTGCTTCGTTGGCGGTTGTTACCGTAATGCGTCCTACGCCACAATCAGGTTTGTCCTTTAACGGACTCGCACCTTTACCATCGGCCAATAGGGTGTAATACTCCTCCAGTACATAGCTGTCTGTGTGGTGTAGAGAATTATCGGATTCATAGCACAACAGATAGTCATCCGGATCTTTCTTAGTCATGGTGGTCGTAATCATTCGATTGTCCCAAACACCATCCCCAAAAAGACATAGGTTCTTCGGACGTTTGGCTTCAGTTTCTGCTTTGTCGTACAGCATTTTCATAAATCGACGATAGGCAGTTGCGTCGGGTGTTCCTGATGAGAACTCGTTATAAATCTCATCGGCTCTGACAACGATGCATTTGATGCTGTCGTATTTTGTGTGGGCATCAGCAAGACGTTGTGCTTGTGCAGTCAATTTGCCGTTTGCAGGAACAATAATTACAAAGTCGATATTGCTCAGAGCATGCAAGTCTTGGTTCTGGATGGTTTCTACAACATCCGGTTCTGGGAAATTGGCGTTGATGTTCACGGCCACGTATTCCTGGGAAGGCGAGTCTTTGTCTGTGAGAATGGTATATGTCCCATTTCCTAATGTGCCTTCAAGTTCGCATGTTTGTTGAGGTGAAGTTATACGCCATACTCGTGTGTTTTCGTTTGCGCCGCTGATGGCATATTTTTTCTCGGCTACGTTGTCGCTGGAACGGAAAGGAAGATAATCTTTGCCGGCTAAATCCAATTTGCGAATGTAGCTAGCTAAGATGTAATCCAGATAGCCGGAGATACCATTGCCCCTTGTATGTGTGAGTGTAATTTTTGAGGATTCTGTTAAGTCCTTTGTAAGTGTAAATGTACGGTTGACCTGAATACCGTATTCATACTCTACCGCATTTCGAATGGAAATGGGGGAGAAGGTTGTGCTGTCAGCTGTAACAGTTAATGTAGAACCGTTAGTGCCAACAAATTGAATGTTGAGGCTCACTGATTCATCCGCAATACCTTCCGTGGGGAGTGTATATGTCTTTTTGTTTCCGTTTAGGTAGTTATAATTTTCATAGAACGTACGACCTGAATTGATGATGCTGAGTTCGTCTTTTTCTAAGATTGAATGTTCGGGGAAGGTGACGGTTGCTTCGGGGGCGGTTTCTAAACTGACCTCCTCTTTAGACATTGTTGCCGGTTGTCCTTCCTGTTTCTCAGTTATAAAGTAATAAATGTATGAAGAGTACGGATTGTTGATACGTGTAAACGTAGTTGACGCTCCATTTTTACGTTGCCACTTGGTAGTTCCGTATGAGTAAAAAAGCAATGAGCCATCGCTACGACGCCATACAGGAATCTCTGTCATGTCGTCGCTGAGATTCTCAATCTTGGCTTCAGGCAGGATAGGAAGGTTATATCCATAAAGGCTTACTTTCTCAGGGTTGTTGAATCCCATCTTCTGGAGTTTGCTTTTGGTGATTGCATATACTCCTTCGTCCTTGACACGAATCTTAACCCATTTGCCAGAAGCAAGTGCAGAATGTTCCGCATACCTGCTTGCCATACTACTTTGTGAATATGCCTGTAATGTTAAGGCAAACACAAAGACTATTGTTGCTATCCGTCTTATCATAGTTGCTATTTTACTTTAATGTCTAATAATTTGTTTCCTTCAAGGTATCCCTCAAGATGTTGGCCTTCTGAAACGGGACCGATTCCTGCAGGGGTGCCTGTGAAGATGAGATCACCTGTTTTTAAGGTGAAGTACTGGCTGGCAAAGGCAATGATTTGATCAATGGAGTGAATCATATCGCCCGAATAGCCTGTTTGTTTGGTCTTTCCATCTATGTCGAGGTGGAAATGTAGATCGTTGACAGCTGGGATTGTGTTTTTATCAACAAATTCTCCAATTGCAGCAGAGTTGTCGAAACTCTTGCAGAGTTCCCATGGCAAACCCTTTGCTGTCAGTTCGTCTTGCAAGTCGCGAGCTGTGAAATCAATGCCTACCGTAACTTCGTCGTAGTACCGATAAGCAAATCGTTCTGATATGTTCTTACCCACATGGCTAATCTTCACAACAATCTCTATCTCGTGGTCAAACCGCTTTGCAAAACTTGGAATGAAGAAAGGTCTTCGATTCTTCAGGATCGCAGAGTCCGGCTTCGAGAAAAACACAGGGTTTTGTAATAATAACGTATGATTTAGCTCTTTATTGTGTGAGGCATAGTTCATGCCGACTGCAAGTATCTTCATGTCGTGCAAATAATTATAATCCTAACAGCCTTGTTATGTCGTTCCATGTGGCCAGTATTAACAGACCAATGAGAATGGCGAAACCAATGTATTGGGCTTTCTCTAACACTTTGTCGCTTGGTTTGCGACGAGTGACCATCTCGTAGATGGCAAAGACAGCGTGTCCGCCGTCGAGGGCAGGAATAGGCAATACATTCATCACACCTAGTGCAATGGACAGCAATGCGGTGAGTAACCAGAATCTCTGCCAATCCCATGTCTCAGGGAAGATGTTCGTTATGCCGATAACTCCAGAGACACTCTTGGCGCCCTGAGCAGAGAAGAGGTATTTGAGGTCGTTCACGTAATTACACAGTTTGTCCCATCCTGATGCGATGCCAGCAGGAATACATTCCAACAATCCGTATTCTTTGGTCGTGGTATTGTATTGAGGAGCGGGGTTGCTGAAGCCTAACGTGAACTCGTGGGTGAGTACTGCTTTCAGTGTGTCCTTCCCGTTGACTACTAACGTGATGCTTCTCGTCTTCAAACTGTCGGCTGCTGTAGAATTCTCGGTAAGCGAACCTTTCAGGTCGGCTAATCGATAGACCAAATCATTAAAATCACTCAATTTCTCTCCGTTGAGTTCTGTGATTACATCTCCGACTTTCAGCCCTGCAGTTTCGGCAGGAGAACCTGGGATAATACTGTCGATATTGAATGGAATGAGGATGTCCATGTATGGAGGATTGCTTTGAGCCATTTCCAACATGTTCATTTTTTCAGGCATCTTGATGGTTACTTCTTCGTTTTGACGTAGTACCGTCACTTCTTTGGAGTTAGAGATGTCTCTGAGAACATTGATGCTCCACGTTTTGACGTCCTTACCGTCCGTTTTGATAACGATATCTCCATCAGTAAACCCATCGGCCTTCGCAGTCTCGCTGAATTTCATACCATTGGTGATGTCGGTCGGCTTTACGTAGCTCTCTCCCCAGGTAAAGAGGACTGCCATATAGATGACGAAGGCGGTGATGAAGTTGACGATGATGCCGCCCAACATGACCAACAGACGTTGCCATGCTGGTTTGGTGCGGAACTCCCAAGGCTTTGGCTCTACGGATAGTTGCTGCTTGGATTCGTCAATCATACCTGAGATGTTGACATATCCTCCCAGAGGTAACCATCCGATTCCATATTCCGTGGCGTAAGTCGGCTGCTTGCTTTCTTCTTCGGCAATTTTCTCAAGGTCGTGTTCCCATTTGCAGACCTCCAGTTTCCCTTTGTTCCAACTGAGCACGGAGAATGCACTTGCCTTGTAGTCGGGCTCGTTGGATGCATTGTTTGCATCGGTATCATCGGATTTCTTGGGGATTGTGATTTTGGTGTATTTTAAGAATGAGAACTTTCCTTGCCTATAGGTGAAGAAAGCAAATTGAGGACGAGGGGTCATGATTGGGAAGTCAAAGAAAAGGTAGAACTTCTCAACACGTATCTTAAATAGTTTGGCAAAGAGGAAGTGTCCTCCTTCGTGTAATACAATCAGCAAACTGAATGCTGCTACTACTTGTGCTATCTTTATTAATACTACTTCCATGGGTGTTTACAAAAGTGTTTTTGCGTATTCGCGTGTTTCTTTGTCTGTTAATAAATATGTGTCGAGCGAAGAGTCGTTGGAGAATGGTATGTGACTCATCGCCATCTCGATAATCTCGCTGATTCTCTGGAATGAGATTTGGTCGTCGATGAAAGCACGATTTGCAATTTCGTTAGCCGCATTCACGATACATGGCATGTTGCCGCCTTTGTCCAAGGCTTCGTAGGCGAGAGCGAGGCAACGGAAGCGCTCGATGTCGGGCTGCTCGAAGGTGAGGTCTTTCATCTGGAAGAAGTCCACTCGGTCGAATGATGCTTTTAGGCGTTTCGGATAGCTGAAAGCATATTGGATGGGCAGACGCATGTCTGGCACACCGAGTTGTGCCTTGACGGCTCCGTCTTCAAATTGTACCATCGAATGGATGACCGACTGCGGATGTACTACCACTTGGATTTGTTCGGGACGTACGCCAAAGAGCCATTTGGCTTCGATCACTTCGAATCCCTTGTTCATGAGGGTTGCAGAATCGATGGTAATCTTGGCACCCATGTTCCATGTGGGATGTGCCAGAGCGTGGGCTTTGGTGACTGTTTCCAATTCTTTGACTGATAGTTTGCGGAACGGGCCACCGCTGCATGTCAGCAGGATTTTCTCAATGCGGTTACCGGGTTCCAGGCATTGGAAGATGGCAGAGTGTTCGCTGTCGACTGGTAGCAAAGGCACTTGATACTCGCGAGTCAGTCGGTTGATTAGTTCTCCGGCAACTACAAGGGTTTCCTTGTTGGCGAGCGCAATCATTTTTCCTGCTTTAATGGCACTAATAGTAGGGCGCAAGCCTGAGAATCCAACCATCGAGGCAAGGACGATATCAACGTTTTCGTCCTGCACCACTTGGCAGAGGGCATCGGCTCCTGCATACACTTTGATCGGCAGGTCAGCTAAAGCATCTTTGACTTTATCGTGATGGAGGTCGTTGGCAATGACGACTGCGGCTGGATTGAACTTCCGTGCTTGTTCAATCAGCAGGTCGGCACTGTTGTTGGCGGTCAGCACGTATGCTTCATAAAGGTGGTTTTGTTCTTCAATCACCTCTAAGGCTTGTGTACCAATCGAACCGGTTGACCCTAGTATTGCTATTCGTTTCTTTTCGTTCATAAATCGAGCAGACCTTCGGGGAGGTCCATTTCTATGATTTTGTCTTTATGATTGATTTCTATGATGAAGTCTTCGTGGGCGGGAATGAGAACGTCGGCATTGACTGTCTCGACGTGGAAGAGCCAGTTTTCGGTCTGGTCATCGATGCCTGTGATAGTGCCGATAGTTGCCCCGTCAGTATCTTTTATCGTGAAGCCGATGAAGTAGTTGAGCGACACTTCGTCAGCATCGCCTTCTTCGATATATTTGTTTTCGAAATAGACTTCGCTGCCAATGAGCTGCATAGCTTGTTCGGCAGAGTTGATGTCTTCGAATTTCACGAGGGCGGATGAGTCGGTCTTGAAGCGATATTCCTCCATGAAGAAGGGGACGAGTATTCCTTCGACCTCGCAAATAAGATAGGGACACTCTACACGGTCGAAGATGTCGTCTTCGAAGTTGAACACCACTTCGCCTTTGAGTCCGTGGGCTTTGGTGATGCGTCCGATGGGGTATGTGTCTTCTTTCTTAATCATGAGTCTTGCGGGCTTATTCCTCTCTTCTGATCTTGGCTCCGATAGCGTTGAGGCGGGCTTCGATATCTTCGTAGCCGCGGTCGATTTGTTCGATGTTGCTGATGCGGCTCACTCCGTCTGCACTCATAGCTGCGATGAGCATGGCTATGCCTGCCCGGATGTCGGGTGATGACATGCGAGCGCCTTTGAGGCGGAAACGGTGGTCGTGCCCTACGACGACAGCGCGATGTGGGTCGCAGAGGATGATTTGTGCTCCCATGTCGATGAGTTTGTCAACGAAGAAGAGTCGGCTTTCGAACATCTTTTGGTGGATGAGCACAGAGCCTTTGGCTTGGGTAGCAACGACAAGGAGCACACTCAGGAGGTCGGGTGTGAGGCCTGGCCATGGGGCGTCGGAGAACGTCATGATGCTTCCGTCGATGAACGAGCCGACTTCATAGCTGTCGTGATGTGGTATGTGGATGTTGTCGCCTTGGCGTTCGACGCGGATACCCATGCGGCTGAATGCATCGGGGATGATGCCGAGGTTTTCGTACGAAACGTCTTTGATGGTGACATCGCCGCCGGTCATGGCTGCCATGCCTATGAATGAACCTACTTCAATCATGTCGGGCAGGATGGTATGCTCAGTACCATGCAGTTCTTTTACGCCTTCGATGGTGAGCAGGTTAGATGCGATGCCGCTGATTTTTGCACCCATGCGGTTGAGCATCTTGCAGAGTTGCTGGATGTAAGGTTCGCAGGCCGCGTTGTAGATTTGTGTGGTTCCTTCGGCAAGGACGGCGGTCATGATGATGTTGGCCGTTCCTGTGACAGATGCTTCGTCGAGGAGCATGTATTTGCCTTGAAGGCGGTCAGCACGAATGTCGTAGATACCACGCTGGTCGTTGTAGGTGAATTGCGCGCCGAGTTCGCTGATGCCCAGAAAGTGGGTGTCGAGTCGGCGTCGGCCTATCTTGTCGCCTCCTGGCCGGGCTATGCTGGCTTGGTGAAATCTGCCGAGCAACGGACCGAGCAGAAGTACTGAGCCTCGGAGCGATGCACAGCGGCTGATGAATTCGTCGCTTTGCAGGTAGCTCATGTTGAGGTCGCTTGCCTGGAAGGTCCAAGTGTGTGTGCCCATGCATCGAACACCAACACCCATCTGCTCCATGAGACTGATGAGGTTGTTGACGTCGAGTATGTTGGGGAGGTTTTTGATGGTGACTGGCTCATTGGTGAGCAGGGTTGCGCAGATGACTTCGAGTGCTTCGTTCTTGGCTCCCTGCGGGGTAATTTCTCCGTTGAGCGTGTGGCCTCCTTCTATGATGAATGTTGCCATTTATTTCTTCTTTTTCTTTTTGCTGCCGCTACTTTTGTTGCCTTCACTTTGCTGTATGCTGGCAATAGCTTCTTTGTCGCTGATGAGTTTGATTTCCGACGGGAGGAGCGATATCTTTCCGTTGGTGTATTCAGCAAGGTCGCTCAGGATTTTCTCGTCATTGAGGGCGTTGCTATTCCACTTGGCGAGCGCCAGTTTCATCTGGTTGGCAACAAGCCGAGTGAGTTCATCGCGCTGTTTCCCAGCGGGCATTTCTGTGAGCTGCTTGGTAAGCTGCTCGATGATGGAGCCATAGTGGCGACGTGCGATTTGCTTCTGCGGATATGGCACTTTGTCACGATGGGTTTCCTGCTTGTCGATATGTTGTATTTCTACAGGATAATCGATGTCGAGTTTGTATTCAGCGATGTATGCGAGGTGGTTCCAGAGTTTCTGGTAGAAGTCTTCTGCATTGCCTGTGAACGACTGCATGTTGGCCATGAGGTCGATGATGGTATAGGCGCAGCGTTGGCGCTCCTTACGGTCTTCGAGACTCAAGGCGTAGTTCACCATTTCCTGGATGCATCGCCCGTATTCTGTGAGTTTCAGTTTTTCTCTTTGTGTATTATAATCCATGTAATAAATCTTTACTTTTCTTCGCAATGAATTCTTTCAGATAGTATGGTTCGAAGTAGGCGACGTCCTCGAACTGCTCGTTGGCGTGCCGCTTCTCTGCCAGGGGACTCATCCACTTGGCCAGGGGACGGATGCCGTCGATGAAGTGTGCGTTGGGATGAGTGATGACGTCTTCGCATTTCTTGGCTCCGTTGCCGAGGAAGTAGATGGGGCGAAGGTCGAGCTGCTCCTTGAACGAATCGGTGTCGATCACTTTTGCCTCAGTCTCTACAATAGGCTTCAATGCGCGGGTGTAGAGGGCTGTGTAGACTTCCATACGACGTGCATCGATCATAGGGCAGAGCAGGGCGTCGTCTTCCAGTTCGTGCCCGAGGAGAACAGGAACGCACAGGAGTTCGAGGGTGGGGATGGCAATCAGCTTCAGGTTGCGTCCGTAGCAAATACCCTTAGCGATGCTTGCTCCGATGCGCAGACCTGTGTAGCTGCCAGGCCCCGAACTGACCGCCACTGCGTCGAAAGGAATAGCGTGGCTGTCAGTAAACGAGATAGCCTCGTCCACCATGCCACCAATCACCTGAGCATGGGCAGGTCCTTCCAGCTCTTCTTCATGAAAGATGACTGCTCCGTCCTGGCTCACCGCCACAGAACAAGCATCAGTCGATGTGTCGATATGTAGAATGCAAGACATGCGTTTTCTCTTTTACGCTGCAAATATACGAATTAATTCGCATTTAACCATTCTCTATTTACTATTTTTAGCAAAAGATTCAAAAAATAGGAGCACCACATACTCTTTTTTATATAGGATGCCCCATCACGTTATCTCGACATTGGGGATATTAGGGACAAACCTATAACCGTTAACTTATACCCCATAACCATTACCATCTACTAACCGATTAAGCTACAAAGCTTAATTCAATAACCATTACTTGCTAAATTCATAAGTTAATCTGAGTCTACTTTCCATAGGCTTAGAAGGTTCTTTTTCTACCTCCTAGGGATAGCATTTGCAATCCCTAAGGGTAACAAATTTTTCCCTTAGGGGTAACAATTGTTTCCCCTAAGGCCCTTATAAAAAGATTAATTATGAAGTGTTAACGGTTGATGGCGAATTATGTTAAGTTATAGTCAGACGAGCGAGTCAACTTATCTCTGTACAAGACATGTCTTTAATCGTCTTTGCTTTGTTGTTATCATATAAATCCTCGTTATTGTTACATAAGGTGGGTTATTGTGACCTTATAAGCCCACTTTCTGCTATCAGATTTGCCATCATGCCACACAATTCCTTCCATGTGAGGTCGGGATACTGAAATTCTGCGCCAATTACAGAGAAAACATCGGAATCAAGGGGTCGTGCATGCTTTTTGAGGCCAGTGAAAGCAGGATTTTGACACATTTTTGGCTCATCCGACAAAAACTACGCATTTGTCGGATGAGCCTTCAATTAGAATGCCAATCTTACACCTGCTGTGATGCTTTTGAATTTGGGTCCGAATTCGGTTTGCATCACGTTGCAAGGACTATATTTGAAGTATAATCCGAGGTGGTTCTTTGTAATGTCGCACATCAATCCGTAGGTCACTTTGTTGCGATGTAGCCTGTTTGCTTCGATTTTCTGGCTTTCACCATTGAGGCTGTAGCGTGTCTTGAGTGATGCGTAGGTGTTGAAATACAGTTCGGGACCAGCGGAGAAATACCAAGAGCCGCCAAGCGCAAAGTGGAGTTGTAGCGGTACAACAAGACTGAATGTGTGGATGCGGCTGAACTTTGGGTTGGCTCCTGTGGGGTAGGGTGCAACGTTGATGGTTCCGTCGTCGTTGAGTAGGAACTGATTGTGTCCCGTCATGCGATAATTTCGCCATGAAAGTCCGAATCCTAGGCTGAAGAACGAATGGCTGCTTAAACGAGAGGAGAAGGCTACCAGGTTGCGCAACTCGAGTTCGAACGACTGCCCCATGTCGATATTGACGCCTGGAGCCTCGTCCACACCCGAAATGAATCCGAACTGGAACGACGTAAAGTGTGGATAGGGTGCACGGTGTCTGCCGTTTTCCAGTAATTTATAATCATTAGCATACTCCTTTTCGCGGCTGGAATTCATGAATGGGAGACTGAAATCCCATCCGCCTGGGTGGTCTTCAGAATTGCTGTCAATTTTGGGGTCTGTTGCTAGGGCAATAGAGTCGTTTTGTGCCTTGATGCCACATGTGGTGGCGAAAATCATCATGACGATGAGAAAGAGTTTAGTTTTCATAATTTATTTGTTTTTGTTGTTTTTGCGTTTGAAATTCTTCATTAGGTCGGTAAATTTCGCTGGACCTTCAAGATAGACGAGTGTGATGTCGTGTAGCGCTCCCTTAGGCTTGCATTGGTAGCATACGTAGGTATGTACGGTCTTCCTTACACCTGCATCCGACCGATAAGTGTCGGCTGTGCGAAAGATGATGTAATAGATGTGTCCGTTACGGTCCTCGCGTTCCTCGCCGTCGATGTCCGTAAGTGTTGTCCTGGTTTTCTGGATGGCTTCATAATCCTCTTCCACGAGTTGCTCCACATGGTTGCGTTGTTTTTCTGTCGCGAGAAAGTTGATGGTTCGCATTTTTGTAAGCTGATAAGCCCTGAGCACCTCGCCGCTCAGGCTTGTCTCTGTGAAGCCAGGCGTGTTTTTTGCTACAATCAGTCCTCGGAACACCGAATCGACGCTTAGTCCTGATTGCGCCCAGGTGCTCGCTGAGATGATAGCTGCGATGATGAATGTTGGTAATCGTTTCATATTGTTTCTTATTCTTCAGGGTTAAATATCTCGTAAAGTGATTCTTCAGCATCACTGTTGCTGAAAATGTCGCACACAGCATCTTCTGCTATCGCAAGCACACGATCTTCGTCTGTGATGGTTTGACCATTTACGTAAGCAATTGCCATGTTCGTTTGCGTTTCTTGTTGGTTGTGGAGCCACAATCCTATTCCTGCCACAACTACAATACTAGCTGCTATTGCCCAAACACGATGTGACCAATGAGTGCGGCTTCGATGACGTGCCATTTCCTCGTCGTAGGTTGCCTCGTCAAGCGTTAACTGACCCAGCATCGTGGCGATAGCCTTCCACTCTAAAGGGGCATCAGGCTGATTCACCTCTTGGGCAAGCCGTGCTTCCTCTTCGGGTGTGGTAGTTCCCTCCAAGTACTTGCTGATGAGCCGTTCTGTTTCTTCTCGTTTCATATTTTCATTTGTTTTTTTAGTTCCTCAAATAGTTTCTTTCTTGCCCTCGATACCATCACTTCAATCGATGCTTTCGGAATGCCAGTCTGCTTCACGATTTCATCATTTGGCAGTCCTTCTATCTGTCGCATCTCAAACAGTTCGCGTTCTCGTGGGTTCAGTTGTTCAATCAGCGTCTGCAATAAGTCGGTTGCTTCTGCCTGTTCCATCCTTTCGTGGGGCGACAAGTCCATATTCATCGCTCGCTCGTGGGTGGATGTCAGTTCTACAACGTTTGTATGCCTTTTTCGTTGCATATCGATGCAGCAATGCTTTGCAATCCTTATGGCAAGACCGCTGATGTTTCGGGTTGCGTCCAGTTTCTCGGCATATTGCCATAACTGAACCAGCGCTTCCTGAGCCACATCCTCAGCATCATGGGCTGAGCCAAAGAAGTCCATGCCCACCTTCCACATCGAAGGGCGCAACTCTTGGGCAATATGTTCGAACTCTGCTTGGGTCATGCAACTATAATGCGTAGCAAACAAAAAAAACTTAACCTGCAAAAGCTAAGTTTTTTGATATGATGAAAAAAAGGTTGTTAGCAATCCTTGTCGAAATTGATGATTCTCACCAAATTGCAGCCAATCGTATTGCCAATAACGATAGCCACATAAAGTATTAATATATCAATAAGGTGAACTGACCAGAAGTCAATTGGAACGGCGAGATAGTAGAATGCGTCGGCTATACAGTGAGGGAAGCCGCACACAATGAAGATGGGAACTCCATAGAGCAGGGGGTACCATTTGTTCTCGTATTTGGCAAACTTCACACTTGCAGTCATGATGAATCCGCAACCGATTGCCAGCAATCCGCAGCGGAGGGGACCATTAGCCAGTCGGCTCTCCAGTATGCCTTGAGCCACACCCTGAAGGTCTGCGGCAGAGTTGTATGTCAGCAGAGCAACCAGCAATGTGCCGATGATGTTGCCAAGCAACACTTTGGGTATCTCGCCCACTTTCAAACCTTTGCATCCGCCACAGAATCCCACGGTACCCGTGAAAAGTTTGAAGCCGTAATGCACGACGGCGAGCAGGCCAAACGTAAAGAGCACGATGCCTATGATATCTTTACTCATCAAATAGCCGAAACCGGCAATACCAATACATATTCCAGCTAGAATACTGCTGCGAAGCGTTGCAATGAAATCTTTCATGACACGTCTTAGATAAGTGAGTTTGTCAAAAATGTTGTAATTAGCTTTTTCCGACTGCAAATTTACAAAAAAAACGCAAATTGTAAGTGTCCGAATGCTAAATAATTCTTATCTTTGTTGCGTCGAACCTATATTTTACCAATAATTGACATCATGCGGCGATTAATTGGCTTTTTTTTGGTAATGGTTTTTCTCTCGCTCCATCTGCGAGCTGAAAACTGGATGGCGCGACTGCCCGATGACGCGCTTGTGGCCGACCTGTCCATTCCTGGCGCTCACGATGCCGCGACAGGGAGCGGATGGGCAGGACTTAACGGACCTATTGGCAACCTGTTTGCCAAAACCCAGGACCTCGATTTGTTGTCATTGTGGCAAGCGGGCATCCGTGCATTCGACCTTCGGCCTGCAGTTTACAAACACCACATGAATCTCAATCATGGCATGATGCCCACGAAACTTCATCTCGAAGATGTATTGACGATGATGCAGACGTGGCTCCGTCAAAATCCATCCGAATTTATCATCATCCATCTGCTCCATGCTGGTGATGGCGACAAGGTGAAAGGACAATACGAGCAAAGTATTGCAGAGCTGCTCAATGAGCCCGTCTACCGCGAAACCCTCGCTGATTTCCAAGCCGACCTTAGAGTCCGCGACATGAGGGGCAAGATACTCATACTCAGTCGTAATAACTACAACGGTTCCCCCGTCGGCGGTATATTCCGAAACTGGACAGGAAGTCCCGATTGGCGTCGTCAGACGTTGGGACGTATTGTCGGCTCTCGTGGTGAAGAAGCCAAAGTCTACATGCAAGACTTCTCATCGACCTATGCTCCCGGAGCGCTCGACATCAAGCTCGCTGCCCTCCGACGGATGCTCGAATTCAGTACGAGTAAAAAAACTTCCGCTTCTGATGATTCTCAACGTCACCCACTCACAGGAGTGAATGGCGGGCATGACATCGTATGGGTGCTGAATTTCTGCTCGGCCTATTCCAAAGTGACCAAACTCTTCGGGCACGATATCTCACGTAGCAATGGTTATCGTGACAATGCTGCACACACCCATGCTGCCATGCTCGACTATCTTCGCGCCCGCCGAGGCCCCACAGGAATCGTCCTCATGGACTTCGCAGCAGTCGATCGCAGTCATGGCTACAACACTTGCGGTATGGAATTGGTTCGTGCTATCATCGACTCGAATTTCTGAAAGAAAAAATAAGAATTTTGCTTTATAAATTATTAATTATATCAGACTATGGAAATTAACAAGATTATGGCCAACCTGGAGGCCAAGCATCCAGGAGAGAAAGAGTACCTGCAAGCCGTACATGAGGTGCTCATGAGTATTGAGGATATCTACAACCAGCATCCCGAATTCGAGCGGGCAAAGATTATCGAACGACTTGTCGAGCCAGAACGTATTATCACCTTCCGTGTTCCTTGGGTTGATGACAAAGGTGAGGTGCAAGTCAATCTTGGCTACCGTGTACAGTTTAATAGTGCTATTGGTCCCTATAAGGGCGGACTGCGATTTCATGCTTCAGTCAATCTCAGCATCCTGAAGTTCCTTGGCTTTGAGCAAATCTTCAAAAACGCCCTCACCACGCTTCCGATGGGCGGAGGAAAGGGAGGATCTGACTTTAGTATTCGCGGTAAGAGCGATGCTGAGGTCATGCGCTTCTGTCAGGCATTCATGAACGAGCTTTACCGTTACATCGGCCCTGAAATCGACATCCCGGCAGGCGATATAGGAGTCGGAGCACGCGAGATAGGCTACCTGTTCGGCCAGTACAAGAAACTGACACGCGACTGGAGCGGAGTGCTCACAGGCAAAGGGTTGGAATATGGCGGTTCGCTTGTGCGTCCGGAAGCCACAGGGTTTGGTGGACTGTATTTCGTCCGTGAAATGTTGCAGGACCAGGGGATCGATATTCAAGGCAAGACAATTGCCATCTCAGGATTTGGAAATGTCGCTTGGGGAGCTGCAACGAAGGCAACACAGATGGGTGCTAAGGTGATCACTATCTCTGGTCCTGATGGCTATATCTACGATCCCGCTGGACTCGATGAGGAGAAGATCGACTATCTTCTTGAGTTGCGTAGTTCTGGTAACGATATCTGTGCGCCTTATGCCGAACGATTCCAAGGTAGCACATTCTATGCTGGTAAGCGTCCGTGGGAAGTTAAATGTGACATTGCTCTTCCGTGTGCGACTCAAAACGAACTCAACGGTGATGATGCCCAGCATCTCATCGATAACGGCGTAACTTGTGTGGGAGAAATCAGTAATATGGGTTGTACGCCCGAGGCTATCGACCTTTTCATTCAGCACAAGATGCTCTATGCTCCAGGTAAGGCAGTCAATGCAGGAGGTGTGGCTACATCGGGTCTGGAAATGAGTCAGAATGCCATGCATATCAGTTGGAGTGCTCAGGAAGTGGACGACCGTCTCCATCACATCATGCACGGCATCCACGAACAGTGTGTTCGCTATGGTCGCCAGCCCGATGGCTATATCAATTATGTGAAAGGTGCTAACATCGCAGGCTTCATGAAAGTGGCCAAAGCGATGTTGGCGCAAGGCATCGTATAGCAGACACTTCGGCGTAGCGTAGCGAAGCCAATGTGTTCCCGATGTTGGCGCAAGGCATCGTATAGCAGACACTTCGGCGTAGCGTAGCGAAGCCAATGTGTTCCCGATGTTGGCGCAAGGCATCGTGTAGAATCTTCCCGTCCGTCTATCCTCTTTCCCCTTTAGCGGGGGAAAGGAGCGGATGGGTTTTATTTCAGTTTTAGCAATACAGGCAGATGGTCGCTGAACCCTCCGTGAAAATTATACCCCTCGAAGGTCCTGTTAGGCTTCCGTCCACCGTATGCTTCATCTGTTTCCAGTAAGAACGGTAGTGTTAGCACTTTTGCTTCGAGGAACTTCACTCCTCCGTTTTGTGGATCGACAAGCCCTTCGCTAATCAGCATTTGGTCTATCGTGTCCCAGTCTCCCTGATACTTGTACGACCCGTGCTCTTTGCCATACTCGTTCGCAAGGTTCCTGAACTTTCCGAGACATGTCTGCAACAGTTCGGAAGTGGGCCCGTCGTTGAAATCTCCCATAATGAGAATCTTTGCAGCAGGTCGGAAAGCAAAGACCGAGTCTGTCGAGGCTGCGATTGCTTCCACAACCATCCTTCGATTCCGCTCGCCTGCTGCTCCTCCCAGTTTAGAAGGTAGGTGAACCACATAGATGTCTATCGTATCAACAGGATTCCTGCCTGTCACGCCACATACATGTAAAATGTCGCGAGTAGGCCTCGAAGTCTCCACGCGGATGCAGTCATGATGCAGAATGCGGAACATCAGTGGATTGTAAAGCAGGGCAACATCGATACCACGTTGGTCGGGCGAATGAGTCATGATGTATTCATACCCTAAAGCCGATAAGACTGTTCTGCGAGTCAGATAGGTGAGGACTGTATCGTTTTCCACCTCCTCAAGCGCCACAAGATCTACGGGACGGATAGAATCGGCAGCCACAATCACCTTTCCTATGTTTTTCAACTTCTCAAACATACGGTGTCGTGTCCAGTGTCGTGTTCCTTCGGGCAGAAACTCCTCGTCGCGTTTCCCGTCATCGTGAATCGTGTCGAATGCGTTCTCGCAGTTATACGTCATCGCAGTCAGCCCCTGAGCATTTGCTTGTCCTGCGACCAACAGCCATAAGATACCGATAAAAAAAAGAAAGCCCCCCATTCTACACCCTTGGCGGTAAAGGTATTCAGAACGAAGGTCTTTCATTATATGTAGCTTAATTGCTTAGTAGCTTAGTAGCTTAAGTCTAACGTCTGACAACTAAAGACTTAATTACCACAGCTTCTCTGGGTATTCTCCTGCCTCTATAAGCGCCTTGATGCGGGCTACGGTGTCAGGACGGTCGGCTGCGTAGGTTACTCCAAACCACTTTGAGGTGGTGTCGAGCACCTCTACGGTGGCTGTTCCCTCGTTGATGAGTTTGTTCACCATCAGCGGGATGAAGAATTCAGCCTTGAGGTTCTCCATATTCTTCGGGTCGCTCAGGAATACCTTAAAGAACTCCTCGCTGTGCTCGAAGTAGTCGGGAGTGAAGCCCCACATGTTCATTGATACAGGTGAGTTCTCTGGAATCTCCACCCATCCGTCACCTTCTTTGTAGCAGATCTTACCATCGACACGCAGGATTTCTGTACGCTCCACCACGTCGGTCAGGTGATGTTGCTCGTTTGTTGAGCAGATGCCGCGAGCTACCGAACCGTTTTCGCTCAATGTGTTGCAAACGCGGAAGCCCACCATCGCATACTTGTTTTTTGCACCTTCAGGCAGTCCGCCGAGGAACTTACCTATCTGGGCGAACGCATCACGGCCGTAGAAGTCGTCGCAGTTGATTACACAGAAAGGCTCCTTGATGACATCCTTACCCATCAGTACTGCGTGGTTCGTACCCCAAGGTTTTACGCGACCTTCAGGACACTTGAATCCTTCAGGCAGGGCATCGAGTGCCTGAAAGCAGAGTTCGCATTCCACCTTCCCCTCATACTTAGCGAGAATCTGTGTGCGGAATTGCTCTTCGAAATCCTTACGGATAACCCATACAATCTTGCCGAATCCAGCACGTATGGCATCGTATATACTGTAGTCCATGATGGTCTCACCGTTAGGTCCCAGACCGTCGAGCTGCTTCAGGCCTCCGTAGCGGCTTCCCATTCCTGCAGCAAGTAAGAATAATGTTGGTTTCATATTTATACTAATTTAATGTGATTTCTGTTTACGACTGCCCAAAGAAACAAGTAATGTAACTTTGTGCCTGATTTCGAGTGCAAAGTTACAACAATTCTTTGTATCCACAAAATTATTTCACCCATATTTTGTTTCCACCAACGATATTCAGCCCCTTATGCATCGAGTTTATTCGCTGACCTTGCAGGTTGTACATTGCATTCTTATGCATTATGCATTGTGAATTATGAATTATCTCAATTCCGCTTGCATATTCCTTTGCTGCGAGCATCATGTAGCCAATCACACCGTCGGCCCACACCTTGTCGGCTGTATAAAAAGAAAGAAGGTAGTCGTCTTCTTCCTCTATAACAAATTCAAAGGTGATGATGCGTGTGCCCTTGAAACTCTTCGATACGTCATTCCCGATATTGACATTAGGGGTATAGGATGTAGAGGCGATTGCTTCACCGCCAGTCTTCTTTTCTATACTGATGTCGAGAGGAGCAGCCTCTTCATTGTTCCAATTGCAAATCTTATATCTCAGCATGTACTTCCCAGGACAAAGCGTCAGCGTGGAGTGCGATGCAGCCATTCCATATTTTGCATATCCAGCTCGCTGTCTGCCGCTTTGATTGCGAAAATAGAGTCCGTATTCGAAGTCGCGGGTGGATGAGGTGAATTGCAGCACTCGGCTGCCCGATGAGTATCCGTTGCTGAAGCCGTTCCTTCGTTCTGTACCATCATAGGTGGTCCATCCTACGGGGATGCTGCCTCCCTCTGTAAAATCATTGTGAAACATGTGGCTGCGTCCCACTTTATAGTTAACTACTACCTTCGCTTCTTCTGTCTCTCCGTCGTTATCAGTCGCAATGGCTTTGAAGATATGTTCCCCAGCTGCAGGATTCTCCACCGTAAAGGTATAGGGTGCCTTGTTCAGGGTGGCAATCAGTTCAGAGCCATCATAGAAGTCCACTTGAGCCACCTTCCCATTAGGGTCGGAAGCAGTTGCAGTCAGTTTGATGTCAGGAAATGTGACGCTAGTTGTTGGCGAAAAAAAAAGGTGTGAAGTACCGGGGTAGGGTGATGTGAAGGATACGGATGGTGCTGTGAAGTTGAGCGAAAAGCGCTTGCAGAAATTCCACATTTCCTTACCTGTGTACACTTGCGTTTCCTTGCAAATCCAATGACCTTTGTCCTTGAGTTCGATCAGTTGTACCTCTCCTCCGGCTTTTCCAGAACTCCAAATGTGCAACGTAGCACCGCTGAAGCCGTTATAGTTGGTGATTACCTTGGCAGTCGTAGAGCCTCCATTGTGCTTAATCCATGGGTTGAGGGCGGGTTGCACATTGCCGAAATTGTCGGCAGTTCCTTGAATATGCATCAGGGGTATAGGCCGTAATCCTGCTTTTGGAGTAACCACTGACGGTCCGCTGCACGATACAAAGGCAGCAATGATGTCCGACATCTTGTTGATGGCATTGTAGGTCAGCATTCCGCCCATCGAGAAGCCGCCGAGATACACGCGGTTGCGGTCAATCTTATACTGCTTCACCATCTTCTCAATGATAGCCTTGATGAAGTTAATATCACGATCGCCACCTACGTCCCACGCTCTGTCGATACCGTTTGGGAATACGACAACGAACTTAGCTGTGTCGCATACGGATTCCATACTCACTTTGTCGTTCTTAAACTCATTGTTCATCATCCAGCCGGCATCTTGGTTGTAGCCGTGACAGAAGATAAACAGCGGGCGGTTCTCGCCCAGTTTTTGGGGCGCATACTCCAAATAAGTGCGCTCCGTTCCGTTCACGGTCAGTTTCTGCAATTGTGCTGACGTTGTCAGGCAAATTGCTACGAGTAGTAATAGGGTTGTCAGTCTTTTCATATAATGAGATAATTATGTGTGTTGCTTGGGATGCAGTTTCTTGTGAATCTTGAATTCCGCACGCAGGCTCTTGAGTGTGGATTTCGTGAGGTAGGCTTCGCCCTCTCGTTCACCGTTGCTGAACGTGAATTTCAGACGCTTGCCGCCCAGCGTTTTCTTTGTCACCACACAGGTTGAAGTGGTTGTCTCGCCCAGACGTTCGCCGCTCGATGTGGTGCGGCCCTTGAACTCAGCCTTAGTGTCTAAGTCCTTGTCGAAGAGGTCGAGGATGTCATCGATGGTCGCAAAAGCCTTGTCGGCTGTGTCACCCAGATAGATGGTGGTTTCCTTGAGGTTTTTTACCTCCATACCGAAGAGTTCGTCGGCACCTAACGTTTTCCTCGTTCGTGCGATGCTCAGGTAATAGCCGAACGTGCCGTCATCATCTTTGTAGGTAAAGATGGTGTACTCGCCGTTGTCCGATTCATCCTCGGCTACTTCCATCCTCATGCCTGCGGGTTGGCTCTTTTGCTGTGCCAATACGCCCGAAGTAGTCATCATGGCGACTACAACCAGCAATAATTTCTTCATTGTCTCCATCTTGTAAAAGGATTATAGAATTCTGTGGTTGCAAAGTTACAAAATAAAGCGTAAAATGATATGCAAAGCCTATGTTTTTTTGCATAAAAAAGAGCAATTTCTTTAGAAATGCCCTTTTTCCTGTGTTTTCGCGAGTGCTAAAACATAAGGAAGCGTAATGCTTTGGTGATATAAGGTTGATACATATTCACCATTGATATAGAGCGTTTTCCAAGGGTGGATTTGCTTTAGTAGGGTCTTCACTTCCTGAGCCAATCCCTCGATGGAGCCTTTCATATCACGATGTGTCACCTTGATGTTGCAATCGATGAGGTTCCCGTTTGAGTCTAACTGCACCTTGGAAATGGTGATAATGAGTCGGCCCACGTCTGCCAATTTGGGGTAGTTCTGGGTGTGGAGTGGGAAACGGCGGCGGATTTCTTCCTGATTGATGTTGTCGAACGAAAATCCGTCCGCTACGACCACACGGTTATGATATGACTGCCGTTTGACTATCTTCCCTCGTTTGATGCTCAGGATCTGCTCGTGTTCTTGATTACGGCAATAGCCTGAGTGGACATAATAGACTGTCCTGCCTTTCCCTGCCCTCAGTTCAGGCATAGAGAACCATGATGCCTCAATCCGTCCGTTCTTCATGTACTTACCAAACACACGGTGCATATCAGCTTCCGTGATATTTGCTTTCCGGCTCTGCCGCGTCTCCTTATTATATAATTCTACCTCGATACGGTCGAGGTACAGACGGTCGTTTCTGATGCTCCAATAGGCGGTATAGCCGTCCCAGTTAGCCGTATTGATCGACCGCTTCTCAGGCAGTACTTTCAACAGGCTTTTATACAGGGTAGAGTCCCAGTCGATAGGTTTGCCCAATAAGTTCCACTGTTCGCCGTCAATCGTGATCATATCACCACTTTGACCTGTTGCCGAGGCTCCCATTGCAGTGATGAACATCAAAACACCAGCAATCAGTCGTTTCATCATTCCATAATGTTTACCCATAGTTGTCCGTTTTTTGATTTCACGCTGCAAAGTTAACAATAAAATTTGTAACATACTTGCAGATTTGTAACATCGGGTACACCAAGAGTACACATAATCCTCTAAAAATCGCCCTGATAGCGTGAAATCAAGTAGCTCAGGAGGCTATGTGGCATCGAAATGTTCAAGATTGTCGAAGAGGCTTTCCGCCGAAGGGTCGTCGAACATCTTTTTGTTGATTCTCGACTTGATATTGCGGATATTCTGTTTTTGTGTGTCCATGATAATCATGATTTCTGCGTATGTGAAACTGAGACGCACCAGCATGGCAATCGTCGTTTCCAGACGCGTGAGCTTACTGCTATGGAAGTGATGGAGCAGATAGGGCATGTATTGCTGGAAGGCATTGTGCAGCTTGCCCAGCTCTTTCTCTGAAACCTTGTCAAAGCCGAGCGCCCCACTTCCCTTGGTATGCAACCAATGGGCGATATCGCTTTCTTGCAGCGCATGGAAATTCTCCGACATCTGCTGCTCATGCAGGCGGCCGTTCAGTTGCTGGAACTGCGATTTCAGCATGTCGTACTTCGCTTGCATCTGAACCTCATATTGCTCCTTGTCCTGATGGTATTGGTCTATCTCGCACTGCTTTTCCGTCAGCAGTTGATGGACCTTGATGACTTCTGAGCGCATCTGGGCGATTGAGCGTTGTTTCGACCGTCTCTGTTTCCACACGAACCATATAGCGAGTAGCAGCAGCACGATTGCACCAACGATGATGCTCGTGATGATGCTGTTTTTGCGAGCCACCTCGCGTTCGCGTTGCTCTGCGATTCTCTGATTGCGGCTATAGTCATACATCGCACCCACTTGCCGAATTGCTGCTGATTGCTGCTCGTTCATGTATTGATTGATGGCAGCCTTGTACAGATTGTTGTATTTCATCACCGAATCGACCTTATGCTGGCGATTGAAGACAGCCATCAGTCCGTCATAGGCATATTGGTAGTAGCCATACTGCTCCAGTTTCCTGTAGAAATACTCAGCAGAATCCAGTTTGTCTGTGCAGAAATAATAATTGCCCTTCGCACCATAATAGGCACCGCGGCGCCTAGTTGTGTTTCCTTCTGCATCGAAAAAGCCCGACTCGTGCTCGTAGATGTCCATCAGTTGTTTCGCCTTTGTGTAATCACGACGGGCCAAGTAGATGCGAATGGCTGCAGCATACACTCCAGCAGCCTCTTGAGGCATGTTCTCATACAGATACAGCTTGTGCACGCTATCCGTCAAAGCCAATATCATTGCCGTATCGCCCCATAATTGGTAGGCACTAATCTGTGATTTCACACCTTGAATGGCATGATTCACGCTATCGGTCTTCAGCGCATATCTGCTGTATTGCTGATAGGCTTTGAGTTGCTCTTCCGGCATCAGTTGTTGATGATAGATTCTCGCCATCTGACCGTAAATCTTCATCAGCGTGACATAGTCGCAGTCGGGAGCCAGCGTGTCAGCCAGTTCTGCTGCATTGAGCAAATACTGGAGCGCCATTGGGGTCTCATGCATATCGCGATAGATGCATCCCATCAGGTAGTGAGCCTTCATCCGCTGGTTTGCGTTCCCATAATCGTCATAGTAGTTCACCACCTCCTGAAACACGGTGTCCGACGGTAATCGCTTTTCAAGTCTGTTCTCTTCCTCGACCAGTTTCAGCAATTCCTGCATACGAACATCCTTTGCCTGCCTCTCGTCAGTGCACGACAAGAGCAGCAACAACAATCCGATGAAATAGATTCCTCTTCGCATGATAGGCCATTTGTTTCGATATGCAAAGATAGCAATAATTTGGTTAATGGTTATTGTTTATAGGTTATTGAGATGAATAAAACATCGTTTTTTCCTGTTTCGATGCGTATTTTATCTTCGACGAAGTCATAGTATTCAAAAGCCGAGCAACTTTGCAGTGTCAAAGGAAAGAAGTGAAATTGCGGGCATTAATGGTAGAAATTGTAAACCTTAACAGTTGCAACGGCCGGCACTAAGAGACACAACGACAACTGCAAATTGCCACACAACGCTCCCAAATCCACGACAACGAGAGACTTGTCAAATTGTTAACCAAACCGTAAACCATAAACCGGTAAACCGTCAACAGTCAACAGTAAACTAAATCAAAAAACTATGGCAATCAAAATCAATACTCGTGAACCCGAGCTCAAAATCAGAAGGAATGATCTGCGAAGCTGCACTCCGCAGCGGTGTCAGCCAGGGTGTGATGCAAACATAAAAAACTCGCACGAACATCACTGCCCGCGCGAGTTGCTTGAAATGTGTACACTTAATTAACTCAAACTTACTTTAACAATTAATATAAACTTGCTTATGATGAGTTATTGCTCTGTTACGATATACTGTCCATGGCGTGTTACTCCCTCTGCCGAGACATCTACCGATGTGCATACCGAACTGTTGTAGAACTCGATGGTGACCTGTCCGTAGTTGTCGGTCGTTACGTTCGGATTCCAATAGAGTGTGCGGCGGTAGTCTTTCACTTCGGGCAGACGGGCTTTGCTGTAATCGGGATTGTAATACTCTACGGGGCGGTTGAACCCTTGGAAGTTGTATTCCCGTCCGAAGATGATGCGCGGCAGGCTGTCGGGGGTCGCGACGATGTTGACGTATGCGTCGATTCCTACGGGGGGGGTGCTGGTGGAAGGTGTATAATCGGACGTGGACTTGTCTTGGTGCTCATGCTCGAACGAGGTGGGGCGGCGGGGGGCATCGCTTACGATGTCGATTCGCTTCAGGTGGTCGATGAAGGAATAGGTCTCTATGCGGGCCATTGGATTGTCGTAGAGAAATCCCCATCCCGAATCGCCCGAAGTGTGCGAATGGTCGGGAAAGGATGAATCCCATATCCAATTATTTGAGGAGTTATTGTTTAGGGGCACTCTCGACCAGTTGTAATAGGTCTCGCCTCTCTCGTAGTTGTTTTCCGACAATTGGTATTGCATCCTCACGTAGTCGTTGATATATGGCAGTGTTCCTTCTAATGAGAAGTAATGATTTTCGAGTTTGTTGAACGCATCATAGTAGCCCTGATCCCATAGGTCGTTCATAAAGTCGAGGAAGTCGATTTGTGCCACGGGGCGGTCTTTCTGTAGCTTGAGGTGGACACGCTTCTTCTGTTTGATGTTCACCTGTGGAATCCACTCTGAGGCATAGATGTCCTTTTGCCGTTCCTCCCATGTGACGTGTTTGTCTTTGACGATATCCAGCAGGTGTGTTTCGTACCACGAATATTCCTTCAATGCCTGAGGGTAGTAGTACTGCTTGCGGACAAATATCTCTGGGTCGTGGCTCACAAGATCGTAGTTTTTCTTCTCCAGTTTGTTCACATACTTGGCGCGCAGCGTCAGTTTGCCCTTACCGTAGAACGGGTCGTAGATGAATTGAAAGTAGCCGCTCGAATCTGCTTCCGTCACTCCTCGGTAGATAAACGGTATCTCCGGATCCATTTCCCCCTTGTCATTGATGAGCGAACAGGAAATCTGCAACTTACCCTTGTCGCGTCTCAGCAGGCTCTTGCGTAGTGGCAATGCCTGACCGTAAATGACCATCTTCTGCTCGGGTAGGTAATCCACATTGAAGTATTCGGGATTCTCCACAAACCGCCAGTCATAGCGTCGCCATCCTTGTACCAGCATCAAGATATCGAGTGCCTGCCGATGCTGTTCGTCGTCGGCTTCGAAATAGTAGTCGGGATTTTCTACAAAGCCCTTGAGGTCGGATTCCAACAGGAGGTTTGTCATGACATTGCCCGATGCGAACGATGCATCGAGTTGGTCTGCATCGCGAACGGACACGGAGAACGTCTGATGTTTCAGTGGACGACTACGTGCATCGGTGGCAATCAGGTTGATGCGTACCTTTTCCAAAGGAGCATAACGATGATTATTGGCTCCCAACACAATCACCTTTGCCTGTGACTCATACAGTTTGTTCACAAAGAACAGACGGTCGGCATACACGTTGCCCAATGAGTCGACAACCACAGCTTGGTTCACGCCCTCTGAGAGGTCTTCGATAGGGCAAACCCACTCTCCTTCTATCAGAAATGGAGACGGAGCCTTCTTCCCTCTGCAATACACATTCAGTGTCAGCTTCCTCGGCTTTTCGAAGTGTTGCGCTACATCAAAATACACACCTTCTTCGTCTTGTTCCACCCACAGCCGTACTCCTTCCTGTTCGGCTTTCGGCAGGTCAAAGTCGAATTTATGCTCTTTGAACACAAATCTCACCTTATAATTCTTTCCATGCATGGGTGTGAGCGTAAAGACTCCTCTTCCTGCATGACAAGGCAGGAGCGAATCAATGGGCTCTCCATCTTCAAGCAATACGCCTCGCACATTCAATCGTTCCAATTGTTCATTCATCGCTTCCCAGGCCACACGGCATTCTTCCCCTTCAAGCATATAGCCACCCTCGGGGTAGAATTTTACATCGAATCCTGGATTCTTCCATTTTATATCGTAGTCGCCTGTGGTTACCTTCTTCGGCATGATTTTACTCATATACAGTTCAGCCGTGTCAGGACGGTTATAGATGGGAATGACCCGGGAAAACAGATTGTGATAATCACGATAGTTCTTTCGCATTCCTTGTGGATCGATGGAATTGAAGACGTTGTGTTCGTCGTCCTTCTGGAACAAATAGGTTTTTACCTTCTCTAGTTGCTCTTTGAGCAAACTGTTTCTTTTCTCTGGTATAGAAATCTCTAACGACTTCACCAATCGGCTGAATGCCGTGTAACCATTTCTGTTCAGATACTCCGACAATGCCTGTTTGTGATCCCAAAGCAGTTCTTTCATTGACAGTGTGGTACCTATATATTCATCTGTTATTCCATTTTTTGAATACCAAGGACGGGTATAGTCGAATCCGAAGTTCAGCATCCATTTCGTATAGGCACGTATCTCGTAAAAGCCTGCGAAAGCAGAATCCGCAATAGCAAATTGTCCGTTTGCCTGCCCCTTCTTGTTAATGGTCAGTTGCTGACGTTCTACGATATAGCCTTGTTCGTTCAACAACTCTACATAGAGAATGCGACTGAGCGGTTGCGGACTGTTGTCGTCAGCCAATACCACATAGGCTTTATACCAGATGGTGTCGCCCTGAAAATAGCAGTTGTTGTCGAAGTGAAGATACACCTTCTCCTGTACAGGTAGCTCTTTCGTCGGCTTCTTGATGGGTGAAGCCGCGCTGATGACCATAGCGGTCATCCATAGAGCCAACAATATGTATAACTTCATCCTATCCATATAGAAAAATGTAAAAATACAAAAATTATAAAATGTAACAACTAATGTCTAAAGCCTAATGTCTAGCGTCTAAAACCTAAATGTTCAACGTTCAGTCTGTGCCCATTCTCTATCCTGACGGAATGAATTATCGGGGTTTCCCTCTAAATCGTCCAAGTCGTCTTCATGATATGAATCCATCAGTGACTTGGCCCAGGCATAATGATTCGATTCGGATGGATCTTCCTTCGTAATAGGGATAGTCGAACCCTCTCTTTCTTCGCCCTCAAGGGGAGAATAATGAATGGAATCTTTCTCTGTTCCCTCTCCTTGGGAGCGGGGTGGGGTGAGGTTCTCTTTTTCCTTCGAAGCTATGTCTGTCCTCTCGGAATCCTTGCTGCCAGGCCAACCGATGAGCCAAACAAACGCAATACATGCAGCGATTGCCGTAATGACTGACACACGCTTGGTCATCTTCCGTACTTTATTACGGTGGACAATTTTGTCGTACTCGCAGGAATAGTCAACGGCGAAGATGTCTTCAGAGTTGTCTTCTTCCTGATGGCTTCCTGTCAGCATGATGAGCAGGGCCTTTTCTTCGTTCGTACAAATATCGGCGGACTTAGCCTGCAGTTGTTGGCGCAGGAGTTGGTTTTCCTGAGCAGTGGTTTCGCCTGCCAGATATTTTTCAATTAGTGATTGTTCCATTGAGTCAATTGTTTTAATAGTTTTTTTCTTGCCGAGGATACCATAGTTCTTACTGAACGTACGTGTATGCCCGTTATGATTGCTATCTCGTTTGCATTAAGCCCCTCTTGTTGCATCAGGTATATGAGCCGCTGTTCGGAGCGTGTGAGTGTATGAATTGCCTTTTCAAGTATCGCTGCATATTCTTCTGCTTTTAACTGAGCGTCAGGTGGCTCTACACTCGCTATGTCCAGATTGTCTGTGATAGGAACATGCTCGCGAAGTCTCTGTTGCCTGATCGTGCTGACACACAGATTCTTGGTTGCTATGATGGCTAACTTTTCCGCCTCACCATAGTCGAGTTTCCCGTATCTTAGCCACAGCTTCATCAGTACCTCTTGCACCACATCTTCCGCATCGTCTTTGTTTTGGAAGAATTGGTAGGCGGTCTTCAGGATTGTCGGCCGTACACGATGGACTATATGTTCAAAATCGTTGAATGTCATCTTGTTTCTGTTTTCGTCTCCGTTTTCGTCCTCCTTCTCACTCTTCTTTCTTCGTTTTGTTCATAAACTTGATATCTTTATCGTAGTAGCTCACTTTCCCGTTATCATACTCTTTGATGATTTCCCAATCGGTCGGGATTTCGAGCACTCCGTCTGTATAGAGTACCAATATGTGATAGAAGTCTTTACTGAATATGGTGTATACTGAAAATATTTCTTGGTTGCCTTTGCTCGCCGTTGTGTTTCCTGAAAGAAACGGGTAGGTGCTGATGTAATCGTTCTGACGTGGGTTGAACATATTGAACGATTCATTAGGATGTGAGGCGATATATCCCTTAGTCGTCTGACGTAATTCATCTAATACTCTCAGTGCATTCTCCTGAGAACGGATGATGTAGTGGATGCCATAAGTGTCGCCCGCATCTTGTTTGTAATGCACTTTCCGCATATTGATACCCTTTTGAGTTACGACATTCTTGATGGCGTCACAATAGGATGTGGCATCAAAGTCCCTTGTCGCTTTGGCGAGTGTGTCAAGTACGCACTTGTAGGTGAGTGTGCCTCGTGCCAATCGCATCGACTCAGTCTGCTCTTCTGTTGGGGGATGTGTTGCCGTATATTCCATGTTGATACTTTCCAATCCTCCTGAAGCCCAATGTTTGTCTCCATCGTAAATCATGTGGTTTTGATAATCAATGGTCTTGCTGCCTGGTTTCAAAAACATGGCGTAATTGATGGTGTCATGCTGTCCTGTGTGGGTTTCCCACTTATGAATCGTTTCGGCATTTTGAGACAATTCGTCCAATGTCTGGCGCACTCGCCGTAACACTTGACGATGACCTGTTGCATTTGAGGTCTCCCACGACTGATCAACCAGTGAGAAGGTGATATGGGCCTCAAAGCATAAACCGTCATAGGTACTGTTATACATGTTTTCCGTCAGTGTTATATCTTTGTTGTCGTAGGCGTATTTCAGTGTATAGAACACATTCAGCAGATTCTCCACCTGTGGATTGATTTGAGACCACACGTTAGAGCTGTAACCTAACAAGACAATTATGATATATAACCTGACAAATCCCATACAGTGCTTTTACTCGTTAATAATGAATTTACCATCCTCTGTGATTCCTTCAGCAGAGATAAACATGGAAGTACAAGAGGAGTTGTTATAGAATTCAACTGTTGCACGGCCTCTGTTGTTCGTCTTCAGGTTCGGCTCCCAGTACAGGGTACGGCGGAAGTCCTCGGCAGGAGGCATCACGGAGTAATCCTCCATCTCGAAGGCGGTCGGTACATTGAACCCCTCGAAGTGAGTACGCCTCAAACCCTTCTGCTTGAAGTCGAAGAGCGGATGCTGGTACACGTAGAAGATAACGGGATTGTAGCCTGCCAGGTTCTCTGCCCACAGGTAGGTCTTCATCGAAGAAAGGTCTTCCGAAATATAGAGACTCTTGGCCACGTCCAGCATGTCGGGCAGTGAGATGTCATCCGTCTTGTTGTTCGAGTCTATGATGTTGATATGCTCTTTAGCTCTGTTCGGCAGTCCCGTGATTCCCCAGAACGTATTATCCACAATCCAGATGATGGGGCGCTCATTATAGGTGGTGCGGTCTTCAAACATCCTCTTGCCTGACAGACTTATCGAGCTTACTCGGTTTCCGTCATCATCCATCTCTCCCACTACCCAATTAGCCATATTCTCCGCATCGTAGTCCTCCTTCTCGAACTGGAAGTAGCTGTTGCGTTTCGAGAGCCATTCGAAGAACGAAGGTATGTCATTACCAAGGTCGCCGTACATATCGGCATCCTCGTCACAGTCGTATCTCAATACGGAATGTGTCTGGGCATTCTCCTCGTCATACCAGTTCACCCTGAGGTCTCCGAGTATACGGCGCGTTTTCACCTTCACGGTCGGGAGAAGATGGTTGCGCTGGGTAATGGAAACCGGTTCCTCATCATCCATCACTGCATTTTGGGCCGACGGGATGAAATTAGGCTGACGTATCTGCTGGATACGTGCCTCGTCAGGATAGATGTAGCGCTTGTCGGGCGAGAAGTGGCGGTCGATACCGATGTAATAGTCACGCTCCACATCGTCTTTCTTCGAACGCATGAACAGGGTCCATTCCCCTTCCACATCAGGAACGATATAGTTGTACTTACCCACACTGTCCGTCTTCAGTGTTCCGTCAATCACCTCTCCCT
>JAEEGJ010001965.1_pt1 | contig 206047 bp, 169 predicted proteins | sample 8958761 | NCBI WGS metagenome assembly JAEEGJ01 (sample SAMN16246546, study PRJNA631951) | gut metagenome | biome: gut microbiome; feature: rumen; material: RS-attached | host: Bos | place: Iran: Karaj | collected 2018-10 | reverse complement strand
AGTGGAATACAGGCGACCTTAAGCTTACTGTTGCATCAGTAGGTCAGAAGGTTATCATGATCGAGGCAGGAGCTAACGAGATTCCTGAAGAGAAGATGAAGGAAGCTATCTACAAGGCTCATGATGTCAACCTTCAGATCATTGAATTCTTCAAGGGTATCGTTGCAGAGATCGGTAAGCCTAAGCACGAGTATACAAGCTGTGCGGTTCCCGAGGAACTCTTTGCGGCTATCAAAGAGGTTGTTCCTCCCGAGGAGATGGAGAAGGCTGTATTTACAGACGATAAGCAGACAAGAGAGAACAATATCGCGGAGATAACAGATAAGCTTACAGAGAAGTTTGCAGAGAACGAAGAGTGGCTTGCAATTCTCGGTGAAGCTATTTACCAGTATGAGAAGAAGACTGTTCGTAAGATGATCCTCAAAGATCACAAGAGACCTGACGGACGTGATATCAAGCAGATCAGACCTCTTTCAGCTGAGGTTGACATCATTCCCAGAGTACACGGAAGTGCCATGTTCACTCGTGGACAGACACAGATCTGTGACGTTACAACTCTTGCACCTCTTTCAGAGGCACAGAAGGTTGAAGGACTTGATGAATTTGCTTCGGATAAGAGATATGTACATCAGTACAATTTCCCTGCTTATTCGGTAGGTGAGACAAAGGTTTCAAGAGGACCCGGACGTAGAGAAATCGGACACGGTGCACTTGCAGAGAGAGCACTTCTTCCCGTTCTTCCAAGTCCTGAAGAGTTCCCTTATGCGATCCGTTGCGTATCAGAGACATTTGAGTCAAACGGATCTACATCGATGGCTTCAACTTGCGCATCATGTATGTCACTTATGGCTGCAGGTGTTCCTATCAAGAAGATGGTTGCAGGTATAAGCTGTGGTCTTGTAACAGGCGATACAGACGATGATTTCATCGTACTTACAGATATTCAGGGACTTGAAGATTTCTTCGGAGATATGGACTTCAAGGTAACAGGTACAAAAGACGGTATCACAGCTATCCAGATGGATATCAAGATTCACGGTCTTACAAAGCCTATCGTTGAGACAGCTATCGAGCAGTGCCGCGAGGCAAGATTCTTCATCATGGACGAGTGTATGAGCAAGGCTATTGCTGAGCCTCGTAAGGAAGTATCCAAGTATGCTCCCAAGATCGTATCTATTCAGATCGATCCCGAGAAGATCGGTGATGTTGTCGGACAGAGAGGAAAGACAATCAACGAGATCATCGCTCGTACAGGCGTTAAGATCGATATTACCGATGACGGTAAGGTTTCTGTATGCGGAGAAGACCAGGAGAAGCTTCAGCAGGCAATCGATATGGTAAATATCATTGTTACTGACTTCGAGAAAGGTCAGACCTTCACAGGTAAGGTAATCAGCATAAAAGAGTTTGGTGCATTTGTTGAGTTCGCTCCCGGAAAAGAGGGTATGGTTCATATCAGCAAGATTTCCAAGGAGAGAATCGACCGCGTAGAGGATGTTCTTACACTCGGCGATGTAGTAAAGGTTGTATGCCTCGGTAAGGACAAGATGGGAAGAATCAGCTTCTCAATTAAGGACGCTAAAGACTGAACACTTGACGAGGTATTATCGAGTCTAGTGTGAAGCTTGTTCTGGCGAGCACTTCGTGCGAGAGCAGAACCTCCTTATGTCCTTGTAAAAAGAAACTATAGAATAAACAGATTTATGAGGTCGGGATGTTAATTCATGCCGGCCTCATGTTGAGTAGAGGAAAAGATGAGCAATACAAAAGAAACAATAAATGAGATAAATAAAAGACGTACATTTGCGATTATTTCCCACCCTGATGCAGGTAAGACAACACTTACGGAGAAATTCCTTCTCTACGGTGGTGCGATCAATATGGCGGGAAGCGTTAAAGGAAAAGCAACTGCAAAACATGCCGTATCTGACTGGATGGAAATCGAGAAACAGCGTGGTATCTCAGTTACTTCTTCTGTTCTTCAGTTTAACTTTGAGGGATGCTGCATAAATATCCTTGATACACCTGGACACCAGGATTTCTCAGAGGATACATACAGAACACTTATGGCTGCGGATTCTGCTGTCATGGTCATAGATGCAAGTAAGGGTGTTGAGGCTCAGACAAGAAAGCTCTTTAAAGTCTGTGCAATGAGCCATATTCCGATCTTTACTTTCATCAACAAGTTGGACCGCGATGCCATGGATACATTTGATCTTCTCGATGATATCGAGAATAACCTCGGAATCGCCACATGTCCGATGAACTGGCCTATTGGTTCGGGAAAGAACTTTAAGGGTATTTATGACAGAAGAGAAGGACATATCGTTACCTTTTCAGAGACTCAGAAGGGTACCAAGGAAGGTAAGGAGACAATTATAGATCCCGCCGATAAGGCAGCTGTTGAATCGGTTGTCGGAAATGATGCTTTTGAGAAACTTCAGAGCGAAATCGAGCTTTTGGACGGAGCCGGAGCTGAGTATGATCTTGAGAGAGTAAGAAAGGGTGAACTTACACCTGTATTTTTTGGATCAGCTCTTCAGAATTTCGGTGTAGAGCTGTTTTTGCATCATTTCCTTAAGATGGCAACTCCTCCTACCGGACGTACATCTGCTGATGGGGAAAATATCGATCCTTTTGAGAGAGATTTTACAGCATTTGTATTTAAGATTCAGGCTAATATGAATAAGGCACACAGAGACAGAGTTGCATTTATGAGAATCTGCTCAGGAAGATATGATGCGGATAAAGAAGTAAAGCATGTCCAGAGCGGAAAGGTTATGCGCCTTTCACAGCCTCAGCAGCTTATGGCTGATGAGAGAAAGATTCTCAGCGAAGCTTATGCAGGAGATATCATGGGTGTATTCGATCCCGGTATATTCTCTATCGGTGATACTGTTTGCATGCCTAAAGACAATGTCGTTTATCAGGGGATCCCGACATTCGCTCCCGAACATTTTGCAAGGGTGCGTCAGGTCGACACAATGAAACGTAAACAATTTGTTAAAGGAATTTCACAAATTGCTCAAGAGGGTGCAATCCAGATTTTTCAAGAGTATAACACGGGTTTGGAGGAAATTATTGTCGGAGTTGTTGGAATTCTTCAATTTGATGTCTTGAAATTTAGGTTACAAAGCGAGTACAATGTAGATATCATTCTAGAAAGTCTACCATACGAACATATCAGATGGGTGGACAACGAAAACATAGATATGGCCTCAATCGTGGGCACATCTGACATGAAGAGAATAAAGGATATGCATGACAGACCGCTCCTTTTATTTGTTAACGAATGGAGTGTCGGCATGACAATGGAAAGAAATGAGGGATTGGTACTTTCAGAATTTAAAAGAAACTAGGTAATACAAGCAACACAACGGGGGTAAGTTATTGAAGAAACGCTTAAGAGGAAAGAGAAAAAATGGAGAAAATAATGACTTAATAGTTAAGAAAAACTTAATATGGATGAAAGAATTGAGTTGCAAATTCTTAAGATATGCAACAGTGTTCTCAATTGTAGCTGCAACATCTTTTTCATTATGCGGTTGTGATGAAGCGGATATGGAAGCATATTATGATATGCTTGACGATCTCGATGAGGATTCGGGAGACATCGATCTTTCGGATATCCTTGATAACAAGGATGTGTCGCCCGAAGACCTTGATGAGTTAAACGATCTTCTTGATAAGTATAATGAATCAAAAGATGAGACTTCTGACGAGGGGACGGATGAGTCTACAGATTGGGCTACAGACGATGAACAAAATGTTCTTGGAGACAGGAGGGAAGATGATTCCAATTCCGATGCAGACAGCAGTAAGGATGCAGATCAGAATTCCGGTTGTAAAAAGAAAAAAAGTTCCGATAAGAACAACGACTGTGACAAGAACAAGGAAAACGATCAGGATGCCTCTTCCGACAAAGACAAGGCAAACGATCAGTGCACCGATCAGAGTACCGAGTGTAACAAGGATAAGGAAAAAGATCAGAATAATGATTGCAACAAGGAAGAAAACAAAGAAAGCGATCAGGACACTGACGGTGACAAGAAAAAGGAAGACGATAAGAAATCTGATTCCGACAAAGACACAGATGCTGCCCAAAATACTGACAGCGAAAAAACGGCTGATGATGCAGGCACAACTGAAAGCACAGAAAAACCTGAAGAACCCAAGAAACCTGACAGCGAACCAAATAACAATGAGGCTCTTCCCGATGACGGAAGACAGAAGATGGATCAAGGATATGAGTCTTCTTACAGGGGTTTTTCAGATGCGAATGCTATAAAGGTTCGAGAAGCAGCAGGGCTTACAGATGAAAGTATTGCTGAACTTAAGAAGCAGCAGGAAGGCTATTACGCTTACAGCAGACTTAGTGAAGGCGGAAAGACACTTTATGTTGAACTTCTTCAGATTATCAATAAAGAGGCAGACGGAGTATTTGTTTCAACAAACAATCCCGATGCCATACAACTTGCTTTTGATTATCTTATGATGGATCATCCGGAAATATTCTGGGTGAACGGATATCGCTACGTAAAACATTTTACTTATAATGGTGGAATTGATAAACTTGCTTTTACGGGAGTTTATACATATGACCTCAATGAGGTCGCAAACAGACAGGCAAAGATAAACGAATATGTCGATAAATGTCTTGCCGGAGCACCTTCTACGGAAGATGAATATAATGCTATAAAGTATGTATATGATTACCTGATAGCCAATACCGAGTATGATCTGAGAGCACCTGACAATCAGAATATCTGCTCTGTATTTATTGGCAGAAAGACCGTTTGCAGTGGATATGCAAGGGCTACACAGTATTTACTTAATAAACTTGGAATCAAGTGCACATACGTTACAGGATATGCCGATAACGGCCAGGGCGGTGGAAATCACGCCTGGAACCTTGTAAGATGTAACGGTGCATATTATTATATGGATACCACTTGGGGCGATACCGGAATGACTTCAGCCGATGGAAAACCGAGAATCAACTATGATTATTTGCTTCTTACCAAAGAGGCTATGGGAATCAATCACAATCTTTCCGATAGGATTGACTATCCCGAATGTAACAATACAAAAGATAACTATTATGTGAGAGAAAATCTATATCTTGACAGCGCAGATATGGGCCGCGTAAAAGAAGTTTTTGATAAGAGATACGCAGAGGGTGGCGATAATGCTACAATAAGATGTGCGTCGAAAGATATTTATAATTCGCTGTATCAACAGCTTATAAAGGATGGAGCAATATTCGGATATCTTCAGGGAGATAAGAGATTTTCTTACACGCTTTATGAAGATACCAATACTATTGCTATTTGGATTAAATAAATATATAAATAAAAATGAGGGGACATTTTGAAAAGTAGCATGGTAGTAAAGAGAAAATATAAATGTATATACGCAAGAATTGCGGTTGTTTTTTCTGTGATTTTTGTGTCATCGGCATTTTTGTGCGGATGTGAGTATTCGAGTTTGGATGAATATCTTGATATTCTGGAGCTTACGGATAATGATTATGACGACCCGACATCGCTTTTTTCGGAAGAGATTGAGGATACCGAAGTTTCCGATGAATCGGAGATGGAAGGAATAGATGATGCTTCAGATTCATCCACATTTGATGAGAAAGAACCGGCGGATTCTGATTTTGCATCTTTTTACAGAAAGTTCTTTGATACGGATACTGACAGTGAAGTGAAAAAAGTTCGCGAGGATGCGGGACTGACTGAAAAAAATATAAATGAGGTAAAAAAGCAGCAGGAAGGGAATTATGCTTTTGATAAACTTACTGATGCGGGCAAAACATTATATGCAGAGCTGTATCTCATTATTACAAAAGAGGCCAAAAAAGTTTATGTTTCCGCAACCAGCGAATATGCCATCGATCTTGTTTTTAACTATCTTATGATCGATCATCCGGAAATATTCTGGGTTGAAGGCTATAATTTTGAAAAACATACTGTCGGAGATGTTGTTGACAAGATTGCTTTTTCCGGCGCGTATACTTATGATCTTAAGGAAGTCGCCAGAAGGCAGAAAATAATTGATAAATGCGTAAATGAGTGCATTGCAAATGCGCCGTCATCCGACGATGACTATTATGCTATTAAATATGTTTATGAATATCTGATAGCAAACACGGATTATGTGTCCAATGCGCCCGATAACCAAAACATCTGCTCTGTTTTCATTGGAAAAGAGAGCGTATGCAGCGGATATGCAAAAGCTACACAGTACCTGCTCAATAAACTGGGTGTTAAATGCACATTTGTTTCGGGAACGGTAGAGACAAGGGCCAGCGCGGATGCTAAACATTCGTGGAATCTGGTATTATGTAATGGCAAATATTACTATGTGGATACTACATGGGGAGATGCTTCATATCAGACAACCAGTGGTGAGACAGAAGACAAAATGAAACTTCCCAGAGTTAATTATGATTATCTGTGTGTTACAACAGAAAGTATAAAATCAAATCATACACTCTCGGATGTTATAGCTCTTCCTGAGTGCAACAGCATGACTGATAATTATTATGTACGTGAAGATGAGTACTTTAAGAATGATGATCTTAAGCTTGTAAAAGATCTTTTTGACAGAAGGTACAAAGACGGAAGCGATAATGTGACCATTAAATGTTCTTCAAAAGAAGTCTATGATTCACTATATAATAAACTTATAAATGAGAAAAACGTATTTGAATATCTTCAGGGAAATACCAAGACGGTCTCATATACGATTTTTGAAGAGACTAAGACAATTATCTTTTGGCTGTGACGTTCAAAAAATAACATTGTTAGTATTAGCGAATATATCGTTAATGCTAACAATGTTTTTTCCTTAATAGACATCTATTTATTTAAGCACGAAGTGTGGTATACTATGTAGAAAGACTTAATATGAGGTGAAGTAATATGGGAAAAGAACTCGCGGAAATCGGAGCAGTTAAGATTGCCGATGACGTTTTAGCCAGAATAGCGGCACTTGCAGCTCTTGAAGTTGACGGAGTATCCGCCATGGCAGGTAATTATACAAGCGACGTACTTGAAAAAGTAAGCCGTAAAAACCTTGCGAAGGGAGCAAAGGTTATTGTAGGGCAGACTCAGGTTAAGGTTGATCTTGCTCTTATGATGTCATATGGATATAATATCCCCGCTACATGTCAGCAGGCTCAGACTCGCGTTCAGACAGCGATTGAGAATATGACGGGACTTGAGGTCACTGATGTCAATGTAAGAATTGCCGGGATCACAATGCCAAAAGCATAATAAAAATCAGAGTGAGAGAAGAATGATGAACAGAAGCTTACTGAGAGAGCAGGTTTTCAAGCTGCTCTTTCGTGTTGAATTTAACCCAATGGAAGAAATGCCTGAGCAGGAGGAGCTTTTTACCTCGACAAGTGATGACGATTTTTCCAAACAAGATGCTGATTATATCAGAGAAAAATATGAGAAGATAGCCGAGAAACTTGATGATATCGATAAGGCTATCAATGAGAAGACGAAGGGCTGGGATACAGATCGTATGGCCAAGGTTGAGCTTACAATAATAAGGCTCGCAGTATACGAGATCAAGCATGACGATTCAGTCCCTACCGGAGTCGCTATCAATGAGGCGGTTGAGCTTGCGAAGAAATTCGGACAGGACGGTTCACCGGCCTTTGTGAATGGAGTGTTAGCTAAATTTGCGGAGTGAGTATACAGTCACACAAGTTAATGCCTATATAAAAAATATGTTTACTCAGGATTTCCTCTTGAAGTCGATTACGGTCAAAGGGGAGATAAGCAATTGCAGGTACCATCCTTCCGGACACATCTATTTTACGATGAAGGATTCGGGTGGTGCCATTTCTTGTGTAATGTTTCGCGGAGACAGAGACAGGGGCGGTCTTAAATTTCAGATGAAAGAAGGACAGCAGGTCAAAGTTTCCGGAACGGTAGATGTATACGAAAGAGATGGAAAATATCAGCTCTATGCCAGAAGAATCGAACTTGACGGCGAAGGAGCTCTTTTTGAGAAATTTGAAGAGTTAAAGAAAAGATTGGCGGAATCCGGAATGTTTGCTGATGAATACAAGCAACCCATTCCGACATATATAAAAACTCTTGGCGTAGTTACTGCTTCTACGGGAGCGGCTGTGCGGGATATTATAAATGTTGCCACCCGCAGAAATCCACATATTCAGATTATTCTTTATCCTGCCATTGTACAGGGAGATCAGGCTGCCGAGAGCATAGTCAGAGGAATCGAGACTTTATCAGAAATGCAGACTGATGTTATCATTGTCGGACGTGGCGGAGGTTCTATCGAAGATTTATGGGCTTTTAACGAGGAAATTGTGGCGGAAGCTATATTTAATTGCCCTGTTCCGATCATTTCAGCAGTTGGACATGAAACTGATACAACAATAGCCGATTACGTAGCGGACAGAAGAGCACCTACACCGTCTGCGGCAGCGGAGATTGCAGTTTTTGAGTATAGAAGATTTGTACAGGATCTTGAAGATTACTCGTACACACTGCAAAAGAGCATGAACAGGATAATCGGTACGCTCAAATTAAAAGAGACCAAGTATGCTGATAATTTAAGGCACCTAAGTCCTATGGGCAGAGTTAAGGAAAAGCTGCTCAGGATGGATAAATTGCAGGATACGATTCAGGCTCTTATGGACAGAAAGATCATTGAAGCCAAAAACAGATTTGCGGTGGATACTCAGAAATTAAAAGGACTGTCGCCGCTTGAAAGGCTTTTGGGAGGATATTCTTTTACCACGGATGAAAACGGGAAGAATGTCCGAAGCATTGAACAGGTCAAAAAGGGCGATGAACTGTCGGTATATGTGACAGACGGAGTTATCAAGGCTAAGGCTACGGAGACCGTGCATATAGACAGAAAGTAGTATAAGAGCAGGAGAGACCATATGGCTGCAAAGAAGGAAAAAAAGAGCTTAACCGTTGAGGAGGCTTTTTGCAAAATAGAAGAAAAAATTGAAGCGCTCGAAAAAGAAGATATTTCTCTTGATGATTCTTTTAAGGAATATCAGGAGGGAATGATGCTCTTAAAGCAGTGTCATGAGATGATAGAGAGCGTTGAGAAAAAAGTACAGAAAATTGCAACGGATGGCAGTCTGGAGGATTTTGAGTAATGTCACAGAATGATTTTAGTGCAGAGCTCTCAAAGAGAGCGGAGCATGTGGAAGATATATTAAAGAAATTTCTTCCGAAAGAAGAAGGATATGCAAAGACGGTAATTGAGGCTATGAATTACAGTCTTTTGGCCGGAGGAAAGAGACTAAGACCTGTCATGATGCTTGAATCATATAAGCTTTTTGCGGGAGAAGACGCAGATGAGGCAGTTGTTTGGCCTTTCATGGCAGCAATGGAGATGATACACACATATTCTCTTGTACATGACGATCTACCGGCAATGGATAACGATGAGTACAGAAGAGGAAGAAAGACAACACATGCCGTTTACGGCGCAGGAATGGCAACACTTGCAGGAGATGCGCTACTTAATTTTGCTTTTGAAACTGCGATAAACGGAGCGATTTCAGGAAAAAAGCTTTCTGCATATGATGCAGATACGGATAACAGATATTTTGCCGCACTCAAGGTTTTATCAAAGAAAGCGGGAATATACGGTATGGTCGGCGGTCAGTGCGCTGATATAATGGCAGAGAATGCTACTGATGTTCCAAAAGATGAGATGAGTGATATACTTTCATATATAGATGAAAACAAAACGGCAGCACTTATTGAAAGTAGTCTTATGATAGGCGCGATACTTGGAGGAGCTTCAAAGGATTCCGTGGCAGCTATGGAGAAAGCCGGAAGCTGTGTGGGAATAGCATTCCAGATTCAGGATGATATTCTTGACATAGTCGGTGATCAGGAAGAGATTGGTAAACCTGTAGGTTCCGATGAGAAGAACAATAAGAGCACATATGTAAGCCTCAACGGCATGGAGGCTGCATCGGCCAAGGTTAAGGAACTGTCGGAAGTGGCAGAGGAGATTTTGAAAGAACAGGGATTTGAAGATTCATTTTTGGGAAATCTTTTTGATTCTTTGATTTATAGAAGGAAATGATATGTTATGTTACTTGAATTAATAAATAAAACCGGTGATATTAAGAAAATACCACAGCAGAAGTATCAGGAGCTGGCAGGGGAGATTCGCCACTTTTTGATCGAGACGATATCAAAAACAGGAGGACATCTTGCGTCCAATCTTGGAGCGGTAGAGCTTACCATGGCGCTTCACCTTGCGCTTGACCTTCCCAAAGATAAGATTATCTGGGACGTTGGACATCAGGCTTATACCCATAAAATATTGACGGGAAGAAAAGATAAGTTCGATACATTAAGACAGTACGGCGGACTTAGCGGATTCCCCAAAAGATGTGAGAGCAGTTCCGACTGTTTTGATACGGGACACAGCTCGACTTCAATATCTGCCGGACTTGGTATGGTAAAGGCAAGAGATCTCATGGGTGAAGATTATACCGTGGTATCTGTTATCGGTGACGGTTCTCTTACGGGAGGACTTGCTTATGAAGCTCTAAATAACGCTTCAAAGCTTGATACGAACTTTATTATTATTCTAAATGACAATGAGATGTCTATTTCTGAGAGCGTCGGAGGTATGAAGAAGTATCTCAACAGCGTTCGTACCGCAGAAGGATATCTTAACCTCAAAGAGGATATATATGCACAGCTTAGCAATAATCACAAGGTTGTAGATGGTATCAGAAGGGCCAAGAACAGTTTCAAACAGCTCTTTGTACCGGGAATGGTATTTGAGAACCTTGGAATTACTTATTTGGGACCCGTAGACGGACATAATGTCGCAAGCCTTGAGAAGGCTATCAAAGAGGCTAAAAAGGTCAAGAAGGCCGTTATGATACATGTTATGACCAAGAAGGGGAAGGGATACGGCCCTGCAGAGAGACATCCTGCAAGATTCCACGGAACAGAGCCTTTCATAGTTGAAAACGGACTTCCCAGAAATCCCAGAACTACGGCCAACTATCAGGATATTTTCAGTACTGTAATGTGTAAGCTCGGTGCAAGGAATGCCAAGGTTGCTGCGATTACTGCGGCAATGGCTGACGGAACCGGACTTAAGAGATTCAGAAACATGTATCCCGACAGATTTATTGATGCGGGAATAGCCGAGGAGCATGCTGTTACATTTGCTGCAGGAATGGCTTCCGGCGGATATAAGCCTGTATTTGCGGTTTATTCATCATTCCTTCAAAGAGCATACGACCAGATACTTGAGGATGTGTGCCTTCAAAAGCTCCCTGTTGTATTTGCAATAGACAGGGCCGGGCTTGTAGGAAGTGACGGAGAGACTCACCAGGGAATATTTGATGTTGCATTTCTTTCATCAATGCCCAATATGCATATAATGGCGCCCAAGAATAAATGGGAACTTTCAGATATGCTCAAGTTTGCGGTTGATTTTGATCTTCCGATCGCGGTCAGATATCCGAGAGGAAATGCTTATGACGGGCTCAAAGACTTCAGAGCGCCCGTAAAGCTTGGAAAGTGCGAGCCTATCTATGAAGAGAAAGACATTTGTCTTCTTGCACTCGGACCTATGGTCAAGATAGGCGAAGAAGTGCGAAATATACTTAAGGACAGAGGATTTAAGTGCAGTCTTGTAAATGCACGTTTCTATAAACCGATAGATACTGACTATATTAAAGCTGCATCACAGAGTCACAAGCTCTTTGTCACCATGGAAGAGAATGTGCTTACCGGCGGATTCGGTGAGAAAGTAAGAGATTTTGTTGATACGAACAGAATCGATGCGAGTGTGATAAATATTGCGATTCCGGATCAGTTTGTTACGCACGGCAGTGTAGATAAGCTCAGAGCTGAACTTAAGATAGACGCTGAGTCTATCGCAGAACGAATTATAGACGAATTACACAGGTAATAATATATGGCAAAAGAAAAGGAAAGACTGGACGTCCTTCTTGTAAACAGGGGACTTGCCGTTTCCAGAGAAAAAGCAAAGACACTTATAATGGCGGGTGACGTATTTGTAAACGGACAAAGAGAAGACAAACCCGGAACTACTTTTGAAGAGAGCAAGATAAAGACACTTGAAGTAAAGGGCGACACGCTTCCCTATGTTAGCAGGGGCGGCCTTAAACTTGAGAAAGCAGTTAATAATTTTGGGTTTTCTTTGGAAAAGAAGATCTGTATGGATATAGGCGCTTCAACCGGAGGATTTACGGACTGTATGCTCCAGAACGGTGCAAGCAAGGTATATTCCGTGGATGTTGGACACGGACAGCTTGACTGGAAGCTTAGAAGTGATGACAGAGTCGTTTGCATGGAAAAGACCAATTTCAGATATATGGTGAGAGACGATATTCAGGATGATCTTGATTTTGCATCCTGCGATGTATCTTTTATCTCACTTACAAAGATACTTCTTCCTGCGAGAAAGCTTTTAAAAGCCGGTGGAGAGATGGTATGCCTTATAAAGCCCCAGTTTGAAGCGGGCAAGGATAAAGTAGGTAAAAAGGGCGTTGTCAGAGAGCCCAAAGTGCACGAAGAGGTGGTTCACAGGATCACGGATTTCGTGGATATTGCGGGATTTGAAGTATTGCACCTTGATTTTTCTCCGATAAAGGGGCCTGAGGGAAATATAGAATATCTGATACATATCAGAAAAAATCCGGATGCCGATGAGAGAGTTATGGAACTTACAGAGGCTGAAGGTGAGAGAATCTTAAAAGAGACAGAGGAAAGGGGCGACGGCTTTTCGCATAGCCCCGAGATGGAGAAACTAATCTCCGAGACTGTCATGAGGGCGCATGGCAAGCTTGATTAAATACATTTGATAAGTCATGCGGCGGGAGAAGATATGGAACGGTTTTGTATTGTCACAAATAAAAGCAAAGATTTAAACCTTGAAGTTACCGATCATATCAAGGATTATCTGATAAGCCATGGCAAAGAGTGCGTTATCGCCGATTGTGCCGTTGGGCTTTCAAAAGAGTCAAATGCCATTGGAAGAGAATTTATGAGTTTCATTCCGGAGGACACGGACTGCTGTATTGTTCTCGGAGGAGATGGAACGATGTTGCAGGCTGCAAGAAGCGTTGCTTTTCAGGATATTCCGCTTCTTGGCGTTAACCTCGGAACGCTGGGATATCTTGCTGAAGTTGAAAGAAGTGGTATCGACGAGGCGATGTCGCGTCTTTTGTCCGGAGATTATTATGTAGAGGACAGAATGATGCTTCGCGGCGTTCTCGGAGACAGAAAAGATTATGCTCTGAATGATATTGTCATAAGCAGGGCTTCCGATATTCAGGCTATTGATTATAATATTTATGTCAATGATCTTTTGCTCTACAGCTATCATGCGGATGGAATTATTATTTCTACTCCGACCGGCTCGACAGGTTATAATATGTCGGCTGGAGGGCCTTTAGTAGAGCCGTCTGCAAATATGACGCTTTTAACACCTATATGTCCGCATACTCTTAATTCCAGAAGTATGGTTCTTTCCGCAGATACAAGGATTGAGGTGGAACTTCTTCCCGGACGCGGCAAACGTGATCTCAAAGTTGTCGCCGCATACGATGGAAGCGGTACTATCGAAATGAAGGCCGGAGATAAGATGGTGATCAATAAATCCAAGAAAACAACCAAGATAATCAAACTCAACAGAGTTAGTTTTTTAGAGCTTTTGGGTAAAAAATTCAGTATGTAAAAGATGAAAAAAGAGATTGGGGGAAGGATATCCGACGATGAAAAAGAACAGACAAGATAAGATTATCGAAGTCATTGCAAAGAATGTTGTAGAGACGCAGGAACAGCTTGTATCTCTTTTAAACGAAGAGGGATATAAGGTAACACAGGCAACTGTATCAAGGGATATAAGGAAATTAAAGCTTACAAAACAGGTAAATGAAGAAGGAATTTCCAAGTATGTGTATACCACAGCAGGCCCTGAGGTGATGCAGAGTAAGTATGTCAGTGTCTTGAAGGCCGGATTTGTAAGTATGGATGTGGCGGAGAATCTCCTTGTGATAAAGACTGTTTCGGGAATGGCAATGGCGCTTGCCACAGCAATAGACTCGTTGGAATTTAAGGAGATAGTCGGATGTATCGCCGGTGATGATACTATAATGATCGCCATTAAGAGCAAAGAAGAAGCTAAGTGTGTTATGGATCGTCTCCGTGAGATGATGCAACAATAAAGCAGAGTGGGGAATTATGTTATATAGTTTACATGTAAAGAATCTGGCCCTTATAAAAGAACAGGAGATTGAATTTTCCAAAGGGCTTAATATTTTGACCGGAGAAACGGGTGCGGGTAAATCGGTTGTCATCGGATCGGTTAATCTCGCCCTCGGAGCGAAGGCGGACCCTTCACTTATCAGAACGGGCGAAGAATATGCACTTGTTGAGCTTGTGTTCGGCGTAGAGAACGATCATCAGAGAAAACTTCTTGAAGAACTCGAGATTCCCGTTGAAGAAGACGGAACTCTCGTTATTCAGAGAAAAATCATGCAGGGCAGAAGCGTTTCAAAAGTATCCGGCGAAACGGTCACAGCCAAACAGCTCAAAGACATTTCCAATATTCTAATAAATATTCACGGCCAGAATGACCATCAGGAACTACTTCACAAGAAAAAGCATATAGAGATACTTGATAATTATTGCATGGACGATCTGAGCGGCCTTTTTGAGCTTCTTTCAGATGAATATGCCAGGTTAAAAGAGCTTGAGAAGAAACTCTCGGAGACTGATATTGACGAAAATACAAGACTTCGTGAGACAGAGCTTCTTGAGTATGAAGTAAAAGAAATATCGGATGCGGCGCTTGCTATCGGCGAGGATGAGCAGCTTGAGAGTGCTTACAGAAAGATGGTAAACGGAAGGAAAATCTCAGAGGCTGCAAATACCGTTCTTAATCTCACGGGATCGGGCGAAATGGAAGAGAGTGCTTCCGATATGGTCGGAAGAGCGGTAAGGGAGCTTACTTCTGTATCTTCATATGACAGTGAGCTGGAAGGGCTTTTGTCACAGATCTCGGATGTAGAGAATCTTTTGGCGGACTTTAATCATGCTCTTTCGGGCTATCTGGACAGCCTTGAGTTTGATGACGAGGAATTCAGGAGTGTCGAAGACAGATTAAATACGGTAAATCATCTCAAGGATAAATACGGCGGAAGCATTGAGCAGGTATTAAAGAGTCTTTCGGAAAAAGAAGAGAGACTTAAGGCAATATCAGATCTTGATGCCCACAGAGACAGGCTCAAAAAGGATTATGATGAGTGTTTGGGCAAAGTTAAAGAGCTTTGCGAAAAGATATCCAAGGTCAGAAAGAAAGGCGCTGAGAGCCTTCAGGAGAAGCTTAAGGATGCACTTATAGATCTTAATTTCCTGGATGTTCGATTCGAGATAGATATAGTGAGCAGCGATGATAAGATTACTTCCAAGGGATATGATGAAGCACAGTTTATGATCTCGACCAATCCCGGAGAAGCACTCAGAGCGCTTGATCAGATCGCAAGCGGCGGTGAGCTTTCAAGAATCATGCTTGCACTTAAGACGGTTGTTGCCGACAGAGATGATATCAGCACGCTTATTTTTGACGAGATAGATGCAGGTATCAGTGGAAGAACGGCATGGAAGGTATCGCAAAAACTCGGTGAACTTTCCGCAAATCATCAGATAATCTGTATTACGCATCTTCCTCAGATCGCAGCGATGGCAGATACGCATTACATGATAGAGAAGGGGCTTGACGGCGGCAGGACGGTTACGTCTATTTATGCGCTTTCCGAGAAATTGTCGGAGAAAGAGCTTGGAAGGCTTCTTGGCGGCGACGAGCTTACTGAAGCAACTCTTTTGAATGCGCGTGAAATGAAACAGATGGCTCTTGAGAAAAAGGCTTTATTAAAGGCATGAGGAATAAATAATGACTATAGATAATGACGATCTTATCAACAGTGTGATAGCATCGCTTGGAAGAATCAATGCTATTTCGCTGGATGACATCCCGAATATAGACCTGTACATGGATCAGCTCACAACTTTTATGGATGAGCGCCTCAAGAGGTCGACACGTCATCCCGAAACTGACAAGATACTTACAAAGACAATGATAAATAACTACGCAAAGAACGATCTTTTGCCTCCTCCCATAAGGAAGAAGTATTCAAAAGACCATATTATATTGCTTATTTTTATCTATTATCTTAAGAATATCTTGTCTATAAGCGACATTCAGACTCTGCTTGAACCTTTAAAAGAGAGATTTCATGTAAGTGATGATGAGCTGAATTTAGGCAGCATTTATGAAAGGGCTTTTGAGCTTCAGGAAGAAGAGCTTGAACCTGTTATAGAAGATCTCAAGAAAAAATATGAGAGATCGCTTGAAACGTTTGATGATGCCGGTCTTTCGGAAGAAGAACAGAAAAGGATGCAGATGTTTTCTTTTATCATTCTTCTTTCATACGATGTCTATGTAAAGAAGCTTCTTATTGAGAAGATAATAGACAATACCATGGACAGTGGTTCCAAGGAAAAAGAAAAGCCTGCAAAGGAAAAGAAAAAGAAGTAAGGATTTTTTTATAGATGGGAATATACGATACACTTAATTCACAGCAAAAAAAGGCTGTTCTACAGACAGACGGTCCTGTACTGATTCTTGCCGGAGCAGGATCGGGTAAAACAAGGGTTTTGACTCACAGAGTTGCTTATCTTATAGATGAGTGCGGAGTTAATCCCTGGAATATAATGGCAATTACGTTCACAAACAAGGCAGCAGGAGAGATGAGAGAAAGAGTCGATAAGATTGTCGGCTTTGGCGCAGAGAGTATCTGGGTTTCAACTTTCCACTCAAGCTGCGTTAAGATACTTAGAAGATATGCGGACAGGATCGGGTTTGGTAATAATTTTACCATTTATGATACCGATGATTCCAAGAGTCTTATGAAGGACATCTGCAAGAAATATCAGCTTGAGACCACACAGCTTAAGCTAAAGAGGATTATGGGCAGCATATCTACCTGCAAGGATAATCTGGTAACACCTGAGGAATATGCTCTTAATACACAGAATGACTTTATTAAAGTCAGGATATCCAAGGCATATACAGAGTATCAGAACGCTCTTAAAAAGAACAATGCGATGGATTTCGACGATCTTATCATGAAGACGGTTGAGCTCTTTAAGGCGGATCCGGAGGTTCTTGATTATTATCAGGAGCGTTTCAAATATATCATGGTCGATGAGTATCAGGATACCAACAATGCTCAGTTTGAGCTTATCCGTATCCTTGCCGATAAGTACAGAAACCTCTGCGTTGTAGGTGACGACGATCAGAGTATCTATCGTTTCAGAGGTGCGAATATCAGAAATATCCTTGATTTTGAGAAGGTTTACAAAGAGGCTGTCGTAATAAAGCTTGAGCAGAACTACAGATCGACTCAGCAGATCCTTGATGCCGCAAATGCCGTTATCAAAAATAACGGAGGACGTAAGGATAAAGCTCTTTGGACAGAGGAAAAAGACGGAGATATCGTCAAATTAAAGCATTTTGATACGGCTTATGATGAAGCTGAGTTTATAGCAAGCGATATCGGCAAGCTTAAGAGAAACGGCAAATTAAATTACAGTGACACCGCAATCCTTTACAGGACAAATGCGCAGTCACGACTTATAGAAGAACGTTTTGTTCATGAGGGAATTCCTTACGATATCGTAGGCGGAACAAATTTCTATTCAAGACGCGAGATAAAAGATCTTTTGGCATATCTTAAGACAATCGACAACGGTCTGGATGATATTGCGGTTAAAAGAATCATAAACGTGCCAAAGCGCGGAATCGGTCAGACTACGATCGATCATGTTCAGGCTTATGCCGATGAGAGGCAGATAAGCTTCTATGATGCTCTTTGTGAAGCGGACCAGATAATTGCCGTTTCGAGAAGTACAAGTAAGTTAAATGACTTCGTTACTATGATAAGGGCGTTCAGAACCAAGATGAAGAGCTATTCTCTTGAGGAGCTCTTAAAGGATGTCATCGATGTCACAGGATATATGGAATATCTTAAGACTTTGGATGATGATGACAACGAGGACAATGACAGAGCACAGAACGTGGACGAACTTATTTCCAAGATCGCAGCGTATGAAGAAAATATGGAGGAAGAGGAGCCCACACTTTCGGGATTTCTTGAAGAAGTTGCTCTTGTTGCCGATATTGACAGGATCGGAGAAGACAATGAAAAAGTTCTTCTTATGACTCTTCACAGCGCCAAGGGACTTGAGTTTGAACATGTATATCTTGCGGGAATGGAAGAAGGCGTTTTCCCTTCATATATGACTCTTGCCAACGAGGATGCAGATCCCGAGGGCATTGAGGAAGAAAGAAGGCTTTGCTATGTTGGAATCACGAGAGCAAAGAGACATCTTACACTTACTGCCGCAAAGAGAAGAATGATCCGCGGTGAGACACAGTTTAACCGCCTCAGCAGATTCATTTCCGAGATTCCATATACCATGATCGAGAGATCTGATGCTGAGAGTAAGCCGGCGTTTCTTTTTGATGACGGCGATACGATTGATGATTACGAGAGTGTTGAAGATACTTTCGGAAGCGCAAATTCAGGTATTAAGGCAGCTTATTCAAATTCAAAGGGATTCGGAGCAGGTTCTTCCGCAAAGAGCGTTGCGGGAAGATCTGAGCTTGCCAATACATATAGGATAAAGGCAGTACCTAAGCCTCCTAAGAAGGAGAAAAGAGCGGTTCCTTCAGAAAAGCCTTATATCGCATCTGCGGCAAAGACTTACGCAAGAGGTTCTCTTGCAGGTCTTTCAAAGGGAATGCCTACAACAGGCGGAAAGCCTGAATACGGCGTCGGCGATAAGGTAAGCCATATCAAATACGGCGTGGGAGTCGTTACTTCGCTTGAGCAGGGCCCCAGAGATTACAAGGTCACAGTCAACTTTGATGAGTGCGGACAGAAGATCATGTACGCGGCATTTGCCAAGCTGAAGAAAATCTGAATAAGGTGTGCTATACTTAATGAGTATAATTGCGAAAAATGATGTATATCATGAGGTTAATCGCATATTATATAAAATAATACTTTTTTTATGAGAAAGGGGTCACATATGGAAGTAAAATCTAAGATTGACGATATTATTGAAATGACACGAATTAATGAACTTCTCGATAAGAGAGCGGCTGCTAATGCCAAGAAGCCTTCCAACGTGATTCTTTGGGTGCTTGCGGTATTAGGTTCCGTATCAGCAGTTGCCATCATTGCATATCTGGTGTATCGCTACATGACACCGGCTTATGAAGATGATTTTTATGATGACGATTTTGATGATTTCGACGACGATTTTGACGATGAAGATTTTATGAAGGAAAGTTAAGAGCCTGCCGTGAAGAAAAAAGAAGTTATATCAGGAACAGTTAGAAGAGTAGAATTTCCTAACAAGGGAATAATTGAGACTTCTGAGGGGAAGGTCGTCGTAAAAGGCGTTCTTCCCGATCAGAAGGTTTCGGTTCAGATTCAGAAAGTGAGAAAAGACAGAGCTGAGGGAAGACTTCTCGAGGTTTTGGAAGAATCTCCGGACTATGTTGAAAGCCCCTGCATCCATTTTGGAAAATGCGGAGGCTGTAGTTATCTTACAATGCCTTATGTAAAACAGCTCGGACTCAAGGAACAGCAGGTCAGAAGCATATTGAAGCCTGCTTTTGAGAGACAGAGTTCAAAGGTTACATGGGAAGGCATAAAGACCAGCCCTGTGAAATTTGCATACAGAAACAAGATGGAGTTCAGCTTCGGCGATGAAGTCGTTGGTGGGCCTCTTTGTCTTGGAATGCACAAAAAAGGCAGTTTCTATGACATTGTAACTGTCTCTGGGTGCCGTATCGTCGATGACGATTACAAGGCAATACTTAGTGCAACACTTGATTATTTCACCCCTATGTATGAGAGAAAGGAAATTTCCTTTTATCACAGAATGAAGCAGGAGGGGTATCTCAGACATTTACTTGTCAGACGTGCAGTAAAGACAGGAGACATTCTTGTTGATCTTATTACCACAACTAAAGAAGAGCATGACCTTGAGGGATTTAAGGATGCACTTCTTAATCTTAGCTTAAATGGCAGGATTGTGGGCATTCTTCATACGAAGAATGACAGTCTTGCAGATGCTGTAATTGATGAAGGTACAGACATCCTGTTTGGTCAGGATTATTTCTACGAATATCTTCTGGGACTCAAATTTAAGATCAGTCCCTTTTCATTCTTCCAGACAAACAGTCTTAGCGCGGAAGTGCTGTATAAGACTGTCCGCGGATACATCAAGAGCCTCTACGATCAGGGCAAGATTGGAAACGACGGAGTTATCTTTGATCTGTACTCCGGAACGGGCACAATTGCTCAGCTCCTTGCACCTGTTGCCAACAAGGTCATTGGTGTAGAGATAGTTGAGGAAGCAGTAGAGGCAGCTAAAGAAAATGCTAGGCTTAATCATCTGGACAATTGCCACTTCATCGCAGGCGACGTACTCAAAGTCCTCGATGATATCGAAGAAAAGCCGGACCTCATCATCCTCGATCCTCCCCGCGACGGAATCAACCCCAAAGCCCTTACCAAGATCATCGGATATGAAGTTCCATATATCATCTACGTTTCGTGCAAGCCCACCAGCCTTGCCCGCGACCTAGAGATCTTGCAGGAGAACGGATATGTCATGACAAGAGCGGTTGCACATGATCAATTTCCGTGGACGAGTCATGTTGAGACCGTCGTTTTGCTCGCTAAGACAACCGCTTAACCATGCGGGTTTGATGGCTGCTTAGAAGGAAATTGGTCGACTAAAATCGAAGCAAAAAATATGTACTTTTGGCGGACAATGAAGTTAAGGGGATATGGAAAATACATATCTGCGGACGCTTCTGTTGTACGCTGATAAGATAGAATTTGAATATGTACGCTGATATGTAGGACTTAAGTCCGCCGAGAGGTTAGGGCGGAAATGGTAAATATTGGCGGACGGGAATGAGCTAAAACCTGTAGGCACTGTCTACAGGTTTTATTATTTCATTAAGTAAAAAAGTAAGAAAAATATAGATGTATATTGTATACGAACAAGAGAAGTATAAAGTATAATAGTATTGTTCTTTTTGTTGAGAAAAGGGGAAAACTATTATATGAAAAGCTTAAATGTACAGAGAGTTTCAAAAAAATTCAGAGAAATGTTTGATTCAAAAATAGATTTGTCAGATGTTGGCGATAAAGATAATCATTTTGAAACTAGAGCTCTTGCTGCTGTAGCGATTATGATGCGTTGTGGTTTGGATGAGGCTGTGGCTGCATCAAATATTACAGACGGATATCATGATCTAGGATTGGATGCTATTTATCTCGATGAGAGTCAAAAGACTTTGTTTGTTGTTCAAAGCAAGTGGAGAAATGACGGCGAAGGTTCAATGACTCAAGACGAGATGAGTACCTTTGTTGCTGGACTAAAGAGAATACTAAATGAAGATTTAGACGGTGCAAACAAAAAGATATTGGATAAACAAAGTGAAATAGATAAAACGCTTGATGAAATCGGATATCGGATTGAAGCTATATTTATTCATACCGGAAAAGATGGTGTAAATAGTTTTATTATGAGGCCCATGCAGGAATTAATGGATGGTACAAATGATGAGGCTGGAGATATTTTGCATTTTTCTCAGATAGCATTTAAAGAAGTATATGAATATTTGTCTTCTGCTGGTGTAGCTGAAAACATTATTATTGATGATGTGGTATTAAACAATTGGGGGAAAGTTGAAGAACCATTTACTGCATATTACGGTATGGTGCAAGCTACTGCTGTAGGGGAGTGGTATTGTACACATGGAAATAATTTGTTTGCACAAAATTTAAGATTTTATAAAGGCAGAACAGATGTTAATGCTGGTATAAAAGATGTTTTGAATAAGGAACCTCAAAATTTTGTTTACTACAACAATGGAATAAAAATATTATGCAAAAAAATTACAAGAAAGGCTAAGACTAGTACAACTACTGCCACTGGCATATTTCATTTAGAAGGTGTTTCCTTAATCAATGGAGCGCAGACCGCTGGCTGTATTGGCAGTGTATATAAAGAAGATCCTTCAAAGCTTGAAAAAGCCGTTGTCATGGTCCAAATGATTGATATGAGTGAGATGACTGATACAATGGGCAACTCTATTACCAAGTTATCGAATACTCAGAATAGAATTGAAAATAGAGATTTTGCTGCTCAGGATCCTACTCAGGACAGGATTAAACGAGAACTATTATTTTCTCATTTTCAATACTTATATAAAACGGGTGATGAAATTACGGATCCTAACACACAGATATCATTTGATGAAGCAATTGTTGCATTGGCTTGTCTATTTGAGGATGTGACATATACAAATATAGCTAAGAGAAATGTAGGAGCTTTATCCGAGGATATTTCAAAAAAACCTTATATTGCATTATTTAATCCAGGTACAAATGCGTTTGTTGTTCTTAATTCTGTTATGGTCGTTCGTGAGACAGAAAAGCTTTTGCAAGTTCGCAGGTCAAACGCTAAGGGGAAATCATATTCTGCGTGTGTTCATGGGAATAGATTAATAGAACACATAGTTTTGCAAGAGATAAGGAAGAAAAAAGCCTTTTCTGAAGAAGTAATAAATGTTGGAGACATTACAGCTGATATCCAAGGTATAATTGATAATGTATTAACGGTAATAACCAAAGAACTGGACGAAACATATTCAGATTCATATCCTGCAAATGTATTCAAGAATCTTGCCAAAAATAAGGCAATTGCAGAAACAGTTAAAGCTGAGCTTGCAGAAAACGAGAATAATAGAAATATCAGTTGATAGTTAGGATACGATTATCTTGGTGGGAATAGTATAATTGCAGCTAAAAAACTGTGGACTTTTTGTCTGCAGTTTTTGTTTTACGTGATGACCTATTTTTCGTAAAATGGATAATAGATAATAAAAAAATTGGAGGTTATGTCCCATGGCTAATAGAGGCGCAAAAATCGATCAGAAAGCGGACCTTATCTGGGCGATTGCTGATAAATTGACAGGAGTTTATAAGCCACATGAGTATGGCGAAGTTATTCTTCCTCTTACTGTAATCAGAAGATTTGACTGCATTCTTTCAGATACAAAGGATGCAGTGCTTGCTAAGTATGAAGAAGTAAAGAATTTGCCAATGAAGGATGTGTTGCTTCGCAAAGCATCTGGTTTTGATTTCTATAATACAAGCAAATATACATTTGAAAGACTTATAGATGATCCTGACCATATTGAGGAGAATTTTAGAGATTACCTTAATGGTTTTTCAGAGAACGTTCAGGATATTATTGCTAAGTTTAAGTTTGATGGCCATATAACAACTATGGCTAATAAGAACATTCTTTTTATTGTGTTAAAGGAGTTCACTATTGAAAGAGCTAATCTTCATCCTGACGAGATTTCAAACCTTGAAATGGGTTATATCTTTGAGGAAATAATTAGAAGATTCTCTGAGGCTCACAATGAGGATGCTGGACAGCACTATACTCCAAGAGAAGTAATTCAGCTCATGGTAAATATTCTTTTCTATGACGATAACGATATTCTTTCCGGTAATAACGTCGCAAAGACTATTTATGATCCTGCTTGTGGCACAGGCGGAATGCTTTCTGTTGCTGAGGAGTATCTCCACAGTCTTAATGCGTCTACTGAGCTTGTGTCTTTTGGACAGGAGATTAACGATCAGACATTTGCTATTTGTAAAGCAGACATGCTTATTAAGGGCAATAATGCGGATTTTATTAAAGATGGAAATACTTTATCTGATGATCAGTTTAAAGGTCAGACATTTGATTACATTCTCTCTAATCCACCGTTTGGACGTGAGTGGAAGAATGAGAAAGCTGCTGTAGAAAAAGAGGCTAAGCTTGGATTCGGCGGAAGATTTGGCGCAGGTCTTCCTGCTGCAAGTGATGGTCAAATGCTGTTTCTAATGACAGCGATTTCAAAGATGAAGGATATTAGTCAGGGCGGTAGTCGAATAGCAATTATTCATAATGGATCACCTATGTTTTCCGGGGACGCAGGTTCGGGACCGTCAGATATTAGAAAATATATATTGGAAAATGATTTACTAGAAGCCATAGTAGCTCTTCCAAATGACATTTTTTATAATACTGGAATTGCTACGTATATTTGGGTACTTTCGAACAAAAAAGCAGGAACAGTTAGAGAGGGAAAAGTTCAGCTAATAAATGCAAATGAGCTTTATGTTAAACGTCGTAAGGCATTAGGTAATAAGCGTAATGATATATCAGAGGAATACATTGAGGAAATAACCAGAATTTATGGTGATTTTATAGAAAATGATATTAGTAAGATATATGATAACTCAGATTTTGGATATACAAAGATTACAATTGAAAGACCACAGCGAGATGAGAACGGAGTTATTATATTGAAAAAAGGTAAACCTGAAGCAGATGCTTCACTCCGTGATACAGAAAATGTGCCTTTAAAAGAGGATGTAAAGGAATACGTAAAGCGTGAAGTGCTTCCATTTGCTTCTGACGCATGGGTGGATGAAAAAAAATCAAAAATTGGGTATGAGATACCATTTACTAGGTATTTTTATAAATACGTGGAGCCTATTTCTACATCTTCAATAATGGCTGAGATAAAAATGCTTGAAAAGGAACTGTCTGGAGGCCTTGAGGAGGTGTTTTCTGAATGAGAGAGTTGAAGGACAGTGGAATTAAGTGGATGGGTAGTATTCCGTCTACCTGGGAAGTGAAGCGCGTTAAGCATGGTTTTTATAGAAAAAAAAGTGAAGCCCATCAGAATGAGCCTGTTGTTTTATCACTCGCGCGAACTGGAGTCAGGGAAAGAGATATTACTAATAATGAAGGTCAAATAGCGGAAAGTTATTTCAATTATAATCCAGTGGATGTTGATGATCTTTTGATTAATCCTATGGATTTATATAGTGGCGCGAATTGTAGTATATCTAAGGTTAAAGGTGTAATTAGCCAAGCTTATATTAACCTAAGGTATAAAGAAGGTTATGATCCCAAATACTATGATTATTATTTCAAAGTTCAGTATTGGTTAAATGCTTTTTTTGCCCACGGCAAGGGGGTTTCATATGAAAACCGGTGGACTCTCAGTGCAGAAACACTAATGAACTATCCAATAATAGTACCATCCTTGAGAGAACAAAGAAGGATTGTGTCATTTTTGGATGAAAAGTGTGAGAAGATAGATGATATTATTACTCAGCAAGAAGAGGTTATAAGTAAACTAAAAGAGTATAAGCAGGCTGTTATAACCAAGAAAGTATCCAATGGATTAAACAAAGAGATAGAGTACCAGAATAGTGGATGCTTTTGGATAGGTGATGTTCCAAAGCACTGGCGGATAGGACAACTAAAGTATTTTTCTAGTATACGCGCAGGATTAACGCTTGGAAAAACATATGCTCCTGATGAAAAACTTGTTGAAATGCCTTATTTGCGAGTTGCAAATGTTCAAGGGGAATATGTTGATTTATCAGATGTTGCAACTGTTAAAGTTCGAGAAAATGAAATAGAGAAGTATAGATTGCATGCAGGTGAGTTATTGATGACTGAGGGTGGTGATCGAGATAAACTTGGTAGAGGAACGGTTTGGAATAATGAAATTGATCCTTGCCTTCACCAGAATCATGTTTTTGCCCTAACAACAGATAATTCAAGGCTAGATGTTCATTATCTGGATTATGTTACTACCTCTAAGATTGGTAGAGATTATTTTGACTATACTGCTAAGAAAACTACAAATTTGGCGAGTACTAATTCGACTGCAATTATGCAGTTTAGAATACCGATTCCGCCTATTGAGGAACAGCATGAAATAGTCAGGTACCTTGATAAAAAAGTTGAGGATATAAATAGAACGATAAGGATTAGAGAATCTATTATTAGTAAGTTAACTGAGTATAAGAAATCATTAATCTACGAGGTGGTCACCGGCAAGAAGGAGGTTTAACCTGTGTCAGAAGATTTTGATGTAAAAGAAAAGCGTTTTGAACAGGATATAGAGGAATACCTCATAACAAAGGGAGGATTTTCAAAGGGCGATCCTGCGAGCTTTAATAGGAAATCAGGACTTGATGAAATTACATTTATTGAATTTATTAAAAATAGTCAGCCAAAACAGTGGGAAAGATATGTAAAAATATATGATTCATCTGCTGAGCAGCAGATTATAGATCGTTTTTCTCGTGAAGTTAAGCAGACAAATCTCCTTAATGTACTACGCCATGGCTTTACTGACAGAGGAATTAAGTTTAAGGCTGTGTTCTGGAAGCCAGAGACAACACTTAATGAGACTAGTCAGAAGCAGTATGAAGCTAATATTCTTCACTGTACTAGGCAGCTTCATTATTCGGTAAAGAATGAGAATAGCATTGATATTGTGCTGTTTGTAAATGGTATTCCTGTTGTATCTATGGAATTAAAGTGCCAGTTTACAGGGCAGGACACTATGAATGCCATTAATCAGTATAAGTTTGATAGAGCAAGCAAGGACACCATTTTTGCTTTTAAGGAGCGTGTCCTTGTCCATTTTGCTGTGGATCTTACAAATGTGTACATGACTACAAAACTTGCTGGGCCACACACGTATTTTCTCCCATTTAACCAGGGAAGTAATGGCGCAGGTAATGTAGGTGGTAAGGGTAATCCAAACAATGAAAATGGCTATGACACAGCGTATCTTTGGGAGAAAGTTCTTTGTAAGGAGAGCCTTCTTGAAATACTCCAGAAATATATGCATCTTCAGCAGGAGTTTGATAAGAAGGGAAATCTTATAAAGGAAAGCATGATATTTCCTAGATATCATCAGCTGGATGTAGTTACTAAGCTTCTTGCGGATGTTAAAGAAAATGGATCGGGCAAGAATTATCTTATTCAGCACAGCGCAGGTTCTGGTAAATCTAATTCGATTGCATGGTTGGCACACAGGCTTTCAGGCCTTCATAATGATTTGGATGAGAAGATTTTTCAGTCTGTTATTATCGTAACTGATAGAAAAGTCTTGGATAATCAGCTTCAGGATACTGTGTATCAGTTTGATCACGTTGAGGGTGTTGTTCAGAAGATTGATAAAAACTCTGAACAGCTTAAGAATGCTATAAATAGTGGAGCCGGTATTATCATAACAACCCTGCAGAAATTTCCTGTGATTTACAAAGAGATTAACTCAGCAAACAAGCGCTTTGCAATCATTGTTGATGAGGCTCATTCTTCACAGACTGGTGATGCTGCTAGGAAGCTTAAGAGAGCGCTTGCGGACACAGAGGATATTCTTAAAGAATATGCTGAGATGGAAGAAGAGGATGAGAAGAACCGCAAGGATGATGAAGATCGTCTTTTGGATGAACTTGCTGCGCAGGGAATTCATAAGAATCTGTCATTCTTTGCCTTTACTGCTACACCTAAGGGAAAAACTCTGCAGATGTTTGGAACAAAGGATGCAGAAGGTAAATACCGCCCATTCCATGTATATTCTATGAGGCAGGCCATTGAAGAGCATTTCATTTTGGATGTCTTACAGAACTACATGACATATAAGATGTACTACAAGATATTAAAAACAATTGATGATGATCCTGTATTTGATACTACGCAGGGAGCTAAAGCTATCCTGAATTATGAGACGCTTCATCCTCATAATATTTCACAGAAGACAACAATCATGCTTGAGCATTTCATGAACATCACTCGAAAGAAGATGGGCGGAAGAGCCAAGGCTATGGTAGTTACACCTTCAAGACTTCATGCTGTCAGGTATGCGAAAGAGTTTAAGAGACAGATAGAGGATAAGGGATATCAGAACCTCGATGTTCTTGTCGCTTTCTCTGGCGAGGTAGAGGATGACAAAGTTACCTATACCGAAGAAAAGATGAACAAGGATAAAAATGGCCAGACGATAAAAGAGAAGGCTCTTCCTGAAGCTTTCCACTCTGATGACTATGGAATACTTGTGGTTGCAGAAAAGTACCAGACAGGCTTTGATGAACCACTTCTTCATACTATGTTCGTAGATAAGAAGTTATCAGGTGTAAAGGCTGTTCAGACGTTATCAAGACTTAACAGAACTGCTCTGGGCAAGGTGGATACATTTGTGCTTGATTTTGTGAACTCCGCTGATGATATCAAAGCATCTTTTGAGCCTTTCTATGAGGAGACGGTTCTTCTTGAGGAAACAGATCCTAACGTTATTTATGATATGAAAAATACCCTTGATGGATTCAGGGTATACCAAGGCAGTGAGATTCAGAAGTTTGCTGAGATATTCTATTCATCTGAGGAACAGACCGCAGGTGATCTTGGAAAACTTCAGGGACAGCTTCGTCCTGCAGTAGATAGGTATGTAACTCTTGAGATAGAGCGTCAGGATGTTTTCAAGACAACACTGGCAAGGTTCTTGAGAATATATGCATATATTACACAGGTATGCAGATTATTCGATAAGGACATTCATAAGTTCAGTGTTTATGCAAAGTTTCTTTATAAGATGCTTCCAAAAGGAGAAAGCAGTGAGAGAGTATCTGTGGACGATAAGGTTCTCCTTGAGTACTACAAGCTTGAGAAGAACTTTGAAGGCCAGATAGAGCTTGAAGGTTCAGATGGTGGTTATGTTCCAATTACTGGTGATGCCGGTCACAGAGAGCCTAAGAAAGATCCATTAACGATTATTATTGATAAGATCAATGAGCGCTATGGAACTAACTTTACGGAGATGGATAAGGTTCTTGTTCAGATGGAAAATGACTATGCTACACAGGAGAAGTGGCAGAGTTATGCCAAGAACAATGACCGCTCAACATTTATGCTCTTGTTTGCAAAAGATTTCCCGACTATGGCTGCTGAACGCTATGAGCAAAATGATGAGTTCTTCAAGAAGCTTTTTGCAGATCCAGACATGATGCAACAGGTTATGGATACGGTTGGATCAGTTCTTTATGAGAGACTTCGTATGCCCTAAGATTTATGATCCTAAATCAGGTGTTATTGAAGAGGCAACTCCTGAGATGTATGTAGAGGATATTTACTCAAAACCAGTTGAATAGAAATGGAGATTTATGCAGGGGATGGTTGAAAATAGTAATGTTGGAGCGGAGTTATTGGCGAGTAGTTATGATGATACAGTCGTTTCAATTAATAAGAAGATTGAAAAGATTCGTAGTACTGTTAAAAAATATGAACCTTTGCAGTTATTGGTTAGTGTGGCCGATAGAAATCAGTTGAAGCAGGTACACTATGTTGGGGAAGAAGTCTCTGATAATTCGCTTGCTATTAGAGGCGCTGAGTATATTCAGAGCTTATATGCTGCGGAGAAAATGGAGGTAGGACATAAGAAAGTTAGTAGGAAGATAGTTGAAAACTTATTAGATGACATAGAAGCGCTGTTTACACAAATGTATCAGTATTATGTGGCGTGGGCTGCTAAAGAAAGTATTACTTCGGATATCCTGTCTACAGATGATATTACTTATATTTTAGAATCACAAATGGCTGGTAATGTCAGAGGAAATAGATATCAATTTCAACAAACAAATGGTATAGTGCATCTCCTTGAAACACATGAAAAGGTTCTTAATGACGAATTTGGTGAGTCTACAGCAAGTATAGCAGAAGGGCTTCATAAGCTTGAGTATGCATTATCGTCACAACGATTTGATGCTTTTAAGACTCTTTTTGGAAAGTATGAATTTTATTATGACAGAAGTAAAGGGAAGAGCAAAGAAAAGCAACATCAGATTCTTGAGGAAATAAATAATAACGATGACATGAAACAAATCATGTCATTATGTGCCGGCGATGCTGCTTTTAATGTAAAAAAGATTACAGGGTGGAGCGATGCACTGATAGAGTCCCTATCATGGAGAATTGGAGAGTATGAGGGGACATTCAGCAATGATGAATTCTATGCATGGTGGCCTATAAACGAACTGCCAATACAAAAAAGGCCATTTATTATTATTAATGACGTAAGCTATTGCTTTGATTACTACAGTTTATTTGATAATTTCTATAGGGCTATTCAAGATGCTATATTTAGGGCAGATAAGCTTACAAAAGATGATTGGCAGAAGTATCAGAAAATAGCAAGTGAGCAGTATGTTTCATCATTGTTTAAGAAAATTTTTCCTTCAGCAGATATTCATGAAGGCAATTATTATCCGGTTAGAAATTCTACAAAACAAATGGATGAAAATGATATATTGCTTTCTTATGATGAATGCTTAATAGTGATCGAAGTAAAAGCTGGAAAATTTACGCCAAGGCCGGCAATTATAGATTACGCTTCTCATAAAAAATCATTTACGGATCTAATTGGAAGGGCTAATTCACAGGCTGAGAGAACAATAAATTATATTAAGAGTAGGGATAATGCTACTTTTTACAACGAAGATAAAGAACCGCAGTTTACGATATCAAATAAAGACTATAAATACTATTATTCTTTTGTTGTGACTGTAGATAACATAGATGAATTTGAATGCAGGATACAACAAATGCATTTTTTGGATGTCGGCGTCGGTACAATTACTATAAATATTGACGACCTCGAATTGTATGTTGAATACTTTGATTCTTCACTGGAATTCATGCATTTTTTGCAAGAAAGGGTTAAGGCCTCTTCTATAAAAATGCTTCAAACTTTTGATGAACTTGACCATCTTGGAATGTATATTTCTCAGAATCTTTATACAGAAATGGTGCATGAAAATGCAGCGGATGAGAATTATTTGTTTATACCTGATGGTTTTAGAGAAGAATTGGATCAGTATTTTAATGGTTTACATGAACCATTGCTTAGTGCGGAGAAGCCATCTCAACAAATTCCGGAAAGAATCAATGAAATAATACGTTTGTTAGAAAAAGAAAAACCACGCGGATGTATAGAGTTCTCAAGCTTTGTTTTAAATTGGACCTTTCAAACCAGAGAACAGGTAGATTCTCAAATTCTGCCCCTGATGAAAAGGCAACGAGAGCTTAAACGGATGATACCATTGTACCTGAGTGGCGAGTCTATGATGCTTGCATGCTATGTTGAAGACTCAAAAATACAAGATTTGGATGATGAACAACGAGATAATTATTTGCTTGCAAATCTTATAAATTCTTCATTAGATGAGTGCTGGAGAATTGATTTGAATTGTTCTTCAGATGGCCATGTTAATGGAGTGAAGTACAAGAAGTTAACGCGTGAAGACATTAAAGACGATGAATATGAAGGAGTAAAAAAATATAGTCAGTATATTCTTGAACAAAGAAAAATACAAATGGCTAGAAATAGATGGGCGGGTAAGAAAATATATCCGAACGATTCATGTCCATGTGGATCTGGAAAAAAATACAAGAAATGTTGTGGTAAGCCATAAAAAGTGTACATGTATTTGACTTTTGGAGGTCAAATTATGAATGCTTTTAATCGAGGAATGATCGAACTGAAAGCTTAGATATTAAAAAACTGTATGGGGGGGTATATCTTTTGAACGAACAACAGATTATTCAAGGCATTAAACGATATTTGAACGATAAACTCTATAATTATGCGGTATTGATTGATGGAGAATGGGGATGTGGAAAGACCTTTTTTGTAAAAAATACTTTGAGAGCTGCCTTAGTTGACGAGTCTATTAAATATATCAGCTTATATGGGTGTAAAACTATTGAAGAAGTGAAAGAAAAAATTCTTTTTAGTGTCTTTTTTAATAAAGATAAGAGTGAAATAAAAAAAATAGACACGATAAAAAATAGCGGAAAAGCGATATGCGAAGCAATTACTGACAAAATAAATATAATTCCGAATATCTCGATTACATCTTTTTGTTGGGATTGGATTGATTTTAGTAAAAGCCTCTATATTTTTGATGATCTTGAAAGGTGTGATTGCCAATTAAATGTAGTGTTTGGGCTAATAAATGAAATTGTAGAGCATCAAAATGCAAAAGTTATCATTGTTGCAAATGAAAAAGAGATATCATATGAGGTCCGACCGAATAATCTTGAACAACAATATATTGTTGCCTTAGATACTGATGTTGACTGGCCTAAGTATGAAGGGAAACGAGACTTTTATTCATTATTTAAGGAAGGCGATTCTTCTAAAATTTCTATCGAAGAATTGAATTTTAGAAGGAAAAAGCTTTTTCCTGTTCAGGAATCAAATATTGATTATAAAAAAATTCGCGAGAAACTTATTGGGGTATCATACAAATATGAATCAGATATTGAATCTATTACTAAAGAAATATTGAAGAATGCGGAGTATCCTGAACAAGTTGAGCAAGTTATTATTCGTAATTATTCTGTTTTAAAAGAAAAGATGGATTATTATAATCATCATAATCTTAGAACTATTCAGTTTTTTCTTTCAAAAGTATCGTTCCTCCTTTCTGAGTTAAATAGAATTTCGGTGGAACAAGAGTATTCTGACAAGATTCAAAATTATGTTGTTTCAGAATGTTTTGATTGCGCAGTGAGATTAAAAAGTAATTACAACAAAACGGATGATGAGCTTGGATATAGGATATTTCAAAAGGCAGAGCCTCGTTCGAAAACAATTCAAGAATTTGTAGAGAGCGGACAGTTTTATTTTGTAGATTTTAAGGTTGATGTCGAAGATATCAATAGAATCTATAAAAATTCTATTGATAGGGATGATCCTTATTCAAAATTATCAGAAGATTATTACAATCTTACACAGGCTAAATGTGAAGAAATGCTGGATGAAATACTTGATAGATTAGAGAAAAACAAATATCCAAAAGATATATATGAAAGAATGCTTATATTACTAGCTAAATTAGAAGATATTGGTTTTTCTAAGGAGATTTCAAAAAAATTTATTGATGCAATGTCATATAACATAAATATAGATGGAACGGAATTTTTACTCGAATTTCCACTCAATCATATATCTGAAAAGAATGTCGTTGAGAGAGTTAAAGAATATATTTCTTTGATTGATATAGATACTGGGAACAGTGGTGAAGATAAAAATAAGGATAATATTATATCTATTTTGGCCAAAGAAAAATGGGTTGATCTATTAGATGAATTTATTCAGCAATCTGGAGATATATATACTAGAGATATTGCGGTGTTCTCGTTAGCAACTTCTAATTTATGGATTGAAGCAATGGAAAGAAGTTCATCAAGAACTATCCATGATTTCAGATCATGGATGTGGAAGCTATATCCACAGAATATAAGGAAAAATAGTTTTAAGTTAGATTGGCCGGTAATGGAAGAAATATGTAAAAATCTTGATCCTTCCAAAGAAGTTGATCTGATAAAGCGAAAGGCATTAGAGTATGTTATTTGGCAAATAAAAGAAACATATATGATCAATACTGGTAAAGAATATCAAGAGGGGCTGAAATCCTATGATGATATTGATCAAGAAGATCCGGAAGGTAATTCCGATTAATAAGGAGGAGTAAATTGTATGAAGGCTGTAAAAACAAATGTGCCGAAGCCTTCCTCTGAACAGGTGGAGTATTATTTACAAGCATGGGATAAATTGGAAAACTATCATCTTCAGGAAGATGCGCTTGATAAACTTTTCTTCACACTTTGCCCGGAGAATAAAGAAATGCCGGATATACTTTTGAAAGTTGCTGCACTGAATGATTTTTATAGCACAAATATATTTTCGGTATATCCTGTTGCAAAGCATATTTTATCCTTGAATATAGATGATAGGCTAAAATTGGGCGATGCTGCGCTTGTATCTGAAATACAGAAAGTAACTATTAAAGATGGCGTTGAGAAGAACTTTTATTCTTTTGCCACAAAGTATTGTAGCCATCACAAACCGCTAGATTATCCGATTTATGATAGCTACGTAGAAAAAATGTTATGCTACTTCAGAGATTGTGATGGTTTTGCATCATTTAAGACTCCGGAACTAAAGGAATATGCAAAGTTTAAAAGAACGCTTATTGATTTTAGGGCTTTTTATAACCTTGACCAATATAATTTGAAAGAAATTGATAAGTATATGTGGCAACTTGGAAAGAAGTATTTCCTTAAGAGCTATGGAAAGAAAAAATAGAAACGAGGATATAGATAGTGTAAGAATTTATATGTGGATGATTGGGTAATGAACTATTGAATTTAAGGCAGAGGAGTTATCCCCTGCCTTGTACATTTTATAGATTTTCAAGTATTTCATATACAACAGCAGTAATAGCGCGTTGTATTTTAAAATCAATATAATCTTTGGTGTCGTCGCTGGCAAGTACAGAGATGGCCCCTTCTTTGGCAATTTCGGTCTGCTCCTTGTTTAGAGAGTTCACAAATTTATCGCGGGATTTAATAGAATCATAGTAGTTTGTGTCTGCGGCTTGGGTTCTAACAGCTGCAGAGGTGCGGATTAAATCAACTAGCCCCTGAAACTCTGTAGATTCAAACATTGCATTTATTACATCTAAATCAGTAGGGGCATCTGGTGATGCTTTTTCTTGCATATTCTTTCCGTGATTAATGTTTTCTAGGCCGGTAAGGGCCTTGTCGGTAAGTCCATATTTTTTTGTGATATCTTCTCGTTCAGGATACCTGGTATCACTGAATCCTAAAATATAATCATAAGAAACTTCATAAAACTTTGATAACGCCACAAGGAGTTCGATACTCATGTTTGTGGTGTTTGCAAAGTTCTCATGTTTATTATAGGTATTTCCGCCTATATCAATCCCGGTTTTTTCTTTTATATGTTTTACAAGCTGAAGAGCGCTGATCGTATGTCCAATCTTTTCTTCATATTCACTGCGGAGCTCACATAAGCGGGCAGCGGTTACTTTCTTGTCGTACCATTCGTTTTTTCTATTATCCTTCATTTTTTATCCCTTTCTAATTGTAAATGCAAGTAACAATTTGGCGTAATTACCGGCATTTTGTAAGTGCAATATGAATATCGCCAAATGTGCTCAAGTGCTATTGAACTCGAAAATATGGTTTGTTATATTGTAAATGTAATTACAAAAACATTATAAACTGTAATTTCATTTACAACAACAATTTTTTATGAAAGGGGGACAGAAAAATATGAATGAAGACATCAAAGCCTATGCTAAGGCAAATAAAGTTAAGCTTTGGCAGGTGGCTGAAGCACTTGATGTTACCGATTCACAACTTAGCCGAAAGATGAGGCATGAGCTTGAACCGGAGCTTAAGCACAGAATTATGAAAATTGTAGATAAGATTGCTAATGAAAAGCAATCAGCGTGAAAGAATGGAGGATTTTAATGAGAAAAATGATGTTGGAAGAGCGTTTTGAAAAGCTCAAGAAAGAAATCAATGGAGAGAAGGTTCAGCATGAGATGGTGCGTAAGATATCTGACTACACCAGAGATTACAAAGGTTACCTTAAGGATGCGGAAATCACAGATGCACTTAAGGTAGGAAAAGACAAAGACGGCGGATATCTTGTTCCTGATGAACTTGAGGAAGGAATTGTGGAAGCGCTTAAGGAAAACAATGTGATAAGAAAGATTGCAACAGTAATTACTACAGAAAAGCTTCTTAAGCTTGTAGGCAGTGGTGAGAATCTAACCGGTGCATGGATTGAGGAAGGCGAACAGCTTCAGTTCTCAGAAACGGATTTTTATCAGGTTATCATTGATGCTCATAAGAATGGATGCATCGTAAAAGTTACAGATGAACTTCTTGAGGATTCAGGTTTTGACATTGAAAAGTACATTATCAAATCGGTGGGAGAAGCAATTGGTGATATTGAAGAGGAGGCTTTTCTTATAGGAAATGGAGAACACAAGCCTCGTGGAGTTCTTATTGATGCACCGGTAGGCGTCGAGGCAGCAGAGCTTACTGCAGATAATGTTCTTGATCTTTATTACAGCCTTGATAGGAAGTATAGGAAAAATGCAGTTTTCATTATGAGTGATGCGGCTGAGCAGCAGCTTAGAAAATTTAAGAACAACAATGGAAGACCTATATGGGAACCGGATCCAACAAAGAAAACCCCCGGCAAGCTCTTTGGAAAGCAGGTATATGTGGTGAATGATATGCCTAAGGTTCTTCCCGGTAATTGTCCTATCGCCTGTGGTGATTTTTCTTATTACTGGATCGGGGATAGAGGCAATAGAGCAATAAAGCGCCTCAATGAGATTTATTCAGAAAACGGAATGGTGGGCTACAGAATTACACATAGAGTAGACGGCAAGCTCATCGTACCTGAAGCAGTTAAGACTTTGAAGATTGCATCTTGAGGAGGCGCGTATGAAGAAAAATACAAAGGCAGCAGGCCTTGGAAAGGAGGTACCTTTATATGATTGAGCTACAATCGATGCCCATATGGCTCATGTGGCACTTTGAAAACATAGGCGGCGACAGGAGAAAAGTTCCATACAGTGCTCGTAGCAAAATGAGGATTGGTGTAGATGATAAGTACAGATCTCTACGGGTATCATTTGATGAAGCCAGTGATAAAGCCAAGGCAAACAGTTTTGATGGCATAGGATTTGTAATTCCAAAAGGTTATGCGGTTATAGATCTGGATCATGCATCTGATGAATTTATAAATGATGTTGAGAGCCTTGTAGATTCCTATACAGAAGTTTCTCCAAGTGGAGAGGGCAGGCATATAATCGCAAAGGTAGATTTAGCCTTGATTCCACAGAAAAACGGAAAGCTAGACTCCAAGTACTATGTAAAAAATTCACGGATAGGGGCTGAGATTTATATTGGTGGACTTACCAATCGCTATATGACGTTTACGGGCAATATAGATAAAAACAGACCGGTTAAGGATTGCACAGATGGTATTCTTGCTTTCCTTAACAAGTATATGAGGAAGACGGATATACAAAGGGCTGATAATACTGAGATAGAAGATGCAGAGGCAGCAGCGCTTAGTGATTTTGATATCCTGAGCATTGCAAGAAGAGCCAAGAATGCAGAAAAGTTCATAGCACTTTATGACGAAGGCGACATCAGCATATATGGTTCACATTCTGAGGCGGATTTGGCGCTCTGCAACATGCTTGCTTTTTACAGTGGTGGAGATGAGGATGTCATTGATAGGCTTTATCGAGGAAGTGCTCTTTACCGTGATAAGTGGGAAAGAGATGACTACAGGGAAATAACCATCGGCAAGGCGGTTGAGATGTGTAAGGGTGCCTTTTATAAGTCCAAGCCTCTAATGCCGCCATTTGTTTATACAGATGATAAGGGAGGACGTCATGTTAGCTGTCCGCTTCTTGCAAATTACTTCAGAGAGCATCAGTACCTTATCTCAGTAAGAGATAGTGGTAGAGGTGGAGTTCAGAGATATGCCTATGAGAATGGATGTTATAAGCCTTATGCGGATGAGATGATCAAGGGCCTCATTAAGAGCTACATCACTGAGTATGACGAATCACTTCTTCGCATGCGTGATGTGAACGAGGTATTTCAACAGCTTATTACAGACCTAAATTTTGAAAGCAGCGATTCCATAAACGCAAATGAGCATTTTATCAATTTCGCCAATGGTCTTTTGGATATTGAGAAGATGGAGCTATTTCCACATGACCCGAAAGTTCTTACTACAATTCAGCTGCCATGTGAATGGACCGGAGTAAAAGCGTCAACACCTGTTTTTGATTCATTTATGAGTTCTCTTACAGATGGCGATAAGGAAACAGAAGAATTACTTCTTGAATATATCGGTGTTTGTTTATCTAACGTAAAAGGCTGGCGAATGAAAAAAGCTCTTTTTATGGTAGGACCGGGAGATACCGGTAAGTCACAGCTTAAGGCACTTACAGAAAAACTCCTTGGAAAAGGTAACTATGTAGCAATCGACCTTGGAGAAATAGAGGCTAGGTTCGGAACCGGAAACATCTACGGAAAACGCCTTGCTGGTAGTTCTGATATGAGCTTTATGACCGTGGATGAACTTAAGACTTTCAAAAAATGCACTGGAGGAGACAGCCTTTTTGCAGAGTTCAAAGGGCAGAATGGATTCGAGTTTGTTTACAACGGACTATTGTGGTTTTGTATGAATAAACTGCCAAGATTTGGTGGTGATGATGGCGACTGGGTTTATAACCGAATAATCCAAGTTACTTGTAAGAACGTGATTCCGCAGGATGAGCAGGATAAGCTTCTATTGGATAAGCTTTATGGGGAACGAGAGGGGATTATTTACAAAGCTATTATGGCACTTAAGCGCGTGATCGCTGCAGGGTACAGATTTAATGAGCCATACTCAGTAAAAGCAGCTCGCAAAGCATACCATGATGAGAATAATACGGTGATCGCATTCTTTAATGACTGCATGGTAGAAAGGCCTGAAGGCAAGGTTAAGGATGCCTGTACAACCGGTAAAGTTTATAAGGTTTATCAGGAATGGTGCAGAGATAACAATCACGGCTTTGCTAAGACCAACAGGGAGTTTCGTGAAGAACTATCAAATTATGTGGGCGTTAGTTATCAGGATCTTATTGTTCGAAGGGGCAAAGGCGGTAGCTTCTTTAAATTGTATACCTTATCTGATGATGCTAAGGATAATTACAGAAAGGCGTATGGCTACGATGATATCGAACCGCTTCTTGGGGCCTGATCTGGTGACAGTAAGTGTGCGCCAGTGACAGCGAGGTGACAATAAACACATGAACTGTCACCAACTACACACCTAGTATTTGCCTGTGATTAAAGACAATAGAGTACAGAAGTGACAGTGTTTTAAACTTCTTAGAAAAACAAATAAATATAAATAAAAAACTGTGTATAAAGATAGAGTTGGAAATTCAATCACTTCTGTCACTAAGAAGCAAAAATAATAGAAAATAGGTGTCTTTGGGCAGGTGATAGTACAAGAAAAGTACTGCACATTATCTGTCACCAAGGTGACACTAAAAGGGAGGATTATTATGAAATTTATATCTGAAATAAGAGATGGACATGCTTGGACAAAAGACGATGAGGCGCTCCTTGTGGATTTATCGCAGGAAGAACAGGAGATAGTTCTAAATTGGATAAGCAAGAACATTATGCCAAGAAAGAGACCATGCGAAGGTCATACAAGCTATGGTATCAAGCATTACCTTGAGGATGATACTAAGATTTACACAACCAACAATCAGTTCAAGGATGCCATGCTTCTATCAGGGTATGAACCGGTTGATGAGCATCTTCTTAACTGGACATATCGAATTAGCAAGAAGTCACCGGCTTTCGATTATAAGAAGCGCGGTTACATCTGCTAAGGGGAGGGGGGGGCAAATCTCTAAAGGGATAAGAACTGGAGACCGAGCCGGACCCTCACGTGCAAAAACCGCGAAATCAAACGGGGTATTAACAGTAATAATAAAACGACTAATTAAGCAAATCTAAGAAAATCTGAGACAAAAAACGAAAAAAGATGAAAATAAGTCCGCCTATAAGTATCAGTTATTTGTGCGGCTAAAAGGATAGAAATTATGAATAATCATTTGAAAATGGAGGAAATCAAACATGACAAAGGAAATGGGAAAGCAAATTACAAGTCTCCGCCTTAAAGGGCTGGGCTATAGATCTATAGCTATTGTAGTAGGAACATCAAAGGAGAATGTCAGGTATTTTTGCAAGACGCATGGCCTTGACGGAACAGCTGATTTAATAAAACTTAACTTCGAAGAGCAGAAAAATAATCCGGATAATTGTAAGTATTGTGGCAAAAGGATTGAGCGTAATCCACATTCCGGTAAAAAGCTCTTTTGCACAGATGAATGCCGCAGATCGTGGTGGAAAGAACATCCTGAAGAGTCAAAACATAGCGGTGAAGCTACTTACGAGTGTAGGTGCGCATATTGCAAGCGTGTTTTCTATTCATATGGCAAGAAAGACCGCAAGTATTGCAGCCATGATTGTTATATTCAGGACCGGTTTTGGACTGATCCTAATGAGAAAACTGATGCAAAAGAAATTGCACTTAGACAGAGGATAGCACAAAGCGAACCAGTAAAGATGCAGCTTAGGCGCATATCTTAATGTAATAGTCGTTGACTTTCTTTCAAGGTAGAGCGATATATGTAACAACCAAGAAAGGAGGTCATACAAGATGACTATTAGCACATTGACTGAAAACAGAAAAGATTTGGTAAATGCAATCACTTCTGTCACTGGGGAAAGGATGCAGTACCAGGGACCACCAACATTTGCTTTCACAGATGGAATATTTACTGTGAACAGGGATGGCAATCTTGAAGTCGAGGATGTAAAGGCAAATGCTGGTGTGCTTAAAATAATTGCGGCACAGAAACTAATTGATGATAGCTGGGATGAAGATAGAGATGTTCTTTCTATAGAACTGCCAATAAAGCAGCATTCGCCGGAAAGTCTGTTACATCTTTTACAGATTCTTTGGGGGAAGCAGGAACTGATAAATAAAGCTGTTGGAACAAATACAGGCTTTAACATATCTTCAGAATTCATAAGCAAGTTAAAAGAGGAACCGCAGGAAAGTGTCAGCGAGTTCCTTTTTTCATGGAATGAAGCGGGAGGTTGTGAATCTACTAAAGGGATATCTTTTGACGAGGAAAAGATATGTTTCACAGGTTTTCCCTATACAGAAGATCCTGAATGGGTTAAGGCCTACACGGATTTGGTATCAGCGATCGGAAAAGAGGCTATTGCGGTTAAGCGTGTGAAGCTGGCGAAGCCTGACGTTGAAAATGAAAAATACTACTTCCGGGTATGGCTTGTAAGGATTGGATTTTTCGGGGATGAGTATAAAACAACACGCAAGAAGCTTCTTTCAAACCTATCAGGAAACAGCGCTTTTAGAACAGATGAGCAGAGGGCTTTGCATTTACAGAAATATAGGAGGAAGAAACAATGAGCCCTCAGATAATAGAGGCCAGAAAGAAAGAACATAGACTTCGGGTATGCGCATATGCCCGAGTGTCAACTGATCATGAAGAACAAGAGAATTCTTTTGAAAACCAGGTATCAACCTATGTCAGGAAGATAAGGGAAAATCCTGATTATGAGTTTGTGGATGTCTATGCTGATCAGGGAGTATCAGGATGCTCTGATAAAAGACCTGAGTTCCAGCGGATGATAAAAGATGCTAAAGCCGGAAGAATTGATCTTATCATAACCAAGTCTGTATCTAGATTCGCAAGAAACACAGTTACGCTTCTTGAATATGTGCGTGAACTTAAGAGACTTGGCGTAGCAGTGTTCTTTGAAGAAAGCGGCATTAACTCAATGACAGCAGAAGGTGAGATTATGCTCACAGTTCTTGCTTCATTTGCGCAGGAAGAGCTACGGGGCATCAGTGAAAACTTGAAGTGGACTTACCGAATTAGGTTTGAACGTGGAGATTTTCATATAAATACAAAAAGATTTTTGGGATATGACAAGGATGAGAATGGGAATCTAATTATTAACGAGAATGAAGCCAAGATAGTTAGACGCATATTTGATATGTATCTTTCAGGGAAAGGTGTTCACGTTATAAAGAATCAGCTTAATAAAGAAAATGCTCCCACTATCACTGGTTCGCCGTGGAATAGCGCAACTATTCTCGGAATACTCACCAATGAGAAATATATGGGAGATTTCTTGATGCAGAAAACATATATGCCCAAAACCGGCTGTAGCAGCTTGCAGAATCGGGGACAATTACAGCAGTACTACATTGCAGATGATCACGAAGCTATTATTTCAAAAGACGACTGGCGCTGTGTACAGGAGCTACTTGCTTATAACAGAAAGAAGCACGGTATAGAGAAGGATTCAACGAGGTACCTTAAGCGATATCCAAACAGTGGAATGCTTAAGTGTCCATATTGCGGAGCATCACTTAAAAGACGTAAAGCTTACAAAGGAAGAATAGAGTGGCTTTGCACAACATATATAAATGGCGGTAAAGAGAGCTGCCAAGGGATAAGAATACGAGACGAGGAATTAAATGGAAGAATATTTAATGAGCCTACTGTGGTTGAGGAGGTGATTATTGATGGCTCGAAGCATTACTGTTATACCTGCAAAACAGACTATGATGCAGGAAAACGCGCAGGTGACAATATGCAAGAAGAGGGCGGCAGCGTATTGCCGCGTATCAACAGATCAAGAAGAACAGTTATCAAGTTATGAGAATCAAGTTCAGCATTATACGGAAAAGATAAAGAATAATCCGGAATATGAGCTTGTGGACATATATGCTGATGAAGGTATATCAGGAACAAACACCAAAAAACGAGGTGAGTTTAAGCGAATGATCGCTGATTGTCGTGAAGGAAAGATAGATATCATTATTACAAAATCAATATCCCGCTTTGCTAGAAATACATTAGATTGTCTTAATTACGTAAGAGAGCTTAAGGAGCGAGGAATCAGCGTCATATTTGAAAAAGAAAACATTAATACGATGGATGCTAAGGGAGAAGTTCTTTTGACTATTCTGTCATCACTTGCTCAGGATGAGTCCAGATCAATCTCAGAAAACAGTACTTGGGGGATTCGTAGAAGATTTGAGAAGGGCCAGTACAAAACTTCCACAAAGCGATTCCTTGGATATGACTATAACAGCAAGGGGGAACTTGTTATAAATAAACCACAAGCCAAGATTGTAAAGCGGGTATATGAGGACTTCCTTAAAGGCTACACCGTGGATCAAATAGCAAGGTCTTTTTCCGAGGAAAAGGTAAAAAATTGGGATGGCAAGAGTAAGTGGTTTGCGTCTACAATAGACAGCATGCTCAGAAATGAGAAGTACATGGGCGATGTGATTCTGCAAAAGAGTTATACTGCAGACTTCCTTTCCAAGAAAAGAGTTATGAATGTCGGGGAGCTTCAGAAGTTTTATATAAAGGATGATCATGAGCCTATAATCGACGCGGATACTTGGAATGCTGTTCAGCAGGAAATAGAACGAAGAGAACAGTACTGCGTGGAACACCACACTAATTCATATGCTCAGATGCCAGAACGCAACCCTTTTAGCAGCAAAATAATATGCGGGGAGTGTGGAAATATATATTCCCGAGTGATCTATAAGGATAGAAAAGGGCGAAAAATCAGTAAGTGGAGATGTGGTTCTACCAATAAAGCAGGTGGACGTAGGGTTTGTAGCAACAGATATATCTTTGAAGAATCTTTGGTGAAGCTTTTCGAGATGAGCTGGAATTCTATTGCGGGGAATTATGCAGATTATGAGTCGAAGTGGGGAAACAATCTTGAATCAGGAAATGAACTCCTACGCCATAAGACAAGGCAGATTATGGAGAGAGCTAAGAATGGGAAGATCAGGGAGTTTGATCCCAAGCTCATGATAGAGGTTATGGATATTATTACAGTTTATGAAAGCGGGAATCTTAGAATTCGGTTTTATGACGGAACAGAGTTCAGCTACGAAACAGCATAAAAAATGTCGGCATTTAGAATATTTTATGCCGCAATAACATAGCGAATGAAATCGAAATATATTAAAATTGATATTAATAATTGGGAACTATTTGCTTTTATGCAGAACCATTTTTTATTATCCGAGTTATAGGGTAAATGGCTGTACTGTTTATATTTGGAGCATTTAAAGGCGCCGAAGATCGGCCAATACTTTTGATTTTTGGAAGGCCAATATGAAAAACATTAATGAACTTATCGGGTTAGTAAACGCCATCAATTTTGATGGGGTAATCAATCAGAAGGAGATAGAAAAACTAAAAACTTGGGTTGAAAGAAACCGAAATCTTGCTTATGATGCCAAAGAAATAGAGCTTATAAGCTTGATAGATACGATTCTTGAGGACAATATTATCACCGATCAGGAACGAGAATTACTTGTTGATTATTGTGGGAAATATAACAATAATTCTGCGGTAGATTCGGAAATCTATATCTTGCAGGGAATACTGGAAGGAGTTGTTTCTGATGGAGTGATTAATAATTTCGAGGTTGAACGACTTCAGGATTGGTTGGCTAGTTATGGGGAACTGTTAGAGCAGTACCCTAAATGCCATTCCATGGTAGATAAGTTAAATGACATTATTGTAGATGGTGTAATAACTGAGGAGGAACTACAAGTACTGCTAGATATCATTGATAATCAGATCGATGATGTGCAGTTTGAGGCTAAGATTGCCTTTTTATGTTTTCTGGTTAAAGAACATAAAAATATAGGGATGGATCTGATTGATCTAATTGGTGATGATAGCGCCATAACTAAGATTCATGAGATGGCAGAGGATGAACTGGACAAGGTCCTACGGTCATATTATGGAACCGCAAAGTATAATCGTGAGTTAGTGTTTATTTCTTTGTCTATTATTGCGATGCTTCATTATGAGGAAGGTCGTTATTATGAAAGTGTTCGAAATACTTATAAAGTTCTTTACTATGACTATTCTGCTCAGAAAGTAGAAGGCTGTATAAGAAGTGCGCTTGCAAGATATAGGAAGGATGAGAATGAGCGTCAAGTCAATGTGGTTTTAAGAAATGCCATAGTACCAGGTTATTATCTCCCTGCTTTTTTTGATTTTATTTTTGATATTTATAAGTTGAACTTTCAGTATGATCTTCCGGACGACATGTATGAAGATTTTAAATTTGTATATGAGGGACTTCGCCAGGTTATGTTGTCAGAAGGTGATGATGTACAGATTAATGTAACTAAAAAAACATATAAATTGATAAGAACCACAAAGCAACTTATTGCTGATGAAAAACAGGTCGATTCCGTTATTAAGTTAAGCATCATTATTGCTAGATTGATTGATAAGAAACTATGGAATAAAGAAATTAGAGTTTATAATCCATATCTTAAGCAGGGATTTGACGCATGGGCAGAAAAACTTGATTTATCATCTCGTGACATTGAATGTCAGAAAGAAAGATCGGCGTTTAGGTCTCGTTGGGAGCCTAAATATGAGCTCATTGATAACAATGTGTATATAGTGCCGCCTGTTCATAGAATAAAAGCCGTTTATGACTATAGTACTGTAAGGATAGAAATTGAGAATAATGGAGAGATTGTTTATTTGAATAATCGCCCATATATCAGCAGGCACATTATGGGAGGATATGAGATTAATCATGATAGGATATGGATTGATAACCCGCTGGGCGAGTTAACTTATAGGCTTTATGCGGGTGATGAAGTAATCTATGACAGCAAAGATAGCTTGTATAGGAATATACTAGTTTTCTCATACGAGGATAATTTGGAAGTTAAGAATAATACTGATTTTACAGGCAATGCTATTTTTTGTTACAGGGGTAATTGTGAAAAATTAAGCCCATATCACAGAACAGAGAACTACTTGCTTGCACAGTATGGAGCACATCATGGCGATTTTGTGCTGGTCGGAGGTGAAATATTTAATTTCTCATCTTTGGTGCGTCCGGGAATATTTGGAGAGGAGATACCAGAGCATTTTCTTTATGAAGCAGCTAGAAATCAAAGATATAGCATATTTAGAAAAGTAAAGTATATTGTATTTGAAACAACTAATCTTGGCGCAGGAATAGAAGTTAACATAGATGGCAAGGCATATAAAATTAAAGATTTGGAATGCAAGACCATAGAGCGTGACGGGGTAGTGAAATATATCATTGATATTCCAGACTTAGATAATAGTTTTCATTGTATATCCATATATGAACTAATGGCTGGCAAAAGAGCTGAGCTATCTACATTTGAGTTTGCGGTAGACCCGGAGCTTATCGTCGAAGTAACAGAAACTGGAGAAAAAGGATACTCTGTTTCTGTGGCAAGTGAGCTGATAGATGATGTTGTTACTTTAACACTGACGCCTGATACATATTCGCTTGAGTGGTTTACGTTTGAAATGAAAGGGCGGATATTTTCACTGCAAGTGCCGCTTCCCTTTATATATTATTCTTTGGATGGGGAAAAATGGGCATCATCCGCTGATGCTTTATGGATTGGAGATATAACAGCGGATACAACTATCTACATAAATAATAAGAGTGTTTCCGAGATGGTTGTTTATGACTCAGAAGGGCAGCAAATAGAGGAACCAGTAAAACTGTCAGAGAAAATGCTGTGCAGAGAAACCAAGATAGGCTTTTTAAAGTCCTATTCTGATAACAACGAACATTTCTTGATGGTGCTGACAAATAACCATGTGAAAGAAGAAACTCTGATTTGCTATAACAGATGTGTTATTTCAGATGATACAAGGCTTGACTACAATGCTGAAGAGAAATGCTTGGATCTGGAGCTTCATTATTATGGCAAAGGCAAAGTATATTTCACGATACAAGATAAAACTGGAGAGCAAATATATAAGAGCAGCTTTACGGAAGATGGAGAAATAATTGGAATAGAAGGGCTAAAGTCATTCGAACCATATACGGTTTCTTTCTTTGAGAAGAAGCCGGGATTGTCGCTTACCGGAGATAGACAATTGGGCAGTTTTGAAAAGGAATTCTATGATTGGTCAGATTTAGTAGGAAAGACATTTAAGATTTCTGAAGTTTACTATGATCAGACTGTTCAAAAGAAGATGTTACATAAAAATCATTTCTTTAATCGTACATTTCTCTGTATAACTAAAGAACTTGATGATGGCCTCTTTGAAGGAGAGCTGTATACCAATACCAGCAAGGGTAAGTTCTTCTTGTTTAACATAAATCCTGTAAAGGTAGAAATATGTGGCGAGGCTATAAATGGCAGAGTTGAACTATCTATTACAAAAGATGGCGATGGACTTTTGCTAGATTTCGAGCATCATAACATAATGAATAAACTTGATGATTCAAATGCAGTGGATATTTTTTCATACGTAATGGATTTGAAAGGGATTGAATTTGTATGAGCAGATTAAACTCTATAGAGAAATCAAAATATATAAACAGACGATATAAGGAATATCTTCGTTCGTCGTTCCATTTTGGCGAAGAAGGATTACAGAAGTTATTTGAGAAGCAGCTTGAAACAGAAGGACTGTTCAAAGGGCCTTATGTTGATTTGAATTTACCTTTTCAGCGTGGGAAGAATATAAGGGAGTTGATAGAAGAAGGAGCGGTATGCAAATCATTCCTGAAACTTGGAGATATCAATTTTGATAGACCGCTTTATTCTCATCAGGAAGAGGCTATAAAGCAAATAGGTGCCGGAAGGAGTGCAATTATTACCACCGGTACTGGTTCCGGTAAAACAGAAAGTTTCCTTTTTCCTATCCTGAATGAATTATTGTGGGATTTGGAAAAGGGGAATCATGAAGTTGGTATAAGAGCTATATTTCTTTATCCGATGAATGCTCTTGTCAATGATCAGATTGATAGGGTTCGTGCGATACTTTCAAATTTTCCTGATATTACATATGGATTCTTTACTGGGGAGACAAGAGAGACTATTTCGGATAAACAGAGGCAGAAATATGGAGAAGAAAACGGCGTTATTATACCTGATAACGAGCTGTTATCAAGATCAGAGATTCGTGAGAATCCTCCACACCTGCTTTTCACAAACTATTCAATGCTTGAATACTTGCTTATAAGACCTAATGATTACTCCATTTTTGAAGCGTATAGACTTAATAATTGGAAGTTTGTAGTACTCGATGAGGCACATTCATATTATGGATCATTGGGTATCGAGCTTTCACTTCTTATGCGAAGACTTACCGGTCTTGCCAATAAGAAGCCGCGCTTTATCCTTACCAGTGCGACTTTGGGTGAAAAAGGTAAGTCTGAGAACGAAATAGTAGATTTCGCAAGAAGCCTTACATCAGTGGATGATTTTAAGGTTAACGATATTATTTTCTCTAAGCGAATAAGCTTGGATGATGCGAAACTGGAATACACAGTTGATGGAGAAGATTATTCTGCGATGAAAGCTGCTATAGACGATTCAGCGAAGATTAAGCAGATTGTATCGAAATATGTTTCTTTATCTGATGGAGATGTTAAGACTTATCTTTATGAACTGCTTACACGTGATAAGAATGTTTATGAGCTTTATAGCCAACTTTCAAAAGGCAGTCGTAGATTTTCAGAAATTTATAGTGAATACAAGAATAGTATTAAGGAAGAAGAACTTATAGCACTTATCGATCTTATAAATATGGCAGAGAAAGATGGTATTGGTATATTTGATTTGAAATACCATTCTTTTGTGCGGCCTATTTCTGGTGCTTATATAACACTTGGTCCAAGTCATAAGCTAACACTTACTAAAACTAATGCCATCGATAATATGAAGGCATTTGAGATTGGTAATTGTAGGTACTGCAGTGTGCCGTATATCATTGGAAAGATACAGATAAATACCGCTGATGGATTGGAGTATCTGTATCAGAACAAGGAAGTAGATATTTATGAGAACTATGGCAATAACGAATTTGTTAAGCTCGATTATTTCCTACTTGAGAGTTCTATTAGTGAAGATGTAGATCCGGAAACAATATAGGAGTATACAGTTTGTGCTAAGTGTGGATGCATATATCCAAGTAATAATCTTAATGCTAGAAGATGTAAATGCGGCGATAACTATAAGACTACAATTTATAGGGTAAATCAGGCAAAGGCAAACGAAGAGGAGGAAGTATTTAATAATATTAACCTCTGTCCAAGTTGTGGCCGTAGAACAAAATCGGGTGCTGTTAAAGGATTAAACCTTGGAAAGGACGAAGGTACGGCACTTATTTCACAGATATTATATGAGGCCATTGAAGAAGGAGGGGAAGAGGTAAAGAAAACTGGAGGCTTGTCTTTGAAGATGAAGCCTAGAGAAACTGCATATGTTCCAGAGAAAAAAACAAAGCAGTTTCTAGCATTCTCTGATAGCCGCCAGCAAGCCAGTTTTTTTGCTACTTTCTATGAGGCAAATCATGTTCGAATGCTTAGAAAACGCCTTATTTGGAAAGTGATTGAGGAACACAATTTTAATGATATTACTGTAGATGAGCTTGCTGCGTACATGACAGATAAAATAAAAAAGCAGAATTTGTTCCACAACGAAATGTCTGCTCACAAAAATGCATGGGCGGCGGTTCTAGTGGATTTGCTTAGAGTTGATGGTGTGTACGATGGTGAAGGTTTGGGACTATATCATTTTGACCTTGATCTTTCAAGTATAATGGATGCTTTTTCGGATGAAGACATAGCAGCGGAGTTTGGTGAATACAACATTATGAAGAGTGATCTTGAAAAAGTTATGCAGGTGGTTCTTGGTGTTTTTAAAATTGCACCCGCGATTAACTATACAAAGTCAACGCTTACACCTGAAGAAAAAATAGATTGTTTGGAATACAGGCGATTTGATAACTTTATTGCCTTACAAAATCCAAAGCTAATAAAGAATATAAGGAGCTTTTTGCCGATTAAGGGGAAGGATAACATTATTGTCCGTTACATTGAGCGAACGTTCAATTGTGATGCGGAAAAGGCTAAAGATATACTTACTATTATCTTTAGAAACCTTCTTGTAGGTCAGGCGGAGATGCCTGGTGTAGAGCCGATTGTTATTAAAGAAGCAACAAAAGATGCCTACCAGATAGATGTAAGCAGATATATTGTTCGTAATTATAAGACTACACAGTACTACAGATGCAAAAAGTGTGGTTCTCTGACACCATATAATGTGCATGATGTTTGTGTACAGGATAGATGTAAAGGCACATTGGAACCGATAGATCCTGATGAGGCACTAAAGAATAACTTCTATAGATCTGAATATAAGACAAAAAAAATAGAAAGTATTGTAGTAGAGGAGCATACTGCTCAGCTTGATCGAAAGAAAGCTAAACAGTATCAGTTGGAGTTCAAAAATAAGAAAATCAACATTCTCAGTTGCTCAACAACTTTTGAAATGGGTATTGATATTGGTAATCTTGAAACAGTACTTATGCGAAATGTTCCACCATCACCGGCTAATTATGTTCAGAGAGCAGGCCGAGCAGGTCGAAGAAAAGATTCATCCGCTTATATTCTTACTTATTGTGGAACTGGATCACATGATTACACATATTTTATGGCACCAGAGAAAATGATTTCTGGTGTAATTAGGCCGCCATATTTCAATGTATTAAACAAAAAGATTATTGTTAGACATCTAATGGCTACATGCCTTGGTTATTTCTTTAGAAAGAATCCGGATTATTTTAGTAATATTGATGCTTTGGTATTTGGTGATGGTTTGGAGGCATTTAAAGCATATGTTAAAAGCCATCCAGAGGACCTTAATGATTATATAAATAATAAGGTATTGCCTGGAGGAGGATATAGCGATTATCGTGACTTTAAATGGTTTGACGAAATGGATGGAAAAGACCAGAAGATGGAACATTTTGTTGAATTAATACAGGGGCTTGATAAAGAGTACAAGGATGCAATAGAACATGCTCTTGATGAGCAAAACTATAAACTTGCAGATTACTATAAGAAAATAAGAGAGGCACTACATAAAGAGGAACTGATATCATCACTGTCCAAATACTGTGTAATACCAAAGTATGGATTCCCTGTAGATGTTGTAGACCTTGAAATATATAAAGATGGAATAAAGGATAATAGTTATGATTTGAGCCGTGATCTTAGAGTGGCTCTTTCAGAGTATGCGCCGGATTCGGAAGTTATTGTTGATAAAAAGAAATATACATCAAAGTATATTAGTTTACCTAAGACCTCGGGATTTCCAAGGCATTATTTCTGTACGTGTCCGAACTGTAAAAAAGTAAATGTTTACAATGTCGATAGGGATGCTAATTGTAAATATTGCGATGAGCCTTTAGCAGCGGTTCATCCAGAATACTATATAGAACCGGTTAATGGTTTTAAAACTGGAATTACAAAGGAAAGTACCCGATTAAAGCCTCGTAGATCATATGCAGGAGAAGTATCATATCTGGGGAATGGTAAAAAGGATGATAGTATTCTTAAGATTGGAAGATTTATTTCTGTAGAGACAAGCTCAGAAGATATGCTTCTTGTTCTGAATAAATCGAGCTTTTATATGTGTCCAGTATGTGGCTATAGCGATATTGTAAAAAATAGTCGCAGAAATGCTTTACCACAGATGCTTAAGAAACATAACAATTATAAACAGTTCGAATGTAGTTGCGAGGATCTTGAAAGACTTAAGCTTGGCCATACCTTTGAAACAGATGTTGCGAGATTTACGATTCCATTGTTGTCTTCATCGGAAGAAGATGGATATAGTAAGGCACTTTCATTTATGTATGCTTTTCTTGAAGGCATAAGCAATGCTATGGGGATTGAAAGAAATGATATTGATGGTGTTCTTGAAATAAATAAAGAGCTGGGAAGCTACGATATTTTATTTTACGATAATGTTCCAGGTGGTGCCGGACATGTGAAGAGGCTTGTTAATAAAGATGCTATTGTAAGATCATTGAAGGCTGCTCTTATTAAGGTTTCACAAAAGTGCTGTGATGAAAATACATCATGCTATAACTGCTTGAGAAATTACTATAATCAAATGCAGCATAACAAACTTAGAAGAATATATGCTAAGACTCTGATAGAAAGCTTGCTTGCTGCTGAGAATGAAAATGCAGAAATGTATAGAAAGACTACAGGGAACAAGAACAGTGGAATAGGAGCAAGAAAGTCAAATTACAATTATGTTGATGATGGAGTATCCAGAAATGCATCTGAGAAGGCTCTTGAAGGTATTAAAGATTATACAAGTGATGCCGGTGCCTTGGCTGGAATAGATAAGCTGATAGCTTTTGTAAAGGGGCAAAATTATGAACATCCGCATGAAGATGAAAGTATTCAGGTGGATGTGGCAATATGGCCAGATTTGTTTTGGCCAAAGTCTCGTGTAGCATTGTTCTTACCAGAGCAAGAGGCACAGTACGAGAGACTGCGTGTATATGATTGGCATTGCTATATGGTTACAGAGAATATAGATCCTGACGTGGTTTTTGCAGATGTTGAAAAGGAGAGTTAAGCTATGGCTCATATGATTCCTGTGCAGCCAAAGGAATTTGACGAAAGAAGTCATGAGGGAGATGTGTTCAATGCATTAAAGAAGCTTCCAGATGATTATTACGTGTTCCATTCTTTTTCTTCTGTTGGAGTGAGTAGCGACAATGTTTTTTATGAAAGAGAATTGGATTTTGTAGTTGCAAGTCCTAAGAAGGGAATACTAACTATTGAAGTAAAAGCTGGTGACAACATAAGATTTGATGGTAGAACCTGGAGGTATTCCAGCGGAACAGCAATGAAGCGTGGTGGCCCATATAAACAGGCCGCTACAGCTAAGAGAGCATTATCTAATAAGTTTACAAGTCACCCGGATAAAAGAATACGCGATCTTTATGGAAAGACAAAGTTTATGCATGCAGTATTCTTTCCTCAAATGACTACTGCACAGATGGAGGCTATGTCGGGGCTACCTGAAGATGCAGATATTCGTATGACTTTGTGCGCAGAGGAACTGGTTAATCCTACAAAGAAAATTACTGAGTTATTCTCAGTAACTATTCATGGATTAAAGGTAAATACAACGGAGACTCATTTATCAGATGAAGATTTTCAGCTTATTTTGGATGAGGTATTCTGTCCACATTTTAATCTTATTCCCTCACCTCAAGCTAAGACGATTGCAATTGACGAGAGGATGAATCAGTTGCTTCGTGAGCAATATATGATATTGGATTTTCTTGAGGAACAGGAAACAGCAGTTATTAATGGTGCAGCCGGCACAGGTAAGACCATGATTGCGGTAGAAAAAGCCCGTCGACATAGTATGAATGGTGACACAGTTCTGTTTCTATGTTATAACAGATTGCTCTGTGAGAAATTGATTGAAGACCATAAGAACAATGAAAGCAACGCATACAGAAAACAGTTTGCTAATGTGGAATTTATGACCATTAGCAGACTTGCTAAGCGAGTCACCGGAGATTTCAAAAACTATAGTGAATTATATGAGTGGCTTAAAGAATGTATAGATAAGAAGCACGAACTTGGATTCAAGCATATTATTGTTGATGAAGGGCAAGACTTTGGATTGGTTGATTCCGATTTGAGCGAAGATAGTGGAACAAGTTTGGAGAATACTTCTATTATTGATGCTCTACAAGAAGCAGCTCTTGAGAACGGTGGCACGTTCTATTTATTTTATGACAAATATCAGATGATACAAGGAAGTTCTTCTGATGAGTATGAATTACCATATTGTATTGAAAATAGTGATTGTAGACTTACTCTTCATAAGAATTGTCGCAATACAAAAGAGATTGCAAGAACTTCTGTAACTCCATTGAGAGATAAGAAAAATAAAGTAGTAAAGGCAAATGTCTCTTGTTCATGGGAAGAGCCTGTAAAGCCATGTATTCATGTTGTAGAGGACAATGAAGGATGTGTTAATGCTTTAGATTCTGTTTTGGATCATCTTGAAGAAGTAGGAGCTAAAGAAGTGATTATCTTAACTCCTGGTAGAATGGATTATTCAGCTATTTATTTTACGCTTCGTCTTAGTGCAGATCAATCGGATGGTTATGCATATTACGTCCATAACGAGAAAGAGTATAAGGTTACAACATGTAAAAAATTCAAAGGCTTAGAAGCTGAGGCTATTGTCATGCTTGATCTGGATAAAGACTCTTTTGTAGGCAAAAAAGGGCTTGAATTTTATGTGGGAACATCTCGAGCTAGGCACTATTTGGATTTGATATGTAATATTGCCGGTGAGGATTATTATGAACTGGCTCATAGCTTAGATGAGAATGCACCTAGGAGAGACGATGTAGTAAGGATGAAAAAAATTCTTTCGGATATTTTTGCTGCGAATATTGAAGGATGATGCTGTTATTATTGATTACGAGGTGAAAATTGAAACGAAAAATCATCATATTACTTATATCATGTATGGTTGCTTTAGTTGCTTGTTCTGGGAAAGCCTCTGAGCAAGCAACTGTTGATAATGCGAATATTGATACTTCTCTAAAGACAGTTGATGAAGAAAAGGAAAGTAGCACAGAAAATGCAACTCAATCGGTATCAGAAGATCAGGGACTTTTATATGAAAGTTTTCTTCGTAATGATGCTAAAGTACATGTAAATAGTGAATATGATTTTGGGGATTACAGTTTTGAAGAAGTCAATGATCAAGATCTCACTATCGGGGAAATAGTAAATTTCTTAATGGGAGACGCTACAGAAGATGATACCGCGTGGCTGACTTATACTAATTATTCTTATATTGATTGTGGAAATGATGGCGTACCGGAATTAGCTATTGTAGTTAATCCACCTTCTGATTTAGGAGGTTGGAGCAAGTACATCATAATTAAAGATATTGATGGAAAACTACAGACAGTATACTCGGAATTAGCGTGGGAAAGAGGTACAGTTAATATTAATGAATATGGATATATAAGTGAAAATAGCACTAGCGGCGCAGCTTACCATGGTTTTAAGAAAAGTTTTGTGGGTTCAGTTGGAAAATGGCATTATATATTCTCTGATGAAACGACAGACTGTATTGTTCCAGGTGGAGATCTATGGTTTAAAGGGGATTCTCATATTTGCCCTAATGATATAGTTGGAGAGTATGCTTTCTTAGAATTTGATTTTAATAATAGTATTGAAGATTTTGCGGATAATGTTTATACATACGCTAAGTGGGATGGTGATGCCAGTGAAAGCTGGATTGAAGGTGAACAGATATATTTTTACAGAAAACTCATTAAAGATAGTACGCAGTATGATGATTCACATCCGCTTAAAACATTTTTTGATGAAAATGCATTACACATTTATACGTTGGATGAGATTGAACAAATGATTGTAGAAAAAGAAAAGGAAGAAGGGTTAACGGATTTCATAAAACAAGGCAAAAATGTCGAATGGCTAGAGCTGAAATAGGAAAGTTTTAGCGAAGTTGAATAGGAGTGGGAATAATGGGTATGACAATTGGCTTTTTAGCGTTTCTTGCTAGTATCGCAGTTATTGGCGATTATCCTAAGTGTAAACTTGTAAGTGAGTATAAGTGGTTACTGTTTGCTCCTATCATAGGATTTCTGGCTGTTTCATACAGCATTTTTTTAGATGTAAATACAAACGTTCCTCATAATGAAAATGTGACAAAATTGGTGAAGGTAGAAGATGAAGATGGAGAGGTATACTACTGGAATCTATTAATTGATGTAGATAGCGACACGGATGATGATGGCCACATGGAATACTTGGCATATGAGGTTAGGGGATATGTGTCTCCCAAAAACGGAAAGATTATAAAAGTTGATCCATATGGATATGAATGCTTTGGTACAGAGGCGAGCTTTTATGATTGTGATAAAGATGGATTTCAGTATAAAACTGTTGTTAATAAGCAGGACGTTGATGTATCTATAATTGAAAGAGTAACAGCTATGGGAACTATAAAAATTATCCTGTATATTTGCATGTTTTTTGTTTCGCTTTATGCTATTTTCATTTCAATCAAAGTATTTAAGCTTTTGAAGGCTGGTGAAAGAAAATAAGTTTACGATGGCAATGTTTAGTGAGCGTTGAAAATGAGTATGAAATATCTCGATTATATTGTAATAATATACTCAAAATCAACTTGACAGTATGATTTTGATGAGTTAAGTTTAGAATAGGTACGATAATACAGGAAATACAAGAAGAAATATACTGAAATTAAACTTGGAGTAGCCATATCATGGACATTTATTTTGAATTACTAAAGCATCCAGTGTTTTCAATTGAAGATGTTTGCACGTATATAGAAAATGCGCGCACCGCCCGCGTTTCTCTTGAAAAGATGATGGGAAGTGGCAAGGTGCTTAAAATACGCAATGGCTTATATACATGCGTAAGTGGAGAAAATGGTGGACCAGTAGCTGATCGATTTCAGATTGCAAGTGCTATAACATCGACATCCTATGTATCGCATCATTCAGCGTTTGAGTACTATGGAGTATCAGATCAGGTCTTTAATGAAGTATATGTTAGTTCACAGACACGATTTCAAGATTTCTATTTTGATGGATATAACTATCATTTTATCCGCGCTAAAATCACTGATGGCGTTTACACTCCCGAATATAGTGGTGGTATCAAGATAACAGATAAAGAGCAGACAATGCTTGATTCAATTAAAGACATGAATCGTATTGCAGGACTGGAAGAGGTTATTTCTTGCATGACTTCTTTTAAACTTCTTGATGAAGAAAAAATATTGAAATATCTTAGAAAATACGACAGCATATTTTTGTGTCAGAAGGTAGGTTTTCTAACTGAATTATTTCAGGAGGAGCTTGGCATAAGCACTGATTTTTTAAATGCATGCGAAGATATGATTGGAAATTCAAAACGTTATTTGACTGAAGATGCAATAGAAGTAGCATATTCAAGAAGATGGAAACTTGTTTATCCGGAAAATATTAAATACATAAAGAATGGGGAATTTTTAGATGCCGACATTTAATAGACAAGAGCTTGATAATAAAGCAAGGGGATACGGCTTTAACAGGGATACTTTTGAGAAAGTGGTCAGGCTTAAACAAATACTTACATTTATTAACACAGATGAGTACCTAAAGGAGCATTTGCTCTTGAAAGGCGGTACAGCAATCAATCTTACTGTGTTTGATTTGCCAAGGCTGTCAGTGGATATTGATCTTGATTTTGTTCCCAATATGTCTCGTGAGGGGACTGCTGATTCGAGAGAAATTGTTACTGGTATTATTAAGCGGTACATGGACGAAGAAGGGTATACGCTTTCCGCTGATTCACGTTTTAGCCATAGTCTTGATGCTTTTCACTACAACTATATAAATGCAGCAGGGAATAAAGATATGATTAAGATAGAAATAAACTATTCCCTTAGAGCGCATGTACTTGAGCCTGAGAATCGTGTGATAATAACGGATGCGTTTGGAGACAGGATTTTTATTAAGACAGTTGCTGCTATGGAAATATTTGCAGCTAAAACCAATGCTCTTATGAGCAGAGCTGCAGCGCGAGATTTATATGATTTTTGCAATATGATAGATTATGATACTTTTGCTGATAGAGAGGAACTTTTTAGGAAATGTATAATATTTTATGCAACTATCTCTGCTAAAGATGTAAATAAGACTTTTGATACAAAGGCAATTGATGGCTTGAAATTCATGAGAATACGAGCAGATCTTTTTCCTGTGATTGCTGAGAAATCAAACTTCGATTTGGAAGGCAAGAAGAAACAGGCAAAAGAGTATATCGCAAAACTCATGATTCCGACTGAAAAAGAAACAGAGTATATGGAAAGATTTATACAGAAAGAGTATAGGCCAGAACTACTCTTTGATGATGAAAACATAGTAAGCAGAATCGCCGAGCATCCGATGGCATTATGGAAATGCAGAAAAAGCTAGTAGTCCTGTTCGCTATTTTTTACCCCCTCATACCAAACTATGTAAAAAGGGGGTAAACATACCAAGAGCCTTATTCTCCGCAGTATGTTTAGATTTTATGCAGTAGTATCGCATGTTGAAACAGTCGTTCTCTTAACGAGAACGACCTGAAAGGGCGTTGGAGTTTAGAGACGACTGTTGTTCCGATATCGCATATATGCGATATTGGAACTTCCTTGTGAAAAAGTGGTGAGAAGAGTACAACGGTCCATGCGATAGCGCATTGGTACTATTAAAAATCTATCTGAATTATTTCATTTATGGCGGACGCCTTGTGCGGCCGCATATCTAGTCCACCAACAGTATTTTTTGCTGTTGTGATCGGATTATTTTCAAATTCGAATAAAACACATGCTATTTTGAACAGCTTTTTGGGATTTATTCAAGTTGACCCCTGTTGAGATGCGGCTTTTTTGACCTTTCAACAGGCTGAAACATACACTTTTTACTTTTGAAATTGCAATTATCGGGATATCAACAGTGAGAAAAGCCAGTATCTTCCTGTTGGATATTGCGAAAACGATGATTCCAACAGTGAGAAAAGCCAGTATTTCCCTGTTGGATATTGCGAAAACGATGATTCCAACAGTGAGAAAAGCCAGTATTTCCCTGTTGGATATTGCGAAAACGATGATTCCAACAGTGAGAAAAGTCAATATCTCCCTGTTGGATATTGCGAAAACGATGATTCCAACAGTGAGAAAAGCCAATATCTTCCTGTTGCTTATTGCGAAAACGATGATTCCAACAGTGAGAAAAGCCAGTATCTCCCTGTTGCTTATTGCGAAAACAATAATTTCAACAGTAAGAAGACACCATAGCACCCTGTTGGTCATTAGAAAATCAGTAATATCAACAGGGTGAGAATAAGAAAAGAGAATAATTACAGAAAGATTATAAATCTAACAACATGTTGAAGCAGAAGAAAATCAGAAAAAACAGAAAACATTAAAAAAGAAAGGAAAATCAATAAACGATGGAAGGGTTAAAAGAACTTATATTGAAGGAAGAAAAAAGATTAAGAGGAATCAAAGAAATAGTAGATTCAAGGCTTGTCGATGTTCCCAGCGGAACACTACGAGTGACTAAATCAAAGAATTGTATTCAATATATACAATGTTTTGAAGATTGTACAGAGCAGGGGTACAAGCTGTCCTATATCAAAAAGCAAGATATGTCTATTGCATATCGCTTAGCTCAGAAGTCTTATGATCAGAAAATAAAGAGACTTGTAGACAGACGCATAAAGCAGCTTCAGAAACTTGCAAAAGAATACGAGGACAATGAGATTGAGGAAATATATGATAAGCTTCATCACATCAGGAAAACAATGATTCATCCTGTAGAAATACCATGGGAGCAAAGACTTGCAGAATGGAAGAGAGTTCCGTATGTCGGAAAAGAGTTTAAGCCTGACATGATTGAAATTTATACCAAGAAAGGTGAGAGAGTTCGTTCTAAATCAGAGAAAATTATGGCGGATACTTTTTATGATCTTGGGATTGAGTACAAATATGAATGCCCATTGAAATTAAAAGGCTATGGTGTCGTGTATCCTGATTTTACATTCTTTAGAAAAAGAGATTGTAAGGAAGTATACTGGGAACATGACGGAAAGATGAATGACGCTGACTATGCTGAGAAAGCAATTCGGAAGATAAACACATATATCGCAAATGGGATATTTCCCGGAGATAATCTGATAGTGTCCTTCGAATCATCCGGTGTTGTGATTAATGATAATATTATTAAAAAAATGATCAAAAAATACCTTTTATAATATATTAATAGATTATCAAGGGTACTATCGAATTAAGATTTTGCGGCTATTACTATAGGAGTTCTTTCGCTTGGAAAAGAATGTAAGATAGAAAAATAAGATTTTCTGAATCTGTAGTTATATATATTTAGCATAAGAAATATGATGTGGAGGAATACAGATATTATGTACGTCAGAACAGTAAGCAATTATAATGGAACATTCATTTTGTCCATGGTTTATGCCGTTGTAGATGGTGGGAGAGACAGCAAGTATATTGTATATAATAAGTGGAATGATTCTTTTGAGCTTGTTGACTACTGGGATAAGACGCAAGGGTACTGGGCTAATAAAATCTACAGAATACGGAAGGAAACAGACGGTTTTGTAGAATATGAGAATGAGCAACTTTTAGAGCTGAATAAGTACTGTGAAGAAAACAATTTGAAGATACCGATGACAGAATTTCTTTGGGGGTATCCTGATGTGTGCGAAAATTATGCGTTCATCTGCGATATTATCATGAACAGAGTGGTTCCGGCCAATCGATATCAGATACAAAAAAGAGACATACCTGATCTAAAAGAGTGGAAATACATAAATACAGAAGAAGATATACAGGAGTTTATGGATTTTTTCATGGGTTTTCATGATTCTAAAATGGAAAAGCTTACTTATGAAGAATCTGAAGAAAAGGGTACGAAAGTAAATGTTATATTCGATAATGAGTACTGGTTCGGCAAGGTTGAATTATGTTTTGAAGGAGTTTTAGATCTGAGAATCGCTCCTCCTATAGATTTTGACAGTTCAGAGCTGGATTCAGCCACCCTTCAGATTGACGATGAAGGTTTTTTCTGGGCAGATGAATACATGGAAAAGCCCGATATGACGTATGAAGGAAGTATTATTCGTGCACTTTCTTTGAAGTGGAAAAAACTTGAAGAAGATGACGCAAATATTAAATAGGAGATGCCTATGACAAAGGAAATACAGCAAACACTATGTAAAGCAATTTCAGATTGCGGTTATTGGATGTGGTGGGATTATGCTTGTGAAGTGACTATACCTGTGAAAAAGGCCTTAATGTAAGGCTACATTATGGAGATTGTAGATTAGGGAGCAATCAGTCGGCGCACAGCCTATAGATATAAAGCATATTATGACGGGATAAAGAAAATGAATGTAATTGCTAAAGAAGATAAGAAAGAGAGTAATGTTATAGTTGGAAAAAGAAAGTAATTCAAGAAATGTTTCAGTTATCAAGGATGCACTGGGACATAATGTTGTAATGATCAATGACATCATTTTTCGTGGAAAGCGAGGGATAAATTGGATTGATGTTGAAGAATACCTCAGATAGTATGTGGGCGAGTTGTACACGATTGCAGAGAAAAATGAGGTAGTGTATATAGGTACAGATTTACCTGATGAGTATGCTCATTCGGAATATACACATATTCTAAAAGGCGCTAATGAAAAAGCAAAAGCCAATGCAGCTCAAGGTTTACTTGAGCTTATAATCACTGCTACTAACATGGAACATACAGATAATTCAAAGGCAAAGCATAAAAAGGATGCAAAGTACGGCTGGTATAAATTTGAATCGCGATTTGCATTACCGGTATTTGCAGGTGATGGGGAAGTTGAAAGATACAATGTTTTTCATGTGGCAATGATTTTAAGACATGATAAGGATGGTAAGAAATACTTATACGACATTATGAACATAAAAAAAGAAACGAGTGACCTTTTCCAGTCCGAAGACCTTACTCAGTAAAAAACCCATTTCTTGATTCATATGTTAATGGGATAACTGGGGATTGTCAAGAGCAATTTATGATTTCGAAAGGATACATGCAACGGATGGTACAGATATGATACAAGATTCGGGCTGCCTGTTTACGGTGATGATGGGGAAATCAGTGGATACAACATATTCCACGCAAGACTCTTAATCAGGCATGCGGGAAGCGGAAAGAAATATTTATATGATGTTATGGAAATAAAAAAAAGAAACGAGCAAGTCCTGTCAGGCTGATGCCCTACCCGGTGATAAACCCATTTCTTGATTTTTATCTTAAAGAGGTTTGGATTAAATGTCAACAGAAATTTGGAGGGCCACTTTTTATGAAGACAAAGAAGACTAAATGCTACATCTATACCAGAGTTTCCACTGCTATGTAGGTTGATGGCTATAGTCTGGATGCTCAAAAGGAAAAACTTAAGCGTTATGCAGACTATGAAGAAATGAAAATAGTAGGCGAGTATTCTGATGAAGGTCATTCTGGTAAACGTATTTGAATTGATCAAAAGTCAGCATTTCAGCGCATTATAAGCCATAAATTAAATTGATTAATTATGCATTGGTATAGTAAGATTAACATATAACATTGCTTTGTGATAAAAAACACGCGTGAAACCACACAGAGGAGGCTGGCTATGTTCTTTAATAAGGTAAAAAACAATGATGCCCTGATTGAGGCTATACAAGGCGGCAGTATAGATAATGTTATTAATGGTGGGAAACTGATAAGCAATCCCGGAAACGTATCTGATGGTGAAAAAGAGGTAATACAGCGGATAAATGATGATGTTTCTCAAATTATGGAATATGCCAACGGAGAGACCGCAAAGCTCAATATGGTCAATGAAATAATCCACTCAGGAATGTGGGAGATGTATTTTGATCCTTCCAGCGGTGAAATCAACGATGTCGTTTGGAGTGATGAATTCCGCAGGATGATAGGCTTTAGAGATGAGTCGGATTTTCCGAATACATTGGAGGCATGGACCGGCAAACTGCATCCCGAGGATAAGGATATGGTTTTGTCGGAGTTCAATGCAACTTTGGCGGATAAGACCAATAGAAAGAAGTATGATGTCAATTACCGTTTAAAGACAAAGTCAGGAGAGTATAGATGGTTTCGTGCAGCCGGCAATCTTTCAAGAGATCGAAGCGGTGTACCTGAGATATTCATAGGAATCTTTATTGATATAACTGAGCAGATTGAGCAGAAGAATCAGCTTGAAATTGAAACCCAGCGCCATGAGGCCATAGACAGTACGCTGTCTGAGGGTAGCTGGAGCATGAATGTTATCGGTAAAAATCCGTCAAATCCCGATAATCCTTTCTGGTGGAGCCAGCAATTCAGGCATCTTCTTGGATATCAGGATGAAAGAGATTTTCCGAATGTCCTTAATTCCTGGAGTGACAGTCTTCATCCGGAAGATAAAGAGGCGGCATTGGATGCATTTAATAAGCATGTCAGCGACTATTCAGGCCGTACGCCTTTTGACATTGAATACAGACTGAAGTGCAAAGACGGCACATATAGATGGTTTAAAGCTGTAGGTACGACCGTAAGAGAGAGCGATGGCACTCCGATAGTTGTTGCAGGATCGATACTGGATATTACGGATTCCAAGAAGAATAAAGAGATTGAGAGCGAGATGAGGACCAGCGTAAATAATCTCACAACCGCTCTTGCAGAGATGACCAAAACTGTGGATCAGGCTACAAAAGATATGACCGGCGTTGCCGATAAGCAGGCTGAGATTGTAAAGTCAACAGATGTGATAAACGAGTCGGTTGAGGCTTCTCTTAGAATAATTGATATTATTCAGGACATTGCTTCCGAGACGAATCTTCTTTCACTGAACGCTTCAATTGAGGCTGCCAGAGCTGGTGAAGCCGGCAGGGGATTTGCTGTTGTAGCTGAAGAAGTTGGAAGACTTGCTGTTACATCAACAAATACGAGTGAGGAAATCGCTCAGACACTTAATCATATGTCGGAAACCATTAAGAGCATGGTAGACAAGACGGTTGGTATAAATGAAAACATTTCTTCTCAGGGCGCAGCGATGGAAGAAATCAATGCAAACATAGAAGAACTGAGCGCTATGGCGGAAACAATCAATCGTATTTCCAAGGGACTGATCGAATAATTTGGCGAAAAAATTCATAGGATTTTTTAACCTCTATTCCATGATTTATGGTCTGGGATAGAGGTTTTTGTTTTGGGTAGAAAAAACTGAGTCTGTGTTATGATAAATATGGTTGTAGTCAATGTTTCATGAACTATTATAGTTGATGATTTAGGCGGTATGGAATTAATCATGCTCCTTGTGATGCGGCGGGTATATATGGAATACGAAGAAAAAGAGATGATTGAAAAGATAAATGAAATAATGCGCAGGTATCTGTGGATGGATTTTGAATTAACAAGAGCAGGCACCGATAAAGTTGTACTTCACGGCTTTCTGGATGAAGCCGAGGAGGATAAGATTCAAATTGTTTTTTCGGATGTTGACGCGATTTTGTGCAAGACAAGTTTTACTTTTGAAGGTGAAAAAGAATTTTTGAAGGAATTAGACGGTGAAAAGGCCCGTACTGTTAATCTGAATTATTCTATTTTGCAAGGAATGAAGATATTTCAGATCTTAAACACGGATATAGAAGGTGAAATGTATATAATAGCGAAGAATGTGGATTATATAGTATGAAGGGACAAAGATAATGCTGATTACTGGCGAGATTGAACCGGGAATACGAATTGGGAATTTTCGGATCGGAGCAAAAAAGGAAGACATTCTTTCGGAAATTGATGACAGATATACGGTATGGGAAAGAGAAGATGGCTTTTCTGTATATACCTTTGATAATTATAAGCTTTGGTTTGAGGCAGATGGTAAATTACAGCAGATTGGTGTTACAGATGGATTTAAGGGGAGCTACAAGTCTGTTCATATCGGTACAACGATGAAGGAGATAAGGGCTCTTTTCGGCAATTATGAAAATGATCATGATGTATATGAAATATCCGGATTGAAGGGGCTTTGTTTTGAACTTGGAGATATGGATGATCGTGATGATTGGGATGAATTGGAAGCTCCGATAGAATGGATCTTTGTTTATAGATGCTGATTGGATTCAGAACTCTACGGACTGAAACTATACAGAAATAGATTTTGAGTGAAAGTAAGATTATGCTAATAAAAGAACTATATGATGATGTAAATGAAATACAGGGTGAGCCTTTGGCACCGCTTGAATTGTGGTATAACGAGATGATAAATAAAAGAATTGATGAGCTTTCAATTCTGTAGATTTTCCGCATGCTCAGGCAAAATGAACTGCTTGATACTTTTTAAAAGATTGGTTGTGTGACTTAATGGAGAGCTATTTTTTTACTCTAAGTTGCTGTCTGTTTAAAAGCATAAAAATAACTATAATGACTACGCACATTACCTGAGTAGCCGTTATGACATGGTAAAGATGAGCTTGTCTGAGAAAATCCAATGCAATCTTAGCTATGCAATATATAATCGAGCCGATAAGCGGATTAAAGCGATCTTTGAAATAAAAAATAAGAGAACCTGCAAAAAGAAGCAGAAAAACTAAAGCCTCTAACTTCTGAATCGGGAAGAGGTTACCGTTATTGGTATGTACACACATAAAGCCGTTATATGGAAGTCCGGCACAGCATCCTGCGAAAGCACATCCGATTTTTCCAAGTCCGTACATCAGTGGCAGAGCTATCACAAAGGATTCGATGAAGTTTTTTTTGTATTGAGGAGTTATCTTAGTAAATATAAATGCTCCCAAAAGCATCCCCAGAGCGGCTCCGCTACTGTTGAGTCTGATATATTTTCCCAATGTAAGTACATAATTCGTTAATAGTGAAATGTATAAACACATCACCAGTTCCAGGACAACGAACAAAAGGATAATTTTCCCGGGAACTTTTTTTCTTTTTTGCAAATATGCTATGACTAGCAGGCCGAAAAATAATCCGGAGGCTATCATTACTCTGTACATAGGCATTACACATCCTTTTTGTAATAATATCAGGGCATTCAATAGAACCGATCACAGCCATTGGTACAAAATGAGTCGAGCTCTGATGAACATTCCATACATGCGATTTCAAGCCATACTATCAAGGAAAGGTATATATAATTCATAATATATATTCCCAGCATAATAGAAGCGAACTTGCTGTTTGGGTTTTTAATAAGTGCTATAATATTGAACGCAAATCCTGCGATATTTACTCCGCATGCCACAAAAAGAATAGTGAAGTCAAATCCCAAATTAAAAATATTGAAAAAGAAAATAGCAATTGAAACTATAAAAAGCGAAAGAGCTGCTATACAGTAGACGTTTTGTGTACAAGAGTATATCTCAAAAGTAGCGTCCTCCGTACATCCCATAGCATCAATTATTCTTTTGTGATTCAATGATAAATTTGAATTAAGCTGTTTGAATAAAAAAGGCTGAAAGCATTTATGACCGGAATTTATAAATATCGCAGTGTCATCGCCAATATAAAGGACCAGATACTTTTCTATATTGTCTAGCTCCGAACTTGATGAAATGATTTCTAATCTGCTTAGAGTGGACAAATTGTAGACATGTTCGTTATTATCTGCAAATGCATGAATTTCGTTATCTTTAAGAATCAACGAATCATTTTCATTTGTGATGCGAATTACATTAGTGTCCATAAAGGTTCTGTCTCCTTACGTTAATATGTCTTTATTTTATTGTATATCTACAATACTTTCAAATGATTATTGACGGAAGCGGTAGAATAGGCGTAGAGAAGGCGGGAATTTATTACAGTATGTTAAGGCTTTTTGCAGTTTGCTCAAGAATCCTGTAGTTTACACAGTCGTTGTTAACTATGGGATTTTTTTGTGTAAAATGTTTCTTGTACTAAATGTTGAATATATTGAAATAAATATACCGTTTATACATTTCGGTTTGTGGGGAGGCTTAAATGTTAGAACAAAATGAGACTACAAGTAAAAAGATACTAATGTTTATTTTGATCTTTATGATGGCAATAGGCTATTTGTTTTTTTCTGTTTTCTTAAGAGATTACTGGACCGAGATGCTGGTTGGAGGCGCAGAATATGATCGCCCGTATTGCGGGACTCTTGATGAGTCCGGGCTGACGTTGCTGGGAGAGGTTGACGGATGCGATGTTTACAAATACAACATGGAAGAGCTGGCTTATATAACATATAATGGTGAGCACAAGTCAATGGAACAAGTCCTCGAAAATTATAAGAAGAACAAAAAAGAAGACATTTTTCCGATGAATGGAGAAACGGATGTAGAAATAATTGACGGCCATCCTGTTCGCGTCAACAGATATGAGGCGCTGGTCACACTTGATCTTGGCGGAGCGATGATCTTCACACATTGTACCCAGGATATCGAAAAAGCATACAGGGAACTGGATGAGAAATATAATTAAATTAGAAATAATCTGCACGATCACATAAGTTTTTGTGCAGATTATTTTTTTCTCTGATAGGATAATCATATCAAAGGAAAAAGGAGCAATACATGCATTATGTTGATGCAAAAGGCATATTAACTTCAAATAGCGGAATGCACGGAATGAACATCTATCGCGGTTGCACGCATGGATGTATTTATTGTGACAGCAGAAGCAAGTGTTACCAGTTTACGCATGACTTTGAAGATATCGAAGTAAAACAGAATGCACCTGGGCTTCTTGAGATGGCACTTAAGTCCAAGCGAAAAAAGTGCATGATAGGCACAGGAGCCATGTCAGATCCGTACATGCACTGCGAAGAAAAATTTGAGCTAACGAGAAAATGCCTTGAGATAATATCAAGATACGAATTCGGCTTAGCCATCCAGACAAAGTCGGACAGAATAATGCGTGACATTGACCTCCTGGATGAAATCAACCAAAAAGCCAAGTGCGTAGTGCAGATGACACTCACAACCTATGATGATGCGCTCTGCAAAATAATCGAACCAAATGTGTGCAACACAAAGCGCCGCATAGAAGTCCTAGAAGAAATGCAAAAAAGAGGAATCCCCACAGTAGTTTGGATAACTCCGATCTTACCTTTCATCAATGATACCGCTGAAAATATAACTTCAATCCTAAACGAATGCGTAAGAGTAGGCGTAAAAGGAATCATAGACTTTGGCATGGGCCTAACCCTTCGCGAAGGTGACCGCGAATACTACTACGCCGCGCTTGACAAGTATTTCCCCGGTTTAAAAGAAAAATACATAACCCACTACGGAAATTCCTACGAACTCCCCAGCCCCAACGCCAAAGAACTCCGCACAATCCTACACAACACATGCCGCTCCGCAGGAATTATATCCAAAGCAGAAGAGTGCTTTAAGTATATGAATGACCTCCCTGACAAATACCACCAAATGAGCCTGTTTGATCTGTAAATAATGTGCGAGGGTACTGTTTAGTGATGCTGTTATCTAATTAAGATGACTTTAATGCTTGATTTATGATTATTTGTTCCTCTTGCGTCAATCGTCGTACAGCTTGGCATAACACAGGTAAATTCAAGTCAAGATACTATGCATGTGTCACTCTGATGTCTGACGCCATTTTGTAACCAGCCCGGCAGAGAAGGTGAATCGGTCAGATATGCGAGTATTCGTACGAGGATGATGATTTTCGAAGTTTATAAAAAAGCAAATGCCGATTGTTCTGAACAACGTGAAATGAGGCATTTGCTTTTTTATAAACTTCTGAAAATCACACCGCAGACGTACACTCGCATATCTGACCGATTCACCTTCTCTGCCGGGCGTACCAAAAGGCACCACACCGTAGCGGCCGGGCACAACAAAAGGCTGCCTCACAGGAGACAGCCTCGTTTTCAGTGTTTTGCCATATGTGTTTTTATTGCTTCAAAAGATTCGTCACTAATGTAGTGCTCGATGCGGCATGCATCTTCGGCAGCGATCTTCTCATCTACGCCTAAATCGACAAAAAGCTTTGTAAGCACCGTGTGCCTCTCGTAGATGCGCTTTGCCAGTATTGTTCCGGCCTCTGTTAGTTTTACAAAACCATATTCGTCAATCTTCACAAGTCCTTCGTCTTTTAACAGGTGCATGGCACGGCTGACAGACGGTCTTGAATAGCCTAATTCCTCACCTATATCGACTGATCTAACGTTTGTGTGGCTCTTTGAAAGCACATAAATTGTTTCGAGATACATCTCGCCTGATTCCTGTAACGCCATCGCTTTTCACCTACTTTCTCTGCTTTTAAGCATACTACAAGAAAGGACCGAACACAACTGACATAAACTAAAAAAAGAATTTTTTTGGATCATAGACTTGACAGAAATGTTAGCAGGTGCTAACATAAACATCGTTAGATAACCTAACACGTGACATACATAGTCATAAGAAATCTCCTACCTGAAAAGCCGCATCTTGCCAATGCGGCTTTTTTCTTTGCTCAAGTGCATTTTGAATACTGTTTATTCGTATGAAAAAAGCATTAAAAACCATAAAATATAAATATTGCTATTGACATTAATTCTTAATAAGAATATTCTATGTTTGGAAAGTTAGCAATGACTAATTGCTATTATCAATTACTAACCTGATCCTTGGAGGGAATTATGACACTTAATAATGCAGAAGTTGGCAAAGAGTATAGAATCGATGCTGTTAACACAGAAGGAGATGAAGAGATGGAGAGCTTTTTGTTCTCACTTGGCTGTTACAGCGGAGAGAAGATTACGGTTGTTAATAAGAAACGTAATCTTGTTGTCGCTATAAAGGATGCCAGATACAATATCGATCCCGAGTTAGCTGATGCTATCAGTGTCTGATCTTATTTTATAAAAGAATTTTTTGGAGGAACAGTAATGAGAATCGCTATGGCGGGTAATCCCAACAGCGGTAAGACAACAATGTTTAACGCTTTGACAGGAAGAAGTGAGAAAATTGGCAACTGGGCAGGGGTTACTGTTGATAAAAAAGAAAGTGCCATAAAAAAGAACTATTACGACGGTGACGAAGAGTTGATCGCGGTAGATTTACCCGGAGCTTATTCGATGTCACCGTTTACTTCTGAAGAGAGCGTTACAAGTACATATGTAAAAAATGAGCATCCTGATGTCATCATAAATATCGTCGATTCTACAAATCTGAGCAGAAGCCTTTTCTTTACAACTCAGCTCCTTGAATTGGGAATTCCTGTTGTGATCGCACTTAATAAAAATGATGCAAATGACAAAAAAGGTAATGCAATAGACGAAAAGCTTTTGTCAGAGAAACTTGGCTGTCCCGTAATAAAGACTATAGCAACTTCGGAGGCAGGTCTCAAAGACGTTATCAAAACAGCAAAGTCGCTTGAAGGTAAGGCTCAGAAGGCGCCTTACAGCCAGGGAGATATTGATCTTAGCAGTAAGGCAGCAGCTGAAGAAGCTGACAGAAAGCGCTTTGAATTTGTAAATAAGATCGTAGACGAAGTTGAAAATCGTAAAGTTAATACCAATGACAAAAATATCAGTGATTCAATTGATGAGATAATTACACATCCCGTGATAGGTATTTTTGTTTTTGCCGTTATCATGTGGCTTGTTTTCTATATTTCTCAGACTACAGTCGGAACATGGCTTGCCGATATCCTTGCGGGATGGATTGGAAGCTTCCAAGGGATGGTCGGAGAAGCAATGACAGATGCCAATCCGCTTCTTTATGCGCTTCTTGTTGACGGAATCATAGGCGGTGTAGGAGCGGTGGTTGGATTCCTTCCTCTTGTTATGATAATGTACTTCCTTATCGCGCTTCTTGAAGACTGCGGATATATGTCGAGAGCGACGGTTGTACTTGATCCGATTTTTAAAAAGGTCGGTCTATCGGGGAAATCCGTTATTCCTATGATAATCGGCACCGGATGCGGCATTCCTGCTGTTATGGCTTGCCGTACCATAAGGAATGAGAGAGAAAGACGCGCGACTGCAATGCTTGCAACATTTATGCCTTGCGGCGCGAAGCTCCCTGTCATTGCACTTTTTGCTGGAGCTTTTTTCCCTGAGTCAAAGTGGGTAAGCTTTATCTGCTACATTGGCGGTATTGTTCTTATCCTGCTGGGAGCGCTTCTTGTGAGAGCAATCACATCTTCCAAGCATAAAAAGAGCTTTTTCATAATAGAGCTCCCCGAGTATAAGATCCCAAGTCTTATATTTGCGGTAAAATCTATGCTTGAGAGAGGTAAATCATATATCATAAAAGCCGGAACCGTTATTCTCGTGTGCAATACGGCTGTTCAGATTATGCAGACTTTTAATTTCAGATTGCAGCCTGTAGAAGAGGGAATGGAAAATACATCAATCCTTGCCGGAGTGGCAGGACCGTTTTCGTACATTCTTGTCCCGGTAGTCGGAGTTGTCAGCTGGCAACTTGCGGCAGCATCCATTTCAGGTTTTATTGCAAAAGAAAATGTTGTGGGAACCATAGCTACAGTATATGCGGTATCGAATCTTATTGATACGGAAGAGCTTGAACTTATAGGAGAGGGCAATGCTGTTGCGGCAGTAATGGGAATTTCCAGGGTTGCCGCTCTTGCATATCTTATGTTTAACCTGTATACACCTCCGTGTTTTGCGGCTCTTGGCGCCATGAATTCTGAGATGAAGTCGGCCAAGTGGTTCTGGGGTGGGGTAGCACTTCAGCTTGCGACGGGATTTACTGTCGGATTCATGGTATATCAGGTTGGAACACTTATTACGATAGGAGCATTCGGAGCCGGATTTGTTTACGGGCTTATTGCGATAGCGGTATTTGCGGCAATAATAACTTTCCTGATAAGGAAGAACAATAAAGAGGTTTCAACCGAGTTTAGAATTGGTTGAGTAATATATTCATATGGAGACAGATAATTATGGTAAATATAATAGCTTTTGCAGTAATAGTATCAGTCGTTGGTTTAGCAATACGTTACATTTATAAGGAAAAGAAAAAGGGAACCCATTGTATAGGATGTCCGTCCGCAGGAAGTTGCCAAAAGGCTCATAAATGCAAGTGAAAGCAGGGGGTTAGGACTTTTTCGAGCTGCTTATACATTCAAAAATTGAATTATTATAAAAAATTAACAAACGTCCGTTCACGCGGACGTTTTTTGTTTTGTTAGGACATTTTTAACATTGTATTGAAACCGATTATTCAAATGAGTAGAATGTCTCTTAGCGTTTTCATGTAAGCGCTTACTATCTATTCTTTTAAATATGAGGAGCATTTAATAACAATGAAAGGACGATTTTTTGTTACAGCACTTATGACGGGGGCAAGTATTATATTGATGAGTTGTGCTGCGCCATTTCATATCACGGATGTTGAAGAAGCGAATGTAGAACTTACAATTGAAAGTATGGATGAAGAGAGTCACGAAGGACTCGAAAACAACGGACACTTTTTTGTAAAAGTGGATGACAAGATTTATTTTCATGTACCATCTGAGGAAAATCTGGATAATGCATCATGGCTTGGCTTATTTGCCAAAAATGATTACGGCAACAATGTGCTGATGTCCTATGATCTATCAAAAAAAGAAGCGTCAAAGATATGCGAAGAGGATACGTTTGGAAATGTTTTTGTAATGGACGGAAAGCTCTATACCAACTGCTTTGAAAAGGTTGACGGAGACATGAAGGTAAAAGCAATCAGCTTTGATCTTTCAAAAGATTATGAAGAAGGTTCTATCAGATCTGATAATATATGCGCTGTAGATAAAGCGGGAACGACGCTTGTTACCAGTGTTTACAGTGACGGAGGAACCAATCTTTCAATCCATTCAAACGGTAAGCAGCGTACTGTTGATAATGTTTCCGAGTGTGTTGCCTGTGATGGCGACAAGGTATTTTATATTACAGATCCCGATTATATCGGAAAGGATGAAAAGAGATTTTGCGAATTTGATATAGCGGAGAATAAGACCACATTTCTCGGATATCTTCCGGAAGATGAGAACGGTGGAGATTACTATGAATTTCACCAGTTTACCGTAGATAGGGAGCAAAACAAAGTATATTTTTCCCTTAATTACTATATGGGAACTACCAATGAGCTTACGGGTGTATACTTCATTTCTGCGGCATTGGGCGAAGAAGAGTCTCTTACCTGCGAAAAGACACGTACGCTTAATCTTAACAGTCATAACGGCACAGATCCCACAGCATTTTCTGTCGGCAGCGACGGCAAAATGAATTCTGATGTAAAGGGAAGACCTTTTTATGTGACTTATGACAGATTGGGACATATCATATGGTATGACGAGAACTGCGAAAAGCATATCGTGGAGTCAAAGACAGACCATGGTCAGGTTACAAATGTTTCCGGAGAACTTGAGGAAGATCCCGAAATAATGGAATATATCGACGGGAAAATCTACATAGTACGCAATATACTGGAAAGAGCAAAAGAAGAGGACAGCGGATGGCGCAAGTCTTATAAGAGAAAACAGGTCAGGATATATTCTGTAGATGTAAATACAGGTGAGGAGACGGATATCTTCGAACTTACAAGAGCGTAAAGTAACGGATGAAGATTGCTTGAATTAAAAACAAAATTATCGAAATACAAATTGTGTTGAAACAAAGGGAGTGTAAACGGTATAATCATTAAGTGATGAATACTGTGAATACTCCCCGTTTTAATAAGCGCAAACTTAATAAAAAAGAAAGCATTATTATGATAATAACGGTGTTATTCGTTATCGTGACTCTTATTCTTATTGCTGTCAGTTTCAGCGTCAGCCTTAAAGGATTTAAGAGAAAAGATGAGGCACATGAGTATGACAAGTACTTTGTTATGATAACGGATAATTACAAGTCGGATTTCTGGAAAGCTGTTTATCGCGGAGCTGCTGCGACAGCTTCTGAGAAAAATATATATGTTGATCTTTTGGGCGAGAACTTTTCGATTGATTATTCCACGGAAGAGCTTTTAAAGATTGCGACAGCCTCTAAGGTTGACGGGATAATTGTTTCTGCCAACGAAACTGTTACGATGACTAAACTTATCAATGCGGCTGTAAATGCCGGAATTCCTGTGGTGACTTTGGGCGGAGACAATACAAAATCGGACAGACTCAGTTATGTCAGTGTTGGAAATTACAATATTGGACGAGAATATGCCAAGCAGATCATCAATATAATACAAGAACGTCAGGCGGCAAAAGAAGCAGCAAAAGAGGCAGAAAATGCCGAGAATAAAGATGCTGCTGCCAAAGAACCCGCAGGTATAGATACCATGCAGGTAACTGTACTTGTTAATTCCGATTCGGATGAACGTGATTCGGGCCAGAGCACGCAGAATATTATCTTTTCCGCTATACAGGACAGTATAGCACAGGAAGATATAACAGGTACGAAACTTTCTATTTCTATAAAGACTGTCGATAACAGAAATCCTTTTTCGGCAGAAGAGTCTATCAGGGACATTTTCCATACGGAAGATATACCTGATGTTATTGTGTGCCTAAATGAGCTTAATACTATATGTGCTTATCAGGCAGTCGTAGATTACAATAAAGTAGGAGATGTAAATATTCTTGGCTATTATGATTCGGAGCCGATATTAAATGCCATAGACATAGGTGTTGTTTATGCGACAATATCCGTTAACTCCGAACAGCTCGGAGAATATTGCATAACAGCTCTTTCGGATTATTTTGAGAATGGCAATACCAGCCAGTATTATACTGCCGACATCAGTCTTATAAACAAAGACAATGTTGCGGAGTATATTAAGAAGGAAGGAGAGCAAGATGAATAGATTTCTTGATCGTCCCCTTCAATATAAAATTGTAAGTATTTGTGTAATTGCGAATCTGATCATTTTTGTCGTGAATATATTTCTGCTTCTTGGTATCAACAGCATGTCAAAAGAGATGGAGCTGGTATATCAGGATAACAGATACCTCAATAGACTTACAAACGCACTTAGTGATGTTCAGGATTCAATGACGGAGTACCTTAGTTCTAAGACCTCGGATTCATTGAGAGCATATTACCGGACATCGCAGCATTTTTCGATTCTCACGGAAGAACTTGATGGCAGAGTAACAGATCTTTCATTCGGGCGAATGGAAAGAAATATCAAGTATATGTCACAAAATTATCTGGAAGAAGTTGAACTTACAATCGAAGCAAAGCGTGGAAGAAATGTCGAGAAATATCGTACATATTATGAAAACGCAACAGAAGTATACCAATATATAAGTGAATATATAACCAGTCTTAACCTGGAGCTTTTTGTGAGCAATTCTGAACATTACTCGGAATTGTCAGAGCTTTTCAGGACATACGAATTTATAAGTTTTATTGTTATTACCGTCGTTATGGGCGGAAATATCATCATAATAACAAATCTTGTCAGCACGATAATCCAGCCGCTTAGAAAGCTTGCGGATTCTGCAAATGAAGTTGCTGACGGTAATTTTGACGCAGAACTTCTGGATATTTCATATAATGATGAAATCGGAATAGTGAGCAATGCTTTTAACAAGATGGTCATAAGCATTAAGCAGTATATCGAGCGGCTTCGCATGAGTATAGAAAAAGAACGGCATATGCAGGAGAGGGAACTTATGATGGAGTCCCATCTTAAGGATGCGAGACTTAAATATCTGCAGGCACAGATTAATCCGCACTTTCTTTTCAATACTTTAAATGCGGGTGCCCAGCTTGCAATGATGGAAGGCGCGGATAAAACTTATGAGTATGTTCAGACGGTTGCTGATTTTTTCAGATATAATGTAAAAGGGAAAACAACCGAAGTTTCCATCAGAGAAGAAGTTACACTGGTGGACAATTATATAAGAATTTTGAATGTAAGATTTTCCGGTGATATCGGCTATGAAAAACAGGTTGATGAAAGATTACTTGGAGCGTCAATGCCTAATATGGTATTGCAGCCTATAGTCGAAAATGCTGTAAATCACGGAATCAGGGAGATGGGCGATAAAGGCAAGATCACCCTGAGAGTTTACAGAGAAGACAATAATATCTGCATAAGTATCGGAGATAACGGTAAGGGAATCAGCAAGGAGAATATTGAGAAGATACTGAGCGGAAATTGGGAAAGAAAACAGGAACAATATGATAATAACGGCATTGGAATGGATAACGTGATTTCGAGACTTAGACTCTTTACAGAAAGAGATGATGCCGTTGATATAAAAAGCGAAGGCGAGAACATGGGATGCGAGATAATAATACGTTTGCCTATGAATGAAAAGGAAGAGTAGTTTTTTTATCGGGGTAATGATATGTACAGAATAATGATCGCAGATGATGAAGGCATAGTCATCGATTCAATGAAATTTATAATTGAAAAAGAATTTGGCAGTGCTTGCGAAGTTCAGTATGCCAAAACAGGAAGGAGTGTAATTGAGCTCGCCGAGCGCTTCAGACCGGATATCGCGGTGATGGATATTCATATGCCGGGCATAAACGGAATAGAAGCGATAAAAGAAATAAAACAATTTTCGGCAAATACAATTTTTATCGTGATGTCGGCATATGACAAATTCGACTATGCCAAGGAAGCGATAAAGCTTGGGGTACTTGAGTACATAAACAAGCCCATGGACAAGATCAAAGTCATAGATGTCCTCAAGAAGGCTATGGGTCTCATTGACGGAGAGAGGGAAAAACGAAGCAATGAGCTGATGATAAAGGAAAAGCTAGAGACAATCGAGCCTATCATCGAGAATGGTCTTATATATGATATTCTTCTTCAGGAACATTTTGAGGAAGATATAGACAGCTACAAGACAATCCTTGGAATTGAGCAGAATTACGGTTATATGCTCGCTATAGTTTGCGGTGATTCACAGGAAGGAAACCACATGACGAATGCGATCGGAAGTTCGGTCAAGGTTTCCGGCCGCTATCAGGAAATACGTGAAGGCGTAAAAGACTATTTTAACTGTAAGATCGGTAATGTGATGGCGAATAAGATCGCGGTGCTCATACCGCTTGATTCGCCCAAGATAGAGTATAACGACAGAACAGAGCTGATAGATAAGGCGAGACAGCTTACCAGAGTGCTTAAGAAAAAGACTGATATAAGTTTCAGAATAGGTATCGGAGGCGTTAAGCCGCTCAGAGAACTTGGTGAATCGTACAGAGAGGCACTCAATGCTCTTATAGCGACGACGGGCTCAGTAGCACATGTTGACGATCTTACATTCGGGGAAGACCATGAGGAAGATTATCCTGTGGAACTTGAAAAGCCCATGTTTGATGCGGTATCAAACGGAGATCTTAATGCGACCATGGTCACGGCAGGAAAATACGCCGATTGGATGTATAACAGATCAAAGAGCGGTGACCTGATGGCCATGAGAATAAAGGTACTTGAGATGATCCTGTACGCCGAAAGACTTGCTTATAGCAGTAGCGGCAAAAAATATATCTACTCGGGACGCGATGATTATCTGCCGGAACTTATGGGGCTTGGCACCGCCGAGGGACTTCGCGAGTGGTTTATGGAAAAGATCACTTCCGCATGCAGAAATGTTATATCAAAGAAGGAAGAGAAATCCAATGATGTAATAAATACTGCAAAGAAGTATATTGACGATAATTTTGCAAATGACATATCTCTTGATGATGTATCGAGAAGAGTAAATATTTCGCCGTACTATTTCAGTAAGATATTTAAGGACGAGCTGGGGCTTAACTTTATCGAATATCTTACAAGCGTCAGAATAGAAAAGGCCAAAGAACTTCTCACAGGATCGGATATGTCCATGAAAGAAATATGTGGTGCGTGCGGATATACGGATCCGAATTATTTCAGCAGAAGTTTCAAAAAGAATGTAGGCGTTACGCCAACCGAATATAAAGAAGGAAGGTGACGCGCATGAGAAGGTATAAGGGGAAAATGATCGCAGGAGGTCTTGCGGTCATTCTGCTGGCTTTATGTGCAATGGGGTGTGCAAAAGAGAGCAGTGACAGTGAAAAAAGTATAAGCGCGGATTCTGACAAGATTCAGATAGGGATGAGTTTTGATTCTTTCTTAATAGAAAGATGGCAAAGAGACCGGGATGTATTTGTATCGATGGCAAAAGAACTTGGCGCCGAAGTGAATGTACAGAATGCAAACGGAGATGTTGCAGAACAGAAAAAGCAGGTTGACTACTTTATTAAAAAAGGAATGGATGCGATAGTCATTGTAGCTATAGATTCCGATTCACTTCGCGATTCGGTCAAAAGAGCCAAAGATGAAGGGATAGTTGTAATAGCATATGACAGACAGATACAAAATGCCGATGTCGATCTCTATATTTCTTTTGATAATGAAAAAGTAGGAACGATGATGGCGCAGACGATGGTGGACAACGGCCTTGTGGACGGCAAAGTCATAATGATATGCGGTTCGCCCACGGACAGTAATGTTCCTCTTGTAGAGAGAGGCTTCAGGAATGTGATGGCCAGGAACAGGAATACCATTGTCGATACATTCTATGCGGATGGATGGCAGGCTGAGATGGCAAGCGAGTACATCTACAAGAATACAGGGCTTGTCAGGGAGTCTGATGCTATAATGTGCGGAAACGACGATATTGCAAGCAGTGTGGTAAGAGCTCTGTCGGAGAGAAGACTTGCCGGAAAAATAATGGTTGCAGGCCAGGATGCCGATCTCGAAGCGTGCCAGAGAATAGTTGAGGGAACTCAGCTTATGACTGTATATAAGCCGATTGAAAAGCTTGCGCAGGCAGCAGCTATCTGTGCCGTAAAGCTGGTAAAGGGCGAAGAGATTACAGAGTATGAGGTTTCCACGATAAGCGACGGAACCAATATAGTACCTTATCTAAAGGTAGAGCCTGCAAGTGTCACCAAGAACAATATGGATGAGGTCATAATAAACAGCGGTTTCCACCTGAAAGAAGATATATATTTGAATGTGCCGGAAGAAAACCTGTAAATGCTAAGAAAATGCTAACATCACCAATGAAAACCCAGAGTACAAGCGGGATTAAGGGATTAGCACAAAATTAATTAAGTCGATTATGCAGTGCAAAATAATGCTAGCATAGTCGGCTTTTGTTTTTGGGTGATAGTAAAAATTTACAGAACATCGTAATTTATTCCTAATATTTTTGTGGTAAATTTTACATATAACATAGCAGAAATAATTCTGCAGATTCCAAAATAAAAGGGAGGAAACATTTATGAAGAAGAAAATCATTAGTGCAGTTCTTTCAGCAGCTATGGTTGCAGCTATGCTTGTAGGCTGTGGATCTACCGGATCTACTCCTGAAGGTGGCGCAGAGACACCTGCTGAAGCACCCGCAGCAGAAGGCGAAGCTACTGCTGAGACACCCGCAGCCGGTGGCACTGGCGGAAAAGTCGGCGTTGCAATGCCTACAAAAGATCTTCAGAGATGGAACCAGGACGGAACAAACATGGAAGCACAGCTTAAGGAAGCCGGATATGAAGTTGACCTTCAGTATGCTTCAAACGACATCGCTACTCAGGTTTCTCAGATTGAGAACATGATCAGTTCAGGAGCTCAGGTTCTTGTTATTGCATCAATCGATGGTGATTCACTTGGAACAGTTCTTGCTCAGGCTAAGGAAGCTAACATTCCTGTTATCGCTTACGACCGTTTGATCATGAACTCAGACGCTGTTACTTACTATGCTACATTCGATAACTGGATGGTAGGAACAAAGCAGGGTGAGTACATCAAAGAGCAGCTCGACCTTGACAACCAGGCAGGACCTTTCAACCTTGAGATCTTCACAGGAGATCCCGGTGATAACAACGCTAAGTTCTTCTACGGCGGTGCTATGGAAGTTCTTAAGCCTTACATCGATGAGGGCAAGCTTGTAGTTAAGTCAGGCCAGGTTGACTTCGATAACGTTGCAACAGCAGGATGGGCTACAGAAGCAGCTCAGTCAAGAATGGATGCTATCGTTTCAGCCAACTATGCAGATGGAACAAAGCTTGATGCAGTTCTTTGCTCAAATGATTCAACAGCACTTGGTGTAACAAACTCACTTGAGGCTAACTACACAGGTGATTGGCCGATCATCACAGGTCAGGATTGCGATAAGCCCAACGTTAAGAACATGATCGCTGGTAAGCAGTCAATGTCTATCTTCAAGGATACTCGTGACCTTGCAACACAGACAGTTAAGATGGTTGATGCTATCATGAAGGGCTCAGATGCTCCTATCAACAACGAGAAGGATTATGATAACGGAACAGGTATCATCCCTTCATACCTTTGCGAGCCTGTATTCGCAGATGCTAAGAACTACAAAGTTCTTCTTATCGATTCAGGATACTACACAGAGGACGATCTTAAATAATTAAATTTTAGTAACAAAGCTGAGGCGGGCTTTTGTCCCGCCTCTTTAATGGAAAAATACAACATACAGATTAGAAGAAAAGAAATATGAGATAGAAGGAGGGGTAAACTTGGCGAAGATATTATTGGAAATGAAGAATATCACCAAAACCTTCCCCGGTGTGAAAGCCTTGGACAATGTTAATCTTCAGGTTGAAGAGGGCGAAATTCACGCGCTGGTAGGTGAAAATGGCGCTGGTAAATCCACACTAATGAATGTACTTAGTGGAGTTTATTCGTACGGAACCTATGAAGGTGATATCATTTATGACTCCGAGGTTTGCAAATTTAATGACATAAAGGATAGTGAACAAAAAGGTATTGTAATTATACATCAGGAACTTGCGCTTATTCCGTACATGACAATTGCTGAAAATATGTTCCTTGGAAATGAAAGAGGATCAAAATATAAGATAAATTGGACAGAGACGGGTGTACTTGCTCGTAAGTATTTGGATATTGTTGGACTTAAAGATAGTACACAAACATTGATTAAGGATATTGGTGTTGGTAAACAGCAGCTTGTTGAGATTGCGAAGGCACTTTCAAAGAATGCAAGACTTCTTATTCTCGATGAGCCGACTTCATCACTTAATGAGAGTGATTCTAAGGCGCTTCTTGATTTATTGCTTAAACTGAAGAAAGAACAGAATCTTACTTCAATTATCATCTCACATAAACTTAATGAGGTATCATATGTTGCTGACAAGATTACGGTTATCCGTGACGGCTCAACAATTGAGACACTCACAAAAGGAATAGATGATTTTTCAGAAGCACGTATCATCAATGGTATGGTTGGCCGTGAATTATCAGATCGCTTCCCCAAGAGAGAACCTAAGATTGGGGATGTTATGATGGAAGTCAAAGATTGGACTGTTTATCATCCTTTATATACTGATAGAAAAGTAGTTAATAATGTTAGTATGAACGTCAGAAAGGGAGAGGTTGTAGGTATCTCCGGACTTATGGGTGCCGGCAGAACAGAGCTTGCAATGAGTATCTTTGGTAAGAGTTACGGAGAGAATATTTCCGGTACTCTTAAGATTGACGGAAAGGAAGTTCGTCTTAACACAGTTCAGGAAGCAATCAAGCATAAGCTTGCATATGTTACTGAGGACCGTAAGGGCAACGGACTTATATTAACTAACCCTATTAAGATAAATACTACACTTGCAAACCTTGATGCAGTTAGTAAAAATACAGTAATCGATAAGGATAAAGAATATGCGGTAGCAGTCGATTACAAACAGAAGCTTAAGACAAAATGTCCTTCTGTTGAACAGAATGTTGGTAACCTTAGTGGTGGTAACCAGCAGAAGGTTCTTCTTGCAAAATGGATGTTCGCTGATCCGGACATACTCATTTTGGATGAGCCCACAAGAGGTATTGACGTAGGTGCTAAGTACGAGATTTATTGCATTATCAATCAGCTTGTAGATGCAGGAAAATCGGTTATCATGATCTCTTCCGAGCTTCCGGAAGTATTGGGAATGTGTGACAGAGTCTACGTAATGAATGAAGGTAGGATGGTTGGTGAACTTGATGGCAAAGAAGCCACTCAGGAAAAAATTATGACATTTATTTTACAGTCATCCGGAAATAAGGAGGTCAAATAATGAATAACGATTCGGTACTCGGATTCATAAAGAAAAATACAATGATAATTGTTCTTATAGCAGTAGTAGCTTTCTTTGCATGGCAGACAAAGGGCGCAATACTAATGCCTATGAACGTAAGTAACTTGATTTCACAGAACGCATACGTGTTCGTTCTTGCAACCGGTATGCTTCTCTGTATCTTGACAGGTGGTAACATCGACCTTTCAGTTGGTTCTGTTGTTTGTTTCGTAGGTGCCGTTGGTGCAGTTCTTATGATTAACATGAACGTTCCTGTATGGGCAGCAATCCTTATCATGATTGTTATCGGAACAGCAATTGGTGCTTTCCAGGGATTCTGGATTGCGTTTGTAAGAATTCCTCCTTTCATCGTAACACTTGCAGGAATGCTTGTATTCAGAGGACTTTCAAACGTAGTGCTTAACGGTCTTACAGTATCAATTAAGGATAAGACATCATTCGTTAACCTTTTCGGTGGCGGTGCTGATTGCTATGTACATGACCTTTTCGGAAACGGAACACTTAACCTTACATGTCTCTTTGGCGGACTTGTAGCTGCTACAATCTTCGTTGTAATGCAGTTCACATCACGTATCAGAAGAAAGAGCAAGAACTATGAGGTTGAGGCTACATGGAGATTCCTTGTAAAGACAATCGGTATCACAGCAGTTGTTATGTTGTTCGCTTACAAGCTTGCTCAGTACAAGGGTATTCCTACAGTTCTTATTTGGGTATTGGTAGTTGTACTTGTTTACGGCTATATCACAAATAACACAACAGTTGGACGTTACTTCTACGCAGTAGGTGGTAACGAGAAGGCTACAAAGCTTTCAGGTATCAACACAAACAAAGTTTACTTCATCGCTTATACAAACATGGGATTCCTTGCAGCACTTGCAGGAATGATCACAATCGCTCGTCTTACATCAGCTCAGCCTACATATGGTCAGAACTATGAGATGGATGCTATCGGATCATGTTTCATCGGTGGAGCATCAGCTTACGGCGGAACAGGTACTGTTCCCGGAGTTATCGTAGGTGCTGTACTTATGGGTGTTATCAACCTTGGTATGTCACTTATGGGTGTAGATGCTAACATGCAGAAGGTAGTTAAGGGTGCAGTTCTTCTTGCAGCTGTTATTTTCGACGTAGTATCAAAGCGTGGCGGAAAGCTTATGGTAAAGAACTGATTAAATAAATAAGTTTCTTTAACATTACATATGAGAGACCGTCGGTTGCGTGAGCAATCGGCGGTCTTTTGCGCTGTTTTGCCGAATTTTTTCAGGCGCGGTATAATATTGATAATGTATTTATTTTTGTCTAAGGACAAAGTTTTTTGTAACAGGAGAAAAAATGAAAAGAAGATTAGTGGGTTTATTGTTGGCATTGTCTGTGATGATGTCAGGTTGTTCATTTGCTGAAAATGGTGAAAATGCTGCTTCTGATGCAAGTAGTGTTGCTGCAAGCAGTGTTGAAGTTGATAATACCGGAGCAGCTACCGATCAGTCCCCGAATGCAGCGGGAGGAAAACTGTATTTATTGGGAGAATCGGAGGAAAAGTACTATGATGAGAATCTCACGCCTGCGGTTCCAAGCTATAGTGTAAAAGAGGACTTTTCCAATGTCGTTTTGAATTCAAGGCAGACTGAATTTGATCCGGCGAATCAAAGTGAATATAGTGATGTTGCGTCGAGGAGAAAAGCGCTTATAGATAATAACTTCTATGTCTCAAACTCGTACTGTGATGAGTTTTTTGAGATATATGAGAGTAACAGATATTATAAAGTGCCTAATTTTGTGACGGTAGATTCTCTGATGCACACATATCATCTCTATTTTGCGCATCTTATGAAAAAAACGGAAAAGAATTATCTCACAGCCGATCTTAAGAAGCTCGGTGCGCAGATGATCGAGAGCTCAAAAGCACAGTATGACAAGCTTAAAGGTACGGAGTTTGAGGCTGCTGCCCTCAGAAATCTTGAGTATTTCTATATCGGAAGTAAGCTTTTGGATGACAGTATTGCCGCTCCTATAAGTGACAGCTCTTTTGACAGCGTTGTAAACAGCGAACTTTCTAAGATTAATAAAGCGGAAGGCATAGATACATGTGCCCTTACGGAACTTAATGAGGATTATTCACAGTACAAGCCAAGAGGTTACTACGAAGGTGATGCCGATATTGAGAAGTATTTCAGAGCAATGATGTGGTTTGGCAGGATCTCATATGCATTTGACAAAGAAGATATGGTGAGATCTGCGCTTCTTCAGTGCCTTGCAATAGAAGAAAATGCGGAGATTTGGGAACGTATTTACAGTGTTACAAGCTTTTTTGCCGGAATATCAGATGATCCCGGATATGTTGAACTTTCAGGAATAATAAAAAATTGCTATGGCGAAAATACTGATGTTTCTTCAATTGCCGGAAACGCCGATGCTTTCAACAAGGTTATGAGTGCGGTAAAAGAGCTTAAGGTTCCCGAGATAAATTCGATTCCCGTGGAGCAGGGCGAAAACAACGTTGTTTCTTCATACAGGTTCATGGGACAGAGATTTACGATCGATGCAGCTATCATGCAGAAACTTATATATAGGGAAGTTGAGGAAAACAGTGCGGGAGAGACACGAATGCTTCCCGATACGCTTGATACCGCTGCGGCTCTTGGTTCCGAAAAGGCTATGGAAATATTGGAAGCTCAGGGAGCTACAGGCTTTAAGAATTATTCTGAGAATATGAATCTTGCAAAAGAACATTACAATAATGACAATCCTTCGGTATGGAATGCAAGTCTTTATGCCGGATGGCTCAATACACTCAGGCCTCTTTTGGAAAAGAAGGGCGAAGGTTATCCTTCATATATGCAAAGCGATGAATGGACCAAGAAAAATCTTGAGACTTATGCGGGTTCCTATGCAGAACTTAAGCATAATACTATCCTTTATGCAAAGCCGAACATGGCGGAGATGGGCGATGGTGAAGACGATGATGTTCCCGATGACAGAGGATATGTCGATCCTCAGCCTGTAGTTTACAGCAGATTCAAGTTTCTTTCTGTTAAGACAGGGGAAGGTTTGGAAAAGTTCGGAATACTTGATGCGAAAGATAAAGAAAGTCTTGATAAGCTTTCCGAGATTGCGACAAGACTTTTGGAGATATCGGAAAAAGAGCTTAAAAATGAAAAACTCTCTGATGATGACTATGAATTTATCCGTTGCTACGGCGGATACCTTGAGCATCTTTGGAAAGAAGCCCATTCAGATGCCCCGGATATCGAGTATGTAGAGCAGGCTCCGAGCTCTTTGATCGCTGATATCGCGACAGATCCAAACGGAACTGTTCTTGAGGTTGGAACCGGAAATCCCGATATGATCTATGTGGTATTTCCGATAGACGGAGAACTTCACGTTGCAAGCGGAAGTGTGTATTCGTTCTATCAGTTTGAACAGCCGATATCTGACAGACTTACAGATTCGGAGTGGAGGAATTTGCTTAAGGGCGGTTATCTTGATGATAATTGGAACTGGGTAGAGGTACAGGGTAAACCAAACCAGCCTGAGTGGACACAGAGCTATAGAATAAATGAAGAATGAAACAATACTAAAAAAGTTTCAGATGAATAAAAAATGTAACAGGCTACTGCTATTCTTCGGGATAGCAGTAGCTGTTTGCGCTATTTATATATTTGCAAAAAGAAACTATATTCCCGCATGGGCAGAGTGGAATGAAAAAGATCTGACGGTACCTTGCGATGAAGAAGGCATCGGAAATACGGAAACTGTCATAAAGGTCAAAAATAAGAAATTGGAAGTCATAAATAGCGGCAAAGTGACTTTTGAAAGCGAGAAAGGTTTTAAAGTGCAAGACGTGCTTTTGTCTGACATTGACGGCAACGGCGACATTGAGATGATAGTTCTTTTGTGGAAAAAAGGATTGTACGGCAAGCACAGGCCTTTCTGGGTTGAGAATGATGAGAAGTGCTATTCACAACATATTTTTCTGTATGATCTTAACAATGACGGTTCCGTAAAATCTAAGTGGGGGGCATCGAAGATAGGTGTAAGTGCAAAGCGCATAAAGCTGATGGAACAAAAGGAATCGATCATTCTGGTTGAAGATATTGATGATAAGTGCACTCTTTGGTCTTGGCAGGGCTGGGGGCTTAAAAATATTGAAAACGAGATAAAGATAGTAGCATTTGGCGATAATCTGATACATAAGGAAATCTACGAATATGCAATAGAACATGAGAATGGCAATTTCGATTTTCTCTACGAACCTTTTCGAAGTGAGATACAATCTGCAGATATAGCGGCTCTTAATGCAGAGACTGTGCTGGTTGACAAGAAATCTATGATAGGTGGGTATCCTAGTTTCGGTTCTCCAATCGAAGTAGGAGAAGCAATTAAGAATGCAGGTTTCGATGTTGCTTCGTGTGCCAATAATCATGCTCTCGACAGAGGCGTTCAGGGAATTGATACAACGGTAAATTTTTACGAAAATGCCGGAATAGCCTGCGTCGGAATTCAGAGTAGCTTGGATACGGAATACAGGCCATATGAGATAATAAGCAGAAATGGCATTAAAATCGCGCTTTTTTCATATACTTACGGGACTAACGTGGGAGATGCGGCAGAGAAATATCCCAATATGATCCATTATCTTCCGAAAGAAGTTTCATCTGAAGAAGATGGTGAGAGTAAAGAAGAAAAGAAGATAATAGATGATCTTCATAGTGCAAGAAATGAAGCTGATTTTGTTATTGTCTTTGCGCATTGGGGAGAAGAGTACAACAAGGAAATAACGCCTTATCAGAAGCGTATGGCTAAGATTTTTGCAAAGGGAGGTGTGGATGTTGTCATAGGTTCTCATCCGCATGTTGTCCAAAAGACTGAGCTTATGGACAGGCCTGACGGAGGCAAAATGCTGACTTATTATTCGCTTGGCAATTTCCGTGCATATCAGGGGCAGAGCGAAGATACAAAGTACGGCGCAGAAGCCTGCTTTACGATTGCTCATGCTTTCGACGGGGTAGCAATCTGCAGCTATGAAACAAAAGATATAAATGCTTTTTGGGAGTGAGCGGTTTTTTTAGTTAAACATAACAGTTTAACAATCGGGCTTACTGAAAAAAACTATGAATTAAAACAATGATATTTATGATAGAATTAATGAGATATAAAAATTGAAAGAAGGATTAATATCTATGAAATTTTCGGAATTGCCTTACAAACGTTTTGATATGGACGAAGTTAAGAAGCAGTTTGAAAGCCTTATCGAAAGTAGCAGGAATGCAAAAAGCGGTGAGGAACAGTTTGAGATTCATAAAAAGTACTATGAACTTATCAGCGATATAGTTACCACTATAAGGATCGGTAACTTCAGGCATGATGTTGATACGACGGATAAGTTCTACGCGGAGGAAAAAGAATATCTTGATGAGCAGCTTCCGCTTGTAGAACAGCTTGAAAATGAGTATAAAAAGGTTTTGTTTAATTCTCCGTACAGGGACTATCTTGAAGAAAAGATAGGCAAAGTCGCTTTTAAAAATATCGAACTTGCGATCAAGTCCATAAGTGATGAGATTCTTCCTCTTATGCAGGAAGAGAATGCACTTGCGAGCAGGTATGATAATCTTATTGCTTCCGCAAGGATCTCTTTTAACGGAGAAGAATGTAATCTTTCTCTCTTGAGAAAATATCTGACGGATAAGGACAGAGAGGTCAGGAAAAAGGCATGGAAAGCTTATTCTGACTACTTCCTTTCGGTTACGGATGAGATAGATGAGATATACGATAAACTTGTAAAAAACAGAACGGCACAGGCAAAAGCTCTTGGCTATGAGTCTTTTGTAGAGCTCGGTTATAACCGTATGGTCAGAAATTCTTACAGAAGAAAAGAAGTTGAGAATTTCAGAAAGCAGGTAAAAGAGTCTTTTGTTCCTCTTGTATCAAAGATAAATGAGGAGAGAAGAAAGCAGATCGGTGTAGATAAGCTTAAATACTACGATCATGAAGTGTATTTTAAAGAAGGTAATCCCAGCCCCATCGGTACACCCGAACAGATAATGAAAGCGGGACAGGAGATGTATAAGGAGCTTTCGTCTGAGACTGCCGAGTTCTTTGATTTCATGATGGACGGGGAATATTTTGATGTCCTTGGTAGGAAGAACAAAAAGCAGGGAGGATACATGGAATACCTTCCCAAATATAAAGCGCCTATCATATTTGCCAACTTTAACGGAACAAGCGGCGATATTGATGTTATCACGCACGAGTGCGGACATGCTTTCCAGGGGTATGTAACAAGGGATGAAGAGATACTGGAGCATCTCGATATAACAATGGAAACAGCCGAGATTCATTCGATGTCCATGGAGTATTTCACGTACGGATGGATGAAGAATTTCTTCGGAGACAGGGAAAAAGATTATTTCAAGATGCATCAGGAAGATGCGATACTTTTTGTGCCGTACGGATGTATGGTTGATGAATTCCAGCATATTGTATATGACAATCCCGATATGACTCCGAAGGAGAGAAAAGAGGCCTGGAAGGAACTTGAGAAGACTTACAGACCTGAAATGGATTATGAAGACGATCCGTTCTTTGGAGAGGGTGGATTCTGGCAGAAACAGCTTCATATATTCGATCTTCCTTTTTATTACATCGATTATGTGCTGGCAAGCGTCGTTGCTATGCAGTTTAAGGTATGGATGAACAAGGATTTTGATGATGCGTGGAAGCATTATCTTGAGCTGTGCAAATTGTCAGCTAAAGATTTTTATGAAAATGAACTTGCGCAGGTTGGTCTGCAAAGCCCGTTTAAGGACGGAACTATCGAAAAGCTTGCAAAAGATATGGAAAGAGAGACTTTAAAGTAATGACAGTAGAAAAAGTCAGCGTTTTGGATGCGGCGGAGCTTCTTAATATTTATGCGCCTTATGTTGAGAAAACGGCAATTTCATTTGAGTACGAAGTTCCTTCTGTTGAGGAATTTGAGAACAGAATAGAAAATATATCTTCAAAGTTCCCATATATCAAAGTTGTAGAAAACGGCGAGATATTGGGATATGCCTATGCTACAAGTTTTAAGGGGAGACGAGCCTACGACTGGTCTGTTGAGACGACAGTTTATGTCAGAGAAGATGTGAAAAGAAAAGGAGTCGGAAAGAAGCTTTATGAAGCGCTTGAAAGTGCTCTTAAGGGCATGGGGATACTTAATCTAAATGCCTGCATCGCATATCTTTCGGGAGACAGAAAGGACGACAATCTTACGAATGACAGCTATGAATTCCACAAGAAGCTCGGATATAGTCTTGTTGGAACATTTCATGATTCCGGTTACAAATTCGGTAAGTGGTATGACATGATCTGGATGGAAAAAATGCTTGGAGATCATGTGGGAAATCCGGGAGAAGTACAATTCGGAAATTGGGACATAAACAATGCATGAGAATATGATATTTGTTGATACGCTTGAGATGCCGGAGCTAGAGATTTATAATTTGCTTTCTGAGAACAGGCTGTATCACATATTTGAGCCGAATGAAGGTCTTTTTATAGCAGAGAGTGCGATAGTCATTGGACGGGCGCTTGATGCCGGATATGAGCCGTATTCTCTTTTAGTTGCTAAGGAAGAGCTGGAACGCGAAGCAAAAGATATAATCATCAGGCTTAAAGATTTTTCTTTTGCGAAGATATATGTTGCAAAAGAAGAAATTCTAAAAAAGATAACGGGATATAACATCACAAGGGGCATTCTGTGTGCAATGAAGAGGAAGAAGCTTAAGAAGGCTTCTGAGATCTGCAATAATGCAAAAAGGATTGCCGTTCTTGAAAATGTATCCAATCCCACAAATGTGGGTGCGATAATGAGGAATGCGGCTGCGCTTAATATGGATGCGGTTCTTTTTACAAAAGGGAGTTCCGATCCGCTTTATCGCAGGGCAATAAGAGTCAGCATGGGAACCGTATTTCAGATCCCATGGACATTCCTCACACCGGATAAAGAGATGGAAGAGCTGCAAGATATGGGATTTAAAACGGTTTCTTTGGCACTTACGGATAATACCGTAAATATTGACGACAAGAAACTTGCCAAAGAAGAAAAGCTTGCAATCCTTCTTGGAAGCGAAGGCTACGGACTTAAGCCTGAAACTATCGAGGTTTCGGATTATTGCGTTAAAATCCCCATGGCGCATGGTGTGGATTCTTTGAATGTTGCTGCTTGCAGCGCGGTGACGTTCTGGGAATTGCAAAAAAGTTAGATCTTGGTAAAAGATATAAAGATAATATATGGGCGGCTGCCTGATAAGAAAACGGAGGAAAAAATATGGATTATAAAAAGAAATATGATGAGTGGATGGCACATCTATCTGAAGAAGATCCCCTTAAGGCAGAGCTTTACAAGATAAAAGATGACGAAAAAGAGAAAGAGGAAAGATTCTATCAGGATCTGGCTTTCGGAACTGCCGGACTTAGAGGAAAAGTCGGTGCAGGAACCAATATGATGAATTTCCTGACCGTTGGAAAGGCTTCACAGGGAATTGCGGATTATATAGTAAACTGCGGAAAAGAAGCGATGGATAAGGGCGTTGTTATTGCTCATGATCCAAGACATTTTTCAAAAGAATTCTCACAGCTTGCGGCCGGTATTTTTGCGGCTAACGGAATTAAAGTATATACTTTCCCGGATCTGCGCCCTACACCGGAACTTGCATTTATGATAAGGAGACTTAATACCGTTTCCGGAATAAATATTACCGCTTCGCACAATCCGAGAGAATACAACGGATATAAGGCATATTGGGATGATGGATGTCAGGTATCTGCTGAGGTTGCTGATGGCATGACTGAGATGATCTCAAAGGTTGATATCTGGACCGGAATAAAGAAGTCTGACTTTAATGAGGGCGTAGCAAGCGGAAAGATTATTGTGCTCGGAGAGGAGTATGACAGAGAGTATCTTGATAAGATCGAGGGAATGGCTATTCATGAGCATGATGAGCTTGACCTTTCTATTCCTCTTGTTTATACACCGCTTAACGGATGCGGCTCGATTCCTTTCAGACAGATGCTAAATGACAGAGGATTTACCAATTGGAAGATTGTTCCGGAGCAGGAACATCCCGATCCCGATTTTACGACGGTAGGTTATCCTAACCCTGAAGATCCCAAAGCTTTTAAGCTCAGTGAGCAGTACGGAAGAGAATTCGGTGCCGAGCTTTTGATGGCTACAGATCCCGACGCGGACAGATTCGCTATAGAGATAAGAGACGATAACGGAAATTATGTACCTCTTAACGGAAATCAGACCGGATATCTTCTTGTTAATTATATTCTTGAAGGACATAAGACAGCCGGAACATTGCCTTCTAAGGGTGCTATGGTAAAGAGTATAGTTACATCGACTCTTTCAACAGTAATGGCAAAGGCCTACGGAGTAGAGATGTTTGAGACTCTGACGGGATTTAAGAATATATGCGGAAAGATTCCTTATCTGCATGAAAACGGATATACATATCTTTTTGGTTATGAGGAGTCTGTCGGATATTCAGCCTGTGAGGATATAAGGGATAAAGACGGTATCTCTGCCGGAATGCTCGTTGCTGAAGCTGCCGCATATTACAGAAAGCAGGGAAAGACTTTATTTGACGTATTGCAGGAGATTTATTCCAAATACGGCTATTTTGCTGAGGATGAGCCTAATATCATTCTGGAGGGAATTCCCGGAGCGCAGAGAATCCAGCGCATGATGAAGTGGTTTAGAGAGAATATCCCTACTGAAGTTGCAGGTGCAAAAGTAGATAAGGTGATAGATTATATTAACGGATATGAGGATATTCCGCCTCAGAATGCCATCAGACTGTTTTTGGATAACGGTTCATGGTTCGCTATAAGACCCAGCGGAACCGAACCGAAGATCAAGTTCTATTTTTATTCAAACAGAGATTCAAGAGAAAATGCTTTGAATGTCAATAAAACCATAAAAGAAGAGGTATTTGCGCTTATCAACTCGGTTGAATAGATTATGAAAAATTGATAATTATTTAATGTATAATTAGTAACTCCCGTGCTATCATATAATAAAGCTGAGAGGTGCATTGAATGAATAAAAAATACAGTAATTCACTTAGATACAGAGTAATCTGGGTTTGCCTCGTATTTATCATTATTCTCTGCATGGCACTTGGTACCATAAGTTTCATGATATTTAAAAAAACCATGATGGATGAGTACAGGACAAGGCTTACTTACGTTACCAATTATACTATTAAAAATATCGATGTAGCGGATCTCGAAGAGCGTATTGCCACAAAAGAGTATTCCGATACGTTTAATAATCTTGTAGATTTAATGGGCAGGATAAGAGAGAGTTATGATCTTGATTTTATTCTGCTTACAGTTCCTTGCAAAGTTGACGGAAGATATGACTGTATGCAGATTGCATCCGGGCTTACCGAATCGGAAAAAAGCGGGGAGGATTTGAAAGACGGCATACCGATTCCGTATCTTGGAGACATGATAGGGTCTTTTCTCGGTGAAGAACTCTGTGAGATTTCCTATAATGTTATGAAGAATAACGAAGGAATCAATTATACTACGGCAAAGAGTGATTACGGCGAGGACTTTAGTGCAAGTGTTTCCGTAAGGAATGCATCAGGTGAGGGAATAGCTCTTTTTTCCTGCGGATTTAGTACTACAGATATAGATACTACACTTAGGAAATATATTATTACCATGGCTGTGTGCGGTATTGTTCTTGCCTTGATATTTATCTGCGGAATGATATTATGGCTTAATGAGAGAGTAATTGTTCCTCTTCAGAAGATTGAACGTACTGCAAGAGATTTTGCCAATAACAGTCACTCCCAGAAAAATCCGGAACTCCTTCTTATGGAGAATCCTGACGTACATACGGGAGATGAGCTTGAATCGCTTGCCGATACTATTTTTTCCATGTCTCAGGATATGAGAGAATATGCAGAGGATCTTATGAGGTCATCCAATAAGATTCAGAATATGTCTCTTGAGATGACTAAGGTTAATGAGTTTGCACTGCGAGATGCCCTCACGGGAGTTAAGAACAAAGCTGCTTATGACAAAGTGGAGATAAGACTTAACTCGGATATCATAACTCAGACTGCGCAGTTTGGAATGCTGATGATAGATATTAATTATCTGAAGAAGATAAATGATACTTTCGGGCATGAAGCAGGAGACCTTTACATAAAGAATATGTGCACGCTTATATGCGATACATTTGAGAATTCGCCGGTATTTAGAATAGGCGGAGATGAGTTTGTCGTGCTACTTGAAAATAAAGATTTTAATCATAAGGATGAGCTTATCGATTCGCTTAAGAGCCATATGGAAGAGCTTCAGAGTAATAAGAGCTTGCAGCCGTGGGAGAGAATCTCGGCAGCCATCGGCCTTGCAATATACGATGAATCAATGGATGATGACGCGGACAGCGTTCTTAAGAGAGCTGACAGGCTTATGTATCAGAATAAAAAGGATATGAAAGCCGTTAGAATATAAACATAAAAGAAAGGCATAAGTTACACAGAGTATGAAGATTGTTGTTGCAGATGTAGACAGTGTCGGATCTGACATGGACTACGGTATTTATGATGAACTCGGAGATGTTTCCTATTACGGTGACAAGATTACCGATGAAAATGCAAAGCAGAGACTTGAGGGAGCGGAGATCCTGCTTATTAACAAGAGTGCTATAACCGAAAAGGTTTTAAATGATGCTCCCGATCTTAAACTTATATGTGAGTTTGCGACAGGTTATGACAATGCAAATATAGAGCTTTGCAAAGAGCGCGGCGTTAAGGTTGCGAATGTAGTTAATTATTCTACTGCATCGGTTGCCCAGCATACGTTTGCATTACTTTTTTATCTTATGGAAAACTCACGCCACTATGATGAATTCGTAAAAAGCGGCGGATATGCAAAGCAGCCGCATTTTTGCTGCCTGGATATACCTTTTGAGGAACTTGACGGCAAAGTATACGGAATTGTCGGAATGGGCAATATCGGAAGAAAGGTTGCTCAGATCGCTACAGCTTTTGGAGCAAAGGTCATCTTTTATTCCGCATCCGGAAACAGCACCTGTACGGACTATGAGAGAGTATCGTTTGATGAGCTTTTATCAAGATCGGATGTGATATCTCTTCATTGTCCTTTAAGTGACAGAACGAGAGAGCTCTTTAATAAAGATGCTTTTTCCAAGATGAAGAAAAATGCGATACTTATAAATGTTGCAAGGGGTGCTGTTGTTAATGAACAGGATCTTTGCGATGCTCTTGAAAACGGGGAGATAAAGGCAGCAGGACTTGATGTACTCAATCCCGAACCTATGGCAAAAGATTCGCCGCTTCTTAAGATTCAGGACAGCGGAAAACTTTTTGTCACACCGCATATGGCATGGGGAAGTACGGAAGCCAGAAAAAGATGTCTTGAAGAAGTAAAGAAGAATATTCAGGCGTTCATGGCGGGAACACCCAGAAATATTGTTAACTGAAAATGTAAATGTAAATGATATACAAAAGAGCCTCTGTCCCGGTGCATTGAGACAGAGGCTTGATTTTTCTGTTTACATGAGTTCTACGGGTTCGCCGGAGAAATCGGCTTTTCCGCTGTCATAGAGCTTTCTTACAAAATCAATCGCTCTCTGGCCGGAATTTTCAATCGGAATATTTTGATCGTAGATATATTCGAGTCTGTCACCACTTGTAAGAGTGAAGTTTATCTGCGTTCCGACAATCTTTCCTTCTCCGATATCCATAGGTTTAACTTCTACGGCACAAACGTCTTTTAGTACACCTTCTCCGAAAAGAACTAACATTAAAAAGCCCTCCTTATTATGGCTGATATGCCAAAAAATATATATGTGGAATAATCTATATTTTACCACTATAATAACGAAATTGCGATATTCTTTGATTATTTATCCAAATATGGTATACTAAACTTTGTGTTTACAAAAATTGTGATGTGGTACGGAGATTTAACATTTATGCGTATGAAGAAAAATATATTATCTACAATTGTAGTTTTTACATTGAGCGCAGTACTCCTTACGGGATGCACTACTCCCAAAAAAGCTATAAGAGAAACAGCAACCGAATTCTTGGAAATAGTTAAGAACGGTTCAACTGAGAATATAGATCAGTATGCGAGCCCTGAGGTCTTGGAAAGCGAATTTGTTCATACATTCGATTCGTCATTCCTTACGGATAATCTCAAATCGGCTATCGATGCTGAGATGCTTAATGAGGAGACGGCTCAAAGACTTGATAATCTCTGTGCCAGTCTTTCAAATATGATCACAAGTTATGAGCTTACTTCTGTTTCTATGAAGAGGAAGGTTGGAACTGTAGTTGCTACGGTGAATACAGCTTTTCCGTTAAATATTATAGGCAGTGAGGATGCATCATCACGTATAAGCGTCAAGGTTGAAGCTTATAATGAAGCCAATCCGGATAAAGTCAACAATTCCGATCCCGAGATTGCTAAGCAGGCCTACAATGACATGATCAATCTTGTTTTGGAGACATATGAAGACATGATGGAAGAAAGTTCCGAGGAATCTTATGTTTTCGTCTTCACATTAACAAGGGATTCTGAAACAAAGAAGTGGCGTATAACAAGTGTTAAAGATTATGACAGTGCTGCAAACGGCGTGGTTATAACAACAACAGATACGGACGGAAATAACTCTGAGGATGCTGAGACTGAGGAAACCGAAACAGAAGAGACCGAATCTGAAGAACCTGCGCAGGAAGAGAACAGTGAAGATACTGAATCTGAAGATGCCGGAGCTGAAGAAGGCGAAGCAGAAACTGAACAAGCTGAATAAATATATTTCACATACATGATAAAAGTCCTATGCCGACAAAGCATAGGACTTTTATTCATTCATTGAATCATCCATTATAATTCTCCGTTTTAATGGTGAATCATCTCTTTCCGAGACAACCCTGATTTTTTAGTTCTATGAGCAGATCAAAGACAATCCCTAACGGTAAGCCGGTGATATGAGCTACTTTCTCGGGGTCCGGATAATACTCGTCTTCGCAATCCTTTCTGATGCAGTCCAGAACTTCATTCTTAAAGTCTAATGTAGCTGTCATATACTTAAACACTCCTTTCTTAAATAGTCAGATAATTCCACATGTGTGATTATCTATTACTATTTATTATATCGGAAAAATGCGCAGAATAATAACGATTTTGTGTTAAAAATATGAAAATTTAATAAAATAGTTGCATGCCTGATATTGAATAACCAAAGTTCTGCGTTTTCCGCTAATCTTAATAAGTATGGCATTAAGATTAGTATTACTATATTAACATAAAATTTATAATTAATAAAGTGGTGAAATGCTTGAAAAGACAAGCGTGCAATAAGCATGTATTGTAATGGAGAACAAAACATAGTATTATTGTCTTTGATATTATGTTAAAAATATTGAAAGGAATGACGGTGTTTGAGAAAAGATATGAGCCTCGGATAAAAGGGGATAAGATTACGATTACAGACAAGAGATTTAAGGATATTTGGCAGTATTTATTGTTCATAACTATCTTTATGGTATTGGTGTTACCTTTTATGTTTAATGCCGATGATAGTATTACTGAGCGGATAGTGGGTTCTGCATTAATTGGAATAATGTTCTTTTGGAGCTTTGTATTAATAATTGGTTCGGCTGAGCGTAGATATATAATATGGCCGAGCAGTATTTCTGTTGCGTATATGTATGGGATCATTACAAAAAAGATAGATTTTCACATGGTTACATGCTGTATACACCATTCGGGCTATATTATTGTAATTGGAAATAAAGGGCGAGAGATTAAGATTGAATGTTGCTATCTATCCAGTGATGCAGAAAAGACTTTATTAGATTTTTTTGATAAAAACCATATTAGTGTAAGAAGGATAACACCAAATTCCAGAAAAACGGACATTACAAATTTTAATTACATTTTTAAAATGAAACAGAATGGGATTTGTTTTTTGGCTATTTGTTTGGCTTTTATAAGTGCTTTTATTGACTATGTTTTGTGGGAGGATGCTATAGTAAACGAGATTTTTTGCTTTTCTTTTACAGGAATTGCAGCACTGTCGATCTGTCTTCTTTTGCTTAATACATATAGCGTTTATGTTACCGGTGAAGTTATTGAAATTCGGAGATGGTTAAAGAAAACAAAAGTGATAAATGTGAAGGATATTTCTTTTGCTCAGACAGAATTAGTAACACATTATCATAAATATGGTAAACGTGTTCTTGAGGAAATGAAAGTTTATGCTAAGAACGATTTGAATAATGCACTAATACATGTTGGGGAATGGTATAAAGATTATTATGTGTTCAAGCTGTATCTTAATGATAATGGTGTTTCATTTTCTAAAGAGGGTTCAAAGAAGCCTGTCCTGAAAAAAGGCAATAATATAAATACATTAAGTAAAGGAAAATAAGTTTCATGTTTAAGAAAAGATATGAGCCTCATATTAAAGGTGACAAAGTTACTATCATAGATAACAGAACACAAATGGTACGTCCATTCATGTTTTTTTATTATATTGTAACAATGATACTTGCTTTCGTGGTGGTCATTGACGAGGATACAGAGGGAAAGATTATAGGCATTTTATTTTTTGGTTCGATAAACCTGATGCTGGAATTATTGATAGTATGTCTTGAACGGAAATATGTGATAAAGCCGGAGAGTTTATCTATACGATATGGCATTTTCGGGAAAACAATAAAATATGATAGAGTGAAGCATTGCTTTTTTAATGATCTGAGTCATATTACTTTGATCGATGACAGAGGGCGCGAGAGCGTAGTTGAGCTATTAAACCTTCCTAAAGATGCGGATAAATTTTTTACTGACAGTTTTAAGAATGCAAATATACAGATTCGCAAGATAGATAACTTTGGTGTACAGAAGGAAGGAACAAATTATAATTACAAATTTAAAATGAAGCAAAAAGACGCTATCAGTATTATTTTTGCATGTATTACAGGTATATGTTTTATAGCTCCTATGCTGATAGTTTTAATTGCATTATATGAGCCGGGGTATTTATGGTTTCTTATACTTATGGAACTTGGAGGACTTGGCCTTATTGCGTTTTTATTTTGGATGATACTGAAGTCTACAGCTACTGTCTTTGTTAACGGCGGTGATATTGAGTTCAGAAGGTGGCTTAAAAAGCCCATGACAATAAAGGTAAAAGAGATTTCTTATGTTTATACAGAGTTTAGGGAATCTGATATGAATAAAAACGGACATTTTGAAGTGATGGATATTTATGTCGGAAAAGAGAAGCTAAAGCTGTCTTATGATATCGGAAGAACCTTTAAGAATTACGATCTGTTCGAGGCATATCTTCAAGATAACGGAATACGATTTGCGCTTGATAAAGATGGAGCGACGCCTCTTGAGATGTTTAGGAAGATGCGCGAAAAGAATAAGAAATAGCGGAGGGGTTATGTTTAAGAAAAGATACGAGCCTCATATCAGAGGCGATAAAGTTACAATTATTGATAAGAGAACGGCGGTCATGTATCCGCTTATGTATGGAATTGTAACTATGTACGTCTTGATCATCTGGGGAATAGGCAGCTTTAGCGATGATATGAAATTGGATATCATCATATTGGCCGGAGTATACCTTGGCGTTACGGCTATGTGCATCTGCTTTGAACGGAAATATGTGATAGAACCCGAGAGCATATCTGTTTTCTATGGAATAATCGGGAAAAAGGTAAATCTTCATAAGGTTACATATTGCTTTCGCAATTCAAACAGGCATATTTCGCTCACTGATGACAGAGAGCGTGAGGTGACAATTGATCTGGCACATCTTCCTGATGGCGCGGAAAAATACTTTTTGGAGAGCCTTAGAAATACCAATGTAAACATCAGAAATATAGGATATTTTGTTGAGCATGAAGGCGGCACAAATTATAATTACAAATTTAAAATGTGCCAGAGAGAAGCAAAAGTAGGAAAGATAGCTATTTTGTTAATATGCCTTCTCTTTGAATTTATATTTGTGGCAATTTGGGTTACTTCTCCCGAAGTGCGGAGCATGTTTACAAAAATTATTGTGGGAACCGCATTGTTGTGGATTGTGGCACACAGCGGTTTTACTAATACCGTATGTATTGACGGAGAATTTATTGAGTTTAGAAGATGGTTTAAAAAGACGAAGAGGATCAGTGTAAAAGATATTGTCTGGGTTTATGTCGCAAATGCGATACCGAACAATACTGCCAATAAATTTACCGAAGTCATGAATATCCGTCTTAAGGATGCATATTTAAAATCATCAATCCAAATAGGCAGAGGCCTTACAAACTATGATATGTTTGTGGCATATCTCCTGGATAATGGTGTGCCTTTTTCTTTGGATGGAAAAAAGGTGATCGATGCAAAAGAAGCAGAGCAGGTAATGGAACCCGATATTACGAAATTATTGAATCTCGAAGATTATGCATTTACCGTTGGCGACGATTGCATAATCGAAAATGGTATTTTCGCAGGGAAAAAATTCGATAAAGAACCGGCTCCGGATGCCGACTACACCGCTTATCAATCAAGAAATAAGGTTGCCGATACTACAGGATTGATACTGTATTTTATATGCTTCTTTGCAATGTGCATAGCACTGATCCTGGCACAATCGGAGAAAATAGGCTTTGTCACTGCACTTATGATCATGTTTGGAATATCACTGTTTGTCGATCTGGTACAGCTTATAAAGGTTAAGTGCAATTACAAAGATGTGACGAAAGGAGCATCCTGCTATCCGGCAACTTTGTTTTCAGCAGTCACTATCGGCAATAGGCAATTTATATCATATGCCTATGCTGACGGAGATACGGTTCGAGTAATTGAATCCTTATTTCTTGGGAAAAAAGCAAAATCAAAGAACTATAAGGAACTATATAATGTTCCGACATTTATCTGGGCAGATCCGAAAAAGGCTCCGCGCTGTGTTGAGGGAACAGAAGAGAAACCTTCCGGTAACAGCGCAATAACCAAAAGAATGGTGGCTACAATAATTGCAGGAATTGGCCTTATTGTGATAGGGATTGTTTTTAGTCAGATATAAATATATCGGAATGAGGTACACGTTTTATGTCTAAATCTGTAGACAAAAATAATCCGAAAAAAATCGGAGATAACATAATAATACCAAGTAGACAATATAAAGGCTTATTCTTAGTTTCTGTTGTATTACCTGCAGAGTGTATCGTTTTGGTCGTATTGTGTAATATAGGTAAAGATATATCGGACTTGTTATGCATACTGGGATTTATATCGGTGTTAATTGCTTTTGGAGGATGGACTCTGGATAAAACAAAGTATGTGATAACGCCTGAGCATATTGAAATCAAGCATGGCTTTTTCGGCAGAAAGATCCCGTTAGACCAAATATCTTCATATAGTTCAACTACCGGCAATGTACTGTTTTTATACCTTACCAACGGAAAGAAATTAAAAATTGAATATCGATATATGAACTATGCACAGCATTATTTTCTTTATAATGTGATAAGAAAAAAACACCTTCCGGAAAAAGAATATTCTGATTGCCAAAATTTTAAAATGCATAGAACAGATAGGTGGTTTGGAATTTGTATTTTTGGTGGTATACTCATATTTTTTGACTGGATTATAGTGAGTTCGCCTTCCTCTTTTTCTAATGTATTTCAAATGATAATACTGATGTTGTTTGTAAATTTTCTCCTATTTTGCGGGATATTTTCATATACATACACAATCTATATTCATGATAAATTCATCGATGTAAAAAATTTTGGTATACAGATAAAAAGTTTTTATGTCAATGATATATCTGATTATGAATCAGATTATGTGACTTATCGGGGGAAATATGGTGGCAATACAGTTGAAGAGCTGACTCTTAATTTGAAAAATGGCGAATTGGGATTATTTTTTCCGACCATCAAGCGCCAATATAGTGACTACGAAACATTTATCGGCTATCTCAAAGCCAACGGAGTTCCAACTTCATCAGAATTGAAAGCTCGTAATTCTCAAAAAAAGCCGAAAGCTAAAAAGATAAATGAAAATCAAAATATGGATGAAAATGCGGTCTGTGAATTTGATTGATGATTCACGGGCTGCATTGTCTGTTGAATGGTTGTTCATGCAATAGTGTAGTTGTTGGAAAAATAATGAAAAAAGATACGTTAATTAGTAATTTATAACAGCATAAGAAATATGCTAAAATTTGTAATGTTCAAACATATATTTTCGGAAGTGTGCGAATATTTAATGATAGAAATTACTATTGATTAAATTTTATTTTTATACAACAGCCGGTTGCAAGGAGGATTTATCATGGCATTAACAGGTATGAATATTGAAGAAGTTGAGCAGAAACTTGCTGAGCTTAAGAATGGTGCTAGTAATCTTGATGCTCTTACACTTAAAGTAGGCAATCTGCAGGGGCCACTTACAGATGCTTGGGAAGGTGTAGAGGCTTCAGCGTGTGTAGAATATCTTAACAAACTTTCTACAAAGATGCAGAAGATGTCTGAAGAACTTATGAAGATTCACCAGTGGGCAGAGAAAACAAAGACAAATTATGAAGATTCTGCTTCAAAGGGAGCAAATGCTTACAGAGCGTAATCTAAGTGGAAAGAGGTAAAAAAGATGAGTGTGATAAAAGGTACTGTAGAAGATATTGCCAAAAGCGGACAGCAGCTTGTAACTTTTAGTGAGGATCTTTCAAGCGAGCTTACATCAATAAAAGCAACTGTTGATGCGGTTGCTGAATTAACATTTGGTTCGGCCAGTGATAAACTACTTGAAGTATATAACAGTTTAAATGAGGATCTTAAGAAGTATGTGACAGAGCTCGACACATTGGGAACTAATGTACAGACATCTGCAAGCAACTTGGAAACAATAGATACAGAGGCTTCAGCAAACTTAAGTTATGAGGGCTAAGCCATATTATAGAGTGGCAGCAAGAGCTGTCACTTTTGTGTTAATTGGGAGAATTTACATATGACAGAAGAAGAGCGCGCAGCAGAAGCGGAACGTGAAAGGCAGCATAGAATATCGGAACTTAAGAGTGAACTACGGGAGATTGAAGAAAAGATCAAGCATTTTGAGCACGTATTAAAGGTTCTTACTGATTCCAGACTTAAAATGACCGGACTTAAGAATAAGCTTTCAACCGAAGCCGGAACACCTATAAGCACTTATGATATTGATGGTTCTGATGAGTGGAAAGGCCTAAATTATACCGATGGAAAGGCTGCTTACGATGAAGTGAACAATCAAAGAACAGCATATGATTCCGAGATTGGTACGCTTGATGAAGATATTGAAAAAGGTGTTGATAAGGCTAACGAAAAGATTCAGGAACTGTACAGGCAAAGAAACAGTGTACTTAGCGAACTTAGAAGTTTAGGCGCATAAGATTGGAGCATACATGGGAGCAATTAAAGAAACCGCACTTGACACAGAAATATATGAAAAGATAGTAACTGAGATTGAGAGTCAGAATGATAAGGTTATTTCAGATTCCGAAGTTGCCAAAACGGCGCCCGACGTAGTTAAGAATAATCTTTCGATTCCGGATTTTGTAACAGCGGATTCGGATGTAATCGATATGCTCAAAAGTCTGAAAGTTCAGGTTTCAGATGTAGCTAAGACAATGCGTGAGATCAAGCTTAATCTTGAAGACACAAATACTGATGCTACAAACAGTCTTAACTGACAAAAGGAAAAGATTATAGATTATGATACATATGAAAGAGTTTTTGGGGAATAGATATGCCGGATAACAATACAGTAAATACATCAATGGAGAACAGAGAGTGGGATTCTGCAAAGCTTAAGGCTTATTTTGAAGAATGCAGGAAAGTTTATAACGACTTTCTTGAAATGTCGGATTCACTTATAAATGCATTTCAGGCATTTGTGGATGATACCACGCATAAAGGTGAAGAAGCAGATCGTTCAAAGGCTTTTGTCTCTGACAGGCAAATACCGCTTCTTATAGATATAACAGATGACCTGCAGCAACTTCAGGAGCTTGAGGATAAACTCATGAAGTCGTTTTCTGATGATGTTGATGCTTCACCATCAGCAATTATAAAGACTGGATTTTTAGATAAGATCGCACTTGACTTTTGGAAGTATAAAGACAGTATTACCACTATCGGAAGCGATATTGAAGAAGTAGTAAATGAACTTAACAGAGAGTGCTATGAAGTAGGCAGTTATCATATGCCGAATAACAGCGATTATCTTGCGGCTATAGATAAGTTTGTTGGAACAGAGAACAATAAAGGCGTTGTTCTTAAGACAAAGCAGAAGTTTATTGATTTTGATAATGCCCATGCAAGAGATGTGGCATTAAGTTCATATAAGACTCTCTTTGATACTATAGTTTCAAATATAAATGCTTTTTTAAACGGTGTCGGTGACGGAAGATATTATGACATAACAACCTATGACGGAAAAAGAAATGATATAGGCTGGAAAGATCCCAGAGAAGTTCTTACAGGAGCAGATCTTGAAGCTTACAATAAGTATGTCAATGACATGTATGCTTATCTTAAAGGGAAAAAAGAACGCTGCGAAGTTTACAAGTATGATCCCGTAAATATGTGCAGCGGAAATTATATCAATGAGCATGTTGATATTTCATTAGGCGGAAGATATCCTCTTGAATTTAAGAGATTTTATAATGCGGTATCAAATACTTACGGCACACTTGGACTTGGCTGGACACACAGTTTTGAAAAACGTCTTTTTGAAGATAAAGAGTCCGGTCGTATCAGAATTCTTTATTCTGACGGAAGCGAAGGAAGCTTTAAGAAGGAAAATGATTACTATATTGAAGAACACGGCGAGCCGGGAATCCTTACAAAGCTTGAAAACGGCGGCTATATCATTAAACAGGACTCAGGTGATTATGAGAAGTTCGATGATGAGGGCCGTATTTCTGAGCTTGGCGATATAGACGGTATCCATACCGCTGTGCATTATGAGCGTCTTAATGACAGGGTTACCAGAAGAGTAAAAAGAGTAATCACAAAGAACGAGAACGTTCTTAATTTTGAATATTACGAAGATGAAGAAAATAAGAACCTGATAAAGAGACTTACCGATCATACCGGCAGGTCTGTTTGTTATACATATGAAAATAAGCGTCTTGTTGAGATAAAAGAAATCGGTGGTGCAGTAAGACGCTTTACATACACTGTTGACGGCAGAATCAAGGATGTTATAAATCCTAAGGGAATCACTGCCATCACAAATGAATATGATAATCAGGGAAGGACTGTAAAGCAGACATTTCCTGATAATTCTGTTATGACCTATGCATATGATGACATCGGTAAGACAACAACTGCAACAGAGCAGAACGGAAACGTTGTTGTTTATACTCATGATGAACTTCAGCGTCATACTGCAACTACTTATTATGACGGTACTGAGCGCTTTACTTATAATATGCGTCATCAGAAAACAAGCTATATAGATAAAAAAGGTAATGTTACCCGCTTTGCTTATGATAATAAGGGACACCTTACAAAGATTGTGGATGCGGCCGGAAATAAGACTTCCATTACATATAGAGCTGACGGTAAGCCAATGGCTGTTAAAGGCCCTAAAGGGGAAGAATACAAATATACTTATACTCTTGAAGGAAAACTTTTTGAATTTAGAAATCCTCTAGGAGAGCATGACAGATTTTATTATAAAGACGGAAATATTTACAGGACAAGAAATGCACTTGGTGCACAGACTATCTTTGAACATGACTCTAAGGGAAATGTTAATGTGATTACTGATCCGGATGGAGTCGTTACTGAATATAGATATGATGATCTTAATCGTATTATAGAAACTAAGACGGCTGACGGAAGTATTACAACTTATGAGTATGATGCCGCCGACAGGATTATCAAAACTACTGATGCTTTAGGAAATATCAGAGAGTATACCTATGACGAGATGGGCAAGGTTACTTCTTTAAAAGAACCCGATGGCACTGTAAAACATTTTGAAATGAATGTGATGGGACGTGTTTCAAAGGTTACTGATGAAGCAGGCCGCATTACTGAAATAACTTACAACAAAATGGGTAAGCAGGAAAAAGTATGCTTGCCTAATGGTGGTGTAATTCTTTATGAGTATGACCCTCTTATGAGACTTACTAAGGTTACAGACCCTGAGGGACGCACGGAGAGCTATGAGTACGATCCAAACGGAAACGTAACCGCAGAATATCTTGGCGATATCAAGATTCGTACCCTTTCTTATGACAGGCTTAACCGCGTGATAAAAGAGGTTGATGCTCTTGGACATGAAAAGACCTTTGAGTATGACGAAAGCGGAAATGTTATCGTTGCTACAGACGCAGCCGGTAATAAATATTTAAGAAACTATGACCTTTTAGGAAGAGTAATAGCAGAAACTGATCCGATTGGAAATACTACAAGCTATACATATACAAAGCTTGGTGATATTGAAACTATAACTGATGCTGCAGGCAGAGTAAGAAAGTATGAATATACAGATGCAGGAAAGCTCAAGGCAGAATATTTTTGCGGAATACGTGAGCAGGAACTTACCTACGATAATGCAGGACGTATAGAAAAGAGATGTTTTGCAGATGGATATATCATAAACTACAGCTATGATGCTCTCAGCCGCGTATCAAAGGTTGAAGGCACTGATGGACGTACTGTTTCTTACGAGTACGATGCTATGGGACGTGCTACAAAGGTTACTGATGGAAGCAGCACAACCCTTTATGCTTACACGGCAACAGGCAGACTTAAGAGTGTAATTGATGCTCTTGGAAATGAGACTGCCTATACTTATGATGCGCTTGATAATCTTAAGAGTGTTCACAGAGCAGAAGGCCTTGTAAGTAATGAGGAGATATCCGGTGAGAAATTTCCTACAGTCGGAAAAGACGGCCATGTAACTATCTATAGCTACGATCTTTCGGGACAGCTTACGGAAGTAACGGATGCGCTTGGTCAGAAGGAAACTTATGAGTACGATCAGTATGGACGTCTTAAGACAAAAACTGACAGGGATAACTATGCAACAACATATGAGTACAATAATGTCGGCGCAGTAACAAATGTAGTTTATGCCGACGGAAGAAGTGTTGCATTCTCATACAACGAACTTAACCAGTTAAGTCAGATAAATGACTGGTATGGAAGTACCTTACTTGAGAATGACATATTTGGTCGTATCACAAAGGTAAAAGACTTTAAGAACAGGATCGTTGCTTATGAATACGGCTCAATGGGTGAAAAGACAAAGCTTACATATCCTGACGGAAGAGAAGCTATATATAATTATGATGATAAGCTTCAGCTAAGTAGCATTATAGGAAATGGAGAGAAGACCACCTATACTTACGATGAGATAGGACGTCTTTCACAGAAAAACTTTGCTAATGGTGTGAGCCAAGCTTATACATACATGTCCGGCGGAAATCTTGAGAGCATGGTAAGTACCGATAAGGAAGGCGTACTTGATAAGTATTTCTATTCTTATGACAACTCCGGACTTATTAATAAGATTGACAGAAACAGGCGCGGACTTGAAGCAGTATCAGGAAGATATGAGTATAGCTATGATGCGATAGGAAGGCTTACCAAGTCAACACATGATGGAATAACAAAAGCTGTCTACGAATATGATGCATTTGGTAACAGAACAAGTATGTCTGAGAATGAGACAAAGACTTCTTACAAGTATGATGTCCTTGACAGACTCATAGAAGCTAGGGAACTTAATAATTCTCAGGCTATACACAAGACTTATGATTACGATAAGCGCGGCAATCAGACAAAAGAATTTGTAAACGGTCTTTTACAGAAGACATTTACTTTTGATGTTACCAACATGCTCTCAAAGGTAGTTGACAAAGACAAAGGAGAACTTGAAAATTTCTATAACGGACTCGGATTCAGAGTAGCATCCATAAGACCTGAGGAGAGAATCGAGTATCTCTGCGACCTTTCAAAGGATTATTATAACCTACTTGAACGCACAGTAAACGGCGAGACAGAGAGCTTTGTCTACGACAATAACGTAATCTCAATGTCAAAAGCCGGCAACAACTTCTATTACCTACAGGATGAGCTTGGCTCACCAATGTACATGACAGGTACGGATGGGGTAGCAGTAAGTTCCTATGCTTTCGATGATTTTGGAAGAAACATCGATCCGTTTACAGGGAAAGTACGTAACGGCAGAAATCAGAACGCATCAAAGCACGCTTACATAACAAATGGTAATATCATCCAGCCTTTTGCATTTACAGGCTATCAGGAAGATGAAGTATCAGGACTTAAGTTTGCACAGGCAAGATTCTACAGTGCGGATAATGGTAGATTTATAGGTGAAGATCAAGTAAGGGGATTTACACGAATACCCGAAACTCAAAATCATTTCGTATATTGTTTGAATAAAGTTAAGTCATACATTGATTTGAATGGAAAAGATGCTGGAACTATAATGTTATATGGATCAGAATTAGCAGGGACGGTTGCGCTTAGTGATTCACCAGTTCCTGGGCCGGCTGATGTTGCAGGACTCCTTATTTTTGCTGGAACGTGCATAATTGCGGGCGTTGCTTATTTGAATGAAGAACAAGAAAAAACTGAAGTAAAACCAGTTGTTACAGATGCTACAAATCAATTGGATGAATCTACTGTCATATACAGAATGGGAAGTGGAACTAATGTAAATTTGACTCCCAGACCTGTAGATATTACTGGCTTATCGTATACGTTAGAAAGACCCGTGAGTGGAAAATATACGATGACAACTGTTGGTGCAATAAACGAAACGGGCGTTCTGGTCGCTATACATGATGGACCGAATCATGTGTCGGTAATGCCTACTAACCCTTTAGATATTGAGCCTTGGATTGCGAGCAGGGAAAATGCAAATGCTAATCCGTATTATTTAACGCTGGTATTGCAATCAATTTCCGTAAAAGAAAAAGCTAATTGTAGTGAATAGAGAGGAATGCGCATGTATATTGATAATAGAGATGATTTTTATAATATTGAATTATCGGATGAAGAAATTGACAAATATGTTGAAGAACTCCAATCTTTGGAACATTTAGAGGAAAAAGTGAATATTAGTCTTTTTAAAAATAAGTTCGCTATTTTTAATTATATAAAAGTTGTAGAACTTATTGGCTATCCAAAGAATAAAGTATTTATTGATGATTTAATGAAGGGGTTGCAGGATGCAAATTGGCCATTCTTTAATGAATTACTCAAACTTTTTAAAAAATCTTATCCTAAAGAATTGATTATTACAAAAATAGACAGTTATTTGCTTATTGCGGATGAGGAAGAAGACTATATGTGGATTTCGGGATTGGCGATACTAATTGATTATTTGGGATTGGATAGTGAATGCTTTAAGAATAAGCGGATATTAGAAAAACGGGATTTTTAAGGGATTTCAAATATATAGATGAATAACCAAAAACAATAAGCCAAAGAATGTTATATGAGTACGGCGCTACAGGTGAAAGAACAAAGCTTGTATATCCTGATGGAAGAAAAGTCACTTACAACTATGATGAAAAGCTCCAGCTTTCATGTATCATCGGAAACGGTGAAGAGACAAGATATACTTACGATGAGCTTGGACGTCTATCACAGAAAATATTTGCAAACGGAGTAATTCAAGGCTATACATATATGCCTGGCGGAAACCTTGCATCAATGGAAAGCTCCGATAAGCAGGGTGTACTAGATAAGTATTTCTATTCATACAACAACGCAGGCCTTATCACCGGAATTGATAGAAACAGACGAGGCCTTGATAAAGTATCGGGAAGATATGAATACAGCTATGATGCGATAGGACGTCTTATAAAGACAACGCATGATGGAATAACAAAAGCTTCCTACAAATACGATGCTTTCGGCAACAGAACAGCTATGTCTGAGATATCGGAAAATACGAGCGAGAATGTTAAGACATCATATACTTACTATGTTCTCGACAGACTTATAGAGACTAAGGAGCTGAATAACTCAAAGGCTATACATAAGACTTACGATTACGATAAGCGCGGAAATCAGACAAAAGAATATGTAAACGGTCTCCTTCAAAAGACTTTTACTTTTGATGTCACAAATATGCTCTCCAAAGTAGTTGATAAAGATAAGGGAGAGATAAATAATTATTACAACGGACTTGGATTCAGAGTGGCATCCATAAGACCGGAGGAAAGAATAGAGTATCTGTGCGATCTTTCAAAGGATTACTACAACCTACTTGAGCGTACAGTTAATGGCGAGACTGAGAGCTTTGTCTACGACAATAACGTAATCTCAATGTCAAAGCAGGGCAATAACTTCTATTACCTACAGGATGAGCTTGGCTCACCTATGTACATGAAAGGTACGGACGGTGTAGCGGTATCAACATATGCTTTTGATGACTTTGGAAGAAACATAGATCCGTTTACTGGAAAGATAAAAGAAAACAATAAGCACGGCTATACAAAGCAGGGCAATATTATCCAGCCGTTTGCCTTCACAGGATATCAGGAAGATGCTGTGTCGGGGCTTAAGTTTGCGCAGGCGAGATATTACAGTGCTGATAACGGAAGGTTCCAGTCGGAAGATAATGTTAAGGGATTCATTGATAGTCCGCTTACACTTAATCATTATGGCTATTGCTGGGACAATCCAATCGGATTAGCAGATTTGGATGGTAATCTTCCTAAGTGGATGACAAATGCAGCTGACAAAGTAAAAGCTGTTGCTAAGGAAGCTGGTGAATTTGTTGTAGAGCATAAAGAAGAAATATTAGGTGCTGCGGTTACTGTAGCGGCAGTTGGTCTTACGGTAGCAACTTGTGGCGCAGGTGCAGGAGTTGTTGCATTAGCTGGTGCTGCGGGTGGCGCTATTATAGGAGGCGTTTACGCACATAAAACAGGAAAGAACGTTGTAAAAGGTGCTTTTGCAGGCATGGCTGTTGGTGCATGCATCGGTTCAATGGTAGCAATGGGGGGACTGTTGCTATGGAGATGGCTGCTGAAAAAGCTGCTACTGTAACAAAAATAGCATCTGGAACAATAACTAAATGGGCAAGTTGGGTTAATAAGCCCGTAGCAACATATTCAGCTTATTTATTGAAGAGAACGCAAACATATACTTATCCTGAAGAAGTTAATGAAATATCAACGGTAATTAGAGAAAAAGGAATGGATGCTGTGCCACCAGTATTGGTGCGAGTTCATCAAGGAATAGCATATATTGTTGATGGTCATCATCGTTTTGAGGCTTTTTTGAGAGAAGGATATGAAAGAATCCCAATTAAATATTTGCATAGTAGTAATCTTGGGAAAAATCTTTCAGATGGTACATATTTAAGAAGCATTGAGGAGCTAATTTACGGCGCGAAGATGTGTGGAGAATAATAGTTGGTTTCGAAGAGGATTTATTATGAAAGATGAGTATATAAAAGCATATGAGCGATATTATAGAATTGTTGAAGATGCTTGTATTAGTTTAATTGATTATTTTAATAAAGATGATGTTGTGATTTGGGATAAGTATTCATTATTTGAGTATTTACACAAAGAAAAAATAGTAGAGGTATTTCTTGGTGAAAAGAAATATTGTTTTCATGGTGCCGGTTGCACGGTGATGGTTCATGAATCTCCATCAATAGACTGGGATTTCGGGTGTAAAAGTTGGTGGTGCGGAATAGACCCATATAAGATGGCGAGAACTTTGAAAGCGGATGAATATGAAAATCATGAATTTTATAGTGGAGAGTATATTCGGGGAATTTGCGAGAAATGTTGTTTGGAAAAAACAATGTTTATTTATAAGAATTTGTATTATATAAATCTGCTATCATTAGGGGTAAAAGAACTGAAAAAACCTGAAGTGTATGACAAGATGATAGTGAAATACAAAGGCAAAATTAAAGAATTTCCAAAGGCAAAAAGTATTGATAAATTTCTAAGAAAGAGCATTTATGTGTACAGTAATATTGAAAGTTTAAACGATCTTTATTCATTGTCTTTTATTTCAGAGGGAAAAGAAGTTTTGGATTTTGTATATAAAGATATAGCATATCCAGAGAATGCTGCAAAGATAATGAATGAAGAAATAATTAAGCCGCATATTGTGGATTTTTGGAATATGTAACCTAAATGTTCTGGAATTAAAAGTTGAGTATCAAAATTTGGTGAGAATTGTGAAAAACTTAAAATAAGAGAAGTTGTAGAAGATTTCTCTTAAATTCCATACTTATGAATTTATAGAGGTAATCATGCCTTCACAAAATAATTATTACCAAAATCAATCAAATAACGGGGATGAGCAGCTTGAATACCCTGAGTTTTTCTTAAAAGCAAGGGATTTATATGAAATAGATGATGATAAACTTGAGGTGCTCAGTCCTGAAAATCCGCCACAGGAGCCAAAGCGTAATCTGCTTATGATCTTGACTCCTGTTTTTTTGATGCTCATGCTTATGATCTTTGTGAGAAGCCGCATGACGAGTGGCGGGATGCTGTATATTGTGTATTTTGCCGCATCAATGGTGATCAGCGGAGCAATGTCTGTGTGGGCATATTTTGATAATGGCAAGGATTATAAGAAAAAGGTCGCAGAGAGGGTAAAGAAATATAACGAATATATTGAGAAAAAGGTAGAAGAGATTGAGAAATGCAGAAATGATGAGAGACTGATCATTTCAAAAAGAAATCCCTCACTGGAAGAAACTGTTAAGAATATCCTTGAGTTTTCGCCGGATCTTTTTGCTAAGCGTAAAGAACATGAGGATTATCTTGATGTGCGGATTGGTACGGGAAATGTCAAATCTCTTCGCCAGATAGAGTATCAAAAGCAGGAGTATGTTCATGTTTATGATGATCTGATATATATTCCAGAGCAGATACATGATAGCTATGAATATATATCGAATATGCCGGTTGTGCTTCCTTTGGGGAAGGTTAATGCGGTAGGTTTTGTTGGAAACAGAACAATGCTCTATCAGATCATGAAGAACGTGATTCTGACTATAGCGGGGCAAGAGTCTTTTACTGAAGTAAAGATGGTATTTCTTTTGGATGAGTTATATGCATCTTACTTGCAGTGGGTTCGCTGGCTTCCCAATACTTATGACAGTGAAACAAAAGAACGTAACATCATGTACGACGATGCTACAAGTAAGATTGTGCTTGGAAATATCTATGCGGAGATATCAAGACGGGAAACTATGAAAAAGGAAGAAGTCTTGGCTCTTCCTGATTATATCGTATTTGCTTTTCGTTCAGAGCGCTTATCGGAACATCCTGTCAGCAAATATTTCGATGTCGCGAGAGACTATGGCTTTACTTTTATTTTCTTTGAAGAATCAGAGAGTCTTTTGCATAAGTCATGTGCATATTCTGTGATTTTGGATGATGATTATTATTCAGGGATGGTCAAGGATATATCTGATGCAACCGAAAGACAGGCTTTTACTTATCCCCGTGTTGCAAAAGAGGTTGCAGAGCAGTGTGCAAGAAAGCTTGCGCCGGTATTCATAAAAGAACCTTCACTTGAAAATAATCTTACAAAGAGTATAACTCTTTATCAGTTGCTTGGAATTAAGAACGCCGGAGAATTATCTCTTGCAAACAGATGGAACGATTCAAAAATCTATCAGAGTATGGCAGCTCCACTTGGCGTGAAAAGCGGTGGAGATGTTGTCTATCTTGATATCCATGAAAAATACCATGGACCTCACGGTCTTGTTGCCGGAACAACAGGTTCCGGTAAGTCAGAGATATTGCAGAGCTATATTTTATCAATGGCTACACTATTTCATCCATATGAAGTGGGATTTATAATCATCGACTTCAAGGGCGGTGGTATGGCAAATCAGTTTAAGAATCTGCCACATTTAAACGGTGCCATCACAAATATAGATGGAAAGCAGATTAATCGCTCGCTTATGTCTATTAAGGCTGAGCTTATTAAACGACAGGAACTCTTTGCAAAGTATGAGGTAAACAGGATAGATGATTATATAAGACTTTATAAGAATGGCACAACGCCTGTTCCACTTCCGCATCTTATTCTTATAGTAGATGAGTTTGCAGAACTTAAGAGCGAACAGCCTGAGTTTATGAAGGAACTTATAAGTGCGGCCCGTATAGGACGAAGCCTTGGAGTACATCTTATTTTGGCAACACAGAAACCTGCAGGCGTGGTTAATGACCAGATTTGGAGTAACTCCAAGTTTAAGTTATGCCTTAAGGTTCAGGATAAGTCTGACAGTAATGAGGTTTTGAAATCTCCGCTTGCAGCAGAGATAAGAGAGCCGGGAAGAGCTTATCTTCAGGTTGGAAATAATGAGATTTTTGAGCTTTTCCAGTCTGCATATAGCGGAGCATATATCTCGGATGAACCTACAAGAGCTGTTAAGAAATATGAGGTTTTGGGGCTTGAGCTTGTAGGGCGTAAATCTGTAATCTATTCACAAAAGCCTGAGAAGAATGATAATACTGTAACTGAGCTTGATGCTATAGTTGAACATATACATGATTATTGTGAAAAGACAGGTATTGATAAGCTTCAGGAAATATGTCTGCCGCCGCTTTCAGGTATGATACCGTATCCTGAAGAATTTGAGGCAAAAGGCAGTGACGTAGTTGTGCCTATCGGCCTGTATGATGATCCTGCACGTCAAATGCAGAAAGAGCTTACTATTAACTTTACTCAAAATCATGTATTTATACTTGGTTCATCTCTTTCAGGTAAGACATATCTTATCCAAAGTATGATATATGGTCTTTCTACTAAGTATTCTCCGGAAGATGTAAATATCTATATTCTTGATTTTGCATCTATGATAATGAGAGTATTTGAAGGACTTAAGCACGTTGGAAGCGTGATAACACTTGCAGATGAGGACAAATTAAAGCATTTTCTTGATATTCTTCAAAGAAAAATTGAGGAAAGAAGAGAGATACTGGCTAATGCGGGCTTAAGCTCTTATAGCGCATACAGAGAAGCCGGTAACACCGATATGCCTCAGATAGTTGTATTTCTCGAAAATTACACTGCTTTTAAGGAGGAATACTCAGACCTTGAAGTGCAGTTTATCAGAATCTGCCGCGATGGTGTTGCTCTTGGTATCTCAGTAGTGATTACAAATCAGCAGATGAGTGGTATAGGATACAGGCTTCTTACAAACTTCTCTACAAGGATTGCAATGAATTGTAATGACAGATCGCAGTATTCAATGCTTATTGATAAGTGCAGAACTGAGCCTGATGAGATGTCGGGACGAGGACTTATCACTATTGATACTGAGATAATGGAATTCCAGACTTATCTTGCATTTTCTATGGGCAAAGAGGTTGAGCGCATTTCAAAGATTAAAGAGTACATAAAAGCCTGCAATGGCAGGTATTGTGATGATTCTGTGGAACAGGTGGATTTTGTTCCCGATGTTTTAACTGACAGCTTTTTAATTTCGAGATATGGCACTGCTAAGATGATCAATTACAAAATGATCATCGGACTTGGTTTTGCAAAAGCAAACATTGAGTATGATGATCTTTTAAACAAGCGCCTTCTTGCAATCTTAGGAAGAGATGATATGGGAAAATCAAACTTCGTTCGCTATATCTTAAATAAGATTGGCGAGAGTGCTGCGGATTATCCAATAGCACTTACAGTTATTGATGATGAGAAGGGAAGCTTGTCATATTGCAAAGATAATCCGGCTTTGTGTGAATATTATGCGGATAAAGAAGATACTGCCGATGTTATCGATAAGGCCTACGAACTGGCTAAGGCTCGAAAGAATAAGATGATGCTTGAAAGAAATCTTGATAGAGAGCCGCTTCATGTTATTGTTTTTGGAAGCTCAAAAGTACCGGATGTGATTGCGGAAAATGCAGAGACAGTTGATAAGTTTAAGAGACTGGTCAGAGAAAAAGAGTGTGCCGATCTTAAAATATCGGTCATTTTTACAGATATTGAAAATGAGATATTAACCGCAATGTCTAATCAGGCACTTATAATTATAAGAAATTGCATGAATACGCTTTGCTTTGAAAATATGGAAGATATCAAATTTGTTGATATTCCCATGGGTATCAAAAAACAGGTAAAGGAAACTAATTCTGTTGGAGATGCATTTTTTATTACAGATGGTAAGGTTAAGAGAGTCAAGACTGTCAGTGAATAGGTAAGAGGTAACACTATATTATGAAAAAATCAGTAGTTGTGGAATTTAGATGGGGCAATAACAGCAAAGACATAGAGGTTCCGCTGAATATTACATGTGAAGAACTTATTCATGCACTTAATTATGGAATAGGTCTTGGAATTGATGAAAGAGACACACGTTCATATAGCATAACATCGAGTAATCCTCCGGTTTATGTTGGTGGAACCATGACGATTGAGGAAATAGGCCTATTGGACGGCTCGACACTTTCGTTGCAAGAATATTGATTGTTTAGCTGCATAAACTAATTTATTGCAATTATTGTTGCGAAGTTTGCTATTGTATTATGCTAGCTTTAAGTAGACAGCTCGGCCACAAAGGTATACAGTCGGAAATCCGATGTCTTCGGACGAGCAAGATGATTTTCAACTTTAATAAAACCCGAAGATGCTGACTTCTCTGAACAACGTGATAAGAAGCATCTTCGGGTTTTATTAAAGTATGATATCTTAACTGAAATTACAGAAATCCGCACTGGCTGCGGATTTCGTGAGAATATGATTCAGGAGTCAACCAAGCCCTATCGACGAAGTCGATTCAAATTGGCTTGGTTGATGCATTCTTGAACTTCATGTTCAAGAATGCATGAAAATCACTGCGCAGCCGTACACATCGGATTTCCGACTGTATACCTTTCTGGCCGCGCGTCATTAAAGGCACAACACTGCGCCTCACAGCTCTGCAATTCTCTGCATCTTGTGAAGCTTGTCGGCCTGATCTGAGATGTCGCCAAGAACTTTTTTGAATGCATTGAATCTATCTGCAGCTTCATCAGATGCCCTTGCTCCTTCGTGTGAAAGAGAAGCAACTTCCTGGCTTGTTGCCGAGAGAGTAGAGATACTGTCGTTGATCTCTGAAGTGGATGCTGCAATTGACTGCATGCCTTCGTCGATGTGAGCGAAACGGTTTATCATTTCGGATACATTGTTGTTGATACTTGTAAAGCTCTCGCCCACAGATTCTATCATTTCATTCTGCTTGTCTACTGTTGTGACGGTGTCATCAATACTGAACATCGCCTTCTGAACATCTTCGTTAAGCTCGTTAATGATATTAGTGATCTTTGTAGAAGCAGTGTTGGTATCTGCCGCAAGTTCGCGGACATTGTTTGCGACAACCGCAAAACCTTTTCCTGCTTCACCTGCTCTTGCCGCCTCGATACTTGCATTGAGGGCAAGGAGATTGGTCTGTGTTGAGATTGCCATAATGGAACCAACGATAGACTGAACTTCTTCGACTTTGTTTATAACTGCCTGTGTTGCGTCAACTGTTATCTGACTTGCTGTTGAAACAGCCTGAGACTTTATCTTGAGTTCTTCGATGACTCTTATACCTTCGTCAATGGCTGTCTGTGTGCTTTCAGAAGCAGTTGTCATCTGGATTCGATCCTGCTCTGTTGTGGATGTTTTTTCCTGGATGACCTGAACTTTTTCAGCCTGTTTGATAATTGACTGAGAAGTGCTTTCCATGCTTGTTGCGATATTCTGCATGCCTGATTGCTGAGACTCAATAATAGACTGAAGAGCCGTAAGATCCTCCTGTGATGCGTTGAAAAGATCTGTGATCTTGTTTGCGATTTCAGCCATGTTGATTCCGACTGCGAGAGTCTCTTCTGCATTCTTACTTATAACCGAATTGTTTTCATCAATAAATGCTTTGTTTAAAGAAACAGTTGAAATACATGCAATAAATGCAAGTGTCAGAGTTGCTATTGCGGGAACAAGGACCGGATCAATGGTACCTGTTGTAAAAACACTCTTAATGATGGAAATAATGAAACATATACTTATAAAACTAATTCCGTAACCGCAGAGCTTTACGTTAGAGTAGAGCATGCTGCATATAAGGATAGGAAGTCCGAATGCGAAATATAAGAGATTGTTTCCTGCAAGAACAAGTGAAATATAGAATATCGTTGCTCCTAAAGTGATGCAGATTGCACCGGCTTTTTCTGTAGAAAACTTAAAATTACCGATAAATATCATGATCAAACTGACTACGGCACTTGCAAATATGACCGCCTTTCCGATGTCAAATCCTTTAGTCAATAGCGACAACAGATTTATTACGATTCCTGTTGCCACTATGATGATACTTACGTAAAAACTGTTTTTGTTTGCGCGACTGTACTGCTTTGCGTCCATGTTATGCCTCCGAGAATGGATATTAATTTTTAGAACAATGGAAAGATTCTATCACAAAAACGTTACCTTAGCTAGATGAAAACCTGCATTATATCTGGACTAAACAGTTTTTTTGACTATAGAAATATGATATAATTAGCAATTAGTAGTATTCGTTTGGAGGATTTAGTTATGCTTTCTGTTATTATTCCCGCATACAACGAAGAGGAAATGATCAGTAAAACTTCCGAAACAATTTCAGGAATATTGGATGAAGCAGGGATTGAATTTGAACTGCTTTTTGTTAATGACGGTTCCGCTGACAATACATGGAACGTGATAAATGAAGAATCTGCCCGCAATAAAAGAGTTAAGGGCGTTTGCTTTTCAAGAAACTTTGGAAAAGAGTCTGCGGTATTTGCAGGTATTGCAGAGGCGAGCGGCGATTGCTGCGTAGTTCTTGACTGCGACCTTCAGCATCCGCCGGAAAAGATCGTTGAGATGTACAGGCTCTGGGAACAGGGATATGAGATTGTTGAAGGCGTTAAGACAAGCAGAGGAAGAGAATCTGCCATGCATAAGTTTGCAGCAAAGAGCTTTTATAATATCATGAGTGATGCGATGGGATTTGATATGTCCAGAGCTTCCGATTACAAGCTCCTTGACAGAAAGGCTATGAACGTACTTCTTAATATGAATGAAAAGAATGCCTTTTTCAGAGCGCTTTCATCATGGATCGGATTTAAGAGTACGGAAGTGGAATATGATGTCAGAGAAAGAGAAGCGGGTGTATCAAAGTGGAGCACCAAATCTCTTATAAAATATGCAATCACTAACATAACATCTTTTACATCGGCTCCGCTTCATCTCATTACAATAGCGGGATGGATTGTTGCTCTGCTTGGACTTGGCTTTAGTGTTGAAGCGTTGATCAGACACTTTTTCTTACATACCGATCAGCCGGGATTTCCTACAGTCATAATCCTGCAATGCTTTACATCGGCCATGACTATGATGGGACTTGGCATCATTGGTGTTTATATATCCAAGATCTACGATGAAGTTAAAGGTCGACCTCGTTACATTATTGATAAAACCACGTATCAAAAATAACGAAATTTTGAAAAAAACTTGGTAAAAATCAATTATATAGGGTAAAATGTAATTGGGTGGATTAGGTCATGTGTATGAAAGGAGACAGGCAATGTTAGCTACTTTAATTCCATTGTTCGATGATAAAATGTCTGTTTGTGCATACTCTGTGTTTGCGCGCAAAGAAAATCACTTTTTGAACCCTGAACTGGAGGGAGGCGCGCGATATGACGGGGCAGGTACGGTTCATGAACTGGAAGTTGTAAGTAGTATGGGGATGTCAATGTTGTCGGGGGGAAAAGAAGTATTTGTTCCGGTAAATCAGTTTTCTGTATTCGCAGAAATTTCTCTCCAGTGCACAGTTCCTGCAAATAAAGTAGTTCTCCTTATGGATAACAGTATCACTCCCGAGCCTGATTATATAAAAAGGGTGAAGGAGCTCAAGATGCAAGGATACAAACTTGCAATCAGAAAACTTCCTATTTCAAGTTTTGAACCCTATAGAGAAATCCTAAGTCAGTGTGATTATATTTTGCTTAATCATGCAAAGATCGATATAGAGAAAGCCAAGATATACTTTAGTAAGGTTTATCCCAATATTAAACTGTGTGCGGTAAATGTCGATACTCAGGAGCAGTACGATATGCTTACCGGGCACGGCGGATACGATCTTTACGAAGGCAGTTTCTTTAGAATGCCGGTAGTCGAATCCGAGACGGAAGTAAATCCACTTAAGGCAAATTACATTGAACTTCTTAATGTTGTAAATTCTCCTGATTTTGATCTTACGGAAGCCGCAGATGTTATCGGCAAGGATCCGGCGCTTGTTATTTCACTTTTAGAGATAGTAAACAGGATGGCACTTAATTCTGAGATCACATCGATCCGTCACGCAACAGCCATGCTCGGACAGAAAGAGCTGAAGAGATGGATCAATACTGCGGTCACAAAAGAACTTTGTGCAGACAGACCTACTGAGATAACAAGGCTTGTTATGATAAGAGCTAAGTTTGCGGAGAATCTCGCTGAGAGTTTTGAACTTGGACTTATGGGGCAGGAACTCTTTATCATGGGACTTTTCTCTGCTATAGATATAATGCTTGGTAAGACCATGGAGGATTCACTTAACATGGTAGTTGTACCAAAGGATGTAAAACTGGCTCTTTTGAATAATGAGGGTGAGTTCGCACCGGTCCTAAATTTCATTAAGAGATATGAGGATGCGGACTGGACGGAAATTTCAAGACTTATGGTACTCGGAAATATGAGCATGACGAAAATTTATGAGGCTTATCTGTCAGCGCTCAGATGGTATAGAGATCTTTTTCCTGCAAAATTAACCGGATAACAGCTTTGTACAACGGGGTGACTTTATGGTCGGTGCTGAAGTGATAGGCAGTAGTGCCTTCAATTTATCCGCCCTAGTGATCAGCGTTACGTGCATTGTTTACAAACTGATCATCAGAGGTAAGGTAAAGCTCAAGAATTGGCTTTTCATTGCCTTCATATTGATAATCGCCATAGATTCCTTATCGGGTATCGTGGAGCAGTTTCTTGTATACAGTAAGCTTACGTTTGAAACTAAGCTTTTAATTGGTCATGCAAATCTTTTTGTGTATTTTCTTACCCATTTCGCAATGGTTCCTGTTTTTGTATATTACATAGTGGTGGAATGCGGAGTCCAGCACAAGTTTACGGGGAAGGTACGCCTATATTTAGGTATACCTTTTATTTTTATGGAGTTAATGACGATGGTAAATCCGCTGTTTCACATTGTTTTTGAGCTGGACGAAAATCTTCAGTATGTGAGAAAAAGCGGAGTATATATTGCATATGGAATATGCGCCTTATATACTGTTTTTTCCATTATCATTTTGTATATTTACTGGGATTGCCTTAATAAACTCAAAAAGATTGCGATTCTGTATTTTTATGTCCTTGTTCTGATAGGACTTGTTGTTCAGATGGTCTTTTCCAAAGTAACATGTGAGCTCATGTGCGAAGCGATTGGCGCAATGGGCATTATGATCATGTTTGAAGGAGATGACGACAGAAAAGATTTCTCGACTAAAGCTCTCAACAGAAATGCTTTTGTTACTGATATAGGTAATTATTTCAAGTACAACAGGCCGTTTAATGCTATCTGCGTAAAGATACTTAACGGTGATATTCTTCGCAAGATCTCAAGTCATGAGAATTATGAAAAGATTCTTTCAAATGTCGCAGGATATCTTGGAAATGTTGATAAGAAATTTGAAGTATATCGCGTCGGAATAGAATGTTTCTTTCTTGTATGCCCTGATATCTCCAAGGAGAAAGCACGGGGAATCGCGGATGAGATCTATGCCAGATTTGAAAAAAACATAATTATCGAGGGAGGAAACGTACAACTTAAGGCACTTGTTATTCAGGCAAGTTCACCGGAAAAATTTGAAAATCTTGATAATCTGCTTCTTTTGTCTGATACGTTCATTGACCTTGACAAGGGAAGACCGATTTATTGCAACGAACTTGATTTTGTAATAAGAAGAGCCGATGTTGAAAAGGCGGTCAGAAGAGGAATTGAGAGCTCCAGTTTCAGAGTTTTTTACGAGCCGATTTATACCAAGGGAGATCTTTCAATCTGTGCAGCGGAAGCGGTTCTTAAATTCAATGATAAGGAGCTTGGAGAAATAGCCAAAGAAGAGTTTCTGCCTATAGCCAATCAGACGGGAACAATTGAGAAACTTGGTCTTTTTTTGCTCGAAGAGGTTTTGTATTTTATCGGCGGCGGAATCGTAGAAGAGATGGGGCTTGAGTTTATATGTATCAAGCTGTCTTCGGCGCAGATAATAAAGACAGATTTCATCGCTCAGGTAAAAGAGCTGTTTTCGAGATATGATGTAAAACCTGAGAAGCTTGTTTTTGGAATAACGGAGAGTGCGGCTGTTACAGATAAGAATATCATATATCAGGTTATATCCGATCTTGGCGAGATGGGAATCCGTTTCTACATGGATGAGTACGGAACGAGCTTTTTCGGAATGCAGTCATCGACATCTTATCTGTTTGAGGGAATAAAAGTAAACGCGGGGCTTTTGCAGGATTCGGAGTCATCTTCGCAGAGAAGACTGATACTTGAAAACCGTCTTTCTACAATGAATCAGACGGGTAAAAAGATTGTCATAGGAGGAGTTCATTCCAAGGAACAGGCGGAGCTTATACAAAATATAAAAGCGGATTACGTCCAGGGAAAATATTATTCCAGAATAGTCAGCAAAAATGATTTTATCGCCATTCTGAAAGCAACGGAAACAGCGAGAATGGAGGAAAGAAGAGCAAAGGCTGCAAATGAGGCAAAGAGTAATTTCCTTGCCAATATGTCTCATGAGATCAGAACGCCTATAAATGCGGTTCTTGGAATGAATGAAGTTATTCTTCGTGAGTGTACGGATGAGAAGATTCTTGAGTACTCCAAAAATATTGAGAGTGCGGGAAAGACTCTTTTGTCACTTATAAATGATATCCTTGATTTTTCCAAGATCGAAGCGGGAAATATGGAGATAAGCGAACGGGACTATGAACTGAGTTCCGTATTAAACGATGCTTATAACATGATCTTTTTTAAGGCTGAACAGAAATCTCTCAAACTAATTTTTGAGGTGGATAAGGACCTGCCGAACAGTCTTTGCGGCGATGAGATGAGACTTAGACAGATCATCGTCAATGTTCTTAACAACGCCGTTAAATATACGATGGAAGGAAGCGTGACTTTAAAGATAAGAGGAGAAGATATATCTGAGGGTAGAGTTAATCTTTATATAGATATCATTGATACGGGAATCGGTATCAAACAGGAGGATCTTTCAAATCTTTTTGCCAAGTTTAAGAGACTTGATATGGACAAGAACAGGACCATTGAAGGAAGCGGACTTGGGCTTGCGATCACGAGCAATCTTTTAAAGCTTATGAACGGTTCGATTGATGTTGAAAGTGAGTACGGTGAAGGCTCGGTATTTAAGATAATTCTTCCGCAGAAGAAAGTCGGAGATACCGTAATAGGAGATTTTAAGAGCAGGATTGTTGAACTTAACAAGATACGAAAACGCTATCAGGTCAAGTTTACGGCCAAAGATGCAAATATTCTTGTTGTCGATGATACTCCGGTCAATCATGTGGTAATAAAAGAGCTTCTAAAGAACACATTGATCGGTATCGACAACGCAAGGAGCGGTGAGGAGTGTCTTATAATGCAGCGGGAAAAAGAGTACGATCTTATTTTCCTTGATTACAGAATGCCGAAGATGGACGGTGTCGAGACACTTCACCGCATGAGGGAAGATGAGGAGAGTAAGAACAGTTTCACTCCTATAGTTGTCCTTACAGCCAATGCGATATCAGGGGCAAAAGAGAGCTTTATAAGCGAAGGATTTACGGATTATCTGAGTAAACCTGTTGAGGGCACTAAGCTCGAGGAAGCGCTTATAAAATATCTTCCGAAGGAAAAGGTTGTATATATGGAAAATGAGGAAGAGAGCGATGAAAATACCGAACCTGAGGATGATAAAAAGAAATTCAAGGACTATATGTCGGGACTTACCCAGATAAAATATGAAGAAGGGCTCAAAAACAGCGGAAGTGAAGAAAGTTACTTTAATATTCTTAAGGTTTATTACGAATCGATTGAGCTTACTAAGGGAAATATAGGGCAGGCATTTGATGAGAAAAACTGGAAGGATTATACAAGCTATGTACATTCACTTAAGAGTACCAGCAGGACTATAGGAGCAAACGTTTTGGCAGATCTTGCCGCGAGCCTTGAACATGCCGGTTCTATCGGAGATACCGTGTATATTAAGGATCACAACTCAGAGCTGATGAACAGGTATCTTCTTGTAGAGTATGAAGTTGCGGGAGTTCCCGGTATGGAAGGAAGTGAAGAAAGCGATGAGGACGGCGACAAGCCTGCTATCAAGGAATCGGAGCTTAAGGATGCATACGGAAGTATGGCAGAAGCATGTAAGGGGCTTAACTACGACACGATGGAGCTGATACTTGATTCGTTAAAGGACTACAAACTTCCGGAAAAAGATAAGGAGAATATCAGGAAGATAAAGGAATACCTCAAGATGCTTGATTGGGAGAATATAGGAAAAATAACAGAGAGTGAGCTGTAGACAGGAGCAAATGAATGTTTGATAAAAAAATTCTTTTAGTCAGAAATGATACAACGTTCATGGTCAACGCAATAAAAAAGAGTCTTGTTGACAATCATTTTATTGTGGCGGAGACATCATATTCTATTTCCGATATCAGCGCCAAGAAGGCGGATGCCAGTCTGGCTATTCTTTATACGGACGGTGATTATGTGGAGCATCAGGATGCAATCATTTATTTCAAGGAGCTGTGCCTTGATGAGAATATGATCGTCATAATAATCGGCGACAATGAAACTTTTAAGTTCATTCACAGGTTCATACCCAAAGAGGATATAGCTTGTGAGATGACAAGGCCGCTTGATATGGATGAGCTCCTTAGCAAGATATACATTGTTACCGACGAAGAATATATACAGATGAAGCGCAAATGCATTCTTGTTGTGGATGATGATTTTACATATCTGCAGATGCTCAGAGAGTGGCTTAAGGAGGACTTCAGGGTGGGAGTCGCAAACTCGGGAGCACAGGCTGTTGCATGGCTTGCAAATAACAAGGCGGATCTGATACTTCTTGACTATGATATGCCGGTAATAGACGGACCGAAAGTTATGGAGATGCTCAAAAAAGAGTCCTTCTCAAGCGGGATTCCCGTTATGTTCCTCACCGGCAAAAATGATAAGAAGAGCGTTACCGAAGTTCTTGCACTTAAGCCTGCGGATTATCTTTTGAAGTCTATAGATAAAGAAAAACTGCTTGATACACTTAGGAATTTTTTTGAATCAAGGGAATAAACAATATGATTGAAGGAACTCCGAACGGCGGCCTTACATTTAGTGTGGCGGCGCTGATAGTCAGTTTAACAAGTATATTCTGCGCGATCGTGATAAGGAAAAAGAAAAGTCTCAAGAACAGGCTTCTGCTTACGCTTCTTGTGATCGTTTCTTTGGATGCGTGCACGGGAATCGCAGCATATAGCGCATATAATTATGACTTTCCGTATGCGTATAAATTCTTTATGTGTTATTTTAGTAAGTATATCTATTATGCTACGCATTTTTTGATGATGCCGATTCTTTTGTATTACATAATAGTTGTCTGTGGTATATTGCATCTTTTTTCCAAGAGACTGCGAGTTGCTTTTGCGGTTCCGATGTTTGTGATAGAGACGGTTCTTTTTTCCAATCCTATGACGAGACTTGCGTTTACGGCTTCGTCAGACCTTGTTTTTCACAGAGGACCGGTTGTCTATGCAGCTTATATTCTAAGTGCTTTTTATTTCGTTCTTTGCGTCCTTTTACTTGTACGATACTGGAAGAGTATCAATCATCTTAAAAAGGGTGCCATGGTATATTTTTTGTCGCTTGCCATAACGGGAGTCATCATACAGCTTCTTTTCCCAAGGATCACGTGCGAGCTTCTCTGTGAGTCTATAGGGCTTATGGGTATAATGATCATTTTGGAAAAAGATGATGACAGAGTAGATTCCGGAACAGGGCTTTATAACAGAATGGCTCTTTTGCAGGATATCAAGAATTACATTTCACTAAACAGAAGTTTTAAGTCGATCTGTGTGCGCATAGAGAATGCGGATGCTTATATTAACATCATGGGGTATGCGGATTTTGATGCTATAATCAAAAAGATCGCGAAATATCTATTTGATACTGCGGATAAGTATGATGTTTATATAAGCGGAATTGCCTGTTTTTATATTCTGTGCGTTGACGGAACTGAGAATGAGAGCAATAAGCTTGCGCATACCATAAGGGACAGATTTGATAAGAGCTGGGATCTTGATGAAAATCAGATGAATATAAATGCTGTGATCATATGCGCGGGAACGCCCGAGATGTTTAACAGCGAAGAGGATATCCTTATGCTTTCCGAGGCGCATATCGAAGATGCCGGCAAGAATATCCTTATAGGACATGATCTTGATTTCTTTTTGAGGAAGATCGAGGTTGAAAAAGCAATCGTTCGCGGAATGAACGAGAATCATTTTGTTGTCAAATACAGACCGTTTTTTGATAAGAGCGGGAATAACATATGCGGCGCGGAAGCTCTTTTGTATCTGAACGATCCGGCTCTTGGTGAAGTGTCATTTGGCGAGTTCATGAGTGTTGCGGAGAAATCGGGATTTGCAGAAGAACTGGAACACAGAATGGTTGGCTCGATACTTAGATTTACGGGCGCACTTCTTGAGGAGAATGTCGATTGCATCAGATTTATCATGATGCATACAGTATCCGATAAGGTTATAAGTAAAGAACTTGTCGGAGTTGTAAGAGAATATGCCAAGCAGTACAATGTCGATCTTTCGAAGATCGCGCTTGATATAAATGACAACGTATTATACGTTGAAACGGATTCCGTTGATTATGTCATAGAAAGGCTAAGTGAAGACGGAGTCAGGATTTTCATGGGGAATTACAAGAACGATTCTATGGGAGTCAGATATGATATGCTCGGAGGCTTTGACGGGGTAATAGTCAATATTAGGCATTTCATGGAGACGACCGGCAGTTCAAAGCGAAATCTTATCCTTAAGAACAGGACGGATATGTTCAAACAGATAAATAAAACCGTTGTTGTATCGGGTGTAGATTCGTTTGAATACTTTGATAAGATAAAAGACATTTATGCAGATTATATTTTGGGAGATTATCTTTCACCTGCTGTTTCAAGGGTTGAATTTGTTGAAATGGCAAAGAGGGGAAGAATATAGGAACGTATGAGAAATCGGGGAGTTTTCTTATTGGCCGCCGCTTTGGCGGTATGTATTCTTACGGGATGCGGTAGCATGGGAGAAGTAAAAGAATCTTCTTCTATAGTTGTAGTGTCGCCTCATCCGAACGGTTTTATCAGACCTCTTATTCAGGAGTTTGAAAGAGCGTCCGGAATAGAAGTTAAAGTCATTGAATGCGGCACTTCCGATGCTGTCGATATGATCAAAAATGATGAGGATATCGATGTTATGTGGGGCGGTTCGATCCTGACTGCCGGGCCGTTCAGCGATCTTTTTTATTCATACAAAACTCCAAATGAAAAATATTTTAAAGATGAGTTCAAATCGGTGAATGGCGCATATACGTTTTTTACCGATGTTCCCAGCGTGCTTATCATTAATACGGATATGGTATCAAGTAAGAATATACAGGGGTACTCAGATCTTTTAAAAGAAGAATTTAAGGGCAGGATAGCTTTTGCCAATCCCGCAAGATCATCGTCTTCTTTTGAGCAGCTTGTAAATATGCTCTATGCCATGGGCGGAGGAGATACAGACAGAGGATGGGATTATGTAAAAGAGCTTATTACAAGTCTTGACGGTAAACTTCTTAACAGCTCATCTATGGTATATGAGGGAGTTGCAAACGGCAAGTATGCTGTGGGGCTTACGTTTGAAGAAGCTGCGGTAACCATGCTAAAGAGCAATAAGCACGTAAGTATCGTGTACATGGAAGAGGGCGTTGTATCCACTCCTGACGGCATATATATAAACAAAAACACAAAAAATATCGAGGAATGCCAAAAGTTTGTTGATTTCCTTACTGATAAAGATACACAGACGATAATAGCCAAAACGCTCGGAAGGCGCTCTGTCAGAAAAGATGTTGAAGTATCGGGACTTGTTCTTCCAAAGAGCGAGATAAAGAGCATCGCGGTAGACAAAGAAAGTGTAATGGAAAACAAGGAAAAATGGATAGAAAAATTCGGGAAGATATATGAAGGTGCGGGCGATGAGTAAAGAGATTGTATCTTTCCGTGAGAATATAAAAAGAACTTTCATACGCTTTGCGCTTTTGCCGGTTATTTTTATAGCGGCGGTCGTGTTCATTCTGTTTGTTTTTTTCTGGAATATGTTTATGGTTGCGGGAAACAGGAAAGACAACGAACAGATAAATGAAAAGCTCGGAGCTGTTATGGACAACTATTATGAGATGGTAGACACCGCGGCGAAGCTTATTTCGGAAAACGGGCCTGCAATTACAGGAAACAAGATTTATCCGATAGTCTATGACAAAACTGCTGAATACGGCGAGATGGGGAATTTTATAGTTTTGTCTTCGGACGGACAGGTTCTTTTTTCAAGTAAAGACCATGCGCCATCTTTTCTTACGGGAAAAGAATATCTTAACTGGGGAGTATGGAGAAAGGTGAAAGATTCAGAGGGAGTTACTGATGCGGTGCTATTTGATAATAATCTGTGCATTGCAAAGGGCGTATATAAGAATGGGGACCTGATACGTGCGATTGTCTATATTGTTCCGGGGGAAGTTATAAGTTCGGCGATTGGAGACAGGAACCGATATGTACTTGTGACAGACAAAAACGGCTGGGTGTATGCCAGCAATACAAGGGGCCTTCGGGATGATTTCGGGCAGATAGAGGATATTCTTTATGCTCGGGTGGGATACGTGCGGAATGCAAATATCGTATATTACAGTTACATGACGGAGCTTGAAGGCAGGAATCTTAAGATATATACGATCAATGATATAACGGGGAATCTTAAGATGATGCTGTTTCTTGTCGTGGTGATCGTGCTGATATTTATTGCGATATCACTGATCACGGTTAAGAGCACAGAGATAAGTTCGGTCAGACTTACCAAAGACATCAAAAAGATGGAGGATGCCTTTGAAGATGTGCAAAAGGGAAATCTTGATGTTTCGCTTGATATCAACAGCAGCAGGGAGTTTCAGACGATAGGTAATGATTTTAACGCGATGCTGGGAGGCCTTAAGAGGCAGATAGAACAGAACAAGGAACTTGCGCAGAACGCGGCTTTTTTCCAAGTTAAGCAGCTTGAAAGTCAGTTTAATCCGCATTTTCTTTTTAACACGCTTGATAATATAAGATTCATGGCGAAGATTGATGAAAAGGCAGCAGATAAGATGATCGTGTCGCTGTCGGGGCTTCTTAGGTACAGCATAAGAGAAATAAGAGAAGAAGTTACTGTCAGGGAGGACCTTGATAATCTGCAGTTTTATCTGAATCTTTTGCAGATAAGGTTTAACAAGAGATTTGCGTACAGCATAGATGTCTCGGAAGATATAATGGATTGCCTTATTCCGAAGCTTCTTTTGCAACCGCTACTTGAAAATGCCGTTAAATACGGATTTTCAGGAAGAGAGAAGCTTACTGTCAGTGTGAAAGGCTATCAGATAACAAATCAACTTATCTTTATATGCAAGGATGACGGAGCGGGTATGGATGAAGAACTCCTTAATGAGATAAAGGAAAATCTTCACGAGACCAAGAATAAGTCCTCGCATTACGGACTTTACAATATAAATCGAAGAATAAATCTCATGTATGGCGAGAGCGCGGGACTAGGCATTGCGAGCACGAAAGGAGAGGGAACGCTCATAAGGATCGTGATACCAAAGCATGCATGACAGATCGGAAGGATAAAGATGTACAAAGTAATCATAGTAGAAGATGAAGATATTATCAGGAAAGGAATTGCATATACCATGGACTGGACTTCAATGGGATGCACGATAGTCGGCGAAGCGGCAAGCGGTGAAGAGGGACTTTCCAAGATAAGCGAACTTAATCCCGATATCGTTCTCGTGGATATAATGATGCCCGGAATGGACGGCATAGTCATGATAAGGAAGGCTAAAGAGGATGGTATCGGAGATTTTAAGTCGGTGATACTTACAAGCTATGCGGAATTTGATTATGCGAAGAAGGCGATAGATCTTGATGTGTCGGCATATCTTATGAAGCCTGCTTCCGAGGAAGAAATTCAAAAGAGCATAAAGAAAATCATAGAAGAGATAGAAAAAGAGAATGTATTAAAGCAGTACAGGGAGAAAAAAGATTTAAGCGATATAGGCAGGATATATATCAAGTCGGGAAAAGACAATGATTATGTGCAGCAGGTGATAGACAGGACAAAGGAGCGGTTTGCCGAGAAGATAAGCATAGAAACTTTGTCGGATGAACTTGGCGTATCTGCGAGTTATCTATCAAGAAAATTTAAGGAGGCAACGGGACATACGTATCTTGATTTTCTCAATGAGTACAGGGTTCGGGAGGCGGTCAAGCTCCTTGAAACGGGAAAATACAAGGTTTATGAAGTATCTGATATGACGGGATTTACTGATTATAAGCACTTTAATGCGGTGTTTAAAAGATATACGGAAATGTCGCCGTCGGATTTTTTGAACTGAGTTCAGAAATGCTGACAACAAAACAGAAATATAGGTATTTGGCCCGTAAATAAATAAGTATCATAGTCTCATGAAGTACCAAAGTTGAAAGGAGAAGGGATATGAAAAACAAATTGGCATTGGTATTGGCGGGGATTATGACCCTTAGTTTATTTGGCTGTGGTTCGGGAGCGTCCGATACACAGGGAGAAGCAGGAGATTCAAGTGCTCAGGTTGAAAACGGTGAGGGGACCGGAGAGTCTGCAGCATCCGGCGATAATGCAGATCTTGATGAGCTTATCGCTGCAGCAAAAACTGAGGGAGAACTGGTTGTTTACGGCTCATGCGAAGAGGAATATCTTGCAGCGGCATGTGAACATTTTGAAGAACTTTATGGGGTTAAAGTTCAGTATCAGCGACTTTCGACCGGTGAGGTTCAGAGTAAGATTGAAGAAGAGAACGGCAATCCGTCAGGCGATGTCTGGTTCGGAGGAACAACGGATCCTTACAACGTAGCTGCTTCGGAAGGACTTCTTGAAGCTTATGAAGCACAGAATGCAGATCATCTTATTAGTGATATGTACCGCGATGCTGACGGCTATTGGTATGGAATTTATAAAGGTATTCTCGGATTTATGGTAAATACTGATGAACTTTCGCGTATGGGTGTTGATGAGCCGAAAGACTGGCAGGATCTTCTTGATCCCAAGTATAAGGGACTTGTTTGGCTTTCGAATTACAACACTGCAGGAACCGCAAAGCTTGTTATTAACACAATGCTCCAAAAGTACGGACATGATGAAGGAATCAAGTATCTTGTAGATCTTGATAAGAACATCGAAGTATACACAAAGTCAGGTTCAGGCCCTTCTAAGAATGTCGGAACAGGTGAGTGTGTTGTAGGAATCGGATTCCTTCATGACGGAATAACACAGATCGTTGATAACGGATATGGCAATGTATCTCTTATCATTCCTTCATCCGGAACATCTTTCGAGATCGGCGCAACAGCTATTTTCAAGGGATGTAAGCATCCAAATGCAGCTAAGCTTTGGATTGAATATGCACTCAGCCCTGACTGCGTAGAACTTGCGGCTCAGAACGGTTCATATCAGTTCCTTGTTATTGATAACGCAAAGCAGCCCGAAGTGGCAGCACAGTTTGGCCTTGATCCCGAGAACGTTATGAAGTACGACTTTGAAGATGCCAAGGAGAATACAGCCAAGTATATTGAAGAAGTTATGAATGCACTCGGAAGTGCGGCAGATGATCGTTTCCAGACAGAATAAAAATATTATTTCAGGCGGATGTTTGCATCCGCCTGGATTAAATCTGTACGGAGGGTAATATTGGGGCAAGGAGGATATGAAAGATGGCAAAAAGTCAAAGTGCCAGCCTTGACAGAAAAAAGCTTTTGGCAGACCCGATTATGGTAACGACCATTGTGCTTTTGATTGTCTTTTTAACGATTTTTATACTTTACCCGCTGACTATACTTCTGGTTGACAGTTTTATTTCGGATTCGGGTATAACACTTGATACATTCAAGAGAGTTATGGAGCTCGCTAATTTTAGAAGAGCCATAACAAATACATTAAAAGTAGGTTTTTTGGTGGGAATAGCATCGGCTCTTATAGGGCTACTGTTTGCTTATGTTGAAGTATATGTAAAACTCAGAACAAGATTTATGGAGGGGCTCTTCAAGGTGGTTTCCATGCTCCCTGTTGTTTCACCTCCGTTTGTTCTTTCGCTTTCCATGATCATGCTTTTTGGAAAAGCAGGTATCATCACACGTTTTTTACTTAAGATTTATGACAACAGCGTATATGGTTTCTGGGGAATTGCGATAGTACAGACACTTACGTTCTTCCCTGTGTGCTATATGATGCTCAAGGGACTTTTGAAAAATATCGATCCCTCTTTGGAAGAAGCTGCCAGAGATATGGGCGCTTCACGTTTTAAAGTATTTATGACCGTGACATTTCCATTGATCCTTCCCGGACTTGGAAACGCATTTCTTGTGACATTTATCGAATCTATCGCAGATTTTGCAAATCCAATGATCATCGGCGGATCATATGATACTCTTGCAACAACCATATATTTGCAGATCACGGGAGCTTATGACAAAGAAGGTGCGGCTGCAATGGCGGTAGTTCTTTTGGGAATAACACTTATCATGTTTGTTGTCCAGAAGTATTATCTTGAGGCCAAGAGTACAGCTACACTTTCAGGAAAAGCGTCACGAGAGCGTATGCTCATTACCGATAAGAGTGTCACGGTCCCTCTTACTATCATTTGCTCGGCACTCGCAATTTTTGTTGTACTCATGTACATATGCGTTCCTTTCGGAGCAATGTTCCGTACATGGGGATATGATTTCCATCTCACATTTAAGTGGTTTGGCCAGGTATTTACCAAGTATAAGGGATTCAAGGCGTTTAAGGACAGTTTTATTCTTTCATTTATTTCTGCTCCTATAACGGCGCTTCTTTCAATGATAATTTCTTATCTTGTTGTAAAAAAGAAATTTAAGGCAAAAGGATTTATCGAAGCTGTTTCAATGCTTGCTATGGCAGTTCCGGGAACTGTTCTCGGTATCGGATATATCAGAGGATTTTCCGGAGGAATTTTTGGAAGCGGTTTCCTTCAGGGACTGTACGGAACCGGAATGATACTTGTTATCGTATTTATTGTCAGAAGTCTCCCTACGGGAACAAGAAGCGGTATCTCTGCTTTGAGACAGATTGATAAGAGTATTGAGGAGTCTGCTTATGACATGGGCGCGGACAGTTTCAAGGTGTTCATGACGGTTACGCTTCCACTTATCAAGGATAGTTTCCTTAGTGGATTCGTTACTTCGTTCGTTCGAAGCATAACTGCGATAAGTGCGATAATTCTTTTGGTTACACCGTCTTATCTGCTTATTACGGTTCAGATCAATGAGTTTGCGGAGAAAGGTTCCTACGGAATCGCCTGCGCATTTGCATCGATACTTATCCTTATCACATACGGTTCGGTGCTTATCATGAACATTTTGATGAAATATTTTGGAACAAGCCGCAAGGTAAAAGCTTTGGATTGATGGAGAATAAATATGGCAAAAGAGAAAAAGGGTGTTCGACTTGAACATATTTCAAAAATATATAAAGATCCCAAGACGGGAAAAGATTTTTATGCTGTGCATGATGCAAATATCGAGATTGAGCCCGGAAGTTTCGTGACACTTCTTGGACCTTCGGGATGTGGTAAGACGACTACGCTTCGTATGATCGCAGGTTTTGAAAGTCCCGATGAAGGTGAGATCTATCTTGGAAATGAGCCGATAAATGCGCTCACTCCCAATAAGAGAGACACGGCGATGGTATTCCAGAGCTATGCGCTCCTTCCGCACTATAATATTTTTGACAACGTCGCATACGGATTGAAACTGAGAAAGTTTCCCGCAGATGAGATAAAGCGCAAGGTTACTGATATTCTTGGACTTGTCGGACTTGAGGGAATGGAAAACAGAATGACAAATCAGCTTTCGGGTGGTCAGCAGCAGAGAGTTGCGCTTGCAAGAGCGCTTGTTATCGAGCCGGGAGTTCTTTTGTTCGATGAGCCTCTTTCAAATCTTGATGCCAAGCTCAGGGTATCTATGAGAACAGAGATCAGAAGAATTCAGCAGGAGGCTGGAATAACGGCTGTATATGTCACACACGATCAGAGTGAAGCGATGGCGATCTCAGATAAAGTCATCATCATGAAGGGTGGTCTTGTTGAGCAGATTTCAACACCTCAGGAAGCATATTATTATCCGAACAATAAATTTGTTGCGGATTTTATAGGTGAAGCAAATTTTATAAAAGGAACTGTGAAAAAGCAGGATGTTGTTGAGGTTCAGGGCACTGAGATTGAATGTGCGACAGGAAGCCTGGACGTCGGCGCAGAATGCGATATTGTACTAAGACCTGAGGGTGCAACACTTTCTGATACAGGCAGCATTAAGGGATGCGTAAAGTATTCCTGCTTTATGGGAGCATATCAGGATTATCATGTTCTTGTGGGAGACACTTTAGTAAAAATTCAAGACTATAATCCTAAGAATAAAAAGATATATAATGTAGGTGAGGATATTTTTCTGAAATTCGAAAATGATACATTATATGCGCTATAAATCGTGTAAGAGGTATATGAATGAGTTTTGGGCAGGTATTAGTTTTTCTTGAAAGTATGGATGATTTAGCGGTCGCTATAAGACTTATTATGGCAACGCTTTTCGGATGTCTTATTGGATGGGAGAGGATAGTAAAGAGGCATAACGCCGGAATCAAGACATTTGCACTCGTAAGTCTCGGTTCTGCTGTTGCGACAGCTCTTAATATCTATCTTGCAAATCTTCCGGGATTGTCAGCGGATGTTAGCCGTATACCTGCGGGAGTCGTTAGCGGAATCGGTTTTTTGGGTGCCGGAACGATTCTTGTCACGGGACGGCAACAGATAAAAGGTCTTACAACAGCAGCTTCACTATGGGTCACATCGTGTATGGGAATGGCGATAGGAGGGGGGTATATTGTGATAGGAATTACGAGTTTTGTACTTGTGATGATCGCTAATGTTATTCTTTTGCACTTGAGCCAGAAAGTTGAGGACAACAGCAAGTACATGTGTGTTTATGTTGAGGTTGACAAGAACCGTGGAGTCTCCAAGCTTACGAAGGCTCTTACCGAAGCCAACTGCAAGATAAGCAGCATGACAAAAAGTAAGGAAAAGACGCTTCAGTCCTCAGATGCAGCGATCATAGTCGACATTGATTTCGAGAAGAGGAGATCGCACAAAGAAGTGCTTTCGCTTCTGAACGAACTCGATTATGTCAATTATGTCGAGGAGATCTAAGGAAGTATTTTTTATCAAAGAAAAATCCCTTTGTCGGATGCAAATCCGGCAGGGGGATTTTTTGTAAGTAAATCTTAACGTATGATAATTTTTCAATAATTAAACTCTAATTATGCGATTAATTATTGACATTTTCTGGCAAATATAATACTTTTTTAATAAGGGAGTATAAAATATTTCTTAACATATTGCTTTTGAGAGAAGGGGTTTGATACTATATGAATATTTTATTGGCAGTTCTTGCTGTATTGCCGACAGCGGTTTTACTTTGCATTATTTATAAAGCCGATAAGGTTGAAAAAGAGCCTTTGGGGCTGATGGCAGCAGTGTTTTTCTTTGGTGCAATGACCACTATCAGTGCAGTTTTCTTGGAGTGGCTAGGGGGAACGCTGCTGGATATGATATTCAGTTCACAGAATATTCCTTATTTGCTTTTAAATAACTTTTTTGTAGTAGCGGTTGCTGAAGAGGCCGGAAAATTCTTCGTTCTCAAAAAGAGTACATGGAACAATGATGAGTTTGGATTTGCATTTGACGGAATAGTGTACTCCGTATGCGCGTCTCTTGGCTTTGCAACAATCGAGAATATTATGTATGTAGTCGGACAGGGGCCGTATTACGGACTTCAGACCGCAATCATGCGTGCAGTCCTTTCAGTTCCGGGACACTGTATATTCGGCGTGTTTATGGGAACATATTACGGTATTGCCAAGGGCTATGAGTGCAGAGGCGGATTCGATAAGATGAAGACCTACACATACAAGGCATTCTGGGTACCTGTAATGCTTCACGGATTATATGATTTTTGTCTTTCTGTGAACGAGTATCCTATATTGCAGTTTATCATGATATTTGTATTCGTCGGACTTGAGTTGTTTATGGTGATTAAGGCCATAAAGTTTGTAAAGACAATATCAGATAACGATCTTCCGCTCAGACCGGGCTTTGTCAACAAAACACCTGTGAATTTCGGCTTTTTTGACGGTCAGTATGCGCAACAGAGCTATTATCAGGGGCAGAACGTAAATGTTAACGGACAGTTTGCTCAGAATCAGTACAATCAAAACGTACAAATGAACGGCACCGGACAGTACTCACAGCAGTATTACGGTGGTCAGGCTGCAAACGGTCAGCCTGTGTTAAATTTGTCCTATCAGGGACAGATGGCGAATAACAGCATGCAGCAAGGCGGTTTGTCGCTTATTAAGCCGAATAATATACAGCAAGTTGAAGGATTTAAGGTCATACAGAGTTACAGAGGCTATGATAACGGTCCTGAAACTGAGAAATTGTATGATGGAATGTGCGACGGATTAACCAATCCGGCACCCGTTTTTTCAGCTTCGGATTTTGATTGATAACAAAAATGTAAAAATTGTGCTAGACGATATTAAAATTATCCGCTTTTTAATCTGAGAATAATAACTTATAATGACATTGTCGAATAGACTATGTCATTATTTTTTTTATTTAGGGAGGTAAAAAATGAAGAAGAAACTTATTTCGACACTATTAACAGTAGCAACAGTTGTATCAATGACAGCTTGCGGTGTTTCTGCACCTGAGGCACCTACAGCACAGACACCTGCTGATGCACAGACACCCGATGCAGCACCCGCTGAGAACAAGGGAACAGAAGCAGCAGCAGATGCTATTACACTTGTAATGGCTGAGGTTAACCCTCTTGATTCTATCGTTGGTATGACTGACCAGAAGTTCAAAGAGGAAGTAGAGGCCAGATCAAACGGATCTATCATTATCGATCTTCAGGCCAGCGGTGTTCTTGGATCAGAGAACGATGTACTTGATACAATGCTTGGTAACGGTGGTACAATCGATATCTCAAGAATTTCAGCTTTCTCACTTACAAGCTACGGCGGAGAGTCATCAAAGTTGCTTTCACTTCCTTACACATTTGTAAGCCGTGATCATTTCTGGAATTTCGCAACATCAGATCTTGCACAGGAATTCCTTCTTGAGCCTTCACAGAACGGAAGCGGCGTAAGAGGACTTTTCTATGGTGAAGAAGGTTTCCGTCATTTCTTTACAACAAAAGAAATTTCAGGTATTGATTCACTTAAGGGAATGAAGCTTCGTGTTTCTAACGACCCTGTTATGAACGGTCTCGTTGATGGTCTTGGCGGATCACCTACAGTAGTTGCTTTCGGTGAGCTTTACGGTGCACTTCAGCAGGGCGTGGTTGATGGTGCAGAGCAGCCTATCGCAAACTACAAGTCAAATGCTTTTGATGAGGTAGCTCCTTATATGATCCTCGATGGACATACTCTTGGTGCAATCCAGGTAGTTATCACAGATGATGCTTGGAACAAGCTTTCACCTGATCAGCAGCAGATTCTTACAGAAGCTGGTAAGGCAGCAGCTGAGTACAACCGTTCAATCTCAGAGGAGAAGGAGAACGAGGTACTTGAAGAGCTCAAAGCTAAGGGTACACATATCATCGAAGTTGATGACATCAAGCCTTGGCAGGATGCTGTAAAGAGCGTTATCGAAGAGAATACAAAGGGAATGGAAGATCTCTATCAGCAGATTCTTGACATGAACAAGTAATTATTAGCATCATTTAGTTGTAACTTAAAAAATTATTTTAACGCCGGCATAGGGAGGAAATCCCTTCCTATGCCATTTTTTTAGAAGAAAAGAGGAATTATGGAAGGCTTTTTTAAACAGGTGGATAAGATCAAACCTTTATATGATTTCACATATCAGGTTATGCTCTTTATCTGTAAGGTTTTATTGATCGCAGATATCCTTATCACATCTATGAGTGTTGCCGGAAGGTATATATCTTTCATTCCGGATCCTGCATGGAGTGAGGAGGTAGTACTTACACTTATGTCTTACATGGCTGTTTTGTCAGCAGCTTTGGCTATAAGACGCGGGGCACATATCAGAATGACAGCATTGGATGTGTATTTGCCTAAGAAACTTATCAAGGCTCTTGACATCTTGAATGATATTTTTGTATTAGTGCTCGCAGTAGTTATGATTGTAGTCGGATGGCAGTACGCATCGACTATCGGAGCGAAGGGTTCATACGTTAGTATGCCTTCACTTTCAAGATTTTGGATGTATTTTCCTATTCCTGTAGCAGGTGTCGCAATGTTAGTATTTGAGATTGAGGCAGTTTATAACCATATTAAAGGCATAGTGTTAAAGGAGGGAAATAAGTAATGGCAGTAAACGGAACAGCTATTGCAATATTGCTTGTGAGCTTTCTTGTAATGATTATGCTTAGATTTCAGATTGCTTATGCAGTTGCATTATCTTCACTTTTTTGTTTAATGTATCAGGGACTCCCGCTTACAACCATTTGTCAGCAGATGGTTAAGGGAATCAGTTCATTTAGTTTGATGGCAGTACCATTCTTTATTACAATGGGATGCCTTATGGGTAGTGGTGGTATATCGGAAAAGCTTATAGCTTTGGCCAACTCGTGTGTTGGTTGGATGACCGGCGGAATGGCAATGGTTAATATCGTTGCATCATATTTCTTTGGTGGAATTTCAGGATCAGCTGCGGCTGATACAGCTTCACTCGGAAGTATTCTTATCCCTATGATGGTAGAAGAGGGATACGATGATGATTTCTCAACAGCAGTTACAATCACATCATCATGTGAGGGACTTCTTGTTCCTCCCAGCCATAACATGGTAATTTATGCCATGAGCGCCGGCGGTGTTTCAGTAGGAAGCTTATTCCTTGCAGGTTATATTCCCGGAGCACTTCTCGCTGTATCGCTCATGATTGGATCATATATCATCTCTAAGAAGAGACATTATCCCAAGGGAGACAAGTTTAACTTTATTAAGTTTATTAAGCAGCTTGGAAATTCCTTCTGGGCACTTGCAGCTGTTATTATCGTAGTATTTGGTGTTATCGGTGGCGTATTTACAGCTACTGAGTCAGCTGCTATCGCTGTTATTTACAGCTTAATTGTAAGCGTTTTCATTTACAAAGGACTTGACGCTAAGGGTGTTTGGAAGGCCCTTGAGAGTTGTGTAGATACACTTTCTATCGTACTTATCCTTATTGCTACATCAAGCATTTTTGGATATTGCCTTACAACACTTCATGTACCTACACTTGCAGCCAATGCAATTATCGGACTCACACAGAATCCTATTATCATTGCACTTTTGCTTGATTTGATTCTTCTTGTACTTGGATGCATTATGGATATGGCTCCGATCATCCTGATCGCAACACCTATCCTTCTTCCTATTGCCACATCAATTGGAATCAATCCTATTCAGTTTGGTATCATGATCGTACTTAACTGTGGTATCGGACTTTTGACACCTCCCGTTGGAGCCGTTCTTTTCATCGGTTCAGCCGTTGGTAAGGTTAGGATGGAGAAGGTAGTAAAGGCTACACTTCCTTTCTATCTTTGCATGGTAATTGTGCTTCTCCTTCTTACATTTGTACCTGAGGTTAGTATGTTCTTACCTAATCTCCTTGGTGGTAAATGATAAAGGTGAGTGATTATGGAATATCGTTATATATCTGATGTAAAGCCCAAAGATTTATGGCTTATAGCTATGATCCGTACATACAGATCTCTTGCAGGAGTGATAAACGTTGTTTTCACCGTTGCAATGATAATGTTGACGATTAGATTTTGGGAATCGTCAGGTGCTTTTATCAGAACAGTGCTCATATTGGCATCAATGTTATTTCCGGTTTTTCAGCCGTTTGCGATCTATCTTAGAAGTATCAAACAGCTTGAAACACTTCCGGGGCGAGTTGAGCTTACATTTAATGATGCCGGTGTTCATGTGAGCAGTGAAGGGAAGCAGGAAGACATTAAGTGGAATAAGATTGCAAATGCGATCAAGCAGTCCAACATGATAATTGTTATGTCGGATAGCACCCACGGATATATGTTGACCAATCGCATTCTCGGTGATGAAAAAGATGAGTTTTATGATTTTCTTTGTAAAAAGATCAGGAACTAACGAATATTAGAAAAATGATGATGGCAGCGCTATAATACTTTTAAAGTAACTATAACGCTGCTGTCTTTATTAACAAATGAAAAAATTAAAAAGCTTTTGGTACTCAATCACAATTAAAAACAAAATATCTCTTTTCACAGGGAGCGTTTTTTTGACGATATTGGTTGCAGTCTTCTTTGATGCTATCCTGATCAGACTTTTTATGATTGATGTCAATGACATAATGGAAGATAATTCCAGATGCGGTGAGATTATCACCGTTATTGACAGAGAGAAGGAGTTGTTTGATCAATATGTCAACAGCGCTACACTTGAAAATGAGGAAGCATTTAAGCTTGCTATGAAGCAGACAAAAACAGCTGTCTATGCTATTCCGCTTGATTATTCAAGGCTTGGGGAGAACAGATATGCACAGCTTTTCTCACTTCAGACCTGTTATAATGTGTATTGCGGTTACAGAGATGAAGTGCTTAACGGGCATCTTCCCAGAAGAGACTATGTGAGCAGATTATATGCTGTTTATAATATGCAGAATTACTTACATAATTATGCTCAGCGCTTTATCGATCTGACACTTAAAGAAGGCAATGCAAAGTATAACGAGCTTATACCAAAAGTTTTCCTGGTTCCGGTTATTGCGGTAATACTTGGTGTTTTTCTGTTTTCGTCGGTCCTTGAAATATCAAGAATGATGAATAAATCTATTACGGAACCCGTGCTTAAACTTGCCAATGCATCCAGAAGAATCGCGGCAAACGATTTTAATGTCGATGACGTTGCTGCGAACAATCAGGACGAGCTTGGGGAGCTCATAGTGGCATTTAACAAGATGAAGTATGCAACGGGTGAGTATATAGGTGCTTTAGAAGAAAGAAGAGTGGCTCTTGATAAGCTTCATGCAAAAGAGCTCGAAACGCTTGAAGCGGAAAAGCAACTTGATGCAATGAATCTCGAACTTCTTAAGAACCAGATCAATCCGCATTTTCTTTTTAATACGCTTAATGTTATAGGCGGAATGGCAAATCTTGAGGGAGCGGCCACTACAGAGCAGATGATCGCTGCGCTTAGTTCGCTTTTTAGATACAATCTTAAACATCAGGAGAAGGAAGTGCTTCTTTCTCAGGAACTTAAGGTTGCATCTGATTATATGTATTTGCAGAAGATGCGTTTCGGGGAAAGAGTTAAGTACATAGTTGATTGCAAGGTGAATGCAGATAATGTAATGGTTCCGACTTTTACATTACAACCTATAATCGAAAATTGCATCATACATGGCATATCGCCGAAAGTTGAAGGCGGAGTTGTTGCAGTTGAAGTCAGCAAGCAGGATGGAAAACTTCTGATTACCATTAGTGACACGGGAAGTGGTATAGATAAAGAACTTCTTGAAGAGATAAGAGGAAGTTTGGGAGATAAACAGACCAGTACCATGGGAATAGGTATGGGAAATATTTATAGGAGAATAAAAGCTATGTATACGGATGCTGATATGAGAGTATACAGCATCCTTGGAAAAGGTACACGAGTTACGATCATTCTTCCTTACCGTGCGGGAGATTCAATTTATACACGAGGAGAATAACGCATGTATAGAGTACTGATTGCAGATGATGAGCCTATTGAGAGACAGGTTATATCGAAGAAACTAAATGGATTTTTTAAAGGTCAGATAGAGATTTTTTTGGCGGCTAACGGAGTTGAAGCTGTTGAGATTGTTAAGGAGAAGCATTGTCAGATTGCGGTTCTCGATATTTCTATGCCCGGAAAGAACGGACTTGACGCGGCAGAAGAGATCAGAACATTTGATAACAAATGCAGTATCATTTTTCTTACAGCTTTTGATGAGTTCAGTTATGCCAAGAAGGCTATCGAGGTAAAAGCACTCGATTATTTACTTAAGCCGGGTGCGGATAATGAACTTATTAATGTTATGGAAGAAGCATTTTCTATTGCGGATAAATATAAAACAGAGGTAAATAACGTAGATACTACAAGGAAAAACGCCGTTTCTTCCGGTTTTGACCTTGAAGATAAGGATTTTTCAAAGTCCGGAGAAATAGTGCGAGAGGCAAAAAAATTTATAGACGAACATTATAAAGAAGATATTTCACTACAAGATGTTGCCGGAGTCTTAGGATATTCAGATGTATATTTCTGTAAGCTGTTTAAGCAGAATTTCGGCAAGAGTTTTATTGTATATCTAAATGAACTTAGGATTAGCAAGGCAAAAGAGTTTTTGGCCAATCCCGCAATAAATATCAAGGATATTAGTTCTGAGGCGGGATACAGAGACGCTAATTATTTTACGAGAGTTTTTAAACGTATGACGGGGCAGACACCCAGTGAATACAGAAACGGAGTCATTGGCTGATGAAAAAAAGATGGCCCATTGTGGCGATGATAGCATGCATAATAATTATTATGATTGTTGTCTTGTTCTTTTTTAATTACAGATCAGATAAATCTGATTCGCCCGAATATGTTTTCTTTTATGCAGATAACCAAACTGCCGATTATCCTTCGACTTTGGGAGGGCAGAAGTTTGCGGATCTTGTATATGAGAGGACAAAAGGTAGGATCAAGATAATCGTAAAATGCGATGCGGAGCTTGGAAGTGAGGCAGAAGTCATCAATCAGATGAAGTATGGTGGGGTAGCTTTTGCAAGAGTTTCGTTATCTCAGCTTGCTGAGAGAATAAAAGCAATGAATGTCCTTTTGTTGCCATATTTATATAATGATTCCGATCACATGTGGAGAGTTCTGGAAGGCGATATAGGAGATGAGTTCCTGCTTAAGACGGACGAGTATGATCTTGTGGGATTGTCCTGGTATGACGCCGGCGCCAGAAATTTTTACAGTACAAAGCCAATTACCCGAGTTGAAGACATTAAGGGAATGAAAATAAGAGTTCAGGAGTCTTCAATGATGGCAGATATGGTCGAAGCACTCGGAGCGAAACCTATTGAGGTAGTATATTCTGAAGTATATTCGGCTCTGGAACAGGGAATTGTTGACGGAGCAGAGAATAACTGGCCTTCTTACGAGAGTATGAAGCATTACAGGGTTGCTAAGTACTATACGCTGGATGAACATATAAGAGTTCCCGAGATGCAGGTATGTTCCAAGGAAATCTGGAATATGCTTAGCGAAAGTGACAGGGAAATAATATATGAATGTGCAAGAGAATCTGCCATGTACGAAAGGGAACTTTGGAAAGAAAGAGAGGAGAGTTCAAGAGAGAATGCTGTTTTTAACGGCACACAGGTAATCGAACTTTCTGCTGAGGAAAAAAAGAAATTTAGAGATGCAATGTCCGATATTTATGAGAAATATTGTGGTGATTATATGGATGTTGTACAAAAAATATTGAATTATTAAAGATTCTTATTTATCTGTATGCATATTTTCCGGCTATCGCGGTGATGGCAAGGAACATGAAGATAACGGCTTCAAGCATCAGATAAGAATTGCATTTAAATATTAGTAGAAGGACGGATATAACGGTTGCAAAGATAAGCGTTATATTCGTCTTTTTTTTGAATATGCTATTTTCATAGCTGTCGACTTTTCTGTTTGGATGATCGATTGGACCTTCATAGATTATGAGTGCTGAGGAAATGAGATATATAACAAAAGATACGGCCGGCGGCAAGGTAATATATTTAAAAGCAAGAAGTGATGTAAGCAGAACAAGCAAGGAGCAGATGAAACATGCAAAGTAGCTATTTAAGTGAAGGCCTCCGTTTAATGAACGTATAGGGATAAAGAGCATAAAGAAAAAGAGACACGGAACAAGCATTTTGAGAAAAAGGGCTATGAACATACAAGCGATGATGCACAGAGCTTTTTCAAGAAAGCATACGAAACCATATTTGTATATGTCATAATCTTTTTCTTCGATAACGCCCTTTTTTAATATGTAATTTGTGAGCCTGGATGCCAGAAGTTCCATTATTTCTCCGTTCTTTTGTCAAATATTGTTGTCTCCGATCATTTGAAGAATCTGTTTTCGTACCTCTTTTTGTCTGTTTTCACTGATCTTAAGGCAGAATTCTGTCTGATCGTAATTGATAGTCATGCTGCTGTAATTCATGCGACAAACGTATTTATAATTTACCAGATACGACTGATGTATTCTAAAGAAGTAGTGACTGGATTTCTCGAGCTCTTTTTGAATATCATTGAGCTTTCCGTAGAAAAAGTCGCTTGAACCGTCGTTAAAATGTATAGTCACAACGCGATTTTTACTTTCGAAGTAAACAATGCTTCGTATCGCAACCTTTTTGACCTTTCTGTTGTAGGTATACTGAAAATAGCCCTCGGCCTTGTCGATTCTTGTCAGCGCCTGTGAAAAGTATTTTTTGAATTTTTTTTCGTCGATCGGTTTGGAAAGAAATCTGAAAGGCTCGACTTCAAAGAGCTCTTTTAGATAACTGTCATAATTCGAAACGTAGATTATGAGCGAGTCTTTGTCTATGGTACGGATCATTCGGGCTGTTGTTATTCCATCCAGCTCCTTCATTTCAATGTCCAAAAAGATTATGCTGTAACGATCGCCCTTTATTATGCTGCGTGCAAGGGGAGAACCGTCGTAGAATACGTCGATCTCGGGGCGGATTCCGCGAGCGAGACATTCGCCGTTCAGCATGGTTTCTAGTTTACCGGAAAGCTTTACATCATCATCGCAAATAGCAATTTTTATCATATCCTACCTCCAAAAATCAGGTATAAGAATTAAAGTCGTAACAAAAGTGCAGGATCGAAAAGATAGTTCTGGTAATACTGCGGAAATTTCCCGCAAGGGTAGTATATCATCTTTTTTGATAATAGCAAACTTGGATAACTTTTGTAGTGTGCGAAAATACGCGGTGTTTCGGAATAAAATCAGAAGCAGGACCGTAAAAGTTACATGGTAAGCCGTAAATATTACAAATTGGGAAAAGGCCTTGATTTTTGTGGTATTATCATAAACAGGTGGGTTTGAAGGAAAGAAGGGGCTTATAAAATGGGTGAGTATATATCGATTATTTCAGGCGTATTCTTAGCTTTTCTTATGATCATTATTATTCAGAAATTCATGGACGTTTTTCTAGCTGAACGAAGCAATAATATTATCAAATATGTTGGCTGGACAATCTATTTCACTTTTCTCGCATCGTCAAATCTGACAGATATGATAAAACCTTGGGTGTTGTTATCACTTAATATAATTTTTATTTTTGCTCTTGGAATTATCGACAGACACGCATCGGTAAAGAGCAGTATTTTCTTTTCAATACTTATATGTTCCGTTTGGATGCTTGTTGAGGTTGCTTCGGCGCTTGTTGTTGAGATGTTCGGGATAAGCGTTACAGAGAACAGGGATGCGGTCAGCTTTGTATCACAGCTTATAATGCTTCTTTTGGTTGTTCTGTCTTTTAAGTCTAAATCCCGAAAGGGACCTAAATACGGTAATATTCCCATTAAATATTTTGTCATGATTCTTGCCATACCGCTCATATGTATTTATCTGATGAACAAAATTTATATGATCTCAACCCGTCATCATCAGTACAATGACTTTGCGGCTATTTCAAGTGTTTTTCTCCTACTTATTAATTTCATAATTTTCGAAGTCTATTCCTGGATGAGCAGAGATTCCGAGCTCAAATCGCTCAATAAACTTTACGGCCAGCAACTTGAACTGTGCAGCAGACAGGCGGCAGAGCAGGAACAGCTCTATATGGAGATAAAGAGAACAAGGCATGATATGAAAAATCATCTCGCAGGTCTCCTTGGAATGATTGAGTCGGGGGAAAATGACGAAGCGGTAAGGTATGTCAAACAGCTTCTTGCGGACGGACTTGGTAAAACTAACGAAGAAATATCTAAGAGCGGCAATATTGTCGTTGATTCCCTGGTAAATTACAAGTATTCGATAGCCCAAAAAGAAGGAATAGCATTTGAAGCATCAATTTTTGTACCGGCAACACTTCCCTTTAGAAGTGAGCATGTAGTAATTATCCTTGGGAATCTTCTTGAAAATGCATTTGATGCATGCATGAAAGTTCAGCCAAAGGGCAGATATATTAAGCTTGATATGAGTTTTGAAAAAAACATGCTCAAGATAAGCATTATTAACAGCTGTATTTTTGAGAACAGAAGAGACCGGTACGGAAGGTTTTTTTCTACAAAAAGCGATGCGGAGCATCATGGAATAGGGCTTGCTTCTATAAAGCAGGCAGTAAGCGGATATGATGGTGATGTTATAATTGATGATAAAGGTAATCAATTTGGCGTAATTGTAATAATGTACGGAAAAGAAGAAGCATCCGAGGGGTGAAAATTACACGAATATCCTTTTTTTCTACATGAAACATTATAAAATATACGGTGTAGTGTATAATAATTGCTGAAATGCAATTTATAAAGAAAGCTACGGTTTATAGAAAAAGGAGGGTATTTGATATGAAGCAGGGAAAAAATATTGTGGCAAAAATACTAAAAGGAATTGCGAGAAAGTCAGTAAATTCCGGGATGGACAGCAGGTGTATGTTCCTTTATCATCAGCCCAAGATGCCTTCGGGAATAAATAAGATCTGATATGTGTAATTATATATAAGAAAGGACCTCATAAGCATATGCCTATGAGGTCCTTCCTTATACAAAGTTATCAGTCTTCTTCTGAAAGCCATCCGTAACGTTCCATGTCGATACTGCTGATGGTATTTTTACTGTCGTTCATGAAGATTTCTATACATTCTCTGGGATAATCTGACTTATCGTCTTTATCGAAGGGAATTCTATAGATATTAAGTTTCTCATCATATTTAAAGTTCTTAACGCCTGCTGCGCTGAGAGCTTTGTCAAGTTCATCCTTTGTCATTCCAAGCTTGATATTTCCGGCAATTGTAAGATCAAAAGGATTTACTGAGCTGTTAAATGCACTGATAGATACCACGATGGTATTTTCAAGTGTAACAGCATTCGGAAGAGGATTGATAGCCTCTACTGTGAGTCTGTAATCGCCCTTCTTCATTGTGAGGATCAAACCTTTCATTGAAGGAACAGATTCTGATTCATTGTCACATTTCCATCCCTGCTCAGCAAGTGTCTTGTAAGGAACAGGCAAATTGTATGTTGTTCCGTCAAGAGAGAAGTTTCCTGATAAAGGATCTTTTCCAAGTTCTGCGGGAGCTTTGTACAGGCTGAGATAATCAGGTGTCTTTGAGCTTACTTCAGGCTGTTCAAAATCATCGGGCATGAGCTTGTTCTGCATGCTGATATGAGTAAGGATGTTATTGTCAAAGCTGTAATATGCAGATACTTTGAATTCTTCATCCCCTTGTCCTCTGTATGTAAGTGATGATGAATTGCCGCTTGTATTTGTGCTGCTGGGATCGCCAAGTGCAGCTTTTACATCATCCATGGTAGTTTTCTGTAATTCAAACTGGTCGTTGTAGAACTTGACCTCAGCACCTGTATTCTTGATAAAGTAATCACTGAAATCAATCTCATAAACAAGGCACTTTGAAAGAGGCTGTGCGTCGATGGAGTGGTTTACAACACCGAAACTTGCGCTTCCTTCACCTTTCTGAGTGAAAGTCAATCTTACAATATCTGTATCGCTTGCATATAAAGTTTTATCTGCATCTTCCTTATTCTTATATGCCCATCCGTTTTCAAGAAGTTCATCAATACTCATAGGAAGGTTGTACTGCTTACCGTTTATGCTGAAGTTTGAATACTTTGCATATTCGTTTCCGCTGGCAGGAGCAGGAGCGGGTGTCGGATCGGGAGCGGGCTCGGCAGTTGTGGCAACTGTAGAAGCTGTAGCTACCTGCTCGACAGGCTGTGCTGATGCCTGCTGCGCTGCAGCCGGTTCCGGAGCGCTCGGACGAGACGATCTGAATCCGAATAATAATGCGGTCAAAACAAGTACGGCTGCAATAGATGAACCCAGTGCAATTGACTGAGGTGTAAGTTTCTTTTTAGGCTTAGCCTGTCCCTGCATATAATAAGGATTCTGGCCACCGGGCTGGAACTGCTGTCCATACTGGTTATTGCCGGGCTGCTGCATGGGCTGTCTGAACTGGTTGTTCATAGACTGCTGCATAGGCTGACCATATGCATTGTTAACAGGCTGCTGGAAATTCTGGCCATTCTGATTTCCCATAGGCTGCTGGAAAGGTGATCTGTTCTGAGCACCGCCTGGCTGCTGGAAGTTCTGGCCGTTCTGGTTTCCCATAGGCTGCTGGAAAGGTGATCTGTTCTGAGCACCGCCTGGCTGCTGGAAGTTCTGGCTGTTCTGATTTCCCATAGGCTGCTGGAAGGGTGATCTGTTCTGAGCACCGCCTGGCTGCTGGAAATTCTGACCATTCTGATTTCCCATGGGCTGCTGGAAAGGTGATCTGTTCTGAACTCCTGCAGACTGCTGCATGGGCTGTCTGTTCTGGCTTCCCATAGGCTGCTGGAAGTTCTGTGCGCCCTGTGAATTTGCAGGCTGCTGAGCAGGCTGTGCGCTCTGTGCACTTGCAGGCTGCTGAACAGGCTGTGCGTTCTGCGTATTTGCAGGCTGCTGAACAGGCTGTCTGCTCTGCGTATTTGCAGGTTGTTGAACAGGCTGTCTGCTCTGCGCATTTGCAGGCTGTTGGAACGCCTGTCTGTTCTGTGAACCGTCAGGTTTCTGAAGGCTGAGTCTGCTTGGATCCTGAGCGGGCTGCTGTGAAGACATTCCGCTGCGATCGATTGCAGGCTGTTTATCTAGTTGTACAGTCTGGTTATTGTCGAATTGTTGTTCATTTGTGATTGGTTGTCCTGTAATAGGATCAAATCTTCTTTCATTCATATCTGTGCATCCTCTCAATAGGAAAATGATAAGTAAATATATTTCTTTTACCTTTTGATATTTTATTGCATCTTTAACAATTTGTAAATATTAATTAACAAAAAAATATAGATTAAATTGGAAAAAAACGTAAAAAAGTGTGATAAGATAGTATTGGTGACCTTTTCGGTGCAATTCTTGTTTAAATAAGATGTATTTAGGAGGTGTTTTTTATGATGATTTCGCCTGAGGGCTATAAATCCATGCATGAGGCCGATTCTTTTGATAAGCTTATTGAAGAGCGCAAGAACCTTTTGGGGCAATTGGAGCAGCTTGAGAAAATTGTGCGTGATAAGGACAAAAAAGACGAATCATGGAATGAAAGTCCGGGGCCTGATGTCAGATATCAGATTACTCTCAGTTATCTTGTACAGATTTGTGAGCTTTTGTGGAAGAGTTACAGCGTAGAAATATCTATGAATGAGTGAGAACTAAATATACGAAAATAGGGATAGACTATAATGGAATGTGATGATATAATTAACGTGTTCACATTTCTACTTAATAAATATAGATGGGGAGCGTGTAATTTGAAATAGTTTATGAGGTGGTATTTATCAGGTTTTTTTCTTGGTAGATACCGCTTTTTTATTCAATAGGAGATTTTTATTGGATAAGAACAGCTTAGAGAGGAGAAGTTAAAAACATGGATGCACAGAATTTTTTGACAATGAGTATGGATGAACTTGCTAATGAGATTTCGGAGACGAAGAAGAAATTGTCTGCGCTTGAGCAGCTTATGAAGATCCGTCAGCAGTTGGGAGAGCGAACAACCAGACAGATTGAGGCCAAAAAGAAAGCAGAGAAGCGTGCCGAGAAGAAGGCGGCTGTAAAGAATAATACGGCAAGAACCTATGATGTATCCGATGCAGATACTATGTCTATATCAGAGTCGTCTGTTGAATCGGAATCAAGATTTGGGGATGGTTTTTTTGGAGAATAAACGGACAATAAAGTAATTGAGTTTATTATAAATATTTTCTTAATTATCACAATAACATAATGTTCGCCAACGAAATTGCGCTATAATTATACTTATATTCAGTGTATTTTCTTAAATGAAAGGAGTGCATGGAAGTGAGTGATAGCGCAAAGAACAAAATAGAAGATATTAAGATTTTTCAGAAGATTGGTTTTCAAAATTTGGCTGTAAACCTTGTTATGCTCGTTATGTTTATTATTGCGATTGTCATTATGGATGGTAATATGAAGAATATTATCAGTATAGGTATAGGCGCGAGCAACGATGATATACAGCTCTTGAGTAAAGAGGCAAGACTCAGAGAAAACCTTATAACTATTGACGGCAATCTGTCCGCGTTACTTGGTGCGGTTTCTATGGGAACCAACGATCCGGCAAACTATGAGGTGTACTTTACCAATATAGATGCGGTAGAAAAAGAGATGCCGGAACTCCTTTCATTCTTGCAGGAGAGTGTTTTGGTCACACATTCCGCAGACGGCCCTGCACAGGTAGATGAGATAATGAAGACTACCAACGCATTTCTCGGCGTTACCGATGATATGGTGGTTTCGCTTAGGGCTGCGGATGCCGCAAAGGCAATGGATACTTATATTAATCAGTATATAGATGCACAAGCGGCAGTATATGCTGCATATGATGCGGCTGAAGCTTCGATAAGTGTTCTTGGTGATGAACTTGCCGCATATTTGAATATGCTTTACAGCAAGGCTTTTGTTAAGACTGTTGTGCTGGTCGTTATTTTCATATTACTTATTGCTATAAGTCTTGTTCTCAGTGAGATGAGAATCAGTAAGAAGATTGCCGGCATAGTTTCCGAACTTCAGGCAATTATTAAAGGCATTAACAGCAATGAGGGTGATCTTACCGCCAGAATTGAGACTAATACATCTACTGAGCTTGCATTTATTGTGAGTGGTATTAATAATTTTATTGAGACTTTGCAGGGAGTCATAAAAGAAGTTAAGGATGGTTCCAATGTTCTCAATAGTTCTGCTGATTCGATGACACTTCAGATTGAAAAAGCGAGCGATAATATTACAAATACCTCAGCAGCTCTTGAAGAGTTGTCGGCAAGCATGGATACTGTATCGACGACCGCCGATCAGATTTCCGGAAGACTTGATGAAGTTAAGGAAGCTACCAGCGAGATAAGACAGGAAGCTGCAAGCGGAGCATCAACTGCTGAGAATATCAAAAAAGAAGCTGACGAGATCAAAAATGAAGCTCTCAAGAAGAAAGAGAATACGGGTATTAAAGTTGAGGAACTCAGCGCGGTTCTTGAGAAATCTGTTAAAGACAGTGAGAAGGTTGCGCAGATCAACGAGCTCACAAAGGTTATCCTTGATATAGCTTCGCAGACAAACCTTCTTGCACTTAATGCTTCAATTGAGGCTGCAAGAGCCGGTGAAGCTGGTAAAGGTTTTGCGGTTGTTGCGGAAGAGATCAGTGCACTTGCGGATAACAGCCGTCAGACAGCCGGAAACATCCAGACGATCAGTAATGAAGTTACAGATGCGGTCAATACACTTTCGACGAATGCCATGGATGTAATCCAGTTCATCAACAACGATGTTCTTAATGATTATGATACTTTCGTTGAGACAAGTGATAAATATGAGAATACAGCTGTAGTAATGGATGAGATCCTTGATAAATTTAACAGGAAGGCCGATAACCTCAACAATATCATGGACAAGATGGCAGATTCAGTTGAATCTATCACAGAGTCTGTAAAAGAAAGTACTCAGGCAATCAACCTTTCTGCAGCAAATTCGACTGAAATCGTCGGACAGATCCAGGGAATCAGCGCGGCAATGGGAGAAAATAATAAGGTTACCGAGCAGCTTTCAAGCAGTACGAAGAAATTTGCAAATCTGTAATATAACAATGACAAAAAATGTACACCTAAATTCTAATATGATTTAGGTGTACTTTTTTTGCGTTTTGCGATTAAAGTAGTACAATGTATTTCTCAGGAGGGAATACGGAAAAATATGACATACAGAGTAATTGCTTTATTATTTTTGCTGGTATTTTACGGCATATATTTTATAAAAATGCTTCTGCAGAGAAGGAAAGGCATTGTTACGGACCAGATTGCAAAGGGGAAGGTTAGGGACAAGGGCTTTTATATTGAACTTATAATGAAAATCACGACAATGCTTGTGCCGCTTACGGAGGTTTTGTCGATAGCGTTAGGGGTAGCGATGCTGCCTATTATGTACAGAGTTATAGGAATGTACTTTGCATTTATCGGTGATATAGTTTTCTTTGCCTCGGTATATACGATGAGAGACAGCTGGAGAGCCGGAGTTGCGGCTGATGATGAGAAAGAGAGAAAACTGGTAACGACCGGGATATATAACTATTCGAGAAATCCTGCTTTTCTTGGATTTGATCTTGTCTATGCCGGCATTTTGCTGATGTTCTTTAATCCGGTACTTCTTGCTGTTTCAGTGTTTGCTATGGTGATGCTTCATATGCAGATATTAAGAGAAGAAGAGTTTCTTACAAGCTTTTTTGGAAATGATTATACAGAATACAAGGAAAGAACAAGCAGATACGCGGGCATGGGTAAAATTACGGTATCCAAAGCTCTTTTGTATATCTATTTTGTTCTCGGAATATGGTCTGTTTTGTATTTTTTTACCTGCCTTTCATACGGCGGAGGTTTTTCACTTTCGTGGGTGTGGTTATGGCTTTTGATCGCAGCCTTTTCTTTTATAAGAGTATGGATGTTAAAGAGCAGAATAGATGGCAATGAGAAGATAAAGATTCCCAAGATATTTGTCTGGGCATACAGAATATTATTCATAGTTTTTTTGACTTATTTTGCAATAACGGAAGTTAAGATAATAGGGGCAATGCGGGCAAGGGCTAAGGAAGACCTTGATTATATCATAGTGCTCGGTGCGGGACTTCACGGCACGGAGCCAAGTAACCCCTACAAGGCCAGGATAGAACGGGCTGCCATGTACCTTGATGAGAATGAAGGAACTATAGTTATAGCTTCCGGAGGACAGGGTAAGTTTGAGCAAATAAGTGAGGCGGAGTGTGTCAAAAGAAAACTTACCTCGAAGTATGGAATAGATGAGAGCAGGATACTTCTCGAAGAAAAGTCTACAGATACTGAGGAAAATCTGCGATACAGTCTTGAAGTGATAGGTGATCCGGCGGCATCTGTGGGAATAGTGACCAATGGATTTCATGAACTGAGGGCGCTGTCTATTGCCAAAAGAGAAGGCTATGAAAATGTTTCATCCGTTCCTGCGAGAACTCTTTTCCCTGTGGGTATTCACTATGTTGTGAGAGAGTTTTTCGGGATGACTGAGTTCTATATAAAGAATTTTTGATAAAAAAGAAGGGAGCTGAAAAAATGATTTCTCATTTTTTCACAGCCCCTTCTTTTTATCACATATATACTCAGTCGAGGTTGAGTCTTTTGTTTGCTGTTACGACGGATGCAACCCAGAAAATTATTATTGTAACAATAGAATAGATGATACCTTTTGACATAGAGTGTGTTAAAAGGCCAAAAGAATCCATGTCGGAATAGGAATCCGGATACAGGAACATTCTTCCGAAAGAAATGGAAGTTGAAATTATTCCCAAAACAAAACTTGTTCCAAAATAGCAGAGAACTGCACCTAAAATCTTGTGCTTACTCCAAAGTTGGCCGATGCTTATGCAGAAGAAGTATGTCAAAAGTTTTGATATATTTCCGAGGATTATTGTCAGAGTAAATTCGATAATTCCCCATATAATATTAACTGATTCAGGATCGTATAATAATTGCTTGTATATCTCAAGCATCACTTCCCGTAGTTCGTCAAGATCCGGCAAGGTTCCGATTATAAGTGTTCCAAACAGGATGCAGAGTCCCATTGAAAGACTGAATGCCAAAGACCATATGCAGGCAACTATCATTCTTGAAGAAACGACCTCAGTGATAGTTGCGGGCAGGGTAAATGTAAGGTAGCCTTGGGATGTGTACAGGTTTTTGTAGTAGTGAACAACAAGGTAGATGGTGGCTATCATATTAAGTGACGTCAGTAGGATAATGATTCCTGAGACTCCCAGTGTTATAAAGATTACACTAAAATCTTTTTCAATCAATTCGGGAGATGCGACAATTCTGAAGAATAAACCGCCGACAATACCCAGAACGATAGTAACCGCACATGTAAGTGTCATTACCATCCATGTATTCTTGAATTCATGTTTAAGAAGTGTTCCTAGCATCTGTATACCTCCCTGAAATATTGATCGATAGTCATGCCGGTCTCGTCCTTTATGGCTGCAACCGGCTGATAGAGCCTGATATTACCGTATTGTAAGAAAATAACTTCGTCCAGCACCGGCTCAATATCTGTTATGAGATGAGTAGAGATGATGATAGATGCGGAAGGATCGTAATTGTTTATGATCGTACGCAAAATATAATCTCTGGCAGCAGGGTCTACACCTGCGATCGGCTCGTCAAGAATGTAAAGTCTTGCTCTTCGGCTCATTACAAGGATAAGCTGAACTTTCTCTTTTGTACCCTTTGAGAGTGTCTTCAATCTGCGCTTTGGATTGATATTAAGATTTGTAAGCATCTGATAAGCTCTGTTTACATCAAAATCGGCATAAAAATCCATAAACATCGCAATGACTGCTTCAATAGTCATATTGTCATCAAGATATGTTGTATCAGGAAGGTAAGACACAAGTGCCTTACTCCTTGGTCCGACGGGATTGCCGTCAACGAGGACTATGCCGGATGATGGCTTTAAAAGACCGCATATGATCTTTATAAGGGTTGTCTTGCCACTTCCGTTTGGTCCAAGAAGGCCGGTTATATGACCGGGGCCAATGGATAGGTTAATGTTTGTCAGAGCCTGGACATTGTCATATGTTTTAAATAGCCCCTGTACTTCTAACAGATTACTCATACTTTTCTCCTTAAAAAATTTATTACTTGCCTTTCAATCGCTTATAAGTTTAAGCGCGGAAATATCCGGCGAGATTGAAAGAGAGTAGTTGGTGTAATAGACTACAAATCCCGGTTTGGCTCCTCCGGGCTTCTTTACGTCCTTGCGCTTTAGATAGTCTATCTCCACTTTCTCCTGAACTTTTCCTTTTGAATAGTAGGCAGCCAGGGCAGCAGCTTCTTCAAATGTTCTGTCGGGAACTTCTTTGCCCTTTGTTATAAGGACAACGTGCGAACCCGGTATCTTTTTGGCATGGAACCACCAGTCGCCGCCGTTTGCTATCTTAAAGGTAAGTTCATCGTTCTGAATGTTGTTTTTGCCTACATAGATATCAAAGCCGTCACTTGACTGATAGTGGAAAGGCTTACTGGTGATCTTTTCTTTTCGCCCGTTTTTGCTAAAACCTGACTTGATATAGCCACTTTCACGCAGCTCCTGTCTGATCTGGGCCAGATCGGCTTCTTTTTCGGCAATCTCGAGAGCACTTTCTATTGATTCAAGTTGTTCAATCGCTTCTTTTGATTCTTTTATCTGCTCTTCAAGCGCTTCAGCGGTTCTCTTAAGTTTGGTATATTTGTCAAAATACTTCTTGGCATTCTGACTCGGTGTGAGAGTGGGATCAAGAGTTATCGTAACATCTTTTCCGGTATTGTAATCATTGACCGTGATCTTCTCAGCGCCGGGTTCTGCACTGTAACCATAGACTGTAAGGAGTTCGCCGTATATTCTGTACTTGTCCTTCTTGTCACAGTCAAGCATCTGCTTGGTCTGAAGGTCGTATTTTCTTACATTTCGCTCAAGAGCTGTCTGAACGATCTTTCTAAGATCAACTGATTTCTGTCTTATTCTTGTTACGACATTTTTTTCGGCATAGTACTTATTTATAAGCTCCGAGATACTGCCCTGCTGCGCTGCGGAAAAACCGGGAGCGTCCTTGTACATGGTTAGCGGTACGCAGGAGTACTCCTTTGGTGATGCGCCTTCATATATTATCTCGGGTGCAAATTCGCCGCTTTTTACCATATCGATTATCTCTGAAAAAGCTCTATAGAGCGCGATAGACTCCGATGTATCAAGTGCTATTGCGGATTTGTCGGAATCGATGCCGGCCCTTTTACATATTTCCTGAGAAATAATGGGAGAAAGACCTGTATAGCCCTGATAAATAGCCTTGAAAACAGGCATTCCCTTACTTAGAACTATTGATGAGAATTCATCAGCACTTGTCTCGAGTGGATTTTTTTTGTCCTGAGAGGGAACAAAGTACTCACGGCCGGGGAGAACTTCCCTTACAGAGCTGACTGAAGCGGGAATGTGCTTGATGCTGTCGATTATTATATTATTCTCATCCGTAAAAATGATATTGCTGTATTTGCCCATGATCTCGATGAGGAGTACTTTATGCCTTAAGTCGCCCATTTCATCGAGGTGTTCAATCTCGAAACGGATTATTCTCTCAAGCCCCGGCTGAGTCACTGAGATTATGCGGCCGTTTTGGATATGCTTTCTAAGAAGCATGCAGAAGTTTGGCGCAGTCATCGGCGAAGGCTTCGTTTCGTCCGTCATATAGATAAGCGGAAGAGAAGCGTCTGCAGACATGATCATCTTGGCCTGCTTTATGCCGTATTTGTCAATATTCTCATAAGAGAGCTTCACTGTTATAAGAAGTTCGTCGCTCTCTGTCTGCGCAATCTTATATATTCTGCCTCCTGTCAGGAGGTCACTCATATCTTTGGTTATATTTGCGATTGTTATTCCATCAAATGCCATTTTGTGCTCCGTATGCGTTAGTAATTATATATAGTCTACTAGTCGCGGGGAGGTATGTCAAAGCAGACAGAATAATGCAGCTTATGTGGTATTATTTCACATTTATGACATATAATTGGTGCATACTTTATTTAGGGTATAATATATACAGTAGCCGACTGTGATTGCTGATCTATCTAAAATAATCTCAAGGCTCAAAAATAAAAGGAGAACATTGTCATGGGAAAAAAGAGAATGTATAAAAGTAATGACAGAAAAGTTTGCGGTGTCTGCGGTGGGCTTGCAGAATACTTCGGAATCGATCCCACAATAGTACGTCTTGTATATGCGATACTTGCGATCACATACGGAAGCGGACTTTTGCTCTATATTATTGCTGCGATAATCATGGAAGACAGACCGGACTATACAGGCAGAGCATGAATTAAATAAGTTTTTGAGAGAACCTTTGATAAAAGAACATTATTGGGGGTTCTTATTTTATATAAAATCTGGCATTTTTTGAAATTTATAATTATTTTATTGTAAACGCTTACATTATATGTTATAACTAACAATGAACTAAGTGATTTGCAATTTGATTTGTAAACGCTTACATTACGGAGGTTATGGGAAATGGAATTATTAAACTACGATGTTTTGGCAAAATCGGGTTACAACGGATTTGTAAAAAAAGATGCGCAGATCAAAGTGCTGCAGTTTGGAGAGGGGAACTTTCTTCGCGCATTTGTTGATTATTTTTTTGATATCAGTAATGAAAAAGCCGGATTTGACGGCAAGATCGCACTCGTACAGCCTATTTCGCAGGGACTTACTAAGCTCATCAATGAGCAGGAGGGACTTTACACTCTTTACTTGAGAGGGAGCGAAAACGGTGAGAAGGTCGATCTTAAGAGAGTAATCTCGGCTGTGGATTGCTGTCTTAATCCTTATGAGAAGGCAGATTATGACAAGATGATGGAGATTGCGGCAAGCGATTCTCTCGATATCATCGTTTCGAATACAACTGAGGCGGGAATTGCTTACGATCCTGCCTGCAATTTTGAGGATGTTCCGGCGGGTAGTTTCCCCGGAAAACTTACGCAGGTTCTTTATACAAGATTCAAGGCGGGCAAGAAAGGCGTAGTTGTTCTTTCCTGCGAACTAATCGACAATAACGGCAAAGAGCTCCTTAAGTGCGTGAACAGCTATATCAATCAGTGGAATCTCGGAGATGAGTTCAAGGCATGGGTGAATGACGAAAATATCTTTTGCTCAACACTTGTAGACAGAATTGTTCCCGGACGTATCCGCGATGAGAAGGAAGTTAGTAAGCTTGAAGAAGAAAACGGTTATCACGATGAGCTCATTGATGTCGGAGAAATCTTCGGAGTATGGATAATCGAAGGTCCGGGGGAACTTGAAGACAGACTTCCTTTTAAGAAAGCGGGAGTTAATGTGCATGTAGTTCCTGATGTAATGCCTTATAAGCACCGCAAGGTGCGCATTCTTAACGGGGCACATACCGGATTTGTGCTCGGAGCATACCTGGCAGGCCTCAATATTGTAAGAGATTGCATGCAGAATGAGACTATCGCAGGTTTCATGAACAGGATGCTTGGTGATGAAGTTATTCCCACACTTGTAGATCATCTTGATAAGGATGATCTTGAAGAGTTTGCAAGTGCGGTGAAGGATCGCTTCAACAATCCTTTTGTAAATCATGAGCTTATGTCGATATCTCTTAACTCTACCAGCAAGTGGAAGGCGAGAAATATGCCGTCATTCCTTCAATATATAGACAAGAACGGTAAACTTCCGGTTTGCCTCACAATGTCTCTTGCGGCTTATATTGCTTTTTATTCCAATGATATATCGGAGCTTACGGATGCAGGTCTGATCTGTAAGAGACCTGCTGGAAATGCATATACCGTAAGTGATGACAGATGGGTGCTTGAGTTCTACTACGAGCACAGAAACGATTCCGAGGAAGAGCTTGTGCGAGCAGTTCTTGGAAATGAGAAGATGTGGGACCGCGACCTCAATAAAATAGACGGTCTTACGGATGCGGTCGTAAAAGACCTTAAGATGATCCGCACAGAAGGCGCGGAAGCGGCATATGCAAGCTGTCTTTGATCTTCTAAATAATTAAATTTGCTTATTATCTATTGTTTGTATATATGACATAGTATCTATTGGCGCGAAGACTTACAGAATTTCGTTTTAGACAAACGGAGTTGAAGTAAGTCTTTTGTGCTGTAAAAATGGACGGTTTGCGGCTATGTTTGCATTGACCTGAAAATTGGGTTATATTATAATAACTTGTGTATTATTATGCCCAAAAATAAGGGGGATTTACAGATGGTCTGCAGTATGACTGGTTTTGGCAGAAGTGAAGTCACAGAAGGTCAACGCAAGTACATAGTTGAGCTTAAATCTGTTAACAATCGTTATCTTGATATAAATGTCAAGATGCCTAAGAAATTCAACGCATTTGAGTCTGCAATTCGTTCAGAACTAAAAGGCTATATGAAACGCGGCAAAGTTGATGTATTTGTCAGCTACGAGGATTTTTCGGAGTCTGAATCCAAGGTTAAGTACAACAAGGCTATCGCACAGGAATACTATGATGCTTTGAAGGAAATGGTCAAGGACTTCGGGCTTGATGATGAGATCAGACTGCCTCTTTTGGCTAAGTTTCCTGAGGTCTTCACAATGGAAGAAGAGGAACTTGACGAGGAAGAGGTATGGACGGGGCTTAAGAGAGCTCTTAATGAAGCCGGCAAGCAGTTTATGGAGTCGAGAGCCAAGGAGGGAGAATTCCTTTGCGCCGATCTTACAGCTAAACTCGTCGAGATGCTTGAAAATGTCGAGTATATTACCGAGCGTTCACCCGAGATCATCAAAGAGTACAAGGCGAAACTCAGGGAGAAGATCCAGGATCTCATGGAAGACAAACAGATCGATGAGAACCGTCTTGCCATGGAAGTTACAATATTTGCCGATAAAATATGTGTGGACGAGGAGCTTACAAGACTCAGAAGTCATATAGAAGCAACTACAGATGCACTCAGAAACGGTGATGACAAGGATGGAATAGGAAGAAAACTGGATTTCCTCGCACAGGAAATGAACAGGGAAGCCAATACTATCCTTTCTAAATCAACTGATCTTAAGATCTCCGACAGGGGAATCGCACTTAAGACCAGTATAGAAAAAGTAAGGGAGCAGATTCAGAACATTGAGTAAACTCATTCATATTGGATTTGGCAATATAGTCAACGCCGACAAGATTATAAGTATAGTCAGTCCTGACGCAGCTCCTATCAAGCGTATGGTTCAGAAGGCTAAGGAACAGGGGACAGGTGTTGACGCGACACAAGGGCGCAAGACCAAAGCTGTTTTGGTCATGGAGAACGGCATGCTTGTGTTATCAGCTCTTTTGCCTGAAACAATCAGTGCTAGAGCATATTCAGAGAGTGAGAGTATTACAGATGAATCGTAAAGGAATAATAATTGTTGTCTCGGGCTTTTCGGGCGCGGGCAAGGGAACAGTAATGAAGGCACTTACAGCAAAGTACGATCAGTATGCTCTGTCTGTATCGGCTACTACAAGAACTCCGAGAACAGGTGAAGTTAACGGAAGAGAGTACTTTTTTGTAACTACTGAGGAATTTGAGAAGATGATTGATGAAGACGGGCTTATTGAACATGCCAAATATGTCAATCATTACTACGGAACTCCCAGAAAGTATGTAGAAGATAAACTTTCAAAAGGAATTGACGTGATCCTTGAGATAGAGATTCAGGGAGCACTTCAGATTAAAGAACAATATAAGGACGCAGTTCTTTTGTTTATAACACCTCCGTCTGCGGAAGTACTTGAGAAGAGGCTTCGCGGAAGAGGAACCGAGACCGACGAGGTTATTAAGAAACGCCTTAGCAGGGCAAAAGAGGAATCTGTCGGAATTGAGAAGTACGATTATATTGTTGTCAATGATAAGCTTGAGGAGTGTGTTGAGAATGTGCATCGTATTATAAGCGCAGCTCATTGCAGTCCGGACAGAAATCTTGATTTTATAGATGACATAAGACATCAGCTTGAAAAATTCTAATTCTATAAATAAATGTTATTTGCGGATATCCGCAGGAAAGGAACAAAATGATACATCCTTCATATGTAGATCTGATGAAAGTAGTAAACAAGGGAGTTGAAGAGGGAGAGGAGCCTGTAATCAGCTCAAGATATTCAGTAGTTATGGCTACTGCAAAGAGAGCAAGACAGATTATCGCAGGTGACGAGCCTATGGTAAAGGTTAAGGACAAGCAGAAGCCTCTTTCTATTGCAGTTGAGGAAATGAATCAGGATACTCTTCGCATTCTCACAGAAGAAGAAAAGCTTGAAGATACTGACGTAATTGAGGAAGTTGAGAGTACAGAAGAAAACTGATATGAAGATATTATTTGTATCGCTTGGATGCGATAAAAATAGAGTTGATACCGAGGTTATGCTTGGTATGTTGCATAGCCGTGGGTATGACTTTACAGATGATGAATCGGAAGCAGAAGCAGCAGTTGTTAACACCTGCTGCTTTATAAATGATGCAAAGCAGGAAAGTATAGATACTATCCTTGAGCTTGCGGAACTTAGAAAAGAAGGTCAACTTAAGGCACTTATTGTTACGGGTTGCCTTGCGCAGAGATACAAGGAAGAGATTCAGGATGAGATTCCTGAAGTTGATGAGATCCTTGGTGTAACATCCTCTGATAAGATTATAGAAGCTATTGATGAGACTATAGCCAGAAACACAATTTTTTCTCACAAGAACTATTTTGATGATATCAATAAAAAGCCTGTGGGAGGCATGGACAGAATTATTACTACAGGCGGTCTTTTTAATTATCTTAAGATTGCGGAGGGGTGCGACAAACATTGCACCTATTGCATAATACCCAAAGTTAGAGGAAATTACAGAAGTGTTCCTATGGAGCAGCTTTTGGAAGAAGCCGGAAAGCTTGCAGATCAAGGCGTTTCCGAACTGCTATTGGTTGCACAGGAGACAACTTTGTATGGAACAGATCTCTACGGAGAGAAGAAACTCCCGGAGCTTTTGCACAAATTGTGCGAGATAGAAGGCTTTAAATGGATAAGAGTATTGTATTGTTATCCTGAAGAGATCACGGATGAGCTTATACAGACTATAAAGAACGAGCCTAAGATATGTAAGTATCTTGATATACCCATTCAGTCGGGATCTGACAGAATCCTCAAGAAGATGGGAAGAAGAACCAATAATTCCGAGATCAGGGAACTTATTAATAAGCTTAGAAAAGAGATCCCGGATATTTGCATAAGGACAACTCTTATAAGCGGATTCCCGGGTGAGACGGCAGAGGATCACAATGAGACTATGGCTCTTGTAAGGGATCTTAAGTTTGACAGACTGGGCGTGTTCACATACTCGCAGGAGGAAGATACACCTGCCGCGACAATGCCGGATCAGGTTTCCGAGAGGGTTAAGACTACCAGAAGAAACAAGCTTATGAAACTTCAGCAGGAGATTGCATTTGAAGCTGCCGAGAAGATGGTTGGAAGAGATGTGGATGCGGTTATCGAAGGAAGAATAACGGATTCCGACGATGGTGACGGGCTTTCATATGTGGCGCGCACTTACAAAGATGCTCCCGATATAGACGGATATCTTTTTGTGACCGGCGTACAGAGAGAGCTTATGACGGGCGATTATATAAAGGTACATATAACAGGCTCTAATGAATACGACTTGATTGGGGAGGAAATAATATGAATTTACCGAACAAATTGACAGTATGCAGAGTAATATTGATTCCTTTTTTTGTATTTTTTCTTTTATTTGATCCTACAAATGTTCTCTTTAAATGGATCGCACTTGGAATATTTATAATTGCAAGTCTTACCGATATGCTTGATGGTAAGATTGCGAGAAAATATAATCTTATAACAGATTTTGGAAAATTTATGGATCCTTTGGCGGACAAGCTTCTTGTTTGCAGCGCGATGATCGGACTTATCGAACTTGAGAGAATTCCTTCATGGATTGTTATTGTCATCATCGCAAGAGAATTTGTTATAAGCGGATTCAGACTTATCGCTTCCGACAACGGAAGAGTTATTGCCGCAAGTTATTGGGGCAAGTTTAAGACAACGTTTCAAATGATTATGGTAATCCTGATGATCGCAGATATACAGAATCAGGCATTTAAGATCCTGACTCAGGTAATCATGTGGATAGCTCTTGTGCTCACCATTATATCTCTTGTGGATTACCTTGTTAAAAATAAGGATGTAATGAATGGAAGTAAATAATAACAACGAAGAAGTAAAGATCAGATACGACGAGTCAGGCCTTAATGAGAAGATAATCCGTGCAGTTACGGAGATGGGCTTTGAATATATGTCACCCATCCAGAAGGCGGCTATTCCTGTCATGATGGAAGGCAAAGATATTATCGGACAGGCGCAGACGGGAACAGGTAAGACTGCTGCGTTTGGTATTCCTCTTTTGGAAAAGGTTGATCCCGAGAATAAGCATTTGCAGGCAGTTGTTCTTTGTCCTACAAGAGAGCTTGCTATGCAGGCAGCTGATGATATAAGAGATTTTGCAAAGTATATGCATGGAATCAAGGTTCTTGCAGTATACGGCGGACAGGATATATCCAGACAGATAAGAGCACTTTCGGCAGGGGTTCAGATTGTTGTTGGAACGCCGGGACGTGTTATGGACCATATGAGAAGACATACCATGAAGATGAAGGATGTCAGGGTTCTTGTTCTTGATGAAGCAGATGAGATGCTTGATATGGGCTTTAGAGAGGATATTGAGACTATCCTTGACGGAATGCCCGAGGAGAGACAGACAGCTCTTTTCTCAGCTACAATGCCCGAGCCTATTTTACAGATAACGAGAAAATATCAGAAAGATGCTGAGTATATTAAGATGACTCCCAAGGAAATCACTGTAGCAGCGATCGAGCAGACTTATTACAGGATTCCCCAGAGGATGAAAGAAGAAGTTCTTGTGAGACTTCTTGATTATTATAATCCCGGAAGAACACTTATTTTCTGTAATACAAAGAGAATGGTAGATACGCTTTCTGAGAATCTTAAGGGCAAGGGGTTCCTTGCAGACGGCCTTCACGGTGATCTTTCACAGAATCAGAGAGATACCGTTATGAAGCTTTTTAGAAATGACAAGATCAATATTCTTATCGCTACGGATGTTGCGGCAAGAGGTATTGATGTAAGCGGTGTTGAGGCTGTATTTAATTTCGATATTCCTGAGGATATAGAGTACTATGTTCACAGAATAGGAAGAACGGGACGAGCCGGAAGAAGCGGAAGATCGTTTACACTTGTAGGCGGAAGAGAGATGTACAAACTTCGCGAGATTGAGAGAGTTTGTCATACCAAGATCGAGGAAAGAAGAGTTCCTTCCGCAAAAGAGATAACAAGAGTTAAATCACAGAAGATATTCGGTGAAGTTATAGATATAATCGAGAACGGAGATATTGCTTCGACTCTTGAATTTGTCAATCAGAAGATTGAAGAAGGCGAATATACTGCAGATCAGCTTGCAGCCGGATTCATGAAGCTCAAGATGGGCGCAGATATCGAAGACCTTGTGCTCTTTGAGAAAGACCGTGATTACGGCGGCGATCGCAGGCGCAGAGGCAGAGATTCACGCTATGACGAGAGATCCGGAAGAAGAGACAGAAGAAGAGGTCCCAACGGCGGAAGAAGAGCGTCTGATATGAAGAAGGGCGCATTTGAAGGAAGAAGAGCTACCGACGGTAAGAGAGGATCGTCTTCCGGAAGAAGAAAGTTTGAAGACAGAAGAAGCAGCGGCAATCGCAGATCGGAGGGCGGGAAAAAACGCTACGATTCATATAAGAACATAGACCGCGCAGAGAATGATTCATTAAACTTAGAGATGGAAAAGAAGCCTTTTTCTACAGACAGAAGATCTTCTGACAGACCAAAGAGAGAGCGTGTATCGTCCGGAGCATCTGCATTTGAGAATGTAGGAAGACTCAATATTAAGGATGAGAAGAGCACAAAAGCTTGGTATATGGGCGAAGACAGAGATACAATGAATGTATCAAAGTCAGAACGCAAGAATATTAAGTCTGAAAATAAAAAGAGAAGTATCGATTATCTTCAGGACGTTGACGATCTTGTAATGGAGAGCTTTGGTAAGCGCAAAAAAGAGAGATAATAGCTGAGCGTAAGGGAGGCGGAACAGTGAAAGACAGAAAAACTCTGATCAGCAAGACCTTAAGAGCAAAGATATTTAATATGGTCAGTGTCGGCGTGATAGACGAACCGATCAATAGATTCTATGATTTTTTGAGTATTGCTGCGCTTGTTCTGAATCTTTTTTCAGCATTTGCAATTACGTATGATTACATGGAGGAGCACTACAAAGTGCTCCTTCTTGGAATTGAAGGCGTAACTACATTTTTCTTTGCGATTGATTATATCCTAAGGCTTCTTTCATCAAATGAGCTTTATCCCAAGGATAAAGAGTCTGTAGCGCTCAGAAAATATATTTTGTCATTTACGGGTATTATTGATCTGGTATCATTTTTGCCCTATTACCTTTCGGTATTCTTTCCGGTATTCTTTCCGGCGGGAACAGCGGTATTTAAGCTCTTTAGAGTTGCAAGGATACTCAGACTGTTCAGAATAAATTCCTATTACGATCAATTGAATGTTATTACAGAAGTTATAAAAAGAAAGAAGCAACAGCTTATGGCTTCTGTTTTTATTATTTTGATACTTATGATGGCGGCGAGCCTTTGCATGTACAGCGTTGAACATGAAGCACAACCGGAGATGTTCAAAAATGCTTTTTCCGGGATATGGTGGTCTGCATCAACGCTTCTTACTATTGGCTATGGAGATATCTATCCTGTCACGATAATGGGTAAGATCTTTGCGATAATCATTGCCTTTTTGGGAGTCGGCATGGTTGCAATCCCTACAGGTATTATTTCCGCAGGCTTTGTTGAGCAGTTTCAGAGGCTTAAGGATATAGGCGAATTTGCGGAGGAAGAGAATATTCACTTTATCAGGGTTTGGCTTGGAAGTGATGATTCGTGGACGGGGAAAAAGATTGCTGATATAGGACTTCCAAAGGATGTTATGATAGTTGCTGTTCAGCGTGATGACGATACGATCATTCCGCGCGGTGATACGACTCTTTGTGCCAACGATCTTATAGTTTTATGCGCGGAGAAAACCAAAGAGCTTCAGCCTGTAGCAATTAAAGAGATAGTTATAAATGAAGGTCATTCCTGGAATAATAAGGCGATTAAGGATATTGATATTTCCAGACAGAGTTATATCTTTATGGTCAGAAGAGATAATAAAGCCATTATTCCTGACGGAAAACTTGTTATAAAAGCAAATGATGTCGTCTTGCTGTATGACAAACATTTGCATAATGAAAATATATAAAAGAGGTTTTTGTAATGTTTAGCTTGGAGACAAAGAAAAAGATACTTGATTCTACGGATCTGTTCGTACTTGATATGGACGGAACATTTTATCTTGAAAATGATATACTTGACGGCTCGCTTGTTTTTCTGGATTCTGTGAAAAAAGCCGGCAAAAGATATATCTTTTTTACCAATAATTCATCTACATCTTCGGAGGAATATATCAAAAAGCTGTCACGCATGAATTGCCATATTACGAGCGATATGATAATGACATCGGGAGATGTGATGATAAAATTCCTTCAGACGAAGTATAAGGGGGAATCGGTTTATCTTCTTGGAACGGAGCCTCTACGAAAGAGCTTTGAAAGTGCCGGTATCAATCTGTATGATGCGAAGGAAGGCATTTCTTCCGATGGGAAAAGAAGTGAGAGGCCGGATATCGTGGTTGTTGGATTTGATAAGACTCTTACATATGAGACGCTTACAAATGCCTGCACATATATACGAAACGGAGCGACTTTCCTTGCGACACATCTTGATATAAATTGTCCCGTAAAAGACGGATTTATACCCGATTGTGGGGCTATATGCGCGGCGATAGAGCTTTCTACCGGTGTTAAGCCAAGATTCGTAGGAAAGCCTTTTAAAGAGACGGTAGAGATGATAGTTGCTTCTACGGGTGTTAATGCAGAAAAAATAGCATTTGTGGGAGACAGGATTTATACGGATGTTGCGACCGGAGTAAATAACGGTGCGATGGGAGTGCTGGTCCTTACAGGGGAAACAAAAGAATCGGATATTCCTGGATCTGAGGTGCAACCTGATGTTGTATTTGCTTCAATAAAAGAAATGGGTGAATTGTTGGCGGAGTAATTTTTAATTACTTTGCTTAAAAGTTAAAGAGGGCAGAAATCTTACGATTTCTGCCCTCTTTAGAAAAGAGAGAAAAGTGGGGGTTTACTTTGAGGATAGCTTAAACAGTGGTTGTGATTACCTTTAACCACAATGTGATTTTATTTAATTTTTTCCATTATGTCTATGCTTATTAAGCGAATGTGTAATTTTTGCAAGATTTCGTTCATGTTGTTGCATGTTTTAAGTTAATGCTTAAATATAAACTAATCGTGTAATCCTTATATTTCATGGGGATTATCGATATTATAGAAAATTAATTTGAAAAAAATTAGCTTTATGATATAGTTTAAAATAATTGTTTTGAAAGCGAAGGTTTAGTCGTGAGTTACAATAAGAGATATGCCGAATATGAGAGAACCGGAAAACATCGCGCGGCCAGGGCAAGGCGCATGAGGAAAATAGTGCTGACTGCTTTCTTTTCAATCTGTGCAGTGGCTATAGGATTTGTGATCTACAGTAATCTCTCTTTTGTACAAGTTAATAAAGCTTTATTGGACGGCAAGAGAAATTGCATCATGGAGGATTATAAAGCTGCGATAGATTCTTATTCCAAGGCTATTGAGCTTGATTCCGGTGCTGTTTCTGCGTATTCAAATATGGCAAATGCGTATCTGAGTATTGATGATAAGGAATCTGCCAAGAAAGTTCTCTATGAGGGATGGGAACGTACCGATAATGCAGCTCTTTTGTCCAATTATCGTGCGGTTATCTTAAATGAGACCGTGGCAGATATGAATGCCAAGAAGACCAGCCTTGATACGGTTTCAACAATTCTTGATGTTCTGGAAAGCGATAAGACAAATAAAGATGCCATAGAACTTTTGTATCAGTCATATCCAAGGCTTTGTTTGAATGCGTCGGGTGATGCGGATACTGTTTTTAGGACAAAACTTTCGACTGAGGGTAAGAGTGATGAGCGCGGCAGCTCTTTTACAAAGTATGAAGAACTTATAAACAGGATGGTTGCCGTATATGAGGCTTCGCCTGATGAAAGGCTCAGAGAAGCGATTACGGAGTATCTTATTCCGTGGGAAGATTCTTTTACCATGAGTATATCCGACGTCGATTCGTATATAAAACTGTTGAAGAAGGCAGAGAGCGCGCTTGGCGGGACAAATGAGGAAGTTAAGTCAATCAAGGCTTGTCTTGATAATTCTAAAGAAGTTCTCGGCATTTTTGATGATATATTTAAACAGCTTGATGTCGGAAACGTAGATGAGCTCAGGAATTTTATTGTTTCAGATGAGTATATTAAGTTAAGGGATCTTTTTCTCAATAAGGGTGAGACACCGCAAGAGAACACGGTGTACGTGCCGATAAGCAGAGAAGCTATAGTCCTTAATTGCAAGGATGGGGCATGGAGCTACAGATTTCTTAATTTTGAAGAAAATCCTACAACGCGCGGAGTTATAACTGTTTGGGCGAATTTCTTTGAGGATGACGGCGTGCAGAGAAATGCCATTTCATATGAGCCAGCTGCGGTGGAAAAAGATATTTATCCGCATACCAAGTATTCTGTCACATATCTTCGAAGCTATATTACATCAGGCAGATCGACAAAGGTTGCCAAGATGAATTACAGGCTTGAGACTGAGATTGAATACAAGGACGGTACAGTCGATAAGACAATCGTTGGAGACTGGGGCGGATCAGATGAGTGGGAAATGGATATTGATACTATAGAGTCGAGGATAAGAGCATAGTGAAAAGTGGCACAAGAGAACCTAAATGCGTGATCATTTCTGCGGGAAGTTTTGTTCCGGTTGATATCAAACTTTATGAAGGAGATTATCTTATAGCTTGCGATGCGGGCTTTGCATATGCTGAGCAACTGGGAATCTTGCCGGATCTTATTGTTGGAGATTTTGATTCGATGGCAGAGCTGGGACCGGGAGTGATGAGGAGCCTTAAGGAAATTGAGGAATCCGATCCGGGCAGAGTCATGCGCCTTGATGTGAGAAAAGATGATACGGATACTATAAAAGCAGTCAAGATCGCACTTTCCAAAGGATATAAGAAGATATATCTTTACGGAGCGCTTGGAGGAGCGCGTTTTGACCACAGTTTTGCCAATGTACAGACTTTGTTGTATATTAAACATAACGGCGGAACGGGATATATCATGGAGCATGATAAGATGCTCATGATAGCTGAGAATGAGACTGTAAAGTTTAACAGGGGAAATACGGGGTATGTTTCAGTTTTTTCAATCACCGAGAAATCATATGATGTCACTTTGAAGGGGCTTGTGTACACGCTTGATAAGGGCACTTTTACAAATGATTTTCCGCTTGGAGTCAGTAACGAGTTTATTGTCGATGAGGAGGCGGAGATATCCGTGGGCAATGGAACACTTCTGATCTGTGTTCATTTTTTTGAAGGAGACAGATGATCGCCTGTTGCTTGTGGTACTCGATATTTGTATGATCTGTTTTCTTGCGAAGTATTTTATTAAAGACTATACGTCGGTCAAAGATGCTAAAGTCAGGCAGCAATACGGCGTACTTAGCGGTGCTGTCGGGATTTTTCTTAATATTATTCTTTTTGTTTCTAAAATGGTTGCGGGATTTATTACCGGTTCCATTTCTATTATGGCGGATGCCTTAAATAATCTGTCGGATGTCGGTTCATCTGTTGTAACTCTTGTGGGCTTCAAGCTTTCGGGGCATGAAGCTGACGAGGAACATCCCTTTGGACATGGGCGAGTTGAATATGTTGCGGGGCTTATCGTGGCGCTTCTTATAGTGCTTATGGGAGTCGAGCTTATCAGGACTTCTTTCGGGAAGATATTTAGCCCCGGTGAGATAAGCTTTAGTCCGGTTGTTGCCGGAATTCTTGTTTTTGCAATACTGGTAAAGCTCATTATGTATTTCGGAAACAAAGAAGCGGCGGGAAAAATTGAGAGCCCGGCGCTTAACAATACCGCACTTGACAGTATTTCCGATGTTTTTACCACTTCTGTTGTACTTGTATGTGCGATAATAACGAGCAGGACAGGAATAATGCTTGACGGCTATGTCGGAATACTGGTCGGATTACTTATCGTAAAGACCGGAATTGAGGCGGCTAAAGATACCATTGATCCGCTTCTTGGCGAACCTCCGAGCAAGGAGATGGTAAAAGAAATTGAGCAGACGGTTATTTCTCATGAGAATGTTCTTGGCGTTCACGATCTTGTTATACATAATTACGGACCGACAGGCCTTTTTATGTCGCTTCACGCGGAAGTTGATGCGAGGCTCGATCTCATAACGGTACATGATTTTATCGATGATATCGAGAGTGAGCTAAGGACAAAATACAGCAGCGAAGTTGTGATCCATATGGATCCTGTTGTAATTGGTGATGAGGAGACGGAAGGATTTAAGCGCAAGGTAAAGTTCATTGTAAGAGAGCTTGATCCTGTTCTTGATATACATGATTTCAGATTGATACATTCAAAGGATAAAGAGCGAAGAGTTGCATTTGATTTGAGTGTACCTTATAAATATAATCTAAAGGATTCGGAAATAATCGATTATCTGGTGCAACATATAAGGGGCGTTGAACCGGGAATCGATTGCGATATCACTATTGATAAGACGGAACGATCGTGATCTGCACAGATTGGAGGAGAAATGTTGGGACTTAAAAAGATTAAAAACGGGTTTGTTGAAATTGTAAAAGAACATCCGGTTTCGGTTATAAGTATGCTTATATCGATGTTTTTTTACAGCATTGTAGTTAGTTGGAATTATCCGGATTTTGTTCTTGAGTGCTTTATTAATTTTATTGCCTTGTTCTTTTTGATTTTTGCACTCAGTGCTCTTCCGTGTGAGGCATATCGTCTGTATAAACGAAAGAGTGATGCAAATTATTCTTTTAAAGACAAAAAGAATATGATCATAAATATCTCGGTGATGAGTGTAGGCACTGTTCTGAACCTTTTTTCTTCGGGGCTGTATTCATTTAGGGGGCTTAAATATTTTGACGATATAGGTATAGATGATCTGACATATAATCTTTTTGCTGAATATATGTACAGGTTTACTACATGTTTTGTTGTAGCGGCAATATGTGCGTCATTGTACTTTTTTCTTAAAAAGAGTGAATGTTCGTTTGAGACCTATACCGCAAAAGCATTTTGCGGTTTGATGAAGGCTGAACTTGTATTTTTGGTAATCTTCATAGGGCTGACGCTTATCATAGGCGCATTCAGTGCACTAATAGTTGAGGTTGATTTTGACATATATGAGCGATTATGGGTGCTTCTTATAGGAGTTGTTCAGTACCCGTGCGTTCTTATGGGACTTTCCAAGACAGATGATGAAATCTCCAAGTTTGGGAAAATTATGCTTAATTACGTTCTCACAGGGCTTTTGGCAATCGCGTTTTTGATTATCTATGCTTATATAGTTAAGACAATCATAAAATGGAAATTCCCGTTGTATATGGTGTTTGGTATTCTTACGACGCTCTTTGGCTTTGGCGTGTTCATCTGGACAATGGCGCAGGGAATATGCGAAGAGAACATGAGAAAAATTTTTAAGTTTATGCCGCTTCTTTTTATCCCATGCATCATCATGGAAATCGTAAGTCTCGGAAGGCAGATTTCTATTTACGGTCTTACGCTTGTAAGATATGCGGGTATTGCGGCTATTGTGTTTGAGATAGCATATTTTGTTTTGTATATCTACAATATGAAAAAAGAAAAGAATGCCATGCCGCTTGTTTTCTGCATAGTTGTTGCGGTTACATGCATATCTCTTTTGGCTCCCGGGATAAATGCGTATTCTGCGGTTATCGCATCGCACAAGGGAAATGTAATGGAGTATCTTGGGGACAATGTAGAAAACATTTCTAAGCATACGGCTTCCGAGTCATACAGAACGATTGCGTATTCATGCGGGGCTGTCGGAAAAAATTATATACATACAAAATTAAGCGATGAGCAAAACGATGTAATGATCGAGCTTGCAGGCGGTGAGTATGATGAAAGCGGCGATGCTTTTTACGTTTATGCAAACAGACGTGATAATCACTTTGATATTTCCGGCGGATACGAGAATCTTTATATTGTCGATATTAATTATAGCAGTGAGGATCCTATGGAGATTGACAGGCCGGAAGGCTATGAATTTGATGTATACTGCGACGGTGAGATGATAGGAAAAGTCGATCTTGGAGACACGATAAAAAAGTTTGCTGAGCTTCATAAGGCGGGAGCTACATACGATGAGCTTAACGCTGCTATTGAGGCACCGATTGATATGTCAGACGGCGGAAAGCTTATACTTAATTATATTGATGTACATTTCGGTGAAGATGAAGGTATTATCGATAATATAGATGCAGACGGTTACGCCATAAAGTAAACTTATCTTGTCATTATGGTACTGTTTGAGATATACTATCCAAGGAAAAATTAATTTATTAGTATTTTAATCGCATTAAGCGTAGATATGGAGGAATATATAAATGAAAGGTTCAAAGCCAACAGTTCTTTTGATTCTTGACGGATACGGAATCAATCCCAATCCTGAGGGAAATGCTATTGCAATGGCAAAGACTCCTGTTATGGATTCACTTATGAAGGAGTATCCTTTTGTACAGGGAAATGCCAGCGGACTTGCCGTAGGTCTTCCTGACGGACAGATGGGTAACTCAGAAGTAGGACACATGAATATGGGTGCCGGAAGAATCGTATATCAGGAACTTACAAGAATTACAAAGTCTATCGAGGATGGCGACTTCTTTACAAATGAAGGACTTATGGCTGCAATAAACAACTGCAAAGCTAATAATTCAGCTCTTCATATGTACGGACTTGTTTCAGACGGTGGTGTACACAGCCACATTACACATATTTACGGACTTCTTGAGCTTGCTAAGAAGAACGGACTTGATAAGGTATATGTTCACTGCTTCCTTGACGGAAGAGATACTCCTCCGGAGAGTGGAATCGATTTCGTTCAGCAGCTTGAAGATAAGATGAAAGAGCTTGGCGTTGGCCAGATTGCTTCTATCTCAGGCCGTTACTATGCTATGGACAGAGATAATAACTATGACCGTGTTGAGTATGCTTACAACGCTATTACAAAGGGCGTGGGAAATAAGGCAGACAGTGCACACGAGTGCATGGTTCAGACATATAAGGATGGCAAGACAGACGAGTTCGTTATTCCTACAGTTATCATGAAGAACGGCGAGCCTGTTGCTACAGTTAAGGATAAGGATTCGATCATCTTCTTTAACTTCCGTCCCGACAGAGCAAGAGAGATCACACATTGCTTCTGTGATGATGATTTTGATAAGTTTAACAGAGGTCAGAGACTTGATGTTACTTACGTTTGCTTCACAGATTACGATCCTCTTATTCCTAACAAAGAAGTTGCATTTAAGAAGGTTCTTCTTACAAATACATTCGGTGAGTGGCTTGCTGCCAAGGGACTTAAGCAGGCACGTATCGCTGAGACAGAGAAGTATGCTCATGTAACATTCTTCTTTAACGGCGGTGTTGAGCAGCCTAACGAGGGTGAGGACAGAGTACTTGTAAACAGCCCTAAGGATGTTCCTACATATGACCTTAAGCCTCAGATGAGCGCTCCTGAAGTTTGCGAGAAGATTCTTGATGCTATAAACTCACAGAAATATGATGTTGTAGTAGCTAACTTCGCTAACCCTGACATGGTAGGACACACAGGTGTTATCCCTGCTGCAGTTCAGGCTATCGAGACAGTTGATGAGTGCGTAGGCAAGATCGTTGAAGCTGTTAAAGCTACAAACGGAACAATGTTTATCTGTGCAGATCATGGTAATGCAGATATGATGATCGATTACGAGACAGGTGAGCCTTGGACAGCTCATACAACAAATCCTGTTCCTTTCATCCTTGTAAATTACGATTCTGCGTACACTCTCAGAGAGGGTGGATGCCTTGCAGATATCATTCCTACACTTATCGAGTGCATGGGAGAGAAGCAGCCTGAGGAAATGACAGGAAAGTCTTTATTGATAAAAAAGTGATAATATGATAAAGTAGTATTTGTTCGCTGACTGCGAGTATCGAAGTTTCATGTTGGCGGAGTATATAAATTTCAGTAATATGTACTGGGAGGGCTATTTTGTGAATACATTAGATTACGTATTCGGTGTAATTTTTATATTGATCAGTGCCACTTTGGTTGTACTTGTTCTTCTTCAGGAAGGCAAGAGTCAGGGACTTGGGGCTATTCAAGGTTCAGTAGAGAATACATACTGGGGCAAGAATAAGGGACGTTCTTCAGAAGGAGTTATGAAAAGAGTAACAGTTATTCTTTCTATACTGTTTGTTTTATTAAGTCTCTTTCTTGACATGAATATTATTTAATGGATTTCGGGCACTCTATTAGGTTAGAGTGCCTTATTTCATTAAACGGAGAAATTTATTTGGCATAATATCGCGGAGCATAAGTATGAGCAAGGGGAAAAAGCTTAAAAGAATAGAAGAGAGCGTATACGGCGGAAGCAAGAAGAAATCCGCCGAGCTTGTTGTAGGTAAATTTATATCGAATGCAAGAGGATTCGGTTTTGTCAGCGTTGATGATATGGATGAGGATATTTTTATCCCCGAAGAATATGTACACGGCGCTTATCATTCCGATACCGTGGAAGTTGAGCTCCTTAGAGAGCAGACAGGCAGGAGAAAAGAAGGACGCATCAGAAATATTCTCGTAAGAGGCATTGAAGAGATAGTCGGAACATACCAGGCTGAGAAGAACTTTGGCTTTGTTATTCCCGACAGTGACAAGTTTGCCAGCGACATTTTTATCCCCATTGAGCATCATAATAAAGCTGTTACCGGTGATAAGGTCCTTGTTAAACTGACGGATTACGGCAATATTGCAAAGAGACAAAAGCCCGAGGGCAAGGTCCTTGAGATAATCGGAAATATAAACGATCCGGGTGTCGATATCCTTTCTATCGTTAAGAATAACGGTATACCTTACGAGTTTCCCGAGAAAGTTATCAATCAGGCCAATAAGTGTCCTGACTTTGTGAGTGAAGCTGATATGTATGGCAGAGAGAATCTTAGAGACCTCACGATGGTGACTATTGACGGTGAGGATGCCAAGGATCTTGATGATGCGGTAAGTCTCTACATAGATGATGAGGGACTTTATCACCTGGGAGTCCATATAGCCGATGTTTCCAATTATGTACAGGAGAGCTCTGCGCTTGACAGAGAGGCGCTTAAGCGAGGCACCAGTGTTTATCTTGTTGACAGGGTTATACCGATGCTTCCTCACAGGCTCTCAAATGGTATATGTTCTTTGAATCATGGCGAGGACAGACTTGCGCTCAGCTGCCTTATGACAATAGATAAGAATGGCGGAATCGTTGATCATAATATTGTTGAGTCTGTAATTAATGTAAATGAGAGAATGTCATATACATCGGTTGCCAAGATCCTTGAAGATGAAGACGAAGAAGAGATTGCCAAGTACAAAGAACTTGTCCCGATGTTTAAGGATATGGCGGTTCTTTCGGGCATTCTTAGAAAAAAGCGCGAGAAGAAAGGCGCTATAGATTTTGATTTTCCTGAGTCCAAGATTCTTCTTGATGCTGACGGGAATCCTACAGATATAGTTTTGCGTGAGAGAAATACTGCGACAAAGCTTATCGAAGATTTTATGCTTGCGGCAAATCAGACTGTTGCGGAACATTTTTATTTTATGCAGAGTCCTTTTGTCTATCGTATACACGAGCAGCCCGATCCGGAGAAAATCGCTACTCTTTCTGTGTTTGTAAATAACTTCGGCTTCCATATCAGGACCAGGAAGGATGAGGGCGTAAGGCCAAAAGAGATCCAGAAGCTTTTAAAGGGAATTGAGGGAACCAAGGAAGAAGCGGTTGTAAGCAGAATGACTTTAAGAAGTATGATGCAGGCCAAGTACAGCACGGATTGTACGGGGCATTTCGGACTTGCATTTGATTACTATTGCCATTTTACTTCTCCTATCAGAAGATATCCCGATCTTCAGATACATAGAATTATTAAGGACCATCTTCGCGGCAGGATGAATGAAGCGAAGGCGTCTCACTACGAGGAGATTCTTGATGAAGTTGCAAAACATTCGTCGGAGACCGAGAGAAGGGCCGAAGAGGCTGAACGTGAGACTGAAAAGCTCAAAAAAGCCCAGTATATGGAGAATCATATAGGCGAGAAGTTTGAAGGTGTCATTTCAGGCGTTACCCAGTGGGGAATGTTTGTTGAACTTGATAATTCCTGTGAGGGTATGATACGTGCGGCTTCTATGGAAGATGATTTCTATGTGTACGATGAAGCTTCGATGAAACTTGTAGGCGAGAGATATCACAAAGAGTACACTCTCGGAATGAAAGTTATGATCCGTGTTCTCGGAGCTGACAGGATTACCAAGACAATAGATTTCATGCTGATAGATCCAGGTAGTGATGAAGAAGATTTTTATCCTATGGGAGATCGCTTTGTTCCGAAGGCTAGGAAAATAGCCGAGGATAAAGCAAGGAAGATCAGAAAACTCAGCGAAGCTGCCGAGAATAAAGACGAAGATGCAGGCTGTTCCGAGGATGAGCTTAAAACTTTAGAAGATTCCGCAAAAGAGAGAGTCAGAAAAAGACTCGTTGAATATGCAGGTAAGCTTATAGATCTTAATGAATATGAGCCCGATCCCAGGACAGGAGAGCCACAGCCAAAGCACAGGAAAGGTTCAAAATCCGGAAGAGGTGCCTCGGTCAAGACTTCACGTTCCGGTAGAAAAAAGTCCGATGATAAGGGTGATAAGAAAAAATCCACCCGCAAGGTCTACAAGGTTCATAAATACAAGAAGTCTGCCACGAGCAAGGCGGCAAGAAGTGCTCAGGGCAAAGGAAAAAGAAGAAAATAAAAAGGAATCATTATGGCAGAAGATAAGGCAAGAAAGCTGGTAGCCAATAATAAAAAGGCATATCATGATTATTTTATAGAAGAAAAATACGAGGCAGGTATTGAGCTGTTCGGAACTGAGGTTAAGTCAATCCGTCAGGGAAAGTGCAGTATAAAAGAAGCCTGGATCAGCATTGATAAAGGCGAAGCTTTTATCATGGGAATGAATATCACTCCGTACGAGAAGGGTAATATCTTTAATAAGGATCCACTTAGGGTTAAGAAGCTTCTTTTGCATAAAACTGAGATCAGAAAGCTTGATCAGCAGAAGATGGTTCAGGGATATACTCTTGTTCCGCTTGAAGTTTATTTTAAGAACGGAAGAGTTAAGATAGAGATAGGACTTGCCAAAGGTAAAAAGCTGTATGATAAGCGTGCCGACATGGCCAAGAAAGACCAGCAGAGAGAAGCAGAAAAAGAATTCAAGATGAGATTTAAATGATAAAGCTGTTGAAAAAAGGCTTATCAGACGATATACTTAATAAGCAATAAGAGCCAAAGGTTCTTTGCATATAATTGAATAAGGGTTAGTAAAGGTTTCGACAGGGATTTTGAAGCTGGAGAAGCTATCCGCGGGATGGTGCGTTAAACCTCAAATTAAAATTAAACGCTAACGATAATTTAGCATACGCTGCCTAAGTGCAGCCCGTCGACCCGGGTACACCTACATATCCGGTAATCGGCGTCAAAACTTGTAGGAAACGACACAGCTTAAGCTTTGCGGTTGTGGTCGTATCATGAAGCTACCGATTGTTTGCGGTTGTCAATTACTGCAGGCATGAGGGAACAGGGATGCAGAATCCTGCAATAATTGACTATGATAGTAGAAGTACAGGGGATGAATTTTTGGACACGGGTTCGACTCCCGTCTAATCCATAGTTAAATTGACACGTAAATACTGAGATTCTTCAGAAATTTGCGTGTCATTTTTGTATCATACGAGGAAATTGTGTAAAGGTATAACAGAAAGGCAATCATATGAGACGATTAACATCAATAGTTTTAGCGTGCGTGATGGTAACGGGAGTGGCATGCAATAATGTCGGGCATGTAGAAGCAAAGGAGTCGGTAGAATCTATAGTTGCGGGAATGTCTGTTGAGCAGAAGCTGTCCCAGATGATCATTCCTTCATTCAGAACATGGAATGATCAGGATCTGACGGCTTTGAATTCTGAGATTACTTTAGCTTTAAAGAAATATGATTTTGGCGGAGTGATCCTTTTTTCTCAGAATACGAAGAATGCGACTCAGACAACAAAGCTGATAAATAATATTCAGAAGGCACACCTAAGCGGCGGCTTTAAATCCAGGATGTTTGTTGCAGTGGATCAGGAAGGCGGAAGAGTTGCACGTTTGAAGACAGGTACGCAGATGCCCGGAAACATGGCACTTGCCGCTACGGGGGATGCTTCCAATGCTTATAAAGCTGCGAATGTTATCGGCGAAGAGTTGGCGGTGCAGGGCTTTAATCTTGATTTTGCACCGGTTGTCGATGTGAACAGTAATCCTGCAAATCCGGTAATAGGTGTCAGATCTTTTTCCGAGGATCCGAGCGTGGTGGTTCAGTTTGGCACTCAATATGTAAATGGTCTTCACAGTCAGAAAGTGATGACCTGCCTTAAACATTTTCCGGGACACGGCGATACGGCTGTTGACAGCCACACGGGACTTCCGAAGGTTGATAAGACTTATGAGGAATTGATGAAGACAGAGCTTGTTCCGTATGCTTCACTTGCTACGTCTTCTGACTTCATAATGACTGCGCATATTCAGTATCCTCAGATAGAAAAAGAGATGAGCGTTTCCAAGAGTTCAGGGCAAAAGATTTATCTGCCTGCGACTCTGTCTAAGAAGTTTCTGACGGAGATATTACGAGGAAAGCTTGGATATCAGGGACTTATCATTACAGATTCTATGGAGATGGATGCTATCTCAACTAATTTTGATAAGCTGGATGCTTCTGTCAGGGCAATAAATGCGGGGGCGGATATTCTTTTGATGCCGGTAGGTCTTACTTCTGCCAAGAATTTGAAGGAACTTGATATATATATTGAATCTCTCGCAGCTAAGGTAAGAAGCGGAGAGATACCGGAAACTCGATTAAATGAATCTGTTACAAGAATTCTTAGGACTAAGGATAAATACGGGCTTTTGGAACTTGCGGGAGAAGCTTCCCCTCAAAAGGCTGCGGGCGTAGTCGGTTCAAAACAGCACAGAGCTGTTGAATGGGAGATTGCAAATGCAGCTGTTGAGTATGCGAAAAATGACGGAGTATGTCCGATTGAAAAAAGCAGTAAGGTAGTTATTTTTTATTCTAAGAAAGATGAATTATCTGCAATCAAGTCGGGGATCAAACAGGCCGGTGCGAAATCGGTCAATTATGTAAGCTGTGAGAACGGCGTGGATGCATCCGCGGATTCCGCCATTCAAAATGCTGATGTAATAATATGCATCTCAAGCTGTGCAACAGGTGAGGAACTTAAAAATACGGCAAATATAAATGCATTGATTGGCAAAGCAAAGACGCATGGCAAAAAGAGCCTGGTGCTCAGTACGAATCTTCCGTATGACCTTGCAAACTATAATAATTCAGACGCACTTGTAGCTTCCTATGGGCCAGGAATCAACGTGATCGCGGCGATATATAAATTGTTTTTATAAAACATTGGACAAAATTTGATAGCTTAAACGTCAAAATATAAGAAGTAAATGTAAAAATGTGATGCTATTATTTTTTCTTGAATCAGAACGGCTTTTTATGAGGAGTAAAATAATATGTCTAACATCATTACTTTTTTAAAAGAGAGAAGAAGACGCATTTTTATGTCGCTTGTCGGTGTGATAATCTGCGCGATAAGTGTAGGTATCTTCAAGTTGGCGGCACTTGGCGTCGATCCTTTTCAGTCTCTTATGAGTGGGCTTGATTCGCTTATTCCCATTGAGTTTGGAACACTTTATGTTATTGTAAATGCGGTGCTGCTTATCTTTAGCGTTGTAGCGGACAGACACAATATAGGAATTGCGACATTTATCAATCTTTTTCTATTGGGATATATTACACAGTTCACATTGAAAATCCTTCAGGAGCTTATCCCTGATCCTTCAATGATAGTACGGGTGGTCTGCTTACTTATTGGCATTGTGATAATCTGTTTCGGATCGGCACTTTATATGACCGCAGATCTTGGAGTGTCCACTTATGACGCTGTTGCAATCGTTATGTCATCAAAGTGGAAACTTGGCAAATTCAAGTATATAAGAATCTGCACGGACCTTGTCTGCGTTGTTATCGGCTGCGTATTGTTCGTGGCTGCGGGCAATTCGTTGTCGATGATCCCTACAATTGCGGGAGTCGGAACAATTATTACTGCGTTTTTTATGGGACCTTTGATTGACTTTTTTAATGTAAGATTTGCGAGACCTTTCCTTGAGAAGGGCAATTCAAAAAATAACTAAATTTCTAAGTGCCCAACTTAATTTAGTATTCTTGACTAATTAACTACGTCCATATAAAATCAATTTATTCTGATAGAGAGAAGAAGGAATTGAGATGAGCGTTAGTAAAAAGAGAATAGTAGTAAAAGTTGGAACATCTACAATAACGAATGACAGCGGAAATGTTGATATTCGTTCACTTGATCATCTGTGCAGAGCGCTTTCTGGCGTAGAGAATCTTGGATACGATCTTGTACTTGTATCTTCGGGAGCAATCGCTGTTGGCGCCGGTAAGATGCGACTTGCACAGAAACCTAAAGAGATCAGACTTAAGCAGGCTGCGGCTGCAGTTGGACAGACCGAGCTCATGCATCTTTATGATAAATTCTTTGGCGAATATAACAGGATGGTCGGGCAGATATTGCTTGATAATGCGGATTTTAGCGATCCTGTCAGAAGTCAGAATCTTAAGAACACATTCGATGCGCTTCTTGAGAATCATATTATTCCAATAGTAAATGAAAATGATTCGGTAAGCCATGCGGAGATTGAATCTGAAAAGAAGCTCTTCTCCGATAATGACATGCTTTCTGCTCTTGTTGCTATTTTCTGTAACGCGAGTAAACTTATCATCTTTTCGGATATTGATGGTCTTTATGACGGCAATCCGAATACAGATCCCAATGCTAAGCTTATCAGCAGAGTAGAGGAAATTACCGATGAACTCAGAAGTGTTGCATCAGGTTCGGGTTCCAACAGAGGAACCGGCGGGATGATAACTAAGTTAGAGGCTGCTGAACTTGCGACATCACATGGAATTGACGTGCTTGTCACCAATGGAAAAAATCCTGAGAAACTATATGATATAATTGAAAAAAAGAAAGTTGGAACACTTTTTGTCGCAAAAGAATAACAATGAATTGTAAACGCAATAGCATTTTTTTATCTTTTTTATGGCAAATATTCGCATAAATATATGAAATATTTACGATTTATATTAAGTTTACTTGCCTTTAAAAATTAATAATAATATTATTAAGTAAAGTATTGTGCTTTATTACATCATTGTTTTTTTTCATCATTGGAGGTTTTTATGGGACAAAAAAGAAAGAGCGGAGTTAAGTGGTTTCATTCCATTTTATTCCAGGTTATTGCTGTAAATATTGTGATGTCGGTCGTTTTTCTGGCAGTTATGATTACAACAATGGATTCGCTTGATAATTCTGTTAATATGTCTTCGGAACTTATGACTTACATCGCAAGCGCAAACAATTATGAGGGTAAGGTATCTTCAAAGGTTTACTATCTTTATTCACAACCTTTTGTTTATATCTATGCCAGCAAAGATTCCAAAGACCAGATTAAAGTAGATGTTGAACAGAACACTGCAAGTCTTAAGGAATCAATGTCCGGACTTATGACTGTACTTGGATCAAATACAAGCGAGTATTCTGTGAATGCACTTTCAATTGCTCAGCAGCTTCAAGCCAGCATTGATACATATATAATCGATCTTGATGATGCTTTTGCATTTGCTACAAAAGGACAGGGCGCTCAGTGCGCTGACAAGATGGAACATCAGGTTAAGGATGATATGGCTGAAGTTGAGCAGAACCTTGCAAGTCTTAGCGCAGCTGTTGAACAGATTGCCATCGGTTCAATAAATGAGATGATCACTATGAGAAACGGGGCACTTGCCAAGTCTATCGTCGGATTGGTTATCTTTATTATCTGTATTATTGCAACATTTGTTTTGAACTACTTCCTTATTGTTCGTAAGATCAGTTCAATTTCTAACGAAGTTAACAGGATTATTGATGAGATCGATAAGGGACAGGGAGACCTTACTTCCAGAATTATGACAAGTGTTGATTCCGAGCTTATGTATTTCAAGAAAGGATTCAACAGATTTATTGAGACACTTCAGAATATCATGCGTGAAGTTAAGGAAGGTACAAACGTACTTTCAACATCCGAAGAAGAAGTGGCTTTGAAGATCCAGAAAGCAAATGATAACGTAACAAATACATCTGCCGCTCTTGAAGAGCTTTCTGCAAGTATGGATAACGTTTCACATACAGCAAACAAGATGACTGAGAAGCTTGAAGATGTTAAGCGTGCGACTCAGAGCATCAACGATGAAGTATATGAGGGACAGGAAACAGCTGCCGGAATCAAGATTGAAGCTTCAGCTGTTCGTGCAGAAGCTAATCAGAAGAAGAGCAATACCGGTGTTAAGATGGAAGAACTCAGTAAAGTTCTTGAGTTATCTGTTAAAGAGAGTGAGCAGGTTAACCAGATTGGCGAACTTACAAATGTCATTCTCGATATTGCATCACAGACTAACCTCCTTGCACTTAATGCAAGTATAGAGGCTGCAAGAGCCGGTGAAGCCGGAAAGGGATTTGCGGTTGTTGCTGAAGAAATCAGTTCCCTTGCTGAGAACAGCAGACAGACAGCCGGAAATATTCAGGCAATCAGCCAGAACGTTACAGGTGCGGTTAAGGATCTTTCGGATAACGCACTTCAGGTTCTTGATTTTATCAATACAACAGTTCTTTCCGACTATGACTCATTTGTAGAGATAGGTGAGAAGTACGGAAATACAGCTACTATTATTGATGGTATTCTTAGCAAGTTTAGTGCCAAGGCTGATAATCTCAATAATATCATGGCTGAGATGGCATCCTCTGTAACATCAATCAGTGAATCGGTTAAGGAGAGTACAGTTGCCATCAATACATCAGCATCTAACTCAACCGAGATCGTAGGTGAGATGCAGGGAATCGGAGAAGCTATGGATAATAACAATCGTGTTACCAACCAGCTTTCCAACAGCACAAAGCAGTTTGTTAATCTGTAATCTGTTATATAATATACGGAGAATTAAGAGCATGACTAACGATACGAGTCATGCTCTTTCTGCTGTTTGAATAATGGATTACAATACTGGTATTTTATAATTATACAAAACTGCATATTTATATGATACCAGCGTGGCGTTATCATTAGAGGTTATTATAGAAGAAAATATGCAGACAAGAGAGGATACATAATGAGAGTAGCAGCAATCAACGATCTTTCCGGCTTGGGAAGATGCTCACTTGCGGTTGATCTGTCGGTTTTTCCTGCAATGGGGATTGAAACATGTGCGGTGCCGACTGCAGTGTTGAGCGGTCAGACAGGCTTTGGATCATATTACTGCAAAGATCTTACGGGGGTTATTTCGGAATACACAGCAAAATATAAGGAACAGAATATTTATTTCGACGGCATTATAACCGGGTTTATGCTAAGTGAAACACAAGCGGAAAATTCGCTTGAATTCATAAAAACATTTAAGACAGAGGATACGCTTATTCTTGTCGATCCTGTGCTTGGCGATGATGGAAAGAGATATGTGAATTTCTCGGACGGCCTTCTTGGTGTATTGAAAAAAATGGTGAAAGAAGCCGATATCATCACTCCCAATGTGACGGAGTTATGCCTCCTTGCAGATATCGATCCCGAAAAACCACGTGAGTTTGAAGGAAAAGAACTTATAGATTTTGTTATTGAAGCCGGAAAAAGAGTTCGTGGAAACAGTAAGCAGATAATTGCTGTTACAGGGATTCCTTTAAAAGAAGAACATGAAGTAGGAAATCTTGTGATCACAGATTTGGAGAATGTTCTTATTAAGGCTCACACAAACGGAGTACATTATTCGGGAACGGGAGATCTTTTTGCGGCAGTTCTTTTAGGAGGACTTCTTAATGGCAAAGATATTGCATCAGTAACAAAGCTTGCGGGAGATTTTATACGTGCTTCCGTTGAGGAGACGGAGAAAATCGGAAGTTCCGGAAATGATGGAATTGCTTTTGAGAGAAATCTCGGAATGCTTATATCATGATAAATAAAAACGGTGTAAGGAGATGTTGTTGTCTCTTTACACCGTATTTTTGTCTTATTTGCAAAACAAGTCATTTATTGGTTTGATCAAGGATTTTCATGGTATTTGTCATAGATTTCCGTGAGATAGGTCTTTACGATCTGGATGTTAGACATCTTGCGAAGATCCAGATTTCCCATGAGAACAGCAATCTCATCGGCGAGTAAAAGCATGTTGTAGATTGTAAGCTTGAACTCATCTCTTGTAAGTTCGTCTATGTTTATTTCCATGAGAGGAGCGCCGAGCTTAAGAGTTACGTTTTCATCGGCAATTCCTGTTAACATGATTCTTGTAGTCGGATCAAAATTTACATATAAAAGAAGCTTTTCTTTTTCGTGTTTTTTGAGAGTGATAGCGGTCTGATGTGAAGCTTCCATCCATTCATAAAGATCGGTTTCATCGGGGTTCATAAGATACTTAGTGAGTTCTTCCTTATGCTTTTCAATGTATTGCATGTATTTGCCGGCGTTAGGACCTGTGTATGCAAGCTCTACTTTAACCCCGTTGTCTGTTCTGACAAGTCTGCACTTCTCGGCAACCTCTTTGAGTTTCAATGTTGTTTCTGTGGCGCCGACCATCTTGAAAGTGCCTGTTTCTAACTCCTGTTTAAATTCCATTTTTATCTCCTTTACGCAAAACTACAATAACGTAAGTATAGCATATAGGTTTAGAAAATGGTATACTTATAAGAGTTTTGTATAAGTCAAGGGGAAGATATGGCACAGAGTAATAATGGTAGAAAACAGACAAGAAAGACCGCTTCAAGGAGTTCGGGTCAAAGATACTCCAGAACAAGCGCTTCTGCCAAAAAAGCGGAGGAGATTGATTATTCATTAAGAAGCGAACTTGTGGTTATTGCAATGGTCGCTTTGACAATTTTCCTTTTTTTATGTAATTTTGGCGTTTGTGGGGAGTTTGGCAGTGCATTAAGCGGAATATTATTTGGCTTTTTCGGCTTTACGGCGTATTTTGCACCACTTGTGGCATTGGGCGCTGTTCTTATTTCTGTTGCGAACTACGGTTCAAGTGCTGCACAACGCAAGGTTGTTTCCGGAATTGTCCTGTTCTTTTTGGTTGGGATCATTGCGGAACTTATTACGAAGAGGCCTCAGCAGGCGCAGAATTATGACGTGGCATTTATATTTAATTCTGCCAAAGAGGGAAGAGACGGCGGAGGATTTTTTGCAGGTTCTCTTGCTTATGCATTTTATAAACATTTATCATTTGCGGGAACAGCTCTTTTGCTCCTTCTGATAGGAATTATCAGCATCGTGATATTTACCGAGCAGTCATTTGTCGGCGGTATCAGGAACGGAAGCAGAAAACTTATCGAGAAAACAAGAGAAGACGCCGCAAATTACAGAGAATACGCCGAGCGCAGGCGTGAGATGGTCGAGAAGCGAAGAGCTGAGATACAGGAAGAAAAGCGACTTGCCATTGAACAAAAAGAAGATGCCAAGATTTTGAGGATGGAGAAGAACGTCCGCGGAGTCATGCTTGATACGAATATCACCAAAGAGGATGTCGAGGAAGAGAAGCCCGATAATATCCATATTTACGGTGGTAGCGAAGAAAAGCCCGGAAATGTCTTTATACCGGATGAGGAAGAGTTTCATGATGATATTCACGAGATTGTTCTTAATAAGCGTGACATAAAGACTGATGTAGAGCCGGACGGACAAAGAGTCCTTGTGACAGAACCGAGAATCCACAGTATGGATTTTGGTTCAAAAGAAGAGGAAGCAATTCCTTTGCCTGATAACAGCGTGAAGCTTGTAGCAAAGGTAGCTCCCGTTGAAACTCCGGATGATATTCTTCCGGATGTTCCGATACATGCGGAAAATATTGGAAACGGCATGAACGGCGAATATGCAATACATGCTCAGGATCATATTTCAAGGTCTCCCGGTGCTTCGTCCAAGATCACATCGACTGCAGAGGCTACACATGTTCCGTCAGGTCCCGGTCCTCATACCGTAAATGTCGGAATGGAAAAAGAGATTGAAGCGCACAAACGTGCTATCAACAAGAAATATGTATTCCCGCCCGTAAGTCTTTTGGAAAAGGGAGTTAAGAATAAGAACCTTGAGACGGCAAGGCAGCTCAAGGAGACAGCGCTTAAATTGCAGGAAACTCTTAAGACTTTCGGCGTAAACGTAACTGTTACTGATATAAGCCAGGGGCCTTCCGTTACGAGATTTGAGCTTCAGCCCGAAGCGGGAGTCAGAGTAAATAAGATTGTCGGACTTGCCGATGATATCAAGATGAATCTTGCGGCCAGAGACATTCGTATAGAAGCGCCTATTCCCGGAAAGGCTGCTGTCGGAATTGAAGTTCCGAATAAAGAAAACCAGGCTGTTGCGCTCAGAGACCTCTTTGAATCAAGAGAATTTAAAGAGTTTTCTTCTAAGCTCGCCTTTGCTGTCGGTAAAGACATAGCAGGAAAAACGGTAGTAACGGATATTTCCAAGATGCCGCACCTTCTTATCGCCGGTGCTACGGGATCGGGTAAGTCCGTTTGTATAAATACAATTATAATGAGCCTTATTTATAAGGCCAAACCTGAAGAAGTTCAGATGATCATGATCGATCCCAAGATCGTTGAACTTAGTGTTTACAACGGAATTCCACATCTTATGATTCCTGTTGTGACAGATCCCAAAAAAGCTGCTGCAGCGCTTAACTGGGCGGTTGCAGAGATGACAAACAGATACAAGAAGTTTGCAGAAGCCGGTGTTCGTGATCTTAAGGGATACAATAAATCCGTTGAGCAGAGCGCAGATCCGGACAAGCAAGTGCTTCCACAGCTCGTCGTAATTGTAGATGAGCTTGCGGACCTTATGATGGTCTCAGCAAATGAAGTCGAGGATGCAATCTGTCGTCTTACACAGCTTGCGAGAGCAGCGGGTATTCACCTTATCATAGCAACTCAGAGACCTTCGGTTGATGTCATCACAGGTCTAATTAAGGCAAATATGCCTAGCCGAGTTGCGTTTGCGGTATCAAGTGGTGTTGATTCAAGAACGATTCTTGATATTACAGGTGCTGAGAAACTTCTTGGAAAGGGTGACATGCTCTTTTATCCTCAGGGATATACGAAGCCTGCGCGAATGCAGGGCGCATTTGTATCAGACAAGGAAGTACAGGCAGTTACTGATTTCTTGAGAAATCAGGGAATAGAATCATCTTACGGAGAAGAAATCGAACAGCAGATTCAGAACATTCAGAGCCAGGGCGGAGGTGGTGGCACCGCAAGTTCAGGCGACGGAGCTTCTTCCAGAGATGAGTATTTCGTACAGGCCGGTGAGATGATCATTGACAAAGAGAAAGCATCCATCGGAATGTTGCAGAGAGTGTTTAAGATTGGGTTTAACAGAGCGGCCAGAATAATGGATCAGCTCTGCGAGGCGGGTGTTGTCGGAGATGAAGAGGGCACCAAGCCAAGGAAAGTCCTTATGACAAAGGTAGAATTTGAACAAATGGTAGGAGGAGAATAAATGGGAGTAAAAAGTGATATCGAAATCGCGCAGGAAGCAAAAATGCTTCATATCAAAGAGGTTGCTGAGTCAGTCGGTGTAAAAGAGGATGACCTTGAGTTTTATGGAAAGTACAAGGCTAAACTCACTGAAGAATATTTAAAGAAGGCTGAAAGCAGCAAGAAGGGAAAACTCATTCTTGTTACCGCGATCAATCCCACTCCCGCAGGAGAAGGCAAGACAACTGTAAGTGTAGGACTTGGAGATGCTCTGAACAGACTTGGACATAAGACAGTCATTGCACTCAGAGAGCCTTCGCTCGGACCTTGCTTTGGAATAAAGGGTGGAGCAGCCGGCGGCGGATATGCTCAGGTTGTTCCTATGGAAGATCTCAACCTTCATTTCACAGGTGATTTCCATGCAATAACATCAGCCAATAACCTTTTGGCTGCACTTCTTGATAATCACATTCAGCAGGGTAACGAGCTTATGATTGATACCAGACAGATTATCTGGAAGAGAGCTGAGGACATGAATGACCGTGCTCTTAGAAATATCGTTGTCGGACTTGGTGCCAAGGCAGACGGTGTTCCAAGAGAGGATCACTTTGTTATTACCGTTGCTTCAGAGATCATGGCTATCCTTTGCCTTTCAAGCGATCTTGAGGATCTCAAGAAAAGACTTTCAAAAATAATTGTTGCATATAACTTTAAGGGAGAACCTGTAACAGCAGGAGATCTGCAGGCTGTAGGTGCTATGGCGGCTCTTTTGAAAGATGCGCTTAAGCCCAATATCGTGCAGACACTTGAGCATACTCCCGTTATTGTTCATGGCGGACCTTTTGCAAATATTGCACACGGATGTAACTCGGTAAGAGCTACCAAGACAGCTCTTTCAATTGCCGATTATACTGTAACGGAGGCCGGATTCGGTGCGGATCTCGGTGCTGAGAAGTTCCTTGATATCAAGTGCAGAATAGCCGGACTTAAGCCCGATGCCGTAGTTCTTGTAGCTACGATCAAAGCACTTAAATATAACGGAGGAGTTCCTAAGACAGAGCTTGGAAAAGAGAATCTTGAAGCTCTTAAGAAAGGTATCGTAAACCTTGAGAAGCACATCGAGAATATCCAGAAATACGGTGTTCCCGTAGTTGTGACACTTAACTCTTTCATTACAGATACAGAAGAGGAAACTAATTTTGTAAAAGAGTTCTGCGAGAAGAAGGATTGCAGATTTGCTCTTGCGGAAGTTTGGGCAAAAGGCGGCGAAGGCGGAGAAGCTCTTGCAAAAGAAGTTATTGATACAATAAATACTAAACCAAGTAACTATGCACCGCTCTACAGCGATGATATGCCAATCAAGGATAAAATCGGTACAGTTGCTACAGAAATTTACGGAGCGGACGGAGTTACATATACGCCTGCTGCTAGCAAGCAGATAGCTAAGATTGAAGAGATGGGATTTGGCAAACTTCCAGTATGTATGGCCAAGACTCAGTATTCACTTTCTGACGATCCGAATCTTCTCGGAAGACCTACAGGTTATAACATTACTGTAAGAGAAGTATATGTTTCTGCAGGTGCAGGCTTTGTTGTGGCACTTACAGGTGCGATCATGACTATGCCCGGACTTCCGAAGCACCCTGCGGCTTATGACATTGATGTTGACGAAAACGGAAAGATTACCGGATTGTTCTGATAGGAATACAAATATTTAGTTTGGAGTTTAGGAGTATATATGAGTGCACAGATTATCGACGGAAAAGCAATTTCACAGATCATTAAAGATGAGCTTAAAGAAAAAACGGCTCGATTAAAAGAACAGGGGATTGAGGTTACTCTTGCTGTAATACTTGTCGGCGAGGATCCTGCTTCTCAGGTTTATGTCAGAAATAAGAAGAAAGCGTGCGAGTACATCGGTTACAGATCTCTTTCTTACGAACTTCCGAAGGAAACTTCACAGGAAGAATTGTTAAAACTTATTGATGAACTTAATAACAGAGATGATGTAAACGGCATACTTGTACAGATGCCTCTTCCTTCACAGATTGATGAGAAGACGGTTATTGATGCCATAAGCCCCAAAAAAGATGTAGACGGATTCCATCCGATGAATGTCGGTGCACTCTGTATAGGAGAAAAAGGTTTTGTATCCTGCACACCCGCAGGCGTCATTCAGCTCTTAAAGAGAGGATGTGACGGTAAAATCGATATAGCGGGCAAAGAGTGCGTTATAGTAGGAAGATCCAATATTGTCGGAAAGCCCATGTCACTTCTTATGCTCAGAGAGAATGCAACTGTTACCGTTGCTCATTCTCGCACAAAGAACCTTGAAGAAGTATGCAAGAGAGCGGATATTCTTATAGCCGCTGTCGGAAAAGCCGGAATGATCACCAAAGATCATGTTAAAGAAGGTGCAGTTGTAATTGATGTCGGAATAAACAGAAATGAAGAAGGCAAACTTTGCGGTGATGTTTGCTATGACGAAGTAAAAGAGATAGCTTCCGCAATAACTCCCGTTCCCGGAGGTGTAGGTCCCATGACAATCGCTATGCTCATGAACAACTGTTATGAAGCTGCTACCATGTTTAAATAATAGTAGAGTTTTAGTGGAGTATTAAGATATGAAATGTCATAAATGCGGCGCCTATATTCCTGAAGGGCACATGTACTGTGACGAATGCGGCGCGGAGATAAAAATCGTACCGGATTTTGAACCGGAAATTGAAAATGAAATAGATAGTACGATGTCATCGATTGCAGGCACGTTTGTAAAAGACGAGAACAATAAGAAAAGAGAAGTGCAGGAAAAAGATGAAGAAGAGGACGATGTATATGCGTTCATAAGAGATAAAAGAAAGACTGTACTTGGATTTGCCGGCGTCGTTGCAGCTGTAATAATGATTGTTGTTATTGTTTTTATTTTTCAGGACAGAAACGGAAACAGATATATCAATCTTGCGCGTGAAGCCAGAGAAAACGGTAATACATACAAAGCGGTAGCGTATCTTACAGAGGGTAACAAGAAAAATCCCCGCAATATCAATATTATTTTTGAATTGTCGGATTGTTATCTTGAACTCGGAGCTATCGATAATGCGGTTGCTACACTCAGGACTGTAACAGATTCGGAAATTTTCACAAAAGATTCTGTCACATTAGCATACGAAAGTATAATTTCGATATATAAACAATCGGGAGAATATGATAAAATAGCACAGATTCTAAATGAAGATCAAAATGAATCTGCTGTTGCTCTTCGAAAAAAATATATCCCGAAGCCTCCGGAAATGACTCCGGAAGCGGATACTTATGAAGAGTTTGTATCGATTGAACTTTCCGGTGGAGAAGGAGATGTCATATACTACACCATAAATGGCGGTGTGCCTGATAAAAAGTGTACCGTTTACAGGAGAGCAATCGATTTAAGCGTAGATGATGAATATAACATCAAGGCTGTAGCAGTAAATGAGTATGGTATATCGAGTGAAGTTGTTGAGAATACATATATTGTAGAAAAAGGTGCTGCACCGGATCCCGAGGTTATGGAACCAAGCGGTGATTATAAACAGAATACCATGATAGTGGTAGTTCCGGGGGAAGGTTGTACCGTATATTACACGACAGACGGTTCGGATCCCGACATGGATTCACTTGAGTACACGGAACCGATTCCTATGCCACTCGGCTCATCGAAATTTAAGTTTATTGCTTATAACGAAAAAGGCAATCCGAGCGAAATAGTGGAGAGAGAATTCCATTTTGCTTATCCCAGAAAAGTCTCCAAAGAGCAGGCAGTCAAGAGTCTTGTAAATAAGCTTTTGCAGCTTGATGTTCTATTGGATGAAAAGGGAAGTGTACGAGGCGGCGGACGAAATGAATATATCTATCAGAATATCATAGAAGTCCCGGGTGCCGGTGAATACTATAAGATTGATGAAGAGTTTGTTCGTGCGGATGGAACCAGAAGTAAGACAGGAAGGTTCTTTGCGATTAATACGAATGACGGCTCGTTAAATCATCTTGGCTACGATACAAGCGGCAGATATACATTGAAATTGATCAAGTAAATAAAGAAGTAATATACTTTATATATTTTTTACCAGCTAATTGGAGGAGGAAGACTATGTTCAAGATTTTAGAGGCAAATGAGCTTACTACGAACATCTTTCAGATGATCGTTGAGGCTCCGCGTGTGTCAGACGCATGTTTACCCGGACAATTTTTAATTATCCGTGTTGATGAAGAGGGAGAGAGAATTCCTCTTACAATCTGTGATTATGACAGGGAGAAGGGAACTGTTGAGATAGTTGTACAGGCAATCGGCGCAGAGACACATAAACTCGCCAAGCTTAAAGCAGGTGACTGTCTTGCAGATGTTGTCGGACCTTTAGGAAAGCCTTCAGATCTTTGCGAAGAGAGCGTTGAAGAATTAAAGAAAAAGAAGATCGTATTTATCGCAGGTGGTGTAGGAACCGCTCCTGTTTACCCTCAGGCAAAGTGGTTAAAAGAGCAGGGAGTTGAATGCGACGTTATTATCGGAGCAAAGACTAAGGATCTCGTTATTATGGAGGACAGATTCAAGGAAGTATGTAATCTCCATATCACAACCGATGACGGTTCTTATGGAAGAAGCGGAATGGTTACAAAGGCTCTTCAGGACCTTTGGGATGAAGGAAATAAATATGATCACTGTGTAGCTATCGGACCTATGATCATGATGAAGTTTGTTTGCAAGCTTACAGAGGAACTCGGAATTCCTACAGTTGTCAGCATGAATCCTATTATGGTTGACGGAACAGGAATGTGTGGAGCTTGCCGTCTTACAGTTGACGGACAGGTTAAGTTCGCTTGCGTTGACGGTCCTGAGTTTGACGGACACAAGGTTGATTTTGACCAGGCAATGAATCGTATGAAGTTGTACAAGACTGAGGAGGGAAGGCTTCTTCTCAAGGCTCAGGAAGGTGACACACACCACGGCGGATGCGGAAACTGCAACTGATAGATAACTATATAGGAGATTAAAAGATGGATGGATTTGTAAGAGTTCCGGTCCGCGAACAGGACGCTAAGGAACGTGCAACTAATTTTAAAGAAGTATGTCTTGGATATAATAAAGAAGAAGCAGAGAAAGAGGCACTCAGATGTCTTAATTGTAAGAATCCCAAATGTGTACAGGGATGCCCTGTATCAATCAATATTCCTGCATTTATCGAGCAGGTTAAGCAGGGAAATGTTGAGGAAGCTTATCAGGTAATCAGCCAGTCAAGTGCGCTTCCTGCTGTCTGCGGACGTGTATGTCCTCAGGAGAGCCAGTGTGAAGGTCAGTGCGTAAGAGGAATCAAGGGTGATGCCGTTTCAATCGGTAAGCTTGAGAGATACGTAGCTGATACAGCTAGAGAAATGGGAATCAAGCCCGAGGGCGCTAAGGAGAAGAAGGGCAAGAAAGTTGCCATCATCGGTTCAGGCCCTTCAGGTCTTACATGTGCAGGAGATCTTGCAAAGATGGGTTACGACGTAACTATCTTCGAAGCTCTTCATGAGGCAGGCGGTGTTCTTGTTTATGGTATTCCTGAGTTCCGTCTTCCCAAGGATGCTGTTGTTAAGAAAGAAATCGAGAACGTTAAGTCACTTGGCGTTAAGCTTGAGACAGACGTTGTTATCGGCAAGTCTGTTACTATAGACGATCTTATGGAGAAAGAAGGCTTTGAGGCTGTATTTATCGGTTCCGGAGCAGGTCTTCCCAGATTCATGAATATCCCCGGCGAGCAGGCTATGGGTGTATTCTCAGCAAATGAGTTCCTTACAAGAAGCAATCTTATGAAAGCTTTTGATGAGAACTCAAGAACACCTATCATGAAGCCCAAGAAGTGCGTAGTTGTAGGTGGTGGTAACGTTGCTATGGATGCAGCAAGAACAGCACTTCGTCTCGGAGCTGAAGTTCATGTTGTATATCGTCGTGGTGAGGAAGAGCTTCCTGCACGTAAGGAAGAAGTAGGACATGCTAAGGAAGAGGGAATCATCTTCGATCTTCTTTGCAATCCTGTTGAGATTCATGCTGATGAAAACGGCTGGGTAACAGGAATCACATGTATCAGAATGGAGCTTGGTGAGCCTGATGAGTCAGGAAGAAGAAGTCCTGTAGAGGTTCCCGGTTCTGAGTTTGAGATTGATTGCGATGCAGTTATCATGTCACTCGGAACATCTCCTAACCCTCTTATTTCTTCAACAACTGAGGGACTTGAGATCAACAGAAGAAAATGTATTGTTGCAGAAGACAATGGACAGACATCAAAGCCCGGTGTATTTGCCGGCGGTGATGCAGTAACAGGTGCTGCAACCGTTATTCTTGCCATGGGCGCAGGAAAAGCTGCCGCTAAGGGTATTGATGAATATCTTCAGAGCAAGTAATTTGTACTGAATCTTTTATATAACGCCGTCGCCTGTATATCGGGTGACGGCTGTTAATCTATAATAATCACGGAAAGAATAAATAATATGGTTGCTTATGTAAATGGTATTCTTGAGAGCATCGAAGAGGGGAATGCCGTTGTGGACGTTAACGGCATAGGAATAAACGTTAATATTTCCGGGTCTACCATGGACAGAATGCCCGGTATTGGTGATGTGGTAAAGTTATACACATATACAAATGTCAAAGAGGATGCGTTTACGCTTTTCGGTTTCCTTTCCAGAGATGAGCTGGGACTTTTTAAACTACTTATAACTGTAAACGGTATAGGACCTAAGGGCGGGCTTGCAATATTGTCTGTTATGTCGCCGGACGATCTTAGATTTGCCATTATGGCAGGTGACAGCGCATCAATAGCAAAGGCTCCCGGAATCGGAAAGAAAACTGCAGAGAGGATTACTCTTGAGCTCAAGGACAAGATCAAAGTTACGGAAGATTCTTTACTTTCACAGAGAGATTCTTCTTTGGACGGAGAGATTTCCGATGAGAAATCTGCCGCAAAAGATGAGGCTGTTGCGGCACTTGTGGCACTTGGATATAATCAGTCCGATGCAATTAAGGCAGTCAGAAAGGTTCTTGGCAGTGAGAAAGCTGCCGGTGCGGAAACAGAAGATCTGCTGAAACTGGCTCTTAAGGAGATGTTTTAAACAGCCATGGAAAAGAAAAAAATCGTTACAAATGCCAGAGGAATAGATCCTGAGATCAATCCGGAAGACATTAAGATTGAAGGATCGCTTAGACCTCAGAAGCTTGATACTTATATTGGACAAAAGAAAATAAAGGAAAGCCTTAAGGTTTATATAGAAGCTGCCAAGAAGAGAGGAGATTGTCTGGATCATCTTCTTTTTTACGGGCCTCCCGGTCTTGGAAAGACCACTCTTGCGGGAATCATCGCAAATGAGATGGGAGTTCATATTAAGATTACCAGTGGCCCTGCCATAGAAAAGCCCGGAGATATGGCGGCTATATTAAATAACCTTCAGGAAGGCGATATCCTTTTTGTGGATGAGATACATCGTCTTAACAGGCAGGTAGAGGAGGTTCTTTATCCTGCAATGGAGGACTATGCCATTGATATTATGATCGGCAAAGGGCCTACTGCAAGATCAATAAGACTGGATCTCCCTCATTTTACACTTATCGGAGCAACAACAAGAGCAGGAATGCTCTCGGCACCTTTAAGAGACAGATTCGGAATGATACACCGCATGGAGTTTTATGATGTTGATGAACTATGCAGCATCATCACACAGTCTGCGAAAGTGCTTGAAGTTGAAGTCGATAAGGGCGGTGCTGTTGAGATGGCAAGACGAAGCAGAGGAACGCCAAGACTTGCAAATAGAATACTTAAGCGAGTGAGGGATTTTGCCCAGGTAAAATTTGACGGCAGAATTACGGGAGAGGTTGCAATGACGGCTCTTGACCTCATGGACGTTGATAGGATGGGGCTTGATCATACAGACAGAAACCTTCTTTTGACAATGATAAACAAATTTGCGGGGAAGCCGGTCGGACTCGATACTTTGGCAGCTGCGATAGGAGAAGACCCCGGAACAATCGAGGATGTTTACGAACCATATCTTATCAAGAACGGTTTCATAAACAGAACTCCCAGAGGACGCGTGGTTACTGAAATTGCGTATGCTCATTTGGGACTTGAAAACCCCGGTGATACCGATATATAATTTAAAGTACAAATTTGCTTATTGGTTGATTTTTTATGCAGGGAGAAAAGTATGGCATCTAAAACGGATACTGAGGTAATTATCGGGGGAAAAGTATTCACCTTAAGCGGCTACGAAGGAGAGGAATATCTTCAAAAAGTAGCTTCGTACATCAATAACAAGATTTCGGAATATAACAAAATAGACGGTTTTAAGAGACAACCGATAGATACACAGAATGTTTTGTTGCAGCTTAATATTGCAGATGACTATTTTAAGTTAAAGAAACAGATAGAGCTCATGGAAGAACAGCTTACCGAGAAGGAAAAGGAGCTCTACGATCTTAAGCACGAGCTTATCGCTACTCAGATCAAGCTTGAGAATACCGAGAAGAACAGCAAGAGTCTTCAAAGTAAACTTGATGAATCTTCAAAAAAGATTATTCAGTTGGAAACACAGGTTAAAGGTAATAGAAGATGATTTATTGGGGCTGTCTTTTGAGACAGCCTTTTATATGAATATGAAAAAAATTGAACTTTTGGCTCCCGCAGGGGGCTATGAAACAATGGTCGGCGCCTTCAATGCAGGTGCAGATGCCGTTTATCTTGGCGGTTCTAAGTTCGGAGCAAGGGCATATGCGGATAATTTTGACGAAGCCCAGGTCTTGGACGCTATTTCTTATGCCCATTTACACAACAAAAAAATATATATGACGGTAAATACTCTTGTTAAAGAGCGGGAGTTTTCGGAAATCTATGACTTCATGATTCCTTATGCCGAAAAAGATCTTGACGGTGTTATCGTGCAGGATCTCGGTGTGATGAGGTTTATTCGTGATGAATTCCCGAATGTTGAAGTTCATGCCAGCACACAGCAGACTGTAACAGGTGTTTACGGCGCAAAGCTCTTAAAGGACCTTGGATGCTGCCGTGTTGTTCCTGCAAGAGAACTTAGTCTTTTGGAGATGCAGGCAATCCGCGAAAAGGCAAATATTGAAGTGGAAGCTTTTATTCACGGAGCTATGTGCTATTGTTATTCGGGAGCGTGCCTGTTTAGCAGCATGCTTGGAACAAGAAGCGGAAACAGGGGGCGCTGTGCTCAGCCGTGCAGACTTCCTTACAGAACAAGCGGGAAGAACGGCAAAGAGGAGTATCCTATAAGCCTTAAGGATATGTGCACGATTGATCTTATACCAGAGCTTATTCGCGCCGGAATAGATTCTTTTAAGATTGAGGGAAGGATGAAGAAGCCTGAGTATGCTGCGGGTGTTACTTCTCTTTATAGAAAATACATAGATCTGTATTATAATGAGCCCGGTAAAGATCACAAGGTGTCTGCCGAGGACATGGAGATCCTGAAGGCTCTTTATCTGAGGACAGGTATAAGCGATGGCTATTATCACAGACACAACGGAAGAGAGATGGTTACAGTGTCATCTCCCGCATATAACGGAACTTCCGAAACTGTGTCCAAGATGATAAGGGATAAATATCTTGGATATGAGAAAAAGATAAAGTGCGATATTTACTGTGATCTTACGGTTGGAAATTGTGCCAAGCTTACAATGCTCTTAAAAGATAACAGTGATGTTGTCTGCGAGATCACGGGAAAAGAAGTTCAGGCAGCTTCAAAGAGACCTATGGATGCAGAGAGTGTTGAAAAGCAACTCAGAAAGCTTGGAAATACGGCTTTTGAGGCGGATGAGGTCTTTGTTACGATAGATGATAACGGCAGCGGAAGCGGTATCTTTATTCCTGTCGGAGAGCTCAATGAGTACAGGCGCGAGCTTTGCGATAAGATGCTGGATATTTTATTGCATCAGGATAAAGAGAAAGTGAAAGTGAAAGCTCCCGGTGGGGATAGAACTGATAAATCCGAAGAATCTTTTGTGAAAGCGAATGTTCAAAAGAAAAAAGCGGATTTGCACATCCTTGTCAGCAATAAGAAACAGCTTCATGCAGTACTTGCCTATTTGGATGACGAGAAGGATTACGATAAGATAGGAAGAATATATATTGATTCCGATATGCTTCTTGGTGATTTCAAAGACAGTGTGCTTAAGGAACTTGAGAAGGCAAAGTCCGGAAATGTTGAGATAGTGGCAGCACTTCCGTATGTTACGCGAGAAGAGAAGTTTGATGCCACTTCGGATATTTCTTTGCTTATTGATATATGCAGAGAAGGCGGTTTGGACGGGATGCTCGTAAGAAACCTTGAGCAATTGGGATATTTAAGAGATAATAATTATCTTGGAAAAGTAATCTGCGATTACGGAGTATATGTATGGAATTCCCGAAGCTATAAGCTTATCGCAGAGTGCACCAAGGGGGATTTCAGTGTGGATGAGATATCTGTGCCGTATGAACTTACGATTCATGAGGCAAAAGATGTTACAACTTCCATAAAGGCATTTAGTGATGTCCCTGTCACATATAATATTTACGGACATGTTCCGATGATGGTAAGTGCCGGCTGTGTTAAGAAAACTACCGATAAATGCAGCGGAAAGAGCGGAAGCGTTCACAGCGAAAGAATGCGCATGGTCGACAGGATGGGAAATGATCTGATTGTCACGACCAATTGCAGGAATTGTTATAATGTCATATGGAATGCAAATCCGACGGTTCTTTTGGGTAAGATGAAAAATATAGAGGATATGGGCATCTTTGATCATTACAGAATTGATCTTACGATTGAGGATGATATTGATACTGTAGATGTTCTTGAGAGCTTTATTCGCGGTAAAGCTTTTGAAGGAAAGGACTACACAACGGGTCACTATAAACGCGGAGTGGAATGATTTAATGAAATTATACGTTACAGAGATAGCTAAATATGTGATCGCTCTTTTACTTTTTTTGTATACTGCCGATTCATTTTGGGCGCTTACAAAGCCGTATGAGAGCGATAGGAAAATTATATACACAAGGCAGATTTTTTGCATGTTCGGCGTTCAGTTATCTTGCTTTATCCAGATACTGGCAAGAACGGGAAAAGTCGCCTATCTGTTTTTCTTTTTGTTTCAGATTGTGGTATTTGCTTCGGTTATCATGCTTTTTTATGTTATATATCCCGATGCGAATAAGCTTGTAGTAAACAATATGTGTATGCTCTTGATGATCGGTATCATCATGCTTACGAGACTTTCGTACGAAAAGGCGATAAGGCAGTTTATTGTTATTGCAATATCTTTTGTCATAGGATTCTTTATCCCGGAGCTTATATTCAGGCTTAATGTTTTAAAGCGCTATACCTGGATCTTTGCTGCGGTTGGAATCACAGCGATAGGTATCGTTCTGATATTGGGAAAAACTGTAAACGGTTCTAAGATTACATATAAGATCGCGGGAATTACATTCCAGCCTTCGGAATTTACCAAGATTTTATTTCTGTTCTTTATGGCGGGAGCGCTTTATAAGGCAAAAGATATTATGACACTTGCAAAGGTTGCAGCTGTTGCGGGTGTTCATGTTATCATACTTGTTTTGTCCAAAGACCTTGGTAGTGCGCTGCTTTTCTTTATCGTATTTCTTGCACTTGTTTATATTGCAACGAATAATATCGGATATCTTTTTATGGGATTGGGATTTGGAGCGCTTGCAAGTGTTATCGCATATGGACTCTTTTCACATATACAAGTGAGAGTGAAGGCATGGCTTGATCCTTTTGGAAATATTGAACAGGCCGGATACCAGCTTTCTCAGTCGCTTTTTGGAATAAGCAGCGGCGGAGCTTTTGGCCTTGGTCTATACGGTGGTGCACCGCAGTCCATTCCGTTTGTTGAACAGGATTTCATTTTTTCTGCGATCGCGGAGGAACTTGGAATTGTTTTTGCGGTTATAATGACGCTTATTTGCCTGAGTACATTTATGCATATTATGTATGAGGGGTACACGATAAGAGACAGGTATTACAGACTTATTTCTTGCGGAATAGGTGTGGCATATATCTTTCAGACTTTTTTGACCATAGGAGGCGGTTCCAGATTTATTCCGCTTACAGGTGTGACACTTCCGCTTGTAAGTTACGGCGGAACTTCGGTAATGGTTTCGGTTATCATGATGATGATATTCGAGGGAATATGTCTGATACGTAATTTTGAGGAAGCGGAAGATGAAATCCGCAGGGATAGAGAAAGAGATACAAGGGATTATTATTACAATGAGAGAAATGAGAGATACGAGGAGGACTACTAGAAATATAAGGCCGTCGCGGCCGACATCCATTATCGTGTTGTCGGTTTTCTATACTTTTTTATTTGCGGCGATGCTGGTGTATATCAGTTATTCTTCTACGGTAAATAAGCAGAAATATATAAATAACAATTACAATACCAGGCAGAAAATCCTGCTTGCCCAGAATACGAGGGGAAAGATTCTTTCAAGGGACGGTGATGTTTTGGCATGTACCGAAACGGATAAGAAAGGAAAAGAAGTAAGAAAGTATCCTTACGGAAATGAATTTGCCCATATCGTTGGCTATGCGTCGAACGGAAAAGCAGGCGTGGAGTCTTTTGCCAATTATTATCTTATAAATACGGGAATCGACCTTGCCGAGAAGGTTTCGTATGATTCAAAGAAGCAGAAGTATCCGGGAGATGATGTAACGACAACTCTTTCCGTTAAGCTTCAGGAAGTGTGCTGCAAAGCGCTTTCTTCAAGAAGAGGAGCGATAGTTGTTACGGATCCAAAGACGGGAGAGGTACTTGCAATGGTATCAAAGCCTGACTTTGATCCAAATACCATTGAGAAGGACTGGAAAGGATTTCTTGAAGATAAGTCGGACAATGCTAATCTTCTTAACAGAGCCACTCAGGGACTTTATCCGCCGGGTTCTACATTTAAGATAGTTACATCGCTTGCTTATCTAAGAGAACATCCAAAGGACTATGAGGATTATACTTTTACCTGTAAGGGAAGAGTTTCGGAAGGCGATAATACCATATCCTGTTATCACGGAGAAAAACATGGTTCGCTCGATCTGTATAAGTCTTTTGCCAAGTCTTGTAACTCATCTTATGCGAATATTGGCCTTAGCGTTAAGCAGAGTACATATAATGATGTTCTGAAAGACCTTATGTTCAATGACAGATTGCCTGAGGATTTTCTTTATTCAAGAAGTAAGGCTAAATACAAAGATAATATGTCAAAGGGCGATGTCATGCAGCTTGCTATCGGACAGGGCGCAACGGCTGTTTCTCCGATGCATATGAATATGATCACTGCAGCGATTGCTAATAACGGAACGCTTATGAAACCTCATGTGATCAAACAGATTACCACTGCGGACAATAAAATTGTGGAGTCTTACGGAGGCGAAGAGTACAAGAGGCTCATGAGCGAAGAGGAAGCAAGGATACTTACTGAGATGATGACTCAGGTTGTAGAGAAAGGAACTGCGAGCAAATTAAAAGGCCTTTCCTACACAGCTGCAGGAAAGACCGGTTCTGCCGAGTTTAATTCATCCAAATCTGATTCTCATGCGTGGTTCACGGGATTTGCTCCCGCTGAAGATCCGCAGATCTGCATAACTGTAATAGTTGAAGATGCAGGAAGCGGCGGAAGCTTTGCCGTACCTATCGCAAAAAGAGTTTTTGATGCGTATTTCGGTATCGGCTGACAGCTTTTTGTCAATAGACTTCTTCTATGCAGAGTCTGTAGTCCATCGAAAGATCAAGCGGAGAATTGTTTTCATTTAATAGAATTACGGGATGGGAGAGCGCGTGTTCATTTATACGGATCACGGTTCCTCTCTTCCCGTTATTTAATTTTATATTAAATCCTAGCTGAGAGCTTGCTATATGAAGCAGTATGGCAGTTAAAGCTTCGCTGTCGAATTTCTGGAAGCCCTGTGCTTCATAGTTTGCAATAATCTGGAAAGCATTCAGCTTTCTTCTGTAATTTCTTTTGGAAGTCATCGCAACATATGAATCCACTATTGCGATATACTTGGCAAATCTGTCGATGTTGGCACCATGCAGACCGGAAGGATAGCCGGTTCCGTCACATCTTTCGTGATGCTGCATCGCTGAATTAAGTACATGTTCGTTAAAATCACCCATGTTTTTCAGAAAGTCATATCCTATGACCGTGTGCTGAATGATTATCATGTATTCTTCTCTTGTAAGACGCTGGGGCTTAGTCAGAATCTGATTCGGGATACTGAATTTACCTATGTCATAGACAAATGCACATTGGATAAAAAGCATCTGATCTTCCATTGAAAGACCAATAAAAGATCCAAACACGCCTGCGATAAGAGCGGATTTTAAACAATGGTGAAGAATCATGTCTTCATCTGAAGAAGTCAGATTGTAAAGATATTCCAGAAGCTGTTCACCGCTTGCTACGGAAGAAATTATTGAATTGTAAACTTCCATAAGTTGCTGCATTATGATCGGCTGTGTCGATGTGAGTGCAGCCATCATATAACCTCTGAATACCGGAAAATAAACATTATAAACCGATTCGAATTTTTTGAAGCCTTCGGAAATACGAACTTTATCATTGTGAGTTGTGGCAAAGTCGGCTTCTTCTTTTATTGGAACAGCCATAATGGACTGTCTGGTAAGCCTTTCTATTATTGTTGCGTCGATCTTCGTGTTTGCTGCGACAATAATCTCATTTTTGTAATTCAATATGTTCTCTGCGGCTACCATACCGGGCTTTAATTCCATCCTGGCAATGTACTTCATTTTTTAGCAGACCTCCGTAATACAATCTTGGGGTGTAATTCCATAAACGCGTGCCTTATGATAAAATAATAAGGATTTATGAGCGCTTAATAATAATATACTTTTTCGTGTTATTAAGGTCAATTCATTTATCCTGGGGAGCTATATTTATGACAAAAAATGGATTCTGTAAATTTTATAAGAATCTTTATTGGGATGATAGTATCAAATACAAAAATCTGGTTAAATGGCGTCTTTGCCACAGGAAGAAGCAGCTTACGATCTTTTGCGTGGTGAGGGCAACCAACGGGACCGACCAGCTTGAGATCATTCACAATGCATTTTTATCTCAGATGTATTACAAAGAACATCCGGCATATGTGTACGGAATTGCTTCAGGCTATTCCGAGGCACTTGATATCGTGGTCAGAATCTCCGATGAGGCGCAGAAAGTGGGGAAGGCCGGAAGGCTGCTGGATTATCTGGACAAAAAATAATAAATCATAACGGAGAAGTTTATGTTGGCGGTTTTTTTATCGATTTTGAAGGTGGCCTGCATTGTGCTGGCTATTGTACTTCTTATTGCTATATTGCTTGTTCTTCTGGTGCTCTTTGTTCCGATAAGATACAGGATCAAGGGTAATTATCCCGAGACTGTTTTTAAGGAAGGGGAGGGAGTAGATAAGGATAAGATTTTTTTGTCCGTAAAGTTTTCATGGCTTTTACATATCCTTTCGGGTAAGTTTTTGTATCCGAAGAGACCGGAATTTGTCATAAGAGTATTTGGGATAAAGATCTTTCCGCGAAAAGAAAAGAAGATAAAAGAAAAATATAATGATGAAAAGCCAGGCGAAAAGTTTGGCGACAGTGAATTATCTGTTACAGAAAAAGATAACTTGGATGAAACGAATATTTCGCAGGTTGAGCCGATAGAAAAAGAAAATACGGAATTAAATCAAGAAGTAAATGTAATAACAGAAGAAAAACTCAATATCGATGACGATGAGACATTTTTCGACAAGTTAAAAAAAGTCGCTGAAACGGCTTTGGAACTGATAAAAATGCCAAAACGTGTGTTTGAAAAAAATCGATATACAATATCTAGAGTTTGTGATAAGATAAGAATGATAAAAAGTACTCTGGAAAATGATATTTTCAAGAGGGCTTACAGCCTTGTAAAGGACAAGCTGATACGACTTTTAAAAATGATCCTTCCCGATAAGAGCAGAATAGAACTGTATTTGGGAATGGGGGATCCGGCGACTGAAGCGGAGCTTATGTCTGTTTACGGAATTTTATATCCGGTGTTATATGACAAACTTAAGTTTACACCTGATTTTGAGAACAGGGCGCTCGGCGCGGATTTGGATCTCAAGGGACACATAACTGTTTTTACGGTTATTTATTGTATTGCGGTTTGTTATTTTAACAAGGATGTAAAAAAAGTAATAAACAGATTCAAGAAGATAATGAATTCATAAGGCAATTCTTTATCGCCCGGAGGAGTGAATGGGAGACAACAATTTTAGCAGCGTGGTTGACTCGCTGCTTAAAGGTATGAATTCAATTCTTGCGACTAAGACTGTCGTGGGAGAGGCTACTAAGGTTGATGACACAGTGATCTTACCACTTGTTGACGTTTCGTTTGGTGTTGGGGCAGGTTCAAGCAACGCTGACAAGAAGAACGGTGGTACAGGCGGATTTTGTGCAAAGATGTCGCCGAGCGCTGTATTGGTAATCAAGGATGGATCTACTAAACTAGTTAATATCAAGAACCAAGATGCAATAACCAAGGTTCTGGATCTCGTGCCTGATATTGTGGATCGTTTTTCCAAAAAAGATGATAACATGATGGATGATAACGCGGCAGTAGACATTGCTTTTCCCGAGGAGAGGAAGGAAGAGTAAGTCTTAGGCTAGGGGGGTCCTAATGGAAAACAAGAGAGAAATTGAAGACATTATCCTTAATGGGACGAAGGATGAGCTTGCTGAGCTCAGACTTTGGCTTTTTAAAGAAAGTGTAAGACTTGAGAATCAGGAAAGTTCGCTTTCCGACAGGTATGCAAAACTTGAGGCTGATGAGATTTCTTTTAAAAACAGAGTGGACGCAGCTGAGAGAAAGCTTGAAACAGCGACGAGACGCCTTGATAACGATCAGGCACTCTTTGAGCAGAGGCTAAAGATTCTTAATAATGGCTTCGATCAGCTTAATGATGACAAGAAAAAGCTGCAGAACGAGTTTATCAGACTTGAGAGGGAGAAAGCTTACCAGAGAGAAAATGAGTATGATGCGGTTGATTTTTTATTCAGAGGAGTCAACAGTGCACTTGCTCTTAAAAAGAGATATAAAGATCTGATGAAGATTTTTCATCCCGATAATATAAGCGGTGACCAGGGCATGGTTCAGCTTATTAATCAGGAGTACAGTGAATTGTGCAGACGATATGACGTTAGCATGATTAACTAAATATAGTCTTCATAAAATCTTAAGTTGTTTGTTATCGTAATATATGATAATGTAAACAAGTCATTGTTCCGTCTGTGAGCAATGACTTGTATATGTTTTCGGGGATATTTGTCAGAACGGGATTTTACGGTTTGGCAAAACGTGTATGATGGCATTTTCGCCATAAATTCCAAAAAGAAAATTAAATAATCAAAAATTAAAACATTGACAAGAACGAACGTTTGTTTTATTATAATTTTTAGTTAGAACAGATGTTCTAGAAAAGGAGACTCGTATGGAGAGAGAAGAAAAACAAAAAGCACTTGAAGCAGCACTTGGTCAGATTGAGAAGCAGTTTGGTAAGGGCGCTGTTATGAAGCTTGGTGATTCATCGGATACTATGAATATAGAGACAATTCCAACAGGATCACTCAGCCTTGATATAGCACTTGGACTTGGCGGAATCCCTAAGGGAAGAATTGTTGAGATATACGGACCTGAGTCCAGTGGTAAGACAACGGTCACACTTCACATGATCGCTGAAGTTCAGAAGAGAGGCGGAATTGCAGGATTTATCGACGCAGAGCACGCACTTGACCCTGTATATGCCAAGAACATCGGAGTTGATGTAGATAATCTTTATATTTCACAGCCCGACAGCGGTGAGCAGGCTCTTGAGATCACAGAGACAATGGTTCGTTCAGGCGCTATTGATATCGTAGTAGTTGACTCTGTTGCAGCACTTGTTCCCAAGGCAGAGATTGACGGAGACATGGGAGATTCTCATGTCGGACTTCAGGCTAGACTTATGTCTCAGGCTCTCCGTAAGCTTACAGCCGTTATCAGCAAGTCTAACTGTACTGTAATATTTATCAACCAGCTCAGAGAGAAGGTTGGTATCATGTTCGGTAATCCCGAGACAACGACCGGTGGACGTGCGCTTAAGTTCTATTCATCTGTTCGTATGGATGTTCGTCGTATTGAAGCGATCAAGCAGAATGGTGAGAATACAGGTAACAGAACAAGAGTTAAGGTTGTTAAGAATAAGATTGCTCCTCCTTTCAAAGAGGCAGAGTTTGACATCATGTTCGGTAAAGGAATCTCTATTACGGGAGATATTCTCGATCTTGCCGCAAGCGTTGATATCGTTAACAAGAGCGGAGCATGGTATCAGTACAATGGCGAGAAGATTGGACAGGGACGTGAGAATGCTAAGTTGTATCTTGAGAACAACCCTGAGATTCTTGCAGATATAGATTCTAAGGTAAGAGCATATTACAATCTTCCCGTAGATGTAACTGCATCTAAGAAGGCCGGCGAGAAGGCGACCGAGGAAGCAGCACCAAAGAAGACTAAGGCAGCAAAATAATGATTATTTCTGATATATGTGCATTGGACAAGAAGAGATCCAAAGTATTTATAGATGGTGAATTTGCTTTTGTTTTATATAACGGTGAGCTCAGAGATTTCGATATAAAAGTCGGAAATGAGCTCTCCGACAATAAATATGATGAGATTAAGTGCGGACTTCTCCCTAAAAGGGCGAAGCTCCGCGCTATGAATTTATTGCAAAAAAAGGACTATACCGAAAAGCAGCTCAGAGACAAGCTCTCTGACGGCCTGTATCCGGAAGATTGCATTGACACTGCGATAGATTATGTCAAATCTTACAGATATCTTGATGATGAAAGATATGCCTGCGATTATATAACTTATCATATGTCTGTGAGGAGTAAGAACAGGATAATCATGGATCTTATGAATAAGGGCATTTCCAAGGATATTATTCATGAAAAACTTGAGGAATTATATTCGGAAGAAGGAGAAGATATCGAAATTTCGCAGATCAAAAACTTACTGATTAAGAAAAAATATGACGCGCAAACGTTTGACCATAAAGAAAAACAAAAGCTTATTGCTTTTTTAATGCGCCGCGGTTACGATGTTTCTGCGATAAAAAAGGCGATGGACAGCGGAATAACTTGACACTGTGTTTTATAGAATGTAAAATTTAAGTGTTGTAAAATTGTATTTAAGTGTGTGTGTTTGATGCATACTATACAAAATATTGTACAATGAAAATTGAATAAGGAGGTGCTCCTGTAATGACTACTGTTATAGTTGCAGCAGTAACTCTTGTTCTTTCTGCGATTTTGACTTGGATTATCTCATCTGCTTATCAGAAAAAGGTAACAGAGGGAAAAATCGGAAGCGCTGAAGAGAGGGCAAGAAAAATTATTGACGAAGCACTCAAGACTGCCGAAGAAACGAAGCGTGAGAAACTTCTTGAAGTAAAGGAAGAGGCACTTAAAACACGTAATGAACTC